>VSSQ01000010.1_pt1 | contig 404832 bp, 374 predicted proteins | sample 4763081 | NCBI WGS metagenome assembly VSSQ01 (sample SAMN12137344, study PRJNA551015) | bioreactor metagenome | isolation source: SDC9 anaerobic chlorinated ethene degrading culture | place: USA: Knoxville, Tennesee | collected 2015-01-01 | reverse complement strand
GAATCGCCACCTTATTCGTTCGCTGTTTTTGGTCTTGATCAGAGGGCCCAGCATAATAGACCTGGCATTGGTCAGGTGTAAAATATATCGGAGTCGGTTTAGTACGAATTTTTATAGGAGAAAAATTGAAAACCAGAAAGTATCGTCTTTGTCGTAGGCTCATCCTTATTGGGCTCGATGTGGCATTCAGTTTTCTTTCAGTAATGTTGGCTTCGTATATCGCCACCGAAAGGCTGGAAGAGGTGTTCGCTCATCTGCCGGCGCTGGGAGTGATGGTTGGTTTTCAGATTCTGGTGCTGTGGCTGGCTAAGGTGTACGCGATTCGGCTGCTGGATAGTTCGTTGGAGCTGGCGTTGCGGGGGCAGGTGGCGCTTACCTTTTCGGGCTTTGTTATATTGATTGCCCTTTTGGCCTATACAAGAGATGTCAGTCAGGCGTTCAGGTTTTTTGTTCCCTATTACCTGGGGGCGAGTGTTTCGATTTTGGGGTATAGAGTCGCGTACAGGATGGCGCTTACCTATCATTTTAATCGAAGTAACGAGGAAGGCTATCCGCGGACGCTTGTTTATGGGGCGGGGGAGATCGGGGTGCAGCTGGCCCATTATTTTTTCAAGCGTAAGCTGCCCTACTATATTGTCGGTTTTATCGATGACGATCCCGTCAAGCGCGGTACCCTGATCCAGGGACTACCTGTGCTGGGGACGTTGGACGATATTGATCGAGTAATGCGGGATCATCGGATCCAGGCCCTCATTATCGCCATCACCAATCTCAAGGCCGACAACCTTCAGGTCGCGCTGAAGAGCGCCAAAGATAAGGGCGCGCAGGTGCATATCGTGCCCTCGGTGTTCGAGATGGAGCGCTACCACAAGGAGTCGGTGGATATTCGTTCCATCAATTACGACGACTTTTTGGGCAGGACCCCGATCACCATCGACAGGCTGCCCATCGAGGCCATGGTGAGGGATCGCACGGTTCTGGTCACGGGGGCTGGAGGTTCGATCGGCAACGAGATCTGTACCCAGCTTCTGGACTACCAACCTAAGCGACTTTTGCTTTTGGACATCGACGAGACCGAACTCCACGATCTTTCCCTGCGGCTCCACGGCTATACGACCGAGTTCTCCGAGCGGATCGTGCCCATTGTCTGCGATGTGCGGGACGGCAAAAAGGTTGGCGAGATTTTCGCCAGATATACGCCTGAGCTGGTGTTCCACGCGGCGGCCTACAAGCACGTGCCTATGATGGAGTACTACCCCGAGGAGGCGGTGCGGACCAATATTCTGGGCACCTATAACGTGTTCTCCTCGGCGGTGGCGAACAAGGCAGACCGCTGCATCCTCATCTCCTCCGACAAGGCGGTCAATCCCACCAATGTCATGGGCGCCACCAAGCGGGTGGCCGAGCAGATCGCCTCCATGTTGAGCAGCCCGCGGACCGAGATCGTCTGCGTGCGCTTCGGCAACGTGCTGGGAAGCCGGGGCTCCATGCTTCCCCTGTTCATGGAGCAGATCAAAAACGGCCTGCCCATCACCGTTACCGATACCCGCATTATCCGCTATTTCATGACCATCTCCGAGGCCGTGAGCCTGGTCTTCCTGGCCGGCGCCGTGGCAAAAGGCGGCGAGGTGATGGTGCTGGAAATGGGAGAGCCGGTGAACATCTACCAGTTCGCCGAGCGCCTGATACAGTACTACGGCGACGAGCGCAGCCGCATCGTGGTGACCGGCCTGCGCCCCGGCGAAAAACTCTACGAGGAACGCCTCTCCGACAAGGACACCACCATTCCCACCGACAATCCTAAACTGTTCAAGGCCAAGGTTAACGGGGACCTGAATGGGCACAGGGGGATTCTGGAGCGCTTCGTAAAGGAGCAGGGCGACGCGGCGGCGATGAGCCCCGGGGAGATGGTGGCCATGCTCAAGGAGTTGGTACCGGAATATAGGTCAACTAATGGTGTTTGACCCTGATTTTAAGTGATTACATGGCGCTTGCATTAGAGTAGCCGAATATGTGGGTGTCCTTAAACCAGTAAGGTTCATCCGGAGACCCCATGACGAGGCGCTTTTTAACAGGCAGGGCAAGTAAGGTTTCAACATAGTTCATCCCTGCGATAAAATCCGGATGGAAAGTGGCGGATGATTTTATTTCACAGAGTAAAGTCTCTGCTTGAGTTTCCGATAGCAGGTCCACTTCATGTCCTTTCTGATCTCTGAAGTAGAGGAGCGTGTCCGGTTTCCCGCGGTTATATAGCGACTTGAGGAATTCCGCGACGACATAGGCTTCGAAAATCGCCCCCCGCAGGGGGTGTGTATCCAGGTGCGCGGGGGTAAAGATGTTCAAAAGCCAGCACAGCAGTCCAGTGTCGAGGAAATAGAGTTTAGGCGATTTCACCAGTCGCTTGCCTAGATTGCGGTAGTAGGGTTTAAGAAGGTACACCAGAGCGCTTTGTTGAAGAACGCTGATCCAGCCTCTTGCGGTACCATGGCTGATGCCGCATTCACCCGCCAGGCTGCTCGCGTTCAGGATCTGGCCATTGCGTCCGGCCAGAAGGCGCATGAATCGTTCGAAGTTGCCCAAATCTTTCACCTGGAGAACCTGTCGTAAGTCCCGTTCGATATAGGTCGAAAAATAAAAGGACATCGCCTCCGATGGATCAAGGTTCTTGTCATGGATACGGGGATAGAATCCTGCATAGAGCATGGTGGAGATTTCGGGGGCGGAATGCTATGAATGGCGTGGTGAAAATTGTCAATTGTATTTACAATTTTATCTAAAAATCGGGGTCTGAAAATCAGGATTTCGATCGGCTGCGGGCGGATTGATACCGATATCAACACAAAAGCAGCCCTTGGCATGGATGGTCCTGCCTTCCATATTGCACGAAGCACGATGATGCTGTTGAAAAAAAACACGTACACAACACTTGCGGTTTCTGGAATGCATCCATCGGACAATAAACTTGCGGAGAAAATACTTGCCGTATTTTCTAAGGATTTCAAGACTTGGAAACGTACAAGCGTCGGCGTTTTTTGCCGATTGATGAATAAGGGTACTATCCCGATAATTTCAGATGAACTCGGTGTTTCGGACCGCATGGTCTATAAGGTTATAGCATCCAATAAAATGCGGGAGTACCTTGAGATCTTTCACCTGGTCGCCGCAAGGATGGCGGTACGATTTTAATTCGCTTTTTACTTTTATTCTTCATGAATGGAGTCTGATTCTGCGGAAATTTTCTGTGAGCCCTGAGGGTCCTGTTATCCTGTCCTACCGGTGAAACAGCCTACCAGCCGAAGCCCAGCATCCATAGGGGGATTATGCCGGGAGCAGGATAATCCGCCCCGTCGCGAATTACGAAATCGGCTTTCTTCCTGGCCTTGCGCGAGCCGCCTATTTCAACCTGGAACGAACCGTCCACAAGGAAATCGGCGTCCCGCTCATCGGCGGAAGTTTGTACTTTATGACCGGCCGAAGAAAGCGCACAGGCCACGAAAGCTTCCCGTGCGTTGCCCTCTTTGCCACCGAGCGCCGGGTATAAGGATGGATCGGCCAGGAATAATTTTGCGCCGATTGACCGGGCAGCGTGATCGCCCGGCTTTCGCAGGATCCTTATGAGACCTGTCTGTTCCATCGCCTGCAGAAGCCCGTAAAGCTTTTCCTTGCCGACGTTCCACTCGCGGCACAGCGAATTAACTTGGACCATGGGGATTTTCGTCTGCGACAAATACCCGAGCACAGAGTTCATCAGGCTGAAATGATTCTGCGCTATCATCGGCACGATCCGGGGGATATCGGCCTCGAGGGTCTTTTGCACTACCTGCAGAACCTTGATCGTGTAGCGGTCCTCGCCTTCGGCGAAAAGCGGACGCAAGCCCGATGACAGATAGGTTTCGAAAAGCCCCAGAATATTGCCTTGCGCCATAAGCTCCGATACCCATGCGGTATCGGCCTGAAAAGGATCGTGGACACCGAAGTCCGGGAATCCCTTCAGAACCAGGAATTCCCTGAACGACAGAAATGGCATGGCGATGTCGATATAGCGCCGCGAAAGGTCCCCTATCCCCGACGACAGCAAAAGCGAATCCGAGCCGGATGCCCAGATTGAACGATCCGGCCATGCGTCATGCAGGGCCTTAAGCTCCTGGCTCCAGCGCGGCGCGTAATGGATTTCATCCAGGCACACCCGCATCACTCCTCTTTGGAAGAGCGCTTCGACAACATCGTAGACCGAAATATTCGCTAAGGCTGGATGATCCATACTGAGGTATGCGGCGCCCTTCGATTTGGCTGTCCGCAGAAGATAGCTCGTCTTACCGACACCCCGTGGACCGTAGAGAAGTATGGCCCTGTCGTTCGGCGCCCTCTCGCTTCGCCAGGGTCTTGCAGGCTCCATGAGCGAAGCCTCAAGGCGTGTCTGGACAATACGCATCGAATCGAGCGTTGCATAAATGTCTTCCATATGGTGAGTCTATCGCGGAACCGATAACGTGTCAAACGGTTTTGTTATAGAACCATACGCCGATGGGGAAGGTAGACGGGATAACAGGATGTGCAGGGCGGTCCTGTCATCCTGTCCGGGAAAGGTCATGCGCCCAAGAAAGGCAGCCAGTTGCGCTCGTTGACCACCTGAAAGGGGGCCTCGGGATAGGCTGTGGCCCAGGCGGGCGGGACCCTGGCGTTTTTCTGGCCGGACTTGATTTCCCAGGCTTTAACCATCCCTTCGGACTCTTCGATCAGATCGATCTCCGATCCTGAGTGGGTGCGCCAAAAGCGCATGTCAACACGCTCGCGACGGTTATAATGAAGCTTGCGTCGCTCGGCCATAAGAAAATTTTCCCAGAGCCGGCCGGTATCGTCCCGTAAGGGAAGGGGCTTGAAATTGTCGATCACAGCGTTTCGCAGGCCGGTGTCGTAAAAGTAGATTTTTTCCTTCTTGGTGATTTCATTCCGGAGATTTGAAGAAAAACCCTGGACCCTGAAAAGGATAAAAGCCTTTTCCAACAGATCCACATAGCGAATCACCGTATCCTTGCTGATCCCCAGACTGCCGCCCAGTTCGGAATAGGAGACCTCGCTCCCGGTCTGGAAGGCCAAGAGTCGCACCAGATCGCGGATTTTTCTTTCGTTTCTGATCCCGCCCAGGGAGAGAATATCTTTGTAAAGGTAATTATCCGCCAGTTCGGCTAAAACACCGGCTTTTTCTGTGTAGTTGGGAAATTTTACCAGCGCAGGGTACATGCCGTAGATAAGAAATTCCTCCCTTTTGCGGGAAAGCTCGAAGGGAGTGAGGACGCCTGACCATTCCGCCACGCTGAGGGGCAGGAGCGTCATGCTGCGTGTTCGACCTGTGAGTGGCTCGCCGGTTTGCCGGGCCAGTTCGAAGGACGAACTCCCGGTGGCGATGATGCGCAGTGACGGGATCCCATCGTGGAGAATTTTCAAGTTCAGTCCGATGTCGGGGACCCGTTGCGCCTCGTCGATAAAAAGAAGGTCCCGTCCCTGGACAAGCGCCGAAAGTTTGGCCAAATCCCCCTGAGAAAGAGCTTCTCTGACAGGGTATTCATCGGCGTTCAGACTGACGACCTTGCCTTTGTATTCGGATAACGCAGCTTGAACAAGAGTAGTCTTCCCGGCCTGCCGTGGCCCGTAAAGGACGAGTATGCGAATTGGCGAGTCGAACCATTCGACAATCGCGTTTTTTAGGCCGCGCGGGATGTGCGTACCGATATCCATGCCGATAGTATACAGGGCTTATTAGCTGAAATCAATATAAATCGGCTAGTTTAATAGCGGAATTTGATGAGATGACGGGATCCTTATGAGTAAGGGGAAAGCCTTTACGTGGCGGCCTTTAGTATAAGATTGTCCGGCAAATCCTGTTCTGTTTTGTTACCCTGTCCGAAAATTATGATAGAATGCAGCCCATGAACCGGAGAATGATAATGCGAAAATACTCAATAAAGTCGAAGATACTCGCTTTTTCCCTGGCGCTGACCTTGAGCGCGGGCCTGGGGATAGGCCTGGGCGCCCAGGCGGTGGACCAGGCTTTGCTGGCCCAGGCCTTGGCCGCGCAGGGGGCTTCCGGCGGGACCGCGTCGACCGCGGCGCCGGCCCAGCCGACGGTGAATGCCCTGGCGGCGCCGGGAGCGGTTGCCGGGGGTGGGATTGCGACGGGCGGTACTGGGGCCGCGCCGGGTGGAGCTGATGCCGGCGGGGCGGCGGGGACAGCGGTGGCGGCGACCGAGGCGGGCCGATCGACCCTGGAGGCGATGTTTGCGGGGCTCGCGGCGGGTGTCGGCGCGCCCGGGCAGAATCTCGAACAATTCGGTTACTCGCTCTTCGATAAGCCCACGGCGCCGTCGCTGGCGACGATCGGGGACGATTACGTGCTCGGCCCTGGGGACAGCCTGGTGCTCTACCTCTGGGGCGATCCGGTGGACATAAAGGAGATTTCGGCTTCCTATAGCCTTACGGTGGACCGCAATGGTTTTATCTTTCTGCCGCCGACTGGGCAGATCGCCGTGTGGGGACAGAGTTTGAACGCCGTCCGCTCGGCGATAAAGGGGATTCTGGACCGGCGCTTCAAGCGGCTGGAGATGAGTCTGACCCTGGCGGGGTTGCGGCAGTTTCCGGTTTTCGTTTCGGGCTTTGCCGGCTCTCCGGGTACGGTGCTGGCCACGGGGGCCGATACCCTGCTGACCCTGCTCTCCAGGGCGGGGGGAATAAGGAAAACGGGTTCTCTGCGTACGGTGGAGCTGAACAGGGTGGGCAAGGGCGGAGCCGAAAAGCTCGAGATCGATTTTTACGACAGCCTGATCAACGGGACTCTTCTGGATTTGCGCGTGCGGGAGGGGGATTCGGTTTTCGTGCCCGGCATAGGGCCTACGGCGGCGTTGTCCGGCGAACTCAGGCGACCGGGGATTTACGAACTCAAGGGCGAGACGGACATAGCGTCGGCGATCGAACTCGCCGGCGGCGTTCTGCCTTCCGCCCGCTCGGGGGCGGTGAGCCTGCTCAAGTTTTCCGAACTGGGGCGCGGCCTTATAAGCGGCGATTTGGCCTCGGCCGCCTTTACCGCCCGCCGGGCCGCGGATGGGGATTTTATCCATGTGGGCAGGACCAGCGAGCTTTTGGTGGGTCAGGTTCAGCTCAGCGGCGCGGCGAAGTATCCGGGACGTTATGACGCCGCTTCGTTTGCCTCCTTGCGTGCCCTGCTGGGCAAGGCGCAGTCCTTGCCGGAGACCAATTTGTTCTACGGCCGGGTCTACCGCATGGATTCGTCGGGCAGGGATAGGTCCTTCGTGTTTTCGCCCAAGGATGTGCTGGCGGGCGCCGATATCCCCCTGGCCGAATTCGATCGCGTGGTATTGTACCGCTACGACGATGTCGATCTCGATCCCGATTTCGACCGTTTCGCCGATACGGTGGTGGTTTCGGGTCCGGTCAAATATCCTGGGTTTTACATGTATCGAGGGGAATTGACCTTGGCTAAGCTTATGGCGGACAACGCCTTGAGCCTCGAGGCGAACCCCTACTACGCGGAAATCACGAGAAAGAGCGCTTCGGGAGCCGAGGAGTACCATACCTTCTCGCCCGAGGAGATCCTCTCGGGGGCGAAGGATATTCCGCTCATGCGTTTCGACAGGCTCAGGTTCGTCAAAAGGGGTGCCGACGTCGCGACGCATAACTTCGACAAATTCCCCGGAGCGGTGAGCCTGACCGGCCAGGTGGCCCGGCCCGAAGTGTTCGCGCTGCGGGATGGCATGAAACTTTCCTCGCTGCTGGTCAAGGATCAGCTGCTTTTCGACACGAATCTCAACTATGGGGAGATTACGCGGCTCAGGGTGGACGGAAAGAACGAATATCTCACCTTCAGGCCTTCCGAGGTTCTGGAAGGCGCCTGGGATTTGGAGATGGGCGCCGGCGACAAGGTTCGCCTGGTGAAGGTCGGCTACGCTCCGGCCGAGGTGGATCTGGACCGATTCCAGGACGCCGTGCGGATCACCGGCCCGGCGCAGTTCACCGGTCTCTACGCCTGGCGGGAGGGGATGAAGCTTTCGGCCCTGTTGGCCAAGGCGAAGCCTTCCCTGCTGATCAATCAGGTCTATGCCGAAATCCTGCGACCCCTGGGCGGCGACGCCTTCGAATACCTTACCTTTTCGCCGAAAGAGCTGAGCGCCGGAGTCTTCGATCTGACGCTGAACGCCCGGGATACGGTGCGCTTGTACTCGACGGTGCCGGTCGGTGGGGCGAAACAGGGCGCCGATGCGACGGTGTCGGAAACGGCGGCGCAGCCTGGGGCTGCTGTCGCCAAGGAGGCCGCGGCTACCTCCGGCGGGATGACAGGCAATGGGGCGGCCGCCGGGCTTGCGACTCCGACCGCCGCGACCCCGGAGGGCGCCACGGCGAGCGCGGCGATTCCGGCGGCTTCGGCGACCGCAACGACTCCGGCCCCGGCCCCAACGGCTCCGGCGGTTCCCGGCGCGGCTCCTGGGGCGGCGGCGCAAAACGCCGGGGCGGTTCCCGGGGCAGCCCCGGCGCTGGCCGCGAATCCGATCGCCGGGCAGGTGACCGGAGAATTTTCCGTCGATATGAATCGATTCCTGCAAGTGGTGAGGGTGTCGGGGACGGTGCGCTATGTCGGGCCCTGGGCGAGGACGCCCTCGCTGAAGCTCTCCTCGGTGATCACCGCGGACCAGATGCTGGAAGAGACCAATCTGGACTATGCCGAGTTGACGCGCCTGAAAGAGGACGGAAGTTACGAATACCTGACCTTCGCGCCCAAGGATGTGCTGGAGAAAAAATTCGATCTGGCCTTGCGCGCCCGGGATTCCATTCGCCTGATACGCAAGACGCCATTCGGCGGAGCTCCGGCGGAAACGGATGTGGAAAAGTTCGCCGCGGCGGTCAGGCTCGTCGGTCAGGTGGCCCGGCCCGAAGTGTTCGCGTTGCGGGATGGCATGAAGCTTTCCTCGCTGCTCACCGAGGATCAGCTGCTGCTGGATAGCAATTTGAACTACGCGGAGCTCACGCGGCTCAGGATCGACGGCAAGAACGAGTACCTGACCTTCCGGCCTTCCGAGGTCTTGAATGGTTCCTGGGATTTGGCATTAGGCCCGCGGGATATGGTCAGGCTGCATAAGGTCGCTTACACGCCCGAAAAACCCGATTTCGATCGATTCAACGACGCGGTGATGATGACCGGTCCGGCCCGCTTCCCCGGTCTGTATGCCTGGAAGCAGGGCATGATGCTCTCCGAGCTCCTGGCGAGCGCCAAGCCTGGGCTGGAAACTAATCAGTTCTACGCGGAAATCGTGCGTCATGTGGGCGGGGTGGAGTTCGAGTATTTGACTTTCGCGCCCAGGGAAATCGCTTCCAACGGCGCTGACCTGGAATTGATGGCCCGCGACGTTGTGCGGCTTTATTCGGCTGCCGCGGCCGTCGGTGGCGGCGTGCCGATTGAATCGGTGCGGAACTTTACCGAGATGGTGCGGGTATCGGGAGCCATTCGTCATATTGGTCCTTACGCGAGAACCGGGGGATTGAAGCTTTCCTCCATAATAACAAAGGAACAGCTTTTACCCGAGACGAATCTCGATTACGCCGAGCTTACCAGACTCAAGGAAGACGGTTCCGAAGAATATATAGCCTTCTCTCCCAAGGCGGTGCTGACGGGAAGCTTCGATATGGATCTTCGCGCCAGGGATTCGGTGCGTTTTATCGCCAAGACCGGTTTCAAGGGCGTCAAGGAAGCGGCGGACTTGGACAAGTTCACTAATGTCGTGCAACTCGTCGGGCAGGTGGCGAGACCCGAGATATTCGCGCTCGGGCCGGGCATGAAGCTGTCTTCGCTGCTGACCAAGGATCAGCTGCTCTTGGACTCGAACCTCAATTACGGGGAGATTACGCGATTCAAGGCCGACGGCAAGAACGAGTACCTCACCTTTAGGCCTTCGGAAGTCCTGGATGGTTCCTGGGATTTGGAGTTGGGCGCCCGGGATCTTGTGAGATTGCTTAAGGTGGGCTACGCGCCGGAAAAGCACGATTTCGATCGCTTTACGAACGCGGTGCAGCTTTATGGCCCGGTGAAGTTCCCCGGGCTTTACGCGTGGAGAGAGGGCATGAAGTTATCCTCGCTCCTGGCGAGCGCAGGGCCGGCATTGGAAACGAACCAGTTCTACGCCGAAATCGTTCGGCCTCTGGGCGGGACGGCCTTTGAATATGTCACCTTCGCGCCCCGGGAGATCGATTCCAAGTCCGCCGATCTGAATCTTAAAGCCAGGGACGTTGTGCGGCTTTATACGACGACTCCGGTGACGGCGAACAAAGCATCGGCGGAAGAACAGAATAAATCCGCCGAGGTTTTGAAAACCGAAGGGACGCCGACTTTGGCGGCTCAAGCTGTTCCGGGGGCTACGCCGCCGGCCTCGGCGGCCGCGCCGACCATGGCGGCTTCGCCGGCTCCATCTCCAATCGTGGCGGCTACACCGCCGCCGACCATGGCGACTGCGCCGGCTCCGGCCGCTACGGAGGCCCCAGGGCTCGCGCAGGCTCCGGCCAGCGTCCCGGCGTCCAACATCGGCGTTTTGAGCGTCGGAGATATTTCCGCCGATTCCGGAAAGCTATTCTTCGAGGTGGTCACTGTTTCGGGAACGGTTCGCTATATAGGCCCCTACGCCAGGACCGAAGGCCTAAAGCTTTCTTCGATCGTCACCAAGGATCAGTTGCTGGAAGAGACTAATCTCGAGTACGCCGAGCTGACCAGGCTCAAAGAGGACGGGACCGCGGAGTATATTGCAGTTTCGCCCAGGGCGGTGCTTGACGGTACCTTCGATCTGGTGCTCAAGGCCAGGGATTCGATCCGGTTTGTGTCCAAGACAGGCTTTAAGGGTACGAAGGCTTTGGCTGACCTGGATCGGTTTGTCAATGTGGTTCAACTGGCCGGTCAGGTCGCGAGGCCCGAGATATTCGCGCACCGGGAGGGGATGAAGCTCTCAAGCGTCGTGAAAAGCGATCAGATCCTCCTGGACACGAACTTGAATTACGCCGAACTTACCAGGATCCGGCTGGACGGAAAGAACGAATACATCACCTTCCGGCCTTCCCAAGTACTGGACGGTTCCTGGGATATGGAGTTGGGCGCCCGGGATCTGGTGCGATTGCACAAGGTGGCCTACGCGCCGGCGAAGCCCGATTTCGATCGCTTTACGGATGCGGTGCTGATACGCGGACCGGCGCAGTTCCCGGGGCTCTATGCCTGGGAAAAGGGCATGAAGCTTTCAAGCCTGCAAAAACTGGCATCCATCGTGTTGGATACGAATCAGGTTTACGCGGATATTCATCGGCCTCTTCCCGGCGGGAAGAGTCAACTTATCACCTTCGCGCCGAGGGAGGTCGCGGAGGGCCTCTTCGATCTGGAGCTTATGCCGAAGGATACCCTGAGCTTCTATTCCATGGCGACCATGGAGGAGGCGAAGGCTAAGGCGAGGGAGACGCCGGTTGTTCAGGCTCCGGTCGGCGAGAGCGGCTTTGCCGGAGGCGCTCAAGCCCTCGGCGCGACGACAGGGCCGGCGGCTTCCGGGTCCTCCGCGTTGGCCGCTTTAGTGCCCGGCGCGGCGGGCGCGGTTTCGGAATCCGCCTCCGGCACTCTGGAGGGTAAGGGTTTTTATGTGGAAATCGTCAATGTTTCGGGGCCGGTCGCGTACGAAGGCCTTTACGCCCGGACGCCGACGTTAAAGCTCTCGTCGGTGGTCACCGCCGATCAGATGCTGTCGAACACGAATCTCGACTATGCCGAACTATCCAGGCGCAAGACTGACGGGGCCTGGGAGTTCATGAGTTTCTCTCCCCGCGAGGTGCTCGCCGGCGTATTCGATCTGAGCTTAAGGGCACAGGATAGTATTCGCTTTGTAGAACTCGGCTATATGCCCGAGAAACCGGACTTCGATCGTTTCGGCAACGCCTACGCCCTCTTGGGGGCGGTTCGAAATCCGGGCTTGTATTCCATGAGCGCGTCCCTGCCCCTTTCCGAGGTGATCACGGTGGAACAGCTTTTGGGCGCCACGGATATCCATTACGCCGAGATCGAACGATGGGTGCCCGGCGGACGCACGGAATATATCACCTTCAGCCCGATAGCGGTGTTCTTGGGCGAGCAGGATTTCAAGGTTTTCCCCCGGGATATCGTGCGACTTCATCTGGCCGCGGAATCGGTGACGGATCACGATTTCGCCCGATACCCTAACGCCGTTCTGATTTCCGGCGTTGTGCGACATCAAGGACGCTACGCGTGGTACGAAGGCTTGAACTTGTCCGATCTGGTGTCGGCCGACGATATGCTTATCGATACGAACATCGAATACGCCGAATTGCGTCGCCGGGGATTTTCCGACGATTCCATACGGAGTTTTTCCCCCAAGGCCCTGGTGGAGGGATCGGCGGATATCGAGCTCCAGCCCCGGGACATGGTGGTGTTCTATCCCAAGTACTATAACAAGCCGGTGACCATCGCCGGCGAGGTGAAACAAAACAAGGTCATTCCCTATTACGAGGGCTTGGAGCTTTCGACGGTCCTGCGCTCCGTCGTTCTGGCCAAGAGCATCGACGGCTTGAAGGCGGTGATTACGAAAGTGGACGGCCAGCGATTGAACGTGTATCTCGAGGATTACTACCGGAAGCAGAGCGCTTCGAAAATCCTCATGGGGCCGGGCGACGCGGTATCGGTCGAGGACTTGTTGCCGGAGGAAAATCTACCGGTCGTGACGGTGCGCGGCGCGGTGAAAAATCCCCAGACCCTGGCGTACAGGGAGGGCATGAAGCTCCTGGAAGCCCTGCAGACAGCCGGCGGGTACGACGCCAGGGCTTATCCTTACGGGCTTGTGCTCATACGCAAGACCGCGGCGGAAACCCAGCAAAAGCAGGTGGACAGGCTTATCGCCCAGCTTGAGGCGGCGTCGGCCGCGGGAGCCGCCCTGCCCAGTTCCACCGATAGTTCGCTTTCCTCGGCGGCGGCGGTGGTGGCCAATCTCCAGATAGACCTGGCGGTTCAGCGCGCCAAGCTGGGAAGTCTGCGTCAGCTCTATAAAGAAGGTTTCGGCCGCATATCCTTGGAAATCCCCGACAGCCTCGAAGCCTTGGCCGGGTCTTCGTCCAACATAATGCTGGAACGGGACGATCTCATTTTTGTGCCCACCACGCCGAGCTATGTGATGGTTTCGGGGCAGGTGGCGGATCAGAATGTTGTCGTGTTCCGGGAAGGCTTGACGGTCCGCAAGGCTTTGGCCGAGTCCGGCTGGGTTTCCGCCGAGGCGGACATGTCCAAGGCATATATCGTGAGGGCTTCGGGCAGGCTGGACAGTACAGAGGGCAAGTTGGGCTTCCTCTGGTTCAAGCCTACCATTTTGAACTACAAGCTCAGACCCGGCGATACGGTGGTGGTACCTTCCAAGGCGGTCAAGGTGAGCGTGGCCTGGTCGTACATAAAAGACGGGCTTTCGGTGGTATCCACCATACTCACCTCGGCGCTCACGGCGGTCACGCTCCTGGGTCTGTGACAAGTGTGACATGACAATTCTGTGACAGAAGGTAAGGAAGAAAAAGGTGTCGGATCAACACATGGAAGATAATAACGTTAGCAGGGCGAGAGGCCAAACCCCGGTTTCGAGCGGCGCCGGGCCCGGACCGGTGGCGCAATCGGCGCAGGCTCCTGACGATGGGGAGGAGATTAGTCTGGTGGATCTGGCGGCCACCCTGTGGCGGCGCAGGCGGCTCATCGTCGGCGTGACATTGGTCGCCGCCGTTTTTTCGGTGGCCTACGCCCTGCTGCAGCCTAATAGGTACACCGCCACGAGCAGTCTGTTGCCGATTTCAGGTTCGGCCTCGTCCAGCCTGGCTCAGTACGCGGGCCTGGCGGCCATGGCGGGCATAAGCCTTCCCGGCGCCAGCGCCGGCGATCCGACGGTGAAGATCGGGGCTATTCTCAAAAGCCGGGGCCTGGCGGAGAAGTTGATCGAGGAGCTCGATCTCATTCCCGCCCTTATCGAAAAACCGGAAAAGATAAAAAAAGGCACGCCCCTGGGGGAGGCGACAAAAGTCTTCCAGGAGGATGTTTTCTCGGTTTCCACCGACGCCAAGACTTCGCTTATCAAGGTGTCGGCCAAGACTAAAGACCCGGGACTGTCCCGGGATATCGCCAACAAGGCGATCGACTTGTTGCAGGCCAATCTGGAAGCCCGGACCCTTTCGTCCAGCGGGAAAAGCATAAGCCTTCTGGAAACCCAGGTGGTCGAGCAGGAGGCTAAGGTCAGGGCGGCCCAGGCCAGGCTCACCGAGTTCCAGCGCAAGAACAAGCTGGTGTCTCCCCAGGCCCAGAGCTCGGGGGGGATTCAGCTCTACCAGGGGCTTATCCAGCAGCGCATAGCCCTGGAGATAGAGATCAGCCGATTGGAAAGCGCCCTTTCCTCGGACAACCCCAAGCTCGTATCGGCGAAGACCCAACTGGCGGCGATCAATGGCCAGATCGCCGATTACGAACGTACCGGCGGAGGGGTGGGGCCTTCGATCAGCGCCGCCCCGGCGACTATGATGGAATACGCCAACCTCACCGCCGAACTGGAGATGCTCACCAAGCTTTACGGAAGCCTGGTGGGAAGCCTCGAATCGATGAAGCTCCAGGAGGCTTCTGAAAAACTCTTTATCGAAGTGATAGACCCGGCTATCGCGCCGGAACGGAAGAGCGAGCCTTCCCGGGCCATGATCTGCGTGGTGGGCACCCTGGCGGGGGGCTTCCTCTCGGTGTTGCTGGCCTTCGTGCTGGACGCGCTCAAAAAACTCGTAGCCGACCCGGAGGTGCGGGCCAAGTTCGGTTCCGCCAGGCCTTTCGGGAAGAATAGAACAAAGAAGGTATGAACAGCGCCTCGTCGAGGCGTGACAATAGTTTCCAATATCTTTTAAGGGGGAAGCCTATAGTTCTTGTGGGAAAAAAAATAGACCTGCGACCGAATCGCGATCAAATAAAGTTGTAAAAGAACAAAGGCAAAAGTCTCATGAAAAAAACGAAGAGCCTTTCGCGGTCACTGTTTTGGATCTGCTGTTTCATCCTGGTTTCCGGCGCCTACGCGCAAGAGACTGGTATTTCGCCTAAGGCTGAGACGTTGCGCGGTATCGCTGTCGAACGCGCGGAAGATTCTTCGACCGTGTCGATTCAAATCGATCCGATTTCTTCTCCGGATCTGTCCTTATCCGAAATTCGCGTCGCGGGCAAGGTGAACCAATCGGGCAAATTGAGATCGCTTTCGATCAGGTTTTGCGCCGATTCGAGCTTCGTCCCCTCGGGGGAGGCTGAACTTATATTATCCGATGAAAAGAAGCTGACGCTGTATTCGAGCTCGATACAGCGGGTCAACGAATCTGAGAAAACGAACTATACCCTTACGTTCTTGAACAGCCTTGATGCTGTTTTATCGGATACTGTCGCGATTTCCGAAAGTATGGTGTTTATGAATCTTTTTTCGAAAAAAAACAAAACCGCGAGGCTGGGCATAGCTTTGGAATTTTTCAAGCTTTTAAACTCGCCTCAGCGGTAGGATTGACCCACGGCCGACAACGAACTCCAATTATTGGAAACAATCTACTCTAAACAGGGCGAAAACGCCGCGGTATCGCAGCGGGAACTGGCCGGCGAGGCCGGACTGTCCCTGGGAATGACGAACGCCCTGTTGAGGCGTTTCGCCGAGCGCGGATGGATTAAGTTGCTGCGGCTTTCGGGCAAGAGCCTGTCCTATATTCTCACACCCGGCGGAATGGAGGAAATTCTCAGGCGATCCATCGCGTATTTTTCCAGGGCGGCGCGAAGCGCTTCGCTTTACCGGGACAAGATCGACGATTTCGTGCGCGGCCTCGCCCAGCGGGGATTTTCGACCCTGGTCCTTTCCGGGCCCGGGGAGTACGATTTTCTTTTCGATTATTCCTGCGTGCGGCATAACCTGCAATTTTATAAAAATCCCCAGGGCGCGCGGCTGGAGGGATTGTTGGCCGAAGAAGATGTGGTGTTCGTCGTGGCGGGATTTCCCGGCGGGCGGGAGAAGGAAATAAAACCCGTCAAGAATTTTTTCTGTTTTCCCGAAAACGCGAAAGCGTCGAGGGTGCTGCTTTCCCGTATTCTGCTCGACATGGACGAGGAAGATATCGATACGGCTGTCGAGAAGAAGGCGGGAACGTGGTAAATCGATCACACTTCGCCGAATTGCGAAAGGGCCGCAGGTCTTGGAAAGACTTGCGGCCCTTTTTTTGCGCGCATAATCGGATTATTTGTAAAAATCGTCAATAAATTGGCAATTCTTTGCTCCCAACGATTTGTCTATCCAGCTGCGATCGGATTTTCCGTTCATCGTGGCATCAAGTTTTTTCCGATCGAAAAGACAATACTCATTCGCGGCGCGTAAGATGCTTTCGGCTTCCTGCGAAGGTATTACTATTACGCCGTCCTTGTTCCCAAGTAGAATATCCCCCGGGTTGATAATCATCCCGCCGCAGGAAATAGGTACATTCACTTCTCCCGGACCTTCTTTGAACGGTCCGTCGGGATTAGCTCCAGTGGCGTAAATAGGCATCGTCATTTTAGAAAGAGCGTCGATATCCCGTACGGGACCATCGAGCACGATCCCGCGTATCCCCTTCTTCAATGCGTACGATGCCATTATCTCGCCGATTAACGCCCGATTCCTGTCGCCTCCATTGGATACGATGACGATATCATGGGATTCGGCCATGCTGAGCGCTTTGTGGATCATAAGATTATCGCCCGGGCGGGTTTTCACGGTGAGCGCCACACCCACCATGACATCGTTCGGCGGTGACGAAATCAAACGTATCTCGGAATTGAGGGAGCACATCCTGTTCAGGCAGTCTGCCACATTAGGGGCAGGAATGGAGCGAAACGCTTCGACTATTTCCCAGGGAGGCGTCATCCTCTTTAAAAAAACCCTGAAACCAATTGCCATACCTTACTCCTGCTAGTCCGTCAATTGCCAAGTAAAACCGTTGGTGTCAGAAAAAGTGCTCACGGTTCTCCCCGTATCCTTGATGAGAAGATTTTCTGTCTTAAATGAAAATCCATTCCTCTTGAGCCTTTCCAGGTCGTTGCCGTCGCTCTTAAAGGCAATATGATGTATCTCCTGTCCGGCGCCTTCCTTTAGCTGGTGAACCTCGAATACAACCTGATTTTCTCCAGGTAGCGCTAATTCAACCGATAGTCGGGGCGCGGGGGATCGTCGTTTTTCGACCATGCCGATCTTTAGAAGATCATTCACGAAGGCCTCCATGTCTTTGACCTTGAAGTCTATGTGATCGATTCGCAACAGCATTCAGTCCTCCTGACAAGATTAAAGGTAAAAATTATTCGCGGAATAAATTATGGAAAACGCCTCGGCGTATTCGCAGCGCGCTTTTTGGGATTGAAAGGCCCTGATTTTGCTTTTTGTGATATAGGGTTCGATCATGTTTTTTTGGGTTTTGACGTAAAGCCGCATAGCCTGCTTTTTTATATCGATCACTTCCGTGATATCTACAAAGACGTCGGGGGAAAAATCGCAGAACTCAGGGTTATGCGGCTCAAATCCGTAGACCGACGGCCTCGGGATTGGTTCGAGGTTATCTAACGCCAGCGAGGAAGAGCTTGCCATGGCGCAGGCCATGTTGATCGTATTTCCTATAAGCGTATGATCGGCGTTGAACAAATCGGTTTTATGATCGTGGGTAATCACTATATCGATTTTATGTTCCCTGATTTTTTTGACGATCATTTCAATTCTCGCGCGGTCAAGCTCGAGAGGATAGTCGACGAAATCGTGAATTTCCACGGTTTTTATGCCTAGTATTTTCGCCGCTTCCTCCCCCTCTTTTCGACGTAAAACCCGCGCCTTTTCGTAATTCGCGCCCTCGCTCTTCCAGTAACCATTGGATTCACCACGTATTCCCAGCGTGAAGACCAAAAGATGAACTTCGCAGCCCATCTTGGCATAGGAGGCTATGGTCCCGCCGCTTCTCCAGACGAAATCCCCGACATGTCCCGAGACGACTAAAATACGTTTGTTCATGCTATTTCCGCCTCATTTACCAGACAAAGTAACCGTGGTCGCAGATCGGAGTCGAACCGGAAAACGCTTCCGCGTATTTGCACCCGTTCACCCCGCCCCTGCCCGAACAATATATCGCCCTGTTCACCGCCTGCTCATATGTCCTCGCCGACCTGTCGGCGAAGCCCGGCAGGCGCGTGATGGCTTCCATCTTCATGTCCATGCAGGGAGTGATATCGATGAAGGTACCGGGAATCCACCTGGAATTTTCCGGGTTATCCGGCTCAAATCCGAATATCGGAATCGGGCGGGAGCGCATCGTGTTTTTAAAGATTTTATGGTTGGAAGAAGCTATCTCGGCGGCCTTGTTCACTATCTCCGCCGCCGCCTCGTGGTCGGGATTGGTATTGTCCCTGCAATATGCATGGGTAAGTATAATGTCGGGATTCATTTCGTTCATTATCGAAGCGATTTTTATTATCCCGCTATTATCAATTTCGAGGGGCATATCATCATAGCCAAGAAAAGTGACCGATGTTATGTTCAACAACGATGAGGCGGACTCTATTTGCCTTCTCTTCCCTTCGAGGGAACAATCATCGGTTATCATAATTGGGGATTCGCAGCGCAAGCCGTCGGTGAGGGCTATAACATGGATTTCGCAGCCCGATTGTGAGTATTTGTACAGCGTCCCTCCGCTTGACCAGATAAAATCCCCCGGATGCGCCGTCACCACCACAATTTTATTCACCATACAAAGCCTCCGTGCATACACACCGCTCCCCACATGGAAAAGGCTTCCGCGTAGTCGCATTCTTCGGCGCCGGTCCAATACTTGTATTCGAGAGCCCTTTCTATGGCCTTGGTGGTATACGCGGCGGTGATTAGTTGATTGAAATCGAAGGCTTCCATCGCCAATTCCTTTTTTGAAATAAACGCCGAGATATCTATGTACAAATTTGGGGTGAACCTCGTGTAATCATGCAGTAACGGCTCGAAGCCGAACATCGGAGTCTGCCGGGGAGCGACGGGGTGTCCCATGCAATACGCCCCGGCGCCGGAAGCGATAGTGTAGGAAGTCCGTAGCGCGTTGGCGGTGCTGGTATGGTCTTGATTCAATCTGTCCTGTTCCTTGTCATGGGTGAGAATAAAATCTGGCCTCAATTGTCGTATCCGAGTCGCGAGAAGCTCCAGCTTTTCGCTGTCCATGCGCAAAGGAGTTTCTTCCATATCCCAGCATTCCATATTCGATACACCCAGGATCTGGGCCGCTTTTTCACACCGGCGCCAGCTTTTTTCTTTTAATGCTTTTTCGCCATGCGCGCTTTGCGGTCCAGTTGTTTTTATCTCCGACCCTATGCCGGACGACAGCACTATGACATTTACCTCGTGGTTTTCGCCCGCATATTTCGCGATGGAACCTCCGCAGCCCCAAATGAAGTCTCCATAATGCGCGGAGACGACCAGCATTTTTTGTCTCATATCACAGGCTCTCCATCAAACGTATTAAATCCCTTATGAGAACCGTATCGGTAAAGGTTCTTTAAGAAGTTTCAGGTTCACAATGTTTTGTTTTTCTATTGATTCGCCGTTTTCGAACTTGATGATATTGGAAAGACACTGCTGCATCATTTTTATGTCATTGCCGGCGGTGCTTCCTCCCACATGTGGCGTCAGCACGACGTTTTCCATGGATAGAAGAGGGGAATCCTTTTTTAAAGGTTCGCAATAAAACACGTCCAGGCCCGCGCCCGCCAGTTTCCCGTTTTTCAAAGCTTCGATAAGGTCATTCTCGTTAACGAGATTCCCTCTGGCGGTATTTATCAAAATGGCCGAAGATGGCATCTTGTTGAAAACCCCGCTGTTTATTATCTCAAGTGTATTCGGGTTCGAGGGCAAATGCAGGCTCAGGATTTCCGAAGTGGATATTAACTGGTCAAAGCTCACATACGACACGCCCAGTGCTTTTTCGTCTTTTTCCTGGGCCCTGTAAGGATCGAAGTACTGAACGTCAGCCCCAAAGCCCTTCGCCAATGTCGCCACCCTTTTCCCGATATTCCCAAATCCGAGCAGTCCCACCAGCTTGCCCTGGAGATTGAAGGATCTGGCGACAAATTCGTCCTTAGCCCAGGTTCCTTCACATAGCCGTTTATTCAAGGGCAGCAGATTTCTCAGCACCGCGAGCATATGCAGAATAGTGTGCTCGGCGACGGCCTCTGTGTTGATTCCCGTGCAAATGACCACCGGGATATTACGGGCGGCGGCGAATGCGATATCTATGGTATCGAAGCCAACCGCGTATTTCTGTATCATTTTCAGCCGCTTGCAGGATTCGATGACGGCACTGTCGAATTTGAGGGTTCTTAAAATGACATAGTCCATGAGGGCAAGATGTGTGTATTTGTCGATGCTGGGTATTTCTTCTATTTCGTAAGCCTTTGGAAGGTCTCTATACACAGTCTCCTTCATCCTGGGGCTATATGGTCCGACAAGACCGATTTTTATCATCGCAAACCTCTCTTTCTGGTTTTCATAGAGAGGTTAATGCAATAACAATGCCAAACCGCGGATGGCTACAGTTGTAATTGTTTTATTTTACGCCATAGCGAAGTTCGTCCTATGCCCAACAAACGCGCCGCCTCGGCTTTGTTGCCGCCTGATTTCATTAAAGCTTCAAGAATTAAGCGTTTTTGTTCTTGGCAGGGAATGGTGAACTTGTTTTCCCGAAGCAATCCGGGATCGCGCAATACCGGGCTGGAGTTGTTTTTTTCCTCTTCGTCCAGAGCGTCAAGAAGTTCTTTTTTCCCTATATGATCGCTTTTGCTAAGTACGATGCTCCTTTCTATCAGGTTGGAAAGTTCGCGTACGTTTCCCGGAAAGTCCATTTTTTCCAGCACTTCAAAGGCTTCTTCATCGATGCCATCTATCGTCAGGCTATACTTTTTAGCGTAAAACCTCAAAAAATGACTGGCTAGTATCCTGATATCTCCCTGCCTTTCTCTTAATGGGGGCAAAGGCAGAACGAGCACGCTGAGCCGGTAGTATAAATCGGCTCTGAATTTTCCGCTTTTAACGTCATCGTACAGGTTTCTGTTGGTCGCGGCAAGAATTCGTACATCGACGGGGATGACCTTTTCTCCGCCTATTCTCACTATTTCTTTTTCTTGAATAACTCTGAGAAGCCTCGGTTGTATGCCCACCGGCATTTCCCCGATCTCGTCCAAGAATATCGTGCCTTTATGGGCCAATTCGAATATGCCCGCCTTGCCCTCCGACTTGGCTCCGGTGAAAGCTCCCCGAACGTAGCCGAAGAGCTCGCTTTCCAGCAGGCTTTCCGGCAGTACGGCGCAGTTAACGGCCACGAAAGGGTGAAGCTTTCTTTTGCTGCTATTGTGGATGCTTTGCGCAAACAGCTCTTTTCCGGTTCCGGTGTCTCCCTTTATCAAAACGGTGCTGTCGACGGACGCGTATGTGAATGCCTTTCGTTTTGTTTCCAGGATTATATTGCTTTCCCCTATTATGTTTTCAAATTTGTTCTTAGCCAAATGGCCGCTCGTATCGATTTTTTTTCTTATCTGGGCGTCTATGTATTTTATTTCCGATTCCCCTTGAAGGTTTATTACGGCTCCAGTCACAAGCCCGTCCGTAATGATCGGCACGCAGTTCAAGGCCAGATATTCCCCGTTATTTTCAAAGATTTCGCGGAATACCGAGACTCCGGAAAACGCCTTGCCGATGACGGACGCGAAAGGAAGCACTTTATCGTACTTTTTATTGATGATATCCGCGTAATTGAGATTCAGCAATTCTTGCGCGATTGTGTTTATGTTCAATATTTTACCGCTGATATCAACGGCGATTATCCCGCTGGGCACGCTTTTTAAAATGGACAGGATTGTCTGCAATTTAATTTCATACTGATTCAGCATGGAAAGCGTGCGTCTTGCCTCTATTATCGCGGCGGTGATGGCGTCTTCGTCCACCTGCATGGAAACACAGGCGAGGCCTGTTTTTTTTGCCGCCACTTGCGCGGAATATCCGCCGATTATTACCTCTATGCCTTTGTTTTTGAGTTCCGACAACGTGGAATCGAATTTTTTAAAGTCGTCGATCTGAACTAATTCTATTCTTTGGCCAAAATATTGGGCGACACTCTGCGCCGCGCTTATTGCCTGATTAAAACTGACGATGGCGATTTTGGAGGATACTCGAGACGCGAGCTCGATTGACCTGGCAAAATCCTTATATTTATAATCTATGGTAATAATGGGTATTGATAAAACCGAACGGAGGTACATGGACATGCCTCCTCTGCTTATTATTACCTTTATGCCTTCATTCAACAGTTCCCGCGCGGCATGATCCGCGTTTTCCATTTCCGAAAAGCATACTTTCATATCGAGGTTGTAATGAGATATTACCTTTTCCGCCTCAGGGACGACGTCCCTGTTAGTCAAAAGCATGGCGATGTTCTTGTCTAGTTCACTCGGAACAATGTTTATCATCGATTTAACCCCATTTGAGAGTGTCGTTACGCGATGTTCCAGAAAGAAACGTTTCAGTTGTTCTTAAACGAAACGTTGGTACTGAAAATACCATAAGGTTTAGGGTTGTGCAAATGGCGGATAGCCGTTAATTTGCCGTTTTTTGTTTATCCCTTCGATTCGTTATACATGGCATGCTATTTGCTGATTGAATTGTTGCGTCACTAGGTTTTTTTATTTACCGTATCGGTTGTTTTAAAAGGAGCGAGGAATGAAAAGGAAGGCGGCATCTATTGTATTTGTTTTGGCGGCGATCGCGGCGACGTTATCGGCGGCGCCTAATGCCTCGGGCAAATACGCGAATTTTCCCGAGAAACCAATCACGTACATAATCACCGCCTCCGCCGGAGGGGGGCTTGATATTGGCGCCCGTATCCTGGCTCCTTTTTTGCAGGAAGAACTCGGGAAAAAAGCGATAGTCACCGTGACAAACGTCGTCGGCGGCGCCAACTGGATCGGGTGGACGCAAATGTTCAACGCGAAGCCCGACGGATATACCATTTCGAATATCCACACGCCCCAGGTTTATTCTTATCTCAATAAATCGCTGAAAAACAAAAGCACCTTACAGAGCTTCAATCTCCTTTGCAATTTGGTCACCGATACGTGCCTGATCGCGGTACGCGCCGATGATAAGCGCTTTGGCAATATCAACGATTTACCAGCCTTCGTGAATTATATCAAAGCTAATCCGAAATTCGAATTTCTGGCCGCGCTTACATCGAAGGGAAGCGCTGACGAACTGGTCATGCTAGACCTCAATGAAATGGCGGGGATCAAGAACATAACCGGGGTGAATCATAGTAAGGGAATAGCGGAAGCGAAGGCGGCGTTTTTAGGAGGCCATGTCGATTTGTACTACGGCAAGGTGGGAGATACCTTAAGCATGTACAAGGACGGCAAAGCCAAGGTAATCGCCGTGATGGGATATAAGAGAAGTCGCTTCATGCCGAATATTCCCACGGCCATAGAGCAGGGATACCGAATCGTAAACGGCTCCTCTCGCGGAGTCGTGGCGCAGCCGGCGATGGATCCTGAATTGAAGCAGTTGCTTGTCAGCGCGATAAAAAGGGTGCAAGACAATCCCGCCTACATCAAGGCGATGGATGACGCAGGATATGAAATCGACTACATGGAAGGAAAGGACTACGAGGACTACATGAAGGAGATGGAAGCGATCATCATCAAGTACGCCGATCTTCTGGGCTATAATTGATATAACTATCTGCCGGCATTCAAGGTGGAGCAACTTGAATGCCGGTTTTTACCGTAAGGATCGCTATGAAAGCAAAATTGCATCACGATGTTTGGATTTCGGCGGCATTGATCATTTTTAGCGTGGCGTTCTTTTCCTTGACCATATCATTTCCGAAACAGTCGGCGGTATTTCCGCGATTCTTCCTGGTTGGCCTGTTGCTGTTTTCTTTAATCATTCTCGCAGGAGGAATACGAAAGACAAAATTACTAAAGGCCGCCGATGATAAGGGGAATTGCGGAAAACTCCAGGGAAAAGAAAAAAACATTACTTTCGACGAATTGAAAAATCCGCTGGTTGGGCTTGCTTTTATAATCGCGTATATCGCGCTCATAAATATTCTTGGGTTTTTTGTCTCCACGGCGCTATTCTTGGCCAGCCTTATGCTCAAACTCAAGATAAAGAATTATTTGCTGGTTGCGTTGGCGACAATCGGTGTAACCGCTTTTGTATATGTTCTATTCGTTTCCCAATTAAAGTTGATAATGCCCAAGGGCATATTGTTTTAGGGAGGGTTTATGTTCAGTGTCTTGGCCGATGTACTCCCCAGCATAGCAAACCAGCTGTTTTCCCTTCCCGTAATTTTCAGCCTCGTTTTGGGAGTCATCGGCGGGCTGATTATTGGCGCGTTGCCGGGGCTTTCGGCCACTATGGGTGTCGCGCTCATGATTCCTTTTACCTATGGCATGAATCCCATAGCGGCCATAGTCATGTTGATGGCCATCTACACTTCGGCGATTACGGGAGGTTCGGTCTCGGCGATTCTGATATGCACTCCAGGAACCCCCGCCTCCGCCGCTACGGCCATAGACGGATATCCTTTAACCGAACAGGGCAAAGGATTAAAGGCTTTAGGGGTATCGATAATAAGTTCCACGATCGGCGGATTGTTCAGTGGCTTTTGCCTCTTGTTGATTTCTCCCTTGCTTGCCTCGTTGTCTTTGAAATTCGGCGCCCCCGAGTATTTCCTGCTGGCGGTATTTGGGTTGAGCATTATTGCGAGCCTGGCTTCCGAATCGCTGGTAAAGGGTCTCGCGGCAGGATTTCTTGGTGTGGTGATAAGCACGATCGGGATAGATAACGATTCGGCGTTTCCTCGCTTTACTTTCGATTCGCTTAATTTGATGGGGGGAATTCCTCCCGTGCCGGCGCTTATAGGATTGTTCTCGATCCCGCAGGTACTGGGGGAAATAGACAGGGTCCTGAGGAGGGCAAAAAGCGGAGCGGAAAAAGAAAAGATCGGGGAAGTCAAAGGCGCCCTGTTCCCAAGCTGGTCAGAGTTCAAATCGATTTTCCCGACCATTATACGATCCGCCTTTATCGGACTTTATATTGGAATTTTGCCTGGCGCCGGCGCGGATATTGGCTCCTGGGTGAGCTATAACGAGGCAAAAAGATTTTCCAAGAAAAAGGAGCTTTTTGGGAAAGGTTCTCTGGAAGGCCTCGCCGCTTCCGAAGCGGCAAATAACGCGGTGACAGGCGGCGCGATGATTCCCATGATGACCCTGGGCATACCAGGGAGCGCCGCCGCCGCGGTTATTATGGGAGGCTTGATGATACAGGGCATGGTTCCCGGGGCGGAGCTTTTTACGGTCAAGGCGCAGACCACATACTCTGTGATATTTGGGTTTATCATCGCCAATCTTTTTATGGGTATAATCGGACTGCTCGTTTCCCGTTACGTTGTCAATATTACTCGTGTTCCTGCTGGAATACTTCATCCCATCGTCGTCGTTCTTTCCGTTGTCGGTTCGTTCGCCATAACGCAGAATATTTACAATGTCTACGTGATGATAGTATTCGGCGTTTTGGGTTATTTCATGAAGCGGACCAAGTTTCCCGCGTCCGCCACCGTATTGGGAATGTTGTTAGGATCAATGGCCGAGACGGGGTTTAGGCAGTCGATCATAATGGCGAGAGGCAATGTGTTGAAATACTATCTTTCTAGACCACTATGCCTCGTCTTGATAGGATTGATAATACTTGGCGTCATTCTGCCCGTCATCATCGAGAGATCCAAGAAAAGAAAAAGCATTCAAGCCTGAGCAGGCATCAATTGGCCGAGACCACGAAGGAAAGTTCGTCGGTGTAGGTGCTGTGGGGAAGGGGGAGCGCTAGCTCGTCGAAGACCAGGAACACCTTGAGGCGGATGCCGCCGGCGTGGGATTTGCCCGAACCCGAAAAACGGAAGACCCTTGATTCCGCCCGGCTGAGCCGATCGCCGAGTCCGAGGCTGTAGGGGATGCCGGCCTTCGCTTCGGCTTCGGCGCTGGTCAGGCGCCCGTCGTTGGCGCTGAAGACCGAGATGGTGTAGGGGCCTACCACGTTGGAGACCAGGATGGCTGAGCCTAAATCCACGACCTTGCCGGGGTGGATTGAGAAACTTCTGTCGCCCGGGGATGGCGGGGCGCTCCCGCCCGATGCTTGTCTTGCGGCGGCTTCGGAAGGGTAGTAGCCTACGAGCAGGGCCGAATTGTCCGGAGCAAAATCCAGGGAAATTTTTAGAACATCGGGCACGAAGCCTTCTATACGAATTCCCTCCATGGTCTTGGTGGTGTCGGCGGGGCTGTTGACGATGATCATCTCTGTATTTTTCTGGGCGCCCGCGCATAGGGCAAGCATACAGAAAACCGCGATGGGGGCTTTCTTTCGCACGGTTCCTCCGTTGTTTCAATGGTGGAAAGCTGATCGCATTACACTTTCTAGCATTTATTGTATACGCTTGGGGCGAAAATGCAAGAAAAAAGCTTCCGCCGAAGGGCGGCTTACCGCGAAGTTGCCGGTTTTTGCGGCTGGGTCGTACTGTCTTGTATTGGTTGGGGCTGGGTGCCTTCGACTTGACAGTGTTCGAAAGAGTTAACAAAAATGCTCTATGCGGCTGTCGAACATTTCCATCACTGTCGTCGTTTCTGTTCTCGCTACCCCGGGGATGGAAATCGCCTTTGTCGAACCGGCCTTTCTGTCCGTTCCGGATGGGCTGGCCGGGAGGAAAAACCATGGATAAGCGAGTAGGTTGCGCGGGGCTTGGGGAGCGGCAAACGAATCGGGGGGGCATCGGCAAAACGCGCGGGGCGTCCCGGAGCAGTGTCGGCCTTTTTTGTGCCGGTCTTTTTCTGGCCTTTGCGGTTACGGCCGGCCTTGGGGCGCAGACCGGGGCCGGGGAGGAGGCGGGCGTATCGGCGGGGGCCGGTTCTTCGGCGCGGAGCGATTTTTCGGCGCGGGGCGCGACCCGATCCCATCTCGCGGTGGAGCTGGGCCACCCGGTATACGCGGTGATCGAGGCGGCGGAGCTGCGGGGCGCGGTGAACCGGCTTTCGTCGGTAAAGCCCTACACGAGGGCGCAGGTTTCCGAGCTGCTCGCGACGATCCAGGGTCAGCTGGGGTTGTTTTCTCAAATGGAACGGGAGGAGATCGCGCGGCTTGCCGCTGAGTTTTCGGCCGGATCGAAGGGCGATATCGGGCAGGCGCTCTGGAGGGCTTCGAACGATAGGGCCGCCCTGGGCGCCCATATCGAGGCTGCCGGGCGCCTGGATGTGGCCGGGCTGGCGGATCTTGTCGCGGGCGGCATAAGCGGCGCCGGCTCGGGCGGTTATGGCTCCTGGACCGGCGATCCGGCCGACCTCTGGCATCTCAATTCCCTTTTTCAGGCTTATATCAAGGCATATCCCGAATCTTGGCTTTCCCTCTGGGGGACGATCGGGGTGACCTACGACAAGGTGAACAGGGATCTTTTCCTGCCCTATAGCTTTACCAAACAGTGGGATGCACATCACAACAAGGTGTCCACCAGCCCTTACTCCGACGGGGAGGAACCGTATCCCACCTGGAGCTTCGATCTGCGCAGCGATATCGCGGGGGCTACCGACTCGGGGGCGTTCAGTCTGCGGCTTTCGCGCTTCAGGCGGGACTGGGGCGTAGGCTCGGGCTCCCTGGCGCTTTCCGGCACGGCGCGGCCCTTTATGGGCTTGGAGGCCCAGTTCAGGCCTTCGGAACTATTCGCTGTTTCCCACATGGTGGGTTCCCTGGGGAATTGGGAGAAGGGAAGCGCCGATCGCTCCACGGATTTGAGCGGCGGCGTCTACACGGCCGTCACCGAGCAGAAGATGCTGGCGATCCAGCGGCTGGAGCTTTTCCCCTTTGACTGGCTCAGCATTGGGGCCTCGGGCTCGATGATAGGGGCCAAGCGCTTCGAACTGGGGTATCTTTCGCCGATGATGTTCGCGGTGGAATATCAGGTGACCCAGTCGGACGTGGATAACATGGCGCTGCACGGGGATATTCAGGTTTTCCTCAAGCGTTTCGGTAAGTTGTATGTTGCCGGCTATATCGACGAGATGGAGCTGTCCGGCTTCGACGAGTGGTTTTCCAAGGCGAGAAATATGTTCGCCTACCAGGGCGGGCTCAAGCTCGACCTTCCCTGGCTGCCCTTCGGCGTTTTCACCGCCCAGTACACGAAGATCGAACCCTTCGTCTATACCCATCCGCCCACCTGGAACAGCGATACCCGCCTCCGGGTGAATACGAACTATACGAACGACGGCGAAAACCTGGGCTACCATCTGAAGCCGAATTCGGACGAGTTGCTGTTCAGGCTGGACGCGCGCCTGGGTTCGGGCTGGAGAGGCTCGATTGAGTATAGCTTTATCCGGCACGGGGACGATCCGAGGGCCTATGTGACCACAAATCATTATATCTACGGCGATGTGGAGGAGTATTTGGATTATGGCGGCGGGGTCGCCGATTACGCGAAAAACTTCCTCCACGACGGGGTTTACGATTACAATCACCTGCTTACACTGCGGGCCGACTGGCGGCCGGCAAAGGCGCCGAAGCTTTTCGGGGCGGCTGTTCCCCTGGAGCTGGGGCTGGGCTACGGGCTTTCCTATACCTGGTACGAGGACGGCATCGGCAGCGGGGCGCCGTTGAAGTCGCCGGAGTGGAAAAACCTGCTGGAGCTTAAGGCGAAGTTCTTTTTATGAAGCCCGATAAAGCCTGTTAGCTGGACGCCTTCGGCGCCCCGATAGCAGAAAAACTTGACAATTGCCATCGATAGCATTATAGTAAGACAAGGAGCTTATCGATGAAAACAATTACTATATCAAGCAAATATCAAGTAGTTATACCTAAAGAAATAAGAGAGACTATTGGGTTGCGTGTAGGTGCCAAACTAGAGATTATTACCTATGGATCAAGAATCGAGCTTGTCCCTATCCAGCCAATGAAGAAACTCAAAGGAGCTTTTAAAGGGATTAATACTGATATCCAAAGAGAAGAAGATAGACTATGAATGTTGTAGATTCTTCATGTTGGCTAGAATACTTTGCTGGGAGTTCTGTAGGAGAAGAAGTATCATCGATCATTGAGGATACAGATCATCTTCTTGTCCCTTCAATAACGATCTATGAAGTGTTCAAGAAATTAATAATAGAATTAGATGAAGACAAGGCAATTTATGCAATCGCCCATATGAAACAAGGGCATGTAATAAATCTGGATACAGATTTGGCAATCTATGCTGCAAAAGTTGGAAAAGAAAAAAAACTAGCAATGGCAGACAGTATCATCTATGCAATAGCCAAAAAGTATAATGCTATACTGTGGACACAAGATCAGCATTTTAAAGAGCTGAAATCAGTTAAGTATTTCAACAAACAGAAAAGTACAGACAATATGGGTCAAAAATAGTATCGTAACACTAGGTTCAATTGTAAAGTGAACTTGCGAATAGTCATGACCAAACGCAAACAGGCTTGCGTTTGGTCATTTTTTATTTCATACTATGGGTATGATAGAGCGTGTATGGTGGAAAAATAAAATCCTCACTCTCTGGGAAAAGCGACCTATAGTCTGGCTTTCCGGGGTTCGACGCGTGGGGAAGACTTTGCTCTGCCGCAGCATTGATGGGATTCGTTATTATGATTGCGAGTTGCCTTCTGTGCGCAGGGAGCTGGAAGACCCGGAAGCTTTTTTGAAGTCTGCGCCGGAAGGATTTATCGCTCTGGACGAGGTTCATCGCCTTCCGGATCCCGCAGCCTTGCTTAAGATCGCGGCGGATCACTTTCCTCAGGTTAAAATTATCGCCACAGGGTCTTCGACGCTCGGAGCTTCGGTGAAATTCAAGGATACCTTGGCGGGAAGAAAGAGCGAGCTGCGCCTGACTCCGTTATGCGAAAAGGATTCGAATTTTCCCGGCTACGGGGATAGAGCAAGGCGTTTTCTCAATGGAGGTCTGCCCGGTTTTTTCCTGGATGAAAGAAGGGATGACAAGGACTATTCAGAATGGATGGAAGCCTTCTGGGCACGGGATATTCTCGAGTTATTCCGCTTGGAGCGAAGAGATTCCTTCTTGAAATTCGCCGAGCTTTTGCTCGCCCAGAGTTCCTGTCGCTTCAACGCGGCGGCTTTCGCAGCCGCCTGCGGCGTATCGCGGCCGACAATAGCCAACTATCTGGCGATCCTGGAATCAACCCATTTGGTATGGGTCGTGAGACCCTACAGCGACGGGCATTCCCGGGAGATTGTGTCCACACCTCTGGTCTATGGCTTCGATACGGGGTTTGTTTCCTGGTCACAGGGGCTGCACGAAATTCCCGGCAAGGACAAAGGTTTCTTTTGGGAGCATCTTGTGCTTAATGAGCTTAAAGCCGGCTTGCAAGACGATGAGATCCTCTGCTGGAGGGACAAGCAGGGCAGGGAGGTGGATTTCATCTGTCGCAGAAGGGGGAAAGATCCTGTGGCTATAGAGGTGAAGTGGTCGGCCTCAGCCTTCGATCCCGGGGGGATAAGGGCGTTTAGGGCGCTGCACCCTGGTTCGATGAATATCCTAGTGGCGAACGATATACAACAGTCCTATACGAGGGAAGTCGCCGGTATGCTTGTGCGCTTCTGTCCCTTGGTTGAGTTGGTGGATAGTATCGGCTAAGGCCTGGATCTGGGGGCGTATGTAATAGGGTGGAGAAGCTGGATGCCTTATGGTTTCCTGAAGAGAGGCCCGCGAACGATTTCGTTCGCGGGCCTCTTAAGTCGATTGCGGCCTTTTCAAAGCTCAGGCGAGTTTTGAAAAGCTGGTTTCAACAATTAACGGACTTTTGAAATTGGCGTAATCCTTTCTGGTTTTTTCGCGGGGCCTAATTTTTAGCCTTGAGGCCCTTCCAGCGCTCTAAGGAGAGGACTTCGGGGTTGGCGATGTTGCCGGGATTGAAGCCGGCGGCCATGTCGATGACCCGCTGGCTGCCCGCCACGGCCATGCGCACGACGCACTCGGTGGTGAGGGCGGCGGCGTGGGGGGTGAGGAGGGCGTTGTCGCAGTCCAGCAGGGGGTTGTCGGCCTTGGGCGGCTCGTCGTCGAAGACGTCGAGGCCGGCGCCGCCCAGCTTGCCCGCCTTGAGGGCCGCCGCCAGGGCGACTTCGTCTATGACGCCTCCCCTGGAGGTGTTGACTATCACCGCGTCTTTCTTCATCAGACTCAGGCGTTCGGCGTTGATGAGGTTGCGGGTGCCGTCGGTCAGGGGGACGTGCATGGTGATGAGGTCGGAGCGTCGGCAGAGTTCCCCGAGGTCGACGAACTCGATCCAGGAGGAGAGGCTTTTCTGCACGGCCGGGGGCAAAAACTCGTCGTAACCGACGATTTTCATGCCGAAGGAGTCGTAGCAGGCCTTGGCGATGGTCTGGCCGATGCGGCCGCAGCCGATGACGCCCAGGGTTTTGCCCCTTAAGTCCTTGGGCAGGTAGGCGTAGCGGATCTTGAAGTTGCCTTTGCGGGTTTCCCTGTCCAGGGTGGGAAGCTGCTTGTAGAGGGCGAAGATGAGGGCCAGGGCATGTTCGGCCACGGTGGTGGTGTTCACTCCCAGGCTGGAGGAGACGATCACGCCGTGTTCTGTGGCGGCCTTGAGGTCGACGTTGTCGAATCCGGCGCCGGTGCGGGAGATGGTCTTGAGCTTTTTGCCCTGGGCGATGAGTTCAGGCGTCATCTTGATGCCGGTGCGCAGGACCACCGCGTCGGCGTCGACCATGAGGGGGCCTACGACGGCGGGGTCTTTGCCGGGCGACTGGACCACCTTGAGGCCGGAGTCGATCAAGAGTTGCTTGGCTTCTTCCTCGATGGGTTCGGGAAGGAGGACTGTCCATTGTTCGTTCATAGTTTTGGCTCCTTTGGATTTAGCGGAGGTAACGGCCGCCGACCACGTCTAGGGTGATGCCGGTTATGTAGCTGGCTTCGTCGGAGGCGAGGAAGACCACGGCGGCCGCGATTTCCCTGGGTTCGGAGAGGCGCCTTAGGGGTATGGCCTTCATGATGCGCTCCTGCTCCTCCTCGGCTTTGTTGCCCCAGAGGTTTTTCATGCGATCGCCGGTGATGGTGACGGTGGGGGCCACCGCGTTGACCCTGATGCCGTGCTGGCCGTAGTCGTAGGCGAGCTGGCGCATGAGGCCTTCGACCCCCGCCTTGGCGGAGGTATAGGCGACGCCGGCCAGGGAAGCTCTCCAGTGGCCCGCCAGCGCCGAGATGTTGACGATGGCGCCGCGCTTGGCCTCTATCATGTAGGGCAGGACCGCCTGGCAGCAAAAGAAGGCGCCCTTGAGGTTGACGTTGAGCACCAGGTCCCAGTGCTTTTCCTCGATTTCCTCCAGTTCGTAGGGGGTATTGAGGCCGCCGCCGGCGTTGTTGACCAGGATGTCGATGGACCCTAAGTCTTTTTTGACCAAGGCCATGACCGCCTGGACATCGGCTTTCTTGGTGACGTCCATGGGATAGCCGGCGGCCTGGCAGCCTCTGGCTTTGAGGGAATCGACGGCGGCGTCGATCTGGGTTTTGTTGATGTCGGTGATGACAACCTTGGCGCCTTCGTCGGCGAGGGCGGTGGCGATGGCGTAGCCCATGCCCTGGGCCGAGCCTGTGACCACGGCCACTCTGTTTTCCAATCGTTTCACGCTGTTCTCCGGTTAATTTTTGGTTGGGGTCAGACCCCGGAATGTAAAAGGCTCTTTTCGAATCCTAAAGATTCGAAAAGAGCCTTTTACATTGCATGTGACTAGGTCCTGGGTCGCTTAGGCGCGGTTGTTGAATTCGCGCTTTTCGGCGGGAACCTTGATGGGGAACTTCTTGACTTCCTCCAGGAGGTCGGCCAGGCCCTTGGCGGCCAGTTCGAAGAACTTGAGGCCCTTTTCCTTGCTGGCGCGCAGGGGGTTTCCGATGGTGGCGGTGTCGGAGTACTCGTGGTGCTCCATGGGAACCCACATGTTCTCGCCGCCCTGGAAGGTGACCATGCCGGAGCCGTCGTGCTTGCTGAAAGCCGGGCCCATCCAGCGGGGGGCGTGGGTGCGGTCGGGCTTGGCCTTGTCCATGTCGATAAAGCCGCTATAGGCCCAGGCCGTGCTGGTCTCGATCTCGCCGGCGTGCCATCCCGGGGTTTCCTCGGGCGGTCCCTCGACGATACCTTTTAGGAGCTCGTAGTTGCGCTCGGTGGGGGTTTTGTACCAGCCCACGAAGGCGCCGGACTCGTAACGGATCCTGCGCAGGATTTCGTCGATCACCTTGGAGTTGGATCCGTGGTGGGTGACGAAGACGAGCTTGTTGTAGCCGTGGTAGATGAGACTCTTGGCCAGGTCGTAGACGACCCGGCGATAGGTGTCGCCGGAGAAGGTGAGGGTGCCGGTGCCCTGGCCGAGCTCGCCCATGTGGTGGGGGGAGTAGCCGACGGGGATGCAGGGGGTGTAGAGGGTGTTGGACAGCTTGGCCGCTCTCTCGATAACGCCCATGGCGGTGAACGCGTCGGTCCCGAGGGGGCAGTGGGCTCCGTGCTTTTCGTTGGATCCCATGGAAATGAGGATCGTGTCGTTGGTCTTGAGATGGGCCGCTACTTCGTCGTAGCTCATCTCGGCGATATTAAGACTTTTGGGTCTTGCCATTTAGTTCTCCTTTTCGCTCTTTTGTGACGAGCGTTTTAATAAATGTACGGCTTTCGAGCCGATAGTTCAAACGTGAAGACCGCTTCTCAGGATGCCGCTCGGGCGGCGGGGGCGTGGGGGCGGGAGCTGTAGCCTCCCGCCCCCACGCCCCCGGTTGCCCAAGGGTAGCCGGGCTTAGCCCATGAAGCCGCTCTGCTCCAGATCGGCCTTGAGGGTCGCCAGATTTTCCGCGGTGAGGCCCTTGTAAGGCCTGCGGGGAAGTCCTCCGGCGAAGCCGACCATGTCCATGGCGGCTTTTACGCCGGCCACGCCGAAGGCGCCGGACACCTTGCTGTTGAGGCTGACCAGCTTGGTGTTGAGGTTTTCCGCCAGCTCGTTTTCGCCGGCGAGAATGGCCTTGTAGAGGTCGGCGCACTGCTGGGGGAAGACGTTGGCCAGGGAGAGCACCCCGCCTTTTCCGCCCTTGCGCATGAGATCGAGGAAATAGGCGGCCGAGCCGGCCAGGACGTGGAATTTGTCGGAGGCGGCTGCGAGGTTTTCGATATAGGTTTCCTTGGAGCTGTCCTTGACTCCCGCGATATTGGGGTGGGCGGCCAGGCGCAACGCCAGGGCCTGCTTGACCACGACACCGGCGTTCACCGAGGGGTTGTTGTAGATCACTATGGGGATGGGGGAGGCATCGGCCACTTCGTAGACGTGGCGCTCCTGGATTTCATCGGTCATTTTCTTGGCGAAAAAGCAGGGCATGAGGACCGAGGCCATCTTGGCGCCCGAGTCGGCGGCCCGCTTGACCAGGTCGATGGTTTCCTTGGTGCTCTCGGCGCCGCAGCCAGCCATGATTACCTTGTCCTTGGCGGCGGTCTTGACCACCAGGTCGAGCACCTTGAAGCGCTCTTCGATGGACAGGGCTTTGAATTCTCCGTTGGTCCCCAGGACGAAATAGCCCTTGAGGCCGGTGGAGTTCATTTTCTCCACATTGGCCGCCAAACCTTCATAGTCGATTTCGTCGTTCTTGAAGGGGGTTGTCATGGGGGCGAATACGCCGGTGAGCATTTCCATGTTCATGTGTAACTCCTTATCTGTGTATATGTCGATTTGACTCGATCTTCAAAAATAATGGCTCCTCCCTATTTTACCCCGAGCTCCGAACGGAGCAGCGAAAGTCGGCGTTCCCTGTCCTTAACGAAACGCCCGATGCCTTTCAGGAGCCAGGCGGGGCTCAAACGGGCCTCGTCCAGCACTTCATCCAGATTGCCGCCGGTTCTCCAGCGGTCGTCCCAGTCGGAGGTAAGGGCGTAGTCCGCGGCCAGGGGGTTGAAGAACCAGTCGTCCATGAGGATTTTGGCCTGGGTGGAGACGACGGTGGAATCCGCCTTGTCCTCGGGGGAGACTACTTTGGCGCGGTAGGCGGGGCTCTGGCGCGCGAAGAGTTCGGCGCTGACCACGCAGACGACCTTGCAATTGAGTTTTTCGATCTGGGGCAGGATCTTTAAAATTCCGTCCACGGCGCTGGTGCCCTGGACGAAGAGGGTGCCTCCCCTGGGTCTGGCGGGGTCGGTTTCCTTAAGCACATAGGCGCCCTTGGCGGCTTCGAAATGGGAGGGTATGCCCAGCTTCGCCCGGTCGGGCAGCTGTATGGCCGGCCGGGTCAGATGAAGGGCGACTATGGGTACCTCGGTGGCCAGGGCCGCGCCCAGGAGCACCGGGACTTCGTTGTATTCCCAGGGGTGGAGGTTGATGACCTGGCCCTTGGGGAAGAGTCGGGTGACGCCGGGCGAGAATATGCCGAAATGGGTGCGGGAGTCGTCGGCGGTCTCGGGGCCCGAGTGGCCGGCCACGTAGATGACCTTGCCCGTCTTGAGCTGGCAATCCTGGGTGAGCTGGCTGTAAAGCCTTAAGGAACCGTAGACAAGGTAGGAGAAGGAGGCGTAGGTGGAGGTGGCGCCCCAGAATCCGTCGAATTCCTTTTCAGGGTCGTTGGAGAGATTGACGCTGGCCATGCCGGTCATGATGCCGGCGTTGGCGAACTCGGTGATCTCCTGGGGCAGTAGGCTGCCTTCGGGGCCGCCGTAGCGCTGGTACCAGCCGTAGCCGGGAAAGTCGCCGTAGGCTTTCGCGAAGCCGTCGATATTGGTCGAGCCGGCCAAGTCCGCCGACGAGACCACGAAGAGGGGTCTGCCGTATTCCTTGGCGCCGAAGGCGTTGACCCAGGCGCCCCAGCGGGCCAGGGCCGCGCGGTTGGCTGCCGAGCTTCCCGGCTTGAGGTAGAGGTCTGCGGGGTAGCGGCGGTAGTCGTAGAGCCGCTTGTCTCCGAAGGGGCTGGCGGGGGTTTGGGGCGCGGCGCCGGTCTTGGCGTCGGCCGGGGAGCCCGCCGCGAGTTTGAAGCCTTCGATCTGCTCGGGGACGCTGTCGCCCAGTTCCACCAGGCGTCCGGCCAGGTAGTCCACCAGGGCTTCGTCCTTTTTCAGCACCTCGAAGACTGCTTTCAGGTTTGCCTCGAACTCCGCGGCCAGGGTTTTTTCATCCCTGGGAGCGGCTCCGTCCACATTGACGAAGGTGGCGCCGTATTTGGCGGCGAATTCTTTGCGCAGCGCCCAGAATTTTTCGCTGTTCAGCTTGTGGGGGGTACCGTGGGAGGCGTGGTCGTAGCTTAGGTATCCCCTGCCCTTGCGGGATTTTACCCAGGTGACGGCGGGGCGGAGGTCGGTGTCCTTTTGAAAGACCATTGTCAGGAGGGCGCCGGCCACGCTTTTCCAGTCCTCGCCTTGTTCCGTGCCGAAGACCCGCCAGCCGTGGGAGCCGAACCAGTCTTCGGGCCTGCCGTAGACCGAGGAACTCACCCTGTGCTCGTCGATACCGTAATCGTTCCAGTCCACGACGTAGTAGAGATTGTCCAGGCCGAGGCCCCAGGCGGAGTTCATGGTTTCGTGGGTAACGCCGGGCGTGAGGCCGCCTTCGCCCTCGAATATGAAGACCCGGACCTGGCCGGCGCCGGCGCGCTTGAGGGCCAGGGCTTGGCCCGCCGCGGCGGGCGATCCGTGCCCCGAGGGGCCGGTGTTGAACTTGAGGAAGAGGGTCTTGCCTTCCATTTCCGCGTGGCCCGAGAGCCCGCCGCGGCGGCGGAAGCCCAGAAGGTCGTCCCAGTTCATGCGCCTGGCCTCGGGCACCAGGTATTTGGAGTCGCCCGTGCGCTGGTATTTGAGCTTCATGGCCTCGTTGAGGACCGCCAGGGTGGTGTAGACCAGGGGAATGGCGTGGCCGGCGCCCAGGACGAAGCGATCGCCGAAACGTTTTTCCGGCTTTCGGATATCCCAGCGCATCGCTCCCGAAAGTAAGGTGGCCAGGAAGGGGTAGACTTTCGACCTGGAGCCGCCCGGATGGCCGCTCTGCCGGTAGTTGAGGATGATGTCCAGGCACTGGTCCACCAGGTCCTTGGTTTTTTCCCAGTGGGGAAAGGATGCCGAAAGTTTCGCCACATCGCTGTCGGTCTGTCTCATTCCGCGCTCCCTTGGTTTAGTGCTCCAGCCTTCCCCGGCCCCTGGGCTTTTTCCCGCCGATCCTCGGCTTCGGGGACGGTGAAGTAGGCTTTTCTTACCTTATCCCGGGTTTCCTTGGGCAGGAAAGAGCTACCCAGGGCGTTCAGGTTTGTCGCCGTGAAATCCTCGCCGGAGAGGCCGAAAACCCGCCCCAGGAGTTCGTATTCTCCGCTTAGGCCGCTGCCGAAGAGCCCGGGATCGTCGGAGTTGATTCCCACCGAGAGTCCCGCCTGTAAAAGACGGGGCAGGGGGTGGCCCTGGATCGAGGGTACCGCTTCGGTGATCCAGTTGGAAAGTACGGAGACTTCCAGGTGAATGTCCCGACGCCTGATCTCGTCCACGAGGGCGGGGTCTCGCAGGGCCAGGATACCATGCCCGATGCGCCGGGGTTTCAGCAGTTTTATGGTCCGCCACAGATGTTCCGCGCTGGTATTGAGCCCGCTGTGCGCGGTGGTGCCGAAACCCGCCCCCCGGAGGCTGTCGAAGAGTCCCGCGAAAGTTTCGGGGTCGGCCGTCCATTCGTTATCCGACAGATCGACTCCCACGAGGGGGACAGGCAGGTTTCGCGACTTTGCCTCCAGCATGGCCTTGACGATGGCGGCGTTGACAGGCTGTGGGCTCGTGCGCCGCAGCGAGCAAATGAGGCCGACCTCGATGGCGGGCAAGCCTTTTGCCGCGCTTTCGGCGTTTCGGGCGCCTTTGCCCTCGCCGACCTTCCCTGTGTTTTCAGCGCAGGCCCTCGCCGCGCCCCGGGAGACGGCCTCTAGTATTTCGGGGTAGTCGAGACCTGATACTTTAGCCAACAAGGCGGGGGCAAAACGGAGCTCGAAAAGCTTTACGGCATCGGCCTTGGCGTCCTGGACGCATTCATAAGCCACTTCCTCGATGGCCGCCGCCGAAGCGAGTATTTTTCGCGTCAGCGCCATGGCCCCGATCACCTTGTCCAGGCCGCCGATGGGCTCGCGGACCAGGGCGGCGGTTTCAAAGCTCAAATAGTCGGCGAAGCCGAGGTCGATGTTCTGGGTTTGGGCCAATTTCCAGGCCGTGGCGGGGCGGATGCCGCCCTCGAGGTGACGATGCAACTCGATTTTGGGCATATCCCCGACAATAACCCGGCGTACCATTGTAGTATCATTATACAAGTATAGACCGGTTGTGTTCAAGAGTGTCCCGGGTTTGGGTTAGTTATCGGCGTATTCGGGGCGCGCGGGGCTGAAGAACTCCACGAGTTCCGTGTCTTCCAGCACTTCGGCGCCGTGGTACTCGGCGCCCTCGAAAAGGTAGGAAGTCCCCGTCGATGCTATGAAGCCCGGGCCGTCCTTTTCCAAAAAATGCACCCTACCCCTGATCACGTAGCCGTGCTGGGCCGCGGGATGGTTGTGCAGGGGAATCTTGGCTCCCTGGGCCATGACGAAGTGGCAGAGCATGGTCAGGCCATCGTAGGACATCGTGGTCCTGGTGATGCCCGGAGGTCCTTCCTTGCCCGAAAGCTTGGATTTATCCGCTCTGGTTCGTTTCATCAATGCGCTCCTTTATGGTTCAAAAATTCTTTTTCCTCCCCTCCGGGGACGTAGAAGATAATATAGGTAAGCTCCTCGGTGGGGCTATCGTTGATTATATAGTGATATTCGCCGGCCGGGACGAAAACCGCCACATTGGGACGCAACTCGTATTCCTCACCGCTTATGATATAGCGGCCCTTGCCCGAAAGGCAGTACAGGCCGTGTTCGGTTTCGTGCTTGTGCCCCTGGGAACCTTCGACGGCGCAGGAGTCGGCCGCCTTCACGGTATTGACCAGGAGGGAAAATGCCTTAGCCCCGACCGTGTCTTCGTTGATGAGAACCCTGACGTCCACCCGGCCTTCGTGGCCGATACCCCGCAGCGCCTCGTCCAGCGGCACCGCTAATTTCCGTTTTGCCATTCATTCCTCCTGTAGTACGATCATACAATGATCAGTAAACACCAGGAATCGGGATCTGTAAAGGTTTTATTGGCCTTGGAGATCATAATCCAGGTTGACGAACGGCCTGTGCTGCCCCATGATTCCCCCTCGGGGCAGGAACCCCGCATATAACGAAACAGCGTATAAGACCGGTAAGCCTCGCCGGCTTGCCGCGAGGTTGGTGATTCCAGGATCAGGAGGAGAGGATGGCCGAACAGCGGGAGTTTTTTCTGGAGGCGGGCCCCGGGACGGTGCATTGGGGGTTTTTCGACGCGAATCTGAAGCCTGCGCTCAAGGTCCCTTCGGGCGCCGTGGTCGGCTTCGGCACCGAGCCCGCGGCGGTGCCGGAAATTGTGGAAGAAATGAAGCCCAGGAGTACCGAGGCGTTCCGGCGCATCGTCGCCAGCCACGCGAAAGGACCTTCGAGCCATCTCATGACAGGGCCGGTGTATGTCGAAGGAGCGGAACCGGGGGATGTTCTGGAGGTGTATTTCAGATCTATTCGATTCCGCTACGATTGGGGGTTTAACGCGATCATCCCCTTGAAGGGAGGGCTCGCGGAGGAATACCCGAGCCTTGGTTTTATTTTCCCCGCCATCGACAAAGCCGGGCGGACTGCCTCCTGGAAGAATATCGGCCCGCTGCCCCTCGCGCCTTTTTTCGGCGATGTAGGGGTGGCTCCACCGGCGAGTCTGGGCAGGGTGCCTAGCGGTATTCCCGGAGCCTGGGGCGGAAACATGGACTGCAAGGAATTGGTGGAGGGGACGAAGCTTCTGTTGCCGGTGTTCAATAAGGGGGCGCTCTTTTCCATGGGCGACGGCCACGCCTGTCAGGGCGACGGGGAGGTGAACAGCTTCGCCCTCGAAACCGGCCTCGACGCCGATGTGCGCCTGAGGGTGATCAAGGACAGGACGTTGCGCGTTCCCATGATCCTCACGCCGACCCATACGGTTTTCATGGGCTTCGATCCGATTCTTGACAACGCGGCTAAAAAAGCCTTGCGCGAAGCGGTGGAATATATCTCATCGGAATGCGGGTACAGTTCGGAGGACGCCTATGCGCTCTGCAGCATGGCGGGGGATCTGCGGATTACCCAAATCGTCAACGGTACCAAGGGAGCTCATTTCATGATCGCGAACGCGCTGCTGGAAAAGGCGAAGTGATGCGACGCCGATCGCGCGATCGAGTTTGAAACAAAAGTCGGAGGCCGCCTTCGTTAAAGGTTGCGCGATTTATCATGTACCGATAGACGCGGGCGGCCGCCTTGACTTAAGAAATATTCGTTTCCAGCGGCGAACAGGCGATGATATCCTCTCCTGTGCCTAAAATATTCTTGACGACAACCTCCCCGATGGCGAGGGGCGGCGTGGCCTTCTGGGTTTTCAAATAGCGCACGCAGTCCAAGAGCTTGCCCTTGGGGACGGGACCCCTGCTGCGCACAGCCAGCCTTTTGCAGGAACCGCCCTCGATGGCGATGGTGGTGCTGAGCACCCTACGGGGGTCGCGGTACTCGCTTTTGACATAAGCCTGGCCGTTTTTGCAGAGCTTCCCCTTCACCTTGATGCCTTCCTCGTCCTCGCAGACCAGGGATCTGCAGCCCCTGGCGCAGACGATGCAGATTATTTCCTTTTCCATAGCCTTGGATTCCTCATTCACAGTCAATGCGAAGTTCCTGGTTTTCGCCCTGGTCGTACAAGGCCGCCAGCTGATCGGCCTTGAGGGTGGTCGTGATCATTTCGCCTGGCCTGGTAAGGGGCAGACGAAGTTTTACGGCTTCGCCTATGTGCACCGTGGCAGGACCGGTGGGGCGGCGCACCCGGATCGCGATACGGCTGTCCCTGTTCACCAAGAGCCGTTGGGGTACCACCTGGGCGATGTTGGAGCCTTTCACGACGTTCAGGTTTACCGTTCTGGGCTCCTGAACCAGGCCCAGACGGGCTGCGGCGCCCTGGGCGGCCAATTCTCCTTCCTGGGACACCTCGTCCACAAGATCGTTCACATGAAGCACGTTACCGCAGGAGAAAAAACCTTCGGTCCGGGTTTCCAACAGGTTGTCCACGACAGGTCCGTTGGTGGCGTTGTCCAGGTTGATGCCCGCCTGCCGGCTCAGTTCGTTCTCCGGTATGAGCCCGACGGACAATAGGACCGTATCGCAGTCGAAATTCTTCTCGGTGCCGGGGATGAGCCTGCCATCCTCCCCGCGGGCGCAGACGCTCAGGCCTTCCACCCTTTTGTAGCCCCGGATTTCAGTGACTTCGTGGCCTAGAAGAAGGGGGATGCCGAAGTCTCTGAGGCACTGAACTTCGTTGCGGATAAGGCCGCTGGTGAAGGGCATTATCTCGACCACCGCCTCCACCGCGCAGCCCTCCAGGGTGAGACGCCGGGCCATGATCATGCCGATGTCGCCCGAGCCTACGATGACGATTCGCCGGCCGGGCATGCAGCCTTCGATGTTGACCAGACGCTGGGCCTTGCCGGCGGTGAAGATACCCGCGGGCCTGGTGCCGGGTATGCGCACCGCGGGCCGGGTTCGCTCTCTGCAACCCATGGCGAAGATTATGCTCCTGCAATCGTAGCGCCGCAGGCCCGTATCGGGCGAGGCCACGCAGATTTGCCGGCCGGGGTTCGCTTCGATCACCATGGAGTTGAGTTCCAGGTCGACCTTTTCCGCCGCCGCTTCCTGGACGGCCCGCCATGCGTATTCCGGGCCGGTGAGCTCTTCGCCGTAGCGCAATAGTCCGAATCCGGGGTGGATGCACTGGGGCAGGATGCCGCCGGGGCGCTCGTCCCTGTCGAAGACGACCACGTCTTTGATGCCTAAACGCTTGGCCATGGCGCCGGCGGCCAGGCCCGCGGGACCCGCGCCAATGATCGCCAGATCGAGCTTGATCGGGGCGCCGGCGCCGCCTTTGTCGCTGTTGTTGTATAGGCGGCTCATAGGGATGCTCCTATCTGGTCGAAGCGGATGACTTCCTCGGAACCCTTTCCCTTGCGGGTGACCGCTTCCGGGGGAATTCCGAGCTCCCGGGCGATTATTTTGAGGATCCAGGGGCCGCAGAAGCCTCCCTGGCAACGACCCATGCCTGCCCGGGTTATCTGCTTGACTCCTTCGATGGACCGGGCGCCCTTGCGCACCGCCTCTATGATCTCGGCTTCGGATACCTGCTCGCAGCGGCAGATGAGATGGCCGCAGGCAGGATCCCTGGCGATAGCCTCTTTTCGCTCCTCTTCCGACGCGTCCTTGAAGCGGTAGGGTTTTTCCCTATACGGGTTGAAATCGGCTTTTTCCTGTAGTTCGAGACCGGCGTCGGCCAGGAGTTCGATAATGCGCCGGGTTATGCCCGGAGAACCTGTGATGCCGGGGGAGCAAATGAGGGCGTAGATGAGGCTGGGAGATACCCCCGAGGGGCCGACATAAAAATCCTCGGGTTTCGCGAGATTGTTGGTGGACTTGATACCGGCGAAGCTGGTGATCAGATCCCGTTCGGGCAGGTCGGGCATGATCTGCCTGCCCATCCTGAGTATGCAGTCCAGCTCTTCCTTGGTCACCCTGGTGTCGATTCGATCCTTGGGTTCCTTGAACCAGCCCAGGCCGAGAATGATGTTGCCGTGCATGGTGGGTCCCATGGCTTGGCTGTAGCTCAGGTTGAGGCCGGCGACATAGACCAGGTGCCGCAACATGGAGGAGACGGAGGAATCGAAAATGGCGAAGGTGCCCCGGGTTTTGAAAAGCTTGACATCCCTGTCGCCGGCCATCCAGGCTATTTCGTCGGCGAAAAGGCCCGCGGCGTTGATCAGGTAGCGGCTTCGCAGGTTTCCCCTGTCGGTCCGGACCAGCCAGGTGCCGTCCGGGGCTTGCGCAAGGCCGAGCACTTCGGTTTCCAGCAATACCTCGGCGCCGTTGGCCTTGGCGTTCTCCGTCAGGGCGAAGGCCCATTCGGGCGGATGTATCATGCCGTGGGCTTCGGAGTGCACCGCGAAGGTGAAATCCCTGGTCAACCGCGGCTCGAGCCTGGCCACTTCTTCCTTGGAGATGACGCGAAACTTCGTTTCGCCGTTTTTGAAAGCCCAGTCGAGCCTGGTACGGATTTGCTGTTCCTGTTCCTTATCGAAGGCGATGTTGATTTCGTCGGCCTCGCGGTAGGGCAGGCCCAGTTCGGCCGCCAGGGCCCGGAAGCGGTCCTGGGAGCCGACGCAGAACTTCGCCCGCTCCGAACCCGGAGGGTTCATATGGTTGCGGTGTATGTAGGAGAGAGAAGCCTTGGTCACGCCCAGGCCGGGCTGGTCTTCCTTGTCGATGAGGGCGAGCTTGAGTTTGTAGCGGCTTAATTCCCGGGCGAGCATGGCGCCGACGATGCCGGCGCCGATGATTACGACGTCGTAAGGAAGGTCATTTAAGCCTGAAGGGGGAATGGGCGACGGTAGCGGGTTTGACGAAGATGCGAAGATTTTCGACGCTGAAGCGGAAACCATAGAAAAAGACTCCTTGGATATCCGCCGCCCCCCTCCGGTATTCGATAGCGCCGGGCGGGGCGGTGGGTCGATAATAGTAACAAAGGATAATTAGTATATCGCGATCAATAACCTAATATGCTGAGCGAAGGAAGGGCTTTGTCGCCGCCGTAGCTGCCTTCCACCTTGAATAGATCCCATTCGCTGGTTCCGGAGGCTTTGCCGCTCACCATGAAAGCCAGATAGTCGTTCACCAATTCATGATCTTCGCGGAATCTCGCAAGGCCTTTGAGCGTGCTGAACTCCTGGGTGGCGAGTACCTTGGACACCGCGGCCACATCGAAGGTGCCGGCTCTTTCGACGGCGTCCAGCATTATCGTCGTAGCCATATACGCGATACTCGTATAGGAATCGGGGGGCTCGCCTCCGAACATTTTCTTGTGGTTATCGGTGTACGTCTTGGCTTTCGATACCAGGTCGTTATCCTTGAATCCCGCAAGGTCGTAGTAGTGGAAGTTCAAGGCGTAAATTTTCGCCAGGGCGGGGCGGGGTATGGATTTTGCGATATAGTTGGCGGTCCAGGTATTGAAGGGTTTCGAAACCGCCATGAGCCCCATGTCATAAGCCTGTTTAAAGAGGGAAATGGCGTCGGCTCCCATTTGCACCGCCATGAACACGTCCGGTTTCAAAGTGAGGGCTTGGTTTATCGCCGAGGTGAAATCCAGGTTTCCATTGGGATATTCGGCGAATCCGACCACCTCGCCGCCGAATTCGGCGAGCGCGGCTTTCAGGCCGTCGTAAATCGTGCTACCCCAAGAATCGGAGCGGGAAATGAAATATATTTTTTTGGCGTTCAGGGATTTTACCGCGGATTGACCCGAGAGATAGCCAATGCTCCAGGGCGTGAACGCGACGGAGAAAAAGCCCGGCGCCGGATTGCCTTTCTTAAAGGAATCATAGGCCGGCACGCAGGCGGTGATCATGGGCAGTGGCTTGAGTTTGGATTCTTCATTGAGGGCCGCCGCCATCGGATTCCAGCATATGCCGGTAAAGCCGTGGATGCCCGCTTCGACTAATTCCCTGTATCGACGAACCCCTACATCGAGTTTGCATTCGTCATCTTTTGCCAGCAGTTTGACGGGGATGTTTCCCCACGGCATTTTAAGCCCGCCGCGGGCGTTGATTTCGGCTACCGCGAGCTCGGCGCCTTTGCGCTGGTTTTCCGCCATAGGCGCGAAGGTACCAGTAAATGAGGACATGAACCCAAGTTTAAATTCCTTGGGGCCACTTGCCGCGCCGATGGAGATCAACGCAACAAAGCTGAACATGAGCATTGAAACACACACAAGCCTCTTTCGCATCACAACCTCCTTAAAACTCTGAAATGCAATAGAGCATTTGCCAGATTCTCGCACTCATCTGTAAGCTTGTCAAACAAAAAGTATCGATAAATTAATTATTTTCGCGAACCTGTTTTTATTATTTATTTTATTATATATAATTAAATTGCAATTACAATTTTTATACAATATTACAATCATATTATACTATGTTTACTATGTTTGACCGTTTTGCCTTGTACCCTGAACGAAAACTGGATTTGTTCCTGTTTTCGATTGCCGCCCCGGGGCTGTGCCCATGCCTGGTTTGCCGGGACATGTACTTTCTTGGAACGCGAGGGTTTTGTGGTTTAGGGAAAATATCAATAAAAAAAGATTGACAGATCGTGGGACTGTTATACAATTATATCAATTTACGTCAATTTTTCGCGATCGAAAGATCTCGGACCGATCAGGAAGTTCGTTCCGGTCGTCCCGGATCAAGGAGGGCAAAATGAGGAAGTTGTTGCCGAAGGGGCTTGTGCTGGCGCTGGTCGCCGTGCTCTGCCTTTCACCTGTGGTGGCGCAGAAAAATCAGCCCGATGTATTCAAGATCGGGTTTCTTTCTTCGCTGACCGGCTCTCTGGCCGGGCTGGCCGAGGGTCAGAGAAAATCATTCATTCTTTCGGTGGAACAGGTCAACGCGGTCGGCGGCTTGAAGATGCCCTGGGGCAATGTGAAGGTGGAAACCTTTATCGCCGACGACGAGGCTAAGCTGGACGTGGGCGTGCGCCGCTTCAGGGAAATGCTGGACAAGGGAGCCGTGGCTGTGACCGGCGGCATTTGGAACCCCATGTCGGGGGCCCTCAACGAAGAGACCAAGATCAGTCCTGTCATCTATCTGCCGGGATTCGTCCCCGCCAAGGACGCGTTGCTGAAGGGCAATCCCGCCGACGCCATGTACACCCCGACCTTTACGCCCTGGAGCATCGGCTATATCACCGGCAAGTCGATCGTGAAGACCCTGGGCAAGAAGACGATTTTCTATGTGGAGAGGGCCGACTCCTGGGGCACCACGATCCGCGAGGGTCTCGAAGCCGCCTGCAAAGACTTCGGAGCCGTGCTGGTGGGCAGGGACGCGGTGAATATGGGCACCACCGATTACTCGGCCACCCTCGCGAAGGCCAAGGCTTCGGGTGCCGACTTCCTGGTGAACAGCCTCACGGGCGCCGACGGCATCGCGTTGGTGAAGCAAGCGGTGGACATGGGTGTGGATAAGGCAATGGATATTTTCTACTGCTGGATTTCCAATACCGAGTCCAAGGGCTTTCCCCCCGAGACTCTTGCCAAGCTCTATGCCCAGACCTGGTTCTATTACGATGTGGGCGGTCTGGTGGACAAGGAATTGGTGGCGAGCATCAAGGCCTATTCCGACGCTTACATGAAGCGCTGGAACGAGCCGCCCGACAATATGGGAACCGCTTGCTACGTGGCCACCCAGTACATTTTCCAGGCGGTGGAGAAGGCGGGGTCCTTCGATCCGAAGCAGGTCGCCAAGGTCCTTGCCTCCGGTACCTTCAATACGGTAAAGGGGCCGGCTTCCTTCAGGATCGACCATCAGCCCATTGCCAAGAACGTGACCTTCATCATGAAGGGCAAGGCGCTGGCGGAGCGGAAAAATCCGAACGACTGGTACCATGTGCTTGAATCCTACGGCGGCGAGGAAGTGCTCCCTCCCTTGTCGGTGATGAAGTACTAGAGTCTTTTGGGGGGCGTCCCTCGGCGCCCCTTTTTTGAAAAACCATCGAGGCCGATTCCCGGGCCTGGCGCTTTCGGGACGGCCCCGAATTCAAGTAGAGGTGGATGCGATGCTCAAGCGAATGGAATTGATGACGTGGAAGGAACTGGCCGACGCGGTAAAGACGACGAAGACCGTCGTGGTGCCCATCGGCGCCATAGAAATGCAGGGGCCTCATCTGCCCCTGGCGGCGGACAGCATGGCGGCCGAACATGTGGCCGCCCTGGCGGCTGAAAAAGCCGGCGCGGTACTGGCTCCCCTTATCACCGTGGGCACCAGCGAATGGCACAAGAATTTCCCGGGCATGATAGGGCTTTCCAAGGAAAGTCTCATGGACTATCTGCGCCAGTACTGCCGATGCCTGGTGCGCAATGGCTTTACCCACATTTTCTTCGTGAGCCCCCATACCTTCAACGACGAGCCCATCGGTACGGTGGGCCTGGAATTGAGGGACGAGGGGATCATGGTGGGATCGGTCAACCTCTGGCACGTGTCCAACGAGGTGATGGCCGCCAGAAAGATCGATATCAAGGAAGGCAAATTCACCCACGCCGGCGAGATCATGACGTCGGTGATCATGGCGATCGCGCCGGAGACGGTGAAGATGGACGAGGCGGTGGCCGAGTCGCCGGCGGTGCCTATTCCCGGCGCTCCTTTCGCGGGGCTGCACAAGATCAAGTTCAAGGACATCAGTTTCTCGGTATATCGATCGTCGAACGAGGAAACCAAATCGGGCTCCCTGGGCAACCCGATGGCCGCCACTCCCGAAAAGGGCAGGGCGATCATCGAGGGCTGGGTGGACGCCACGGTGGCGTTCTTGAAGGAATTCTCCGTCTGCTGAGATCCCGATTTTGAGCGTTGGGCGCTCTTCGTTTCGGCGGCGCCTAACGCGCGTACGTTGATGCCGGCGCCGATTGGGCATGATAACGGGAAAACTTCTGGAGCTAGGGGCTTTCATTATGAATTTTAGCCGCTGATTCTGATGAATCCTGTCATCCCGCCTAAACCTAAGCGACGGTTCGTTTTTGATAAAGGAAGTAAAGGATGGGTTCAGGACAGTTCAAGGATAAGGTAGTGGTGGTGACCGGCGGCGGCATGGGCTTGGGCAAGGCCTACTGCAAGGCTTTCGCCGATGAGGGCGCTACGGTGGTATGCCCGGATTACAACGAGGAAGCGGCCAGAGAGACGGTGGCGGAAATTGCCGCCGCCGGCGGCCTGGCAAAGACCATGAAGGTGGACGTGACCAGGGGCGATCAGGTCGAGGCCATGGTGGAGCAGATTATCTTTAGCTTTGGCAAGATCGATGTGCTGGTGAACAATGTGGGCTATCTGAAGCGTCTGCCTTTGCTGCAGACGCCGGAGGAAACCTGGGACAAGATTATCGACACGAACCTGAAGTCGGCATTCCTGGTCTCCAAGGCTGTGGCGCCCCACATGATGGAACGCAGGCAGGGCAAGATCATCAACCTCTCTTCGGTGGTGGGTCTGGTGGCGGTGGCCTCCCCTCCTTACAGCGCGGCCAAGAGCGGCATGATGGGTCTCACCCGAATACTGGCCTTGGAACTGGCTCCCTACAAGATCAATGTCAACTGCATAGCCCCCGGATTCATCAGGACCCCGGGCTCCTCGGCGGTGCACAATTCGCCGGTGGGTCGCAGGGTGAACGAGGCCGTGCCCCTCGGCACGGGCAACACCGATTGCATCGTGCCGGTGGTGCTGTTCCTGAGTTCTCCCGGCTCGGATTACATAACGGGCCAGACGATCGTGGTGGACGGAGGCTTTACGGCTGCCCACGATTTCGGCGACGAGTTCAGAACCCTCGACCTGGGCAAATAGGGCAAAGCAGTCCGGGCCGAAAAGGCGGGCGATCGGCGGCCGGGCCGGCTCTTTAGCCGGCCCGGCCGCGGCGAAGGGGAGCAAATGAAGGCAATGGTGCTGGAGTCGTACAACGTGGACCTCAGGCTTGCCCGCATGCCCGATCCCGAACCGGGGCCGGGGGATGTGGTGCTCAAGGTGCGGGCCTGCGGGATGTGCCAGACGGATATAAAGCTGGTATCGGGCCAGCTGGGCCCGGGCATTCGTTTGCCCCATGTGCCCGGGCACGAGGTGACCGGCGAGGTCGCGGCCCTGGGCAAGGATGTGCGCGGGCTTAAGTTGGGCGACAAAGGTGTGGCGTTTCACATAATCCCCTGCGGGACCTGCGAGCTCTGCCTTACGGGAAGGGAAAATCTCTGCACCTCCATACGGCGCATCGGCTTCGAGCTGTCCGGAGGCTTCGCCGAATATCTTGTCATGCCGGCGGCCAACTTCTGCGCCTTTGAGTCCGATATAGCCTTCGAACGAATGGCTATTCTGCCGGACGCGGTCGCTACGCCCTATCATGCCTTAGGTCGTCTCGCCCGGTTGGGTATGGCGAATAGCGTGCTCATAATCGGGCTTGGAGGGCTGGGAATCCACGCGGTCCAGTTGGCCTTAGGCATGGGCGCCCTGGTGATAGCCGCCGATGTGAACGAAAAAGCCATGGAGCTCGCCAGGTCTTTCGGCGCCGGGTATACGACGAACCCGCTCAAGGAGGATTCGGCGGCGAAACTGCGCGATCTGACCAATGGCAGAGGTGTCGATCTTATCATCGATGGCGTGGGACGTAAGGAGTCTGTCGACTGGTCCTTGGGCTGTCTGAAGAAGGGTGGTCATTATTATTCCCTCGGCTACGATCCGGTGAATCCTGTCTGTTTTAAAATGCTGGATGTGCACAATAACGAGTGGAGTATCCATGGCGTGAAGGCGACTACGAGGCAGGAGCTGCGCGAGGTCGTCTCTCTCGTCGAACGGGGTCTTGTCAAGCCTTACGTATCCAAAACGTTGCCCCTGGAGGGGGCGAACGAGGGCTTGGCCGCGATCAAGAAGGGCGAAACCTTGGGCCGGACCGTATTGATGATGGATTGAGCGTTGTGCGGCCGACTAGCTCAGCCTTTTGACCCGCCTTCAGCCTCGTCGATAAAGGTTTTCATCACGTCGGTCGCCTTGTCCAGATCTCTGCTGTTGCCCATGTGTCCCAGGATGGAGTCGTAGGCGAAGAGCTTGGCGCCGGGAATACCCAGGGCGACCCGTTGGAATTCTTCGGCCGGAGGGTAGAGGGCGTCGTCGTTCACGCCCACCACCAGGGTTTTAGCCTTTACCGCGCGCAGCTTGTTTTCCACGTTGAACGATATCATTGCGTCGTTGCGCCAGACGACATCGTTGGCGTCGGCCGTGGCGTTGCCCATACCCGCGTCTTCCAGGCCTTTCATCACGGCCTCGGGGCTTCGGTACTCAAGCTGATAGTAGGCGGGGGCGAAGTACCAGAGATAGGTACCCATAAAGGCCCGGCGGAGGGCGTCCTTGGGCTGTTCCGTATAATATCCGCCACGGTACGCGGGATCGGCCTTGATGGTCTCGGACATGAGTCCCCAGATGCCCACTACCCGGCCGGTGCTGGAAGGTCCTGTGGCGATGGGAATGGCCCAATCCATAAAATCGGGGTAGTCGCAGATCCACTGAAGGGTCTGGTGTCCGCCCATGGAACCTCCGGCGACGCCTTTGAGGCGTCCTACTCCCAGGTGGCGGGTCAGCAGAAGGTATTGGGCCCGGACCATGTCGGCAATCGTATAACGCGGGAAATCAGGGCCTAGGCCCGAGCTAAAAGGGCTGGAGGACCCGGGAGAACCCAGGGCCGAAGGGCAGATTATGTAATAACGTTCGGGGTCGAGGGGACGGCCGGGGCCGAAGGCCTTGCCGTAGAGGGTGGGGCCTTGGATACAGGAACCGCTCCATCCGTGGCACCAGAGCACGGTGTTCTCGATTCCGCCCCGGGCGTTCCGCTTCGGGTTGCCCAGGGTAATGTACTCGACTACCATTTCGGGGAGGATTCCGCCCGACGCGAGGCGAAAATCCTTCACCTTGAAATATTCCGGCTTGAGATTTGCCGCGATGCCGTTCATGAAGCATCCTCCCCGAAACGGTGGGCTATTTAACCGAGGGCCTTGAGATCCTGGACGGCCTGCTTGCAGACCTGCTGGATGAACTTGATATCGGTCCCGTAACCGAGCATGCGCATGCCCCGGTCTTTCCATTTCCTGACCTGATCGATATTGGAAAGATGGATACCCGGAACGATGTTGTATTTGCCGGATACATCGATGACCTTCTGGATGGCCGCTTCGACCACCGGATCGGTGGCCTTGCCGGGTTTGCCCAGGGAGGCGGAGAGGTCGGAGGGGCCTACGAAGGCCACGTCGATGCCGGGCACCGAGAGGATTTCGTCCAGATTTTCGATGGCGTCCCTGGATTCGATCTGGACGGCTATGAGGACTTCCTCGTTGAGCTTGGCCATGGTCTCGGAGGCGACGCCGGGATCGAAGTGGGTGTGCTGGCGCTCCAGGGCCATGCCGCGGTCGCCCAGGGGCATGTAGCGGGTCCAGGCTACGATGTTCTCCACGTCCTTCTTGCACTGGACCTGGGGAATGAGGAGGCCGGAGGCGCCGATGTCCAGGGGGCGGGAGAGGGCTTCGTGGGATTCCCGGGTGGGGGGGCGCACGATGATGGGGATGTTGGAGGCCCTGGCGGCCATGACATAGTCGCTCACGGTCTGGAGATCGAAGCAGGAGTGCTCGGTGTCGAGAAAGAAAAAGTCGAAGCCGGCGTTGGCGAAGAAGGTGGCCATGCCGGGGCTCCTGATTTCGGAGATCATGGGGCCGTAGACTGTCTTTCCCTCCTTGAGGGCGCGCTTCATGCTGTTCTGAAAAACCATATGTGCTCCTTATGTGGTTTCCGGCCTGGTTTCTGGCCCCAGGGACCTTTGCCGGGACCGGCTGAGTGCTGATGGAACAAGGGCGACCTATGTGCGGGCCGCCCTCGGATTAGTCGTAATCCTTGACCAAGGCTTCGAACTTTTCTTTTTCGCCTTCGATCATGTGATAGCAATGTTCGTCGGCAGGGAAGGCGCCGGCCTGAACGTCGGCCACGTAGGCTTTCATGGCGTCGGTGACCACCGTGGCCACGTCGGCGTATTTCTTGACGAACTTGGGCGAGAAGGCCTGGAACTGGCCGATGAGGTCGGCGATGATCAAAAGCTGACCGTCGCATTCGGGGCCGGCGCCGATGCTGTACACGGGGATGCTGAGCTTTTTGGCGACGAATCCCGCCACTTCGGGGGGAATGGCTTCCAGGAGGATGAGCTGGGCCCCGGCTTCCTGGACGGCCAAGGCGTCTTCGATAACCAGGCGGGCCGATTCGACGGTGCGCCCCTGGGCTTTATGTCCGCCCAGCTGGCCGGAGCTCTGGGGGGTGAGGCCGATGTGACCGCAGACCAGGATGCCGGCGTCCACCAGGGCGCGGATGCGGCCGGCGACGCGCTTGCCGCCTTCGAGCTTTACCGCGTCCACCCCCGCTTCCTTCATGAAGCGGCCGGCGTTGATTACCGCGTCGGCGTCGGATACCTGGTAACTTAAGAAGGGCATGTCGCCGATGACGAAGGTGTTGGGGGCACCCCGGCGCACCGCCTCGGAGTGGACTATGCACTGGTCCATGGTGACCGGGACGGTGCCGGGATAGCCGTAGACGCACATGCCCAGGGAGTCGCCCACCAGGAGCATGTCCAGGCCGGCGGCCTCGGCGAAGGTGGCGGTGGGATAATCATAGGCGGTGAGCCAGGTTACCTTTTTCCCTTCCTTCTTCATCTTGTAGAAGTCGTGGATCATGAGTTTCTTTTTCACAGCCGTTCCTCCTTGTGCTCGCGCCGAGGCCGCCGGCCCCTCGCTATGGCGCCGGTAGCCGATTTTTCAGGCCGCCTGCCGGGCGCTCGAAATCTATCTTCGACCGCCGGCTCGCGATCTTGATTTCGATCTTATCGCAGGTACCGGCCGCCCACAACGTCGAGGGTAATGCCGGTGATATAGCTGGCTTCGTCGGAGGCCAGGAAGATGACGGCGGCCACCACTTCCCTGGGCTCGGAAAGACGTCTCAAGGGGATGTTGGCCACGGTCTTGGCCCGTTCTTCCGCGGTTTTGTCTTCCCAGAGCCCCTTGGTGCGGTCGCCGGTGAGGGTGACGGTGGGGGCCACGGCGTTGATCCTGATGTTGTCGGGGCCGAAGTCGTAGGCCAGCTGGCGGGTCAAGCCCTCGACGCCGGCCTTGGCGGCGGTGTACTGGACGCCGGCCATAGTGGCTCTGTAATGGGCGGCCAGGGCCGAGATGTTGACGATGGCCCCCTTTTTCTTTTCGGCCATGACGGGAATGACCGCCTGGCAGCAGAAGAAGGTGCCCTTGAGGTTGACGTCCACCACCAGGTCCCAGTGTTTTTCTTCGATCTCCTGCAGCCCGAAGGGAGTGCCCAGGCCGCCGCCGGCGCAGTTCACCAAGATATCGATACCGCCCCAGGAATCCTTGACCGTTTTCGCCAAGGCTTGCACCTGGGATTTATTGGTCACGTCGACCTTGAGGCCCATGGCCTGGTGACCCTTGCCCTTGAGGGTTTTCACCGCCTCGTCCAGGCCTTCCTGGAATACGTCGGTGAGCACAACCTTGGCTCCTTCCTTGGCCAGTCCTTCGGCGATGGCAAAGCCGAAGCCCCGGGCGGAACCGGTGATTATCGCCACTCTGTCTTGAAGTCTTTTCATCGTATTTCCTCTTATTTTATACCCTTCCTTCCATGAAGGAAAGGAATTTCTCCACCACCGGATCTATGAATTCCGGGTCGTTGATGTGGGCGTCGATTTCGGTAACCGGGATTCGGGAGTCCAGGTTGTCCTTGATAACTTTGTAGAAAGCCCGGTCGGATTCGGGATCCCAATGTCCCAGGCCTTCGCTGTCGGGATATGCCATGCCCCTCAGGGGGAGGAAGAGGTGCACAGGGCCCTTGGCGGCGTTGAGCTTACGGGCGGTGAGCCTTCCGGTTTCGGCCAGTTCCTGGTCGTTGAGCCGCACCAGGGTATGGTGCGGGTTGTGGACGATGAGCTTCCTTCCCCGCATGTCGGGCGGCAGCTCGTCCACAGGGCCCTGGACGGTGTAGTAAGCGCTTCCCGGGGCTACGACCTGGGGCAGGCCCATGGCTCCCGCCGATTCCAGGCGGTAGTCGGCTATGGCGCCGTGGAGGCCCTGGACCACCCTGTCGCCGATTTCGTGGGTATTGAGATCGAGCACGCCCTTGAAAGCGCCTTCCCGGATCATGTCTTCCATGGCTATGCCGCCGGTACCGTTCTGATGGAAGGCGACGACTTCGTAGCCTTTGGATTCCAGGGTGGCGATGGCGCGCATGGCGCCCTGGGTAGTGGTGCCGAGCATGGACATGGCCACGGGGATTCTGCCCCGGAGGTTGACCACCGAGGCTTCGTCGCTCTTGACCATGGCGGCGATGGAGACGGCGGCCTTCCACATGACGCTCCGGGTTACCCTGTTGAGGCCGGCGATGTCCGCCACGGAGTGCATGATGATGATGTCCTTGGTCTTGGTGTATTCGCCGAACTTGGCCCTGCCGGTGGCCACGGTGGAAACCATGAATTTGGGCACACCGAAGGGAAGGGCGCGCATGGCCGTGGTGCCGATGTTGGTACCCTGATCGCCGCCGATGCTGACCACGCCCTGGATTTTCCCTTCGTCGTAGAGCTTGCGGGTGAGGACCGCGCAACCGGCCATCATGGCGGCGATGCAGCGCCCCTTGTCTTTGGAGGCCAGGAGAACCTTGAGGTCTTCGCCGGCCGCGGCGGCCAGCTCCACATTATCAACGTCAGGCTTGTAGGGCGGAGCCGCGAGAATGCCGGGGTTCATCACCATGACGGCGCAGCCCTGGGATTCGACGCTTTCCTTCAGAAAGCGGGCCTCCGCCGCCTTGGTGTCCAAGGTGGCGATGAGGAGGATGGTCTTTTTTGAAGTGTCGGCCATCGTCTTGCCTATTCCTGCTGGGGTTTGATTATGACCTTCAGGGCGCCGTCGATGCGTTGGTTGAAGGTTCTGTAAGCTTCCTCGAACTTAGTGATAGGGAAGCTGTGGGTTACCAGGGGAGCGAGGTTTACCTTGCCGTTGGCCAGGAGGGAAACGGCTCGCGCCACATTGGCTCTGCTCTCGCCGCGGATCGCGAATATATCCTTGTCGTTCAGGGACATGTCTTCAAGATCGATGGGAACCGGCTCGTGGGGGATGCCCAAAAGGAGCATCTTGCCGTTGCGCTTGAGGGCCTTGATGGCCAGGTCGAGGCCGGCCTTGGAGCCCGAGACTTCGATCACATAATCCAGGCCGATGCCGTTGGTTTCCCTCATGACAACCTCGTAAGGGTCCTCCTCGGCGGTGGCGATGAGCCTGTCGGCGCCCAGCGCCTTGCCCACCGCCAGACGGGAAGCCCTGGTGCCGGAGAGGAAGATGCGGTTGGCGCCCAGGGCCTTGGCGGCCGCCACCGATGCCATGCCCAGGGGGCCGGGGCCGATGACCAGGACGTTTTGACCTGCGATGTAGCCGCCCATGGTTTCGTAGCCATAGAGGGCGCAGCCCAGGTTGGTCACCAGGGAAGCGACGTCGAAGGATATATGATCGGGAATTTTATGGACGGTATTTATGTGATTGACCACATACTGGGCGTTGCCGCCGGGGGTTGTGAATCCGTTGGCCCTGTGGCCTTTCTTGGTGTTGCCATAGTTGAGGCAGGAGGTGTAATCGCCCAGGCGGCAGTTCCTGCAACGGCCGCAGCCGTTGTGGGCTTCTACCGCCACCCTGTCGCCGATGGCGAATTCGTCCACCGTATCGCCCAGGGCGACGACAATGCCGGAGTATTCGTGACCGGTGATGTGGACACCGTAGGGAGGCTGTCCGGGGAAGGCTTTGTGGATAAGAGCGACATCGGTGCTGCAAACGGCGCAGGATTCAACCTGGATAAGCACTTCCTGGGGGCCGGGCTTGGGAACTGGAACCATCTTCAATTCTTGATGGTCCGGACCCATCAAAACCAGGGCCTTCATTTTTTCAGGCAAATTCATCATATCCTCCCAATTGTTTACTCGGAAAAAGACAAACTCGGATTGTTCTACAATTATACAAGACATATGATGCTTGTCAAGCAAAGATATCAGTCGGCAAATGAATATAATTGTAGGACTGTTCAACAACAAAAGACCGTGATACCATTCCAAAGTATGAAAGCACTGGTATTGAAGGCCTATAACGAAGACCTTGTGATGGAAGATCTGCCGGTTCCTTCCCCGGGCCCCCTGGAGGTGCTGGTGAAGGTACATTACTGCGGTATCTGCGGGACCGATTTGAAGATCGTCGGAGGCAAGCTCCCGGGTATCATCCACCTGCCCCATACCCCCGGCCATGAGATCGCCGGGGAAATCGTCGCGCTCGGCGAAGAGGTGAAAGGGCTTTCGGTGGGCGACAGGGGTATAGTCTATCTCTACACCACCTGCCACGACTGCGAACTCTGCCGCACCGGCAGGGAGAATATTTGCTACAATCTTCGGCGCCTCGGATTCGAGCTGCCGGGAGGCTTCGCGGAATACGTGAAGCTGCCCGCGTATAATTTCTGCAAAGTATCGCCCGAATCCAAGCTCGAGGAGATGGCGGTGCTCACCGATGCGGTGGCGACGCCGTATCACGCCTTGAAAAGCATAGCGCCTTTGAAAGAGGGCCAATCGGTCCTCATCGTGGGAGCGGGAGGCTTGGGTTTGCATGCGGTGCAGCTGGCCAAGCTGGCCGGAGTCCGGGTGGTGGTGACCGATGTCAAAAAGGACGCGCTGGAAGCCGCGGGCCGTTTCGGCGCCGACCTCCTGGTGAACAGCGCCGAGGTGGATCCCAAAAAGGCTGTTCTGGACTGGACCGAAGGCAGGGGCGTGGATGTGGTTCTCGAAGGAGTGGGACGTCAGAGTACCGTATCCTGGTCCCTCTATTGCCTTAAGCCGGGCGGTACCCTGGTGATCATGGGCTACGATCCGCCCAATCCCATTACGGTGAACACCAAGGACATGCATTACAACGAATGGAAGATTTGCGGTACCAGGGCGGCCACGAAGCAGGATCTGGTGGAACTGATCGCCCTCACCGAGGCCGGCAAGCTCAAACCGGTGGTCTCCACCGTATTGCCCTTCGGTAAGACCAACGAAGGTTTGGCCGCCGTGGCCCAGGGAAAAACCCTGGGCAGGATTGTGATCAAGGTGATGTGAACAGCCCTTCGGATTGAAGCTCCCCACAGGATCAGCCTTTTGGTGGGTCCAGCCTCCCGGAAGCTTCGAGGAGCTGATTAACCCTTGTGGCGCTCAGCGGCGGCGAAGGTTTTCCGGGTCGCCAGGAAATAAAGCAGGGCGGCCAGGGAGAGGGTGATCAATGCGAGAAAAGCTTTCTCCAGGCCGATCGTGCCGGCCAGCCGGGTGACTAGTTTCGTAATCCCCATTCCGCCCAGGGCTCCCAGCATGGAAAGTATGCCCAAGGCCAGGCCGGTCACCTCCTTAGGTAACAGATGGCTGGCTAAAGCGATGAGGCTGGGCATGAGACCGGAACAGGCGAGGCCCGTGAGGGCGAGAAGGATCACCGAAAGCAAGCCCCGGGTAATCCATCCGCCGGCTAGGGCGACGAAAAGAAAGGCCAGCAGGAACGAAACGATGGTCGTAATACGTATTTTGGAAATCAGGGAGCTGACGATGATACGCCCCGTCCCCTGGAGCACGAAGAAAATCGCCAGCACCAGACTGGCTGAGGGTACGGGCAGGCCGCGCACGGTGCTCAAAAAAAGCACCAGCAGGTAGATGGTACCGAACTGGGCTCCTATGGCCAGGGTATTGGAAATAAGAACGGACAGAAACAGCTTGTTGCCGAACATCTGCTTGTATTTGGCCAAAAGCCCCTTGAACAGACCGGGGCCGGGAGTGGAGGAGGGGGAGCCGGCCTTGGTGAAGATAAAGAGAATTCCGACCGTGAGGGCCAGGGAGCCCAAAATCTGAAATACCCGGTTCCACTTGAATCCCGCGGAGACAAAGCCGCTCACCATGAGGGAGGCGATCACCGAGCCTACGGCGAAACACAGGTGGAGGAGGTTGAGATATTTGCCCCGCTGGTCGGGGAAAAGCTGGACGATCATGGTGTTGGCGCCGATGAAAAAAAGGCCGCCCCCTATGCCGATGACGGTGAAGAGGACAAGGGTGGAGGAAAAGTCGCCGAACATGCCCAGGGCAAGGGTGCAGATGCCGTAGAGGAATCCCCCTAGGGCGAGAACCCGGTTTTTACCGAAGAAGTCGGTGAGCAATCCGCCGAAAAAGCAAAAAAACGCGTAGCTTAGCTGATAATAGGTGGTTACCGAACCAACCTCGCTGATGTCCACGCCGAAGAATTTCTGAATCGGCGGCAGACTGGCGCCGATGGCCGATATGAGGGCCCCGAGCAGCCCCAGGGACATGAAGGTCATGCCGAGCACCATGTACTTGTTGCGGATCATAGGACCTCCTGGCACTATTGTTTATATCGAGCCGATCTCAAAAGCCTGTCAGCCTTTGAAATCGGCTTCGCAGTTTCGCCTGTTTTCATGCTATCGGCATGAAAACAGGCGAAACATACGCAATCCATAGGTGGATTTTAAAAAATCCGTCCGTTTTTTAAAATCCACGCCATATTCGAAAAAAACGGCCAGAAGAATGGTATCTTCTGGCCGATCGTAACCCTAGGGACGCGTTAGCTTAGTCCATGGTCCTTGTGGGATAGTCGCGCTTCTCGTAGGGAATCTTGATATCGATCTTCTGAATTTCCTTGGCGAAGTCGGCCAGGTGCTGGGAGGCGACTTCGAAGTACTTCTCGCCCTTTTCCTTGGAACCGAGGAAGGGATCGCCGATGGTGGCTTCCTCGACGTACTCGTGGTGCTCCATGGGAACCCAGGCGCTTTCGGCGCCCTGGAAGATGACGGTGGGAACGCCGTCGTACTTATCGAAGGCGGGGCCCATCCACTTGGGCGCGTGGGCCTTGTGGGCGTGGGCGCGTTCCATGTGGACGCATTTCTCGTTGTGGGCCAGGCTGGTGGAGGTTTCCATCTCGCCGGAGTGCCAGGCGGGGTGCTCGACCATGAAATCCCTCACGAGTTCGTCTTTGCGCTCGGTGGGGGTGAGGAACCAGCAGCAGAAGCAGCCGGTTTCATAGGCCAGCCTGCGCAGCGGCTCGTCGATGACCTTCTGGTTGGAGGCGTGATGGCTGACGAAGATGAGCTTGCTGAAACCATGGTAGATGAGCGAGCGGCCGATCTCGTAGACAACGCGCTTGAGGGTGTTGCCGGTGAGGGTGATGGTGCCCACGCCGTCGTTGCACTTGCCCATGTGGTGGGGGGAATACCCGAAGGGCATCAGGGGGGTGAAGGGCATCTTAGCCTTCTTGGCGGCCCTTGAGCAGACCTCGATCGTCACCCAGGCGTCGGTGGCCAGGGGGATGTGCGGTCCGTGTTTTTCTTGGGAACCGATGGGGATGATTACGGTGTCCACGCTCTTGAGAATTTCTTTGACGTCCGGATAGGACATCTCTTCCATCGCGTAGGTCCACATTTCTTGTGCCATACTGCTTCTCCTTCTAAAAAAATCTCTTTGAAAGACTATTTAATACGACCTAACGGCCGATCCTACCCTTTAACTCGTCCCAGTTTCCGCTGAAACTGGGAGCCTTGCTTTCCAGCACCGCCAGGGCGTTTTCCGCCGCGCCCTTGGCCAGGAGAGCCACTCCCTCCCGGGTGAGCCCCGCGGTGTGTGGGCTCAGAATAACCGATTGCATGCCCATCAAGGGCGAGTTCGGGTCGGGGGGCTCCTGGGCGAGCACATCGAGTCCGGCGCCGGCGAGCCGCCCGGATTTAAGTGCTTCGACCAGGGCGCCCTCGTCCACGATTTCGCCCCGGGCGGTATTAATAAGGAAGGCGCCGGGCTTCATCAGGGCCAGACGCTTCGCGTTGATGAACTTTTCGGTTTCCGGAGTTGAGGGCACATGGAGGGAGACGAAATCGGCGACTTTGAGAAGGGCTTCGGGGGTCTCCACCAGCCGTATCCCGCTGCCCTGAAGTTGTTCGGGCTTCAGATAGGGATCGTAGGCCAGGACTTCCATGCCCAGGACTTGGGCGACGGTGGCTACGATTTTTCCGATTCTGCCGAAGCCCACGAGGCCGAGGGTCTTGCCTTCGACCCCCATGGGTTTATACTCGAAACGGGACTTGAAATTCCCTTTTCTCGTCTGGGCGTCCAGATAAGGAAGTTGCTTGGAGAGGGCCATGATCAGGGCGATCGCGTGCTCGGCCACGTAGCGGTCCTGCGGGCCTTTTACGCCCGCGACCACGACGCCGTATTCGGTGGCGGCATCGATATCCACGTTATTGAGCCCGCCGCCGGTGCGGGAAATAACCTTGAGCCGGGGGGAGGCGGCGATCATAGCCCGGGTGACTTTGGTGGCGGTGCGCAAGATAAGGGCGTCGGCGTCCCGCAGGAGACGGCCCACGGTTTCGTTTGAAGGATCGGGGCTAATGACTACCTCGGCCTTGCCCTGTAGGGCGGCCATCCCGGCGGCCTCGATGGGTTCCGAAAGCAGTATCCTGAACAAGAGGGGACTTCCTTTTTATAGTCGTTATTGTAGAACCGTCATATTGTCCTACCGTAATCAGGATAAGCCCCATTCCCGCAATTTGTCAAGTCAAGAAATTACGATTCCTTCGTTATATAGTAGAACCTGCATGCCTGGTGCTCAGGAAATATTTTAAGCCATTTGAAAGCGCCGGTTCGGGAAATTACGTAAAAGCCGTTAAAAAAAAGTTGACAAATTTGAATATGTATAGGACAGTATAAATGTAGGACAAATCTGTCCCAGGAGGCTTGTTGATGAAAAGAAGTGTATTCTTTGTAGCAACATTGGTCCTCGTTCTGGCCATGGTATTCCAGGCCGGAGCGGCACCCAATCCAAAAGAGTTCAAGCTCGGCTTCATGACCTCGTTGAGCGGCGCGTTCGCGCCTCTGGCCGAGACCCAGCGCAAGGGAACCTTGCTCGCGGTCGCCGAGATCAATGAGCGCGGCGGTCTTAACATGCCGTGGGGGAAAGTCCCCGTCAAGCTCATCATAAAGGATGACGAAGCCAAGCTCGATGTAGGCATCCGCCGCTATCGCGAGTTGGTGGAAGCGGGTATCAACGGATTTACCGGAAGTTGCTGGAATCCCATGGCCGCGGCCCTGAACGAGGAATCCAAGCTCAAGCCGATGCCCATGATCTCCGCCTGCGTGCCCGCCATCGATTCCTTCAAGAAGGGCAACCCGGCCCCCGGATCCTTCTCGGTCGCCTTCACCCCCTGGAGTATCGGCTACATCGCCGGTCAGTCCGTCGTCGAGGGGCTGGGCAAGAAGAAGATTTTCTTCCTCTCCCGCTCCGATTCCTGGGGCAATACGATCTATGACGGCCTGAAAGCTGCCCTGACCAAGGTCGGCGGCGAGGTGGTCGGTTTTGCCGAGTATCCGCTGGGCAACGTCGATTTCTCCTCGGCCATCAACAAGGCGATCCAGCTCAAGCCGGACGTCGTCGTGACCGTCCAGACCGGCGGCGACGCCATCGCCCTGTACAAGCAGGCCTACGACATGGGGCTTATGAACGTGACCACGGTCTTCAATTCCTGGACCATGAACTATGTCGCGGTGACGATCCCCAGAGCCACCCTGGCCCAGATCCCTTCCGTGACCTTCCACTACTATGATGTGGAAGGCGGCGTGAAAGATCAGGCGTTGGTGGAGAAGACGAGAAAGTATGCCGAAGGGCATATGAAAATGTTCGGCGGCGAGCCGCCCGATGCCTACACCACCCTGGCTTACATGGCCGCCACGATCATGTTCGAGGCGGTGGAGAAAGCCGGTTCCTTCGATGTGGATAAGGTTTCCAAGGTTCTCGCGACAGGAAAATTCCAGACCCTCAAGGGAGAATCCTATTTCCGCGAGGATCACCAGCTTGTGAATCAGTATCTCGCCTACCTGGTGTCCGGCAAGGCCAGCGGTACCAGCATGTGGGACCTGTACAAGGTAGAGAAGGCCTTCGGCGGCGAGGATGCTCTCCCGACGCTCAAGTCGCTTGGGTACTAAGGTTTTTAGCTTCTAAGATCCAAACGTTTCTAGGAACGGCGAGTCCGGGGCTTGCCCCGGACTCGCCGTGTAAAAGGGATACAAGATCATGGGAACAATCATTAGCACCAAGGGTGTGGTGAAGCAATTCGCGGCCTTCAAAGCCGTCGCCGGGGTCGATCTCGATGTCGAGGAAAACGAAACCGTGGCGATAATCGGCCCTAATGGTGCGGGCAAAACAACTTTTCTCAATATCCTTACCGGACTTTACATCCCCGAAGAAGGTCGCGTGTTTTTTCGAGGCAAGGATGTCACCAATCAGAAGCCCGAAGCCAGGGTCGCCTCGGGAGTCTTGAGGACGTTTCAGATAGTCCAGGTATTCGACAACCTGACGGTGTTCGAGAACATGGCACTTTCCTATTATCGAAAAAAGGAAAAGAGCGCCATGCCGGCGAACATGTTTTTCGTCAACTTCTACAAATCGAAAGAAATCGCCAAGGTCGTAGATGAAACGCTTGCGCTTTTCGATATCGTTTCGATACGGGAAACCCAGGTGGGCAACCTTTCCCTTGGATTGAAGAAAAAGCTGGAAATAGCCATGTCCTGGATCGCCGATCCGGATGTGCTCATATTGGACGAGCCCTTCGCGGGTATCGGAGACCAGGAAATCGACGAGATTCTTGGTATTATGCAGAGAATCCAGCACAAGAAGACTATCATCCTGGTCGAGCACAAGGTTTCGAAGTTGGGCGGCATCGTCGACAAATTGGCCGTCATGCACGACGGAAAGTTGATCGCGGTCGGGCCTTTCGAGGCGACGATGAACGATCCCGCGGTGCGTGAAAGCTACTGGAAAATCAGCTGCGAGGAAAACGAAGAGGCCCAGGCGAATATTCAAAACATCCTCAAGGGCAATGTGTCGGTGGATGGGAACGCTTCGGAGAAGGCCGACGCGCCCAAGAAGGAGCTTTTGAAGGTCGAGCATCTGGACGTCGGTTACGGACAGCTCAAAGTGGTCTTTGATGTATCGCTCAACGTTAACCAGGGAGAGATCGTGATGCTCGCCGGGAGAAACGGCGCCGGAAAGACCACGCTCTTCAGGACGATATCGGGCTTTTTGCCCAAAATGACCGGAAAGGTGAGCTTCAACGGCGAGGATATAAGCGCGCTGGAAGCCTTTAAGGTGGCCCAGAAAGGCATTAAGTATATCCACCAGGATAAGACGGTCTTCAGGTCTCTCACGGTCCGACAGAATTTCGAACTTTCCTCCTACGCGACCAAGGACTACGATCTGGAGGAAGTACTGCCTTTCTTCCCCAAATTGAGAATTCTCATGGACAGGAAGGCGGAAGCGCTCTCCGGCGGAGAGCGGCAAATGCTCCTCATGGCCATGGCGCTGTTGGGGAATCCCCCGCTGGTGCTCATGGATGAGCCGACCGAAGGCTTGGCTCCCCATGTGATCGAAGATTTGGCCTCGATATTCCAGCAGCTCAAGAAGAAGACGACCCTATTCATAGTCGAGCAAAACCTGCCTCTCGTGGCCAGGGTGGCCGATAGGGTGTATTCCATGAAAGAGGGCAAAATCGTGGCCGAGACAACCGACAGGAACGAGATTTGTAACCTGGCGTTCGAGAGGTACCTATGAGCAAAGCGAAAAATCTTCAGATAAGAGCCGATACGATGGCTCCGCACAGAAGGGGTTTGAGTCTGGTGTTCCCCTTTCTTTTCGTGGGTCTTCTCATCGTTGCGCGATTTTTATTTCCCAACAAGATGACCTTTCTGGTGGAAGTGGCCACCTTTTCCATCTTCGCCATGGGCAATAACATTCTCATGGGATACATGGGGTTCATTTCCTTCGGACAACCCTTCTACCTCTCCAGCGGCGCCTACACCGCCGCCTTGTATCTGGCTTACGTGGGGCGAAATCCCCTGGTGGCCATCGCCCTCGCCATCCTTACCGGCCTCATCATAGGCGGGGTCTTCGGCGCTATCTTCATGAGGTTGAAAAGCTCTTATTTCACCCTTATCAACGCGGCGCTCTGCGCCATGGGGCTCTTCATGTTCCAGCGACTCCTGATCGGGGTGACCAGGGGCGACGATGGCCTGTGGTATCGTTCCAGAATGCTGGCGACGCCACTGTTGGACATACGTTTTCCCAAGAACTTTTTCTTCTTCATCATGGCTATACTTCTGATCGTATTGCTTTTATACAGGCAATTGCACCGGTCGGCCCTGGGCAACGCGTTCAGGACTATTCAGTCCAACGAGGAAAAACTCCAGTTCCTGGGTTATAATCCCTTCAGGATAAAGGTGGTTGGGTTCATGCTCGCCACGGTGATGGCTTCCTTCGCGGGTTCGCTGTTCGCCATCAACTTTGGATTCGTCAATCCAAACATGGGCGAGAACTCCAGGGCCATCGAAGTAGTGGTGGCCACCCTCTTAGGCGGCGTTGGCTCGCTCTACGGACCACTCTTCGGAACCCTGGGCTTCCTGGGCATCAAGGACATCGTCAGTAATTTCGTGTCCCGATGGGAATTCGTCGTGGGCATAATCACCATGCTGATTCTGTTCAGGTTCAACGAAGGCATCTGGGGCTTCTTCCTCAACACGGGAGCCTGGATCAAGGGTCGATTCAAAAGCGGCGCGCAGGCCACAAAGGCGAGGTGAGATATATGGACAAGTGGATTACCGCGGTATTATACGGCTTCAGCTCCGGGGCGATACTCTTTTTGGTTTCCCTCGCCCTCTCCATAGGCTACGGGCTCATGCGCGTGGTCAACATGGAAGCCATGCTTTATTATTCGTTCGGCGCCTATGCCACCTATGTGGTGGTATCCCAGACAGGGAGTTTTATTCTGGGCGCCGTGGTGGCCATGCTTATCGGCGCCGCCCTGGGCCTTCTGGTGGAGACCCAGCTGCTCAGAAGGCTCTATCACAGGAAGATGATGTTCACCATGGTGGCGACCTACTCTTCCTTCCTGGTGGGTATCGGCGTTATCCAGATGGTGTGGGGCCTGCAGCCCAAACCCGTGTCCTCGCCCACCACGGTGATCGTCAAGCTTCTGGGGGCCAATATTCCCCTTTATAGGCTCTTGGTGATCGCCACGGCGATCGTGGCCTACATTCTCATCCAGACCATGCTCAATAAAACGATCGTGGGAAGGGCCATACAGGCCGGCGTGGAAAACAGGGACAACGTCCAGGCTCTGGGTATCAACATCAACAAGATTTTCACCGGTACCTTCGTGGTGGCCTCGGCCTTCGCCGGCCTGGGCGGGGCGCTCAACGCGCCGCTTATCATGGTCGGCCCTTACATGGGCTTCGATATGCTGCTCTTGGCCTTTATCACCGTCATAGTGGGAGGTCTGGGCTCGATCAAAGGCACCGCCCTTTCGGCGATCCTTATCGGTCAGGTGATAAGCGTGGGCGGCACGATCTGGGGTCCCCTGGCCTACGTGGCGCCCTTCATTGCGATGTTTATTGTCATTCTGGTGAAGCCCACAGGGCTTATGGGCGTAAAGAGCGCGGCGTACTAAAGGGTTAAACGAACGCAAGTCGCCTCGGGCCGCCTTAAGCCTGGGTCCACGACCCAGGCTTAAGGCGGCCCTTTATGGCACCGTTAATTAAGGAGTTTTTTCATATGGCCAAGGATAGGGACGAAATCAAGGCGAAAGCGAGCCGTTTGGGTTTCGAGTACGAGCGGGATAACAGGGGCTGCGCCCAGTGTTGCTTCGCCGCTCTCCAGGAAGCTCTGAACCTGCGCAATCCCGGGACCGACGCGATCTTCAGGGCCGCTTCCACCATGGCGGGAGGTGTCGCCGGGGAGGCGGACGGACATTGTGGGGCTTACTCGGGCGGGGTGCTCATGCTGGGCTACCTTTTCGGCAGGGAAAGGGAAGCTTTTTTCGATCCGGATAAAAAGCGTTACAAGGCTCGAAATTACGCCGCCGAATTTCACAAGAAATTCATCGACGAGTACGGCTCGGTCACCTGCGAGCACATTCATAGGAAGCTTTTCGGGCGCACCTACTACCTGAGGGACGAGGATGACAAGGCCAAGTACATGGCCGAGGGCGCCTACGTGGACAAGTGCACCAACGTGGTAGGCAAGGCCGCAGGCTGGGTGGTCGATATCCTGGCCGATGCGGGAGAGTTGTAGTCGATTGGGTATCGTATCTGGACGAAAAAGCCCGGCCTCTCTGGCCGGGCTTTTTGTTTATAAGGATTTTCCGGAGCGCCTTTTATTCCTGGGGATGGAGTATGACCTTGACGGCCCCTCCCTTTCGCTCCCTGAAGACCGCCAGGGCGGTTTCGTACTCGTCCAGGGGGAAGCCGTGGGTAACCAGGGGTTTTAGATCCACCCTGTCCTTAGCCAGGAGGCTCACCGCCCGGGCGACATTGGCCCTGCTTTCTCCCCGATTGGTGATTATATCCTTATCGTCGAGGGAGAGATTTTCGAGATCCACCTTTAGGGGCTTGTGGGCTATGGAGAGCATCAATATCTTCCCGTTCCGGCACGTGGCCTTGACGGCCAGATCCAATCCCGCCTGGGTGCCCGAGGATTCGATCGCGTAGTTGACGCCCAGACCCTTGGTATCGTCCAGGATCACCTCCAGGGGGTCTTCCGCCGAAGCGTCTATCGTCCGCTGTACGCCGATTTTTTTCCCTACCTCGAGCCTGTCGGCCAGCACGTCGCTCAAATACACCTTGTCGGCGCTTAAGGCATTGGCGGCCGCGGCGGCCGCCAGACCCAGGGGGCCCGCGCCGATCACCAGCACCCGTTCGCCGGCGATATAACCGCCCAAGTTTTCTATGCCGTAGAGCACACAGCCCAGGTTGGTGACCAGACTGGCTTCGTCGAAGGACAGGGAATCGGGAATTTTATGGACCGTATTGATATGATTGACCACATATTGGGCATAGGCCCCGGGGGTAACATGGCCGTTGCAACGATGGCCTTTAGCCCTGTTGCCGTAGTTGAGGCAGGATGTGTAGTCGCCGAGTCGGCAATTCCGGCAGCGGCCGCAGCCCAGGTGGGCTTCCACGGTCACCCTGTCCCCTATTTCGAATTCGTCCACCGTGTCGCCCAGGGCGACCACGGTGCCCGAGTATTCGTGGCCCAGGATGGTCTCGCCGTAAGGACTTTGGCCGGGGAAGGGTTTTTCCATCATGCCCAGGTCGGAGCGGCAGATGGCGCAGGATTCGACCCTGATAAGGACGTCGTCCGGGCCGGGGCTGGGTACGGGGATGCGCCTCATTTCCAAGCGATTGGGGCCCAGGAGGACCACCGCCTTCATTGTCGAGGGGAGAGATGGGGGAGAAAGATTGTTCATTCTTGTTCTTCGACCTTTAGCCCGGCCCCGCTTTTGATAATTTGTTTCATCTCGTTTTCGATGTTATCGATATGATCCCGCATTATCTTGCGAACTTCGTCGGCCTTGCCTTCCTTGATTCCCTTGAAAACCTTGCGGTGATAATCCAGGGAGTGGGGAATGATTCCCGGCCTGAGCTTGACCACTAATTCCTGGTTTTGGTGCATGTAGTGCTGAATAGAGGAATTGATCTCCAGGAGGATGTGGTTTCCGCAGGCGCTGAAAATCGCCCGGTGATAATCCTCGTCGTGCACGATGAATTCTTTGTAGTTGTCGGCGGTTTCTTCCATTTTTGCCAGATGCCAGCCGATTTTTTCCAACTCCTCGGCTGTCGCGTTCTCCGCCGCCAGGGCGGCCGCCTCGGGTTCGATGATCCTGCGTACTTCGATGATCTTCTCCACGTCTCTATGCTTGTGGATCCGGTCAAGAAATCCCTCCATGAGATTGTTGGAGCTGGCGATGGAGGTAACGTAGGTGCTTTTGTTCCGTCGTTCGATGAGGCCGAGATAGACGAGCACCCGCAGGGCTTCGCGTACGGTACCGCGACCGACCCCCAGCTGCAGAGCAAGATTTTCCTCCGAAGGAAGTTGCTGCCCGGGCTTGAGCTTCTGTTTGAAGATCTGGTCTTTCAGGTATTCTATGATTTGCTCGGTAACGGAACTTCTATCGATCTTCGCGAACTTCATAACGAACACCTCTATTTCTTAGTGATCACTCGAGGCGCCTTTGTTTAAGGTCTCGGTATGCTATTATTGAATGATACAACTCGATGCGACCACTATATCATACAATACGATAAGGGGCAAATGGATTTTATATCCCACCATATGGGAACAAAAATAATTTTAAAATCCCTGTCGGATGGATACTTTTTTCTCTATTTAGTGTTTTTATATATGCCAGAACCATTATTAATGATTGACAGGAGGCGGTTGTAGTACAGTATAATAAGCCTATCTTGGAACCGACCGCTGTCAGGCTGAAGACAGTACCACGCCAGAAACGGTTCCCGCTGTTTAACCACAGATATAATCATTTACTTGGAGGTCCTATGAGCCACCCTACCATGATGCGCGCGGCTGTTCTCCACGATTGGAACGACATACGCATCGAGCAGCGACCTGTCCCCGCGCCGGGACCGGGCGAAGTCCTCATCAAGATCGAGTCTTGCTCAATCTGCGGCGGTGACGTGAAGATCGTCACCAGGGGCATGATCAAGCAGCCCCCTATGGGTACTTTTATCATCGGCCACGAGTACGCGGGTACTATCGTCGAACTGGGCGAGGCGGTGGACGAGTTCGTCTTGGGAGACAGGGTGACCGTCGAGGTGCACAAGGGCTGCGGGCGTTGTCGCAATTGCATCGACGGCAAGTATACCGCCTGCCTCAATTACGGCAATCTGGCCAAGGGACATAGGGCTAACGGCTTCACTACCAATGGCGGTTTCGCCGAGTACGCGGTGAATCACGTGAATACCATCAGCAAGATTCCCGACAATATTTCCTTCGACGAGGCAACGATCATCACCACCGCGGGCACCGCTCTCTTCGGTATCGAGCATACCGGCGGTTTCGTGGCCGGCGACTCGGTGGCCGTAGTAGGCCCCGGAGCCATCGGGCTCATGGCCGTTCAGTGCGCCAAGGCCCTGGGGGCGGGCAAGGTTATTCTCACCGGCACCAGGGACGAGCGGTTGAACCTCGGGAAAAAACTGGGCGCCGATGTGGTGATCAATCTGAACAAGGAAGATCCCATCGCGGCGGTAAAGCGGGAGACCGGAGGCTACGGCGCCGATCTTGTGCTGCTCACCGCGGGCAACAGCGCCAGCCTCCAGCAGGCTATCCGTGTTGTGCGCAAGGGCGGGGACATCGTCCTGGTGGCCCATTTCGAGGACACAGTCTCCGCTGACCTCGGCATCTGCGTGCAGAATTCCAACAACCTCTATACGGTCCGGGGCGAGGGCAAGCGCTGTGTACACAGGGCTCTTGAGCTGATGCGGATGGGCAAGATCCAGGCTAAGGATCTGCTCACCCATTCCTATCCCCTGGATCAGATTCAGGAGGCGTTCAGGGTGTTTATGGCCAGGGAGGGCGGGGCGATCCGCATCGTCCTTCATCCCTGAGGTAATAAAAATTTTTAAAGGAGAAAAGCGTGGATAACATGTCTATCTACCGGTACATGGATGTCGGCATCGTGCATTTCAAGGCCTTCCCCGAGATCGTGAACGGGGAGGGGCCTATCGTCGAGAGCCTGGAGAAGATCATCGAGGACGATTTCTGGACCGCCATCGAGGTGGGGTGGATAAAGGACGACAAAAAGCGCCAGGAAGTGCGCACCCTGCTGGAGGTATCGGGCCTGCGGGTCTGCTACGCCACCCAGCCCAGGGTGTTCGGCCAGAAACTCAACCTCAGCTCCCTGGATCCCAAGGAGCGCAGGGCGGGCATCAATGGGGTAAAGAAGGGTATCGAGGAAGCATACCACCTGGGGGCCACCTCCATTCGCGTGCTTTCGGGCAAAGACCCCGGGGACGAAAAGCGGGAAGAGGCCAAGAAGATTTTCGCCGAAAGCCTCATGGAGCTCTGCGAGTTCACCAAGGAATTCGGGGATGCCAAGCTTTACATGAAAATATTCGACCGGGACCAGGACAAGAAGGCCTTGATCGGCCATTTCAAGGACGCCGCCGACGTGCTGGATATGGTGGCTCCCCACTACGACAATTTCGGCTCCCTGGCCGACCTGTCCCATTTCCCTCTGCTGGGAGAAAAACCCGAGGAAGCGATTCCCCTGGTGGACAAGTATCCCATGCACTTCCACATCGGCAATTGCATCATGAGGGATTGGAGGCATCCGCTCTATGGCGATCTCCAGCCCAGGTTCAATATCGCCGACGGCGAGATCTGGACCAAGGACGTGAGGAATTATTTCCGACTTTTGCTTGACCGCAAGCTTCTCAGGCCGGAAAACAAGCCCGTCATGAGCGTCGAGGTACGGCCCCTGCTCTACCAGGAGTCCTCGGCGGCCATCATCGCCCAGGCCAAAAGGGTCATCAAAACCGCCTGGGCCGAAATTTAATTTGTTTCTGAGCCGGCATTTTTCGCAGCAACTTGCGAAAAATGCCGGTATTGCGCGGGCCGCTTTTGAGCGGCCTTTAAAAATTGCATCGGAGGAAAGAATGAAGTCCAACACCAAAAGGATTATTGCTCTGCTCCTGGTTATCGCGGCGGTCGCCGCTCCCTTGGCGGCTCAGGCCAAGAAGTATCCGACCAAGGCCATTGAAGTTACCTGCCTCTTTGGACCCGGCAGCGCGGCCGACCTTATCGCCCGCAAGTTCTCGGATCTGGCCCAGGGCTACCTCGGGCAGCCCCTTCCCGTGGTCAACCGCACCGGCGGCGGCCAGGCTATCGGGTACAACTATGTGAAGAACCAGAGGCCCGACGGGTATAACGTCATCTGGACCTCCAACGGAATCTTCACCGCCTACTATCAGGGCAACATCGATTTCAAACATGAGGCCTTCACCCATATCGCCCAGGTTTCCTACGAGCCGGTGTCCATCGCCGTCAAGTACGACGCGCCCTGGAAGACCGTCAAGGAATTTATGGATTATATCAAGGCCAATCCCGGCAAGGTGAGGATCGGCAACTCCGGCGCGGGCACCTTTACCCACCTGACCGCCGCTGCGCTGGAGAACGAAGCAGGTTCCAGGGTGGTCCACGTTCCCTTCGGCAAAGGCCTCGCCTTCGCCAGCCTCTTGGGCGGCCAGATCGAAGCCACCATTCAGCTTCCCTCGGAAGTCGAAGGTCAGTACAAGGCTAAGCAGGTGAGAATTCTGGCGGTCACCGGCGCCGACCGCGTGGAAAGCATGCCCGATGTTCCCACCCTCAAGGAGTCCGGCTATCCTCTGGAACTGATTCTCTGGAGAGGTCTCGCTGTTCCCAAGGGCACCCCGGCCGATGTGGTCCAGACCTTGGTAGAGGCCACCAGGAAGGTGGTGGAGAGCCAGGAGTTCAAGGCTTTCGCCAAGACCGTGGCCATCATTCCCTCGTTCAAGACCGGGTCTGAGTTCCAGGCCTTCCTGGATCAGGACGACAAAACCAACGCCGTGCTCATGAAGCAGACCGGCACCAGCAACCGCTAGTGTTTTCCAGGGCGTGATTTTGTTTATTCGCGGGGCCCGGGCGGGCGTTCCGGGCCCCGTTTTTTATGGAGTTATAAATGAAGAATTCCGACAGGTATGTGTCGATCGTCCTGCTTGGACTGGCGGGACTTTGGGCATATCTCACCTTCCAAATCAAGGCCAACTCTCTTCCGGGGGCGCCGGGACCTCGATTTTTTCCCCTGGTCATTATCGCTGTCCTGGCGCTCCTGGCGCTTGCGCTTTTGATCGGTTCCTTCAAGAAGGGCGCGGTATCAAAACCGGTGGCCGCTAAGAAACAAGACACGAAGATGGCTGATATCGTGGCCTCCCAGGCCGCCGCCGCGGCGCCCGGCAAAGGAGTCTGCGAGGAGTTCGAGGAGCCCAAGCCTGTTCCCCTCAAGATGCTGTATTCTTTTATCGCTATTTTCCTCTACGCGGTGTTGACAGGCCTTATCGGCTTCTATGTGGCCACGGTCCCCTTCGTGTTCGTGATCATCAAACTCATTATGAACACAAAAAGCTGGCTCAAGTCGATCATCGCGACCGTGGTGATAACCGGTGCCGTGTACTTGGTTTTCACGGTCTTTTTCAAGCTTTCGCTTCCCAGCGGCTCGCTGTGGTACTGAGGTAAAACTATGGAAGCAATACTTCAAGCATTCGGCGCGGCGCTGCAGTTAAAGGTCATCCTCATGATGATCCTCGGCGCGGTGGTGGGTATCGTGTTCGGGGCTATCCCCGGCCTCACCTACTCCATGGGGATCATTCTCGTTCTCCCTCTCACCTTCAATCTGGATCCTCTGGCGGCCATCACCCTGCTGCTGGGCGTCTATGTGGGCGGAATGACCGGTGGATCGGTTTCGGCTATTATTCTTGGCATTCCGGGGACTCCTTCGGCGGCGGCCACCTGCCTGGACGGGCACAGGCTGGCCAAGGAAGGCAAGGCCGGCAAGGCCTTGGGCACCGCGGTATTCTCCGCCACCATCGGCGGTCTTATCTCGGTGTTGATTCTGGTGGTCGTAGCCCCCATCATCGCCAAATTCGCCCTCAAGTTCGGGCCTGCGGAGATTTTCGCCCTGGTGTTCTTCGGTTTCTCCGCCATCGCGGGAATATCTTCGGGCAAGGTGATTAAGGGGCTGATTTCCGGCATGATCGGTCTTCTGGTCATGACCATGGGCATGGATCCGGTGATGGGCGTGAAACGCTACACCTTCGGCTCCATCAACCTCCTGGGCGGCGTGGACGTGCTGTCTTTCATGATCGGCATGTTCGCCATTCCCCAGATCGTCGAAGCCTTCGCCACCGATGAGTCGGCGATAAAGCGCAAGCTGGATACCAATGTCTCCATGTCCTTCCCGACGTTCAAGGAAATAAAGGGTCTAGCCAGTACTATCCTGAAGTCTGCGCTCATAGGCGTGGGCATCGGCGCCATCCCGGGCACGGGCGGACCGATCGCGGCCTTCCTGGGCTACGACCAGGCCAAGCGCAAGGCCTGCTCCGATGAGCCCACTCTGGACTGCGTGGCCGGCCCCGAGGCGGCCCATAACGGCGTTACCGGCGGCGCCCTGATTCCCATGCTTACCCTGGGTATTCCCGGCGACCCCGCCACGGCCATTCTTCTGGGAGCTCTTCTTATCCACGGTTTAAAACCGGGCCCCCTGCTCTTCCAGGAGAACTCGGGCTTCGTCTATGGAATCTATGCGACGCTCTTTATCATCAATATCCTGGTATTTTCCATCCAGAGCTTCGGCATCCGTTTCTTCGTAAAGGTGCTGGACTTCAAGAAGTCCTATCTCTACACCACCATCATGGTCCTCTGCGTGATCGGCTCCTACTCGTCCCACAACAACATGTTCGATGTCTTCACCATGTTCGCCGCGGGGCTTATCGGATTCTTCATGCAGAAATTCGGATTTCCCGTGGCGCCGACGATTCTGGCGCTGGTACTCGGACCGACGATGGAGGATTCCTTCCGCAGGGCGCTCATTCTTTCCCAGGGCAATTTCGCCACCTTCGTGGCCAGCCCGATCAGTATCGTATTTTATGCCTTCACGGCTTTCGTGCTTGTAAGCCAGGTACGGCGCAAGAAAAAGACGAAGAAGGCCTGACCGAGGACGGCCCAAAAAGTCGGACGACTTTTTGGGCCGCGGCGGAACAAAAAAACTCAGGAGTAACACTATGGGTCAGAAATTAGCATTCACCATGGACGACGCCATCAAGGGAGTCGCCCACCACGGCAAGGTGGAAGTCAATATCCTCATCAACGAGGATACCTGCGGCGCCAAGAGCTTTTCGCTTCTGGTGAACAAGATCAAGCCCGCCGATACCTGCCAGCAGGAGGGCACCAAGGGCCACTCCCACGAGATCGAGCATGGCGTGTACTGTCTTTCCGGCGTCGGCTCCATCACCATCGGCGAGGATACCTATCCCTTGCTGCCCGGCACCGCCGTGTTCGTGCCTTCCCAGAAGCTGCACTATCTGACCAACCTCGATCCCAAGGAGGATCTGGTCTATATCATCATGTATGTCCCGGCGGGAGAGGAAAAGCTTCTTTTGGCCAAGGGTTGATGCGCATTGGGCGCTGCGCGGCGCGGAGGGGGTCGGGAGACCCGGACCGCGGCGCTGTCGCGGTATACGAAGAGGCCGTCCTGGAAGCTTCCAGGACGACCTCTTTTTGTTATCCGCCTTAGGCCTTGGTCGGCGCCGGATGGCGGCCGGCGCAAGGACTAGAACTTTTTCTTTAAGAACTCAATGGAGCTGGCGGCGATCTGCTCGGCCAAAAGGCCGTGCTGGCCCAAGAGGCCCTCGTAGGGGCCGTTGGAGGCGAAGCGGTCGTCGATGCCCAGCATTTTTACGGGCGTTGGCCTTGTCTGGGAGAGGAACTGGGCGATCGCGCTGCCCAGGCCACCGTTGAGGAAGTGCTCCTCCACGGTGACGATCCTGCCGGTTTCGCCCGCCGCCTTGAGGATCATGTCCTCGTCCAGGGGCTTGATGCTGTGGATATCGATCACCCGGGCGCTGATGCCTTTGCGGTCCAGCAGCTGGGCGGCCTTTACCGCCTGGCAGAGAACGGTCCCGGTGCCGATGAGGGTGACGTCGTGGCCTTCCCTGACCAGGATGCCTTTGCCGATTTCGAAGGGCAGATCCTCATCGTATAGAACAGGCATGTTGGGGCTGCCGATGCGCATGTAGGAGGGGCCCGAGTGCTTGGCCAGCGCCAGGGTAGCCTTGCGGATCGAGACAGGGTCTCCGGGATTGAGCACCAGGAGGCCGGGAATGGTGCGCATGAGGGCGAAATCGTCGATGGAGTGGTGGGTGGGGCCCAGCTGGGAATAGGTGAGGCCGCCGCAGCGCCCTATCACCTTGACGTTCTGTCGCATGTAGCCCAGATCGTCCTTGACCATTTCGAAGGGTCTGGCGGAGACGAAGGGGGCGATGGCCGCATAGAAGGGAATCTTGCCCACCGCGGCCATGCCGGCGCAATAGCCGACGGCGCCCTGTTCCATGATGCCGAACTCTATATGACGTTCGGGAAAGGCCGCCTTGAAGGGCGAGAGCCCCGAACCCGAGGAGGAGTCGGTGGATACGACGACGATGTCGGGATTGGCCTTTCCCGCTTCAAGAAGGGCTTCGCCGAAGGCTTTTATCGGGGCCTCGCTGGCTTCGAAGGCCTTGGCGGAAAGCATCGCTGGTTGTTTCATCATAATCCTCCCTTTACCTGCGCCTCGGCCAGCGCTTTTTCCAGCCCGGCCCTGGCCGCGGCCAGAGCCTCGTCGGCGAGCTGTAGTTCTTCCTTGGTGGCCTTCCAGTAGTGGTAAGCGGCCTTGCCTTCGGCGAAGGGGAAACCCTTGGATTTGACCGTATCGGCAATGATGAGGGAAGGCTTGCCTTTTTCGAAGGGAAGGCTCTCCAGGGTTTGGACTATGGTGGGGTAGTCGTGGCCGTCTATGCGGCGGACCGACCAGCCGAAGGATGCCCAGCGGTCCTGGAGGGGTTCGTAGTTCATGATCGAATCCGAGGGGCCGCCGATCTGGAGGCCGTTTTTGTCGACGATGGCGGTGAGATTGTCCAGCTTATGGTGACTGGCGGCCGCGGCGGCTTCCCAGTTGGAGCCCTCGGCCAGCTCGCCGTCGCCCATCAGGGTGTAGACCCGGGCCGGGGAGGCGGAGAGCTTGAGCCCCATGGCCATGCCCGCGGCGATGGAGAGCCCGTGTCCCAGCGATCCGGTATTGGCCTCCACCCCCGGCAATTTGTCCATGCTGGGATGCCCGGGTATGTGCGAATCGAGTTCGCCATAGCTGTCCATTATTTCCTTGGGGAAGTATCCCTTCTCGGCCAGGGCCGCGTAGAGGATCAGGCACTTGTGCCCGGCGGAGAGCACGAAGCGGTCCCTGTCGGCCAGGCCGGGGTTTTGCGGGTCCAGCTTCATGAATTTGTAGTAAAGCACCGCGACGATGTCCGCGGCCGAAAGGGCTCCTCCCATGTGGCCGGTGCCCGCGGCCTTCACCATGCGAAGGACGTTTTCCCTCAGCGCGAGGGCCTTGAACTTCAGCTTTAGTTCTTCTTTCTTGCTCAAAGGCATGCTTGCTTCCTTAACTGTGCCGCGCGAAGCGGCTTAATTCGGCGTTTCGCGTGTCGGGCGGCGCGCCCCGTGGTTTCGCCCGGCGGCGAAACCTCGGGGCGCGTAACCTGCCGCGACCGACGGCGGAACTTGATTTCTATTTGCCCTGCTTGGCGGCGTAATCGACGATAGCCCGCACCTTGGGTTCGCTTCTGGTGCCCGGTTCCCATTCGGCGTCCAGCCAGATCTTTACCAGCGCCTTGGCCACATAGGGCCCCATGGTCTGCTGTCCCAAGGTGGCGACGTTGGCATTGTTGCTCTTGATAGCCCTTTCGGCGGAATAGGGGTCCGCCAGGAGGGCGGCGTAGACGCCCGGCACCTTGTTGGCCGCTATGGACATGCCGATGCCCGTGCCGCAGACCAGAATGCCCCGATCGAATTTTCCCGAGGCCACCGCCTCGCCCACCTTGAAGGCCACGTTGGGATAGATGGGATCATCGCTTCCGAAGTCCTCGAAACTATGGCCCTCGGCCTTGAGAAGTTCCTTGATAGTCTCTTTGAGTTCGGCGGCGTTGGGATCGCATCCGACGGCTACCTTCCATTTCTTTGTCGCCATGGTCTTTACTCCTTTACGAGCGCTGATATGGGAAGCCGCCGTCCATCGATCACCCGGCCAGTCTCCCTGTGGAGTCTCAGGCTAAGGCGGAGCCGATTTTCGCCGCCGCCCCCTTTTCAACCCCATACAAACATGTATATACATAATATAAAGAATAGGCGTACTATGCAAGGAACCCCCGGCCATCCCCGGCGCTTTAGCGCGGGATTAGGCCGGTTTTCGCCCCGAATTGTCCCTAGGAGAGGAGGATGAGCAATGGCCGAGGTCCCGCAGGAGAAAGAGATCTCCAACGAAATTCACATCCTCAACAGGTCAGGTCCCAAACCGCTTTACGCGCAGCTGGAAGAAATACTCCGCGCCGATATCCGGGAAGGCAGGCTGGCCCATCACGAGGCTATTCCTTCCGAAAACGAACTCAGCCGCCTCTACGAACTGAGCCGGATGACTGTACGGGGTGTGATCACGCGTCTGGTCAACGAGGGCCTTCTGTACAGGGTTCCCGGCAAGGGAACCTTCGTGGCGGAACCAAAGATAATGACCGGCCCTCTTTCCCAGAAGGGTATCCGGGAGCAGCTGGAAGCCCAGGGTTACGAAACGGGCACGACCATGCTGGACAAGCGGGTGGAGCGGGCGGATCAGAGCATTTCCGAGGGCTTGAGCCTTCCGCCGGGAAGCCCGGTGTACAGGCTGGAGCGCCTCCGCTACGCCAACGGCGAGCCTTTGGCCCTGGAACGCTCCTATATCCCCGAAGAACTGTGCGAAGACTTTTTCCAGCAGAACCTGGAAAAGGAACCGCTCTGCAACATCCTGGAGAAACGCTACTCCATCGTGGCCACCCACGGCGTGGAAACCCTGGAAAGCTGCCAGGCCTCGGCCGAGGAAGCCAGGCTCTTGAAGGTGCCCAGAGGCTCGGCCCTCCTGTTGCTTCACTACACGTTGTTTTCCCAGACCGGGGCTCCCTTCGAATTTACCAAGGTGGTATTCCGCGGAGACCGCTTCAAGCTGCGATTCGCCTTCAGCCGCTGACCGGGCCAGGTCCTGGGCCCGGGGCGCATCGGCATGCCGAGCCGGTACCTCCTCGAGGCGACGATGTACCGGTGACGACGCCGCGGTGGCACCGCCGCGATACCTCGCCCTGGCAGGGGAAAATGAAAGAAGCGTATTGACTACTTGTCTTTTCCGTGTTATATCTGTATATACATGTTGAAATGGGTGAGGCGTTAAAAAGCCGAGCCCGACACGTCGAAACCAAGGGCGCGTCGAAATCGCCGCTGAAAGTGGCTTTCGGAGCGTAAAGGAGAGGATTATGGCGGAAATCAAGACCACGGTCAGGGCCATGCTCGCGGGCGGCGCAGTTTCGGTGGTAAAGGCCGACGAAGCCTATGTCCGCAGAGTGCTGGACAAACCCTTCGACATCGAAACCCTGCTCGGGCTCGAAGGTTTGGTGCGGCACCTGGGCGTGACGGCGGAGTTCAAGGAAGTCATCGACTACTTCAAGGTACCCGAGGGCAAAACTCCCGCCGGATTCCGAATCGAATACGCATACCAGGGCGACGGGCTTCTCTGCGCCGACTTGGTGCGGGATATCTCCTACGGCGAAAACGGGGAGATGAGGCCCACCAACGTCCTCTTCTCCGCCGATTCCGCCAATCCCTACGAGGTTGCTCCCATCAAGGGCCTCATCGCCAACCTCACCTGCAACCCCGGCATCATCTACGACCTTTTCATCAACAACCCCAAGGCCAACGTGGGCAACAAGTTCAAGACCCGCGAGGAAGTCATGCAGGAGCTGGGCAATGTGCTCGGCCCCGGCGTCGATATTTCCGTCGAACTGAACAATCCCTGGGCTTCCGAATCCGAGATCCTGGAAGAGGCCGCCCTGTTCAAGGAGATGCTTTCCAAGTACAGGGTCGTCATCAAGGTGCCCCACACCGGACCGGTGAACGGCCAGAACGTGGGTGAGCTTTTGAAGGGCGACAAGAAATTCCAGCGCCGCTGGGACGAGGGCAACACCGCGGATTTCGTCCATGGTCACAATCTGGCCCTCCTTTTGAAGGAGCACGGCTACAGGATCAACTTCACCCTCATGTTCGAGCCCTATCAGACCGCCCTGGCCCTCCAGGCCAAGCCTTATTTCATCAATAGCTTCATCCGCCACAGACTGGTGGTGAGCCAGCTCATCACCGACCTGCTGGCCAAGTACCGGGCCGACAAGAAGGACGAACACCTGGTGGCCCTGCGGAGCCTCTTGGTGGAGCGGGACTACCTGGCGCCCACGGACGCGAGCATGGACCTGGGCAAGGTACTGGAGCGCGCCAGCCTCTACGAGGAGTATCGCCAGTTCACCAAGCCCGAAGGCTCGGACGGACTGGACGGGGTCAGGCACAACCTCAGGGTGCTGCGCCAGGCCAACCTTCCCGACACCAGGTTGATCATCTGCTCCATGGAAGGCGACAGGAACTATCCGGACATCGACAAGCTCCTCGCGGAGCCCGAGTTCCTGGACATGACCCGGAAGGTGGTCATCACCACCGAGCCGGCCTACCTGGTCAAGTGGACCACCACGCCCCAGGTCGTCACCTATCAGCGCAGGTTCATGAACGCCGCCAGCACGGCGAAATAGATGTAAAGAGGGAAAACCGGGCCCCTGGGTCGGCCGACCCAGGGAATACCGGAATTTTCCTGCACAGGAGGGCCGCCCGATAAAAAGGGCGGCCTTCTTATTTCCCTGTCCTGGCCGTTGGGCTCTTAGGTTCTCCGCTATGTCCGATTCGTCCGGGTAGAAAAACACCGCCGGGGAGACGCTCCCGGCGGTGTTTTTCATCCAGGCTTTTTTGGGGGTTTGCAGCCCTGGGTCTAGCGGGGCGGGGCGTAGATCACGTAGTAAACGGTCCTTCCGTCGAAGCTGTTGATGATCTCGTGCTCTTCCGTGGGCATGATGAGAATAGCCATACCCGGGCTCAGGGCGTGGGATTCCTTATCGTTGCGCACCACCAGCGAGCCTTCGGCCACCATGAGCACGTGTTCCGAATGGGGGTGGGAATGGAGCTGGCCGTGGCCGCCCTTTTCCATCAGCGAATAGTGGAAGGTGAAGTGCCTGGCTCCGTCCTTCTCGTCGAATATGTCTTTCTGGTAGAGACCTTCCCTGTTCTGAATCTTGATGGAGGGAATGTCCGCGATGGTCACTGTCTTCATAGATACTCCTTGAATCAAAGGCGGTTTTAAGCGCCGGAATAGGTCCGCCGGAATAGGTCCAAAACCGCTTTTTTAACGTTATGGATTTTTCGAAAGTCGCGCGGGACTTCCGAAAAATTCTCATCCCGCGCGGTTACCCAGTCCCGGGTTTCCGGCGGGAGGGTTTTTCTCAAACCGCCGCCACCCTGCGTTCCTGACCGCGCTTCCAGAAGCTGTATCCCAGCACGAGGAGGAATATAGCCAGGCCGATAAGGTCGGTGACCAGCTCGGGGGTTGCCAGAAGGATGGTCGCCACCAGGGTGAGGACTCTGAGGCTCACGTGGAGCTTTCTCAAAAGCCAGCCCTGCACTGTCGCCGCCAGGGCGACTGTGGCGAAGGCGTAGCTCAATACTACTTCCGCGATCTCGAAGAACCCGTAGCCCACGATGAGGATCTGGGGCACGTAGACAAAGGCGAAGGGCATGAGATACATGAAAATGCCCAGCATGAATGAATGCAGACCCGTCTTCATGGGGTTGCCGCCGGAGATGCTGGAGGCGGCGAAGGCGGCCACGCAGACGGGCGGCGTCAGGTTGGATGACATGGAGAGCCAGAAGCAGAGAAGGTGGGCGTTCACCGGGGCCACGCCGGCCATTATGAGGGAGGGCGCGGCCAAAATCGACAGAATAATGTAGGAGGCCGTGATGGTGGTGCCCATGCCGATGATCGTGGCGATGAGAATGACCATGAGGATCATCAGGAATAGGTTGTTGCCCGCCACCGATACGAGGACCGACGAGAATTTGAGGCCCAGACCCGTCATGGTCATGCCGGCCATCACCAGGCCGAGGGTGCCGGCGGTGGAGCCGACCACCAGGGAGCTGGTGCCCGCGGTTTCCAAGGACTGGATGAATTTCCTGGGCGTGAGCTTGTCCTGGGGAGCCCCGAAGAGGATGTTGCAGACTACGACGAAGACCGAACCGCCGAAGGCTATCACCGAAGGCGAATAGCCCAGGGCTATGAGGAGGCCAACCACCACGATGGTGAGGGCGAAGTACCAGCCCCGCTTGAGCACGGCCCTTGTGCTGGGCACTTCGGAGGCTTCCAGTCCTTTCAAGCCTGTTTTTCTGGCCTGGAAGTAAACCTGAAGCCCTATGGAAAGGTAGTAGAGGATGGCTGGAAGGACAGCCATGATCATGATGGTGCCGTAGGGGGTTTCGGTGATGGTGGCCAGGACGAAGGCCGCGGCGCCCATGACGGGGGGAAGGAAACTGCCGCCGGTGGAGGCCGCCGCCTCCACCGCTCCCGAGAATTCCTTGGAATAGCCCACTTTCTTCATCATTGGGATCGTGAAAGTTCCGGTGGCGACCACATTGGCCACGGGGCTGCCGGAGATGGATCCGAAAATGGCGGAGCCGATGACCGAGATGAGGGCCGGGCCCCCGGGCACCTTGCCGGCGACGGAGGAGGCCAGGTCGATGAAGAAATCGCCGGCTCCCGAGGTCTGCAAGAAAGCTCCGAAGATGAGGAAGGGCATTACGTAGGTGGCGTAGACCGCCACTATGGTGCCGAATATCCCGTCGATGAAGTAGTTGTATTCCACCAGGCGGGAAAAGCTCACGCCCCCGTGCTGGAAGATGCCTGGGAGGATGGGGCCGAAATATACCTGGGCCAGCATGACCGCGCCCAGGATGGTGAGGGTATAACCCATGGTGCGGCGGGTGACCTCCAGGGAGAGGAGTATCATCACCGCGCCGAAGAGAATGTCCAGGTTGTTGGGAAGACCTACGCGCCGGGCGGCGTAGGTGGGGTACTGGAAGGTCCAATAGAGGATGGCCGCGGCGGAGAGCAGAAGCAACAGGGCGTCCAGTCCGTAGAGGAGCTTGGAGTTCGGCTTCTTCTGGGACGCGGGATACATTAAAAAGCAGAGCATGAAAGTGAAGAGCATGTAGAGGCCTCGATGGGCTTCGCTGCTCATGATGCCGAATCCTGAGGTGATGAAGTAATAAAGCCCGAAGAGCGCCGCGATTATCGTGACGGGCTTTTTAAGGAAATCGGCCTGGGGTCGGGTTTTCATAGGATTCCCCTTGTTCGTGTACAGCCCCGATTCATTCGAACCTCGGGGCTGCCTTTGGATGAAGTCTCGGCTATGGTGTCGATTGTATCGCAACAGGTTAATTCGACTGAAAAGGAGAGGGGTTCCCTTGGTTACTGCATCAAAGATTGTTGAAAAGGTTTCTAAAGATAAGGCCACGGGAGATTGTCCTTAGCCCGAGCCGCCTTCCGCCTCATTCCCCTCTTCTCTCAACAATCTTCGATGCAGATACGTTCCTTACACGGAAACCCCTCTTGCCTGGATCAAGAATTAGGGATGGGCCTTCCAATAGGCTTCGGCCGCGGGATGATAGGCTATGTCGATGGACTTGACGCCCGCGGCGTTGTCGCGGATGCCCTTGAACTGGGGATGCACGCTTTCGAGATACTTCCTGCCTTCGGGGCTCAGGATGATTTCCATGATCTTGGCGACCACGTCGTTGGGCATGCTCTTGTTGACCGCGAGGTAGACCGAGAAATAGAAGCAGGGAACCGGCTCCGTCTGGCCCTTGTAGACATTGGCGGGCATGACGCCGGGATCGAAATAGCGATTTGCGGTGGTTATCTTGTCCAGATCGCTCTGGCTGAAGGGGATGACGTAGATATCCTTGGACATGGCCAGCTCGACGAGGCCGGCGGCCGGATGTCCGCTCATGCCCACCGCGTCGGCGTTACCGTCCTGGAGGGCGCGGGCCGCGTCGGCGAAGGCCAGCTCGCTTTCCTTGACCTTGATGCCCAGGGCCGCAAGCGAGCGGCGGGAGTTGTCGCTGGAGCCCGAGCCGGGGGATCCCAGGACCACCTTCTTGCCTTCGAGATCCTGGAGGGTCTTGATGCCCTTGCTCTTGAGGGTCACGAAGTAGTGGGAGCTTCCGTAGAGTTCCATGAGGACCCGGATATTGTCCGAGGGGCGTCCTTCCATGATGCCCTTGCCGTTCTTGGCTTCCCACATGTGGGAGGAGTAGGTGAGGGTGATATCGGCCTGATTGAGGGCCAGGCGCCTGGTGTTCTCCACCGAGCCGCCGGAACCGATCATGTCGAAACGGATTTCCGGGGGCATTTTATCGTTTAAAAGCTGGACGATGCCGCCGGCCATGGTGTACCAGGTGCCGCCGGGATTGGATCCCGAGAACGAGTAGCGCTTTACGGCCTGGGCCTGGGTGAAGGACACGACCAGCGCCAGCAGAATAAGAACAGTGAAGAGTTTTTTCTTCATGATCCATCTCCTTGAAAAATGTTAGACTGTAGGACAGATCGAGGATATCACAGGTATATACATCATGCAACCTGTGAAATTTCGTACTATGAAAAAGTGGTCATCGAGATTTCGATGGGGATTTTTTATTTCCTGGTCGGCCGCCGTCGCGGTTTTTGTCGTTGACCCCCTTGATCCGGGGCATGGGGCCTCGGTAAAGGCTTTTATCGCCCCCCGCCGAATCGACGCTTTGCTGCATGCGCCCCCGGATTTGTTCGGCGAAGCGCAGGGCTTCGTGTAGATCGGCGATCAGTCTCCCCGTGGAGGGCGGCGGTCGCACCGCTTCCAGGACGTGAATTTCGGCCTTAATTCCCTGGCGGCCCAGCAGTCGGCGTCGCTTGATGACCGTGACCAAAGGCTGGATGGGAACTCCGTGGCGGATCGCGGCGTAGAAGGCCCCGGCTTTGAAATTCCGTATTTCCTGGTTGAGCAGGAAGCATTCCCCTTCGGGATAGAAATGGAGCTTCCCCCGGGTTTTCAGAGCCTGGGTCATGGCGTTTTCCATATCGAGCGCCCTTCCGCGGTCCGCGGGCAGGGGAATGCCGCCCAGGAGTCGCACCAGGGTACCCAGAACGGGGGTGAGAACCGTCTCTTCCAGAAGCGTATAATATAGAAGCTTGGGCAGAAGGGAGAGTCCGTGCAGCAGGGGGTCCAGGGGAATGGCGTGGTTGCTCACGTAAATGATCGGCCCCCTGGGGGCGCGGTAGAGGTTTTTGCGCCCAAAGCTCCGATAGCCGTAGAGTATCCTGACCAGGGGCCAGCCGATGAGTTCGACGAGCCAGGTTATTCCGCAGGAGAGGACTCTGAAGGATATTCCGGTGTTTATGAGCGCGTCGCCCCGTCGGTATGCCATGGCTAGCGCACCATTCTCCCCTTCCATTCCACCGCCCTGCCTGTGGAAAAGAGCCTCGCCGCCCTCCAGGCTGTGGAGAGGACGTTTATCAAAAGGATGGGATAGAAGAAAGGAAGGTACCAGGGAAGCCTTCTGTCGAAGGTGAGGAGAAGCCAGGCGGAGAACATGAGAAGGCAGGAGAGCCTGAAGATAAGCCGGGTGGCTTCGAAACCGGCGGGCAGCCACAGGGACGCGGGAATGGGCAGGAGGAGCGCTATCGTTATGCCAACCGTGGCGGCTATCAGAACCGCCTGGTTTTTCCCGAAGTAATCGTAGACGTTTTTGGACAGGCCCACGATGGCGCTTAGGTAGTCCTTATACATTCTGCAGGATACATGGGCTTTGAGGTCGGCGAAGAGAGTCCTCCCTCCCTGGCGTTTTATCAACCTTGCCATGTGAACATCCTCGGAGACCTTGTCCTTGAGAAGCGAATACCCGCCGAGGCTCGCCAGGAGGCTGCGTTTAAACAGCATGGATTGGCCGATGGCATGGGAGACAGCGGGGCTCCTTGAATGGTGCGCGAGGCCGAGCGGCATGGCGAACATCGAGAGCAGATAAATGGCGGGGACGACCAAGGCTTCGCCCAGGCTTCCGATTCGCTGCTGGACATAGCCGGAGACCAAGTCGCTGTCGTAGTTCATGGCCAGGCCGAGGGAAAAGCCGATACTATCGGGTTGGTGGAGGGTGTCCGCGTCGGTGTAATACAGCCACTGGCCCCGGGCCGCCTCGAAGAGAACCTGCATGGCCTTGGGTTTTCCGTACCAGCCGGGTTCGAGCCCCTTGCCGTGGATGACCGTGAACTTTCCGGGCCAGGTTTGGGCGTACCGATCGAGTATGGCGGGGGTTCGGTCGGAGGAATCGTCGTCGTAAACGATGACTTCCATGGGCTGGTAACGCTGGGAGAGGAGGGAATCGAGGCATGCCGCGATGCCCTCTTCCTCGTCCCGGGCCGGGACGAGGACGGAGACCAGCGGGCCGGTTTCCAGGGCTTTCGAGCCTGCGCTCCTGCGCATCCAGAGGGCGTTGACGGCCGTGAGGCAGAGGGCGAGGAGGGAGACGGCCAGGCAGAGCCAGGCCAGATTCGCGACGATTCCCGAAAGGATCATCCGCCTATCCTTTCGAGTTCGCTCCCGGCGTAGCGGTTTCCCGGGTAAAGCTCCAGCGCGGCGCGAAACCACAGGGCCGCCTTGGCCTTGTCGCCCAGTTTCGCGTACGCCGTGCCGAAGCAGGCCCGGAGATCGAAGAGTTCGTCCTTTTCGAACCCTTCGGGATGCTCGGCGACGAGCTTCTCCAGTACCGCGATGGCTTCCTTGGGATTTCCCCCGAAAATGCCCGACGGATAGGCTTTTGACGAGGCGAAGAGTATCGCCGCCGCCCTGTGCGAGGGCTCCTTGTCGAGGATCTGTCGGGTGTAGCGCGGAATGAGCGGTCCGTTGGAGAGCAGAAAACCCATACCTTTGAGTAGGCAAAGTTCGGAGAGCGATCTGATACGAGCCATGATTCCCGGCGTATGCTCGCCGGCGGCCATGGCTTTTTTTGCGTATTCGACGGCGGCTTCGAAGCGGGGGATGGCTTTTTCCTTCAAACCGGCTTCGTTGAAGGCCCTTCCTGTTAAAAACTCCGCCCTGGAAAGAAGCAAAAGACGGTCGATTTCTTCCAGAAAGGAGGCCGAAGGGCTTTCCAGGGTTTTGATGATCGCTGTCGCCCGGCTTTCGATCAGTTCGGGCGCCTCGTTCATATATACCGAGTCCCGGAGGGAGTAGAGGCTTGCGATCAGCTTCGGGTCCGTGTCGGCCGGAAGCGGCCTGCCGGCGGGGCAGTTTTCAGTCTTTAAAAGGCTTCCTGTATCGGGAAGGGCGAGCACCGAGGAAGCCCCGCCCAGGAGGGCGAGATACAAAAGTATACACAAGGTCCTCTTCGATGGTTTCATACTGATAGCCTATGGTCCTTGAAGGTTCAGGTCAATCGAGGTGTTGCGAATCCGCGGTGGAAGAATTAGAGTGTATCCCTGGAGGAAGCCCATGTGCGATACGCTGTACTGCTCCCTGCACGACACAGTATCTGCCTCGAAGGCGTTTTTCGGCAAAAACTCCGACCGTCATCCCGCCGAAGCCCAGAGTCTTTGCGTCGTAGGCCGGCGCCAGGCTTCGGAGCATAGTCTCTTCGGAGAGCGCCGGCTTCCTGTTCCGGACGCGGGACTGTCCTTTGTGCTTTCCAAACCCTCATGGATGGCCGGCGGAGAGATGGGAATCAACGAAAAGGGCCTGGCCATCGGTAACGAGGCGGTATTCTCCAGATTCAAAAGGGCGAAGAATGGGATCCTCGGCATGGATATTCTGCGCTCCGCCCTGGGCTCGGCGACGACGGCCAAGGAAGCCTTGGATTTCATTTGCCGATTTGTGGAAACCTACGATCAGGGGGGCAACGGGGCGTATCGGGGATCTCTGTATTACGATAACAGCTTTATCATTGCCGATCCGTCCGAAGCGTATATACTGGAAACCGCGGGGCATCGCTGGGCCTGGAGGGCCGCGGAAAAGCGGGACGCTATTTCCAACGCCTACGCGATCGAGGAAGATTACAAGCGCCTGGATGCCCAGACCCGCAAGGAAATCGCGCCGGTCAACGAGAGGGCCGCCTGTTCCGACGAAGCCGATCCAGGGCGCAAGGGCAGCAGGGAGTCGTTCAAGGCGCACGTGGAAAACCGCTTTTTCCTTCGCTTTACCAAAGGTGAGCTGAGAAGGAAGCTGTCGCTTAAGCTTCTTGGCGGGTTTTGCACGGAACTGGACAATTCCGGGGATATGGCAAACAAAGAGGCCGGGAACGGCGAAGCCGGGAATGGAACGGTGATGGACCGGCGGGCCGCCCGTAAACAGGACGCCGACAGACATGTCGCGGACAAGGCGCCGGTTCTCGATTTTTTGAATATTCTCCGTTCCCATGGAACCTACGATCCGGGCAGGCCCGGGCGGCGGCACATGGAGAGTCTCTGCATCCATCCGGGCGGCTTGCCCGCCACCGGCACCACCGCTTCGCTCGCGGTGGATTACCGAGGCGAGGATTCGGCGATCATCTGGTTCACCGGCACTTCCACCCCCTGTCTTTCGCTGTATAAGCCATTGCTGTTGTTCAGGGGCGAATTCAAAACCCTATGGTCGAATTACGATTACGGCGAAGGGGCCGAAAAATCGGAAGCCTACTGGCGGCGCTGGAAGGATTGGGAGGATCGTTCCAAAAAACACCGGCGAGCCGCGGACGAGGTTTATACCGCGTCGCTCGGCCAGGCCCAGGAAGCCCTGGCCCTGATTGCCGAAAAAGCGTTGTACGACTTATCGATGGCGAAGGAGAGTTCCTCGCTGCCGGTGTTGAGGCAGGAAGCTGGGGCCGTAATTTCGGGATGGGAGAAGGATCTGGGGTTGTAATACTCCGGGAGGATTGGGATGAAGCCCAGGCGCAGGATCATAGTCTTGGTCGCGCTCGGCGTTGTTTCTTTCGCTCTTGTAAGCTATTTCACCTGGAGGGTGGTCGCCTCGGGACGACCAAGCGTTTCTGAACGTTGGGCGATCTACATAGAAGAGATCCATCCTGAGAGCAAGATTGTCATCCTGTCTTCCCAGCAACGGTATACCGCCTCCAAGGAGTTCACCGCCAGGCTGCTGGCGATAGTGAAAATCAGCGCCTCGATAGAGCTGTCCGCCTGGGCCGATGTCTTTTATTACGTCGATGCGGAATACCCCGAAAAATGGGGAGTAAACTGGGACGGAAAATCGCGCATTCTCACTTTATCCGCCCCGGAGCCTGATTGCCTTCCGCCGGCGGTACGTACCGATACGATCGAAATAACGACGAAAGGCGGCAATTTGGTGAGCAACGCCATGTTCCGGCTTAAAAGGGAGGCGGAGGCCATGAAAGACGATCTTTCCTCGGATCTTTTGAAACGGGCGAGAAAGTCGTTGTCCGATCCCGGGCTCCGGGAAAATTTGCGCGAAGGTCTCGCCGGTCTGGGGAGGAGTTTCTGCCTTGGCATCCTCGGAGTCGAGCCGAAGCAAGTCGTTGTGCGATTTTTAAAAGACAAGGTGCCAGAAGCCACCGATTTGTCGTGGTAAAAACCAGGCCGCGACTTCGCCGGCTTCGGCTTGAAAAAACGGCGCCGCGCCGGAAGGCGCGGCGCCGTCTGCCGGACAGCCCTTGGCGGACGGTCCTGCGGGCGAACGAAGTTATTTTTTCCCTGAAGTTATTTTTTCCCTTCGGGATTCAATATGCCTTCGATTTTCGCCATGATCTCGGGGCTGAGTTTGTCCAGAACTTCCAAGGCGCCCAGGTTTTCCTTCAGCTGTTCGAGTCTCGAGGCGCCGGTGATCACCGAGCTGACCCGAGGATTGTGGGCCGCCCAGGCCAGGGCCAGCTGGCTCATGGTGCAGCCGAGTTCCGCGGCGATCGGCAGAAGGTTTTTGACGATCCCGTCGATATCGGCATGGGAGTAACGGTTTCTCAACCAGGAATAAGCCGGCAGGGAAAGCCGGGAACCTTCGGGGACTCCGTTGAGATATTTCCCCGAGAGGAACCCCGAGGCCAGGGGGCTGAATGTGGTGAGGCCGAGCCCGATGCTGTCGTAAAGTTCCGCGAACTCTTTTTCCACCTTGTCGCGGACGAACATGTTGTAGTGCGGTTGCTCCATCTGGGGGAGATAAAAATTCCGTTTGTCGGCGATCCGCCAGGCCTTTAGCAGCCTGTCGGCCGGCCATTCGCTGGTGCCCCAATAGAGGGCCTTTCCCGCGGCGACGATATCGTTCATCGCGCGTACGGTTTCCTCCACCGGAGTGTCGGGATCGGGCCTGTGGCAGAAGAGCAGATCCACATGATCCAGCCCCAGGCGCTCCAGGCTGCCGTCGATAGCTTCCATGAGATACTTGCGATTGAGGGTGTTTTTTTCGTTGGGACCCTCGTGCAAGCCCCAGTAGAGTTTTGTGGAAATGAGATAGGAACCCCTGCGCAGGCCCAGCTTTTTGATGGCCGCGCCCATGATGGTCTCGGCCTTGCCGCCCGAGTAGGCCTGGGCATTGTCGAAGAAATTGATGCCGCTGTCGTAGGCGAGCTTGATCATTTCGGCGGAGGCGTCGATATCGACCTGGGGACCGTAGGTTACCCAAGAGCCGAGAGAGAACACCGAGAGCTTAATGCCCGCCGAACCGAGTCTTCTATAGATCATTTATATCCTCCTCTTATTATTCGTATATGATGGATTTTAAATATACCAACAATTGCCGGCGGAGCGCCAGTGCTTATTGCCCGATAATCATACATAAGCCCCTCCGTCCTTGACCTCCGCCTGGAAGGACCCCATTCTAGACCCATGCGCTTTTTCCATATCTCGGACCTTCACCTGGGCAAGACGCTGCGGGGCTACGATTTGCTGGACGATCAGTCTTTCATATTGGGGAAGATCGTCGAGGCGATAGCCCTCCGCAAGCCTGACGCGCTGCTCATTGCCGGGGATATTTACGATAGGGCGGTTCCGCCTGTGGATGCCGTTCAGCTTTTCGACGGTTTTCTGGCTTCGGCCCGTCGAGCGGCGGACAAGGACATGGCGATCGTCGCCATACCGGGCAACCACGACTCGGGCGGCAGGTTGGGCTTTGGGGCTTCGCTCCTCGCCCGGGCGGGGCTCCATATCATCGCCAAGGCCGATTCGGAGCCCGTGGTTCTACGCGGTCCCGGCGGGAAGACCTGGGCGATCTGGGCGCTGCCGTTTCTGCATCAAGCCAACGCTCCCTGGGAGGATTGGGCCAGAAAAGCGCGGCGGCCCGCCGATGGGGAGGAGCCTGGCGTCGCGGGACCCAGGATGAGGAGCCAGGAGGAAATGCTCGGCCTGGCCTTAACGAGGATAACACCCCGGCTGGCGCGAAACGATCACAATATTATGGTCGCCCACTGTTTCGCCGCCGGCTCGAAGTTGTCCGAAAGCGAAAGCGGATTCGTCGGATCGGCCGAGCAGGTGAGTTCGGGGTTTTTCGCCGACTTCGATTATACCGCCCTGGGGCATCTGCACAGCTGCCAGAGCCCGGGGCCGAAGGTCTGGTACTCGGGGGCCCCCTTGGCTTTTGGGGTATCGGAAGCCGAGGAAGAGAGGGGTTATATCGAAATAAATCTGGAGGAGGAGCATTGCCGGGTGGAATTTTTCCCCCTTGCGCCAAAGCGGAGGATCCGAAGGGCTTTAGGAAGTTTCGAGGAGCTGCTGGAGCGGGCGAATGTCGATCCGGGACGGGACGATTACGTGGAATTCCAGCTTCTGGACCGGGAAGCGGTGATGAACGCCGTCGGGCGGCTTAAATCCCTCTATCCCCGCCTGCTCGCGATACGGCAGTTGGCTTTCGATATAAGCCTGGGCGTTGAATCCGGGGATAGGGAAGAGGATTCCCCGGCCTGGGAGAAGCGGAGTAGGGGCGACAGCCTGAAAACGGCGAAAGCCGATTTCGCCGCTTTTTACAGGGAGATGAGGGGTTCGGAACCGGCGGAAAAAGAGATGGCCCTTTTCGAAGAACTGGCCAAGGAGGCCGCCGATGCGTCCCCGTAAGCTGAGTATTGAAAACTTCGGTCCCTACCGGCGCAGGACCTGCGTTGATTTCGACGCGCTCGGGGAGTTTTTTCTTATCTGCGGCCCCACCGGCTCGGGAAAATCCACGCTCTTCGACGCCATGACCTATTGCCTTTTCGGTCAGGCTCCGGGGGGGCGGCAGGGCTTCGAGGCCGAGTTGGTTTCGGATTTCGCCCAGCCCGGGGAAAAGCCCCTGGTGGAGTTCGAGTTTTCCCTCGCCGGGAGTTCGTATAGGATTTTGCGCCGGGCTCCCTACAGCAAGCCCAAACGCGCAGGCGGCTTCGCCGAGGCGCCCCCGGCGGCCACGCTTTTCATAGCGTCCCGGAGTTCCGACTCGGGCTGGAAGGTCCTGGTGGACGGGGTCAAGGCGGTGAACAAGCGGGTAACCGAACTCATCGGTCTTACCGCCGATGAATTCAACAAGATAATCCTCCTGCCCCAGGGGGAATTCCAGCAATTCCTGGAGATGGACTCCACCAAGCGCAGCGAGGTGCTGGAAAAGCTTTTTCCGGTGGATTTGTACGAGCGGATCACCGAACTGGCCAAGGCCAAGACACAGGAAGCCAAAAACGGGCTCTCTTCCTTGGACGCCGAGCTCGCCAGGCTGGAAGCCGAGCTGGGGGAGGAACCCGAGGCCGAGCTGAAGAGCCTGCGGGAGGAGCATGGTAGCGCCCGGCGAACTGAGACCGGGGCCGCGGCCGCCTTGGGCGACGCGGAGCGTCGTCTTGAGCTGGAACGCAATATCCTGGCCAGGCGGGAGCGGGCGGAAAGGGCCGACCGGACAGTGCGGGAGCTGCTGGGCAGGGAGGGGGAGGAAAAAAGTCGTCTGGAGAGGATCGAGCTGGCCAAGGCGGCCGCGGCGCTGCAAGCCCTTTCCCGGGTCTTTACTAACGTTCTGGCCAAGGCCGAGGGCCTGGCGCTCAAGGCCGGACAACTGTCCGGGGAGTTGGCCGGCCTGGAACTCGAGACCGCGGCCCAGGAAAAGGCGGGTCAAAGGGCCGAAGCCCTGGAGGGGGAGCTGGCCGAAGATCGTCGAAGGCTCTACGGTCTTGAAAAGGCTCTCCTGCTGTGGCGGCGGAGACTCGAGGCCGAAGAAGGGTTGCGCAGGGCTCGGGCAGAAGAAGCCGAATCGGCGCGGCTCGTTTCCCAGGAACTTGGGCGCGTCGAGGAGCTGAAACGGGAAATCGAAGCCCTGCGCCCGGCCGCCGGCGAGGAGGCGCAAGTCCGGGCGAGGCTGGAGGAGCTTCGCGAGCAGAAGGAATTGCTGGCGGCTCTGAAGGACGAAGGCGGGCGGCAACGACGGCTGTTTGATGATAAGGCGAAGCTCGAAGAGGAACTAAGGGCGCTGCGGGAAGACCGGAGGACGGCGGAAGCTCGAGTTAGGGAAGCCCAGGCCAGGCTTTCCCGGCTGGAAGCGGAACTCGCGCTGGTGGAGGCGGCGAATCTCGCGGCGAAGCTCAAACCGGGCCAGCCCTGCCCGGTCTGCGGATCTCTGGAGCATCCGGCCTTGGCCTTTGAATTCGCGGATAAGAAAGCGGCCTCGGCGAAAGAGCTGGTCGAAGCCCGGGAGGAACGGATCAAGGCGGCCTCTGGCCTGGCTTCCCTGGATGCCAGGCTGGGTTTGCTGAGCTCGAGAATGGAGGCGCTGTGCGAAGAGATCGCCGCCTCCGGACGGGAACTGGGCCGCCGCGCGGCTGCTGTGTCGAAGATTGTAAAGACCCTTTTCCCGGGCGCCCCGCCCGGGGTCTCAGCCTTCGATCCTGGACGGGACATGGAAGTATCGGACGCCGAAGAAGCTCTTCGCCTCATGGACGATCTCGAGTTGGTCGTGACAAGACATGAGGCGTGGCGCGGCGATGTGGAAAAACGCCTGCTCGATTTTGAGCGGCGCAGGGAAAAAAGCGAGGCTGAAGGGTACCGGCTTTCCCAGGCCCTGCAAAACCTGGAGCTTCTTCGTTCCCGGGCGGACGAAGACCGGCGGAAAACGGCGATTTGCCAGAGTTCCTTGACCGAAATCGAGCGCGAATCCGGTTCGGTGGATCCCCATCCGGCCTGGGAAGCCCTTTCATTGGAAATCCAATCCAAGGGAAAAGAGCTGGAGGGGCTAAGGAAGGCCAAAAGGGACTGGGAAGAGGCTGTGGCCAGGGTACGGACGAGGCTTGAGACGATCCTGCCCGAAGAGAAGGCCGCCCGGGAGGAGCTGGAAAAGGCGAAGCGAGAACTGGCGGCCGCCCTGGCCGAAAAGGGTTTTCTTCCCGGGCGTGGCGGAGTATCCGAAGGCCTGGATAGGGCCTTGGCCGCCGCCCTGGCCGAGGTCCGGAAAGCGCTGCTCGACCCCGCCCTTCTGGCTGCCCAGGAGAAAGAAGCCCTCGCCTACCGGGAAAGCCTGGCGGCGGCCAGGGCGGCGGCCGAAACCGAAGCCGCCCAACTTGCCGAAGTGAGCGGATCCCTGGGGGATGAAAAAATAGACCTGGAGGCGGCCCGGGCTTCGATTGAATCGTTCCGCCTGGCCAGGGATGAAGCTCGGCTCAGGGGAGAGAAGCTGAGCCTCCGGGTCGATCGCCTGGAAAAAGCCCTGTTCCGCCGCGAGGGGCTCCTTGAACAGCGGAGCCGGGTGGAGGAAGGCAGCAGGAGCCTCTACGGCCTGTCCGAATTACTGCGCGGGGAAATCGCCGGCAGAAGGCTTCCTTTTAAAAACTATGTACTGGCTATGTATTTCAGAGAGGTGATTCGCAGAGCTTCCATCCATCTCTCCAGGATGTCCGAAGGAAGATATTACCTGAAGCCCGAGGAAGGGCAATCTTCGGGACGGGGGAGGATAGGGCTGGGCTTGAGGGTTCTGGACTCCTGGACAGGCCAGGATAGGCCCAGCGGCACCCTTTCGGGCGGAGAGAAGTTTTTGACCTCGATCAGCCTCGCCCTGGGCCTGGCGGACTCCATGAGGGAACAAAGCGGCGCGGTGAGCCTGGAGTCGGTTTTTATCGATGAGGGCTTCGGGTCCCTGGACGAGGAGTCCCTGGACAGGGCTATACGGGTACTCGATAAGATACGGGGCTCGAGGGTTATCGGCATCGTATCCCATGTGCCCGAGCTCAAGACGCGGATACCCGCCCGGATCGAGGTCGAAAAAAGCAACGCCGGCTCAGGCCTGCGGCAATACTCGGGGCTTAGGGCCGGCGATGTTTAATTATTCAGTCACAGACCCGGACCAAATGCGTAGGTACAGCGCGTATAGTTCCTCGTCGCTGTAGAGCCTCGGACTCTGGCCTCTGCGCTTGTAGCCCTTGGCATCGTCGAAAACCACGTCCCGGAGAGCCTCGTCCAGTCCGGCGGCGCTGAGGTTGGGCGGTATGCCCAGGTTCGATCCCAATTCGGCGACAGCCTTGGCCGATTCCGGGGCGCTCATGGTCGAAGCGCCGGTGAGCGCCCGGCCTATGGCTATGAGTCTGGATTCGGCCACGGGCAGGTAGGATTGCATCATAAAGGGCAGGATGATGGCGTTGGCCAGGCCGTGGGCAAGGCCGCCCAGGGCTCCCGCGGCGTGGGCGAAGCCGTGGACCATCCCCAATCCTGCCTGGGACAGGGCAATGCCAGCCAAGGTCGAAGCTCTGGCCATGGCCTCCCGGGCTTCCAAATCCTCCCCGTTTTCGTAGGCTTTTCGCAAGTTCGCGCCGATAAGCTTGATCGATTCCAGACAGACCATATCGGCCACGGGATTGGCGCCCCGGCTCAAGTAAGCTTCCACGGCGTGGGTGAGGGCATCCATGCCCGTGGCGGCGGTGAGGGCGCCGGGCATGGATACCTGCAACAGTGGGTCCACCAGGGCGAGCCTGGGAAAAAGCGTGGATCCCGCGGTTCCCTTTTTAGCTTTTTGCCCCGCCGACTCCAAGCTGAATACCGCCGCGTTGGTCACCTCCGAGCCCGTGCCCGCCGTGGTGGGAATAGCCACCAGGGGAGGCAGGGGCTTGGTGAAGGCCAGGCCGGTGCCTATGAAATCCTCGATCGGCCTTCCTTCCGCGACCGAAACTCCTATGCCCTTGGCACAATCCATGGGGCTTCCCCCGCCGAAGGCCAGGATCGAGTCGCAGCCTTCCTGTTTGAACGATGCGGCCCCTCTGGCGACCGTGGCGATGCTGGGATCGGCCTCGGCCTCGGCGAAGTGATAATGCCGCAGGCCCTCTTTTTCCAGGCCCGATTTCAGGGCGCCGAGGGCCTCGGATGAGGCCGTGCGGCCCGGACCGGTCACGATAAAGACCCTGCGAACACCCATCGCGACCAGCTCTTTAGGCGCCAGAGCGGCCGAACCTTCACCAAAGACAATTTTCGTGGGGGAGTTGAATGTGAACAACGATAGCTCCTAAAAAGGCTTTCCTGAATTGCCGCGCCGCGAATTTCCTTGGCCCGACTTTATTTATTATAGCAGACGCGCGCCGTGATTTGAAGCCGCTGCGCTAAAGTCGGCCGGTATATCGTCTGCGCAGGGCGCGACGGCGGCAAAACCGCCCCCTTCGCGCCCGCTTCGCAGAAAATTGTTGCATTCCTAGTTTCATGAGTATATAGTTCATTGAGTATCTTTTTTTAGGAGGCACTGATGAAAAAGAGTCTATTTGTATTTCTTGCGCTCCTGGCCGTTTTTTCGGTGGGAGCCCAGGATCTCATCATCGCGAACGGAGCCGAACCCGCTTCGCTCGATCCGGCCTTGATGACGGACACCACGTCCTCGAACATAGGCTTCGCCCTCAACGAGGGGCTCATGGTCTATGATCCGCGCACCAGCAAGGGTATTCCCGCGATGGCGGAAAGCTATTCCACCAGTCCCGATGGCATGGTCGTAACCTTTAAGATCCGCAAGGATGCCCTCTGGTCCGACGGCACCCCGGTAAAAGCCCAGGATTTCGTGTACGGATGGCTCCGCACCCTTAATCCCGACACCGCTTCCGAGTACGCCTACATGCTCACCATGGTCATCAAGGGAGCAGCCGCCTACAACGAGGGCAAGGGCCCCGCGTCGGACGTCGGTGTCAAGGCGGTGGACGACAAGACCCTCCAGGTAACCCTGGTCGGTCCCGCGGCCTACTTCCCCGACATGACCGCCCATCACGCCTTCGAACCTGCTCCGAAATGGGCGATCGACAAGCACGGGTCCAACTGGACCAAACCGGGCAATTATGTGGGAACCGGCGCCTACATTCTTAAAGAGTGGAAGCCCCAGGACTACATCCTCGTCGAGAAGAACCCCAAATACTGGGATGCCAAGAACGTCAAACTCAAGAGCATCAAGTATCTGGCTTCCGACAATTCCACGACCAACTACAAGATGTACAAGGCCGGAGCCGTCGACTGGCAGGTGGGCATCACCGTCGACCTCATCGACGAGATCATGCTCCGCAAGGACTACCAAGTCTCCGCCAGGTTCGGCACCTACTATCTCTCGGTCAACAACACCAGGGCCCCCTTCGACAACGCGAACGTCCGCAAGGCTTTCGCGGCGGCCATCGATAAGAAAACCCTGGTCGACAAGGTGCTCAAGGGCGGACAGATTCCCACCGACGCCTTCACCCCCGCCATGGTGGGCTATACCCCCCAGCCGGGCGTAGGCTACGATCCCGCCGCCGCAAAGAAATACCTGGCCGCGGCAGGCTATCCCGACGGCAAGGGCTTCCCCCCTCTCACCTATATCTACAACACCAACGAAGGCCACAAGAAGATCGCCGAGTACATCCAGCAACAGCTCAAGACCAATCTTGGAATCGACATCACCCTCCAGAACATGGAGTGGAACGCCTTCCTCGACATGCGCTCCAAGCATGACTTCTTCTTCGCCCGTCACGGATGGATCGGCGACTATCTCGATCCGAACACCATGCTCGACCTCTTCATCACCGGCAGCGGCAACAACGACGGGCTGTATTCCAACCCGAAGTTCGACGCCGCCATCCAGGCTGCCGTACGCTCTTCCGGCGACGCGCGCATGAAACTTCTGATGGATGCCGAGAACCTGCTCCTTACCCAGGACCAGGCCTTTATCCCCATCTATCACTACTCGAACCAGGACATGATCGACACCAACAAGTGGGGTGGCTGGTATCCGAACCCCCTCGGCTATCACCCGCCGAAGTTCATTTACAAGAAGTAAGAAAACAGTCTAGCCGTAATTTTCAAGTGGAGGTATAATTCTCCCTTGGACGGGGAGGCGCTCCGGCGCCTCCCCGTTTTTTTGCCCCGGTTAGGGGACTACCACTCAAGCCGTCAGGCGGCACAGATTTCTCCCTTGTTTCAGGGAGCTTATTCCCTATTTGGAGGGTATGATGTCGAAGTACATCATCCGACGAGCTCTGAGCCTTATACCGACGATGTTCATCATTGTCACGCTCAGTTTCTTTCTGGTGCGGTTCGCCCCCGGCGGTCCTTTCTCCAGCGAGAAGAAGGTGACCGAACAGGTGCTCCAGAACCTGCTTAAGAAGTACCACATGGACGAACCGCTGGGGAAACAGTACCTGCGGTATCTCGGCGACGTGCTAAGGGGCGATTTCGGCCCCTCGTTCCGCTACAGAGACAGCACGGTAAACCAACTCATCGCCCAGACCCTGCCCAATTCCATGATGCTCGGTACCATCGCTCTCAGCATGGCCCTGTTCGCGGGCATTGGAGTGGGTATAGTCTCGGCCTTGAAACAAAACCGATGGCAGGATTACCTGGCGATGTCCTTCGCCGTCGTGGGCATTTCGATTCCCCTGTTCGTCATCGGTCCTCTTCTCCAGCTCATTCTGGGGCTTAAACTACGCTGGTTGCCGATCTCGGGATGGATTACCAGCAGGGATGGGTGGAAAACGCTCATCCTGCCCGCGCTCACCCTTTCCTTTCCTTATTTCGCCTATATCGCCCGGTTATCCCGCGCGAGCATCCTCGAAGTGCTCAGGTCCGATTATGTGCGGACCGCCAGGGCAAAGGGCCTTTCCGAGAGGGTCGTGATAGGAAAGCACGTGCTCAAGGGCGGCCTTCTGCCCGTCGTATCCTACCTGGGTCCGGCGTTTTCCGGCATAATCACGGGTTCCCTGGTCGTCGAATCGGTCTTCGCGATTCCGGGCATAGGTCGCGTCTTCGTCCAGTCGGCGCTCAATAGGGATTACACCCTGATCATGGGCGAGGTGATCATGTATTCCCTCATCCTGGTGACCATGAACTTCATCGTCGACATAGTGTACGGGTTCCTCGACCCGCGTATTTCGTACAAGTGAGGAGGAGCCGTATATGTCACAAAAATTGAATAGCGCTGTAAACGAATTCAATCAGGAGATGAAGCCCGTATCCCTCTGGGCGGACGCATGGAAACGCCTGCGGCGCAACAAGATGGCCCTCGTCAGCCTCTGGGTGGTGGGATTCTACGCCCTGGTGGCCCTGGCCGCGCCTTTTCTTCCCCTGCACGATTACAGGACGCAAACCCTGAGCCACACCAACCTGCGGCCTTCGTTCAAGCCTGCGGGGCAGATCGCCCTGGAGGCGGTGGAAGCCCAGGTCATTCTTCTCCAGGAACGGGTCGACGCGGGGGTCGAGTCGCTCAAGCCGAACCTCGAGAGGACCCTTCTGGAGGTCGAATCCCTGAAAGCCGCCCTCGTCAACGATCCGGCGAGCAAGAACGTGTACATCTTCGGTACCGATTATCTTGGACGGGACATGCTGGCCAAAACCATCTACGGGGCGAGGATTTCCATGATGGTAGGGCTTATCGGTACGCTCACCGCTGTCCTTGTCGGCGTGATCATCGGAGCCATATCCGGCTATATAGGCGGTTGGCTGGACAACCTCCTGATGCGCTTTGTCGATATCATGTACGGCCTGCCCTACATGCTCATCGTTATCATTCTGATGGCCCTCTTCCGCAAGGAAGGCCAGAGTTCGATCGTCATCCTCTTCGTCGGCATAGCCCTCGTCTCCTGGCTCACCATAGCCCGGGTCGTCCGCGGGCAGATCATCAGCCTCAAGAATTCCGAATTCGTGGAAGCGGCGCGGTCGATGGGCGCGGGAACGGGACGGATCATTTTCCGCCATCTGCTGCCCAACGCATTGGGCGTCATCATCATTTTCACGAGCCTTTCCCTGCCCAGTTTCATCATGAGCGAATCCTTCCTTTCCTTCCTTGGCCTGGGCGTGTCGGCTCCGCTCTCTTCCTGGGGCTCCCTGGTCAGCGAGGGCGCGAATACGATGGAACTCTATCCCTGGCAGCTCCTGGCGCCGGCGATCGAGATGACCATCTTCCTGTTCTGCATGAATTTCCTGGGTGACGGCCTTAGGGACGCCCTGGATCCGCAGAGCAAGAACCGAACCTGAGCAAGGAGCAATGAAACCATGACCAATGAAGTCATTCTACAGGTCAAAGACCTGAAAACCTATTTCACCGTGGACGAGGGCCTGGTAAAGGCGGTCGACGGTGTCAGCTTCGACCTGCACAAGGGAGAGACCCTGGGAATCGTGGGGGAATCGGGTTCGGGCAAGAGCGTCACGAACCTATCGGTCATCAACCTCATCCCCACCCCTCCCGGCAAGATCGCCGGAGGACAGGTCCTTTTTCACGGCAAGGATCTTCTCGCCATGCCCCAGGCGGAGATACGTCAGATACGGGGCAACAAGATTTCCATGATCTTCCAGGATCCGATGACCTCCCTCAACCCTTTTTTGAAGGTCTCGACCCAGATGATAGAGACTATCGTTCTCCACCAGGGTCTGGATAAGGACGCGGCCAAGCAGAAGGCCATCGAAATGCTCAAGCTGGCGGGCATCCCCGCTCCGGAAAAGCGCATCGACCAGTATCCGCACCAGTTTTCCGGCGGCATGCGCCAGCGGGTGATGATCGCCATGAGCCTCTCCTGCAATCCCGAGATTCTCATCGCCGACGAGCCCACCAGCGCCCTGGACGTCACCATCCAGGCCCAGATACTCGAGATCATGCAGGAACTCACCAAGAGGCTGGGTACCGCGGTCATTCTGATAACCCATTCCCTGGGCGTCGTGGCCGGCACCTGCGATACCCTCTGCGTGATGTACGCGGGACGGATCGTTGAGCGAGGACCCACGGACGTGATTTTCGAAGATCCGAAGCATCCTTACACCAAGGGCCTTATCCGTTCGGTTCCCCGCCTCGACGTGGAAAACTCCGAACGACTTTATTCCATCCAGGGCCAGCCGCCCAACGTCATCGACCTGCCGGACTGCTGCCCCTTCTATCCGCGCTGCGAAAAGGCGATGGACATATGCAAGAAAAAATATCCGGCGATAGCGAACTTCGAGCAGGGCAGGACTGTCTCCTGCTGGCTCTATTCGGGGGCCAAGGATGAGTAAAACAGATCTGCTTTTGGATGTGCGCAACCTGAAAATGCATTTTCCCGTGAAGGGGAGCTTTTTATCGAAGACGCAAAACTATATCTATGCCGTGGACGGCGTGGATTTTTCGATCAGCCGGGGAGAGACCATGGGACTCGTCGGCGAGTCGGGCTGCGGCAAGTCCACCACGGCCAGGGCGATCGCCCAGCTGTACAAGCCCACCGGCGGCGAGGTTTACCTGAAGGGCAAGGATCTGATAAAGGCCTCCGCGGGCGAGCTCATGGAAGCCCGGAAGAACATGCAGATGGTGTTTCAGGATCCCTACGCCTCCTTAAATCCGCGCATGACCTCCGGCGACATCATCGCCGAACCGATTCGGATATTCCAGAAACGCGGTCTCGTGGACATGGGCAAGGACGCCATGAACGAGAGGGTGGAACAGCTTATGGAAAGGGTGGGCCTCTCCCGCTTTTTCAAGAACCGCTATCCCCACGAGTTTTCCGGCGGCCAGCGCCAGCGTATCGGCATAGCCCGGGCCCTGGCGCTGCAGCCCGAGCTGATCCTCTGCGACGAGCCGGTCTCGGCCTTGGACGTTTCCATCCAGTCCCAGATCCTCAATTTGTTCAAGGACCTTCAGCAGGAGTTCGGCCTGACCTATCTCTTCATCGCCCACGATCTGGCGGTCATCAAGTATATTTCCGACCGGGTGGCGGTCATGTACCTGGGATTGATCGTGGAGATATCCGGAGCCAAGGACCTGTACAAGAAGCCCCTGCATCCTTATACCCAGGCGCTTTTGTCCGCGGCGCCCATCCCCGATCCCAAGGTCGAGGCCCAGCGCAGGCGCATCATCCTCACCGGCGACGTGCCTTCGCCGGATAAGCAAAGGCCGGGCTGTTATTTCTACGACCGCTGTTCCAAGCGCATGGACCACTGCAAGACCCAGCGGCCCAGGCTGAAGGAAACCGAGGACGGTCACCAGGTGGCTTGCTTCCTCTACCACGATCCGGAGTGAGCCCAAACCATCGGCCATAAGGCGCGGGTGGCCAGAAAATCTCCAGGGGCTGCCCCGGATGCATCCGGGGCAGCCCCTGTTTTTTCCTTCGCGAAGAATGCGATGCCATAGCGCCAACGGGCCGGCGGCCCTCCTTATCGAAACTCCTCTGCGCTCGCGCTGTTTCCGAATTCGGTGCCGCAGGCCTCGGCGAAGGCGGCGCCCACCTTTTTCAGCCTTGCGGCTCTTCGGGCGGGCAGGCCGTCCACGAGATAGGCCCGATCTTCGATCGTATCGACAATGAGGTGGATGTAAGGTTTGCGGTGACCCATGCCTAGGATGGACTTCAGGCTCGTATCGTGCTTGTCCCTTCCTTCCATCATCGCGTAGGCCCTTGCCTGCTCGGCTTTTTCCTCCGCCGAGCCTTGCACGGTGCCCCGGGCGAAGGCGGAAAGGCGGAATCCTTTCAGTTCGTCGAAGCGCAGGTTGGTCGTTTTCGCCAAGGGCCAGATACCGCCGGCGTGACTCAAGGTCTTTTTCGAAGGATCAACGGTCCAACGTTCTTCGTATAAAAGCCCTAAAAGCAGGAGAATCAGGATTATCCAAGCCACGATGCCGGGAGCCCCTCCGGAGGAGAGGAGGGCCGTGACTATGGCCACGAGCATGATCGCGGTGATGGCGCGATACCAGAGCGGAATGGTATAGACAAGTCTGCCCGAAGGATATTTTTTCAGTTGAAGAGGTATTTCCACCCCGACAGGATATCAGGATCGAAAAGGGTTCGCAATAATCGCAGAACCAGGGGCCGAATCGGATATTCCCCCGCCCCGAATCGCGCCGCCCGGTCGGGCGGTTTCCTTTCCATCCAAGTACGCTGAATGCTTTTAGTGTATATAAATACAACATTGCCCGATAAAATCCGAAAATCCCCGCCGCTTTGCCGATCTTTATGCAGGTCGGTGAATATAGGTTGACGAGAATCCAAGGGTTCGATACTCTTGACCCTCAAATCTCCTATGGTATGATTGTCGCTCAACCGAACAATTATACTTATTGCGAAGGGAACCACGATCCAGGAGGCCCAGGTGAATAAGACGAGCGAGTCCTTGCTAGAGTTCAAAAACTATAGCATGGGATTCAAGGACGAGGGCGTCACCTACAATCTGCTCGACACAGTCTCTTTCTCCGTACGCCGCGGGGCGGTGCTGGGGGTCGTGGGTGAGTCGGGCTGCGGCAAGAGCATGACCTCCTTGTCCGTAATGCGGCTGTTGCCGCCGGAAGCTGTCGTCCAGGGCGGCGAGATTGTTTTCGACGGCGCCAATCTTCTGGGCAAGGGCGAAGCCGAAATGGAAAAACTCCGGGGCAGGGAGATCGGCATGGTATTCCAGGAGCCTGTGACTTCCCTGAACCCTGTCTTCACGGTGGGCAGGCAGATAGGCGAATCCTTGGCGATCCATTTTCCGGCTATGTCCAAGGACGAAATCCGAAACGAGGTATATCAGCTTCTGGAGCATGTGGGAATTTCCAACGCCGCCAAGCGCTTCGATCAATACCCGCATCAACTTTCCGGGGGAATGAGGCAGCGGGTCATGATCGCCATGGCGGTGGCCTGCAAGCCGAAGCTTCTCATCGCCGACGAGCCGACCACGGCCCTGGACGTTACGATCCAGGCCCAGGTTCTGGAGCTCATGAAAAAGCTGGTGAGCGAAAGCGAAAGTTCCATGATGCTCATCACCCACAATCTGGGCGTGGTCGCGGAGACCTGCGACGAGGCGGTGGTGATGTACGCCGGCCAGATAGTGGAAAAGGGTTCGGTGGATCACATATTCAACCGCCATTCCCATCCCTACACCGCGGGGCTCATGGCTTCCATTCCTTCTCTTTCCCATGGCGAAGGGGATTTGTATTCGATTCCCGGCACGGTGCCCACCATCGACAAATTCGTCAAGGGGTGCAGGTTCGCCTCCCGCTGCGCCCACAAAAAGCCTGGCTGCGAGGAATCGGCTCCCCCCCTGGCCGAGCTCGATCCGGGCCATTTCGTGGCCTGCTGGGATTTCGGGGGTAAATGAATATGGACAGCATGTTGCAGGTTAGAAATCTCAAGAAATATTTCCCGATAAAAGGCTCCCTTTTCGGCGCCGGCCCCAGCTATGTCCACGCCCTCGAAAATGTGGATCTGGATCTGTATAAGGGAGAAACCTTGGGCGTCGTCGGAGAGTCGGGTTCCGGAAAATCCACCCTGGGAAGAACAATCATTCAACTGGAACAGCCCACGGCGGGAAAGGTGCTTTTCGAGGGCAAGGACGTCTCGGCCTTGAAAGGCGAGGAGCTCAAGCGTTTTCGCACGAATATCCAGATGGTCTTCCAGGATCCCTACGCCTCCCTGAATCCTCGCCTCTCCGTAGGCTACGCCATCGCCGAGCCCATGATCGCCCACAAACGCTTCGCGTCCAAGGCCGAGACGAAAGAAGCCACCGAAGAGCTGATGAAAAAAGTCGGCCTCCAGCCTTCCATGGCCTCCCAGTATCCCCATAATTTTTCCGGAGGCCAACGCCAGCGTATCGGCATCGCCAGAGCTCTTTCCCTCAATCCCAAGGTCTTGATCTGCGACGAGGCGGTTTCGGCCCTGGACGTGTCGGTCCAATCCCAGATACTCAACCTCTTCAACGCTCTGAAGAGGGAACTGGGGCTCACCTATATTTTTATCGCCCACGACCTGTCGGTGGTCCGATATATATCGGATCGAATTTTAGTGCTCTATCTCGGCACTGTCATGGAGATAGCGCCGAAGAGCCGGCTTTTCGAAAAGCATTACCATCCTTACACCGAGTCCCTCATCTCCGCCTCGCCCGAGCCTTCCACGGCCAAGCGAAAGGGCCGGATCATTCTCTCCGGAGAAATCCCCAGCCCGATAAACCCGCCCAAAGGTTGCAAGTTCCATACCCGCTGCTTCAAGTGCATGGAGCGTTGCAAGGTCGAAGAGCCGGGGCTGAGGGAAATCGAGACAGGTCATTTCGTCCGCTGTCATCTCTACGACGAAAAGGGGAGGAACTGATATGTCCCGCTATATCACCCTCAGACTGGCCAAGGGTATTCTCACCTTCTTCATCGCCGTGACGATCACCTTCCTTATTGTGCGGCTCATGCCCGGAGATCCGACCACGGCCCTGATCAGCGATTCCTTGAGCCCCGAGGACGCCCTGGTCCTGAAAGAATCCTTCGGCCTCGACAAGCCTTTGTATCAGCAGTATTTTCTCTTTATCCGCAATCTCCTCAAGGGAGATCTGGGCTATTCTTTCTTCTACAAGGATTCGGTGGCTTCCATCATCGGCAACAAGCTCTGGTGGACCCTCCTCCTCATGGGCAGCTCCCTCTTCGTCACCCTCCTCATAGGCATTCCCCTGGGAGTGATCTCGGCAAAGCATCAGGGCAAGCTGCTGGATCAGGCCATCAACGTCGCCGTGGTGATCGGAGTTTCCATCTTCGTGCCGCTGTTGGCCTTTCTTCTTCTCTATTCCTTCAGCTTCAAGCTCATGTGGACTCCCATAGGGGGGGCGTACAGCCCGGGGATAGATTCTTCCCAAATGTTCGGCAGCGTCGTCAGCCATATGATCCTTCCCTGCGCCACCCTGGTGATCACCTATCTGGCTTCGACGGTGCTGTACATGCGGAACAGCATGCTCGACGTGTTGAAGGAAGATTATGTGCGCACCGCCAAGGCCAAGGGAGTGAACGATCGCAAGGTCACCTGGAGCCACGCCTTGAGAAACGCGCTGATCCCCACAGTTACGGTGACGGGTCTCATGATAGGAAAGATGGTGGCCGGAGCTGTGCTCACCGAGACGGTGTTCTCCTGGCCCGGCGTGGGCACGATGATATACGACGCGGTGCAAAAGCAGGATTTTCCGCTGCTGCAGGGCGCTTTTCTCGTGCTCGCCGCCAGTGTCGTGGTGATGACCCTGATAACCGATCTGGTCGTCGCTTGGCTCGATCCTCGGATCAAGCTCTAAAGGTATGGTGATATGAGGGAAAAAACTTTTTTGGAGTCCTTTAGCCGGCACAGACTGGGCGTGATCGGCTGCGTCGGCGTGGCCTTGATTCTTCTCGCCGGTGTCGTCGGTCCCTTCTTCGTGCCCTTCCAGAAGGGCTACGGCGAGGCCATGCCTCTGGCCGGGCCCAGCGCGGAAAACTTCCTGGGTACCGACGCCCTCGGCCTCGACCTGTTCTCCGAGATTATCTGGGGCGCCCGCACTTCGATTCTCATTTCCGCCTCGGCCGTGCTGGTGGCCATGTTCATCGGCATCCCTCTCGGGCTCGTCTCCGGCTATTCCCGGGGCAAGATCGGAGCGCTCATCGACAGCGCCATCGAGATAACCATGACCATACCGACCCTGCCCTTGATGATCCTCATCTCCGCGCTGGTCGGGCCCAGCGTGAGAACCGTGGCCGTGGTAATAGGCGTCTTCGCCTGGCCCACCCTGGCGCGGATCGTGCGCAACTCGACCCTCAAGGTTTCCCAGATGCAGTACATCGAGGCGGCGAAGGTCCTGGGGATTTCCAAGGGCTCGATCATGTTCAAGCACATCTTGCTCAACATCGCAGGTCCGGTCCTTGTGGACATCACCCTGATCATGGCCACGGCGGTGCTCACCGAATCGAGCCTGAGCTACCTGGGGCTTGGGGATCCCAACGTATGGTCCTGGGGGGGGATTCTTCAGACCGCCTTCAAGGCGGGGCATCATTTCCGGGCCTGGTGGCTGGTCATTTTTCCCGCGGCGTCCATCATGCTCTATGTCATTTTCTTCAATCTGTTGGGAATCGGTATAAACGAAACCCTGAACCCGAAATCCAGAAAATAAGGAGGCGGGATGTACGATACCATTATACGCAAAGGCTTGGTCTACGACGGCAAGGGCAATCCTGGCGTCAAGGCCGACGTGGCGATCAAGGACGGAAAGATAGTCCTTATCAAGCCGGTCATCGCGGAAAAAGCGAAGGAGGAAATCGATGCCTCCGACAGGATAGTAATCCCCGGATTCATCGACCCCCATGTCCACGAGGAGCTGACCCTCTTTTCGGATAATGCCTACGAACTATTCCTTCGGCAGGGCGTAACCACCACGGTGAACGGCAACTGCGGTCACTCCGTCACTCCCGGCGGGACCGATTACATTATCGATTATTTCTTCAACAACGGGCTTATCTCGGAACGCAATCGCGGGGAATTCAAGGATTATTTCCCCAGGTGGGAGAATTTTTCGGGATACGTCGAGGCGGCGCGCAAAACCGGCACGAACCTGAACCTCCTGGTGCTCCTGGGGCACGGTACTATTCGTCAATACGTGATGAACGGCGCCCACGACAGGCCCCCCACGGCGGAGGAGAAAAAACGGATCGACGCTTACCTGCGGGAAGGGCTGGAACAGGGGGCCTGGGGCGTGTCCTTCGGCCTGGATTACGTGCCCAGCCGCTACGCCAAGACCGAGGAACTGGTGGACGTGGCCAAGGTTGCCGCGGAATACGATGGGGTGGTCTCGGCTCACCTGCGTCACTGGATCGGCACCAAGGAGGCGGTGCTCGAAATGGTTTCCGTGTGCAGGCGGACCGGCGTCCGCACCCAGATATCGCATCTGAAGTCCAGCTCGGAAGAAGCTTTCGAGGCGGCCCGCGAGGCCGCGGCCCAGGGGCTTCCATTGAGGGTGGACACGATCCCCAAGAGTTCCGGCCATTGCAATCGGAAAGACAAGCTCCTGCAGTCCATTATGGCCATCTCCGACGTGCTCTTCGACAAGGGCGTGGAGGGGGTCAAGGCTGCGCTGCACAGCAAGGAAGGTCGGGAAATCGTAAGGCGGGACGCCCACGCCAAATTCGGCATGGACAAGGAAAAGGTCTTCATCGTCATTTCCCCCGACGACCCTTCGCTGGAGGGCAAATCCATCGCCCAAATCGCCGGGGAGCGGGGGGATGCCGATCCCACCGAAACAATGCTGGACCTGGCGGGCGACGACAAAGAATACACCTTCTGGCTTGGCGGTCCCACCAGGGACGATTTTGCCAGAGACCATTCCAAAGTTATCCGGGACAATCCCTACGTGTCGGTAGGTACCGACAGGATCATGGGCGATCCCAACGATCCCTTCTTCTGGTACGAACTCCAGCGTTACGGAGGTTTTCCCACTTTCATGAAAATGTACAGGAAGGCGGGGGTTCCGGTGGAGGAAATCGTCAGGCGGAATACCTCTCTGGTGGCCGAACACTTCGGCATCAGGGACAGGGGCAGGCTGGAGCCGGGCGCCTGGGCCGACGTGGCGGTGATCGATCTGGAATCCTTCGACTTCCCGGAACCGGAAGCGGTGGATTGCAAAAAGCCGCTGACCATGGCGACGGGCGTGGATTTCGTCCTGGTCAACGGCAAGGTGGCTATTGAAAAAGGGGAGCTGCTCAAACCCTTATCGGGCGGCATCCTTTTACGCAACGAACATAGAAACTGACAAGGAGGTCAGAACATGAAAAGGAAAAGCGTACTTTTCGCTTTGACGCTTGCCCTCGCCCTGACGCTGAGCGTTTCGGCCCAGGCAAAGCAGGTGGAGTTCAAGATCGGTCTCTTGGGAGATATCCAGACCCTGAACTTCTGGGGCTCCAACGATATCAACGCTTCGGCGCTGATGGAAGCGGTGATGCCCCGCTTCGGTTTCATGGATACCGACGGCCAGATCAAGCCCCATCTCTTCGAAAGCTTCGAGATAAAGGACAACTCGACCACCTTTATTCTCCATGTGAGGCCCGGGCTCAAGTGGCACGACGGGGTTCCCTTTACCGCCGAGGATGTGGTTTTCACCGGCGAGTACCTGATGAAATACAAGCTTTTTCAGAACACCCGTTACAGCAACGTCAAATCGGCGAGGGTCGTCGATCCCATGACCGTGGAGTACAAGCTGATCAATCCCCAGGTGGGATTCCTGGACGTGATGATGTACTGGGTAAGCCCCATGCCCAAGCATATTTTCGAGAACGTGACCAACCCCATGGCCTTCAACTACGAAGCCACCGGCGTGGTCGGCCTGGGCCCCTACAAGATGGGCGAGTTCAAGAAGGGCGAGTACTACATCGCCGTGCGCAACCCCGACTGGCCCGCGTCCATGGGTACTCCTAAAATCGACCGCATAATCTATAGGGTGTACAAGGACGAAAACTCCCTGGCGCTGGCGCTGCGCACCGGCGAGATCGATTCGGCCACCCGGCAGATTCTGCCTTCCCTGGCCAGCCAGTTCAGGAACAACAAGAATTTCAACGTCTACGATGTGCAGTCCCCCGGCTATGCCTACATGAGCCTCAACACCAAGAAGAGCGAGTTCCTGGCCGATGTGGCGGTACGCCGAGCCCTGGCGATGACGGTGGACAGATCCAAGATCGTACGGCTCGCCCTGGAAGGCGCCGGCGTTCCCATGTACGGTCCGGTTTCCCCCATCTACAAGGAGTTCACGAAGTCCAATATCCAGTATCCCGCCTATAACGTCGAGGAGGCCAAGAAAACGCTTAAATCCGCCGGCTATGTGGATACCAACGGCGACGGGTTCTTCGAAAAGAACGGCAAGAAGCTTTCGATCCGCGTGACCTACGAGGCCACCAGGTCCGATTACGACAAGTCCATGAGGATAATCAAGGAAGACGCCGCCAAGGCAGGCATCGACATTGTGCTGGACCCCGTGGACAGGCAGGTCTTCATGGATCGCCAGAACGTGTCCAAGGAATACGAGGCCACCTTCGTGCAGTGGGGAGCCATCGTCGTCATCTACGATTCCTTCTACAATCTCTACGGCAAGGACGCCTTCCTCAACTACCCCGGTTTCTACGACGACGACCTGGAAAAGTGGGCCAAGGCTTCCAAGGAATCGCCCTCCATTCCCTCGACGGTCAAGCCCATGGACGAGGCTCAGAAAATAGTGGCGGACCTCGTTCCCACGATCTCCGTATGGGTTCCCAACCTGACCTACGTGACCAGCGCCAAGTTCGAAGGCTATGTTCCCTATTACTTCTCCTTCAACGGTACCCTTACCCTCGGGTCTCTGCTCAAAATCACCCCGAAGAAATAAGGATCAGGCCGCACAATGGGAATCAAAACCGCATATACCGGATATAAGGCCTACGACTACCTCGTGCCGGGCCAGGACTACCAGGAATTCGCCTTGAGCCCCAAGGATAGGGTGCCCGAATATCTCTACCCCTTGAGCCCGGAACAGGAAAAACAGGTCCTCAAAATCGCCAAGGAAAACATCTGCATTTCGATGCACGAGCATCCCATCTACAATCCGCTGGACCTCAACGAATACCGGACGCTCAGGCACGCCGGAAGACAGTCCTGCGCCTACGACGCCTTGGCCGAGTCCTATCTCGACTGCATATTCGACAACATGATGAACGGCTCCTGCGTCATAACGTCGCACAACGGCTGGAAGTTCACGGACGTGGTCCACGATCTCGGAATGAGGTTGTGCGATATCGCTCACCAGGATTTCGCCATCCACTGCAAAAGGGTGGACGATATCCATCGGGCGCACAAGGAAGGCAAGCTGGCCTGGGTGGCCTGCATCGAGGGCGCCATGCCCATCGAGAACGAGCTGGACAGGATCGATATCCTGTACGGCCTGGGCGTGCGGCTCATGGGGCTCACCTATTCCGAGTCCAACGCCGTGGGTACCGGCCTCAAGGAAGACAGGGATTCAGGCCTCACCGCCTTCGGGCGCGAGGTGGTCAAGCGCATGAACAAGGTGGGCATGTTGATCGACGTGTCCCATTCCTCCACCCTCACGGCCATCGACGCGGCCCAGCTGTCCTCCGTGCCGATCTGCATGTCCCATACCGGGGCAAAGGCGCTCTGGAAGTCCAGGCGCCTGGCGGCGGACGAAACCCTGAAGGCCATCGCGGCCAAGGGCGGCGTGCTGGGTATCGAAGCGGCGCCCCATACGACCATCACCTACAACCACCGGACTCACGATCTGGATTCCATAATGGAGCACTTCGAGTACATAGCTAATCTCGTCGGAATCGACCATGTGTGCTTCGGTCCGGACACGAACTTCGGCGACCATGCGGGACTGCACCGCATCTTCGCCAAGTTCCTCTCCACCGGCCAGACCAAGAACCTGGAGGACGATTACCCCAGGGTCGACTATGTAAAAGGCATGGAAAATCCCCGGGAGGCGTCGAAAAACATTGTCCGCTGGCTTGTCGCCCACGGTTACAGCGAAGAAGACATTCGCAAGGTCCTGGGCGGGAATATCCTCAGGGTATGCTCCCAGGTCTGGAAATAAGCCGCGTCGGTCCTGAAGGACCGAGTCGCGGCTAGGGCCCAAGCCCGGCCCGGAAGGTCCGCGGGAGGTCCCGTCAGGTTCTGTCAGGTCCTCGCCGGGGATTTTCCAAAAGGCGATTTTTCCGTATTCTAGTAAGGCAGGGATGGTTTACCCGAATCGTCCCTGCCTTTTGCTTTTACGAGGAGCCCTCCTTGAGTACGGACGCAGACTGGCCGATGAAAAAAATCCCCGAAAGCCCGGCCGCCGCGCCGGCTCCCAAAGACCCGGCCGCCGCGCCGGCGAACCGGGAAGCCCGGCGTTTGGCCGCCAAGGGGCCTGTGTCCGCGGTGGATAAACTGGTGGAGGTGGCGCTGCGCCGCTATGCCATGATCGAGGAGGGCGACAGGATATTGCTGGCGGTATCGGGGGGCAAGGATTCGATGGCCCTGGCCTGCGATCTGGGGGCCAAGCGGCGTTGGTGGCCTGTCCGCTACGAACTCCGGGCCCTCCATATCGCCACGGAATTCGGCGACCCCGCTACGGTCGCCAGCCTGGATTCCCTCTTGGGATCCTGGGATATTCCCTTCGAGTCGCTTCGGGTCTCGGTTCAAGGCCGCTTGAAGCCCGGCCGATCGATGAATTGCTATTGGTGCTCCACCCAGCGGAGAACCGAGCTTATCCGCTATGCCATGGAGCGGGGATTCAACAAAATCGCCCTGGGACATCACCTGGACGACGCTGTGGAAACCCTGCTGATGAACATGCTCTATAAGGGCGAGATAGGAGGGATGCTCCCGCTCCTGCGCTATAGGAAATATCCGCTTTCGATTATTCGCCCCCTGGTGCTCTGCGAGGAACGGCAACTTGTCGAGTACGGGAAAGAAAAGGGCTACATGTCGACGGTCTGCACCTGCGATTATGGGAGCGAATCGAAACGCCGGGAGGTCCGCTCCAGGGTGGCCGCGCTCACCGGCAATTCGGGAAGGCTGAAACGCAGACTGTTCGAATCGACGGCGAATATCAATTTTGAGTATCTGCCCGGAGGCCAGGCTTTTTCGGCCAAGGCGCCTGTCCCGGTGGATGGTATCGAGGTTTAATCCTCAGTTACCGCATCGAAGATTGTTGAAAAGGTTTCTAAAGATAACGCCACGGGAGCTTGTCCTTGGCCCGAGCCGCCTTTTACCTCATTCCCCCTTCTCTCAACAATCTTCGATGCAGGTACTAATCCTCTCCCCAATCCCCCGATCCGTCGCCCGGAATATCCCGCTCCGCCTTGTTCCCGATCCTGTCCAGCAAGATTCTGAAGGCGGCCCCTTCCTTTTTGAGTTCTCGTGAGCCCCGGGTGATCTTGCATAGGGACAATCCCAATTCTTCCGCCACCTTGCGTTGCGGCTTCCCTTCGGCCAGGCGTTTTACCAGGGCCCAGCGCTTGGCCATTTCATCGGCCTCCGAGGGGGTGAAGAGGGAATAGAGAAAATTCTCGATAAGGTTCGCGTCGGCGCCTTCCAGGGCGAGGGCTATTTCCCTCATATTCCGGCGCATAAGTTCGGGGTTCCGTGACATAGCTCTACTATACTATAAAACATCGATCCGGGCGACCTTTAATTTCCAGGGAAGTTAAGTTCGGTAGCCTCGGTGCGAGTTTTCGATTCCTTTAATGATCATATTTTGGTACACTTACTCCTAATCATGAAATGTACGGCGATCTTGATCATCTTCGCGGCCTTGCTCGCCCCCTCATCCTTCGCCCAAAATGGCGGGAGGCAAAAGGCGACAGCCCAGGAATCGTTGAGCCTCATCCCGCTTCAGACTATCGCGGAACTCTATGCCAACGCCGATCCGGCTTTAACCGTGGAAAAGCTGGCGGGCCACGAAGGAGACCCGCTTTTTTCCCCCGTCGGGGGGAAGATGATCGCCGTGGGCGCGAAGAATCCGGTAATCTGGCTGCGATTCACGATACCCGAAGCGCTGCGGTCGGCGGGGGCCGGAACGGGGGAAAAAAGCGGGGCCGCCTGGAGCGGACTCCCCCCGCAGTGGCTTTTGGTAGTCAGGCCGAGTTTTTCTATTATCCTCGACCAAGTAGAATTGTATGTCCCCAGCGTGGAAGGTGGTTTTGAAAGTTTCGCCACCGGCGCCCTGCGAAAAGCCTTTCCGGGCGAAGCGTTTTCCCGATACTTTGTATTCCAACTTTCTCCAACGGCTTTTGGGGGAGAGTACTGCTACCTCAGGCTTTCATCGACCACCGAGGTGAAGGTGGATGTCTTTCTCGAGACCAGTCTCGCCAGGGACTCCCAGGAAAAAATCGATTTTTTCCTCTATGGAGTACTTTTCGGCTTTCTGGCGGCCATGTTTCTGTACAGCCTGGCCTTGTTTTTCTCTCTCAAGGACAAGAGCTATCTCTTTTACTCCTTGTACACCCTCTCCGCCGGCCTCTGGCTCTTTTTTCTCCATGGCTTCTCCAAAGCCCTTTTCGGCCAGAGTCCCGGCACCGATCAGGCAATGCTCTGGGTATGGGTAGGCCTGATGCTCGCCTGGGGTTCTGTTTTCGTCGCCCACTTTCTCAGGCTCAAGGACGGCTTAGCGGCTTTGAACCGCCTTGTTCTCGCCCTGGGAGCTCTGGGGATCGTGGTTTCCGTCGCCGGATTGCTGGGGTGGTACGACATAGCCTTCTCGCTTTCCCATTATTTGGGCATCATTCTTCCCATTCTCGGAATCGCCACGGCGCTTATCCGCCTCATACAAGGCTTCCCTTCTTCCCTTTACTTTTTCGTAGCCTGGATCTTTCTCGGGATAGGCGGGCTCGCCTTCGCGCTCATGGGGCTTAAAGCGCTCCCGGTCAATTTTTGGACCATCAATTCCAGCGCGATCGGTGTCGCGCTGCAATCGGTGTTTCTATTGGTGGCACTCTCGGACAGATTTCGACGCCTGGAAGGCGAAACCGAACGACTGGAAAAGATACAGGCAAACTACGAAGCGCTCAATCTTACCGACGAGAACACCGGTCTTCCCAACAAACGATTCCTCATGGCCGAGCTGGGCACTCTTGTGGAAAAAGCCAAACAAAGAAAAACCATGCTCTCGCTGCTTTTAATCGATGTGGACAATTTTGGTTGTCTAAGCGATTTTCTGGGAAGCGCCAAGCCGGAGGATGTTCTTGCCGGCCTGGCCTCGATAGCGAAAGCCAGCACCAGGGAGGGCGATAGGGTATGCAGCCTGGGAGGCGATAGACTTGCGGTGATTTTGCCGGGCATCGGGGCCCAGGCGGCGCTCAAGGCGGCCGAACGAATCAGGGTACGATTCGCCCAGGAGGGCTATCGCGGCGATGACTCGGGAAGGCATACCGGCGAATCCTTGATGGTTAGCCTGAGCATCGGCGTTGTCGAGCTGGGCAAGGACGACGACCTGGACTCCCTGTTGGATCGGAGCGATAGGGCTGTGCATGAGGCGAAGGTTCAAGGAAAAAACCGGAGCGTATACCTTAGGAGCGTCGAATGAACCCCGTTCTCGTTCGAATCGGACTTTCCTTTTTCGTCGCAGGCTTCTGGATCGCCTTCGCGACCTTTCTCGGCGAGCGCCTGGGTAGTCACAAGGCGGGGCTCATCGCGAATCTTCCCTCCAACATTCTTATTTCCATGCTTTTCATGGGGATAACCAGAGGTCCGGAATACGCCGCGGCCGCCACGGCCGGCGTTCCCATGGGGATGATGGTGGACAGCGTTTTTTTGGCGGTATTTATTTTTCTTTTGCGCCGGGGCGTATGGGTCGCCTTGTCGCTGGGGCTGGCATTTTGGGCTCTTTCGGCCTTCGTTGTCATCGTGCTTTTGCCGCCCCTGGGGATTCTGGCCTCCTTGGCGGCCTATTTTATCGTTTCCACCGGGCTTTTCATTCTCGTACATCGCTGGTTAGGAAGACCCAAGGTGGAGAAAAAACCCGTCGTGCTTTCCTGGAAGATCATCGCCCTGCGCGCGTTTTTCGCCGGAAGCGTTGTCGCCGGAGCCGTCGCGGTAGCCCAGGTGGCCCCGCCCTACATGACGGGAGTGCTGGCTACCTTTCCCGCCGCCCTGACCTCCACCATGGTTATCATCAGCCTGAGCCAGGGGACGCTCTTCGCGCAGGCCACCGGGAAAATCCTCCTGCTCTCCTCCACGAACATAATCGTATACGCCGCGCTGGTTTCCCTTTTCTTTCCGCCCCTGGGGCCCTGGTTGGGCACGCTATTATCCTTCGCCGGGGCCTGTGGGTTTCTCCTGATTTTGGGAAAAATCTCGATCAGATTCAGCTGATTCTTCCGTGGGTTTCATGTCCCGCGGCCGGCCGTGTTCTTGTCGATCTTCCTCGAAAGATTTTCCTGGAGCAAACCAACCCCCGCCCTTTGGCGAAGTGTCACTTCCTTTTGCCGCCTTGTTTCAGTATATTTTTTGCGAATGATTCGCAATTTTCAGGAGAAACCCATGAAACAATGGTTCGGAAAGCTTTCGTCGCGCGGTCTGCTGGCGTTCGTTTTTTTTGTTCTGCTCGCGTTCCTTGGCTTGCCAGGCCTTTTCGCCGCGCCGCAGGTCCCCACTGTCGCGGTAAGCATACTTCCCCAGACAGAATTCGTATCCAAGATCGCCGGTTCCGCGGTAAGGGTGATAAGCCTGGTGGGCCCAGGGGCCTCTCCCCATAATTATGAGCCGAGTCCTCGCCAAATGGCCGATCTCAGCCGCGCCAGGGTATGGTTCACGATCGGCGTCGAATTCGAAACAGCCCTCCGCCCCAAGGTTGAGGCCCTTTACCCGGCCTTGAAGGTGGTGAACAGCGCGGAAGGAGTCAGGTATAGGCAGCTGGAATCCGGCCATGAACATGATGAGGAAGAAGAAACTGGCGGACACGAAGGAGAATCCAACGAGGAAGGCGGCGTGGATCCCCATGTCTGGCTGGGCTTCGACGCGGTCAAGATACAGCTTTCCACCATTCTGAAGACCCTGGTAAACCTAATGCCGGAGCAGAAAGCGGCTTTCGAGGCGAATTACCGGGCATACGTGGCGCAAATCGATCGGACATACGCCGAATTAAAACGTGACCTGGCCGCCTTGGAGGGAGGCAGCGTCTTCGTCTATCACCCCTCCTTCGGATACTTCCTGGATTCGTTCGGCATACGGCAGGAGGCGGTGGAGCTGGGGGGAAAGGAACCTACCCAGAAAACCTTGGCCGCTTTGATAAAAAAGGCGAAGCAGGAGGGAGTAAAAACCATTTTTGTCCAAAAACAATTTTCCAGCGCCGCCGCCAAGACCGTCGCTTCCGCCATCGGCGGTGTCGTGGTTGAGATAGACCCTCTGGCTCCCGCCTGGCTGGACAATACCCGGATCATGGGCAGGGCCCTTCAAAAAGCCCTTGGCCGTTAGGCTGCGAGGAAGGCTAATGGACACACATCCGACCATCGCGGTGGAGTTTTCCAAGGTGGGTTATTCCTACTCCAATTTCGAGGTCCTGAGAGAAAGCTCCTTTCACGTCCATCGGGGCGAGTTCGTCGCCCTCATCGGGGCCAACGGTTCGGGCAAAACCACGATCCTCAGGTTGATCATGGGGCTGGCGAAGCCTGACTCGGGAAGGATCCTGATTTTCGGCAAGAGTCCGGAGAAAGCCAGAGGGCTTGTTGGTTATGTTCCCCAATACATGAACTACGATCCCGCCTTCCCGATATCGGTGGAAGAGGTGGTGCGGATGGGCCGGCTGGAGGGCCTGTCCAGGAACTGCGATCCTCGAAGTTCCGGGCGGAACTCCTGTCCGGAGCTGGATGCGGCGCTGGAGCTCGCCGACGTGGCGGACCTGCGGGACAGGCCTTACAAGGCCCTCTCGGGAGGCCAGCGCCGCAGGGTCATGGTTGCCCGAGCCCTGGCCAGCGCGCCCGAGCTTCTGATCCTGGATGAACCGACTGCCAACATGGACAGCGAGAGCGAAAAGCGGCTGTTCACCGTACTGGGCAACTTGAAGCGGAGCACCACCATCCTCATAGCGACCCACGATACCGCCTTTGTCTCGTCGCTTACCGATGTCGTGCTCTGCGTTGGCCAGCGGAAGGGCAGGCCGGGCGAAGTGCTTCGCCATGCCGTCATGCCCGCCGACCACATCCCGACGGGGCTCTACGGAGGCTCGGCCCTCCAGGTCCTCCACGATACCGATCTGCCCGACCGGTGCTGCGCCTCCGGAGACGCCGAAGCCCTCTCCGAAAGGAGGGAGCCATGAGTTTTTTCGAAGCCCTTCTGGATCCCTCCATGCCCTTTGTCCGCAACGCCTTCCTGGCGGGGATCTTGTCGAGCATACTCTTCGGGGTTCTCGGCTCGGTGGTGACCGTAAAGCGCATCGCCGGCTTGGCGGGGGCGATTTCCCACGCCGTCCTGGGAGGCATAGGTCTTGCGCTGTACCTGGCGGCCAAGGGTATTCTTCCCGGTCTTCCGCCAATAGTCGGAGCCCTGGTTTTCGCCCTCGTCGCGGCGGCGATCATCGGTATCGTTTCCTTGAAGGCCAAACAGCGGGAAGATACGGTGATCAACGCCCTCTGGGCTATCGGCATGAGCGTAGGCATCCTTTTTATCGCCAAGACTCCGGGCTACGCCGATCCCATGAGCTACCTGTTCGGGAATATTCTTCTGGTCTCCCGGGGCGACCTCATCCTCCTGGCCGTCCTGGACGCGATTGTCGTTCTTCTAGCCTGGCGCGGCTATTTTCAGCTCGAAGCCAGTGCCTTCGACGAGGAGTTCGCCCGCACCAGGGGCGTGCCCACCGACGCGGTGTTCCTGATCATTCTCGGCATCACCGCCGTCGCCGTGGTAGTCCTCCAGACCTTCGTGGGCATCGTCATGGTGATCGCCATGCTCACCCTCCCTGCGGGCACCGCCGGGTATTTCGCGAAAAATTTAGGCCGAATGATGCTCATCGGAAGCGGCTTGTCCCTGGCGTTTTCGCTTATAGGGCTGGTGGTGAGCTGGAGGCTGGACCTTCCCTCCGGAGCCGTGGTCGTTCTGGTGGCGGGGGCAGTGTTCCTTGCGGTGTCGGCCCTTAGGATGCGCCGCAAGGCATAGGCCGGAAGGATCGCGATGACCAAGGCGAGAAAAGGCGTAAAGCGATTGCTCGACGAGGCGGAAAAACCTCTCTCCGCCCTGGATGTGGGAACCCTCATGGAAGGTGTCTGCGATCTCGCCACGGTCTACCGCTCCCTTCACTATCTCGAGGAAAACGGTTTCGCCGAGTCCTTTGTCCTGCATTGCAGCGCCCACGGCACCGAACGGTATTACGTATCCCGCAAAGCTCCCCATCGGCACTGGTTCCATTGCGAACGTTGCCATCGTTTTATCGATTTAGGGGCTTGCCGCATCGGGGCCATTCTGAAGTCCATGGAATCCGAGGCGGGGGTATTGATCCGGCATCACGCCTTATACACCACGGGGCTCTGCGAAGGCTGTCGCGGGGAGGATAGTGTATCGGAGCCTGTTGAAAAAGAGAGGGGCGAGGAGGGGCGGGAGTAGGGTTCAGCTGTTTTTCTTTACTCTGACGGACCGCTCCGCGGCTGTTCAATTAAGCCCGGGTGAAGCGAGGGAGGTAGTCAGGCCTTCGTTTGCCCGGGGTAGGGTCTTGTTTCAGCCAGATTCTCCGCAAGGTTGGGGAGTAGAGCCAATCTTCTCTACCGAGGAAAGCCCGTTGAGGGAACAGGGAGAGGATTCCTCTTCGCTGTTCATCAGGCGGTATGCCCGGGCAGGTTCCATGGGTTCTCGTGTCGCTTGGCCGCGCCTTTATCAGATAACGCTTCCAGTAATTATCAGGAAGGGCAGAGCGACCTGCCGCACGATAAAAGCCCCGATCCACGCCAGCGTCAGGGAGTACAGCACCTGAAAGAGCAGCCACTTGCCTCCCGCCTCGGAGCGTATCGTCGCGAGACTGGCCAGACAGGGCGGCATGATGAGAATGAACACCATGAAGGTCAGCGCCGTAAGCCGGTTCATGCCGGGATCGCGCCGGAGGGCCTGGCGCAGTGATTCGTTGTCCTCGCCCTCCGCTCCGCCGCCGTAGAGAATTCCCAAGGTCGAAACCACGAGTTCCTTGGCGGAAAAGCTGGGAACCAGGGCGACGCCGAGCTTCCAATTGAAGCCCAGGGGCCGGATGACAGGCTCGATAATCCTGCCGATTCTGCCCGCAAGGCTGTATTCCAGCCGGTATTCCTCCAAGGCCCGCCCCACGGCCAGATCGCGTTCCTCCAGGGAAGCCTCAGGCCTCGCCGCGCTGAAATCGGCGGCGAGAACCTGCGTTCGTTCGGCCTCATCGCCGGGCTGGGGAAAGGTGGTGATCGCCCAAATCGCTATGGACGCCACCAATATCACCGTGCCCGCCTTCCTGATATAGCTCAGGGTTTTTCCCCAGACATGCCAGAAAACGCCTTTCCAGGTGGGTAGGCGATAGGGTGGCAGCTCCATGACGAAGGCGGTGCTCGGGCCGCGCAGAACGGTTTTTTTCAAAAGTATGGTGGAAAGCATGGACAGTGCCACGCCGCCTAGGTACATGAGCATTACGACGTTATCGGCGTTATCGGGGAAGAAAGTGCCGGCCAGCAGGACATAGACCGGAAGCTTGGCGCCGCAGCTCATGAAGGGCACGGCGAGTATGGTGGCGATCCGATCCTTGGGACTCTTCAGCGTTCTTGTGGCCATGATGGCCGGCACCGTGCAGCCGAAGCCGAGCATGAGCGGCATGAAGGATTGACCATGAAGACCGAAGGCATGCAGTGCCTTGTCGGTGAGAAAGGCTGCCCGGGACATGTACCCCGTATCCTCCAAAATCGAAATGCAGAGAAAGAGAATCACGATCAGGGGGACGAAGGAAAACACGCCACCCACGCCGCCGATAATTCCGTCGATCAGCAGGGAACGGAAAAATCCCTCGGGGAGCAGTATCCGCGCCAAGTCCGCCAAGGAACCGAATAATGTTTCCAGGAGCGCCGCCGGATACTCCCCTAGGGCGAAAGTGAGCTTGAAAATTCCCCAGATTATCAGAAAGAAAAGGGGAAGTCCGAGAAAATGGTTCATCGTGAGGCGATCGATAAACTCAGTGGGAGAGAAGTGGGGGTGCGTGCTTTGGGTCAGAGCTTCCCGGGTAGCCCCGCGGATGTAGCCATACCGTTGTTCGGTAATGACGATTTCCGAATCCTTGCCGAAGTGACTGGTTATCCAAGCCCTGTCCGCCTCCGCCTTAACCAGGATTTCCCCTCCCCTGGAGTGTTCCCGCGCTTTTTTGATGGCGTTTTCGTCGTTTTCCAGCAATTTGATTGCCAGCCATCGAGCAGGATAGCGGGCGCTGAAATCCTTGTCCGAGGACACAAGTTCGGTCAGCGGCTCCAGCCTTGATTCGATTTCCTGGCCGTAATGGGCTGTTTTAAGCGGCGCCCCCGCCTTTTTCGAGCCCTTCGCGATTCCGGCTTCCCGATCTTCTTTTTCCCCCTTCGGCGGGGTGGAGGCCAGAAGGGCGACGCATTCATCCAAGAGCGTCTTGATTCCCTTGCCGCTGGTGCCCACGGTTTTGACGAAGGGAATCCCGAGGCTTTCGGACAAAAGGCGCTCATCGATGCTGATCCCCTTTTCCTCGGCCTCATCGGTCATGTTGAGCGCCCCTACCACGGGAATGCCCAGCTCCTGGAACTGAAGACAAAGGTAGAGGTTTCGCTCCAGGTTGGTTGAGTCGAGAACATCCACGACGATGTCCGGCCTCTCCTCCAGGAGAAAATCCCTGGCCACCACCTCGTCCAGCGAGTAAGCGGTAAGGCTGTAGATGCCGGGCAGGTCTACTATTTTAAAGCGCAGGTCCCCGTGATCCACGAAGCCTTCGCGCTTTTCCACTGTCACGCCGGGGTAATTCCCCACCTTGTGATGGGAACCGGTTATCGCGTTGAAAAGGCTCGTCTTGCCCGCGTTGGGATTGCCGGCCAACGCGATGGATAGGTTTTTTTTCATTGTGTGCTTATCTCGATGAGCTTGGCTTCGCAGCGCCGTATCAGGAGATCGTAGCCCCTGATTCGAACCTGAAGGGGACCCCGCAGGAAGGCTCCCCGTACGTACTGGCCCCTCGCACCCTGGGTGAAACCCATGTCGGCAAGACGTTTCCCGATCTCTCCGCCCAACAGAACCTTCTCCACCGTGAACACCGTTCCCGGCCTTGTCTCGGATAATCGCATCACTGTAGAAACCTCATTCCTTTCCCAAATCGAAGGTCTTGGCGCAATCAGCGCACAGGCCCCGCAATTCGAGCCGGTGCCCGGTCGCTCGAAATCCGAATTCCTTGAATATTTCGTTCTGGGCTTTTTCGATCTGAGGGTGGCAAAATTCAATCAGCCTTCCGCATCCGACGCATACCAGATGGTCGTGATGGGAGTGCTTGTAAACGTGCTCGTAGCGTCGGGGCCCCTCATCCTTGCAGGCATCCTGGGCGAGCCCCGCGTCGGCCAGAAGCTTGAGGGTGCGGAACACCGTAGCCTGGCCAAGCCCCGGATCGATCCTCTTCGCCGCAGCGAGCAAATCTTCGGCGCTCAGATGTCCTTCGGACCGTAAAAAAGCCTGGAGCACCGTCTCCCTGGCCGAGGTCATTTTGAGGCCTTTGTTGCGCAAATAGATTTCGAAGAGGCGTTGTTCTTCTTTCATTGGATATCACTCGATGATATTGATAATCATTATCATTTAATGTGTCAATATCCCCGCCCTGGAGGGAAGGGAAAAGATCTCAGTTGTTCCTTTCCCTACGCCGATTGCGGAACCAGAGTACGGTGTCGGTTCCCACCATCAGGGCGTTGAGGCAGTACAGGTATATTACGAAGTCGAAATTGTACAAAAGCTTGTGAAGGATTCCCGCGGCATAGCCGGCGAGGACGATGAAGAGAAAGAAGACGCTCTTCCCTCCGGTCGATCCGGACTTGAGGGAGCGATAGATCGAAAAAGGCCAGGCGGCGCCGAAACAAAGTAGCATGATGACCTCGAAGATACTCATGGACGCTACTCTAGCTCCGAAAAAGGCTCTTGGCAAGGAAAAAAGGGGGGAAAGCGATTTTTCTCACAGCCCCCCGTTCTTGCCGAAGACCTTCGGCGGAATTACAATGGCCCCATGGAAAAGCGCTACTTCAGCTATCAACAGATCCATGCGACGGCCAGGAGCATGGCCCAGCGCATCAGCGCGGCGAATTACAAACCCGACGTGATCGTGGCCATCGGAAGCGGGGGATTCATACCGGCCCGGATCCTGCGCACCTTTCTCGGTGCTCCCATATTGGCGGTCGGCATCGCCTATTACGATGTCCATGACAAGCCCTCCCAATTTCCCCGTAAACTGCAGTGGATAGAAGAGGCTGAGCGACAGCTCGCGGGCAGGCGCATTTTGCTCGTGGACGAGGTGGACGATTCCCGGGTCACCCTGGAGTATTGCATACGGGAACTGCTCCGCCATCATCCCGAATCTATAGCGGTGGCGGTGATACATAACAAGAATAAGCCCAAGCGCGGACAAATTCCTTCGGAAGTGGCCCTCTACATAGCCGGCGAGGAGCTGGGCGACGTATGGATCGTCTATCCCTGGGACGCCAAGGATATCGAGGAACATGATACTCATACGGGACAAAACCAGGCTTGACCGGGCGTTTTCAAGCGTCATTGCCCTTGGCTGAGTCTAGCCTCCGCTCATCATATGATAGAGTTCGACATCGTCCCCCTCCCTTACGAGGGCGTTCTCCCTCTCTTCGCGGCGTATCAAGGTTCCGTTGATTCTCGAAATGATATTCGGAAAGCTGTAGCGTTTGCGGCGCAGAATTTCCGCCACCGAGAGTTGATTTTCGGGGAACTCGGTCAGCATGCTGTTGATCGTTACCCTCATGCGACGATCCTAGCCTAGGCTCTCTTCGTCGTAAAGTGTCGCTACTGCGTCGAAGATTGTGGTGAGTACATAATTATCTATTTTTATTGTATCTATATTGGTCGCGGGGAGCGTAAATCATTGACATGGTCAGTCGCTTTGCCCTATTCTCAGCGAAGTATGGTTAACGATCTCGGAAGTACATCGAGAGATCAAAATTAAGGAGCGACATATGAAGAGATCATGGTCCTCTGCCACGGCGTTTCTGCTGATTGCGGCACTGGTCGTTTTCGCTTCCGCCGGTCTTTCGTCCTGCGCGAAGAAGCCGACAAAAATCACGGTGGCTTCCGACGCCACCTGGCCTCCCATGGAATTTGTCGACGAGAATAAGAATCTTGTCGGATTCGATATAGACCTGGTCAACGAGATCGCCAAAGCCGAGGGCTTCGAGGTGGAGATCAAGAACACCGCCTGGGACGGTATTTTCGCGGGCCTGGCGGCCGGCAACTACCAGGCTATCGCCTCCTCGGTCACCATCACCGAAGAGCGCAAGGCTACCATGGATTTCTCCGAAGGCTACGTCAACGCCGGACAGGTTTTGGTCGTACGCAAGGAGACCACGGGCGTCACCACCCTGGCCGACCTGGTGGGTAAGAAGGTGGGAGGCCAGATCGGCACCACCGGCGTTATCGAGATCGGCAAGGCCCAGGGCGTGGAACTCAAGACCTACGACGAGATCGGCTTGGCCTACGAGGACTTGGCTAACGGCAACATAGAAGGTGTTGTGGCCGATTCGCCCATCGCCGCCGATTTCGCCCTTCAGAATCCCAGCTACAAGGACAAGCTCATGATCGTCGGTCAGCCCTTTACCGACGAGTGGCTCGGCTTCGCCATCAAAAAAGGCGACGAGAAAACCCTTAAGCTCTTCAACGACGGCCTCGCCAAGGTTAAGGCCTCGGGCAAGCTGGACGAGTTGATCGATAAGTGGCTTAAGTAGGATGGCGAAAGGCTCTCCGCGTTCCGAACGGGACTCCAGGGGCCCCACTCGGCCAACCATCACTGTCACCGACGGCACCCTCATCCCCTTGAAGGATGAGGGCGGCCTTCTTTCCGCGTGGAACATTTCCTTTTTCGGCGCCATCGTTTTGCTGATCGCGCTGCCTCTTTTCAGTCCCGACCCCTATCTGCGCATCCTCTCCTTTGTTCCCGACGGCCTGGTGGCCACATTTTCCGTAACCCTCATTTCCATCTGCTTCGCCTTGGTAATCGGCCTTTTCGCCGGCTTAGGGCGAATTTCCCAACGCGCCTGGGTGAACAGGATAGCCACCGTCTACGTGGAGATCATCCGGGGAATTCCACTGCTGGTGCAGCTCTTCTATATCTACTACGCCCTCGGGCCCTTGCTCAGGTTGCAGGGTCCGCCTGCGGCTATTCTGGCCATGTCCATCTGTTACGGCGCCTATATGGCCGAAATCTTCCGCGCGGGAATACAGGCCATTCCCAGGGGGCAAATGGAAGCGGCCCTCGCCCTGGGCATGTCCAGGAGCAGCGCCATGAGAAAGATCATCATCCCCCAGACCATACGGGTTATCCTGCCTCCCATCGGCAACGAATTCATCGCCCTGCTCAAAGACTCCTCCCTCGTTTCCATCCTCGCGGTTTCCGATCTGTTGCGCCGGGGCAGGGAATACGCTTCCACATCATTTCGGTATTTTGAAAGTTACACTGTCATCGCGCTGATCTATTTGGTTATGACCCTCTTTTTCTCCCGCCTCGTGGCGATCATGGAAGAAAGGTTGAGACATCGTGGCAACGTTCATTGAAATAAAGAACGCGGTAAAAACCTTCGGAAGTCTCCAGGCCCTGGGCGGCGTGGACCTGAGCGTGCAAAAGGGCGAGGTCGTGCTTATCATAGGCCCTTCCGGCTCGGGCAAAAGCACGCTGCTGCGCTCCATCAACCGATTGGAACGATTGGATTCGGGCTCCATCACCATCGATGGCGAAAGCGTGACCGATGAAGGCTCCGACATCCGCCATATCCGCCAGGAAGTGGGCATGGTCTTCCAGAGCTTCAATCTGTTCCCCCACCTCAAGGTCATCGACAACATTACCTTATCGCCCACCATCGTTCTCAAGAAAGGCAAGGAAGAGGCCCTGGAAAACGCCAGAAGACTTTTGGCCAAGGTGGGGCTCTCGGAAAAGGAACAGGCCTGGCCCGACCAGCTTTCCGGCGGGCAGCAGCAGCGCGTGGCCATAGCCCGAGCCCTGGCCATGAATCCCAAGGTGATGCTCTTCGACGAACCTACCAGCGCCCTGGATCCGGAGATGATCAAGGAAGTGCTGGATGTCATGACCGATCTGGCCAGGGAAGGCATGACCATGCTCATTGTTTCCCACGAAATGGGATTCGCCCGCGCCGCGGCCGATCGCATTATCTTCATGGATTCGGGGCAGATCGTCGAAGAAGCTCCTCCGGAGACCTTCTTCACCTCCCCCAGGGAGGAACGGACCCGGAGATTCCTGGAGCATATTCTCTAGAGTTCTGTGGTTAAAACGGAATTCACATTTTTTCAGAAATTACTAGTAATATTTCTTGTCAATTCAATTCCATTGTGCTTTTTTAAGATGCGATTAGCTTGGTTCCAGAAGTTTTTTATTTCAGCAATGTGATTATGTTTATAACTAATGCATCTGAATGATTAGTTCGATAATATCGAAAATTGCTTCTGCACAATGCCTTGTGACTCTAGTAGTCAACTCCCTAGCTTATCATAGGCCTTATCCAATACAGACCTTTAAGCTTTGTGACAAAATGAATAAATGCGAACCCTGAAGAAAAACGAGACAAATCTTTATATAATGTTGATTACTGTTGATACAATGTGGCATTTTTAGCTTTAATACGGTTCGAAGTAGATGTTAACAATACTTGATGGGCAACTTGCTTTTATGCAGGATAAGGACAATAATATTTTTATATATTAATATTCCTTTGTTATATGGGGGTATTCTGCATTGCCAATATCGGTAGGTGAAATGCTCAATATAATTAAAGAGTATAATATAACTGGTATTGCAGGGACCAAAGGTTTATCCACGCGGTTTATTAAAACTTGCGTTGTTATCGATGTACCGGATGCGCATCTATGGGTTCATGGTGGAGAATTTCTTATTACTTCTGGTTATCTTTTTTATAAAAATCCTTTGGAATTGTTGGAATTAATAGAAGGTTCTGCGCTTGCTGGAGCTGCGGCGTTAGGAATTAAGATAGGGAGATTCATCGGAGATCTTCCAAAGCAAGTCATAGAACTAGCGGACAAGCTTGACTTTCCCCTCCTGAACATACCTCCCCAGGTAAACCACAGCGATCTCATCACCCAAGTTCTCTCTGTCGTAGTCAATGCGCGTTTTAAAGTTTTATCCCAATCCAGTACGATACAAGATTTTTTTATCAACCAGGTCGTGAGCGGGAGTCCTATTGAGAATATTCTTGACGGATATGAAAGGTTTACGAATTGTCCTATACAATTGCTTCAGGACGGATCTGATGTGCCGGTGAACTCTCAAGGTATGAAGAAGATAAAAGATGAGAATTCAATATCGCCTCAAGTAGATACCCTCACATTTGCTGGGAAACATGTGGGTACTTTAAGATACCTTAACCAACGCGAACCTTCGGACGAATTAGCAAAGGTTGCCCTAGTAAACGCAAAGACAGCTCTCATGATTTTAATCCAACAAAACCTTGCATTACATGATGCGGAAAAACGACATAGCGAGGATTTATTGAGGGACCTTCTTTTTCGTCGCGGAATGCCTATCCAGGATCAGATAGCGCTTTCTTCTTTAATCGGTTGGGCTCATGAAGGACAGGCTCTTGCGGCACTAATAAAAATTCCGGAACAATTCTTACATAACCGAAGTAGGGCTTATGACTTAGACAGCTTCAGTCGTATCTGTGCCAATACGGTAAAAATACGGATTAAGAACGCATTGTTTACAGAACTCTCTGGCACAGCAGTGTTCGTCCTGCCTGTGGAAAATGAGACTGCTGATGAATATCAATTGTACACCCTCATGGATTCAATTCGAAAAGAAATTGAGGGAAAAGAATCCCTTCCCCTGATAGTCGCTTTGGGATCTATAAAGGAATCCCTCGTAAAAGTAAGTGAAAGCTACGTGGAAGCTCGGGAGACACTTGAAATCCTAGAGCGTTCTCATAGTTTCCGGAAAACCGCCCGCTGGGATGAAATGGACCTTGAAAGGATACTCATCCTCATCCACGGCACTGATGCGGGCCGGAATCTCATCCAAAAGTGTCTAGGGCCTCTCCTTCACGAGGATAAAACGCACATTAGTAAATCCTCCGGTCTCGTCGATACTCTAGATGCCTACGCGGAGAATAACTGGTCCATGAAAGAAACCGCAGAAAAATTATCCATTCACTACAACACGCTTAAGTATCGGCTGCAAAAGATTACCTTATTGACAGGATTGGATATACAAGACAGCCAAACAAGGATTGAAATGTCTATTGCCCTGGCATTGTTAAAAATGAACAATAAAACCCAATAGAATCATCAGATTGTTGTGGAATAATTGCATTTTTTATCTTTTTCAGCATTGCGTACAATAATTTCGCTAATACTTCTCCAATTTTTGTCTTAATAAAGATTTAATTAAATATTTATAATTGACGACTTCGGACTCCCGGATAGAATGTGTTGTATCCCATACTAAAATAGGGGGTATCTGCCATGGCGAAAATAAAAGTCTTGGTCCCGGTAACCACAGACATGTGGAACAATCCGCTCAAGGCTGAAATGGAAGCGTGCAAAAATGCCGCTACGGTTATTGATATCGTCAACCTTGAGCAAGGCCCTGTTTCCATAGATGATTGGTTCGATGCCACCTGGGCGGCTCTACCAGTAGTAAAAGAGACGATACAAGCTGAAAAAGAAGGGTATGATGGAGTCATCATCTATTGTTTCGACGATCCTGGCGTGCGGGCAGCCAAGGAAGCGGTACGCATCCCTGTCCTGGGCATAGGCGAGGCAAGCGCCCATATCGCTTCGTTGATCAGCCATAAATTTGGAATAGTGACCGCCGGCCTTCCATCTAAAACTGGTTCAGTTATCTGGGATAACCTTAAAATGATAGAACTCGACCATAAATGTGTCGGGGTTAAGCCTGTGGGGATCCCTGTTCTCAAGCTTGTAGACGAAAGGGACCAAGAAGAAATCAACCTAATTGCATTATCCCGGGAACTTATAGCAAAGGGAGCAGAGACGATCGTCCTTGGGTGCGGAAGCATGCTTGGTGTGGCTGATCAAGTTTCATCTAAGCTCAACATCCCCATCGTCATCCCTGCCCGGGCAGCCCTTGCTCTGATGGAAGGCTTAGTGGCGATGAGATTGAGCCAAAGCAAGATCGGTTTCGGCTCCCCAACGGATAAGCTTCGTTCTTAATGCGCTGGACGCAGTTTCATGCGGCTGCAGGTACTGCGGCTGAAGCAGATAGAGAAGGGAGGGAAAAATATGAAATCGCAAAGAAGTAGGTTGTCAGCGCTGGTAATTTTGCTGGTGTTCATTTTTGCGACGCCGATGGCGTTTGCGGCCAGCGAGAGTATTGTCCGGGTTACGGCAGCATGGCCGTGCAAAATCGATCCGGCGGTAGGCTACGACAACACAGCCAACGTGGCCCGTTCTAATTTATATGACACGCTCATCCTGGTGGATGTGGATGGTTCTATCAAGCCAAACGTGGCAAAAAGCTGGACTTATGACACAGCGGCTAAAGCCTACACCTTTGTCCTGGAAAAGGGGATCAAATTCCATAGTGGGAATATCCTCACTGCTTCCGACGTCGTCTATAGCCTCAAGAGGATGATAAACATAGGTCAGGGCTGGAGCTTTGTATTCAAAAGCTTTATCAAAGATGTGACAGCCCTTACGCCGGATACGGTTAAAATTTTCTTGAACAAAGATTTCGGCCCCTTCCTGCAGACCTTGATCCACATGGCTATCCTGGACCAGAAAACCGTCGAGGCCAACACAAAGCCGGAAGGTCCCTATGGAGCCAACGGTGATTATGGAAAGGATTGGCTCACTACAAACGACGCCGGTTCTGGCCCCTATATGGTGGAGGAAATGAAGACCGCCGAGTATCTGCTAGGGAAAAGATTCCCTCAGTACTGGAAGGGAGTTGATGCTGATTCCCCGGAAAAGTTCAAGCTTATCGGCACCACCGAAGCTGTTACAGTCAGGGCTTTAATGAGCCGCAAGGAATTGGAAATCGGTGACGAATGGCAGACCGCCGAATCATATGCGCAGCTCAAAAACATCCCTGGAGTCAAGGTCCCTGATTTTCATGTCGGCGGCTTGTTGATTCTGCATATGAATACTTCGATAGCTCCTTTGGACGATGTCCATGTCCGAAGGGCACTTCAGTATTGCTTCGACTACAAGACTGCCCAGCAGCTTTTCCCTGGAAGCCAGTCCACCAGCGGGCCGGTAGGCTCGGCCCTTCCCGGTTACAACGAAAACTTGCCCAAGTTTTCTCAAGACCTTGCCCGGGCAAAGCAGGAACTAGCCCTCTCCAAGTACAAAAACACCATCGGTAAGTATGAAATTGAGCTTGGTTGGGTTTCCGAGGTTCCGGACGAAGAAAAGATAGCCATGCTCTTACAGAGTAATGCCCAGGAAATCGGGATAAAGATAAAAGTGACCAAGGCTCCCTGGCTTACCTGGCTCGACAGGACAACCAAAGCCTCCACAACGCCGGGCTTCCTCATCAGGATCCAATCCTCCGTTTCCTTTCCTGAAGCCGGGGCCCCCCTGGACTACTTCAGGTCCACCGCCCGTGGTGCGCCCACAAATTGTCATTGGTTCACCGATGAGGTTCAGTCTGAAATGGACAAGATCGTAGGCGAAGCGCTTTCGACGATGGATCAGGCAGAACGCTACGCAAAATATAAAGCAGTGGCAGGAAAAATCGTCGAGTACGCCACCGATATCTGGGCTGTCGAGATGCCTCAGCGCCAGGCCTACCAATCAAGCTATCTCATGTGGCCCGCGGGTGACGCTGCCATCGAGGGAAAGAAGACGAATGTACTTAATGGATACAGGACCTATTTCAGGGATATGCGGCTAAAAACCCATAAATAAATAGTGTGGATAGGTAATAGCGGAGCCGTTTTTAAAGCGGCTCCGTCTCGGTTGCCGATTATTTCGATTCGTTCATCGCTAACAACAAGGGGTCTTCGATGAATATGGGACAATTCCTTCTACGGAGAATTTTCCACAGCCTCTTCGTGGTAATAGGGATTTCAATGGTCATTTTTGTTGTCGCACGGGTAGTGCCCGGGGATCCTGCCCGTATGTCTTTGGGGGAAAACGCGCCAATTGAGGTAGTGGAAGCGCTCAGGAAGGAAATGCATCTAGACCGGCCAATATATATTCAATATGTATATTGGTTCGGCGGCGTCCTCAGAGGCGATTTTGGAAAGTCTCTGGTCAGCAACCGGCCTGTCCTGGATGACATACGGGAAACCCTTCCCGCCACCCTTGAAATAGCGCTTTTCTCTGGAATGTTGATGGTTTTCTTTTCCATAGCCCTAGGCTCGCTATCCGCGTGGTACAGAGACTCTTTGCTCGACGGGGTGATACGTGTCTTGTCCTACATTTTTGTTGCTATACCTGCTTTTATCGTCGCCACGTTATTTGTCTTGGTGTTCGGCTATTTCTGGCATGTTTTCCCAGTCATCGGCCGCATAGGTAGTGCTGATGTTCCCTCCTCTATCACCGGGCTGTTTCTTGTCGATTCTTTACTGACGGGTAACTTCAAAGCCTTCGGGGACGCCCTCAGCCACATTATTTTGCCCGGAATTTCCGTTTCTCTGGCTTCTACCTTCCAAGCCGCACGGATTACCCGTAACAGCATGGTGGAAAACATGGGAAAAGATTATCTGGCTGCGGAGCGGGGCTACGGAATACCGGAGAGCCGGCTGGCTTTCAGATTTCTTCTCAAGCCTTCGATCATCCCCACTGTTTCCGTCCTTGGGTTGAGCATGGCCAATGTGATCCAATCTGCCTTTCTCGTAGAACTTATCTTCAACTGGCCAGGCATTGCGCGGTACGGGCTTCAGGCGATGCTCAACAAGGACCTCAACGCCATATCGGGGGTCATTGTCGTCACTGGTCTCGTGTTCGCCATCGTGAATATAATCGTCGACCTTATCAACGCCAACCTCGACCCGCGGATTCGCCTCAGCGGCTTAAAAGGAGCGTGAGATGACCCAACTTCAATCCACTTTGGGGCGCTCCCGGGAAACGCAACCTAAAGCAAAGACCAAGAAGGGGAAATACTGGTATAAATTTTCCAGGAACAAGCTTTCTGTCCTGGGCCTTGTCATCGTAGTCACTGTTGTTCTCCTAGCCCTTCTGGCACCCTGGATTACGCCCTATCCAAGACACGTACGTCCCTTTGTGGACTTTGCCAACGCCAGTAAGGCTCCGAGCGCCAAAAATCTTTTAGGAACCGATATCTACGGCAGAGATATCCTGACGAGGATTATTTTTGCCTTCCGAGGAGCCTTGCTCACGGCGCTTGTGGTCCTTTCCCTTTCTGTGCCCGTAGGCGTCCTTTTGGGCCTTTTAGCTGGGTACTTCAGGGGGTCCTGGATTGATACAGTGATAATGCGGACCACCGATGTCTTTTTAGCGGTACCTCCCCTGATACTCGCCCTGGCTATCGCTTCGGTGCTGAAACCAAATCTCATGAACTCCATGCTGGCGGTGACGGTGATGTGGTGGCCGTGGTACACAAGGATTGTTTACGGCATGGCCTCCTCGGCCAGGAACGAGTACTATGTCATCGCGGCGGAGTTAACCGGGGCTTCCCAGGCTCATATTATGTTCAGGGAAATACTTCCCAACTGCCTGTCTCCTGTGTTTACCAAGGTAGCGCTGGATGTGGGCTGGGTTATTCTGATTTCCGCTTCCTTAAGCTTTGTCGGCCTTGGAGAGCAGCAGCCTACCCCGGCATTGGGGCAGATGGTGTCAGAAGGGGCAAAATACATGCCTCAGTATTGGTGGATGACAGTTTTCCCGGCGCTTGCGATTATCCTCATCATCCTTGGATTCAATCTCACCGGCGATGGTCTCAGCGACATGCTGGAAACGAGCGTGGGGTGATATGAGCAAAGAAATACTGTTGGATATTCAAGACCTCCGCGTCTCCTACAATATTTACGAAGGCAAGCTCAAGGTAGTTAACAATCTTCAATTCAGGGTGCATAAGGGAGAAAAGGTTGGCCTAGTTGGCGAAACCGGCTGCGGCAAAACCACGACCATGAAATCGATTCTCCGGATACTGCCTCCCCGGGTATCCGAGATAGATGGCGGGAAAATACTCTTCAACGAAAGGGATATCTTGAAAATGTCCGGTTCGGAACTGCAAAAATTGCGGTCCCGGGGCATAGCGATGATATTCCAGGATCCTACCGCAGCCCTTAATCCTGTCTTCACCATCGGTGAGCAGGTTAAAGAAGTCATCCGCTTTGCCTTGCCGGAAAAAGAAAGAACGAAGAGCAGTATCCACACGATTGCTCTACGGGCGCTGAAGGAAGTCTACCTGGCCGATCAGGAAAGAATCCTCAACAGCTACCCTCTACAATTATCTGGTGGTATGCGGCAGCGGATCTGCATATCCATGGCCATCACCACCAACAGGGAACTTCTCATCGCCGACGAGCCGGGTACCTCCCTGGATGTGACTATCCAAGATCAAATACTAAGGCTCTTGCGTGAGCTGGTGGAAAAGCGAGGGACTTCCATCATCCTTATCACCCATTCTCTTGGCGTAGCCAGGGAGATGACCGATAGGGTGTATGTGATGTACGCAGGATCAGTGGTGGAGGTGGCCAAAACTCCAGACCTGTTCCGTAATCCCTTGCATCCCTATACCCACGGGCTCTTGTCGTCGGTTCCAAAGATATCCGGAGGTGGTATGAGTTCTGGCATTCCCGGAAGCATCCCGGAATACTTGAATCCTCCAAAAGGCTGTCGCTTCCATCCTCGGTGTGTCCATGCGACCGAGGAATGCAGATCTTCATTTCCGCCGCTGTTCAACCAGGGAGACGGTCATGAAGTAGCGTGTTTCCTTCATAAAAGGTAAGGCCATGGGTACGATTCTAGAGATCAAAAACCTGAAGAAATATTTCAACGTCGGAAAGCGGAAAAGACAAGCCTTGTATCTTCATGCGGTGGATGCGGTGAGCATCGATGTACAAGAAGGTGAGACTTTCGGCTTGGTAGGAGAATCTGGATCTGGTAAGAGCACCTTGGCGTATACCATCGTAGGAATGTACGGAGCTACAGGGGGAATCCTCAAGTTCAAAAACCAGGACATCAGTATGAAGTCCGCTGACAGGCCGTTGGCGCTTAAAAAGCAAATTCAGATAGTATTTCAGGATCCTGGTTCGTCTCTCAACGCAAAAAGAACTATCAGGCAGATTTTGTCCCTGCCTCTTTCCCTGCACCGGGGACTGAGAGGCAAAGCCTTGGAGGATGCGGCTGTACAACTTTTGGATAAGGTTGAGTTGAGCAAAGAATACCTAGACAAATCACCGATATCCATGGGGGGTGGAGAAAGGCAGATGGTGGCGATTGCCCGGGCCCTGGCTACAGAGCCTTCCCTCGTACTGCTTGACGAGCCTACCTCGGCGCTGGACGTCTCAGTCCAGGCGAAAATCATCAACAAACTGACAGCGCTGCAGCGGGAGATGGGTCTGACCTACTTATTCATCACCCACGACTTGAGTGTCATCCGCAACGTAGCTAATCGGATCGCTATTCTCTATCTGGGAAGGATATGCGAATTAGCTCCTACAGCCACTTTTTTCGAGCAGCCTAGGCATCCTTACACCAGAATGTTGATTTCCTCGGTCCCGGTCATCTCCGAAGCGGACGAAAAACTCAAGCCCAAGCGAATCCCCTCCACCGGTGAGATACCAAGCCCTGTAGATCTGCCATCGGGATGCAGCTTTCACCCCCGCTGTCCCGAAAGAAAGGATATTTGCATGAAGAAAGACCCGGAGATGATTGCCCTGGAGAGCGGACATTTTGTCCGATGTCATCAATTCTGTGATTATTGGGAAAAGGAAACCTAATTGAAGTCTCCTATCCGCCGCGCGTCGCGTGGTTTCTTACGCTTGAAAAAAGCGACAACAACACAGCAAGGAAAAAAAATATGACCCGTCTGTATGAGTTTGAAGTAGGAAAGGCGGCCAGGATACTCGTGGAAGAACTCTTTGGCTTGAAACCTGGAGAGACCATGGTGATTACTGCGGATACCGAGAGCAATGAGCAGGTAGTAAATGCTACCGCTCAGGCGGTTTTTGCGGCGGGAGGCAAGCCTGTGGTCTTATGGCTGGCTTCTCCACTTGGGGTTGGCAAGGCAGCCGATTCGATGCTGCCGGAAGCTGTCCTCGTAGCGGCCCTGCGATCTGCCGATGCGTGGGTAGAATATAACAATCAGTGGATCTTCTATTCCACCGCTTACGACAAGGTGTATAAGGACGACTGCGCGCTCAGGCATCTTTGTCTCGTGGGAATGAATCCCGACATGATGGTTCGTTGTATAGGGAGGATCAACCATCCCGCGCTCAAGGCTTTTCAGGACCGTCTGGCTGATCTCATCAAGAGTTCCCATCATGTCCGCATAGCCTCCGATGCAGGTACGGACATAGAGTTTGACAACTATCCAGGAAGGAATGTGCTTTGCCGGGACGGTTATGCGCTCACCCCGGGTTCCCACATGATGTCCGGCCAGATGAGCTGGGCTCCGGCGTTGGAAACACTCAACGGAACGATTGTGTTCGATGGTTCCATAAATCCGCCCACAGGACTTCTGGATGCTCCCGTTTGCCTCACTGTAAAGGCCGGAGTTGTGACGAAGGTTGAAGGGAGCAGGCAAGCTCAGGCCTTTGATGCCTGGCTGCGCGGATTCAACCATCCCCAGATGCTGCGTATCGCCCACTCCTCCCTTGGATTCAATCCTGGAGCGCGTCTGACCGGAGATGTAGCGGAGGATGAGCGAATATGGGGAGCTACCGAATGGGGTATCGGCAATATCGGTAAACAACTGATTCCGAACGGAGTGCCTGGACCCTCTCATTGTGACGGGATATGCCTCAACACCTCTATTTGGTTCGATGGAGTCCGATTTACCAAGGACGGGCAGCTCTGCCTTGAGGAATTTATCGCCTTAGAGAAGGTAATCCGGCAATGAAGGTTTTTTTAGACCTCATCGATCTTTTTTGCGGCCTTGTAACGATTCCCAGCGAATCGGGGGAAGAAGGTGAATTCATTGATTTCATCCGCAGGATGATTGAGGAGGAATTCTCTGCTTCAAGTCAGAACGATGCATTTGGAAACCTTATTCTCCGCATCCCTGGCAAACATTCCCTTCGGTCAACCCCGCTGTTGTTTGGAATGCATGCCGATACGGTATCCCCTGGGCGGGGTATCGTCCCGGTGGTTGAAAACGGAGTTGTCCGAAGCGACGGGACGACGATTCTGGGTGCCGATGACAAGGCAGGAATCGCTGAGTTCATCATTGCCCTCAGGAGGGCGAGAAACCGCCCCCCCATCGAGTTGGTCCTCACCAGAGAGGAAGAGCGGGGCCTTGTAGGTTCGAGAAACCTCGATTATTCATTAATTAAGTCAAAAGAAGGCTTTGTGCTGGATATGGACAATCCTTCAAGTATTGTCATCGGCGGGCCGACAAAGATAAACCTGGACATTTCTATCCAAGGGAAGGCTGCCCATGCGGGGATGGAACCCGAGAAAGGGATCTCCGCCATAAAAGCGGCGGCTATGGCCATAGCCCTTCTGCCCGACGGGCGGGTAGATGCAGGAACAACCTGTAATATAGGCACTATCATCGGAGGGGAAAACCGAAACAGTGTGCCGGAAAAGGCGTTGCTTCAGGTGGAAGTGCGAAGCCTTGACCATGAGAAAGCTGTAGGGCTTGAACAGCGTTTCAGAAAGACCTTTCAGGATGCCGCCGCCTCTATCGGTGCCGATGCCAACATTGTGTCGACAGTTTCTTATCGGGCCACCACCATAGCCGAAGACAGCGGCGTCGTGCTTGCCGCCGCATCTGCCCTTCGCAAAGCCGGACTTGAGCCGCTCTGTCAGGCTATCGTCGGAGGCACTGATGCGTCCATCTACAATGAACATGGAATAGCATGCGTCGTCCTGGGTATGGGTGCGAGAAAGGAACATACCAAGGAGGAGCACATCTTCGTAGCGGAGATGGAGCAATGCGTTGCCATCATCGAGACGCTTCTTGAAGACTATGCCGAAAATCCAGACTAAATCCGGGCTCTTCAGCGTCATAGAGCGTTCTGAAGCCGCCTATATCGATCTAGCACGGAAGCTGTGGGACAATCCGGAATTATCCTACGAAGAAAAAGAGTCCTCTGAGCTACAGAAGTCCCTTTGCCGCTCTCTTGGGTTTAACGTCCGGGAGTTGGACGATCTTCAGCCTTATTCATTTGTGGCAGAATACGGAACTGGGAAAAAAACAGTGGGGTTCCTAGGAGAATTTGACGCTTTGCCAGGCTTGTCTCAAAAGGTTTCCTGCTCGAGGGAGGCGGTGATAAAAGGCGGTCCTGGACATGGGTGCGGCCATAATCTGCTGGGCACCGCCTGTATTGCCGCTACTGCGGGGCTTAAAGAGGCAATAGAATCCCGGGCGGTTTCTGGAAAAGTTCGCTACTTCGGTTGCCCTGCGGAGGAACAATTAGGTAAATCCACCCTGGCCAAAGCCGGCGTATTTGACGGTGTCGATGCTATGCTTTGCTGGCACCCTGCGGATATCAATACCGTCGCCGCCTACACCACCAACGCGGCGGTACAACTGCGATTTGAGTTTAGGGGTGAACCTTCCCATGCTGCTCAGGTTCCGCACCTGGGCAGGTCCGCCCTGGATGCGGTGACGCTCATGAACGTGGGTGTAGAGTTTCTAAGGGAGCACATTCCTCAGTTCTGCCGGATCCATTATATTGTGGATTCCGGGGGCGAGCGGCCCAACATTGTTCCCCATTACGCTTCAGCGGTCTATCAGATGAGAGGACCCCGCATGAGCGATGTCCTAGCTATTGTCACCCGGGTTTTGGCTGTGGCGAAGGGGGCGGCAATGATGACGGGCACGACCATGAATTACTCTTTTTTAACAGGCTGCCATGATTTTTTGCCCAACAAGGTACTGTCCGAGCTTCTCTACGGAAATCTGAAAACTGTTCCGCTTCCCCTCTACACTGAGGAAGATCGGCAGCTTGCCTTTTGTCTTTTCGAGACCAATGAGGAAAACCAACGGGCAGCCTCGCTCGAAACGCTAGGACTAGACGCTTCTTCAGCGATGAGGCTTGCTCGATCCGTCCTGCACGAGGGAGTCGGGTACTGGGGAGAAGACTGGACAATCCCTGCGTCCACTGATGTGGGGGATGTCTCGCATATCACTCCCACAGGCCAAATACTGGCTGCGACTTGGCCTATAGGCGTCGGAACCCACACATGGCAAGCCACTGCCTCGGCGGGATCTGGTATTGGGATGAAGGGGATGCTCTATGCAGCTAAAGTCTTAGCTGGCACCGCGTGGGACCTCTTGGAAAATCCTGCTAATCTTGATTTTGCAAAAAACGAATTTTTTTTAGTCCAGGGTAAAGAAGTATACAAATCGGCCCGGGAATTGATCGATGCCGCGGCTATGTCATTGTAACCCAGGAGAATTCCATGGCTAGAATAAAATCTCACCCAGTTCTTTTCATTCCCGAAGGGCGCAGGACGGTTTCTTTTTTGTTCAACGGTTCAGAAGAGAAGGGTTTCGTCGGAGAGCCACTTTCCTCTTCGCTCATGGCGCTGGGAAAAGCCGGTTTTTCCTTTCATCCCAAGGATGGTTCGCCTCAGGGGCTCTTCTGCGCCAATGGACAATGTTCCCAATGCACGGTGCTTATCGATGGAATTCCAAAGAAATCATGCATGACACCCTTGGCTGAGGGGATGGATGTTCGAAGCCTTTCGGGGGCGGCCGTCCTTCCTGAGATGGATGAACCGCTACAACAGGCGGAACGCCGGGCTCTCCATACGGATATTCTGGTCATAGGAGGCGGGCCTTCGGGGCTTTCTGCGGCCTATGAACTGGGTAAGATGGGATATCAGGTGGTGGTGTCTGACGATAAGGAGAGGTTAGGAGGCAAGCTGGTCCTCCAGACGCATAAATTTTTTGGCTCGGAGAAGGATTGCTATGCTGGGGTTCGGGGCTTGGATATAGCCGCTATGCTGGAGGGAAAGCTTGCGAAGCTTCCCAATGTAACTATTCTTAAAAATTCCCCTGTGGTGGCGATCTATAAAGACCGAAAGGCGGGGGTCTACAAGGATTACGCATCGTATGTATTGGTGGAATTTACCGCCTTGGTTGTAGCTACGGGAGCTAGGGAAAAGAATCTCCTTTTCCCTGGAAACGATCTTCCCGGAGTTTTTGGGGCAGGGGCCTTCCAGACCTTAGTCAACCGAGACCTTGTGACCGCATCTAAAAGAATTCTCATCTTAGGTTCGGGCAATGTGGGGCTTATCGCAGCCTATCATGCCCTGCAAGCGGGTATTGAGGTGGCGGGGATTGTGGAGATCATGGGTAAAATTTCAGGCTACAAGGTCCATGCTGACAAGATCCGTCGGATGGGTGTTCCAATTCATCTTAATACTACTATTCTTCGGGCTGAGGCTGACAAGGATGGTTTATCCACCCGAGTGTCCCGAGCTGTTGTGGCAAAGGTTGATGACCGATTTTCTCCCTTGCCTGGCACTTCGGTGAGCTATGAAGTGGATACGATTCTTGTGGCTGCAGGGCTAACTCCCTGCGATGAGTTTTTACGCCAGGCCAGAAGCTATGGGATTCTTGCGATTGCCGCCGGCGATGCCGAGGAAATAGCCGAAGCTTCCAGCGCTATGTTTGGTGGTAAAATTGCAGCCTTTGGGCTTGCTAAGATGCTGGGGAAACGCCAGGAGGTGGATCCTGCTTGGATTTCTGTCCGGGATGTTCTTAAGGCACGACCAGGGGACAATTTTTCCCGCAGTCCCCTCATCCCTCAAGCGCAGTGGCGGCCGGTTTTTTTCTGCTCCGAGGAAATCCCGTGTAATCCCTGTACGACGGTGTGCCCTGTATCATCAATTTCCCTACGCCCTATCCGGGGAACGATCATGGATTTGCCCTATTTCTCTGGCACAACCTGTATCGGCTGCTTTTCCTGCGTGGCAGTTTGTCCTGGTCTGGCGGTCAGCCTTGTCCGCCGGATTTCAGACTGCGAAGCGGAGCTTGTCCTGCCATGGGAATTTTCGACGGATTTTCCCGACGGGACGATAATGGATCTGGTGGGACAGGAGGGAGAGTTTATTGAAAAAGCTCCCGTGATAGGACGCCGACGGAGCAAAAAGCACGGTACATGGCTTCTTTCCTTCAAGACTTCGCTGGAAAACGCATCGCAGATAGCCGGGATCAGGGTTCAATCACAAGAAGTGGTTCAATCAACCCCGGAGAAGAGTGACAAGGCTAGGGGCGATGTTATTGTCTGCCGCTGCGAGCGAGTATACCTATCAGAGCTTGTGGCGTTTATAAAAGAAAACAAGGTCAGGGATATCAATCAGCTTAAGTCTATACGGGTAGGTATGGGGGCGTGCGGAGGCAAGACCTGTTCTCAGCTGGTAGCCCGAGCGTTTAGTCTGGCCGGGGTTGATGCCTCGGAATTGGAACCTAGTACGTCTCGCCCATTATTCATGGAGATTCCTATGGGGGAGATTGTCAACGAAGGGCTTACACGCATCGGGGGCAAGCAGGCCGGTGAAAGGGGAGCTCCATGAGATCCTATGATGTTATCATCATCGGCGCCGGGTCGGTAGGGTTGCCCTTATCCTGGAACCTCGCCATCCAGGGGTATAAGGTGGCTGTACTGGATCAAGAAGCCTCTTGGGGCAGGGGTCAGAACCGTGCTGCTATAGGGGGCCTTCGTGCTACTCATTCTGATCCCTCTAAGATTCGAATTTGTTTGGAATCGCTTAAGATAATCTCCTCAATGAAGGAAACCCATGGCTTTGATGTGGAGTGGCATCGGGGAGGATATCTGTATATAGCATATGATACGGCAACAAAAGAGTCCTTTCTTTCTTTAATCAAGGTTCAGAAATCTGTGGGATTAGATATCGATTGGGTGGAGCCACAGAGGATTTTAGAACTGGCTCCGGGTTTGAAGACGCAAGGACTTTTAGGGGGAACCTTTAGCCCTGAAGATGGGTTTGCTTCTCCTCTTATGACCGCTACGGCGTTTCATAAATTGGCTTTGGATGCGGGAGTAGATTTTTTCTTTGGTACGCGGGTGGAGGGTTTTTCCCGCTCTGGACCTTTGATCGAGAGTTTGGAGGCAAAAGGAGAGTCCTGGAGCGCTGGGCTATTCGTCAATGCAGCCGGGGCGGAGGCTTCGGATTTAGCTAAGCTTGCGGGGGTGGAAGTGGCGGTTTTCCCGGATTGCCACGAAGCGGGAGTCACAGAGCCGGTAGAGCGTTTTATGGAGCCGATGATTGTGGATATTCGTTCCGAGGCTGAATCGGGGAATTATTACTTTTATCAGGCTGAAACGGGACAGGTGGTGTTTTGCATTACTCCGAGGCCCCAGATTTGGGGAAGAGACAAGGACTCCACATCGAGCTTCCTCCCTCTCAGTCTGAAAAGGATTCTGGATTTGTATCCTCGGCTTAGGAGTCTGCGAGTGCGGCGCACATGGCGGGGTATGTATCCTATGACGCCAGACGGGCTTCCGCTTCTTGGGTATCCTTCAGAGGCTGAGAATTTCCTTCAAGCAGTGGGTATGTGCGGCCAAGGGTTTATGATCGGTCCTGGCCTGGGGAGAATTCTTGCCGAATCAATTGCTCAGGGAGGGAACGTCCAAAACCCCGCAGGTTCGTCGGACTACGGTTTTATTTTTGATGATCTCGCTTGGAATCGAACTTTTGAACACGGGGAGTTTCTAAAATAAGCCATATTCGATTCACTTGTGATGTAAAGAAAAGGGAGGCTACTTAAATGAAGATGCTTACTGTATTATATCTATGTGATTATTTAAAATCCTTTCTTCCGGGAGGATCCGCCCTGTGATCAAATACCTGGCCACCCATGACGAAAATTGCGTGGGCTGCATGACCTGCGTCGCAGGCTGCTCGCAGCTCTATTTCAAAGAGTACAATCCCTCGAAATCCTGCATTCAGGTACAGGAACTGGGACGAGGAAGATACCATCTCGTGGTCTGCGACCAGGAGTGCCTGGCCTGTGTCAAAGAGTGTCCCGCCACGGCGATTTCCCGGAACAAGTCGGGAGCCCTCGTGGTCGATAAAAAGAAATGCGTCGGCTGCCTGGCCTGCGTCGCGGTCTGCCCCATAGGCGCCATGCGCTGGTTCCCCGAGCACCCGGTCAGCTTTAAATGCGTAGCCTGTGGAGCCTGCGCCAGAACTTGCCCCAAGGGAGCCCTCGAGATTCTTACCAAGGAGGGCGCCCTATGAAACCGCAGCCCGGAAATCTCGTAAAAACCGCCGAGTACAAGTACGAAACGAAAGCCCTTTTCCGGGGCTACAATATGCGCGTTCTCAAGATCGACCTGGCTTCGCTCTCCATCCTGGAACGCCCGGTGAGCAAAACGATGAAGGAAAAATTCGTGGGCGGCAAGGGCTTCGGCTTGAAGCTGCTCTGGGACGCCATAAGTCCGGATACGACCTGGGACGATCCCGAGAACGAAATAGTCATCGCCATGGGACCGATCTGCGGCAATACCAACTACTCGGGATCGGGGAAAAGCCTGGTGGTGAGCCTTTCCCCCCTCACCGGCATTCCCATCGATTCCAATGTGGGCGGGTATTTCGGTCCCTTTTTGAAATTTTCCGGCTTCGACGCTTTGGAGCTGGGCGGCAAGGTCGGCCGGGACTCCATTATTTTCATCGACGGCGACGAGGGGAAGGTCCAGATTTTCGAGGCACCCGAAGGACTCGAGTCGGATACGCACATACTGGCGGAAAAACTGACCCGTGCCTTTGCCGCTTCCGAGAAAGATGCCGACCTTGCCGCCGTGGCGGTGGTCTCGGCGGGGCGGGGCGCCGAACACAGCCGGATAGGCCTGCTGAACTTCAGCCTCTACGACCGGCGACGGGGTGGCTGCAGGGTAAAACAAGCGGGACGTGGAGGCATAGGCACTGTCTTCAGGGACAAGGGAATTATGGCGCTGGTCTGCCGTTATTCCAAACTAGGCCAGGACGATAACCACGCGGCCGATCCGGCGACGGTCCAACGCCTCGGCCTCAAGCTCCATCGGGAAATCCTTCGGGAGGACGATAAGCAGTGCAAAATGCGAAAAGTCGGCACAGCCCATCTCATGGAGGTGATGAACGACTACGACCTTCTGCCGGTCAAAAACCACCGCTTCGGTGCCGATCCCGAGGCCATCAAGCTGGCATCCTGGGTTTGGGAGAGCAGATTTTCGCAGGGGCTGCCCGATGGCTGCTGGTATGGCTGTACCCTCGCCTGCGCCCATGCGGTGGACCGGTTCGAATTGAAAACCGGTCCTTATAAGGGGCAAAAGGTCTGCGTGGACGGTCCGGAATACGAGACCGCCGCGGGCGTGGGTTCCAATTTGGCCATCTGGGATCCCGAAGGGGTGTTGGAGATCAATTTTTACTGCGACACCTACGGTGTGGATACCATCAGCTTCGGCACTATCGTCGGTTTTCTCATGGAATGCTGGGAATACGGCATACTCGACGCCCGGCGGAGCCGGGGAATAAACCTGGAATGGGGAAACTGGAGGGCCGCCTGCGAGATATTGCACAGGATGGCCGAGGGCAAGGATTTCGGAGTCCTGGCGGGCAGGGGCACCAGATATCTGGCCCAGTACTTTGTCGAGCATTACGGGGCCGATCCCGGCCTGATGAAGGATATAGCTCTCCACGGCAAAGGCCTGGAACAGAGCCAGTACATCTCCAAGGAATCCCTTGCCCAGCAGGGCGGATACTATCTCACCAACAAGGGGCCCCAGCACGATGAAGCCTGGCTCATCTTCATGGATATGGTGAACAACCGCATACCCAGCTTCGAGCAAAAGGCCGAAGCCTTGCATTACTTTCCTATGTTCAGAACCTGGTTCGGCCTTCAGGGCTTGTGCAAGCTGCCCTGGAACGACATCGAACCCGCGGATAACGCCAAATGGGAAGAGCCCAGCAAGGTTCCCGAACATGTGGATAATTACCGGGAACTCTATACCGCCATCACCGGCGAACCTCTATCGCGAACCGAGCTTATACGTCAATCAGAACGGGTGTACAACTTCCAGCGGGTTTTCAACCTCAGGATGGGGCGCGGAAAGCGAAAGGACGATTATCCGCCGTATCGGGCCGTCGGACCTGTCACCGAAAAGGAGTATCTCTCCCGGGCCGAGCGTTATGACGCCCAGCTTAAGGAAAAGATCGGCCTTGATCCTTCGGTGATGAGCCTGGCGGAAAAAATAGCCGCCCATAGGAAATACCGGGAGGCGATGTACGACGGTCTGGTGGACGCGGTCTACAAGCGACGGGGCTGGACGCCCGAGGGAGTTCCCAGGCCGGAACACCTGGCCGAGATAGGCATGGATCTTCCCGAGCTACTGGAAGTGGTGAAAAAGCACGTATGACCCTCGGGCGGCCATGCGGCGCCCTCAAGGGCCGCCGGCCCGCTTCGGCCCGGACGATTCAAGAATCGCCCAACTTTACCTCGAGATGGATTACATCGATGAATTTTTCCAGCTGTTTTTCCACCTTTTCCAGAGCGGTGTGAGCTCCCGATACGGTGAGGGTTATGCGATTTACATCGTCGTCGGGGACGGGGCTCGTGGTAAGGCTTTCCAGGCGATAACCCCGGCCGTCGAAGAGACGGGCTATGCGGGAGAGAACACCTTCGTGATTTTCCACTAACAACGATACCGTGTGGGTCATAGAATTCTCCTTTTATACCGAAACGCCTTCGTACAGCATTTGATCGTTTCCCTTGCCGGGAGCGACAATCGGCCAAACGTTGGCTTCCCTATGGATGCGGCAATCGATCACCGCCGGCCGTCGCGTCGCGACGGCCAGGCGGGCGGCCTCGTTCGCCGCGGCCTTGAGTTCGGTCAGGGTTTCCGCCCTGAAGCCCAGGGCTCCGTAGGCTTTGGCGATGGCGGCGAAATCGGGCATGTAGGGAGGACAGTGCGTTCCCGGACTATTGCAGGACCGGGCGCACCAGGCTTGGGACTGGAGACAGGTGGCCGAATAGCGGCGCCGGTAGAACAACTCCTGCCACTGCCGCACCATGCCCAGGTATCCGTTGTTCAGAATGACGACAATCACCGGAAGGCCCTCCTGAACGCAGGTGGCCAGCTCCTGAATATTCATCTGGAACGAACCGTCCCCCGCCACTACGAGGACCGGTTTTTCCGGATCGACCGCCTGCGCGCCGAGTCCGGCCGGAAAGCCGTAGCCCATGGCCCCGAGTCCGCCCGATGTCAGCCAACGTCTAGGTTGCGTAAAGGAAAGATACTGGGCGGCCCACATTTGATTTTGCCCCACTTCGGTGGCTACGACGGAATCGGGAAAAATGAGGCTCAGCGCCTCCAGCGTCTGGCGCGGGCTCGGGTATTGCTCCTCGCCGGAGTTGGCCGCGGCGAACTCGAGATTGCTTTTCGACTCTCGGGCGAATTTTTCCTCGGTCCTTCTGAATTCTTCGATTTCATCCAGCCAAGGCCGGTATTTCTTGGCGTTATGCGATTTGTCAATCAGGGGCTCGAGGTCCTCGAGAACATGGCGCAGATCGCCGACGATCGGAATATCCACCCCGATGTTCCTTCCGATGGAAGAAGGGTCGATATCGACATGAACCTTGATCGCCGAAGGGGCGAAGCGTCTTGTTTCTCCCGTGGCCCTGTCGTCGAAGCGAACCCCGAGGCCGACCAGGAGGTCGCAGGCGGTCAAGGCTTTGTTGGCGGTGATCGAGCCATGCATGCCCAACATTCCCAGATTCAAGGGATGCCGGGAATCCACCACGCCGATACCCATGAGGGAGGTGACGACCGGAACGCCCGTGGCGGAGAAAAGCCTGCGAAATCGCTGGGTCGCGTTGGCGATCACGACTCCCCCGCCTACGAAAAACAATGGCCGTTCGGCCTTTCGCAGGGTTTCCGCGAGGGCCTGCAGAACCTTCGGATCCGCCTTTCCCACCGGCTTGTAGCCCCGTATGAGGACTTCCTCAGGGTAGCTGTCCTCGTAGCCTTCGTTTTGGACGTCCTTCGGCACATCCACGACGATTGGTCCCGGGCGCCCGTTGGCCGCGAGAAAGAATGACTTGCGCAGGGTTTCGGCCAGGGCTTCCCGCCTGCCGACCAGGTAGTTGTGTTTAGTCACCGGCTGGGTGATCCCGACCGTGTCCGCTTCCTGAAACGCGTCGTTTCCGATCATCTCCCGACTTACCTGCCCGGTAATGCATACCAGCGGAACCGAATCGAAGCGGGCGGTGGCCAGGCCTGTCACGGTGTTCGTGGCTCCCGGACCGCTGGTGGCGATGCAGACCCCGACCTTGCCGGTAACCCGGGCGTACCCGTCCGCCGCGTGAACGGCCGCCTGTTCGTGGCGGGTCAAAACCACCCTGATATCCCTGGCGTCGTACAGAGCGTCGAAAATCGGAATCACCGCCCCCCCCGGATAGCCGAAGACGCAGTCCACCTTTTCGCGCCTTAAGGCTTCGACGATCATTTGCGCTCCAGTTCTTACCACGATCCGGCTCCTTCTGCGGGGATATCCCCTAACGAAAAAAAAGGCCGTTCTTCCCGAAGGAAGAACGGCCTAGTGCTCGCCTGGCGGCAGGCAGTCTATTCTTCCATCTTCTCCCCGGGGGGGATAATAATAATGGAGGAAATAATAATGACGCCGATTCCGGCTTTGACTGCCATAATGCTGCTGAGTAAAATATATCCTATTCCTCTTGTCAATAGCGAAAGTGAAAAAAATTTCCATTCCGGGAAAAAATGTATAAAAATCGAAATTTACGGCGATTTGGGATTGACAATCGACTTTAGCTTGTTTAACAATCGGGCAATCATGGATCGAAGCTTCCAGGTCGGCATCATTATTATCATTTCCTCGATTATTATCCCCGGCAGGGGAGCGGAGGAAGTGTAGACAGCCGCTTAGGCGGGCGTCGTACGGCGAAACAGAGGCCGTCCTTCCTTCGGGAGGGACGGCCTCTTCGTTTTTCCGGAGTTCGCAGAAAGAAACGGAGGGTGAAGATGCGGAACAGTTTTGAATCGAAGGTTTTCAAGAGCGAAACCGTGTGGCTCGGGCCTCACCAGGAGATGGTCGTGCGCGGCGGAAGGAACCTTTTTCCCTTGCTGCCCAAGGCCTTCGAAGGACTGAGGCAGATCGGCGTGCTGGGCTGGGGAAGTCAGGGACCGGCCCAGGCGCAAAACCTGCGGGAATCGCTGGAGGGTACCGCCATCAAGGTAAAAGTGGGCCTGCGCCCCTCCTCCGCCTCCTGGAAATCCGCCCAGGCTGTCGGTTTCACCGAGGAAAGCGGAACCCTGGGCGAGATGATGGCCGTCGCCCGGGAGTCCGATCTGGTGTTGTTGTTGATCTCCGACGCCGCCCAGGCCGAGCTGTATCCCGAGATTTTCAAGGCGCTCAAGCCGGGGGCTACCCTCGGGCTGTCCCATGGATTCCTCCTGGGGGCGCTCAAGATCAAGGGCGATTCCTTTCCCAAGAACATCAACGTCATCGGCGTCTGCCCCAAGGGAATGGGGCCCTCGGTCCGCAAGCTCTACGTGCAGGGCAAGTCGGTCAACGGCGCCGGAATCAACAACAGCTTCGCCGTGGAACAGGATGTGAACGGCCGGGCGACCGATTACGCCCTGGCGTGGTCCGTGGCTCTGGGGGCGCCTTTTACCTTCAAGACTACCCTGGAGCAGGAATACAAATCCGATATCTTCGGCGAGCGGGCGGTGCTTTTGGGCGGCGTCCACGCCATCGTGGAATTCCTCTTCCGCCACTACCAGAACCTCGGTGCGACGCCGGAAGAAGCCTTTGTCAGGTCCACCGAAAGTCTCACGGGTCCCATAACCAAAACCCTGAGCCGCTCGGGATTCCTGGGGGTCTACGAATCCCTTTCCGAGGAGGGCAAGAGGGTGTTCCGCCGGGCTTACGGCGCGGCCTATTGGCCCAGCTACGAAGTGCACTACGAAATCTACCAGGAAGTAGCCTCGGGCAACGAAATACGCTCGGTGCTCCTGGCCGCCGACAGGATGAAGAAAATCCCCATGGGCAAGATCGACGAGAGCTACATGTGGAAGGTGGGAGAAAAGGTGAGGGCGGCCCGGAGTTCGGCGTCCACACCACTGGATCCCTTTACCGCCGGCGTCTACGTGGCCGCCATGGTCGCCCAGGTTGACCTGCTGGAGGAAATGGGCCATGCCTATTCGGAAATCGTGAACGAGTCGGTGATCGAGGCCGTGGACTCCCTCAATCCCTTTATGCATTTCAAGGGTGTTTCATTCATGGTGGACAACTGCTCCATCACCGCCCGTTTGGGAAGCCGCAAGTGGGCGCCGCGCTACGATTACCTCTACATGCAGCAAGCGGCCCCCATCTGGGCCGCCGGCAAGGGCGAGGACGAGGGGCTTTGGAAAAAGTTCTTGGAGCATCCGGTGCACAAGGCCCTGGCCACCGCTTCCTCCATGCGCCCCAGCGTGGATATCGCCGTGGGCGGCTGAAGGGAAGCGTTCGAAGACGTTTGTATTGACTGAGGGCGCGGCTCGCTTTATAGTGCAATCGACTTGATTGTTGGTGCCATGGAAGCGGGCCCCGCGGTTTGCAACGGCAAGATTTGGCTCTGATTCAACGGCCAGGGTCGGGACTGTCCAGGGAGTCCTCGCCCTGGCCGATTTTAAGCGCAGGAACCGTCCAGGTGGTTTTTTAAAAGCCGTCTGACTTTTGAAAAATCCTCGATTTTCTTAAAAAGCAGGATTATTGCCCCGTGCGATCTTTTTTCGATCATAAGGCTACAGTCTCCCGCGGGCGAGCTAAGGAATTGGCCGCCTGGCCTCTGTACGCCCAGGTTTTTTCCATCGCCGCGCCTGTGGTGGTGGAGCTGATTCTCACCTCCCTCACCCAGATGGTGGATATAATCATGGTCGGCAAACTGGGCGCCCATGCGATCTCGGCGGTCGGAGTGACCAACCAGCCCCGGTTCATCATGCTCGCCAGCTTTGTGGCGCTCAATGTCGGCACCACCGCCTTGGTCGCCCGGTTCAAGGGGCAGGGCAACAAGAAGGACGCCGAACTCGTCACCGGGCAAACCGTCATGCTTTCGATCAGCCTCGCCTTTCTCTTGTCCCTGCTGGGAATACTATTCGCCAAGCCCATGGTGCGTGTCATCGGCGCCGGGACGGATATACTGGACGAAGCGAGCGCTTATTTTCGAATACTCATGTTCGGCTTCATTCCCACGGCGTTGCCGATTTCCATTTCCGCGCTTTTGCGCGGCGTGGGGGATACCAAGCTGGCGATGAAATACAATATCACCGCGAATCTGGTGAACATCGTCTTCAATTATCTTCTCATTTACGGAAAATTCGGTTTTCCCCGCCTGGAAGTGCGCGGCGCCGCCATCGCGTCGGTAATAGGCTATACGGTAGCCTGCGCCATGGCCATTTGGGCGATCCTCGGCCGGCCTTTTCGAAAGCCGGGCAAGGCCGCCTCGGAGTTTATCGAGCTCCACTTCAGTCGATGGAACTTTTTCCCGAATCTTCCCATGCTTGGCCGGATCTTCAGAATCGGCCTGCCCTCGGCGGTCGAGCAGTTCGTCCTGAGGCTGGGACTCGTCCTCTACACCATCACCATAACATCCTTAGGCACGACGGTCTTCGCGGCCCACCAGGTGGTGCTGTCGATATTGAACATGTCTTTTGTCAACGGACAGGCCTTCGGAATCGCCGCGACCAGCCTGACCGGCCAGTCCCTCGGCCGGGCCCGTCCCGACAGGGCCCGGCGGGCCTCGGCGGCCTGCCAAAAGGCGGGGGCTCTCATTTCGACCCTCATGGGCGTTCTTATGTTCATATTCCGGAAACCGCTGGTCGCGCTCTTTTCGAGCGAGGCGGAGATACTCGCCCTTGGCGCGGGGATCATGATTTTCGCCGCGCTTATTCAGCCTTTTCAATCCTCCTTTCAGATCTATGCCGGAGCGCTCCGGGGCGCCGGGGATTCCCTCTTTCCGGCCATAACCCTGGGTATCGGGATTCTCGGAATCAGGCCGCTGTTTTCCTCTATCTTCATTCAACAGTTCAACATGGGGCTCTATGGGGCCTGGAGCGCCCTGATGATCGACCAAATATTCCGGTTTTTCATTATTCAGGTGCGGTATCGCCGGGGAAGATGGGTTTCGATAAAAGTCTGAAGCTTGCGTTGCCGATGAGGGCTGTATATCATCATTTCATGGCGAAGACACACGCGGCCAAGCGACTCTGGTTCAATCTAGCCGCCCGGGGGCTCACGAGCCTGCGCCAGAAACTACCCACCCTCCTTTCGGGCAAGGGGAGTCTTAAGTTGATTCCCTCGGAACTGGAAGTGCAAAAGGCTTCCAATCCCCTCATAGTAACCGACGCCACTCTCATACGGGCGGGGCTGGTCTTTCGGCTCACCGCGCTGCTTTCCGAAAGCTCGATCCCCTTCGCCATATTCGACGGCGTCCTGCCCGATCCAAGCTTCGAAGTCTGCGAGCACGGGCTGGCGGTGCTCAAGGACAATGCCTGCGATTCGGTCATAGCCCTGGGCGGAGGTTCGGTGATCGATGTGGCCAAAATAATCCGCATGGCCGCCACCCATAAAAAACCGGTAAGCGCTTTCAGGGGCCTGCTCCCCTGCAGAAATTCGGGATTACCCCTCATCTGCGTGCCCACCACCGCCGGCACCGGCGGCGAAGCCACCGCCATGGCGGTGATCACCGATCAAAAGCAACATCGCAAGATCAACATACTGGATCCGCGCCTGGCTCCCGACAGCGCCATTCTCGATCCGGAGCTCGTTGTCGGCCTGCCTCCCGGAATGACCGCCCAGACGGGCATGGCCGCCCTCGCCCTGGCCGTGGAAGCCTACACCAACAGCCTCCATTACTCCGACGTGGAGATGCAGGCCTTGGAAGCCGTCAGACTGGTTTTCGCCAATCTGCGCCGGGCTTACGCCAGGGGCGATGATCTCGAAGCCAGGGAGGCCATGCTTCGTGCTTCTCACCTCGCCGGAAGGGCTTTTTCCCGGGGTTTCGTGGGCTATACCCATGCTGTCGCCCATCGCTTCTGCGAGCGCTATCGTGTGCCGCACGGCCTGGCTAACGCCATAACCTTGCCATACTTCATGGATCTATACCGAAAGGCCGTTCCTGAGCGGCTCGCCGATCTGGCCGCGGCGGCGGGGTTGCGAAGCCGGGGAGCCGATGAGGACATGGAAGAGCCGGCGGCGGCTTTCGTCGAGGCCCTGCGCCGGTTGAACGAGGATATTGGGATTCCGGGAAAGGCCGGGTTTCTGAAGCGTGAGGATGTCCCGGGCATCGCCGCTGCGGCGCTAAAGGAGGCGCACGGCACGCCCTATCCCTTGCCTATGATCCTGGACGTCTCCGATCTGGAGGCTGTCATTGTGTCGATGTGCCCTGACTAAGGCAAGAAACCTTTACCTTTGGCTTGGTAGCGCGGGGGTTTTTACAAGGGAGGCTATGGATGAGAAGAGGCGAACGAGAGGTGCGCGACAAGGAAGCGTTGCGCGATATCATAAGGTCCTGCGATGTTTGCAGAGTTGCGTTTTGCACCGATTCGGCGCCCTATATTGTGCCTTTGAGTTTCGGCTTTTCCTGGGATGAAAACCTCGAGCTGTATTTTCATTGCGCGCTCGAAGGAAGAAAGATCGATCTTATGCGGTCCTGCGATCTGGTCGGATTCGAGATGGATTCAGGGCAGGACCTGATCAAGCATGAAATAGCCTGCAAATGGTCGACGCAGTATAAAAGCGTGATCGGCGCCGGAAGGCTTAGGCTGATCGACGATCACGAAAAGAAAATCCTCTATCTCAATCGCATAATGGAACACTACGGCTACGAAGGCCCCGGCGTCTACGACCCGGCGGTGCTGCGAAGAACCGCGGTTTTAAGGCTGGATGTGACAGAGCTGAGCGGCAAGGAGAAGCGATAGCCGCTTTTGGAGGAAATAGCTATACTCTCCCCTGATCGGGAGTCATGGTGAACAGGATCGTCAAAACCCCCGAATCCCTCGGCGCGGGGTCTTGCCATATCGGGGATATCCTGGAAAGCAAGGAATATCTCGAAGCCTTCGCGAAGGACATTTAGGCGGAAATAATGGGAAAAATAGCGCTTCGTTTTTCAAAACTCATTCTGGGCTTATTCTTCTACGCCCTGGGCATCGTGCTCACCATCCAGGCGAATATCGGCTATGGTCCATGGGAAGTTTTCCATGTGGGGCTAAGCGCCGCCACCGGTCTGAGTATCGGCGGCGCGAGCATTATCGTCGGCCTGATCATCGTCGTTATCACCGTTCTCATGGGAGAGAGGATAGGCATCGGCACCCTGCTCAATATGCTCCTCATCGGCTTTTTTCTCGACCTGCTCCTGGCCATCGGGCTGATCCCCCGAATCGAGAATACCCATGTGGGAATAATCGTGTTGATTATCGGTCTCTATGTCATATCCCTGGGTTCGTATTTTTACATCGGCTCGGGTTTCGGAGCGGGGCCCCGGGACAGTTTAATGGTCGCTTTGACGCGAAAGCTTCGATGGCCCATAGGATTGATCCGCAGCTTGATCGAATTGACGGCTACGATTCTTGGATGGATGCTCGGGGGGATGGTGGGAATCGGCACCTTGATTTCCGGCTTCGCCATAGGGTTTTGCGTGCATAGCAGCTTTAAGCTTTTGAAATTCGACCCGACGAAAATACACCATTCCACCCTCAACGAAAGTTATGCGGAAATCAGGGCCGCTTTGAGGACAAGGTAGAAACTTTTTGTTTCCGTATTCTGCGAATCACAGGTATGGAATTTGGTCTTTTATCCGGGTTGTCCACCGGCGCGGGTAGTCTCGTGGGCGCGACAAGCCTGATTCTGTTCCTGTGGGCTGCGAGCCCAAGGTTCCCGGCGCCCCGCGCCGCCGAGGGCCTTGGGGAAGACGCGCGAAAGGAGGCGATGGCATGAGGGAAATCGAGGAAAGAAAAAGCGTTCGCAGGTACAGCGCCGAGGCGATTGAAAAAACAAAGCTGGACGCGATTTTGGGAAGCGCGAGACTGGCGCCTTCGGGGCATAACAAACAGCCCTGGCATTTTATCGTGGTCGCCGACGCCGGAAAAAGGGAAGAGATCGCCATGGCATCCAACCAGCAGCGCTGGATGGCTTCGGCGCCGGTGCACATCGTTTGCGTCGCCGATATTCGGGCCAGGACGCAGAACGCCGAGCCGATGTACGTGGACGAGGAGAGCCCGAGCTTCGAACTCAAGCGGGTGATCCGGGATACTGCCATCGCGATGAGCCATATTCTTTTGGAAGCCCGGCATCAGGGGCTGGATACCTGTTGGGTGAGTTGGTACGATCAGAAGGAGTTCCGGCCGTTGCTGGGCATACCGGAGGATAAATTCGTCGTCGGCGTGATAACCCTAGGGTATGCCGACGAGGCGCCGGCACCCAAGCCCCGAAAGCGCATGGAAGAGATCCTGCATTACGAGCGCTGGTGATGTTGCGCGACATATACGACAATCTGTTGTTCGATCTGGACGGAACGTTGACCGATTCCAAGCCTGGATTGGTCAATGCCATAGAATTCGCGGTGCGGAAAATGGGGCTGGCTCCCTTGCCTCAGGCGGTCGTGGAGAAGTTTCTGGGGCCGCCGCTTTTCGGTTCTTTCGAAAAGCACTGCGGTATGGACAGGGAAACCGCCAGGATCGCGGTGAGCTATTTCCGGGAGTACTACGCGGACAGGGGAATATTCGAAAACGAGCCTTACGAGGGCATCCCGGAATTACTGGGTCGCCTGAAGGCCGCCGGGAAGAGGCTCTTCGTCGCCACCTCCAAACCGACCGTCTCCGCGTTGCAGGTCTGTGCCCATTTCGGCATCGATGGATATTTCGCGGAAATCCTGGGCAGCGAAATGGATGGCAGCATCATCGAAAAAAGCGATATCGTCGGGATATTGATCTCCAGGCATGCCCTGGGTCGGCGCGAAAGCCTCATGATAGGGGACAGGGAAAACGATATCGTCGGTGGGAGCGGAAACGGCCTGGATACGGTGGCGGTGGGGTACGGATACGGTTCCGAGGAAGAGCTGCGACACTCCAACGCGACGTATTACGCTAAAACAATCAGCGATCTCGGGCGCCTTCTGCTGTCCTGAAATCGATATCGCTCAACGCGGCTTCGTAGACGATCATGGCCTTCTTCCGCTCGAGTCCCCATTTGAAGCCTCCCAAATGTCCATCGGTACGCAGGACCCTGTGGCAGGGGACGAGATAGCCGATGGGATTGGAAGCCACGGCGCCGCCCACCGCCCTTGAAGCGCCGGGGCTATCGGCCATCCGGGCGAGCCTGGCATAGGAAACAAGGCAGGACTCGGGAACCGTCAGAAGGCTGCGCCATACTTTCAAGTGAAACTGGCTGCCCCTGAGGTGGAGGGAGAGCGGCGCCCTGGAATCCCGGGCGAATATGTTTCCGAGCAGGGTTTCGGCCAGGGCGCGGTCCTGCGTGCAGCGGACCCCGGGCCATCGGCGCAGCACGAGCGCATGCGCGGCCGCCTGGTCCAAAACCTTGGGCGAATCCAGAAAATTCAGGGATAGGATGCCTTGGGCGCCGACTTCGATGCGGCAGAGCCCGAAGGGACTGTCGGAATATCCGTAACGGATTTCCCCGATTCCGCTGCCGGCGGCCGGGTTGTTCCGACCGAGAACCTCTTCGTGAATGGAAAGTCTGCGAAGCCACAAGGGTCTGAAGGTTTTGCCGGAATAGGGGTCTTCCAACAGATGTTCCGATTCTTTCATCAAGCGAACCAGGGTTCGCGGGTCCAGATCGCTCATACAAGCCCTTCCTGGAGCCGAAAATCGCGGCCGCCAGGGGCCGCGGGGTAGTTGTCGAACTCTCTTGTATCTCTTCGATGCAGGTACTATCTCTTACTGATAATACGATATCCCGGGCGCGAAGGCTAGGCGAGGTTATGGTATAAAGAAATCCGGTTGGGTCGGTGGGGAAGCTTGCGGTTCTCCGGTCCTGGGACTATCCTGGATCGAATGTAAATTCCGGCCCGTACCGCCCCAGGCTAAGCTCTATGCGGTGGCGCGCGGCAGCCCGGCGGGGCTTCGATGGGTGGAATAAGCTTTCGGGATTGCGGCCTTTATTTCGAAGAGGGGGAAAACAAATGAGTGTTTCGAGGGGCGGCCGAGCCCTTCCTGTGCTGGCGGTCCTATCAGCCACGGCGATTTGCGCGTCCAGCGGGCTTTTTATAAAAGGTCTCCCCTTTTCCAGCATCGCCATGACAAGCCTGCGCATGACGACCCCATTCCTTCTGGCATTGCCTTCGGCATGGCGGCATGGGGTGCTCTTCGGAAAACCGGGAATGAGGAAGGCGCTTTTTGTGGCCAGCGCCCTCAATGGTTTCAGGATGCTGCTCTTCGTCATAGCATTCAAGTTGACCAGCATGGGCAATGCCGTCGTGCTTCTGTACCTGTGGCCCATCTTCGCCCTATTGGTGGAAAGCCTCAAGGAGAAAAAACCCCTTGGGTTTTCGAAGGTGGGGGTTCTGCTGATCTCCCTCTTCGGCGTGGTGGTCATGAATCTGCATAATGGTTTCGCCCTGTCCCGCAACGATTTTTGGGGCAGCCTGATTATGATTGTTTCGGCTTTCGTCTATGCCGTCACCGCTGTCATGTTCAAGAAAGCCTTGAAGGAAGTAAAGGAAGTGGATACGGTGTTTTTCCAGAACGCCGCGGGGGGTATAGTCTTTCTGCCTTTTCTCGTCGCGGAACTTCCCGGCGCGGCCATCGCCCATATCGGACTGGGCGCCCTCTACGGCCTGGTGGTGGGATTCATCGGATTCGGCCTTATTTTTTATGGCATGAAGCGCCTTACGCTTTTCCAGTACGGCGCCCTTTCCTACACCGAGGTTCCCTTCGCGGTGTTGGCGGGGATACTTTTCCTCGGCGAAGGGCTAACGATCAACCAGATGGCGGGTATCCTGCTGGTTGTGGGAGGGAGTTTCCTTGCCCAGCGTCTACGCAGCCTTCCCGCGACGGGGGCTCCGGAAAGGGGCTGGTTTGCCAAAGCTGCCGGGAGAGGAAAAAAGACGGGAGAGACTAGGCGCCGGCTTCCGAGGCGATGATCGTGGCTTGTTCGCGAAAGTCTTCTAATTCCTGGATCCAGAATGCCCTGCTCCCCCAGTCGGGGAACTCTTTTTTGAACCAGAGATCCTGGCGCTGGAGTGCTCTCCAGGCCAAAAAGTGCAGCATCCTGTAGAGGCGGAGGCTTTCGATGAGGCCTGTGCTTCCCGCAGGCAATTCTCCGAATTCGGCGTAGCCTTCCATCAGGAGTCCCAGCTCCCGGCCGCATTCGGCGGCGCGGCCCGGCAAGAGGAGCCAAAGGTCCTGTATCGGCGGCCCGATCGCCATGTCGTCGAAGTCGAGGAGCAACAGGCCTTCGCCCGGACGTTCGAGAATATTGCCGCGGTGGAGGTCGCCGTGGATTCGTTGTACCCGGGGCGAAGACATGGTTTCGTATCCGGCCTTGATCGCGTCCTTGCAGAGGCCGACGAATTCGGCTCTGAACTCGGGGTGGATGAGGGCTTCGATTTTTTCCAGATTGGATAGGGCGAGTTCGGGCCCTATCCTCACCCTGGAGGGGGCGTCCCGGAGCGAGCCTGCCGCGTGAAGTCTGCCGGCGAGTCTGCCCAGTCTGAGCCAGTCCGAGTCTCCCTCGGCGTCGAAGTTCCGGCCTCCTCTTTTCGGGTAGAGGGTAAAGAAAAAGCGCAGGGGTTTCCGGCCATTTTTTTCCTCAGGCTCCAGATCGAAGGCCGAAAGGCCTTCCCCTTCGGAGTTTTCCACAGGCGCGATTACGGGGATTTCGGCCTTTTGGCAATCCGCGAGGAAGTCCTGCTCCTCCCTGATCGCCTTTTCGCTCCAGCGGCCTGGTCTGTAAAATTTGACCACGTAGTCGTCCCCGGCCTCGCTGCTCAGGCCGTATACGCGGTTGACGTAGCTGGAGCAGGGGCTGAGTCTTCCATCGGGCTTGATGTCGTAGGCTGACTGTACCGCGTCGAAGATGATATCGGGGGAGAGGAGGTCGAAGGGGCTGCCGTTATCTGGGTTTGGAATCGGTGTCCCGGCCGGAGTTTTCAAGCCGTCTTTGCCGCCACCGTCTTCGTTACGATCGTTCACGCCTGGCTGTCCTTCTGGGCCAGCTCTTCCCAGCGGAGGCTGAGGGATTCTATGAGGGCCAGGACTTCGTGGTAGCGAAGCTGGCCGGCCCTTATGTCCTGGGGCGCGGCGCCCGCCCGGGCGAAGAGGGCCTCCAGATTCGCTTTCTCGGATTCCAGTTCGTCGATGCGGGGCAGGATTCCCCCCAGTTCCCTGCGCTCCGCGAAACTGAGCTTCTTGGGCCTGCGGGCGGGCGCCGCGCCCGCAGCCGCCGTACCTTGAAGCGCCGCGCCGACCTTCCTCGGACCGGGGGACTCGGCCCGGTCGGACCTGGCCTCCCTCCACTCGAGGTAGGAGCCGTTGAAGGGCGAAACCTTTCCGTCGGGCTCAATCACCAAGAGAAAGCGGGCGATCCGGTCGAGGAAGGCCCTGTCGTGGGAGACGGCGACTATGCAGCCCTGGAACCCCTCCAGGAATTCCTCCAGGGCTTCGATAGTCTCTATGTCCAGATCGTTGGTGGGTTCGTCCAATAAAAGAAAATTAGGAGCCTCGGCCAGAATGCGCACCAGCTGGAGCCTGCGCCGTTCGCCGCCGGAGAGTCTTTCCACCGGCAGAGCCTGGAAATCCCGGTCGAAGCCGAAGCGCTCCAGCAGCAGGGCGGCGTCCTGGGCCGCGCCCTCGGAAAGCCGCAGTCGTTCGGCGTGGTCACGGATATAGTCCAGGACGGAGATCCCCTGGGGGATCGAATCGCCGTCCTGCTCGAAATAGGATATCCGAACCGTATCGCCCCGGACTATGGAGCCTTCGCCGACTTCGAGCCTTCCCCCGATCATATCCAAGAGACTCGTCTTTCCGCAGCCGTTGGGGCCGACCACCCCCAGCCGGGCTCCGGGGGCAATTTCATAGCTGAAAGGCTTCAGTATCCGCCTCTCGCCATAACGAAGTCCCAGCTTGTCGATTTTCACCGCCTTCTTGCCCAGACGGCTTTCGGCGGAGGAAAAGACGAAATTCGAGGCCGGCCGCTCCAAAACCGAGGCTTGCATAGCCTTGATTTCGTCCTTGCGACGTTCGCTCTTGGTCGCCCTTGCCCTGGCTCCCCGCATGAGCCATGCCATTTCGATCTTGAGATTAGCCGCCCGTCGCTGCTCCGCCGCCTCCAGGCTCGCCCAGCGTTCGGCCTTGCGTTCCAGGTAGGCCGAGTAGTTGCCGGGATGGCGGAATACCCTGCGCCGGTCGATCTCCAGGATGGCATCGGCCACGGCGTCCAAAAACCATCGGTCGTGGGTGACCAGCACAAAGGCGAAGCCGGCGTTCAAAAGGCGGGTTTCAAGCCACTCTATGGAGTCCAGGTCCAGGTGGTTGGTAGGTTCGTCCAGGAGCACGAGATCGGATTTGGGCGCCAGGGTTCTGGCAAGGGCGGCCTTTTTGACTTCCCCTCCCGACATGGTGGCCAAGGGCTTTTCCATGTCGGCGAGACCAAGCTCGGCGCAGAGGGATGCGTAGCGGTTTTCCAGGGGAACGGGGCCGAGGGCTTCGAGTTCCTTTTCCACCCGGGCAAGCTCCCTGCCCCGGGCGGTTTTGAGCATGAGCCTGAGTCTAATCTCGGGGGCATCGCCGGAATAGAGAAATTCAGAAAGGCTGACCCCGGGCTCGAATTGGGGGATTTGCTCCAGGCTTGATATGGCCAGATCGCGGCGATGGGCCAGGCTTCCCCTATCCGGTTCCAGGCGGCCGGCGATGAGTCTGAGCAGGGTCGTTTTGCCGCAGCCGTTTTTGCCCACCAGACCGATGTGCTCCCCGGCCTTTAGTCCCAGGTCGAGGTCTTCGAAGAGGTAGCCGTCCTTGAGGGCGACCGCGGCCCCGGACATGGATAAAATGTTCATTCGGCGGCAACTATACCACAGGGCCGCGGCATGCTTCTATCCGCGGCCGCCCTTACAGCACGGCTCTTATCTCGGCATCCCTGCGATAGGATTCGGGCAGGGTCTCTATTCTCTGGGCCGAGCCGAGGGCCCCCGACACGGCCCGGGACCGCGCTTCGGCTATGGCCTTGCCGAAGGCGCGGAAGTCGGCTGCCGAGGCGTCCAGAATCTGGTCGCGCATACGCTGCCTGTCCTCGTGTCCATAGCCTGTAAGATGATAGACGAGGCTTACGTAACCCTTCATGTCGGGCAAGAGATAGCTGTCCACCCCGCCTATGGTGCCGATAATAGCCCGCTTTAGCTCTTCCTGGCTTATATCGATATTCGCCAGATAACCGGGAACCGTATCGAAGATTTGGAAGGTCTCTTGCAGATTGGGATCCCTGTAGGAGAGGAGCATGAAGTTGCCCGAGTTGAGATCGTAGGTGGAAAAGCCTCCGTAGGCACCGCCCTGCACCCTTACCTTTTCCCAGAGGTAGGCCGTATCCAGGTATTTCTTGGCCACCAGGAAGGCCCCCGAAGCTTCGGCGATGAGGGGAAAGGCCCTGCCTACGAAGTTCACCTGGCTCGGGGCGGTGAGGTACTCGTATGGCGGCGCAGGCTGTTCGCCGCCCTGGCCGTTCGTATAGTCCGCTTTCCCGGCGAGTACAGGGACCTTCCCATCGCCAGCCCCCCCGGCGGGGAGCTTCGCGGCGAAGGCTCTCAGCTCCGGCATCAGCTTCTCGAAATCGTCTTTATCGATCGTGGCGTTGGCGATGCAGCCAGAGGCTCGAATAACCGCGTTCCTGGTTTCCTTCAGCTCCGAGAGCACCGAAGCCCAATCGGTATCGATCCTCCCGGCGAGTTCGCGTAAAAAATACAACTGCTCGAGGCCGTTTATCAGTTCCGACTTCCGTTCGGACTCCGAGAGCCGGGATAAAAGTCGCTGTCCGATCATCGCGTGGCCGGCGGGAATGAAGGATGCCTCGGATTGGGCTTTTTCCTCCAGAACTATCTGTTTGAAACGCTCCTTGTTGTCCAGCCTGGCGCCCAGGAGGATTGAGGAGAGAAGTTCCAAAAGCCTGGGTGTCTTGTCGGCCATGGCTTTGGCCCGGAGCAGAAAGTAGGCGACCGCTTCTTTTTTCTTCCACCTCGTGGCCATAAGGCTGTTGGCCCTCACTCCGCCGGTATGCTTGCCCAGTTCCTGGCTCAGGGCCACATAGTCGAAGTCCTCGGTGCCCATCTCCAAAAGCGCTCTGCCCAGGAGTCCCAGATAGGGGAGAAGACGCTCCGGCAGGTTTTCAAGGCTGAAAGCCAGATCCAGATAGAGTATGGAGCTGGTGGGCAGATCGTGGTAGAGCAGGGGAATGTTTCCCAGACGAACCTCCTGGGCGGGAAGCCTTAGGGATTCCCTGGGCAGGTCCTCCAATGTCAGCCCGGGAATGGTCGCCAGGGCTTGGGGACTATCGGGCTTTTCCTGGAGGGCTTTGAGTCGTCGGGCCGATGTCTCTATCGCCTTCATCTCGTCCTTGGAGAGGGATGTCTTGATTTTGGCCAGGGCTTCCTTTTCCTCGGCCTCCCGCTTCGAGCCCTCTTCGGGATCGGGGAGAATGGTCACCGTGCTGCGGTGCGGATTGTCCAAAAACCACTTCCGTATGAGGGACTCGAAGTAGCCTTTGCCGCCCAGGGCTTTGCGCTTGATGGCTTCGAGAACGCTTTCGAAGCTTAAAGAGTCCAGGGGGTTGAGTTCGTAAAGCCAGTCGTTGAGGGCTTCGAGATAAATGGCCAAGCCCCGGGGGAAGCGGCCGGTGTTCTTTTCCCTCATGGCGAATTCCACCGTGTTGAGGGAGGCTTCAACGCTGTTTTTGTCTATTCCCCGTTCCGCCAGCCTCGAAAGTTCTTTCAACACCAGGGCTTCCACCTCGGCCGTTTTGCCGGGATGGACTCCCTTGAGGCCCACGGACCAGGCCATGGTTCTCAGGGACTCCTCCAGGCCGAAGCCCGCCAGGTCCTCGCCCAGGCCCGAGTCGATGAGCGCCTTGCGCAGGGGAGAGGCCGGGGTGGCGGTGAGGATGTGGGAGAGAATGGCGAGCCCGAGACTCGTCTCATGGTCGCCGTGCTCGCCCAGAGCCCAGTTCACCGCCGTCCAGGCCTTGGGATCCTTTCCCTCGTAATAGGCGGTCCTGTGTATAGGCGCTTTGAATGCCGGCTGCGGGGCCGGCAGGGATGCGATTTCGAGTTTGGAGTAGCCGGCCAGCCGGGATTCCAGGAAGGCCAGGCGTTCTTCCGGTTCGTCGTCGCCGTAGAAATAGATAAAAGCGTTGGATGGATGGTAGTAGGTTTCGTGGAAAGCCTTGAATTCACCGTAGCTTAGTTGGGGGATCACCCGGGGGTCTCCCCCCGAATCCAGGCCGTAGGGACTGTCGGGGAAGAGGGAGCGACGGCAGAGATCGTCGTGGAAGTCGTCGGGATCCGAATAGGCTCCCTTCATCTCGTTGAACACCACCCCCTTGTAGCTCAAATCCCCGGTTTCGGGGTCCACCTCGTAATGCCAACCCTCCTGCCTGAAGGTGTCTTCGCTGATCAGGGGATTGAACACCGCGTCCAAATACACATCCACCAGGTTGTAAAAATCTTTCTTGTTCGTGGAAGCCACGGGGTAGACTGTCTTGTCGGGGTAGGTGAAGGCGTTCAGGAAAGTGTTAAGGGAACCCTTTAGGAGTTCCACGAAAGGTTCTTTCACCGGATATTTTTTGGAGCCGCAGAGCACCGAGTGCTCCAGGATGTGGGCGACGCCGTCGGAGCGGCTGGGAGGCGTCCTGAAGCCTATGCCGAAGGCTTTGTTCTCGTCCTTGTTGCTCAGGGAAAGCAGGCGCGCTCCGGTGGCGTCGTGCCTGTACAATCCGGCGGTCGAATCGATTTCGTGGATAAATCTTTCTTCTATCAGGGTGAACGACATTGGTTCTCCTTCCGTGATGCTTGGGCGTTTATAGTTTATGAAGCCTGTCTATCGTATCGGCGGATCTTTCAAAGCTTGTCCGGCTTTTGAAAAATCTTCCTTTTTTTCAATATACTGTAAATCGTCGAGGAAAAGACCATGCGGGCGAGGACATTCGAGATAGCCAGGCCCGCCGCGATGGCGAAGGCTGTCATAATCGTGCTCAAACCCAGCTCCACCGAGCGGTACGTGCTCCCTTCCAGGCTGGAGAGCATTGTGTAATACATGCCCCCGCCGGGGACCAGGGGGATAATGGAGGCGATCATGTAAAGGGTCGCGGGGCGCCGGCGGACCCTGGCGGCGATTTCGGCATAAAGGCCCGCGGCCAGGGCGGCGAAAAAGGTGGCGAAGGCCGGGGAGCCCGACTGGGGCATGGCCTGAAGGACGGCCCAGCCCAGGGCCGAACCGCCTGATGCGAGGATGACATCCGCCGAGTGAAGACCGAAGAGGACGGAAAAAGCGGAGGTGGCCAGGCCCGCGAAGAGGGGTTCCTTGAGCTGGGAGAATATACCGCTTAGTTGGGGGTTCATGCCTGCCCTCCCGAGAGAAGGAGTTGCCAGAGGGCGTAGGCGCCGCCGGCGCCCGCCGAAATGGCCGCGGCGGTGATCACGGCGTCCACCCCCCTGGCCAGGCCCGCTATGAGGTCCCCCGCGATGGTGTCGCGTATGGCGTTGGTTATCGCCACCCCGGGAACGAGGAGCATGATCACCCCTATGATCACCGCGTCGGTATTGATGGGCAGGCCTGCATAGGCTGCGCCGAGGGATGCCAGGGCGGCGAAGGCTCCGCCGGTGAAGCTGGAGAGAAAACCGGGTAGCTTGAGGCGCTGGCACGCATAGATGAGAATGGAAAGCAGGGCGCCCATGGCGGCGGCCGTAAGGGCATCCACGGTCTTGCCCTTGAAGAGGAGGGAAAACCAGCCGGCCCCGAAGGCGCTGGCGATCATGCGTATCCAAACGGGGCGGTCCCGCATCCGCTCCACCTCGTCCAGCTGCCGCGCCGCCTCCTCGATATCGATATCGCCCAACAAAAGATGGCGCACCATGTTGTCGATCCTGTAAACCTTCTCCAGGTTCATGCCGTGGCGTTTGATGCGCCTGACCACTGCCCTTACCTTGCCGTCCTCCCCGGAAAAAGAGAGCATGAGACCCGTGCTGGTGGCGAAGCATTCGGCCTCGGTGCCGCCCTGACTGATGATAATGCCCATGGCGATGTACTCCGCCCTGTAGGTTTCGCCCCCGCTTTCGAGCATAAGGCGGGAAGCGTCGGCGGCGAAGAGAAGAAGGTCCTCGGAGAGCATGACTGTATACTAGCCCCTGGGACGAAACTGGGCAAGGATCGTGTCCGAGCTTCGGTGTGTCGGCCGGTTCAGTAGTTCCTGGCGAAAAGCGCCCTATGTTTGGCCGGGGCTCCGCAGATCGCGCAGCTGCCCTCGATGCCTTCCTGGTCGCCCAGGGGCATGCAGCGCAGGGTGGCTTTTGTTTTAGCCTTGAGATCCGCTTCGCAGGCGGCGGAGCCGCACCAGAGGGCCCGCGCGAAGCCGCCGTGAGCGTCGGCGGTGCCCATTCCCTCGGCGCCGAAGTATTCCAGAAGACCGGGCAGGTCCGCCACATCCTGGGTATGTTCCAGCCTGAAGGCTTTGGCTTTTTCGTAGAGCGACTTCTGGATATCCGCAAGGCTTGTCTTGACCGCGCCGACCGCTTCAGCCATGGGAATGATCTTCTTTTCCCCCGAATCCCTGCGCGCGAGTACGAGCTTTTCGGCCTGCATGTCCCTGGGGCCGATTTCGATGCGTAAGGGGCTGCCCCGCATCTCCCATTCGGCGAACTTCCAGCCCGGGCTGGAGGAGTCGTCCGAATCCACCAGGACCCGGACCCCCGCCGCCTTGAGCTCGGCGCTGATCTTCTCCGCGTAGGCCAGGACCGCCGACTTGGAATCGTTTTTATAGATCGGGACGATGACCGCTTCCTCGGGGGCTATGGAGGGCGGCAGGACGAGGCCCTTGTCATCCGAATGGGTCATGATAACCGCGCCGACCAGGCGGGTGGAAACGCCCCAGCTCGTGGCCCAGACATAGTCCAGATTGCCCGCCCTGGTCTGGAATTTCACGTCGAAGGCCTTGGCGAAGTTTTGGCCGAGGAAATGACTGGTCCCCGCCTGCAGGGCTTTTCGGTCCTGCATCATCGCCTCGATACAGTAGGTCTGTACCGCCCCGGCGAATTTTTCGCTCTCGCTCTTGATCCCCGTCACGACGGGAATGCAGAGATGCCGCTCCACCACATCCCTGTATACCTCGAGCATGCGCAGGGTTTCCTCCACCGCTTCTTCCCTGGTTTCGTGGGCGGTATGGCCTTCCTGCCAGAGAAATTCGCTGGTCCGCAGAAACAGGCGGGTGCGTTTTTCCCAGCGCAGCACGTTGGCCCATTGGTTGATGAGAAGGGGCAGGTCCCGCCAAGACTGGATCCAGTCCTTGTACTTGGACCATATGATCGTCTCGGAGGTGGGGCGGATACAGTAGGGCTCCTCCAGCTTCTCGCCGCCTCCGTGGGTCACCACCGCTAGCTCCGGGGCGAAACCTTCGACGTGCTCGGCTTCCTTTTCCAGAAAACCCATGGGGATGAGGAGGGGAAAATAGGCGTTCTGGTGCCCCGTTTCCTTAAAACGGCGGTCGAACTCGTCCCTTATCCGCTCCCAGATAGCGTAACCCCGGGGCCGGATGACCATACTCCCTTTCACCGGCGAATAATCGGCCAGTTTCGCGTTCAGAACGATATCGATATACCACTGGGAGTAATCGACTTCCTTGGGAGTGATCTTGTCGGCCATACAATACCTCAAGCATAGAGAAGGATTGGCAACTTAAGGCTTTTTCAAAAGTCGGACGAGTTTTGAAAAAGCTACCTTGAAAACGCGAAGCCGCTTTCAAAAGCTGACGGACTTTTGAGAGCGGTTCAACTATACCGATAAAGGCTTCGCAATTTCAATCGGAAGAAATGGTCGTACCGGGAATGCGCCCGGGGTCTTTTCGGCGCCAGGGTTTTCGATATATTCTTTTCTCCGTGACCTTGCAGACACGACGCAAAACCTACTGGATTCTTTTCGGCCTGGACGCTTTTCTCCTTCTGGTGGGCCTGGTGTTTTCCATCATTCTTTTTTTCATGAAGCGTGTCCCCATTTTTCTCATCGAGCGGGGAATATACGCTACCTACGACCTCTTCGGCCTTCGCGTCCCTTCCCTGGGCTACTCCCTGGCAAACGCCCTCCTCCTGGCCGCCTACTCGGTGGGAGTGAGTTTTTTTATTCTGAAAAGTTTCAGAAAAACCGTGTCGCCGGAAATTTTCTTTTTTGTTTTCTGGCTCTGCAGCCTGGCCTTCGAGGCGCTCAGGCCGCTGCACCTTTTCATGGCGGTGCAAGGCGCCTCGGATTCCAGCCTTGCGGTCCTGGACAGGCTCTACATGGGGAGCAGATTCCTGGGTCTCATCACGATTTTCATCTCCGGCCTTTATGCCGCGGGAATGCGCAACGACAAGCAATTTTCCATAATCGCCGTTTGTGTCGGCATCAGCGTGGCTTTGAGTTCGATAATGCCGGTAAACACCGGGATATGGGCGGCCAACCTGATGTTCAAGCTCGGGTATGGAAGGCTCGTGGACGGATTCTCCGCGGCCATCCTCCTTATCACCATCGCGAACTATTTGATCGCCGTAAGGGTGCGGGGCGACAGGGTCTATTATTATATCGCCGCCGGAATCGCCCTTACCGTCGCCGGCGCCCTGATCGCCAGCCGGGGCGCTTCGCCCCTCGCCAGCCTGCTCTCTCTGGCGGCGATGACGGGGGGAGGCTTTATCTATATCTACAAATTACATGCCTTCTATTTGTGGCAATAGCATATTCGCGGATATTTCGAAGGCTGAACTAAATCCGGAACAGGCTCGGAACGCCATATTCCTATATTCCCAGAACCATGGCGGTCGCGCCGGCGGCTAATGGCAGGAGTATATTGTCCCAATCCTTGGTGGGCGCGGCCTCCACCAGGGTGGAGACGAAGGCGATGACAAGCGAAGCCCCGACCCTGCCGCTGATCATATAGCTTGGGAGAAAGGAACAGATAAAGCAGGTTATGCTCCCTTCCAATGATTTGCCCCGGGTAAGGGGAAGCCTGATCCTTCCGATAGTCTTGCCCACGAGGCTCGATAAGCCGTCGGCGAAGGCGAGGATATAGATGGCGACGCTCGCCGGTCCTTGGGGAAAGAGAATCAGCACCAGCAGGGCGCCTAGTCCCAGGGTTACCGGACCTGTGACAAAGCGGCCGCTGTCCCGCAGACGGGCGGCACGGGCGGTGACGGCCGAAATGATGGGAATCGAATATCCTTTCATCCGCAGGGTTTCGAATATGCTGTAGCCGATGATTCCCCCGGAGAGGAGGAGAAGCGTCAAAGCCCTGGAAAGGGAAAAAAGAAGCGGAACAAGGGCGATGAGAAGATGAATCGACTTGCGGGTGAGCTCTATGGAGATTTCTTGGCGGGAAGCCTTTTCCCTGACCTTTGCCGGCTGGGCATAACTTCGCGGTATCGCGGGATCTTCTTGGCGCATCGTTTCTCCGTGGCCGCTTCTTGACAGCCTCGAGGGGCTTTGGTAGGATGCCTTGCTGTCGGAAAACGCTTGTGCGGGCAAGGATCGGCGAAGAATGCGCAAGGCCTCCTGCAACATTCCAGTGCTTTTTATGGGCGATTAACTCAGCGGGAGAGTGCGCGCAAGGCCTTCCTGCAACGTTCTAGTGCTTTTTGTGGGCGATTAACTCAGCGGGAGAGTGCTACCTTCACACGGTAGAAGTCACTGGTTCAATCCCAGTATCGCCCACAAAAAGCACTTTTTTATCTCCGCAGCCTTGCGACCCTTCGCACGGTAGAAGTCACTGGTTCAATCCCAGTATCGCCCATAAAAAGCATTCTTGCCTTAGGCCTGCCACCCTTCTTAAGATGAAATCCCCCGAATGGGAATCCGATTCCGCCCTCCTGAGCGCTTTTTCAATCATTCTGCCCGCATCCGTGATTTCGGGCGGCCCTGAAAGGGAGACGGGACGATAAAGCCCTCGTCTCCCTTTAGAGTATAAACCCACTATTCGGTTTTTTCTACAACCATCGAAGCCCTGGCCGCGACCCTGTCTTCTATCTTGCCCAGGGTCCATATCAGCACGGCGGCGACGAAGGCTATCGCTCCCACGAGCGGCCAGACCGAACCTACGCCGCTCTTGTCGATCAAGCCTCCTATGACCGGCGGGCTTATGGTCCAACCTATTCCCCCTATGACCGGCAGTACTGCGTTGAAGCGGCCCCGGTGCGAAATGGGCGTATGGTTGGCCACATAGGCGCCTTCGTTGGTCGCGTTCACGATTTCCCCCAGTGTCCAGAGTATGGTGGAGAGGTACAAGAGCCAGAGATTCCGGGATATGCCGATCATCCCGAAACCGATGGCGTAGAAAACGCCGGCCAAGGCCACGGCGTTGATGGGTTTCCACTTCCGCGTAAGGGCCATGACCGGTGTCGAAAGAAAAATTACCAGCGCCGCGTTCAGCGTCATACAGGTGCCGAATATCGCCGCCCCGGAGAGGCCGAAAAATTCCTTGGACTGGAGAGGAAGGGCGAAGCGGTGCTGGGCGTACACGAACCCATACCAGGTTGTGATCATGGTGAAAATGATGAGGAAGGGTCTGGAAGACAAGGCTTGCAGAAGATTTCCCTTATACGCTTCCTCGGTGCTGCCCGATCCTATGGTGGCGTCGATCTGTTGCTGGGTCGGCTTGGTCTCCGGCACCTTGAGCGCCACGATGTATATGGCGGCGAAGATGGCGATTCCGTTGCCCCAGAACAACCAGGAGGTGGAGTGTTCGAAGAGGAATCCCGCGATGAGCGATCCGACGGCGAAACCCAGATTATGCCCCAAGTAGGTGAGGGAGAAAGCCGTCCTCCGGTTTTCTGGCGTGGTGAGGTCGGTCATCATGGCGCTTCTCGCCGGGTCGGTAATGCCGTCGAAGAACACGCTGGCGAGGATCAATACCGGCACGTACTCGGCCAAGGCGGCGAATCCGCAGGGTATGTAGAGGGCCCCCGAGATTATTTGCGCGACCACCATGATCTTCTTGCGGCCGAGCCGGTCGGCCAACTTGCCGCCGATGAACCCCGCGGGTATATATACCATCGATATGATGAACATGAACCTTCCGGCTTCGCTCTGGCTCATGTTCAGCCTGCCGGTGAGATACAGGGTCATGAAAGGGAATACGAATATCCCCACCGAGTTGACCACTGTGACTAAAAAGAGAGTGTAGAGGGGTTTGGGAAGTCCCCGGTACACGCCGAACAATCCTTCCGCCCTACGGCGGACCGCGTGGAAGAAGCCTCCTCCACGATTGGCGTTTGTGCCCATAGTATTACGCTCCCGCACAATGTGCGGCTTTTGTCCCGTATGTGTTACGGTAAGATAATTGCGTTACGCGCGCAATATCCCTAACAATGCGGAGCGCTTGAAGTAAAGGAATTGGAAAGAGGGGTGAGCTTTCTTTCGCTTAAGCCTCAAGCAGCTTCGCGTGCAAGATAAGACTGGTTATTGATGGTTACACTCACTGCTTTGGCTCCTTTCTTGGAAGTTTTCCGTATGGTGACGGAATTTCATGATATAGTCAAGCAGAGCGGAAAGGCCGGGAGGATATGCTTATGGAAAAATTATTCTTTCCCGAAAAAGACGGGAACATCGATATAATCGAAGCGGGTTCCCTGTCCCGTATGATCAAGGCCTATGGCGAAAAGACCATGATGGTGGAAGTATATTTCGAGACGGGCGCCAGGGGGACTGCTCATGCCCATCCCCATGAGCAGCTGTCCTATTGCCTGGAAGGCGAATTCGATTTCTTCATCGAGGGTGAAAGCCGAAGTATTAAGGTCGGCGATACTGTGTTGATTCCCGGTGGTAGACATCACGGGGTCTTTTGCCGCGCCAAGGGGAGGCTTCTGGATGTTTTCTCGCCCCCCCGAAAGGATTTCTTGGGCCAAAAGGCCGGGTAATCCAAGGGGCGTCGGGCGTTCGAAAGTTTGGAGCCTTAAGCGGCCCTTATATACGGCTGCGGGGGCGGGCTTTCTTCTTAAAGGAAAAAGCTTTCCCCCGAAGGATAAAATGACGATGCTCTTTAGCAAGGGATTGAATTCGGCATGAGCAATTATCTTCAAAGCCTGGGCAAGGCCGGCTCGGCCAGAAGACGCAAAATAACTTTCTATGTTCTGCTTTTGGTTTTTGTCTTCGCCGCCCTGGAAATTTTCATTCTCGCCTATAGACCGCCGAAAGACGCCCTTCTTGTCGAACCGGAGGTGAGCTTCCTTCGGGATGAGGTTATGCTCGGGCAGCAAAGCCTGCCTCTTCTCCTCTCCAGCGGCGGCGATCCCAATTTTATCAGCGGCGAATATAGTTTTACCCTTCGTCTCCTTTTGCCGGAGGGAACGGAGGGCTCGACAAGGAAGGTCCTGGTATTTCCCCAGATTTCGGGTAGTTCGCTGGAGGTCTTCTTCGATGGCGAAAAGCTCGGGAGCAGGGGCGATCCTGTCTCCGGCCAATCCAGCATCTGGAATTCCATACATCAATTCTGCCTTCCGACGCAGCTGACCGCCGGCGAACACTTCCTGGAGGCTCGTATCCAGGGAACCTACGAAGCGGGCATCGTGGCTATTCCCTATGTCGTGAATGCCGATACCAACTCCCTCAGACTCTTCATGCTCGATTTTTTCACCAACTACTCCATTTGGCTTTCAATCGGCTGCATCCTGATAGTGTCGCTCATCGTTTTGAGCATGGGTTTCTTCACCGAGCAAAGCCGCTCGGCGAATCTGCTCCTCGGGCTGGCCGGACTGGCGGTGAGCGTCTTCCTTACGGATTTCGTCTATATAGAGCGACTGCCCATGAGCTTGGTGGCGTTCAAGAAGTTGGTGGTTTCCTTGCGACACTTTAGCGTTGCCTGCTTTACCGTCGCATACCTGCGCCTCTTGGGTAAGGGCTTGAGCCTGGCGGCCAAGGCTTTCGCCGCCTTCCAACTGGCATGTTTCGTGCTGATCATCGTTTACCCCGGCGATATAATCGCCATTAAGAGACTGTATAGCCTCACGTTTCTTGGATTTATCCCCTCCCTTTTATATCTCTTGTATAAGGTTATCCACCATGCCGCCGAAACCGGAGACCTCTCCATCCTGCTTTTCGGGGTCCTGGTGGTCTTTTTGAGCGCCGGCCGGGACATCGTGGTTATGGTTATTCTGCGTCCCGACGGTTTTATACTGATTTCCCACTATGGGTTTATCGTGTTGGCCTTGAGTTCCTGCGCCTTCGTGGTGAACGATTCGCTTCGGCAATATAAAAATCTGGCCTTCGAACGGAGCAGGGCGGCCGCGTTCAGGGAGGAGGCCCTGCGTGACGAGCTTACCGGTTGTTATAATAGAAAACTCCTGCCCTTCCTTACCGGGAACCTGGCCAAGCCGTATTCGCTGCTGGTGTTCGATATCGACGATTTTAAGCGGATCAACGATCGTTTCGGTCATGAGACCGGCGATGCGGTGCTGAAAGAGCTGGTGTGCATGGCCGGGAGGAATATCAGGTCCCACGATTACATCGTGCGCACCGGAGGGGACGAGTTCCTGATCATTCTCAGATCCTGTCCGCTGCAGATCGCCTGTTTTCTGGCGGAGCACCTGATCGCCGAAGCGAACAGCTTCGCGATACCGCTTCCCGGCGGCCAGGGCGGCGAGGTCGGTCCTGATGTCGGCGCCAGGACTTATCGCAGCGCCGGCGCCGATGCCTATCACGCCACCGATACCGATCCGATGCTGCGTTTCACCATTTCCATGGGCATCGCCAGCTGCGCCGAGGATCTCCGGTCTACCCAGGATGAATTCGCCTCCACCCTGCGCAGCGCCGATGCCGAAATGTATAGGGCCAAGAACCAGGGCAAAAACCGCTGGTGCGCGGCGGGCCTCCAAGATAGACCTGCGCTTGTCCAAAACGACGCCTGACGATAGAATTCGAACATGAAGGGAATAATCGTCGCCGCGGGGTACGGCACCCGTTTTCTGCCCGTCACCAAAACCGTTCCCAAGGAGATGCTTCCCCTCGGCGTCAAGCCGAGCATCGCCTATATCGTTGATGAGTTTATTCAATCGGGCATCGAAGAGATCATCATCATTAGCTCCAGAAGAAAAAAGGCCTTGGAAGACTATTTCGACAGGGAGGTGGAGCTTGAGGAGCTTTTCACAAGGGAAGGCCGGCGGGACAAGCTTGCCCTGATTCAGGCCCCCGCCGTGGGTATTTCCTTCGTGCGACAGACCGAGATGCGCGGAACAGGCCACGCCCTCCTGCAGGTTCGACCGCTTCTCGGCGACGAAGCCTGCGTCGTCGCCTATCCGGACGATCTGGTTGTGGGCGCCCGGCCGCTGTCCGCGCAGCTGATCGAGCTTTACCAAAGGACCGGCAAATGCGTTTTAGCCACGATTCTCGAGCCCGGCGACGTATCGCGCTACGGGGTTGTCGATCCCGGGCCCGACGGCCTTAGCGTTCGGGGTTTTGTCGAAAAACCCCGGGCCGGCGGGGAACCGAGCCACGAGGTTTCCATCGGGCGATATCTCTATACGCCGGAATTCTTCCAGTGGCTCGACGAGGGATGGAAGCGTCACGAAAAAGGCGAGTATTTTCACAGTTACGCCTTGGACAAAATGATAGAACGGAACAAGGTCGTCTTTACGAGGGCCGAAGGACAACGCCTCGATACGGGCGATCCGGCGGGGTATCTGGAAGCGATACTGCGGAATGCCGCGGAAGATCCCTCCCTCATGCCGACCTTGGACGCTTTCTTCGCGGCACGTTACGGGAAATAAGGACCCCTTTTACTCGATAGTTATGGACTTGGAGACGTTTTTCGGCACGTCGGGGTGTACCCCGTGCCCTTCGACGCCCAGGGAGTCCAGCCATTCCATCTTCAGCACCGACATTCTGTAGGCCAAATACTGAAGCAGAATGGCCGCGCCGAACACGAACAGACAGGGTTTGCCGCTTCGGGGGATTTCGATATAGCGGGACCAATAGTCCTTATGGCCCGCGGGCTTCCCGGCGACGGCGAGGGCGAGGTCCTGGCGGCGCTCGGCAAAGAGAAGAATATCCGCGCCCCTGATTTTATGGGTATGAATCTGGCTGATGGTCACCCTCGCGTCCCTCTCGTCGGGCGCGCAGAGAAAGATGAGCGGATAGCCATAGGGTAATTCCTTTATCAGGGAGGGATGTGTCCGTAAAATTTCCCTGGCCCTGGACTTTTCCCCGGGCGGATGCGAAGCCGCCAGACTTCGGTACGAATCCAGGAAGTTTTCCAGATCCGCCAGTGAGAAAATGCTGTTTCTTCCCAGGATTGTATTGTGGCCATGCTTGAATTCCGCCGCCTCGCCGCCCTCGGTATGGTTGAGCACCACTTCCCGGATTTTCAGAGCCCCTTCCTTGGCGAGCCCCAGCAGATTGGTGCCAAGGACGTGGATGGAGGATTTGGTAAAGAGCTTAAGCGCCGCTTCCTCGATATCCTTCGCGGAAAGCTTGAGACTTTCCATCATCATATCCCGGGCGGATCGCAGGGTGATCGCCAGCTCCCGCTCCGGTAAAACCAGGCCCGCGGCTAGTATATAGAGCAAGCCCAACTGGCTTATGAAGGATTTTGTCGCCACCACGGCTATCTCGGGTCCGCAGAGCATGGGCAGGTAAAAATCCGACAACTGCTTGGGAAGCCGGGCGCTCTCGTTGTTGACCAGGCTCGCCCTTTTTACTCTTGGGTATTTTTCCTTGACTTCCAGGAAAACATCGACCAAATCCTTTGTCTCCCCGGACTGGCTTATTCCTATGAGAATATCCGCATCCGTGAGACTCGAGAGATACATTGAACGGAAAATGCCGGAATTGCAGGGATACACGGGAATGTGAGCGAGCGCGTTGAAAAAATAAGCGGCCGTGAGGGCGGCGTGATACGAGCTGCCCGACGCCGCGAGATAGATCCTTCCCCCCGCTTTTCGCGCTCCCCTCAAGGTTGCGCGGAATTGATCCACGTAGGCGGCTATGGCTTTTCGTTTCATCCACACGAGGATGGCGTCGAGGAGATAAAGGTCTTTTGCCATCCCGGGCGTCTCTTGCGAGAGTTCGGTGAAGAGTTCCGCCTCATCACAGGAAAAATCATGTTTTTTGGTTGAAATTAAGTCCTGATCGGCGATGCGCGATCGTATCGAGTTCCACGATGCCGATGAGAACAATACATTGACGTCATTGGCAATATCGCCCATCGCTGATCGTTCTGCCGCTGAATAAAACGAGTTGGCCGATTTTATGCATATGTCTTGAAGCTCGTCGAACACGTCCGACAGCTTTTTTCCCTCGTCGGGAACGAAGTAATACCGAAGAAGTTGATCGATCGCGGCGGGTCCGGCCATGATCTCCTGCTGCATGAAGTGTTTGTACCTCGAATCGAGCCGGGTTTCCCTGATCGATACTTTCGAACGCCTGGGCGCGGGCCTCGAAAACCGAAGGACTCCGGAAAGGCTGAAAAGTATCGGCCTTAAGTCGGAGAACCATAGTCCTTCCCCTTCGGAAACGGGAATCAGGGAGCGGGTTTTCGACAAGACCGAGGTGAGGTCCGAGGAGGCTATGACGAAGCCGCCGTATTCGTCCCTGCCGACTCCCGCGTAAAGGGAGGAACCGGAGTTGATGGCGAAAATTCCCGGCAGATCCGGGTCCGCCACGACGGCCGAATATGCCCCTCCTGCCAGAACTTGAGCCTTACGAAGAGCGTCAATCATGCGCAACACGCCGTCCGGAACGCCCTCCCGCAGGCCGGAAGCCGCGTAGGCCTGTCTCAGCCCGGATAAGTCTGCGCTCCGCAAGCCCTGGTTGGCCACGTAATGCTCTTCGATGAGATGTACGAGGACCTCGCCGTCGTTGTCCGATACGATGGCATGCCCCCGGGAGCCGAGCCAAGTCTTGAGCGGCCCCAGGTTATCGATAAAACCGTTGTGAGCCCCGAGCAATTCTTTTTGACAATGGACATGATGGGGCTGGCTGCTCGCTTCGCTGACCGATCCTCGGGTGGCCCAGCGAACCTGGCCGATAAAACGCTGACCCGAGGCGGCGTCGATGCCCATGGCCGGACAAACCTTGGAAGGAGCGCCCACCGCTTTTCGCAGCAACACATTGCCCCGGGTATCGATAAAAGCGGCGCCGGTGGAGTCGTAGCCCCGGTATTCCAGGCGCAGAAGCAGGGCGTTGGCTATCTTGCCCAGACCGTCCGCATCCGAACCATAGGCCAAAGAAACTATTCCGCACACTGTTGTACCCTTCCTCGAAAGTATAGCACGCCTTACGCCGCGGGGCTTTTTTTATTATAGTACAATTCATGTCGATAGAAGCCCTTGATACCGAACATTTCATACGAGGATACGATTGCGGATACGGCGGCCCCTTGAAGCCCTTTTCCCTGGCCAATTTTTTTCAGGAAGCGGCGGGCGAACACGCGGCGAAGCTTGGTATAGGTATGGACGCCCTGTTTTCCCTCGGGCGGACCTGGATGCTCTCCCGCATCGATATCGGGATTGAGCGGCTGCCTCTGACAGGGGACAGGGTGGTGGTCCGGACCTGGCCTTTTGGCACCGAACGCGTTTTCGCCATGCGTTGTATGGAATTACTTGATTCTCAGGGGCGCCGGATGGCCGGAGCTCTCTATAATTATTTTATCTACGATATTGAAAATGGCCGTCCACTTCGCCCCGAGCGGATACTCGATCCCGATTTGAAGGTGGACAGGCCGCTTCCCTACGCCGACCTGTCCCCCGGGCTCCATGAGCCCGGCCTCTTTCCTGTGGAGCTGTCCGGCAAACCCGAAGACTCAGGCTGGCGGTCCGCCTTCGGCCTCGATGTGTCGCCGTATCATATCGACAACAACGGGCACGTCAACAATGCGCATTTCGTAAACTGGCTCTGTGATGCGGTCCCGCCCGAGGAACGGGGCTCCGGTCAGGCCAGGAGGATCAAGGTGGACTTCGTGTCGGAAGCTAAACGGGGAGAGCGTCTGGTCGCCTGCTGGAGGAAGAACGAATTGGGGGATTTCCATTCCATTATCCTCAGGGAGTCCCAGGTTGTCGCCCGGGCACTGACCCGCTGGGAATGAGATCCGCGTTGACCTGTCCCTGGGCGTTATGACATTATAATGAGCCATGATACCCGACAAGGTAAAAAAAATACTCGACGCCGAGGGCCTTTCGGCTTTGGAGTTCGAGGAGGGCTCGACCCCCACCGCCGAGACCGCTGCGGCTAAGATAGGGGTCGAGGTCGGCCAAATAGCCAAGAGTCTTCTGTTCAAAGGGGCCTCCGGCCGCGTGGTCATGGTGGTCTGCGCCGGGGACCAAAAGGTCTCGTCCGGTAAGATCAAGCGACTCTGCGGCGAAAAGATGTCCATGACCAAGGCCGAGGAAACCTTCGCCCTCACCGGCTTCTGGCCTGGCGGCGTCTGCCCCTTCGGCCTGGAGGGCATGGAAATCTACGTCGATGACAGCCTTAAGGTTTGGGACACGATCTACCCGGCCGCGGGCAACGACGCCACCGGGGTTCCCTTAAGTTACGAAAAACTTCTCCGGATATGCGGCGGCCGCAGCTGCGACGTGACGGCGGAATAGTCCCCCGTTTCCGCCTTGGACGAGGGCCGTTTTATAGTCCCTGCCCGGGGTTTGGTTGACTTTAATCCCGTCCATCGGTATGGTCCATATGATGAGTATAACGACTGGTCTATTTAACGACGGTTACGTGCCCATAATGGATGGAGTCACGATAACCGTAAAAAACTACGCTTTTTGGCTCGAAAAGATGCTCGGGCCGGCCTATGTCGTCACTCCCTACATCCCCAACTACGAGGACAGTGATCCATTCAAGGTGATTCGTTTCTTGTCGGTGCCGACGATCGTCAGGCCTCCCTATCGCTTAGGCCTTCCGGATCTGGATCTGCGCTTGAAGCTGGTTTTGAAAAATCGGGATTTCGATATCGTCCATGCCCATACTCCATTTACGGCCGGAGTTTTCGCCAGAAGGGTGGCCAAGGAAAAAGGCATTCCCATGGTGGCTACCTTCCATTCGAAATACCGGGACGACCTGCAGCGCGCCATTGCGATAAAGCCTATCGTGGACGATCAAATCAAAAGGATTGTGGATTTTTACTATAGCGTGAACCATGTCTGGGTCCCCCAGGAGTCGGTGGCCAAGACCTTGCGGGAATACGGTTACAAGGGACCCTACGATGTCGTGGAAAACGGCATAGACATGGAGGCGGTGCCCGATATATCCGCGCATTGGAAGCGGGGCGCCGAGCACCTCAATCTCCCCGCCGGCGTCCCCGTCGGGCTCTATGTCGGACAGCATGTTCTGGAAAAGAACCTCGAGTTCCTCATAAACGCCCTTCCGGTGGTCATGAGGGCCCTGCCCGAGTTCAGGATGGTTTTCGTGGGCGGAGGTTATGCCAAGCCCCAGCTCCAAGCCTGGGCCAGGGAACTCGGTATCATCGATAGGGTGATCTTCCACGATGTCGTGTTCGACAGGGAGCTTCTCCAGTGCATCTATGCCCGGGGCGATATCTTCCTCTTCCCCTCTTTATACGATAACGCTCCCTTGGTGGTGAGGGAGGCCGCGGCCTTCAAGACCCCGGCGGTGCTCATCAAGGGTTGCACCGCCGCGGAGGTTATCAAGGACGGGGAAAACGGATACCTGTGCGAGAACGATCGCGAGGCCTTCGCCCAAAGGATCGTCCAGGCTCTGGGCGACGAAGAAAAGCATCGCAAAATCGCCGAAAACGCCCAGAGGACCCTCTGCAGAACCTGGAAAGACGTAGTGTCCGAAGTCAAGGATAGATATTTGAAAATCTTGGATCGCTGGGAACGATGAGATTGAAAAACCCGTCGGGGATCGATTCTCCCGACGGGTTTGACAAGAATGAGTTCCTGGCCCTGATCCCAATCCTAATTCTAATCCCGACCCCAACCCTACTCCTGGCCTTGGCCCTGGGCGCTGGGGCGATCAGGCGGTCGCTTTCCGGTCACCCCCACCGCTAAAGCGCGGACCTGGCGGCGGCGAGGGCGGCGGCGTAATCCGGTTCCTGGGCGATCTCGGGGACCTGCTGGGTATAGACAACCTTGTTATCCCTGTTCAGCACCACCACGGCCCTGGAAAGAAGGCCGGCCAGGGGACCGCTGGTCATCTCGACACCATACTTTTTGCCGAATTCGCGGTTTCTCAGCTCCGAAAGAGGGACGACCGCCTTGATGCCCTCGGCTTCGCAAAAACGCTTCTGGGCGAAGGGAAGATCCCTGCTGATCGTCAGGACGACTACGCTTCCAAGGTTCTCGGCGGCCTTGTTGAAAGCCCGGGCGCTTGCCGCGCAAACCCCGGTGTCCAGGCTGGGCACTATATTGAGTATCTTGACCTTGCCGGCGAACTGTACGAGTCCGGTATCGGAAAGATCGTCGCGGGTCAGTGAAAAGTCGGGCGCCACCGACCCGACGGCGGGCAGGCTGCCAATGGTGGAAACCGGATTGCCCTTGAATGTTATGGTTGCCAATATATCCCTCCATTATGAGACATTATGGAATATAAGGTAGTTAAAAAAGCCCCGGTATGGCAAATTCGACGCTCATGGCCTTTTGTCGCCATTCCCCGCGCGCTCCTGGAGAAATGCCTGGGCGGTGCGATGCAAGCCTTCTTCGTAAAAAACCCTGGGCGAAAATCCTATGAGCCTCCGGGCCTTGGCGTTCGAGAAATGGTAGTCCTGCGAAGCCTGCTCCACCCGATAGCTGGTAAGAGGAGGAGCGCCGGCGCCTATGAGCTTGGCTCCTAAGCACATTATTCTGGCCGAAAGGGCGGCGAGGGGGGTTGGAAGGCTCAAAGGCTTTTTTGTGGAGCCTACCGCCGCGTACATGACGCGGCAGTACTCTTTCCAGCTAACCTTGGATCCGTCGGTAAGGAGGAGCGCCTGCCCCGCGGTCCGGGGAGCGTCCAGGGCGGCCAGGGTTCCCGCGCAGAGATCGTCGATGTAAATGGGGCAGGTAAGAGCCTCTCCCGTGCCTATGTAGCCGAAAACCCCATCCAGAATCGCCTCGTACATGGCGTAGGTGCTGGTTCTGTCGCCAGGCCCGTATACATTGCAGGGACGGATCGCCGTTACCCTGAATCCCGGTTCGTTTTTGGACAGGACATAGTCCTCGGCCATTTTTTTTGTAATTGGATACGGATATTTGAGGGGATAGTAGGGCCCTTCCTCGGTGGAATCCACATGGGGGCCGAAGCCCTGCACGACCGCTGAACTCATATATAAGAAGACTTTCACCCCCGCTTCCCGGGAAGCGTGGAGAAGGTTTACCGTCGCCTGATAATTCGTCTGGACGAAGCTGTCCATACTCCCCCAATCGAAGGCGAGCGCGGCCGTATGAACGACGGCCTCCACATCCTCCAGAGCCTCGGCGATCCGCCTTTGGTCCCCCAACTCGGCCCTATAAAGCCGAAGCCCCTCCCCATAGCGCTCGCGGAGCGAAAGCAGGGCTTTGGGGGGCTCTTCCCGCCGGTGGAGGGCGCGAACCTCGTCGCCGTTGGCGACGAGCCTTTCGGCTAAATGAGTGCCGATGAAACCCGATGCTCCGGTGAGCAGAATAGTCCTTCCCCGGCTCATCCCAGGTAACCCGCCTGGCTCAGGACTATGAAGAGATCCGTGCCGAACCCGATCGCCGCATGAAGGAAGAATCCGGGGAAGATCGATTTCGTTTTCCAGGCCAGGAAACCGAAGAAAATACCCGCCGGTATCGCGCTCAAAAGCTCTGAGAGAGGGTGCCCAAAATGGAGCATGGTCGAAGGAATCGTTTGGAAAAAAACGAGGGCCGCCATCGCGGAAGGCAGGCTTTTTTCGGCGGTCGGTTTTTTAGAAGCGGGGCTGAGGATGGGCTCTGCCTGGAACGCGAAGGGAAGCAAGAGGAAACCTCGGAAAAAAAACTCCCAGGGCAGGTAATAAAGAATCGCGTAAGCGGCAAAATGCAGGAAAAAAGACGAAAAACCCGTTTCGCGCACCCGCTGTATCAGGTCTCTGGAATAGGGATAATACGCCGCCAGATCGGGGGAAAGGGCGCCGAGGGCTCCGATTCCCGCCGCGAGGGGCACTAGAAGCCAAAACCAGGGTTTTTTGAGTAGCGGAACCTTGAGAGACAGCCCGAGGGCCGCCGGTCGCTCCCTGAACAGCAGGGCTGCAAGGGCCGGAACGATTCCCAAGAGCGAAAATGAAAGGATAAAACGCATCCAATATCCGGGAAGATCGCCGGGGAGTGCCCCGAGTATCGGCAGGCTTCTCGCGGCCCCGGCGTCGAGCGAGGTGAGGTGGAAAAACAGAATGCACGACAGCGACGCCACCGCTATGTACAGAAGCGGTTTCCGCCAGGCGGAACGTTGAGGCCCCATTGGCTTTTTCCCCTGCGTTTTTAGATTGATGAAAGGCTTCCGCAAGTATACTATCACGATTTGAAGGATCGAAAAACAGGAGAGCTGTTTGCGTATAGCGGTCACCGGCGGAACCGGATTCATAGGGAGTCATGTGGTCGAGCTGCTTCTCGCCCGGGATTGGGAGGTACATTGCCTTGTCTTGCCCGGCGAGGACAGGCGCTGGCTCAAGGACCTGCCCCTGCGTTTTTTCGAGGGCGACATCACCGAAAAAGAAAGCCTTCCGCCTTTTCTCCGGGGTTGCGATGCCATCGTCAACATCGCTGGCCTGACCCGCGCCAAATCCGAGGAAGAGTTTTTCAAAATCAACAAGGAAGGCCCGGTGAATCTCGTGGAGGCGGCGCTTTCCCTCGAAGATGGACCTCGGCAAATAATCTGCATGAGCACCCAGGCGGTGATGGGACCCTGCGCCGATGGTTGCTGTTCGATCGAGGAAGATCCCTTCAATCCCTTGACGCCCTACGCCAGGAGTAAGGCGGCCATGGAGACGGCGCTGCTCGGTTACGAGCGACGAGGATTGATGCATTGCAGCTTTATACGAGCTCCTGGCGTATACGGTCCCCGGGATCGGGATTTTTGCAAATATTTCAAGCTGATCGACAAAGGGCTGCGGATTGTAACCGGCGATACCCATATCACTTCCCTGGTCTATGTCAAAAGCCTGGCGGCGGCTATCGTCTCCTCCATCCTGAATCCGAAGGCCTTCGGCCAGGCCTTTTTCATCGCGGACGCCCGGCCGTACGACTGGGACGAGTTCTCGGCCATGGTTGAAAAGGCCTTGGGAAAGAAGACCGTACGGATTCATATATCGAAAGTCATGATAGGGATTATTTCAGTTTGCTCCGAAACCTTGAAACCCTTCCTCAAGCAACCTCCGCTCATCGACAAGAACAAGATCCTCGAGATGCGTCAACATCGCTGGGTCGTTTCGACCGCGAAGGCGCAAAGCCTGATAAACTTTTCCCCATTGGTCGACACCGCGGAGGCGATTGCCGAGACCGGGCGCTGGTACCGCGCTCAGGGATGGATCCGAGCCGGTTCTTCTCCTGGGTTGGAGAAGGCGGAAGCGTAATAGGCACAGCCGTCCCCTATGGTCTGGTCCAGGGGGCGGTAGGATACCCCAAGCTCGTCGATGCTCTTTCTGTTGGAATAATAGGCGGTCCATCCCGAGAGCCGCCCGTAGGCGAGGGTTAACAGCGGCCTTCGGCGGGTAAGGCGGGAGAGGAGTTCCGCGAGCCATCCGGCGCAGGCCAGGGCGAAGGAGGGAATGACGATGGGAAGGAATTTCTTTCCCGCATGGCGCGCCATCAGGGAAAGCACCTCTTTGTAGGGTACATTCGCCCCTACGGAAAGATAGGATTCGCCGGATCGCCCTCGCTCGGCGGCGGCGAGGATGGTTGCCACCAAGTCCCGGACGTCGACGACCGCCAAGCCTCCGCCGAAGGTTCCAATGAAAACGGGAAGCCTGAACATATTGCCGTATAGCCTGTTATGGGCCGAATACGGCTCGGGATCCCCGGGCCCCATGATGGAAGCGGGATTTACGATCACCGCGTCCAGGCCCTTTTCTCGCGCGGCCTGTTCGACGATTCTTTGACCGTCCCGTTTCGTGGTCATATAGTGGAAATTGTCGGGCCAATTGAAGGGCCTTGCCTCATCCGCCGGGAACCCCAGCGGATCAAAGCCGATGGCGCCCACCGAGGAAACGTGAACGAGCCGCTTGACCCCGAAGTCCATGCAGGCCTGGACGATCGCCCTCACTCCATCCACATTCACCGCCTTGAGCGTTTCGGCGTCCAGGATCCAATATGAAATATGGCCGGCCAGGTGGAACACCAGGTCCTTGCCGCGGATTGCCCTGCGGATGCTGTCCGGATTCCGCAGGTCGCCCCGTTCGACGAGAACCTTGCCGACAAAGGGTTGGGGAATATTTTCCCCGGGAAGAAGCAAAACGGAAAGGGAATCCTCGGGCCGCCGATCCGCTAAGGCCGCGACCAACTGTCGCCCGACAAATCCCGATGCTCCGGTGACGAGAATATTCACGTTGCCCCCGAGTTTGGTATGATAAGGGTGCTTTCGGCAAAGTTCAACCACATCGGTTCCTTTCCGGATCGGATCGCGCAAGGGAGCGTAGCGTGCTGAGAATCGGCGTCACCGGTGCCTTCGGCTTTTTAGGGGCGAATTTCGTCTCCGCCCTTCTCCAGAGACTCCCGGAGGCGGAGATTGTCGCCTTCGCTTCCCGGACGAGGGCCAATCCCCTGTTTTCCCCCGACAAGGTGGAGATTGAGAATCTTAGCATACTGCGGTCCGGGGACATGGCCGAAAAATTTGGGGGACTCGACGCGGTGGCGCATTTCGCCGGTCGGGTGGACTACAGGCGCCGTATGCGGCGCGAAGTGTGGGATATCGACGTACTGGGCGCGAAAAAGGTCTTCGACGCCGCATTGAAGGCGAAAGTGCCGAGGCTGCTCTATGTTTCCTCCATCTGCGCCTTGGGCGCCGGTAGCCTGCGGTATGACCAGACAGCCGCGCTCCCGGCGGCGCCGTCCGCGGCAACACCTGGGCGAACGCGATTCGCGGACGAGCGTTCAACTCCCTACGGTGCGTCGAATTGGCCGACCTCCTTCGCCTCCCCCCGGGAGGCCCTGGCCGCCGTCGATGCCTCGGAGGACGGGGATTATAGCTTTATCGAATCCATGGAGCTTGCCTATTTCGACGCCAAACTCGCCGCCTGGGAACTTGCCAAGCGGTATTCCCGCGAAAAGGGGCTTCCTGTCATTACAATTTTCCCCGGGACCGCCGTCGGCCCCGGGGACCTGAACAGCGGAATTTCGAAATTGGTGAATTCCGTATGGGAGGGAAAACTGCGTTTCGCGCCCCCGGGCGCGACAGCCTTTATGGATTCCAGGGATCTCGGCGCGGGCGCCTCGCTCGCCCTTTTGGAAGGAAAGATCGGCGAAGCCTACGTAATCGCCGGCAGGGATGAGCACAACCTCAGGTATAAAAATTTTATGGAACTGGTGGCAGGTATCGCCCAAAGGGAAAATGGAAGAAATGGCGCGGGCATCAGCGCCATCCCTCCCGGGCCGGCGCTTTTCGCCGCCGCCATCGTGGAGCAAGTCCTGCCCGAGAGTCCGCTTTCAAAAGCGCTGATCCTTTCGGGAAGCGTCCAAAACGTCTGCACTTCGGCCAAGGCCCGGCGGGAGCTTGGCTATGAACCTCGCGCCGATTTGACCGAGAGTGTTATTGCCTGCAGGAAGTTTTCGCGAAGCTAGGTTCTCCATACTTTTTATGATTCCGAATCCCTTAATCCATTAATCAATCAACCCCGGAGTTCCGGAACAGGCGTCCTCGACGGGAAAAGCCGGAGTTCCATAAAACAGGCGGGGCTTACATCTCGTAGGGGAATAGCAGGTTCTGCGGGTCCTGGAGGCGTTTTTTCACCGTTCCGCAAATAGCGGCCAGATCCCGGGAGTCTTCCACGAAATCGAACCTGTCGCCGGGTATGGTGAGAACAGGGGCGAGGGTAAAGCCTTGGATCCATTCCTCGTAGAGTCTGTTCAATCCTTGCAGATAGGGCTCGGGAATGGTGGTTTCGAAATCCCTGGCCCGTTTCGCTATATGATTTTTCAGCGTTTCCACCGAGGAGCGGATGTAGATGACGAGATCGGGAGGCGGGAGAATGGACGCGATGGTCTGGTACAGTTCCAGGTAGGTCGCCCACTCTTCCTCGTCCATGGCTCCCTGAAGATACAGGTTTTTCGCGAAAACCTCGGCGTCTTCGTAGAGGGAGCGATCCTGAACCACCGAGCGGGGGTCGCCCGCCAGCCTGCGGTGGGCCTTCGCCCTGCTGGTGAGAAAGAAAACCTGGGAGTGGAAGGCCCAGCGCTTCATATCCGCGTAGAAGTCCTTGAGAAAGGGATTTTCCGCCACGGGCTCGAAATAGGGCGCATAACCCAGCTTTTTCGAGAGCAGACTCACGAGGGTGGATTTACCTGCTCCTATATTGCCCGCAAGCACCAGGTATTTTTTCATCGACGTTTGATTCGGACCGCTATTACCCTAGCCTTGGCGCGGCGTTTTTGCAAGGTAGAGCCGGCCGCCGCGAGACCTCAGCTGGCTATCGGGAAATCGTCCGGGTCCGAATCGGCTTCGGCGGAGGGCGTCGTGGATGAAAGGCCGAAGCCTGGCTCCGCTGCCGGCAACGCACTTTTGCTGTCGCTGTCGCTCTCGGCCAGGCGGAGGAGGAGAGAAATTTTCGAAAGCGCGGCGGGAAGGGCTTCGATGATCGAGCGCCGCTCTCCGGCTCCGCTGGGATCCAGCGCCAGGATTTCCCTGGAAAATTCATCCATGAGGGGCGGACGCTGTCCGAAAAGGCCGCGCAGGGTTTCTTCCCCGGTGAAAATTCTTTCTCCGCGATCGGCGAGGGGAGGCATCTTGTCGCAGAGGGCGAAGCTTGGTCGCCCTTTCTTGTCAAGAACGGCGCAGTATCCGAACAGTCTGCATACCAAGGCCCGCCCGGGATAGACCATGCAGTTCTCGCCGGGTTTATCCGGGTTCCAAAAGGGGCAGGCCTTATCGGAATCCCAGGTTTCGCCGGCTTTTTCCGACTCCTCGATCCTGCCGAGAAAAGGATCGATGAGGTCCCTTTTTTCCACCAGGAGGTAGAGAGCCAGCCGTTCGGCCTCGAGGGCTGTGACATCCGGGGTGAAGTGGATACAGCAGGTACCGCAGCGCCGCGGGCAGGCGATGGGATTGCCCGCCTGGGTCGAGGCCTGTTTGAAATACTGCTGGGAGTCTTCGATTCGGGCGTAAATTCTGTCCAAAGCGCTGAATCGCCTCATCAGGGTGCTGTTCCACAGGGCTGGCTGCATGATAAATCTCTTTTGGCATCCATTAGTTAGCTTTTCGGCGCCGCGGCATGATACAGAAGCCTTCTTGCTTTGTTCAATAGGTTGAGCCGGTTTCAAAAGTTTGTTAGCCTTTGATATTGGCTTTGTGGTTTCATCTGTTTTCTTGTTCATAGTATGAAAATAGATGAAAACTGCGCATCGTATCGATTGATTTTTCAAAACTCGCCTGAGTTTTGAAAAATCCTCGGTTATATGCTTTGTTCCTGTGTTCATAGTATATTATTAGTTCTCCTCTTCCACCGATTTGGTGTACGATGGGAAAAATAAAGGAGTTTTAATGCGCATCGTTTTCAAGAACGCGACGCCGGCCCTGGGACTTTTTTTGTCCCTTGCCTTGCTTTTGTCCGGAGCATCGGTTTTCGCGCAGACAAGCCAGACTACGGAGCAGGTCCCGAATTCCGGGGGAACGGTCGAACAAAGCCAAAGCCCTGTGGAGACTGTGGAGCAGCCACAGGTTCCCCCTGAGGCGTCGAATCTCGCCGAGGCCCTGCCCCGGGGCTCCGAACCCTCCTTCGACACCCTGTTCGGCGATGCCCCGGAACAGGACAAGGCGGTTATAGTCAACGCCGAGAAACTCGCCTCCCAGGGGAAATGGAAAAGCGCCTGGATCGCCCTGTCCGAGGCCGATCCGGAGAACAACAATCCCTTCCTGCTCGCGGAAAAAATACGCCTGGCCTTGGACGGATACGCGCAGACGACGATGCATCTTTTTTATGGCTTTGTCGACTTGGCGGAGGGGGAGAATCTGGAAATGCTCCGCTTCGGAGCCCCGGAGACCGGCGATTCGATAGACTTCAACCCAGCCCAGATAGTCGATTCCCTTGAAGAGCGCGGCGAGGCCATTCCTCCGGTGCTCTCCCTCAAATTGGGGGATTATTACCATACGGTCTGGCAATATTATCAGGGCCAGTGGCTTCTGTCCGACGAAGAAGTGTTGGTCAGGGGAGTGGAAAACTACGACAGGGCTCTCGCATACGATCTTTTTTCCCCGGCGAGCCTCGATCACCAGTCCGGCATGCTCATCGCCCTGCAACGCTACGAAGGGGCCGAGAAAATTCTCGCGAAGGCGCTGGAGCTTTCTCCCGACAACAATGTCCTGAACCTGCGTCTCGCGGAGCTTTATTATTCCGTCGGTCGATTTGAAGCGGTTTATCCTCTGGCCGATAAGGTTATCACCAGCGCCGCCGACGACAACGAATTGAACGACGGTTATATCGTCGCGATCAGGGCCGGGCTTGCGGCTTTAGATCAGGAAAAGCTGACAAAATATGTGGACGGTCTCGAACTGAGCTTCCCCGGCGAGTATACCCCCGGTTTGATCCGGCATCTCATCGCCGTACAACTCGGCGATTCGGAAGCGGCCGACGCCGCCGCGGATAAGGTAACCGAGATATTCATGGGGAATCCCGAAGTCGTTCGCTCCCTGCTCTCCACCTGGCTTTCGGCCAACGATCCGGATTCCGGCTTCAGGTATCTGGAGAGGGCGATCGCCAAGGGCGGCGCCGACGACGCCATGGCCTCCTTCTACTTTTATAAAGCGATGCTGAAAGGCGAGGTGGCCGCCCAAGCCGAGGATTTGCGGCAGGCGCTTCTCGACCTGGATACCGCCAAGGGGTATTTCGTCAGCTCTTATCCCGAGGGTCACGAAATATTCTCTCTTCTGGAAGAAATCAAGGCGGAATGGGAGAAGGCGCTGAGCCCGCCCGAACCCGAAGCGGTGGCCGCTCCGGGAGCCGAGGCGCCATTGAGTTCGGAAACCCCAGCGGTCGGCAATTCTTCCGCCGAGCCGACACAGAGTTCCGAAGCGGACGCCGGGTCGGCCGCTTCGGAAACGGGATCCGAGGAAGCTTCGCAGACCGCCGGCACTCCTTAAGCGAAGCCGGGCGGGCCCTTCGAACCCGGGCGAGCCGCCTCTGGCGGCTCGCCCGAACGATGTGGGGAGGGGCATATGTCACAGACCTGCATTCACAACGCCACCGTCGTGGCTGGATACGCTCTCATGCCCGAGAGCGCCGTGCTCGTGGAAGAGGAGAGGATCGTCGACCTCTTTTCGGAACGGCGCTTTAGGCAAAGGCATTTTCCTTCCGATGCCAGCCTTATCGATGCCAAGGGGGCCTATCTGGTCCCCGGCCTGATCGATACCCATATCCACGGTTTCGCGGGCTTTGGTACCGAAGACCTTTCCACCGACTCGATTCTCGCCATGTCCAAGGCCCTCGCCGCCTATGGCGTTTCGACATTCTGCCCTACCCTCTACCCTATGTCCGAGGAGGACATGATCGCCGGCATTCGGGCGATCATCGCCGCCATAGGCCTGGAACCGGGCTCCAAAATCGCGGGCATCCATCTCGAGGGCCCCTTTATTTCCCCGGCCAGGCTCGGTGTTCAGCGCGCCGAATTCGCCCGACCGGTGGATATCGACCTGATGCACAGGCTCTATGAGGCCAGCGAGGGGCATATCATAAACATGACCGTGGCCCCCGAGCTCAAGGGAATGCGGGAGTTGGCCCTTTACTGCGCCAAGACCGGCATAGTCCTCCAGGCGGGCCATACCGACGCCAGCTACGAAAACATGATCGAAGGCATGCAGGCGGGCATTCGGCATTCGACCCATTTCTTCAATGCCATGAGCAAGCTCGACCATAGAAATCCCAACGCGGTAGGGGCCATTCTTATACAATCGGATTTAAGCTGCGAAATAATAGCCGACGGCAAACACGTCCATCCCGATCTCATACGCCTTCTCGTACGGGATAAGCCCAACACGAATATCGTTCTCGTCACCGACGCCCTCAAGCCCACCGAACAGAAACAAGGCCCCTTTTTCGCCAACCGCGAGGAGGTGGTCCTGTCGGACGGCCTCTTCCTCCGCGCCGCCGACCATGTGATCGCCGGCAGCGCCCTCACCATGGTGGAGGGGCTCAAAAACCTGGTCAATTTCGGTATCGCTCCGGAAACCGCCGTTAAGATGGCTTCGTCCAATCCCGCGCGGATACTCAGGCTTCATCGCCTGGGCGAAATCAGTCCTGGGTTTTTCGCCGATCTTACTTTACTGTCGCCGGATTTCACCGTAATAATGAGTATGGTTCGGGGCAGGTTCGTATTCGGGGCTTGAGTAGTCCGGCGATTCCGCCGTCTTTACCGAGACCGCCCGATCTACCCTAAAGTTCCCGCCGTCGAGCCGCATTTCACAATCTCAGGTCAAATGGTAAAAAAGGAGTATTCCGATGCGTGTCATCATCCAACCCACCAGCGAATCGGTCGCCACATGGGCGGCCAATCATGTGGCGGAAAGAATCCTGGGCGCCCCCGAGGGAAAGCCCTTTGTCCTAGGACTGCCCACCGGGTCCACGCCCCTGGGTATGTACAAAAAACTCATCGAGCTGTACAAGGCGGGGAGAATTTCCTTTAAAAACGTGGTCACCTTCAATATGGACGAGTATGTCGGACTCGACGAGGAACATCCGGAGAGCTATCATCGGTTTATGTGGGATAATTTCTTTTCCCATATCGATATAAAAAGAGAACACGTCAATATCCTGGATGGGCTGGCATCGGACCTCGACGCCGAGTGTCGGACTTACGAGACGCGGATTCAGGCGGCGGGCGGCGTGGACCTTTTTATCGGTGGCGTGGGCGCCGACGGGCATATCGCCTTCAACGAACCCGGATCCTCCCTCTCGTCCCGTACCAGGGTGAAAACCCTCACCAAGGATACGAGGATAGCGAACAGTCGCTTTTTCGGCGGCGATATCAGCAAGGTTCCGACCACCGCCCTTACCGTGGGCGTCGGAACGGTTATGGACGCCCGGGAAGTGATGATTTTGGTGACCGGCCAAGGCAAGGCCCGGGCGCTAAAGCACGGCGTCGAGGACGGGGTCAGTCACATGTGGACCATGAGTTGTCTCCAACTTCATCCCAAGGCGATCATCGTCTGCGACGATGACGCCACCCTCGAACTGAAGGTGGGCACGGTGCGTTACTTCAAGGATATCGAAGCGGAGTTCCTTTCCCGTTAAGGGTATTTTTTTCCCGTAGTATCTGCATCGAAGATTGTTGAGAGAAGGAGGAAATGAGGGCAGAAGGCGGCTCGGGCTAAGGAAAATCCCCTGCGGCTCTGTCTCAGAAACCTTTCGGGAACCTTTTCAACAATCTTCGATGCAGTAACAAAGGCTATTGACCTTTGAAAGCGGCTCGATACAAAGCGGCAATAACCGTACTCATTTTGGCACGCTTGTTGCTATACATGGTGTAGCTCCGCGTTCGGCTATGCCGATTCGGTGTGGCCCGGGGTTCAAGGAACATCGGCGGGGACAAAAAGTTATCTTAAGGAGAATTACAATGAGAAGAATAGTACGCGTCATCGCTTTCTCGCTAATGGCCGGGGCCGCTCTCGCAGCGGTCGGGGCCGCCTCGGGGCAGGAGGCATCCCTCTATGGGAATGCGGCGGCCAAGGTCGATGATTTACTCACCACCGAAGACATGCTCCTCTACGCCGCCCAGGACGAGTATCTGGCCCGGGGCGAATATCTGGCGATTCAGAAAAAATTCGGCGCCCTGCGTCCCTTCAGCAACATCATGAGGGCCGAGGAAAACCATTTAGCCTGGCTCAAAGATGCCTTTGCGGCTTCTGGTCTGAGTTTCCCCGTCGACGCTTCGGGCGCCTATATCCAGGTTCCTGTCACCTTGCTGGATGCCTATAAGGCGGGCGTTCAGGCCGAAATCGACAACATCGCCATGTATGACCGCTTCCTGGACACAGCCCTGATCCAGAATCCCGAAAATAAAGACCTTAAGATACTCTTCACGAATTTGAGGAACGCTTCGGAGAATCACTTGAGGGCATTCCAGAATCAATTGACGAAATACTAAAAAGGCGGGAAAAATTGCAACTATAGTACCGGATAACTGCCGGAGAGGCCCGCCTCCTGCCTTTCCGGCTTTAGATACTCCCGTTCCGGCTTCGGGATTTACTTTCCGAAGCCGGTTTTTTGCAGCTTGGGCGCGATAACTACAGCGCAGTACCCGTAATTGGGGTTCCTTCGGTAAAAATCCTGATGGGATTCTTCGGCGATCCAGAATTTCGTGGCCGGTTGAAGCTCGGTAACGATAGGCGCGGGCCACCAGGACTGCTGTTTTTTAATGGAGGCGAGCGCCGTTTCTTTCTGGGCCTCGCTGGTGAAAAAAACAGCCGACCTGTACTGGGGGCCCACATCGTAGCCCTGTCTATCCTTCGTGGTCGGATCGTGGATTTTCCAGAAATACTTTAGAAGGTCGTCGTAACTCACCCTGGAAGAATCGAAGCGAATCCATACGGCTTCGGCGTGCCCGCTGCGACCGGTGGATACGAAATCGTAACTTGGTCTGTCCTTATCACCGCCACTGTAGCCCGACACTACATCTATAACCCCGGGAATATTTTCGAACACGGCCTCGAGGCACCAAAAGCATCCTCCCGCGAGAACGGCTATTTCCTCACCCTCCTTCGCGGTCAAAGGGAGGGGCTTGAAGAAATCATGGCTCGAAAAAGGCGGCGACGCTGCCCAGGGGGCGGCGGATTGGTCATTTTTCACCAGTTCCTCCTGATTGATTCCCAAGGGATTCCTGGAAGGAGCCGGAAGTAATTCCGACGGGCTCTTGGATTCCCCCGGTGTCGAATTTTGCGAAAATACGAGTATCGCCGGGACGAGGATAAGTAATCCAAGGCCCGTGATGATAATTAGCTTTTTCATATATAAAAATTACTAGGAAGTGAGTTGGAAGGAAAGGGCAAAAATGGTCTAGGGCTCCGAGGCGTCGAATGTGGGCGGAACCGGAACGCCGCATGACCAGGCGACGAAGAAGCCTGTTTTGCGCTATGCTCTTCCCATGGCCAGCACGACTGACGACAAGAAAATCATCTATTCCATGTATCGCGTTTCGCGCAAGCATGGGACGAAACAGGTTCTCAAGGATATTTCCATTTCCTATTATTACGGCGCCAAGATCGGCGTCATCGGTCTCAACGGCTCGGGCAAGTCCAGCCTCTTGAGAATCATGGCGGGGGTCGACCAGGATTTCGCCGGTGAGGTATCCATCTCTCCGGGCTACAGCGTCGGCTTTCTGGAGCAGGAGCCCCATCTCGAGGCCGGCAAGACTGTACGCGAGGTCGTCAGCGAGGGAGTCCAGGAGGTCGTGGACGCCCTGGCGGAGTTCGATGCGGTCAACGAAGCCTTCGGGGACCCTGAGGCCGATTTCGACAAGCTCGCGGTCAAGCAGGCCGCCTTGCAGGAAAAGCTGGACGCCCTGGGAGCCTGGGACTTGGACACCAGACTGGATTTCGCCATGGAAGCCCTGCGCTGTCCCCCCGCCGACCAGCTGGTGGATCATCTCTCCGGCGGTGAGCGGCGCCGGGTCGCCCTCTGCAGGCTGCTTCTCAAAAAACCGGACATCCTTCTTTTGGACGAGCCGACCAACCACCTGGACGCCGAAACCGTGGCCTGGCTGGAGCGGCACCTCCGGGATTACCAGGGTACGGTCATCGCCGTCACCCACGATCGCTATTTCCTGGACAACGTCGCCGGCTGGATACTCGAGCTGGACCGGGGCGAAGGCATTCCCTGGAAGGGCAATTACTCCTCCTGGCTGGACCAGAAGAAAAAGCGGCTCGAACAGGAGGAAAAGGGCGAATCCGAACGGGCCCGCACACTCTCCCGGGAGCTGGAGTGGATAGGCATGAGCCCCAAGGGCAGGCACGCCAAGAGCAAGGCCCGCATAGAGCGTTACGAGAAACTGCTCGCCGAGGACGGAAAGGAACGGGTTCGGGAATCCAAGATCCTCATTCCCGCCGGCCCCAGGCTGGGGAAGGTGGTCATCAAGGCGGACAAGCTGGCCAAGGCGTATGGAGACAAGCTCCTTTTCGAGGACCTCAGTTTCGAGGTGCCGCCCGGGGCCATCGTGGGGATTATCGGTCCCAACGGCGCGGGCAAGACCACGCTGTTAAAGCTTATTACGGGAAAAGAAGCGCCCGATGCAGGAGAAATCAATTTGGGCGACACGGTGGTCCTGGCCTACGCCGACCAGATGCGCGCCGCCCTGGATCCCGAAAAAACCGTCTGGGAACAACTCTCGGACCGCCAGGACTTGATTCTCCTGGGCGGTAAGAGGGAGGTGAATTCCAGGGCGTATTGCTCCTGGTTCAATTTCTCGGGCCAGGATCAGCAACGCAAGGTGGGCGTTCTCTCGGGCGGCGAGCGCAATAGGCTCAACCTGGCCATGATGGTAAAGGAAGGGGCCAACGTCCTTCTTTTGGACGAGCCGACCAACGACCTGGACGTCAACACCATGCGGGCCCTCGAAGAGGCGCTGGACAGCTTCGCCGGAGTCGCCCTGGTGGTCAGCCACGACCGCTGGTTCCTGGACAGGGTCTGCAGCCACATCCTCGCCTTCGAGGGCGACTCCGGCGTCACCTGGTTCGACGGAAACTGGTCCGAATACGCCGAGTGGCGACGCCAGCAGCTGGGCGCCGAGGCCGACAGACCTCATCGAATCGTGTACCGAAAGCTGGAGCGTTGACCCGCGCAGCCGCATCGTCCGCCCCCGGTCTTCCCCGGGGCGCCGTCCTAGGCCGCTTTTCGCTTTTCCCTCTCCAAAAGTCTGAAAAAATGGAGGGTGAAGGGTATGCAGCAGAGAAAGGTCAAAAGATCCGCCGCGGGCTGGGCGAGCTGAATCCCCGTAAGCCCTATGAGACGAGGCAGTACGAGAAGCAGGGGAATGAGGCAGATGCCCTGCCTGAGGGTGGCCAGGATCGTGGCCGTCCAGGCCTTGCCGATGGACTGAAAGGTCATATTGCACACCACCCCCAGGCTGATCAGGGGCATGGACGCGCATGAAAACCTGAAGGCCCTGGAGCCGATTCGGATAACTTCGGGATCGGCGGCTATGAAAAATCTGATGAGGGACTCCGCCGCGAAGAAACCGCCCAGTGCCAGGACGCTGATGATAAGCGTATTGATTTTAAAGGTGAAGAAAAACGCTCCTCTCACCCGATCGAATTTTCTGGCCCCGTAATTGTAGCCAAGAACGGGCATATACCCCTGTCCGATACCCAGGATGATGGAAAAGATGAATAGAAATATCTTTCCGGTTATGGCCATGGCGGCCACGGCCGCGTCTCCGTAACCTGCGGCGCTGGTGTTGAGCAGTATTGTCGATATGCTCGCCAAGCCCTGCCTGCTCAATGAGGGGAGCCCAAAGGTGAGAATACTGATATAGGTCCCGACTTTTTTGGAAATAATTTTCGGCTTGATTTTTACGATGGTTTTTCCGCTCAAAAATATGGTTAAAAGGATGAGAAAGCTCACGCACTGACTCAACGCCGTCGCGATGGCGGCTCCCGCTATGCCCAAATCGAAGACGAAAATGAACAGAGGGTCCAGGGCGATGTTGAGCATTCCCCCGGCCCCGATGCCGAACATGGCGAATTTAGCCTTGCCCTCTGCCCTGAGAATATTGTTGAGCACGAAGGAGGCGGACATCACCGGGGCGGCGAGAAGAATATAGCCGGCGTAATCCCTGGCGTAGGGGAGAATCGTGGCCGAGGCGCCAAGAATGCGCATCAAACCGTCCAAATTGCTCAATCCCACAACGCTGAGCCCCAGGCCGAAGAGAATTGCCAAGCCAAAGCCGCTGGAGGCGACTTTACCGGCCTCTTCGGTCCTTTTTTCGCCCAAAAGCCTGGAAATCCAGCTTCCCGAACCCATGCCCACGGTAAATCCCACGGCCTGAATGATCGCCATGAGGGAGAATACGATTCCCACCGCTCCCGAAGCGCTGGTCCCTAGTTTTGAGACGAAAAAGGTATCGGCCATATTGTAGATCGATGTGACCATCATGCTGACAATCGTTGGCACGGCGAGGGAAGTTATGAGCGGGCCTATCGGACGCTCGGTCATCGTTACGTATTGCGCTCTATCCTGATCCATGTGTGTTTTCCATGATGCCCGAATACGGCCTTCGCTACAATAGGACAATCCGATTGCGGCCGGGATTGCCGTTCCCGTTTTTTCCGCCCTGTCTTTTCGCCCTCGTCGCGATCTGCTACACTCCGGCCATGCTGAGGAATAGGATCCCTGTGGGACCCGCGGGCAGGGCCGATCAGACCGCGGGTATCCTTGCCATGGTCGGTTGCGCCCTTCTGTGGAGCACCGCCGGTATCTTCATAAAGCTGCTGGATTGGCAGCCCTTCGCCATCGCGGGCGTTCGCAGCGCCATCGCGGCGGTTTTTCTGTTCTTTGTCCTGCGGGGCAAGCCGGTCATAAATTTTTCTCCGCTGCAGTTCTGGTCGGCCCTCGCCTACGCGGCCACCATGCTCCTTTTCGTCCTCGCGAACAAGCTTACGACATCGGCCAACGCGATTCTCTTGCAGTACGGAGCTCCTGTATACGTGGCGTTCCTTGGGGCGTTTTTCCTCAAGGAGTATCCTCGTCCCGAGCATTGGTTCGCCCTGGTCAGCGTCTGCGGCGGCATGCTGCTCTTTTTTTCCGATTCCCTCGGCAAGGGGAATTTCCTGGGAGACTTGGTCGCCGTAGGCGCCGGCATCGCCTTCGCCTTCAACATCGTCCTTTTGCGCAAGCAAAAGGACGCCCGGCCCCTGGATTCCATATTCCTGGGACACCTATTCACCGCGCTCATCGCGCTGCTTCTATCGATCGGCCAAGCGCCGCCGGCCTTGAACCCGGGTTCGGTATTTTCCATTCTCATGCTGGGAATCTTCCAGATTGGCATGGCGGCGGTGCTTTTTTCCTACGGCATCAAACGCATAACGGCGTTGCAGAGCATATTGACCGCGATCATCGAGCCTCTTTTCAATCCACTCTGGGTTTTTTTAGCCACCGGGGAAGTGCCGGGCTCCCGTTCCGTGGCCGGCGGCGCCGTCATTGTCGCGGCGGTCATGATCAGTTCCTTGATCACTGTGCGGAGAACCGCGAAGGTTGTACAATAGACGCATGGAACAGAGCTTCTTATCCGTCACGATTCTGTTGATACTGATCACCGACCCGCTGGGCAACATTCCTCTCTTCATAGCGGCGCTCAAAAACGTTCAACCCGCCCGCAGAACCCGGGTTATCCTGCGTGAATGCGGCATCGCATTCGTCACCTTGTTGGTTTTTCTTTTCTTCGGCTCGGCTTTCTTGAAAGCCCTGCATCTCTCCAACGAAACTCTTCGGATCGCCGGAGGCATCATACTCTTCCTCATCGCCATCAACATGGTGTTCCCCGCTTCGGGAGCCAAGCTCGTGGATGACGAACAGGGCTCCGAGCCCTTTATCGTGCCGGTGGCCATACCCCTCATCGCCGGCCCCTCCGCCATGACCACCGTCATGCTTCTCTCCAGCTCTCAGGTCGCGCTTACCCTCGAATGGGTGGGATCGATTTTTATCGCCATCCTCGTCACGACGGTGGTGTTCTTCGCGTCTCAAAAACTCGAAATGATACTGGGCAAACGTTTTTTAAGCGCCATAGAAAAATTGATGGGGTTGGTGCTGACCACCATCGCCATAGACATGCTGTTGGGAGGAATCTCCACCTATATCAAAGCCATTCAGCTATAAAGTCGCGCAACCATTCGGCGCTTGCGCCCTGCGGCCCCGGCGCACCGGCGCCGGCCGGCGCTAAAGCGACACGGGACCGGCGGCGCCGCCGACCCTGATCAGCCGGGGAAGGCTATCCCCAATCCCTGACCTATCTGTCTCAGCTGAGCCGCTACCTTGGCGCTCAGCGGCACGCCGATCTTCGCGCTGAGGGCTTCGGCTTCGTGTTCCTTGAGCCCCGCGTAGTAGACCCGCTCGCAGCCTTCGGCGGGTTCGGCGTTCACAAGCTCGGCCAAGAGGCGGCTCATATCGCTCTTGAGTTCCTCCGGCTCCCTGAAGAGGTCCAGGCGGATCGCGCCGAAGAAATGGCAGACCCTGGCCGAAGTAGCCTCGCTATCCATCACCGACCTGCCGAACACCCCACCCGAGGTCACCGCCGTCATTATATCGACCAGTACCGCCAGGCCGTAACCCTTGTAACCCGAGAATTCTTCGCCTTCCCCGCCCAGGGGCAGCAAACCTCCGCCGCGCTGGAACAGCATATCTTCCAATAGCCCATGGGCGTCGGTGGTTCCCTTGCCCTTCGTATCCACAGCCCAGCCTGAGGGCAGGGTTTTGCCCTCCCGGTCGTAGACTTCGATCTTGCCCCGGGTGACGCAGGTCGTGGCCATGTCGAGGGTGAACATCCCGCCCGCCAGGGCGGGCACCGACACGGCTATGGGGTTAGTGCCGAACATGGCGTGGCGCCCGAAGGTCGGGACGCCCAAAGCGGCGGTATTGGTCATGCAGATGCCGATCATATCGCGGCGGGCGGCCATTTCGGTATAATACCCCGCAATTCCGAAATGATTCGAATTTCTGATCGACGCGAAGGCGGCGCCCACCGTTTCGGCTTTATCGATCACCTTGGCCATGGTGACCTTGCTCAAGGAAAGTCCCATGGCTCCCCTGGCGTCCAGCACCAGGGATATCGGCGTCTCGCGCAGGGTCTCGGGCTGTACCCCCCCTGCCATTATGCCTTTTTTGAGGCCGTTTTCGTATCTCCAGAGGCGCCCGACCCCATGGCTGGCTATGCCTCGGGCATCGGCGGCGACTAAAATCTCCGCCGAATCGGCGGCTTCGGCCTCCGATAGTCCCAGTTTAAAAAAGACATCGGTACAGAACTTTTCCAGGTCGTTCCGCTTGATCCTGATTTCTCCGCCCATACTCCGCTCCTTTCGATACGGCCCGAATGATTATCCCCGGCGACAAGTCTGACAATAGCGCGATACGAAGCTTTAGGCGAGTGGGCCGGCTCGCTTCGCGCAGCCTGAGGGTAAACTCCCCGATTCACCGGCGGGTTTCGTGTCCCCGCGGCGGACCGCGGGGACACGGTGATTTTTATTTTGACAAATCCCCAAGCTCAAGATATCATCTATCTAAGATATCAGCAATATCGAAAAGGAGGTCTGACGTGAAGAGAAAAGTGACGATACTGGTCGCCTTGATCCTGGTGCTGGGCCTGGCTCTGGCCGGGGCCCAGGCTTCAGGCAAAAAGTATGTACTCAAGTTCAACCACGTGCTGACAACCCAGGACCCCTACCATGGGGCATTTCTTAAGTGGGCCGAAGCCGTATCGGCCAGGACCAACGGCAACCTCAAGGTCGAGGTATTCCCCAGCGCCCAACTGGGCGTCGAAGAGGACATTCTCGAGCAAATACGCCAGGGGGCGGCGGTCGGCCAGAATACCGACGCGGCGCGCCTGGGACAGTATGTACCGGGCATCGCAGTCATGAACGGTCCGTATTTTGTCGAAAGCCTGGAGGAGGTCGAAAAGCTGAACACCCTGCCCTCGGTGCAGAAATGGAAGGAAGAGCTGGAAAAAACCCAGGGTTTCAAGATTCTGTCCTTTATGTGGGTCCAGGGCTTCAGGCAGATGGTCACCAACAAGCCTGTCCGCAAACCCGCCGACCTTGCCGGCTTGAGGATCAGGACTCCGCCGGCTCCGATCTGGCAGGAGTCTATCCGCGCTATCGGCGCCACGCCCGTGGCCATGGCTTACGGCGAGATGTATTCGGGTCTGCAGACCAAGGCTATCGATGGCGTCGAGCTGTCCTTCACCGCTTCGGCCAGCGGCAAGTTCCAGGAAGTGACCAAATACGCCTGCGAAACCAAACATATTCTTCTCATCAACTTCGAAGTGATAAGCAGCAAGTGGTTCAACTCCCTCCCGGTGGAATACCAGAAAATTCTGGAAGAGGAGTGCAACAGGGCTGGGCTGGAGGTATCCCGCAGGTATCTCAACGAAATCGATCCTAGGAACCTGGAAGTGCTCAAGGCCGCGGGCATGACCCTTATCCCCGAGTCCGAAATCGACATGGCGGCTTTCAAGGCCGCGGGCGAAAAGGCCTACCAGAAACTGGGTATCCTCGATGTGAGAGACCAGGTTTACAAGGAACTGGGGAAAAAGAAATAAGCCCTGGAGGCAGCTTTTGTTCGAAGAAGGACTGCCCGAAGTCTGGCGCCCCCGGCGCTTGGTTCAAGGGGGCGCCAAACGTTTTTTAAGCTTATTCATCAAGGAATACCATGAAAAAATTCTACGAGTTTATCTGCAAGGCCGAAGTATTCCTGGCGGCCCTCTGTTTTTCCATATCCTGCTGCTTAATTTTTTTGGCGGCCGTCGCCCGGACCTTCGATCATCCTATCAACTGGTCCCAGGACATGTCGCTCTTCCTCTTCGCGTGGAGCGTGTTCTTAAGCGCCGACGCCGCCTTCCGCGCCGATAAGCTGGTCAATATCGACCTCTTGTCGAGCCGGTTTTCGGCATCCGCAAAAAGGGTATTCTCCATACTCATCTATTGCATCATCCTCGTTTTTCTGGGCACCCTCATCTGGTACGGGATCAAACTTAGTCTTTTCTCCCGCAGGAGGGTTTTCCAGGGAATTCCCGGTTTCAGCTACAGCTGGGTGACCATCAGCATCCCCGTGGGCGGTCTTCTCATGGCGATCACATCGATCCTCAAGCTCAGGGATCTCCTGATCCGGCGCCCCGTGAGTTCCGAAGGTCCCGGAAAGGCGGGTGCCTGATATGCTGCTGGTCGCCATAGCTTTCATTTTCTTTCTCGCCATCGGAATGCCCATCGCCTTCGCCATAGGCATTTCGGGAGTAACTTTCTTTCTCCAGCATCCCGAACTCCCTATGACGATGATAGTCCAGTTGCCCGTCTCCCAGACCCAGAACTTCACCCTCCTGGCGGTACCCCTCTTCATTCTCGCCGGAAATCTCATGAACGCCTCGGGCATAACCAACAGGTTGATACGGCTGGCCTCGGTGCTTACGGGCCACATGAGGGGAGGCCTGGGGCAGGTGAACGTCGTCCTCTCCACCCTCATGGGGGGCGTTTCAGGTTCGGCCATCGCCGACGCTTCCATGGAGGCGCGAATCCTCTCGCCGGCGATGATCAAGCAGGGCTACTCCCGGGGCTTCACCGCCAACTGCACGGCGTGGACAGCCCTCATTACGGCGACGATTCCTCCCGGGGTGGGAATTATCCTTTACGGCACCACGGGCGAGGTATCGATAGGCCAGCTCTTCGCTGCGGGCATATTCACCGGCCTTTGCCTTATGGTCGCTTACATGGTCACGGTCTGGGTCATAGCCACCCGGCGGGGCTACAAGCCCGAGCGCTCAAAAGCTTCCCTGCGGGAGAGAGCGGTGGCGATAAAGGAAAACATCTGGGCCTTGCTTTTTCCCATTCTGCTTCTGGTCGGAATAAGGGTTGGAATTTTCACGCCCTCCGAAGTGGGAGCCTTCGCCTGTGTGTATGCCATTCTGGTGGGCGTCTTCGCCTACAAGGAACTCACGTTTAAAAAACTCGTCCAGACCCTCGGTTCCTCGGTGCTGGATGTGGGCGCGATAATGTTCATCATTGCCCTTTCGGGGATTTTCGGGTATGGAATTCCCTTCGAACGAGTCCCCGATATCTTGGAAGCGGCCATCCTCGGCTTATCGGCGAACAAGTTCATCGTCATGTTCATCATAATAGTAATCCTTACGATATTGGGCATGTTCATGGATGGTTCGGTGGTCATCCTTCTTTTCACGCCGATTTTTCTTCCCTTGGCGGTCAAGGTGGGCTGGAATCCCGTCCACTTCGGGATTCTGTTCTGCAGCATCATCACCATGGGCAACATGACGCCGCCGGTGGGTCTTGCCATGAGCGCGGTCTGTTCGGTGCTGGATATCCCCGTTTCCGAGTATGTCAGGGAGATGTGGCCATGGCTGTTGACAACCGTCATCGCCATCGCCGTATTGGTGTTTTTCCCGAACCTGGTATTAGCCTTGCCGAGACTGCTTTTCTGAAGAGGGGATGGTATGGAGTTGCTGAATAAGGTGGCGATCATTACGGGCGCGGCGAGAGGTATCGGATTTGAAATCGCGCAATGCTTCGCCGAAGGCGGCGCGAGCGTCATACTGGTTGACCGCGCGGGCGCCGAAACGGCGGCGACGCGGCTTGCCGCGCGGGGGCTCGACGCGAGTTTCCGTACTCTCGACATCACCGACATGGAGGCGGTGGACGCCGCGGTGGCGGACGTCGTCGAAAAAAAGGCCAGGATCGATATTCTTGTGAATAACGCGGGGATCATCGCGCGGGGCTCCTTTGCGGAGTTGAGCCGCGAACAGTGGCTGCGGGTGATGGATGTCAACGTGAACGGCAATTTCTACCTGAGCAAGGCGGTTATTCCCCACATGATCAGGCAGAGAGGAGGCAACATCCTCAATATCACTTCCATCGCGGCCAAGATGGGCGACATCACGGCCGCGCCGGTTTATGGCGCGTCCAAGGGGGCGATCGATACTTTGACGAAGTCCTTGGCACGGCAATTGGCTTCCTCTGGTATACGGGTGAACGCGGTGGCCCCCCACGCCATAGAGACCGACATGAGCGCCGAGTGGTCTGAGGAAAAAAGATGGGCTGTCATCGAGTCTATTCCCTTGCGGCGCATGGGTACGGCCCGCGAGGTGGCCGAAGCGGCGTTCTTCCTGGTGTCGGATAAGGCCGCATTTATCACCGGCGAGACCTTGAACGTCAACGGCGGTTACCTGATGGACTGACGAGGGTATCGAATCGGTCCATCGAAGCAGCCTGATCGAGCCGTTTGGGACGGCTTTATGCTTTTCAGGCTTCGGCCGCAGTCTCCCGCGAGGTGAAGAACTCACCGCTGAGGATATTTTGCCTGCTGATTCTCAAGTGCTTTTCGATTATGTCGACCGCGGCGGGCGAGTGCTTCGCCAAGGCTTCGACCAGATCAACGTGGTCGATGAAGGTTTGCGAAACGTTGGGCTTGATTCCTATATCGTACATGTAGTTCATATTGAGGTGGATATTCAACTCCTTGTACGATTTGCTCACGAATTCGTTGTCGACCAAATCGCACAACGCTTTGTGGAATTGACCGTCGTAACGGATGTACTTCTTGAGATCAATAGGCTCCTTTTCCATCAGCATCCGCATGGAATCGATTATTTTTCGCAGTTCCGAAAGCCGGGATCCTTCGATCGTCGAATAAATAGCCTTTACGCAATAAACCTCCAGAAGTTCGCGCACGTCGATAGCCGATAAAATGGTCTTTTTAGTGGGTTTACGGAGCAAGCACATGCTCCGTGGGCGGATCTCGACGACGCCATCCATCTCCAGCCTCTTCAGGGCTTCGCGAATGGGCATCATGCTCACTTTGAGTTCTTCCGACAATTTTTTCGTGCTGATCGTTTGTCCGTATTTGAACTTTCCGCTGCTGATCGAGTTGCAGAGGTGAAGATACACTTGTTCCGCGAGGCTGCGTCGTTCTATCGCAATAAATTCCTTATCGTCCATGTCGTGTCCTTTTCGCCGAAGTTTCCTAGGGAAATTCGATAGTTTTCTGCAATCTGGTATCTATTATATCTGATTCTACCATAAAAACCGCAAAAAATAAAGGCGAGGCGGCGATGTCCGCCGCCTCACCATAAGGACCCGTCAATCCATGAATCTATAGCGAAGCGAGAATCATTTTTGCGAAGGCGTCGACGGTAAAGCCCAGGTGCGCCGCCACCTTGTCGCCGGGGCCCGACTCGCCGAAGCGTTCGATGGAGAGAATCCGATCCGGTTCGGCGATCCGCTCCCAACCCATCGCGACGCCGGCTTCAGCGACGAAAACCTTGGCGGGTGGCGCGAGAATGGCCTCCCTGACCGGAGCGGGCGCGGCGAAGAAGGCATTTCTGTCGGGCACGGACACGACCCGGATCGAGAGCTGGGGTTTTTCCGATTTGAGCCTGTCGGCCGTCGCCAAGGCGAGGGAAACTTCCGAGCCCGAGGCGACGAGGCAAAGGTCGGGAGCGCCGGAGCTGTTGCTCACCACGTAAGCGCCCAAGCCCATGGTATAAGGCCATTCCGGGTCGTCCTTCTCCATCACCGGCAGGTTCTGCCTGCTCAAGGCAAGCACCGTCGGACCATCGGTGTTTTCCATCGCCAGCCGCCATGCCACGGCCGTCTCCTCCGCGTCGGCGGGACGCAGGACCTTGCAGTTGGGAATAGCCCGCAGCGAAGCCAGGGTTTCCACCGGCTGATGGGTGGGACCGTCCTCGCCGATGTATACCGAATCGTGGGTCAGCACATAGATGACCGGGAGCTTCATCAAGGCGGCCAGGCGCAGCGAGGGCCGCAGATAGTCGGCAAAGACCAGGAATGTGGCTACGAAGGGTCTGAACCCACCGTAGAGAGCCAGGCCGTTGGCGATGGCCGCCATGCCGTGTTCCCGTACGCCGAAGCGTATATAGCGGCCGCCGGGGTTGCCCGCCGTAAAGTCCAAGGGCAGTCCGGATGGATTAGCCGGTAGCTGGGTGACGTTGGGGCTGGTGAGGTCCGCCGATCCGCCCACAAGGTTCGGCCAGGAGGTGGCCACCGCCGCGAGGGCCTTTCCGGAGGCGTTCCGGGTGGCGATCTTGTCGCCTTTGGCGAAGGCGGGCAAGTCCAGAGCCTTGAGCGGTCTGTTGAAGAACCAGGCGCTCAACTCCTCGGACTTTTCCGGATTGGCTTTGCCCCAGGCTTCGTAAACCTTCTGCCAGACATCCTTGCGCGCTTTGAGCTCGGCCCTGCGCTTTTCGAAATACGCATAGGCTTCGGGGGCCACCCAGAAGGGCTTGTCCAGGGGAATGCCCATCGCCGTTTTGGCCTTGGCGGCTTCCTCCTCGCCCAAAGGAGAGCCATGGATGCCCGCGGTGCCCTGTTTGTTGGGCGAACCCTTGCCGATGATACTTTTGAGGACGATCAGGCTGGGCTTGCGGGCTTCCGCCTTAGCCCTGGCGGTCAGGGCCGCCAGTCCGGCGAAATCGTACATATCGCCGGAGAGCACCTGCCAGCCATAGGATTCAAAACGGGCGCCCACATCCTCGGTAAAGGCAAGGCCGGTGGAGCCGTCTATGGAAATCCCATTGGAATCGTAGTAAACGATAAGCTTGCCCAGGCCGAGATGTCCCGCCAATGAACAGGCTTCGGCCGACACCCCCTCCATGAGGCAGCCGTCACCGGCCAGCACGTAGGTGTAGTGATCGATGACCTTGGAAGCGGCGGTATTGAGCCTGGCGGCCATCATACGCTCGCCGATGGCCATTCCCACCGCCGTGGCCACACCCTGACCCAGGGGGCCGGTGGTGGTTTCCACTCCGGGGGTGACGCCGTACTCAGGGTGTCCGGCGCACTTGGAACCGACTTGGCGGAAACTCTTTATATCCTCCAGGCTTAAGGGGAATCCGGCCATATGCAGTATGGAGTAAAGCAGCATCGAGCCATGACCGGCGGAAAGCACAAACCTGTCGCGGTTGATCCAGGAAGGGTCGCCGGCGTCATACGCCATCTCGTGGCCATAGAGATAGGCTGCCAGCTCGGCGGCGCCCAGCGGAAGCCCCGGATGGCCCGAATTGGCCTTATTGATCGCGTCGATGCTCAAGCTGCGTATCGACAGAGCGATTTTTTCCAACGATTTGATATCCATACGTTAACTCCTTAGTAAGGTTGAGTGTCCCACTATACCGAAAAACGGCGATTCTTTGTAGTCTTTTTCGCCAATGCCCACAATGTTAGCTTACGCGTCGCCCGGGACATCGCTCCTGCTACGGTCCTTAGCGCCCCAGATCCCTTCCCAGGGTGATCTTGGACGCGCTGAAGTTGTCCACGCTCTTCTTTTTCTCGTGGAATTTCGGCATCAGCCGGACCATGCTTTCCTTGCGATAAAAGGAATCCTCCGTCCCGAGAGGGAAGGTCACAGGAGCGCCGCTCACCGAGGACTTATAGATGCCCATTATCAGCTCGATGGTTTTTCTTCCGGTCCGGCCGTCCAGCGCTATAGGTTCCTCCCCTCGTATGGCGCGCAAGAAATTGCCCAGCTGCGCGTCATGGCCTTCGAGTTCAAGATCGGGTAGGGCGAGATAAGCGTCTTCCAGGACCTTTCTGCCCGCTCCGTCATCCTCGGGAAATCCGTTCGGAAGAGACTTGTTCGCCGAAACGGTCCAGGGAACGCCGACCGAACCCCTGTCTCCCTCCACGGTTATGCTCTGCCGTTCCCCGTGGCTCACCAATGAGCAGGTGAAATGGACAATCTTGTCCTTGTAGTCGAAGACGGCGAAGCCCAGATCCTCGCACTCCGAGTTGTCGTGGCCCACATTGTGGATCGACGCCCTCACCCTGGAAGGCATGCCGAAGAGATAGTGCATAAGGTCAAGGTAATGGACAGCGTGACTCATGAAGCAGCCCCCCGATTCCTGGGCCCAGGTTCCCCTCCACCAAAGGTCGTAGTAGACCGGGGACCTCCACCAGAGAGAATCGAAGTTGGCATAGGAAACGCTTCCCAAAAGGCCTTTGTCCAGCATTCGCTTAAGCTTTGCCACCGGCGTCTTGTAGCGGTTCTGACTCACGATTCCCAGGATAGTTCCGCTCGTTTCGGCGGCGAGAATCATCCTGTCGCATTCCTCCAGCGAACCTGCCATGGGCTTTTCCACCAGCACATGCTTGCCTGCGCGCAAGCCCGCCTCCGCGGCCGAACAGTGGGCGTTGGGCGGCAGGCAGATGCTCACCGCGTCCACATTCGGGTCGGCCATCAATTCGCCGAGATCGCCGTACACCCTCGCTTTCAGCCCTTTTCCCACCGCTACAGCCTCGGCCTTGTCCTTGAAGCTATCGCAGACCGCCACCACCTGGCACAGTTGGGGGAAACGCTTGTACGAATCGATATGGACCCCGGCGATAGCCCCGGCGCCCGCGATGCCGATCTTAATCATGGCTGCCTCCTGATATAGTTCCCCTTGGAAATCGGGGCTCGCGGCTTGATGGCCCCAAAGCCTCCTTCTTACGTATCGCCTCAGCTGCCGCCCAGAATTAGGGTCGGGAGGGTCACGACGAGCTGAGGTATAAAGAAACTCAATAAAATTGTTACCATTATCGTGACGATAAAGGGAAGAAGTGGTTTTACCGCCCTATCTATGGGGAGCTTGGCTATGCCGCAGGAGACGAAGAGAAAAGACCCCACCGGGGGCGTTATCGCTCCCACCTGCATCATGATCACCATGACGACGCCGTAATGAATTGGATCGAAACCGAAGGAATTTCCTATGCTCAAGATCGTCGCGGCCAGCATGGCGATCAGGACCGTCGGGTCCAGGAACATGCCCAGAACGAATATCACGAACATGAGAAAAAGCGTGCCCAGAACTGGATTGGCGATCACGTTCACCACATAGTCGGTTACGTTGGCTTGAAAGCGCATGCGAACCAGTACGTTGGACAAGGCTCCCGTGGCCGCGATGGTGATCATCACCACCGCGGTGGTCACCGCCGAATTCTTTAAAATCGAGATCAAATCCCTGGGCTTCAGTTTTTTCGAAATAAAGAAACCATAGAAAAGGCCATAGACTATGGCGATCACACCCGATTCGGTGGCTGTCACGATACCTGAAATAATGCCCCCGATGATGATAAGAGGCATGAGAAGGGCGCCGATGGAGCGTTTCAGCGTACCTGCCAATCGTCTGAGCGAGAAAGGATGGGTGGGGATATTATAACCGCGTCGGGAGTATTCGATTCTGTTCCAGAGCATTTGGAGCGCCGCTATTGCGAGGCCCGGCGCTATGCCACCCAGGAAAAGCCTGCTCACCGGAATCTCCGTATAGTAGGAATAGAGAATCATGGCGATGCTCGGAGGAATTATGGGGCTGAGCATGGACGAGCCGGCGGTCACCGCCACCGCATAGTCCTTGTCGTAACCCTGTTTTTCCATGGCGGGGATGAGCATGCCTCCGATCGCCGATGCGTCGGCTATTCCCGAGCCCTGAATGCCCCCGAAAAACATGGAAGCCAGAATATTCACGTGGCCTAAGCCACCCTTGAACTGTCCCACCATCGAGTCGGAAAGGTCCACGATTCGATCGGTGATATCCGATTTGGCCATAATATTGCCTGCGATGATGAAGAAGGGTATGGCCATGAGGGAAAAGGCGTTGACGCTGCCGAACATTTTTATAACCACCAGATTGAGCGGAAGCCCCATGCCGAGCATAAAACAAACGGTGGTGAGGATGAGGGCCATGTAGATGGGAAGGCCGGCGAAGATAAAGGCCAAAAGCACGGCGAATACAAGCCATATCTGCCACATGCAGCAACTCCTCGGTGGTTTCTTGTTTTAATTTCTCTAGAACTCGATCAGATTCTCGACGTTTTTCTATTCGGAAAGCATTTTCAACTTGTAATCGCTCCCGTAAGCTAGTTTGTAGCCGTACTCGAAGAGCTCGAACAAGCAGCCTGCCGGAATAGCGGCATAGAAGACGGCCATGGATATTTGGATATTCTGAAGTCTGCTCATCACGTTCATGGAGGTGTAGACGTAGCCTTTCCAGGTCAAGATTCCCAGGAGCACGATGACGATTAGATCGATGAGGGTATCGGCGATATGCCGGAGCTTGGCCGAGGCGATCTTGGCGAGAAAAAGATCGACGGTAAAGTGTGCCTTTTCTCTCATCCCGATGCTTATCCCCAAAAAAATGACCCAGATCGCCGAAAGTCGCAGCACCTCGTCGCCCCAGGCAAAGGGACGCAATCGCAAAAAGGTAAAGTATCTGAGTATGATCTGTATAAAGCAAAGAATTATGGTAAAAGAAGATATTGAAACAAGTAATGCGGTGCGCGTTCGATCGAAAAAGCGATAGATTTTTTTTGCCGTCACGGAGACTTCCTTTATCCTGATACCACACCAGGTAGTTCCCTGTTTTAGCGGGAACTACCTGGCGAAAAGAGAAAATCGAAGCTGGATTACTGGATGGCGAGAATCTTGTCGATAAAATCGTTCCAGGCGGGGCTCTTAGCCCTGTACTCGGCCAGCATGGGCTTGCAGGCTTCCACCCACTTCGCCTTGTCGGCCGGCACATGGACCGCCACGCCCTGGGCTTTCATCTTGTCCAGCGCCGCCACCTGGTCCTCATCGTCCAGCTTAGCCTGATAGACCGCCGCTTCCTGGGCGCAGTCGGTCACCAGCTTTTGCAGGTCGGTCGGCAGGGAGTTGTACCACTTTTCGTTGAAGAAGTAATACACGCAGGCGATGATATGATCCGTGATGGTGAGGTTCTTGGCCACGTCCTGGAACTTCATGGAATTGATCATCGAAGGCGAGGCCTCCATGCCGTCGATAACGCCGGTTTGTAAGGCGGTATAGATTTCGTTCCAGTCCATGGTCGTGCCCGCGGCGCCCAGGGATTTGAACATGCTGATATAGACCGCGTTCGGGCCGCGCATTTTGAGGTTGGTCAGGTCTTCAAGCTTGGTCACCGGTTTCTTGGTGAGCATGTGTCGCGAGCCTTGGGATTGACCGGCCATGGCGATCATCCCATAGGGTTTGGTGAGCCTGCTCACTTCGGCCTCCATGCCCTTGAGGACCCTGCGGTAATGGGCATTATCCTTGAAGAGGTAGGGGAACTCGAACATCATGAATTGGGGAACCCAGGTGCCGGGACCGGTTCCGGGGGCGGACACTACCATTTCCAGGGATCCGGTTCTGCACATCTCCACCTGCTCGGCCTGGCTGCCCAACTCGGCGCCGAAATTGGCGGTGGCCTTGATTCTGCCCGCCGATTGTTTATTCACCAGGTCGACGAAGTAAGCGAGTCCCTTGCCGATGGTTCCGGTGCCAGCGAGGTTGGTCGAAGTCCTCAGCTGGTATGTCTTGCCCTGAGCGCCGGCGAGGCCGGCAAAAAGTGCGAGGGCGAGGAGGACGAGGACCGCGGATTTCTTCATGGTAGCCTCCATAGTAATACTGGAATGGGAGATTAATCGAGCGCGCAGAAAATACTAGCATCGGCCACAGGGGGTGTCAATTTTTTTGTTTTGCAATCGATTTTACAGCGATTTTTCTCAATAGCCGGTTTTCCTGTGCCCGTAGGAGCCGATCGCCCTTTCCTTGACCAGCAGGGCTGTCTCCTGGGATATGCCAGCCGCCTTGGCCAGGGACGCGGTGTCCGCGGCGGCTATTCCCTCCAGAGAACCAAAGGCCTTTATAAGCTTTTTAGACCTTGCCGCGCCAATGCCTTTCACCGAACTCAAGGCCGAAAAGCGTAGGTCTTTTTCCCGCAGCTTCCGGGATAATCCTGTGGCGAAGCGGTGCGTTTCGTCCCTGACCGCCACGAGCACGCGCAGGGCGGGGGAATCCTTGGGCAGAACCACCGGTCCCAGCCTGCCGGGCAGATATAGTTCCTCGTTTTTTTTGGCCAGGCCGGCCAGGTCGCAATCCAAGCCGATTTCCCTCAGGACTTCTTCCGCGGCCGAGACCTGGCCGGCCCCGCCGTCGACGAGAATCAGGTCCGGAAGCTCGGCTTCTTCGTTGATCAGCCTGGTATAGCGCCGGGCCACCGCCTCCCTGATGGCGCCGAAATCGTCCACCGAGCCCCTGAGGCTGCGAATGCGGAAGTAGCGATAGTTTTTTTTATCGGGTATGCCATTTTTAAAACTCACCAAGGAAGCCACGGTGTGCTTCCCCGCGAGCTGGGCTATGTCGAAACCCTCAATGCGAACGGGCAGGGCTGAAAGCCCAAGCGCTGACTTCAGTTCCGCCAGGGCGTTCCTGTCTCCCAGCTCCCTGCGCCGTTTGATCAGCTCCTCCCTGGCATTCTGGGCCGCCAGGTTCATCGAGGCGGCATGACGCTGCTCCTTGGGGCTGAGCAGCCGCACCGTTACGCCGAGCTGCGATTTAAAATACTTTACAAGCGTTTTGGATTCCAGCTTTTTCATACTGAAAACCGATGGGGGGGGCAGGCGTTCCGCGCTGTAATACGTTGCCAAAAAACTCTGCAACGCCTCCGGCTCGTCGGAATACAGAGGCGAGACAAAGCTGTCCCGGCCCTTGAGCTTGCCTTCGCGCATCGAAAAAACGACAAAGGATATCAGATCCCCGTCGCAGTGCCAGGCCAGGTAATCCCTGGCGCTCTTGTCGAAGTCCTGGGCATTGCTGCGGCCGACAAACTGCTCCACAGCCCGCATGGCGTCCCTGAGCCGCGCCGCTTCTTCGAAGCGAAACGCCAGCGCCGCTTCTTCCATCTTGGTTTTGAGGTCCGCCGCGAGGTCGGCCGTCTCGCCGGAGAGCAGTTTGCGGATCTGCCCGACCCGGGCCATATAGTCTTCCCGACTTATTTTACCCGCGCAGGGCCCGGGACAGCGGCCGATATGATAGTACATGCAGGGGGTTTCCCGGGGCCGCATTGTCACGCAGCGCCGCAAAGGGAACAGCTTTTTGATCAGTTCGAGGTATATGTCGATCGTCTCGGCGCTGGGGAAAGGTCCGTAGTATTCCGAGCCATCGTCGATGATACGTCTGGTGCGGAATACCCTGGGGTACTCCTCCGCGGTTATGCGTATGGAAGGATAGGTTTTGCCGTCCTTTAAATTGATGTTGTATTTGGGATTATGCTCTTTTATAAGATTGTTTTCGATCAGCAGGGCCTCGTATTCGCTTCCCGCGAGGATCCATTCGATCGATTCCACCCGGGAAACCAAATGTCTGGTCTTGATGTCTTTTCGGCCTGAAAAATACGACGAGAGACGGTTTTTCAAGATCTTCGCCTTGCCTACGTAGATAATCGCCCCTGTCCGGTCGCGCATCACATAGACCCCCGGCGATTCGGGCGCCTGGCGCGCCAGGGCCCTAAAGCGGGCGTTCCGTGCCGCGGGGCTCTCCTCTGCCTGGGTTCCCTTCCCAGGTATTTCCCCGGCCGGGGCCTCTGTTACCGGGGGTTTCCTGGCCTCGTCTTTTATCTTGCTCATGCTCTATACTCTATAGTATGGAAAAACAGCCTATCAGTGAAGCGCGGGACCCGCAAAGCGCAAACCCCGCCGGGCTTTTCCGCTTCTGTCCCTCCTGCGGCGGCCCCGGCATCGACTGGAGCGGACGCTTCTGGCGCTGCGGCGGCTGCGGCTTCGAATACTTTCACAACGTCGCCGCCGCGGCCGGCCTCATCCTGAATTCAGGCGGCAGCTGTCTCTTTTTGCGCCGCGCCAAAGAACCGAGGCGGGGCTGCCTGGCCCTTCCCGGCGGCTTTGTGGATCCCGGAGAGTCTGCCGAACAAGCCCTGCTGCGGGAATGCCGGGAGGAACTCGGCTGGGCGCCGAAGGATATTCGCTTTTTAGCCTCCTTCCCCAACCGCTATGGATTTCAGAAGGTCGAATACTGGACCTGCGACCTGTTTTTTATCGCCGACCTGGGTAAAAAGGAGGCGGCCCGCCTTTCTCCCGATCCCGATGAAGCCACGGGGCTGGAGTGGATCGAATTCGGCTCCCTGCCCTGGGAATCCATCGCCTTCGAGTCGACGCGGCAGGCCTTGCGGCAGTACCTTCTACGAATATGAACACCATGGAGCGGTAATGATAATCCCATCTATAGAAGAGATCATAGGGCAGGACATACAGGCCTTGCGGGAATGTCCCCAGGCGGAAAACTGCGCCGCCTGCCAAGAGGAGCTCTGCGTCATGATCGCCTCGGTGGCCGACTTTCCCACCGAATACGGCCGTTTTTCCATCATCGGCTTTGTCAACAACAGGGACGGCAAGGACCATGTCATTGTGCTCAAGGGAGAGGTCGGCGACGGAGAGAATCTTCTGCTCCGCATCCACTCGGCCTGCCTTACCGGCGACGCCTTCGGGAGCCAGCGATGCGACTGCGGGCCCCAGCTTCACCATGCCTTGCGCCGGATCGAAGCCGAGGGCAGGGGAGCCGTCCTCTACCATCAGGCCGAAGGCCGGGGCATCGGCTTGGTCAACAAGCTCAGAGCCTATGCCCTGCAGGACAAGGGATACGACACCTACGACGCCAACCTGGCCCTGGGCTTCAAAGCCGACGAGCGCGATTACGCCGTTCCCGCGGCCATGCTCAAAAAGATAGGCGTTAAAAGCGTCCGCCTTATGACGAACAATCCAGAAAAGGTGGAAGAACTGGAACGCCGCGGCATCAGGGTGGCGGAGCGGGTACAGCACGAACTTCCGCCCCAGGAGAACGATAGGGCCTATCTGCTGACCAAGAAAGAGCGCTTCGGTCACTTTTTGAAGCTTGACCACCGGGGCGAAAAATGAAGGCGTCCGGAGCGTCGCATGAACCTGACAGCAAGTTCGCCGGGGCGGCAGCCTTGGTCGCGGCTATCACCCCGGCCAGGGTCCTCCCGCCGCAATGATCAGGTAGCATGGCAAGAGAAACATATCATGTGCCCCTCGGGCCCGCCCGGGCCGAGATAAGCGTCCTCAATTCCCGTTTTATCGCCAGCCTCGATTATGTCGAAACCGTGGAGGAAGCGCGCAACTTCATAGCGTCCATCAGAAATGAATTTCCCAATGCGACGCACAACGTTCCCGCCTTCATCGTGGGCGGCGGAAATTCCCGCACCGAGTTCTGCTCCGACGACGGCGAACCCTCGGGCACCTCGGGACGCCCTCTGTTGGCGGTGTTGCACGGATCCGGCCTGGGCAATGTAGCGGTGGTGGTTACGCGCTATTTCGGCGGCACCCTCCTGGGCACGGGAGGCTTGGTGAAAGCCTATTCCGAGGCGGGGAAAAAAGTGCTGGAAGCAACGCGGCGAGGAAAGATCGTCGAGGTCGCCCTTTTTTCCGCCGCCTTGCCCTATCGTCTCTTCGAACCTTTCAAGAGCGTGGTGGAAACCCTCGGAGGCAGGATGCTGGAATCGGAATTCGCCGAGCTCGTGCGGCTCAAGGTGGAAATTCCCCTCATCGAGTTGGAAAATTTCCGCTCGCGCTGCGCCGACCTTAGCGGGGGAGGGTTGGAACTGCTCCAGTACGGGCAGGGAAAGGCGCTGGTACCGATCGGCTAAAACCATTTTTATAGACCCTCAGCGAAAAAAGCCGCGAAAGCGCGAAAGGCGCAAGGGTCGCAATGCTATCGTTTTTTTACCAGACAACGGGGGCTTGTTCCAATCAAGTCCTTTCTTCCAGCCGCGGCCAGCGCCTGGCGGACCAGTTCGGCGTTGGCCGGCGCCGTATACTGAAGCAGGGCTCGCTGCATAGCCCGTTCGCGGGCTCCTTTGGCTACGTAGACAGGATTGCCGTCCAGAGGATTCGCCTCGCACCAGTACATGGCGGTGGCTAAGGTCCCCGGCGTAGGATAGAAATCCTGGGCCTGGTCGGGGACGAATCCCGTGTCCCGGAGATATTCCGCCAGCTCGATCGCTTCTTTCAATCCCGAGCCCGGATGGGCCGAAATAAAATACGGCACGAGAAACTGCTTCAATCCTTTTTCCCGATTAAGCGCCGCATAGCGCGCCGCGAAGGCGTCGTAGCTTTTTCGGGACGGCTTGCCCATCAGCGCGAGGACCTTGTCCGAAACATGCTCGGGCGCCACCTTGAGCTGGCCCGATATATGATGCTCCACCAGTTCCCGCAGGAAGTCCTCGCGCGTATCCTGCATGGCATAGTCGAATCGTACGCCCGAACGGACGAAGACTTTCTTCACACCCCCAAGGGAGCGCAACTCCCGCAGAAGTCTCAAGTATTCCCTGTGGTCGGGTTCCAGATTCGGGCAGGGCTCGGGCGAAAGACAGCGCCTGTCCAGGCAAGCCCCCTGGGTTTCCATTTTCTTGCAGGCGGAACGCCTGAAATTGGCCGTCGGTCCCCCAACATCGTGGATATAGCCCTTGAAGTCGCCCATCGTCGTCAAAAGCCTGGCCTCTTCCACGATCGCCTCCACGCTCCGGGAGTTGATCTGGCGCCCCTGATGAAAGGTCAGGGCGCAGAAGGAGCAGGCGCCGAAGCAGCCGCGGGACGAAAGGAGGGAGAATTTTACTTCGGCGAGGGAGGGCACGCCGCCCTGCGCTTCGTACATCGGATGCGCTTCCCTCTCGTAGGGGAGGGCGTAGACCGCGTCCAGCTCTTGCCTGTTGAGGGGGAAGGCCGGCGGCTCCTGCACGACGATCCTGTCGCCGTAGGGCTCGATCAGTCGCTTCGCGGAAAAGGGGTCGGTGTTTTTGTACTGAATGGCGAAAGAGGCTTGGAACCTGAGTTTGGACTGCCGATCGGCTCCGACTAAAGAACCGGCATCGGGGAGCATCAAGGCGCCGGGGAATTCCGCCGCCAGGGCTTCCGGCGATATCGCGCCGATGTGCTTCGCCCATACCGTTCCGCGGATGCCCGACAGGTCAACCTCGGCCGCCGGGACGGCCCGGAGCTCTCCGGACAGCAGCGCCGTCCGGCGCCGGCCTTTCTCTTCCGCCGCGGTGTTTTTATCGCCCGCCCGCAGGCGACCCAGTATTTCCACGATCTGCCGCTCGCCCATGCCGTAGACCAGGATATCGGCCTTGGAGTCCAGGAGAATCGATTTGCGGACCTTGTCCGACCAATAATCGTAATGAGCCAGTCTTCTGAGGCTTGCCTCGATGCCCCCGATCACCACCCTCACGCCCTTGTAGGCCTGCCTGCACATCGTCGCATAATGAATTACAGCCCGGTCGGGCCTGGCGTTGGATCGTGAACGAATCCCCGGTCCGATGCTGCCGTCGGCGCGCATGCAGAGGGCGCGATTTCCGCCCGGGGCATATTCGTCCTCGGAACGCGGTTTTTTATTGGCCGTATACGACGAAACCATGGAATCCACGGCGCCGGCGGTGACCAAATACGCCAGTCGCGGCCTGCCGAAAAGCCTGAAGACCTCCGCGTCATCGGGGTCGGGCCTGGAGAGTACCGCCACCCTGTATCCTTCGGCCTTTAGTACCCGTCCCAGTATGGCTGTCCCAAAGGAGGAATGATCGACGTAGGCGTCGCCGGTGACAATGATCGCGTCCAGTTCGCCGGGGACCAGGCCGGCCTTTTTGAGATCCGAAGGAGTAGCGGGAAGAAAAGCCATGTGGCGCAATAATACAGCATTCCGGGCGCCCGCGCTAAGGGCCGCGGCATCGGGGGCCGCAAGCTCAAGGCTCGAAGACGATGGCTTTCAGCGTTGCTCCGCGGCTGTTCGCCTTACGAATTCCAGCGCCGCCGGCGCTGTCGCCGGGGATGTATTCTCGAGCAGGGCTTCTATGCCCGGTTTTTTCTCCTGAAGAAGCCTGAAAAAAGCCGTAAAATCGAATTCACCCGAGCCCGGGGCGACGATTTCCGATTTTTCCCCTTCCGCCATGCGAAAATCCTTCAGGTGAACAGCCACGACGCGAGATCCGAAGGCTTCGAATGCCCTCTCGAAAAAATCGGCCTGGCTTTCCTTGAGCCCTTTTCGGGGAATCAAATTAACCGGATCGAAGATGATCCCCAGGGCAGGCGAATCGATGCGGTCGATCACGGCCTTGGTCCTCTCGATGCTGGAAACTGTATGCTGATCGGCCACCGGTTCTATGGCGACAATGGAGCCACAGCGTTCGGCGATTCTGACAAGACGTTCAACGGAACCGCAGAGAGCGTCGAAGGCCGCCTTTCCCCCCGTGTCCGGATGCCAGGAACAGTCCGGGTTCAGCGACCCGGTCTCGGTTCCCACCAAGGAACAACCGAAATCCCTGGCGAAACGCAGATGCTCTTCGAATCGCCTGAGCTGCGTCTCCCGCACTTCCGTATCCGGGTGAACGGGATTGATATAGCAGCCCAGTACGGCGATATCGATGCCCCGGGCGGTAAAGCTATCCCTCGTCGCCTTGGCGAATCCCGGGCTTAGGCGTCCCGGTAGGGCAGGAAAGCCAGGGAAGGCCTTGGAAAGCGCTAACTGGACGCAGGAAACCCCGCAGGCGGCAATCCTGTCGGCAAGAGGCCCCGCTTCGCAAGGACCAAAATCGTGAGCCCGAAGTCCGAATCGCAACATGGTTGAACTGTACTTAGTATTTGTCCCATTTGTAAATCCTAGGTACCATAGAACATTTCTCGGTCCTAAGCCTTTAATTTCCGGCCCCGCGGTGTATGCTTGCCATATAATGAATACTTTCGATTTGTCCATGATGCTGATTGTCGCAGGTGTTCTGGGCCTTTTCTGCCTCGGGCTGCTTTTAGGACTGATGCTGGGCAAGCGCGGCGGCCGCCTCGAAGCCGAAAAAGAACTCCCCGATCGTCTTTCCGCCGAGCGCGAAGATGCTGTCAGACGCTCCCGGGCCGTGCTGGGGGGGCAGGTGGCCGAGCAATTGGCCCCGTACCTGCCCGGTTTTCCCTGTTCTTTCGAAGATGCGCGATTTTTAGGCAAGCCCCTGGATTATGTCTGTTTCAGCGGCGCTTCCTCGGGAGAAATCGATGAAATCGTTTTCGTCGAAGTAAAGACAGGGGAAGCCTCGCTCTCCAAAGTCGAAAAAAGCGCCCGTCAGGCCATTATCGACGGCAGGGTCCGCTGGGTCGAATACCGAATCCCCCTGGATTGACTAAAAGGCGGCGCGGGGAGTCCCGTGCCGCAAAATCCCTTGCAAAGAGTCCATCAGGCAAGCGCCCAGCGTCGGGTCTCGCCGGCTCCAGGTATCTGATCGACGCTTGTTATTCAAAACGCGCATAACGTCTTTCGGCGAACTTCGGGTAGCCCAGGAGCCATGCGGCGATCAGGCCTGCGAAAATCAAAGCATAGATAAGCGCATAAACGTTGCGCGGCAGGTTGATGTTAAAAGTAAAAACGCCCAACGCTGCCAACAAACCCATCGCCCCCAATATCACTATTACCGCATTGGGATTCTGTTTCATGGCCGCTACAGGGTTGTCCCAGCGCAACCTCGGATAAGCCGTGTCCAGCCACAGCCCCCCCATGTTGAAGGCGGTGGAAAACAGGAGGGCGAGAACAAGGCCCAGGGTCAGGTCCAACAAGCCGGTCCGCAGGACGATCCTTGAGGCGACGCAACCGACCAGGGCTCCTAAACCGGAAAAAATCTCCGCATGTAAAAGCTTGGCGACGAAATACTCGAAAGGACTTACCGGCAGCGCCTTGATCCAGGGCAGGATTTTCGCGTCCCTGGAAACCGACGTACAGGCGATACTGGTCGAAGAGCCTAAAAAACCGCCCAGCGCAGCGGGAATCAGGTACCCCGCCGGCCCCGCAAGCAAGGGTCTCAGGGCAGAGAGGGCGCTTTCTATGTTGGAGCGCTGGGCCGCAAAGGCGATACCCATGAAAATCGGCAGCAGAATGACGATAAAGGGACCGTTTATGAAAAATATGGGCTCGCGGTTCATAAGTCGTATTTCCCGGGCCAGCAAACTGACCAGGGGCGCCTTGGTTTCTCGATACTCCCGGGCCTTTCGTCTTTTCCTTCCCCTGGAAAAACTCGTTTCGCCAAATACCTGAATGCTCCGCAAATAGGGCTTGCCCAGGAAGAAGACGACGAGGGCCAACACGGCGAAGCCCAGGGCGAAGTTGCCCAAAAGCGCCAGGAAGCCGAGGAAATCCCCCGCTCGGCTCAAAGATTTCCATACCAGCAAGGAAGGGATCCAAGCCCTGCCCACGCGCGACAAAAAGGAATCGGGGGCGGCGAACAGGGCCGCGAAGGAAGCATCCTGCAGCCTTGTCATGGTCCCCTGGATATAGAAGTTGAAAGCCAGCGCCAGGCCTATGCCTACGAATCCTCCAAGATAAATTATGAAATTTTTATTGCGGAACAAGGCCGAAGCGTTCATCATCGGAACGAGAACCAGGTAGGAAAGAGCCAGTGGGATTAAAGGCAAGGACAGGGACGACAGCAGGGCGTAAAGATAGAAAAGCAGGGGCGGCGCTTCGTTGACACCGTACACGATCGCGCTGACCATGAGAATAAAAACCCCTATCAGCACATTGGTAAAATATACGAGGGCCATCTTGGCGGCCAGAAGCTCCTGGGGCTTGAACGGCAGGACCAGGAAGCCCGAATCCACCGCGGAGGCAGAAAAGAGCGATAAAGCCATGGTGAAGGAAAACACGAAAACCAGCAAAGCCGCCGAGGTGGCCGTGTACAACAGCATCATATCCTCCAGCCCCGCGGGTTTGAAGGCCTTATACATGGCTTGGCTGTTCATCACGAAAATAAAGGCGAAATCGGCGATCAGCAAAAGAGCAGCTATGCCGATGGCGATGGTCTTTATCAAGGTCTTGGGTCGCTTCAGCTCCTTACGGGAAGGCAGGCTGATGCTGAAGGTGCTCCGGATATTCAGAATCGCCAGACTTACGACAGGCGGTTTCATAGGCCCTCGCTCTCCCGGGAAGAATCCACCAGTTCCAGGAAGAGCCGCTCGAGACTGTCCTCTTCGGCGCCGCCCTCCCTTGCCCGCCCGTCTCCGGCCCCAGCCTCTCCCGGACCCGCGGCTCCCGCCGATTCCCTCCGTTTGCGAAGGTCCTCTATGGTCCCGGTGAAAATTATCCTTCCCTTGTCGATGATCGCCAGCTGGTTGCAGACCTTTTCAGCCACCTCCATGACGTGGGTGGAGAAAAACACGCATTTCCCCTCTTTAACCCGTTGCCGCATAATTTCCTTAAGCTCGAAGGCGGACTGGGGGTCCAATCCCACCATCGGCTCGTCCAGCACCCAGTTGGCTGGATCGTGGATGAGGCTGGCGATAAGCCCCAGTTTCTGTTTCATTCCCCGGGAAAAACCGCCGATGGAAGCCGACAGCACATCCGAGAGCCCGAAGCGGGCGGCGTACTCATCGATCCGCGCCCTGCGTTCCTGGGCCGGAATGCGAAAGACATCGCCGATGAAATTGAGATATTCCATGGCTTTGAGGCGGTTGAAGAGCTCCGGATTGTCATGGACGAGTCCGATGCGCCGCTTGGCGTCCAGGGGACGTTGGGCCATCGATATACCGTCGATCGACACCGTTCCCGAATCGGGTTCCAACGCTCCGCAGAAGACCCTGATCGTCGTCGTCTTGCCAGCGCCGTTGGGACCCAGAAAACCGAAAATCCTCCCGTTCGGGATGCTTAGGGAAAGGGAATCTATGGCTTTTCTGTCGCTTTTCGCATAGGTTTTCGACACGCCGGACAGCTCGATCATTGGATCCTCCAAAAAGGCTAGTTACTGCATCGAAGATTGTTGAAAAGGTTCCCTAAAGGTTCCTGAGACAGCGCCAGGCAGCGCCGCGGGGGATTGTCCTTAAGCCCGAACCGCTTTCTGTCCTCATTCCCTCATTCTCTCAACAATCTTCGATGCCGGTACAAAGAAATACGATTGCGTGATTACAGCCAAGCGTACCCCAAAACAGAAAGACAATCCAGGGTATCGATAATAAAAGCACCTAAGATCGCCGCGGCCACTTTCCCCGTTCTGAAGGCTCGTGCATAATAAACTGGATGACCACAGTACCTATCGACACCCAATCCAGCCCCGGCGTGGTAATGGAACTTCTGTACAGCCTCAAGGTAAAGGACGCCATGACTTCTTCGGTGATTACCGCCTCCACTACCTCCCGGCTGCGCCATGTCCAGGATCTCATGCGGGAACACGCGATCACCGCCGTGCCCATCCTCGAGGGCGAACGCCTTTTGGGCATCGTTTCCATAGGCGATATTATCCAAGCCTTAGACTCCGGCACCATGGAGCGCCCCGCCGCCGAGGTCATGACCAACTCCGTGGTCACCCTGGACGAGGACATGCCACTTTCCTTCGCCGTAACCTATTTCGACCGCTATAAATACGGGCGGTTTCCCGTTCTGGCCGTCAGTGGGAAACTTAGCGGCATCATCACCGCCTCGGACGTGCTGCGGCGCCTCCTCATCGCCTTGAACGAGGAAATCAGCCGTATGGAACAGCGCATAGCCGGCCGTCAACCTCCCAGCGAAGGGCCCCTGCCTTCCATGGAATTGAGCTTCGGCTCCGCCCCCCTGGATTTCGCCAAGGCGGGCAGCATAAGCGCGCGTTTCAAGAAAGCGCTCACCGAAAAGGACTGCCCTCCCGCCATAGCCCGCAGAGTGGCGGTGGCTTCCTACGAACTGGAACTGAACCAGGTGATTCACTCCTCCGGCGGCATCATGAGGATGAGGGTTTTCGAAGACACTATCGAAATCCTGGCCCAGGACGAAGGTCCGGGCATTCCCGACCTGGATCTGGCCATGCGGGAGGGCTATTCCACCGCCAACGAGTGGGTCCGTTCCCTCGGCTTCGGCGCCGGCATGGGCTTGCCCAACGTAAAGCGAGTGGCCGACGATTTTTCCATCGAATCTCCCCCCGGCAAGGGCACCATCGTGCGAGCCCTTATAGCCTGGGCTAAAGAATGAGCGAACTCTATCGTAAGGAGGCGAATATGATGACCAGCGAACTCCAGGCTCTGGCGGAGGCCAAGCTTGTACAAGCCGAATACGAGGATGGCCCGATCGCGGGGGGCTATACCTCCGACCTTCTCTCGGACGTCATGGCCCACGCGAAAGCAGGGGATATCCTTATAACCATACAGGCGCACAAAAACACCGTGGCGGTCGCGGGCTTGGTCGGCGCCCCCGCCATCGTCCTCTGCAACGACAGGCCCATTCCCGACGATATGGTCGAAGCCGCGAAGGAGGAGGGCATAGCGCTTTTTTCCACGCCCTTGAGCCAGTTCGAAGTTTCCGGAAAGCTCTGGAAGGCCCTCGAGGCCTGAGGTCGGAACCATGGGTTATCTGCGCCTGAGCGCGGATCTTCACAACCACTCCTGCCTGAGCCCCTGCGGGGATCTCTCCATGTCCCCCGGATTGCTGGCGGCCAGGGCCCGGGAAAGGAAAATCGATATTCTGGCGCTGACCGACCATAACGCGTCCCTCAACTGCCCGCCCTTCGCGCTCGCCTGCGCCCGCAAAGGCATAATCCCCCTTTTCGGAATGGAGCTCTGTTCCGCCGAAGAAGTGCATCTCTTGGCGCTTTTCCCCGACCCCCGGAGCGCTCTCCTGTTCGGGGCCGATATACACAGGCTCCTGCCCGACCTCGCCTGGGACCCCGAAGCCTTCGGCGATCAGGCGGTGGTGGACGAAGCCGAGGGGCTGCTGGAGCTGCATCCGACCTACCTCGGGGCAGCCCTGGACGCTTCCTTCGAGGAGTTGGCCTATAAGGCTGCGGGCTCGGGCGCCCTGGTAATTCCCGCCCATGTGGACAGGGCGATGTTCTCCGTGCAAAGTCAACTCGGCTTCCTTCCTCCCGGCCCTTACGACGCCATCGAATCGGTCTTCGCCCCGGAGCCCTGCGTATCGGGCGGTCACAGCCCTATCTCCGGCTCCGATGCCCATTATCCTGAGCACATAGGCAGGCGGCCCTTCGGCGTCGATCTTCCCGGTGAAGTGGTGGAAAACCTGGCCGAAGCCTTGAAAATATTTACGAAACTGAACACGCGAAAAACTGTGGATACGTTTTTCGCCCCCGACGACTCCCCGGATGAAGACTCCTTGACCGATGCCTCCCGGGATGAAGATGTCTTCGGCGGCTACGATGAGCTCCTGACCCAGCCCGTCGTGAATTCCTATCCGGAAGATGCGGCGAAGCTGTTTTTCGAAGAACTCAGGCTGGCCCTGAGGGAGGGAAGGGTCCAGCCTTCATTCGCCCGCGGGGCTTAGTCGACATTGTGAAATCAAAGGACAAAGCCGGCCGGTCCGGGTTAATCGGCCCAGCGGATGTAGAAGCTCACGGGTTTTTCCAGGGTGAGCATGTCGAAGAGGGGGATCTTGGCCTTGAACACCTGGCCCTGCGAGACCCCGCCCTCGGAGGAGAGGATCGTCTTGGGCGCGGTAATGCTCAGCTCCAGGGTGCAGGCATCGAAGGCGGGCATGGCCTTTTTACCGATAATCACCGTTTCGAGGTTCATTCGATATTCTTCCGCGCTGATGGGATCGGGCTCCAGGGCGGGCGGGCTCAGGCTGTCCATCAAATCCCGATCGATGCCTGGGAACAGGCTAAAGGCCGCCGCCGCGTTACCCCTGGTTATGCTCACCGCCAGCTCCCGCTGCGGGGGCGCCGAGCCTGAGGCGGGGAGGCGCCTCAGTTCGATCATACCGCTGGGCACGAGGCTGGTGTCGGCGGTAAAGGCCTGCACATCGGGAACCCAGATGACCGAGGTAAGAGCGTCCGTGCCGGGGGAGGAGACGTCCACCAGAAATATCGATTTCCTACCGGAGAATTCCTCCTTGAGCTTTCGCACATCGAATAAGGCGGCGCTGGATGACATGCCGCCGATCTGTCGCACCCTGGCGCTCAAGGTTTCGGGAATGTCCAGGCGCAGGGCTATGCGGGCGCTCAAATCGTTTCGGATGGTCGCGTCCAGCCTGCCCGAACATGAAGCCAAGGCCAGCAGGACCAAAACGAGTAAAGCCGCCTGGGTGAATCGCTGCGTTTTCATTCCTAGAACCTTCCTTTCATCCGCCGCCCGCGGGACGTCGAAAATTATTTTCGAGAGTACACCGGCACCGGCCTCGTACTCTGCCGCAGAAGCACTTCGCCCATCTTGTCCAGGGTGGCTTGGCTTTCCAGGCTGAGCCTTCGAAACGCCGAATGGCTCACCAGCAAGGTCTGGCGCAGCTCCCTGCAGAGCGAATCCAGCCTGGCCGCCACGGCGATGGTGTCGCCGTAGACGTTGCGCTTGAGTTCTCCCGGCGGTCCCAAAAGCGCCGAAGTAACCATTCCCGAGTGCAGCCCTATGGATATTTTCAGATCCACCGGAAGAGCGAGGGCGGCCAGATCTTCCTTCAGGCTTTCCATCTCGTCCATAAAAGAATAGGCGGCCCAGAGCGCCCGTTCGGGATTGTTCTGCTCGTTCGCCAGGCCGAAAAGGAGAATCACCGAATCGCCGTTGATCGACAGTATCCTCCCTCCCTGGGCGCTGGCCACATGGGTCCATAGGGCATAGTACTTGTTCAAAAGGGCGGTGGAGCGCAGGGAGCCGAGGGTTTCCGAGATTGCCGAAAAACCGACGATGTCGCTGGAAATAGCCGTTACCAGGAGCTTTACGGGCGCTGATTCCCGTTGCCTCGCGGCTTCCTCCGCAGTCCCCGGGCTGACAGGGTTCTTGGCCATGTACGAATCCAGCCTATCCTTCAAACCCAGGGCCCGCATTCGGGAGGCCAGGAGCATGAGGTCGAAGCTCGCAATGCCCAAAAGGGCGAAAAGATGCTGAGGAGAGGCAACGAAATCCTTGAGCCCGGCGCCGAAGCTGGAAATCTTCAAGGCTTCGAGATAGGCTTCCCGCTCGATTTGGCCGGCGTTTAAAGCCCGGGAAAGATTGATCCTCGTATCCAGATAATAATAGAAGGTGAAGAAGATAACCGCGGAGCCTAAGGATAAGGCCGCCTCGGCCAGTTTCTTGAGTATTCCTCTGGAAAAGGTAATGGAAAGGGCTTGAAAAAAACCTATATAGACCGCCGAGCCCCAGAGCAGCATATTGGTGGATTCTAAAAAATTTTGACCGCTGGTGGCCGCCATGAGAATGGAATATCCGACGGGGGTGATGAAGGAAAACAAGAAACGCAGTACCGGCACATGTCCTTGACTGGCCAAAAGCAGGGTTTGCACCAACATGAGAAGCATAATTATCAGCGATTGCGTTATCCCCATGGCAAGCGAGCCGGAGGTGAGAAAGATGATCACGATGAAAAAAACCACGAGTTGGCTGGAATAAAAGTAAAACTCATCGGTAAAGCGCTTGAGAGGTATCTTCATCGAGTACATTGTATACGGCTTTGATTTACTTGACTAGTTTCGGTCAGGGTGTACAATGGAAAGGCCATTTTTATGGCAGCCATTTCATTAGGAGGTTGTATGAAAAAGAGTACGAAGCTCATCGCCATACTATTGGCGTTGGCCTTCATTTTTGCCGGGGCGGATGTGTTCGCCCAGGCCAAGGCCAAGTTCCACATCGGTGTGGTAACCGGTACAGTATCCCAGTCCGAAGATGACCTGAGGGGTGCCGAAGCCCTCATCAAAGCTTACGGCAGCGTAAAAGCCGGGGGCATGATCCAGCACATCACCTATCCCGATGATTTCATGTCCCAGCAGGAGACCTTCATCTCCTCCGTGGTCGCTCTGGCCGACGATCCCCTTATGAAAGCTATCGTCATCAACCAGGCCATTCCCGGAACCACCGAGGCCTTCAAGCGCGTCCGCGAGAAGAACAAGGACATCCTTCTCCTCGCCGGCGAGCCCCATGAGGACCCCTTGGTAATCCAGAGCGCCGCCGATCTGGCTCTTTCCGCCGACTTCGTTTCCCGCGGCTACACCATCATCTGGGCAGCCAAGCAGCTGGGCGCCAAGACCTTCGTCCACATTTCCTTCCCCAGGCACATGAGCTACGAGTCTCTCGGACGCCGCAGGGCCATCATGGAAGAAGCCTGCAACGACCTGGGCATCAAGTTCGCCTTCGAAACCGCCCCGGACCCGACCTCCGACGTCGGCGTGGCCGGCGCTCAGCAGTTCATCCTCGAGAAGGTCCCCCAGTGGATCGAGAAGTACGGCAAGGAAACCGCTTTCTTCTGCACCAACGACGCCCACACCGAGCCCTTGCTCAAGCAGCTCTTCGCCTATGGCGGACTTTTCGTCGAAGCCGACCTCCCCAGCCCCCTGATGGGTTATCCCGGGGCTCTCGGACTCGACCTCTCCAAGGAAGCGGGCAACTTCCCCGCCATCCTCAAGAGTGTTGAAGCGGCCGTGGTCGCCAAGGGCGGCGCCGGCAAGTTCGGCACCTGGGCCTTCTCCTATGGCTATACCCTCACCGCCGGCCTGGGCGAGTTCGCCAAGAACGTGGTCGAAGGCAAGGCCAAGAAGACCAGCCTCAACGACGTATTCGAAGCTCTGGCCAAGTACACCCCGGGTGCCAAGTGGAACGGCGCCTACTATCTCGACGTTGGAACCGGCGTCCGCGCCAGGAACCAGGTCCTGATCTACATGGACACCTACGTGTTCGGCAAGGGATTCCTCCCCACCACCAAGCAGAAGGTGCCGGAGAAGTACTTTACCATCAAGATGAAGAACTAGCCTGATATCCTTGGCCGTTCCGCCCTGCGGCGGGGCGGCCCTTTTCTTTTTTGATCCGCCTTGGGCGGAATCGCGAGCGGCGCCGGTAATCGTAAGGCGCCTTGGCGCCCGCGCGGGGGTTCCTCGCGCGGGCGCTCTCCGCAGAAGCCCTCGTAGAGGCTTTACGGAAAACCTTTCACCATCAGGGAACAATATGGGACAAAGTAGTCCTCTTCTATCGCTCAAGAATATTTCCAAGGAATTCTACGGGAACGTCGTGCTCAGCGATGTCAACTTCGACCTGGCCGAAGGCGAGATCCTCGGCCTGGTGGGGGAGAACGGCGCGGGCAAGACCACCCTCATGCATATTCTCTTCGGCATGCCCGTCATCGCCGACACCGGGGGCTTCAAGGGGGAAATCCTCATCGAAGGCAAGCCTGTCCATTTTTCCAGTCCCTTCGACGCCCTGGACGCCGGCATCGGCATGGTCCACCAGGAGTTCAGTCTCATTCCGGGCTTCACCACCGCGGAGAACATCGTGTTGAACCGGGAGTCCATGAGGCCGGGCTTGCTGAACGATGCTTTCGGCTACAGGATGAGCACCCTGGACAGGGTTGACATGAAAAAGCGGGCGGAGAAGGCCATAGCCAAGCTGGGCGTCAGGCTGGACGCGGATATGCTCATATCCGAGATGCCCGTGGGGCACAAGCAGTTCACCGAGATCGCCCGGGAGATCAGCCGGGCCAACACCAAGCTCCTGGTCCTGGACGAGCCCACCGCGGTTCTCACCGAAAGCGAAGCCGAGGTTCTGCTGGCCTCGCTCAAGAAGCTTTCCAAGGAGGGAGTGGCGATAATCTTCATTTCTCACCGCCTCCAGGAAGTGGTGAGCATCGCCGACCGGGTGGTGGTGTTACGGGACGGCCTTGCGGTGAAGAATGTTCCGGCCGGGGGTGTCACCATCAAGGACATCGCTTCCTGGATGGTCGGCCGCTCCGTGGGCGAGGCCGCCCGCCGCGAGGCGGGCGCCAAAACCGGCCAGCCCGTCCTCACCGTGGAAAATCTCTGGGTCGACATGCCCGGCGAAACCGTCCGCGACGTCTCCTTCCAGGTCTCCAAAGGCGAGATCTTCGGCATCGGCGGGCTGGCCGGCCAGGGCAAGCTCGGAATCCCCAACGGCATCATGGGCCTCTACGCGGCGGGCGGCACCGTCACCCTCAACGGCAAATCCATCCCGCTCAACAACCCCGGCGAAGCACTCAAGGCGGGCATGGCCTTCGTGTCCGAAGATCGGCGCGGCGTAGGCCTTCTTCTGGACGAAAGCCTGGACTGGAACATCGCCTTCTCGGCCATGCAGGTCCATGGCAAGTACTTAAGGCCCGTCCTGGGCGGCCTCTTCTCCCTCCGAGACGAAGCCGCCATGGCGGCCCTGAGCCAGGAATACATAAAGCTATTGGACATCAAATGCACCGGGCATAAGCAAAAGGCCAAGGAACTCTCGGGCGGCAATCAGCAGAAGATCTGCCTGGCCAAGGCCTTCGCCCTCAAGCCCGACCTCCTCTTCGTCTCCGAGCCCACCCGGGGCATCGACGTGGGAGCCAAGCGGCTGGTGCTGGATACCCTTCGCAAATACAACCAGGAGTACGGCACCACCATAGTCATGATCTCCAGCGAGTTGGAAGAACTCCGCTCCATCTGCGACAGAATCGCCATAATCGACGAAGGCAGAATAGCCGGCATACTTCCTCCCAGCACCGACGTGGCGGAATTCGGCATACTCATGGCCGGCGCCGCCGAAGCCAAGGAGGCGGTCAATGCGTAACCTCAAAACCTTCATCCAGGACTTCGGCTGGCCCCGGGTCATCATATTCCTCTTCCTGGTCTCCCTTTTCGTCCTCGCCCCCTTCGTGGGCGTGCGCCTGGACGCCTCCTTCTCCGACGTGCTCAACCGCTTCGGCCAGTACGCCATCCTGGTCCTCGCCCTGGTCCCCATGATCCAATCCGGCTGCGGCCTCAACTTCGGCCTGGCCCTGGGCATCGTGGCCGGCCTTCTTGGCGCCACCCTCTCCCTGCAATTCGAATTAAGGGGAATCTGGGGTTTCTTCGGCGCCATAGCCCTGGCGGCACCCTTCTCCGTCCTCTTCGGCTACGTCTACGGCAAGCTCCTCAACAAGGTAAAGGGCGAGGAAATGACCATCGCCATGTACGTGGGCTTTTCCTTCGTCATGCTCATGTGCATCATGTGGCTGATTCTTCCCTACAACAGCCCCACCATGGTCTGGGGTTTCGCAGGCAAAGGCCTGCGGACCACCATCACCGTCGAAGGTTATTGGCTCAAGATACTCAACAACTTCCTGGCTATTAGAATAGGAAGGTTTTTTGTCTTTCCCACGGGACTTCTGCTCTTCGTGGGCTTCTGCGCCTTCTGTATGTGGATCTTCCTCAAGTCCAAGACCGGAACCGCCATGACCGCCGTGGGCTCCAACCCCGACTACGCCCGGGCTTCGGGAGTAAGCGCCGACAAGATGCGCACCATTTCGGTCATCATCTCCACCTTCCTGGGCGCCGTGGGCATCATCGTCTACCAGCAGAGCTTCGGCTTCATCCAGCTCTACACCGCCCCCAGCCCCATGGTCTTCCCCGCGGTGGCGGCCATCCTCATCGGCGGGGCCAGCGTCAACAAGGCCTCCATGGTCAATGTCCTGGTGGGTACCTTCCTCTTCCAGGGCCTGCTGACCATGACGCCCTCGGTCATCAATTCGATCCTGCAGACGGATATGTCGGAGGTGATACGAATCATCGTCTCCAACGGCATGATCATGTACGCCCTCACTCGAAAGGTTAAGGTGACAAAATGAGTCCCAAGAAAAAATCAGTAAGCACCTGGTTTTCCGAGTACGCCGTCGTGATCATTTTCCTGGCCATCACCGTGGCGGCCATCAGTCCCTCCAAGCTCTCCATCAACTACATCATCCAGGAAGTGATCACCCGCCTGGGCCGCAACTCCTTCCTGGTCATAGCGTTGCTCTTGCCGATCTACGCGGGCATGGGCATCAACTTCGCCATGGCCTTGGGCGCCATGGCAGGGCAGATCGGCCTGATATTCGCCGTGGACTGGTCCGTGGCGGGCTGGCAAGGCTTGGTTTTCGCCTTCCTGGTGGGCCTGCCCATCGCCATTCTCCTGGGCTGGGTGAGCGGAAAGGTGATGAACAGGGCCAAAGGCCGGGAAATGGTCACCGGCTACATCCTTGCCTTCTTCATAAACGGAATTTACCAGTTCTTCGTTCTCTATCTCATGGGCTCGGTGATCCCCATACGGAACGCCGCGATCCTTCTGTCCCGGGGATACGGCATCCGCAACACCCTCAACCTCGAATCGGTGCGTCAATCCTTGGATACCATCCTCAAGGTGAACATCGGACCGTTCTCCGTGCCCGTGGTAACCTTCATCGTCATAGCCTTGCTCTGTGTCTTCATAGTCTGGTTCAGGAAAACCAAGCTTGGCCAGGACATGAGAGCTGTTGGCCAGGACATGACCGTGGCCGACGCGGCGGGCATTCCGGTGGAGAAAACGCGCATCGTCGCCATCATCATCTCCACGGTCCTGGCCTGCGCGGGCCAGATTATCTTCTTGCAGAACATGGGCAATCTGGCCACCTACAACGCCCATGACCAGACCAGCTTCTTCGCCGCTGCCGCCATCCTGGTGGGCGGCGCCTCGGTCACCCACGCCTCCATCCCCAACGTCTTCATCGGCGTCGTGCTCCTGCACGCCATGTTCATCGTATCGCCCCTGGCGGGACAGAATCTCTTCGGCTCGGCCATGATCGGCGAATACTTCCGCCAGTTCATCGGCTACGGGGTCATCGCCATCTCCCTGGTGCTCTACGCCTGGAAGACCCGCAAGGCGGCGGACAACGCCCGCTCCGGCCTGCGGGGCGGCGCGTCGGCCAACGGCTCGTTGGGCGCCAACGGGAAACCTGCGTTGGGCGATAAGAACGGTAAATCCAATGGCGAGTCAAAAGGAGGCAGGGCATGAAAAAAACCAAGAAACCCGCCAGCACCCGCAGCCTCATCGCCCGCTCGATTCTCCTGGCCCTCTATATCGCCGTCATGCTGATCATGGTGATCACCGGCCGACGGCACACTATCCTCATCGACAACAAAGACGCGCCCGACGACTCCTACATGGCCATCGACGGCATGGAAGTCCAGATCGACAATCAGGAAGCGCTGGAGTATTACCCGGGCGACCGCGACAAGGCGGTGGTTCAGGGCCAGCGGCACAAGATCAAGGTGGATATGTTCATGGAAGGCCGCGAATTCGAGGCAAGCTTCCGCATCCCCTTCGGCCAGGACATGATCCTCCTCTCGGTGCCCAAGTTGGCCGCCGGCATCGAACCCTACTTCGAACCCTTCACGGTACTCGAAAGCATCGCCTCCGATGCCGCCAACGAAGCCCCAACCTCCTTCGGTGCCGACTCCCCCGTCGGCCTCGAAGAAGGCCCTCCCGCCCCCGAGTTGATACAGTAGCTATATTTCATCCAATGATCACAAGGCTGCCCGGTATTTCGCCGGACAGCCTTTTTAATGGGATTCAAGATCGGTTTTGATCTTACGGCATCTGCATCCCAAGCTTCACGGAGTTGCCGACGTCCTCGATCGCCAGGACTTCGCAGGTGATGGTGTACTGGGCCTTTTTGGCCACGGCTCCGGAATAATAGGAATTGAACAAGCCAGCGTTGAAGGCTTCATCGGTATATTTCATCACGTCAACCTTAATGACCTTCAGGTGAATTTGCAGGCGATAGCTCTTCCCGTCCACTGACACTCCAGGAATGAACAGCGAGCCCCTCTTGCCGACTTCGGCGAGGTTGAGGGCATTCTGTCCCCAGGTGAGCTGCAGGATGACAAGGTCTTTACCGGATTTCGAGGTGCTGTACTTCCACTGTGAGATAGTCGAAATGCCGATACTGCCGTCGGGGTTAACGGACATAACATTGGCGAGATAGCTTTTGGGAGCCTTGTAGCCGGGAGCCTTGGTTGTAATCAAGTTGGCGAGATCCGATGACCCCGTTTCGATAGCCTTCGCCGCCGCCTCGAAGGCGACGCCCTGAAGCATTGACTTCATGGACTGCTCGGTGGCGGATGAATAGGCATCCACATAGGGCTGTGCGGAAAGCAGTGCCGTACAAAGTGCCGTGAATACAAAAAGAAAACCGCATCGGGACAAAAATTTTGTGCTTTTTTTCAGTGATTTCACAATCCCACCTCCTAGGCAAAGAGTGAAAAAATTAGAAAAATTTAAAAATCCTAACTTAATTATAGATCAAAAAATATAGAATTCAAGATTAGTCCTGTTAATTATGTTAATCTGTCCCTGGGGCGATAAAATTCAGTCCTACGAAGGCCTAGTCCTCGGAAGCGCCGAAAGGTTCGGGGGTTTTATCGGATGGGGGGAGTGTTGTCGAGGAATTAGGCGCCTTTGAAATTGCTTCGTTTTGTAATAGTATAATTGTGATCCGAAAAGAGGAGGCGGCTGTGTTTGATTCATTGAAAAATTACAACCCGATACTTCTCGCCTTTTTGGCGACGCTGTTCACCTGGGGCGTTACCGCGCTCGGCGCCGCGCTGGTATTCTTTTTCAAATCTATAAATAAAAAGTTGCTTAACTCGATGCTTGGCTTTGCTTCCGGCGTGATGATCGCGGCGAGTTTTTGGTCGCTCTTGAAACCGGCTATCGATATGGCCGCCTCATTGGGCGAAAATCCGGTGAAGCCCGCATTGATCGGATTTCTCGGCGGCGGAGCCTTTCTTCTTCTCGTCGATAGGATCTTGCCGCACCTGCATAACGGATTTGCCGCGAATCAGGCGGAAGGAATAAAGACTTCCTGGCAGCGGAGCATATTATTGGTAATGGCGATAACCCTCCATAATATTCCGGAAGGGCTCGCGGTGGGTGTTGCTTTCGGCGCCCTGGGACTGGAGGGCAGTCCGGCGACCTTCGGCGCTTCGGTAGCCCTGGCGCTGGGTATCGGCATACAGAATTTTCCGGAAGGGGCCGCGGTCTCCATACCCCTACGGCGGGAAGGCATGTCCCGCGGCAAAAGTTTTTTTTACGGTCAAATTTCCGGTATCGTCGAACCTATCGCCGCGGTGTTGGGCGCGTTTTTGGTGGTGAGCGTCCAGCCGATATTGCCCTACGCCTTGGCATTCGCCGCCGGCGCCATGATTTACGTCGTGGTGGAGGAGTTGATTCCCGAGGCGCAGCAGCATGGGCATTCGGATTTTTCCACCATCGGGGCGATGCTCGGTTTCGCCGTGATGATGCTTCTGGACGTGGCCCTGGGCTGATTCGGGCCGACACGCGGTTAGGCCCGACGATCTAAGGCCGCTGGCGGCGACCGATATCAAGAGGCCCTGCCACTCCTGGGCTCCTGTTATCCTCATATATGCGCTAGATAATTCCAAACCTATTGACCAACTCTGGGCCTTTGATGTATTAAGTAAGTAAGCATTCACTTACATAAGGGAAAAGCCTTCGATCGGCCAAGAAAACGCGCGCGTTGCGGCGTCGAGGCGGCGAAGGATGTGGGTGAAACAGCCGGAGGCTGTGATGGAGTTTTATGACAAGTGGGCATTGATTACGGGAGCCAGTATGGGCCTCGGAAGAGCTTTCGCCATGGAATGCGCCGGGCGCGGAATGCGGTTGTTTCTGGTCGCCTTGCCCGGCAGCGGCCTTCCCGAGCTGGCCGCGCGACTCGCAGGGGACTACGGCATCGAAACCCGATGGCTCGAAGGAGACCTCACCGAACTCGATACCCTCAAGCTGCTTCGAAACAGAATCGCCGACGAAGGTATCGGAATCGATCTGCTGGTCAACAACGCAGGCATAGGTACCGTCGGCCGTTTCATGGATCATACCTTGGAATACCACGAGGCCACGATCGAATTGAACACCCTCGCCCTTGTTCGGATCATACGGTTTTTCCTGCCCGAGCTGCGGTCGCACAAAGCCTCCATTCTCAACGTGGCCAGCCTGGGCGCGTTCTTCCCGATGCCGACGATGTCCATTTACTCGGCGACTAAGAGCTTCGTGCTGCGCTTCAGCCTTGCGCTCCGGGAAGAGTTGGGAGACGAGGTAGGTGTGAGCGTTCTCTGCCCCAATGCCATCAGGACCACTGAGGAGGTGAACTTCTATATCGACAACCTGGGTTTCATAGCGCGGCACGCATGCTACACCGCCGAATGTATCGCCCGGGCCGGCCTGGATGGGGTGGCGCGCAATCAGGCGATTATCGTTCCCGGAACTATAAACCAGGTGGTGGCTTTTCTTTCCCAGATCGTACCCCGAACCTTGGTCAATAAGACGATTCGGCACTACTGGGGCAGGTTTCTTGAGTGCCATTGCAAAAAGCTTCCCGCTTCGGTCTCTCTGCCCAGGAAGTCCGCGTGAACGGACGAATCGTCGAGCCTTCGAGCCCGCCCTCGTCGGTGGGTGTTTTTTACTTCTCCGGCGTCGGCGGAACCAGGGTAGTCGCTGAAATCCTGGGAGTTCGCCTGTCCGGGCGGACTAACTGCGAGGTTCTTTCTATTGAGGAAAAAGAGGCAGCGTCCGCCGCCGCCCGGGCTGACTCTATCGTTCTCTGCTACCCGACGTATTTTCTCAAGCCGGCGCCGGCCATGGTAGAGTTCGTCCTGAACCTCCCTGGGGAAACGCGAAACCGCAAAGTCGCCCTGATAACCACCTACGAACTTTACACCGGCAATTCGAATCGCCGGCTGGCGCGGCTGCTCCGTGAACGGGGTTTTACCATGGCCGGCGCCTACGAACTGCGATCCCCTGGCACCGATGTGACCTGTGTAATCCCCGATCGGCTCTGCGGCTGGCTCTATCGCTTCGAACGCCATTTCCCCGACAAGATCGCCAAAATCGCCCAAAGCATCCTCAGTCAAACCGAATGGGCTAACTCGGGCGAAAGGATCCCCGGGCTTAAATGGTACACCCCCTTTGCCTGGCCGCTTCAGGTTTTGTTTTTGGATGGATTCATACGCTGGAAGGACCGCATGAAGGTGTTGGACGAACGCTGCTCGGGCTGCGACCTCTGTGTGCGCGACTGCCACCGAAGCGCCTGGCATCGCACCGACAAAGGACTGGAACACCGGGGGGCACCCTGCGATCTCTGTCTGCGTTGCGTCCATCATTGCCCAGGACGGGCTATCGTATTAAAACCCAGACTCAAAGACAACAAACGGTTGAATAAGTCTTTGTACCAGGCGCTCGCCCAGGAAGCTCTCGAGGCTTTCGAAAGTCGCGGCGCCACAAACAACAAAAGGGAAATTGAATGAGCGACAAGTCCACCCGAAGGAGAATGGGGCGACCTATCCGTAAATCGGGAGAACCCGCCACCCGCGATCGAATCCTCGACGCCGCCATCTTCCTTTTCTCGGAACAAGGGTACGAAGGTACCTCGGTCAAGCAGATCGCCCAGGCGGTGAACCTCACGGAAAGCGCCATCTACCGCCATTTCAAGGGGAAAGAGAACCTTTTGGCCGAAATCATCGCCTTGACGGAGCGGGCTGTCACCCAGCCGTTATGGGAATCCGGGGAGGGCGCGCACGGCGCTTCGGTTTTTCGGAGACTCTTCGAGGCGCCGGTCGAGGTCTTCGGCCAGGACCCCCGCGCCCTCCGCATGTGCCGCATCTTTTTCAGCGAATGCCCTCACAACGAGCGTATGCGGGGATACCTCAAATACGCCATGGAGGAAATGGCGGACGACGAAGTCGGTCGAATCCTCGAAGCATGGGTGCAAAAGGGCAGCCTGGTTCCCTGCGACATAAGCACGATAGCCCACCTGATCAACGTTATCCGCTACCAATGGTGCTACCGGGTGGCTATCCTGGATAAGGACGAAGTCTTTGACGTTGTGCGGCGCAAGCAGGAACTCGAGTCCGTCATCGAGTATTTCGAGCGACTTTATTCCCGCGGCTAAAAATCGTTTTCGAGGCGGCCTTTGAGCCGGTTGGAGGAGGAAAATGGATCATGTGTCCTTCGAGGAAAAACTAGAACGAAACCCTCTGCGCGGTGTGGTGCGGGAATATTTCGAGGTCAAGCCGCTCAAAGATATTTTGGATCCCGGGAAAATCGACCTCGCTCTGCATTATTGTTCCCGTAACGGCAGGGGAACCGCGCTGCTCCACAAGTATTTCGAGCCTGCCCGGATTGCCGCCGTCGACCCCGACCCGAACCTCGTCAAGCTCGCCCGGGAATCCCTGGCGGGCTTTCCGGTTACTGTCGCCCAGGGTTCATTGACCCGGCTCGATTACGACGAGGCCAGCTTCGACGCGGTTTTTGTCCTCGGGGAGCTCCATAACTATCCCGAATGGCGGGACTGCCTCGGTGAAATCGCCAGGGTGACGAAACCCGGAGGTCGCTTTTTTATCGAAGAATTGTCGGCCGAATCTTTCGAATACCTCCTCGGCCGGTATTTCAAAACCAAGGCCGATCATCGGTACGACGCGATGCTCAGGCTGGGCGAGTTCCACGACGCAGTCCAATCCGCGGGCTTCGAAATCGAACGTTTCGAGCAACGGAAGCCCTTCGGCCTTTTCACCTATTTCATCATGGCCGCAAGGAAGCGCGCTTAAGTTTATTAATACATTTATTGATGGTTAAAACTCCAAGCCTGAAAATACAGCATTACTTCTTAAAACAATGATAATGCCCACTTCCCCTGAACTCTGACTGAAGGCATTATTCAAGTATGTTACCGAACATGGTCGAGCATTTTAGAACCAGCGATATACGAGTCAAAGACGCTGATAAAGCCAAAATATACGATATTCTCTTTCACGGGGAGGCTCACAGCCGCAAAGAATTATTGGATAGGTTTAAGTTTAGGCCTACTGTACTTACCCTGTCGATTAGGGAACTTCTTGAGGACGGTCTTATCGTCGAGGAGGCCAAGCATAAGTCGCCTTCGGGAGGCAGGCCGGAAGTAAAGTTGGCTCCGGAGCCCGATCGGCTTATGGCGATTTGTTTCCATGCCGAATCGAGACATTTGAAGGCGGCACTGGTCAATCTGAAAGGTGATATTCTGCTTGAAACAGGCAGGGAATTCGAGGCTTCGGGCGATGAGGAAGCATTTTTAGGGCTTTGCCGGAGCCATATTCGTAATTTAATGGCGCACATGCCCAAGAAGACAATACTGGCTGGTATTGGGATGTCCCTGCCGGGAAGCGTAGATACTAAAGAGAAACGGTTTAACTCGACCTACCGCTGGCCGAAACTACGAGGTATCAGTTTAACACCTTTGGAAGGCGAATTCGGTTGCAGCCTCCATGTACGCAAAGATCTCGATTCGGTTTTAGAAAATTCGATGCTTAACTTTCCGGAACTGGCTAAAGGGAATACTTTGCTGTTTCACTGGGGTTTTGGAGTCGGATTCGCTTTTGCCCAGAACGGGCGAAATGTAAACAATGAAAGTAGCCGGTTCGGCGAGGTAGGGCACACAAGAGTGGATTTGGCGAACATTAAACCTTGTATCTGCGGTTCTGCGGGCTGCATCGAAACGGATACCGCCATTTGGGCGCTGCTGCCTTCTATGCAGAGCGTGGACAGCGCTCTCTACGACGATGAACAGCTCATAACCAACTTCTGCAAGGTCCATCCCGAAGTAGCTGCGCTGCCTGCAGTACGAAAGGCTTTGCGAACCATCTCGCTGACAATGATGAATATGTACAGGATTTTTTTCCCTTCGAACGTTCTTCTCCTTGGCCCGTTTTTTCATGTTCCTTCAATTTCCCAGAGCCTGGAGGAAAGGATAATCCTTGAAACCTCCACCACGGGCTATCCAGTCCTTGGTTTCCGCCTCATCGAGGATGGCTACAGAGGTTGTATATATTCCAATGCCCGGCATGTCTTCGGAATAAAGCTCGCCGAGATGCTGCGAGCTAAATTTTAGTTCGCAATCGTTCGACGGCTTTCCAGTCCAGATCGATACCCAAGCCGGGGCGCTCAGGAACTATCGCATTTCCGTCGACTAACTGATGCGCAAGACCGTAGGGATTGAGCCCGAGTTCTTCCCTGAAAGGATTAGGGTTGATCATGCATTCGTATGCGTAGGTATTAGGCATGGCTGCCGCTAGGTGTAAAGAGGCCGCGACGCATAGAATCCCCGAAAAGCCGACATGGGGAGCGTAACGGGCCTTGAAAGCGTCGGCTAAGAGGGCAATTTTACGGCATTCGGTTATGCCACCCGCCCGGGTTACGTCGGGCTGCACGAACTTCACGGCGCCCGATGCGATGAGATCCGTAAACTCCGCGGCGACGAATTCCGACTCGCCTCCAGCCAGGGCGATCGACGATTTTCTGGACAGACGTTTATAGCCTTCCCGGTTTTCCGGAACCACCGGTTCTTCCAGCCAGACTACCTCATGCTCGGCCAAGCGGCGGGAGAGGGTTTCCGCTTCGTCTTCGGTGTAGATGAAGTTAACGTCGGTTACAAGCGCCACATCGGGGCCTACCAGTCTGCGCAGGTGGGCTACCCGTTCAATGTCGGTGGGAATTCCATTGCCTATCTTTATCTTGATAATCTTAAAACCCTGTAGCAGGAGCTTTTCAGCTTCGAGTTCCATATCGTCGCTCACCATCACGGAAGAGGCGTATGCAGGGACACTTTCCGCGTTTCTGCCGCCCAAAAGCCTGCGCACGCTCAAGCCCGTCGACTTACCTAGAATATCCCAAAGCGCCATATCCACCCCGGCGATCGATTCGATCAGAATGCCGCCAGGCCGGCCGTTAAGGGTTTTGCGCATTGTGTTCCAAAGGGTATCCACGGCCCAGGGATCTTTTCCTATAAGTTTAGGCGCAAAGGTCCTGTTGATCAGGTCTGCGTAAGCGGTAGGGGCGAAACGCGCAAGACATTCCCCATATCCTTCGATCCCCTCGTCGGTACGGACTTTGACCAAGCAGATGGAGATTTCCGTATATGACGCCTGGGAAGTTGTCTGAGCTTTTTTTAGCCTTGCGGTAAGGGGGATAGCCTCGACACTATCGATCTTCATGGGTCCTCCTAAACTGATTGTAGAGGTCAAACCTGTCGGGTTCCATAGTATGGAAAAGGAGCCTTGACAGGGAGCCTTTGTCGTCCTACACTATGAATTAAATACTCGTTAGGTATTTATTGTCAAGTGAAATTTAGGAGGCAGGAATGAAACGATTGTCGATTCTCATTCTCGCAGTGCTTCTGTTCGGCTCTATCGCCTTGGTCGGAGCGCAGTCCCGCTTTGTGGTTCTTGGTCACAAAGTGCACCAACAGGTTTCTACTGGAGGACCTGGCGGAGACATCGTATCGGAGTGGCTTAAAAAAGCAGGGGTCTCTTCGGTTGAATGGCAAACTCTGGGCAGCAACAACGATATAAGGGACAAGCTTTTCCGCGAAGCCACACTCTCGTCCACCGATATCTCGGTAGGCTTTGTTCTCAATACCTCCCTGACCCCAGCGGTAAAGGAAATGTTCGAACCTCTGGACAGCTTCTTAGCTTCCGCGCCGATCGAAGACTTCCAGGACATTTTTCCGGGCCTTAGGGATGCGGCCAAGTTCGATGGCAAGACCTACGCAATTCCTTTCCGCCACGCTACTTCGGCGCTTCATTACAACGAAGCTTTCTTTGAAGAGAAGGGGATCAAAGGCCCACCCAAGAATATCGAAGAGCTTCTTGAGTTCATCCCCAAGCTGACCTTTACAAGGACTGATGGCACGCCGGTTTACGGCTTCGTTATCCCAGGCAAGGGTGAAATGTATGCTAACACGGTGGATCTTGCCAGGGCCTGGGACGGCGACTTCGTGTCCATGGATTATAAGTCCAGTGCCAATAAATACGGGATGGTAAAAGCCATTTCTACTCTTGCTGATCTTTACAAGAAAGGATATTACCCCAAGGCTTTCACGTCGATCGCGAATAACGATCTTAATACCTGGATGCAGCAGGGCAGGGTGGCGATGACCATCTCCTCCACGGGTAGAAACACTTTTTACAACGATCCTAAGCAGTCTCTCTATCCCGGAAAGATTAAGACTATTCCCATCCCCGCATCCAAGGAAATTCAATCCAAGTATCCAGTAGCTCCCGCGAAGACCGAATTCTGGTGCATGGTCATTCCCAAGAACGCCAAGAATAAAGCTCAGGCATGGGACTTCATCCGCAGTCTCAGCACGAAGGATGCTACGCTTAAAGCAGCTCTCAATGGCAACGGGCCGGTCAGAGCCTCAACCTACAACGATGCTTCCTTCCAAAAGATGGTACCTTACTGGAAAGCCGAGAAGGATATTTTGGACGTGGCCAGGGTGGCCATGCCTGCCTTTGACAACGCAACGCAAGCCGCCGACCTGTTCAACGAATATGCCCAGGCGGCGATTATCGGCAATATGAAGGTCCAAGACGCCATGGATCGGCTTGCTGAGGAAGTTGAAAGGCTACTGCCTTAGTTTTTTATCGGCTAAGTAAAGCGGAGCGCCCTCGCGCCGCGGCGCGAGGGCGCTCCGCATGCTTCGGCACTTATCCTTTTCGGAGAAGATCCGTGAAACGACAATCCATACGATCGGGCTCCAGGCTTGCATACTTTTTTGTCGGGCCCGTTCAAATAGTCCTTACATTGATAATCCTCGTACCTATCATAATGACTCTGATACTGAGTTTTCAGAACTATACCTACGGAAAGCCGGCCAGCTTCGTAGGATTGGACAATTATGTCCGGATCTTCGCCGACCGAAATTTCAAGCGCGCATTGATCAATAACATAATCTTCGTCAACCTTGTGGTGTACGGCGAACTACTCCTCGGTTTTGGCATGGCGGTTTTTTTCAAACGCAAGATGGCGCTCAAGAAATTTTCCATCGCCGTCGTAATGGCCCCATACGCTGTGAGCACGGTTTTGGGCGCACTTATGTGGCGCTTTATGCTGGAACCGGATATTGGCATGCTTAACGGTTTTCTTCGGGCGCTTTCCTTCGGACAGCTGGAATGGACAACCAGACCTTTTCACACCTTTATTGTGCTGATTTTTCTTTCAATCTGGCTCAACGTTCCTTTTACATTTCTTACCCTCTATAATTCCCTTTTAGGGGTGCCCAACGATCTCTTCGAAGCTGCTAGGGTTGATGGGGCGAGTGCAGGGCAGGTTTTCCGTTTTATAACGCTGCCTACTATCATGCCGGCGATTCTCATCTCGTTAATGTTCAGGTACATTTTCGCGTTCAGAACCTTCGATATCGTTTGGATTCTCATCCAGGGAGGGCCATTTCGCTCCACCGAACTGCTGTCGCTGTATTTGTACCGCCAGGCTTTCAGTTATTTCAACTTCGGGATAGCCTCGGCCGTAGCCTGGATAATGGTGTTGGTGACCATACTTATGGGAGCGTACTATTTTCGCGTTCTCTACAAGAGGATGTTCAAGAATGAATACTAAAAAAACAACCAAGGCGGGAGGGAAATACCTGCTTCTCGCCTTGATTCTTCTTTGGTCCGGCGCGCCGATTCTCATGGTTATTCTTTCATCTTTCAAGGATGCGCGTTTTATCTTCGAATTTCCGCCGAAAATCTTCTTTAAGCCTACATTCGAGAACTACAGCTATCTCGCCGAGACTTGGCCTGAATTTTTTTCATCCTTATGGAACAGCACATTGGTGACGATCGGCTCGGCCTTGCTCACTGTCGTGGTTTCCTTTTTCGCCGGCTATGCTTATTCGAGGTTCCATTCCCGCAGGCTCACCATGTCGGCCTTTTTTTTGCTGGTGATCCGAATGTTTCCGCCCATTATCATCACAATTCCTCTCTACCCCATAATCAGGGCATTAAACTTATTTGATAAACATATAACGTTGGTACTTTTCTACTCGGCTTTTTATGTGAGTCTGGGAACATGGCTGATGAAGTCTTTCATGGATCAGATTCCGAAAGAACTCGAAGAGGCGGCATATATGGACGGTGCCACCATGCCCCAGATTCTGGGAAAGATCATTTTCCCCTTGGCGTTGCACGGCATAATGGCTACGGCCACCTTCGTGATAATTTACGCTTGGAAGGAATACCTCTTCGCGATGCTTTTTACGACGACGAAGGCTAAGACAGCGCCGTTGATAATCGGCGAAATGCTAGGCTCGGTTACGGGAGTGCAATGGGGAAGTCTTTTCGCCGCGGCGACGATACAGTTGATCCCCATTCTTGTCTATATTTACTTCGCCCAGAATGTGCTTATAGAAGGGGCGACGGTAGGATCGGTGAAAGGATGAGTTCGAATACGCGCTGCGATTTCGTCATACGCGGAGGTCGAGTCTTCCTGGACAAGCCTCCATATTGGATCGAGGCCGATGTCGCCGTAAAAGACGGCAGAATAGAGGCGATAATTGAGGCAAAATCGCGCAATGCTAACGCGACACGAGGCCTTGAAGCGCTATATGTCGCGGATACGGAGTATTCCGCCACGGGACAGATGCTGCTTCCTGGATTGGTCGATTTTCATACCCACGTCTATTGGGGAGGCACCCCTCTGGGAATCAATCCCGACAAGTTGGCCCCACTTACCGGCGTCACGACATGGGTGGATATGGGGAGCGCCGGGGCGGGCAACTTCGAAGGTCTTTACTACCATGTTCTGAAGCGATCGGAGCTCTCTATTTTCTGTTTTCTGCATCTCTCCTATATAGGCCTCGTACCTGTCGGAGATACTAAGCTCCGGTTCGGCGAACTTTTCGATTCGCGGCTCGCGGACGTATCCGAAGCCGCCAGGATCTGCAAGGCTTTCCCGGATGTGATAAAAGGCTTGAAAATCAGAATCGGCATGGAAAGCTCGCTCACCGAAGGCCTTGCCTATTTGGATATGGCGCTCGCTCTCGCAGAAAAGCTCGGGTTACCCTTGGTGGTCCATGCTACTTCCGCTCCGCCGCGCACCGCTGAGGTGCTTTCTCGCTTGAGATGTGGTGACGTATACACCCATTGTTTTTCTTCTTCCCCGACATCGGGCATCATCGAAGAAAGTGGGAAATTAATCCCTGAAGCGATAAAGGCAAAAAAACGGGGAGTTCGTTTTGATCTGGGCTACGGAGCCCGGAGCTTCGATTCGGTGACAGCCAGAAAGGCAATTGAGCAGGGGTTTTTCCCGGACTTTGTCTCTTCTGATCTGCATGCCTACAGCCTGGCTTCGACAATCTCGGGCCTGCCGGCCGCGATTTCTTCACTCTGCAGGGCAGGGCTTCCGCTGGAAGAAGCCATTCTGGGTGCTACTGCGCGGCCGGCTGATTATCTCGGTCTCGGTGTTGATAACAACCTGGGCAGAATCAGGGCCTTTCCGGGGAAGGTCGGGCGTCTCCAAACTGGAAGCCCGGCCGATATTTGCCTATTGTCCTGGTCCAAGGAAGAGGCAGAACATGTGGACGGTTCAGGAAGGCTCAGCAGGGGACCGTCGCTGGAAGTAGGGGCTGTGTTCCGCTGCGGCCGGCGGTTGGAAAGTTTCGACGACGGGCGGAGGGAAGCCCGATGGAAACCCGGTCTTGTTACGCATAGATAAGAATTTTAGCCGCTGAAGTAAGAGGGACTATCGTGAAAGATGTTTACAGCGAACTAGGAATCCCTAAGGTGATCAATGCCTTCGAGGTGGTGAGCATGTATGGGGGTTCGGTTATGAGACCTGGGGTCGCTGAGGCCATGGCCGCGGCGGCGAGGGGCTTCTACCATATCCCTAGCCTGAACGCCGCCGTCGGGCGCCGTTTGGCGGAGTTGACTCATAACCAGGCTGCCTTGGCCAGTTGTGGCACCGCGGCTTCGCTTGCTCTGGCCGCCGCGGCCGCCTGTCACTCAGGCCGCGATGAAATCATCGTTTTTCGAGGGCAGAGAAATCCCTACGATCAGGCACTTACACTCTGTGGCGCTCGACTGATTGAAATTGGCTACCCGACCCACAAAGCAGAAAAGCGAATGCTTGAAGCGGCCATCAGCGCTAGAACCGCAGGTTTAGCCTATTTCGCCGGAGGGATCTTCGAGCGTTACGCCCTTAGCGTCGAAGAATGCGCCGAGATATGCAAAAGCCACAACATACCCTTGATCGTGGATGGAGCCGCCCAGGTGCCGCCCAAGGAAAACCTCTGGAATTATACCCAAAAAGGCGCTAGCTTGGCCCTCTTCTCAGGCGGCAAGGGTATCCGTGGTCCGCAGAACACGGGAATCATCGTCGGCGAACCAGAATGGATTGATCGGATTGCTGCTATATCCGCCCCCCATCAAGCCTTTGGCAGACCTATGAAAACCTCAAAAGAGGCTATCGTCGGGTTGCTAAAAGCCGTTGAGCTTATGATGGAAGAGGATTATGAGGCTTTTTATAAGACCATGTACTCAGGTCTGGAAAGCCTGATTTCCAAGCTGTTCTCTGCCGCCGACCCGATTCCGGATATCTTTGAGGCTCCCTATATTCTTCCCACGGGACGGCATGGGCAGCCTTACCCCAGGGCCGTGTTCAGCCTGCGCTCAACCCGGCCTGGTGCGCGAAAGCGGTTTATGAAGGCGCTTATGGAGGGAGGCGAGCCCCCTATCTTGGTAGGTCCATTGGACGAGTCCGAAAGGGCTTTTTACGTGAATCCCTTCGGTTTTCAGAGCGATGAAGAATACAGCATAGTCGCGGTTCGTATCCGCGAGGAATCTTGGAGGTGGAAAGACAATGGCGCATAACGAAATGAATGAGCGGTTCCTGGCTCACCCTAAGCTGAGCAAGTACGATCCCCTGAAACGGATCATCTATTTCGACGATTTCGACGAAGGCATCAACGGTTGGACCGAGCTCATCGGCAACTATGAGGATAATCTGGACAGCCTCCTGCCTGGCTACAGGGATCTGCGGCCACCTCAGCTTTCTTCTGTCTCGATGTGGGATTCGGGCACCGTAGGCTCCTTGGACGGCACTTACGCCCTTAAGATCGCCACCAGGGCAAAGAAAGGGCACCAAGCAGTGAGCATAAAACGCACAACCTTCCGTCATGCCGGACCGTTACGGATGGAAACGTACTTCACCTTCAAGCCCGAGGCTAATGTATTGAGCCTTTCCGATACCGCGGTTCGCTCGGTGGGATTTTTTTTCGACCTCCAGGACTCTAGGGAACGCATAATGCCCCATATCCGCTATTTAAACTCCTTGGACGGCCAGAGGCAGTGGAAGTGGCAGTACAAAAAAGACACCGTGCCCTTCCATGACATAGGCGAACGGAGCGAGACAGTCTCGCATTATCATCTTGATCCTGCGGGTTGGTTGGATATTCCTGACGGAGAGCAAAAACTTTGTTACAACGAAATCCCGACCAAGCACAACTGGCACTACCTGCGGGTGGATTTCGACCTGAAAGAAATGAAATATCTGGCCTTGCAATGCAATGACAGGGAATTCGACGTCTCCGGCCTGGACAGCATGCACATTCCGGCGATGAAAAACCTCTGGTGCATGCTCAATCTCGCCTTTTTCGCCGAAGCCGACGAAGATAGGCGGGTCTTCTTCTACCTGGATTCAATCCTGCTTTCGGGGGATTTTTAATATGATTAATACAAGCTATAACGCGATAGTAGAGAGGAATATCGGATGGAAGGGCGCTTTCGCCACCGAACCCTATGAGTGCGGCTGGGCTAAGGAGGCTATCTTTTTCGTCCGCGCTTTGGGCGATGCCATGTCCTGTGAGGTGCCAGGAATCGCCAAAATTCAAATCTCCCCCGATGGTATCCACTGGATCGACGAAGGTTCAAGCTTTGCCCTTCCGCGGTTCAAAGACCAGACCAGCTTCTGCAAGATATCCCATTTTGGCAACTGGCTTCGCATCGCCGGTGATACCGCCGGCGCCGAACTGAAGGTCCTGGTTACTCTTTCTTTGAAAAGTTAGCCTGAAGTCGGGGTAACAGGATCTCCCAAGTTTTGCCTGGGAAAGTAAGCGGCGGTTAATCGCGATATAGAATGTCGAAAAACAGCATCCCGCTTTGCGTGAGTCCGCGACTAGCCCGCGGGCATCGCTTTTGGCAGCTAACTTAATAACAATTAGCTATATAGTTACCACGATTCTGTTTTTTCGCGTTGATAGTTTTGTGCCGTAAGGCGTGCTCAATTCCACAAGACGATCAGCGATTTCCTTTGCCGTTTTTTCGTCAGCCAGGTTCGGATAGCCTCGCAAGCCAGGCCCGGCTGCGAATCCCATTTCCAACGGATAGAGAACAAGACGGCATAGTTTTCCGTCCTCGAATTCCATGAAGGGCATTATCGCTCGGAAGTTCATGAAATCACAGTTCAGTCCTCTTGTGCCGTTTGCCGATCGTATAGCGATAGCCTGTTCTGCGGTATACTCTGTGGGAATATCATATTTCTCATAGTAATCCTGCGGCATATAATGAGAAGCGTCGCTTTGAAAAATAAAATTTGCGATCGAATAGAAAATCGGTTTGCCCTTGTATATTTCGATCGCTTTAAGCTGATGCGTGCCGCTCCCGATTACCGCCGACGCTCCCCAATCGATACAGGACCTGGCAAATTCTTCCAAGAAATAATCAGGCTCATCATCCGTCAGGCCTTTTATTTCATGGGAATGGACAAGAACGACCAGATAGCTTGCTTCTTTAAGCGCGTTTTCGATCACATTTTTTGTGCGGGCCATGTCGTTTTTATTGCACGACGATGTTTTTCCTTCCACATCGCTTTCTTTGAAATCTATTGCGCCCAATGAGAATAATCCCGGTTTTTGAATTGTATAACCGCCTTTCTTGGAGTTGTCGATTCTTCCATTAATGCAAGTATTCTTCGCGATTTCCTTCAGCGCGTTCATGTGCGACGAATTGATGTTGTACACTTCCGAGTGGCGGAGCGGGTTGAGGCCGGGCCTGCCGGGTATGGGAGGTCGAGCATATCCCGCTCTGGCGGCGTCGTCGTTTGTCGCGCATATGGAGATCAGCCCGACTTTAGACTTTCCGGCTTCTAAAAAAGCGGGCCTGGATGCCTCCGCGAGGTCCTTGCCTGCCCCTGAAAAAGCGATCCCGTGCTTTTCCAACGTGGCGAGCGTTGATTCGAGGCCGTTGTAAGAGTAATCCATAGTGTGATTATTGGCTATGCTGAAATAGTTAAAGCCGAATGCCAATAATTCTTCTAGCGTCTCGGGCGGGGAAGTAAGCCAAGTGCCACCGCAAAAGGTCGAAGCAAAACAATCATAATTGGAAAGCACCATTTCAAGGTTATTTATCCGGATATCGGCTTTATCGATAATCTTCTTAAGTTCTTCTCCTCCATTGTATTCCCTCGGCGGAGGATTCATCATTATGGAATCGCCTGTGGCACAAATACTAACTTTCATCCCCGATCCTCCTGTTAATTGTCGTCCATATCGAATACGTGTTATTCAACCAAGCCGTGAACTTTCGTTTTTATGAAGAAAACAGGCGCAATAGTGTTCTTCTCCAAGGTTGATAAGTGGCGGGTTTTCCCTGGTGCATTGCTCGAAAACATAATTGCACCGTTTAGCAAAACGACATCCAGGACTTGGGTTTACTGGACTAGTTAATTCTCCCTTGATTATCTCCACTCTTTTGTTTCTGGACGATATGTCTGGTTCTGGAATCGCAGCCAAAAGAGCTTTTGTGTACGGGTGCTGGGGGTGAGAAAACAATTCATCAACAGGAGCTTGCTCGATGCACTGGCCAAGGTACATCACGATAATTTCATCGCTGATATGCTTTACGACAGAAAGGTTGTGCGTCACGAACATGTAGGTTAGCTTATACTGTTCTTGGAGATCCATTAGCAGATTCAATATTTGAGCCTGGATGGAAACATCCAGCGCTGAAACAGGTTCATCGCACACAATAAACTGCGGATTGAGGGATAAAGCCCTGGCGACTCCTATTCTTTGTCTTCTTCCTCCGTCCAGTTCGTGCGGATAAGCGTTGGCCAGTCGCTGCGCCAGTCCTACCGTATCCATAAGTTCCGCTGTTTTATTCCAAATTTCCTTTTTCGTTTTATACGTTTTATGGATGAACATAAAATCGGCGATTATTTCCGCTACCGTTTTTCTCGGGTCAATGCTCGAATAGGGGTCTTGAAAAATTATTTGCATATTCCTTCGCATTTCGCGCATTTTTGATTTGTTGTAGGATATTATCGATTTACCGTCGAATAAAACATCGCCGGATGTAGGTTCGATGAGTCTTAAGATTGCTCTTCCTAGCGTGCTTTTCCCGCAACCGGATTCTCCGACGACTCCGATTGTTTTGCCTCTGTGGATTTTGATGGTGATATCGTCAACAGCGTGAAGCAGTCCCTTTTTGACTTTGAAGTATTTTTTCAAATTTCTTGTTTCAATAAGGGGTATGGTATTCTCGTTCATGCTTTCAAATCCTTGAATAAATGACACTTGATTGTATGGGTTCCTTGTATGGCATCTTTTGGCTGTGTTGACAGGCAAACATCCATGCACCTTGGGCATCTTGGAGAAAACTTGCACCCTTTAGGCAAGTTTGTTGGATCAGGCATCAAACCGCCGATAGGACTTAATCGGTCGGTTTTTGTCTTTAAATTGGGTATGGATCCGAACAATCCTGTCGTATAGGGGTGATGGGAAGAGCCGGTGAAAATATCCTCCAATACGCCGGTTTCAATTAATTCTCCGGCGTACATGACCCCGACTTTATCGCAAGTTTGGGCTACTATGCCGAGATCATGGGTTATCATGATCATTGAGGTACCCAGCCTTTCCTTCAGTTCGCGAATCATAGCCAATACTTGGGCTTGTATTGTAACATCCAGGGCCGTCGTTGGTTCATCGGCGATAAGGATATCCGGCTCGCAGGCAAGAGCCATCGCTATGACCACTCGTTGTTTCATCCCGCCTGAAAATTGATGAGGATAGTCTTTTTTTCTTTCCGGCTGTATTCCTACTAGCCGCAATACCTCATCTGTGCGGGCATCGATTTCATCTTTTTTTTTGTCTTTAAAGGCATGGAGAACCAGTACCTCGGCGATTTGCTCGCCTACGGAGAGAACAGGGTTGAGGCTTGTCATCGGGTCCTGGAATATCATTGCGATTTTTTCGCCGCGAATGTCCCTCATCTTTTCTTCCGGGGCTTCTAATAGGTTCTCCCCCATAAACTCGATAGAACCATTGATTACCTTGCCAGTTCTTTCGGGTAATAAGCGTAGAATAGAAAGTGCTGTAGTCGTTTTCCCCGCGCCGGTTTCGCCCACAATTCCCAATGTTTCGCCTTTTTCTAAATCGAAGCTGATGCCGTTTACCGCGTGAACAGTTTCCAGGTCTGTTCGGTAATCTACACATAAGTCTCTGATTCTTAATATTTTTTCATCAGTTCGCATTGATATTTCCTTAAGACTTAAGACGAGGGTCGAGGGCGTCCCGCAATCCATCGCCAAGCAAGTTTAGAGACAGCGTTGAGAGTACAATCGCGAGTCCAGGGAAAACCATTAAATATGGCGCAGGGCGCAGGAATTCCCGAGCTTCCGAAAGCAAACTGCCCCATTCCGGTTCTGGCGCCTGTATGCCAAGACCCAAGAAGCTGAGGCTGGCCGACCTCATTATCAACTGAGCTGTCGTCATGGTGGTTTGTACGATCAAAGTGCCGATGATATTGGGAAGAATATGCTTTATGATTATGCGAAGGTCTCCCGCTCCGCCGGCCTTTGCGGCTTCTATGTATTCGAGGTCGACTACGCCTAGAATCGCGGCCCTGATGATTCTCACGAAGGCGGGGATTCTCGCGATCGCGATGGCTATTATCAGGTTTGTCATATTTGACCCGAGCGCCGCGACAATCGCCAACGCCATGAGGGTCGCAGGTATTGCGGAAAGAATATCCATAAAACGCATAACTATGGCGTCGAATTTACCACCGTAATATCCTACAGCGGCACCGAACAACAGACCTACGCTTAATGACGCAAGCGTGGCAAGAAAGCCTATCGAGAGCGATCTCCTGCTCCCATGCAAAACCCTGGCGAACACATCTCTGCCGAATCCGTCCGTGCCAAACCAATGATCGGTCGAGGGCCCCTGCATTCTCTGCCGAATATTCTGCTTGATGGCGGTATTATAAGGGGTAATGAATTCGGCGAAAACCGCGGAAAATATGAAAATTGAAAGCACGACCAGGCCGAACATCGCGGTCTTGCTCTTTTTTAATCGTCTCCAGATTTCTTTCAATTTGCCTTGTCGTTTAAACTGAATTGTATCATTCATGCGCTAAACCTCTATTTGGAGTATTTTGCCTTAATACGTGGATCAACTGCCGCGTAGAGAAGATCCACGCCAAGCAGAATCAAGCTGAATATAAAGGCCAAGATTAAAGTAGCGCCCATTACCGTTGGAACATCTTTGATTTTGATGCTTGTTATTATCAACGAACCAAGGCCGGGTATGTTGAAAAGTGATTCCGTAACAACCGCCCCTCCGAGCAAAACGCCAAAATTGCCGCCGGTTACCGTGATAACCGGAAGGAGCGCGTTCTTTAATGCGTGCTTCCAAATTACCAATCTTTCATTCGCGCCCTTCGCCCTGGCGGTACGAACATAATCTTGTCGAATTGTTTCTAGCATGCTCGACCGGGTGAACCGCAATTCCTGCGCAGCATAGGGGAGGCCGAGTGAAACGACCGGCAATATAAAATGCTGCCAACTGCCCACCCCGTTTGACGGAAGCCATCCGAGTTTTAGCGAGAAAAAATACATCATCATCATGCCCAGCCAGAATCCGGGCAGCGCTGCCATGAAAAGCGATATCACCGTCGGCACCGTATCCAGCAGTGAATATTGTTTTACCGCGGATAAGACTCCGATCGGTATTCCAATGACGGAGGCGAACAAGATGGTGCTGAAAGCCAGCGTTATCGATACGGGGATCCTGCCTCTGATATTGTCGATCACCGGCAGCCTGGTCCTGTATGAAGAACCGAAATCCAGTTTGAAGACAACGTTGTAAAGATAGGAAAAGAATCTTTCTAGAACGGGTCGATTGTACCCTAACTCCTCATTGAGCCGATCAATCGCTGTTTGATCCCCTCCAGCTCCCAGTATCATGGTGCCTGGATCACCCGGGGTCAGCTGTAGTATGAAAAAAATCACCAATGCGACGCCGAGCAATATAGGAATGATCATCAACAATCTTTTAAAAAAGTATTTATACACGATCAGCTCTCCTTACGGTAATTCACTTTTTTAAAGAGCGCCCTCCGTGCCGATCAGGGCGCGGAGGGTGATCAAGTCAAAAGCTAATGCAGGGAAGTATTCCTTTACCCGATACTATTTCCAACTCCAATCATATATGTAGTAATAGTTGAGATCCAACTTGACATTGAGGTTTTTATTCCATGCGTAAGGATTGGTTTTATAGAATACAGGGATGTAGCAAGCTGTTCTCGCGATATATTCCTCAAGCTCGAAATAGATTTTTTCCCGCTTCGCCTTATCCAACTCGGCCGCGCCCTTGTTGTATTGCTGCAGGATCCATTTTGCATCGTAATCCGTGTTTTGAAATTTTAGGAATGAAGATGGGACATCGGGGCTCGTATAGCGGGTATAATAATCGTAATCGAGAACGGCGTTGAATCCAGAACATAGCATATTGAACTGTCCAGCTCTCCATCCTCCTACGAGCGCCGAAGTTTCGCCGCCCTGAAGGCTGCATTTGATTCCAAAATCGGCCAACTGAGCTTGAAACACCTGGGCGATTTTAGGATAGTAGGTGGCGGTCGTATGCTGCAGAACACCAATGTCCACGCCATTGGGATATCCGGCTTTCTTGAGGTATTCTTTCACTTTCGCGGGATTATAGCTGAATTTGAATGTATTATCCGAAGCGCCGGTTATATATTCTGGATGCATCATATGATATGCTTCGTCCGCGTATCCTTCATATGCGACGATGTTGATCAATTCCCTGTCGACGGCGTAATTGATGGCATAGCGAAGGTCCTGGTTCTTGAGCACTCCGCTGGATGGGTTAAGCAGGATGTAACTTATATGGGAGGATGGAGCGAGGGTGTATTCGTATTTCCCGCTTTCGGTGATTTCTTTCCAGTTGGAAGACGGCACTCCGAAGAAGTCCAATTCCCCGTTCTCGAAGGCGATCAAGCCGGTCGACTGATCCGACATGGGGATGAAGGTGACTTTCTTGATGGCCGCTTCGCCCAAATAGTATTTGGGGAACGCCTCGAGTTCTATCCTCGTATTGCCGTCATATTTCACCACTTTGAAGGGACCGGTTCCGGCTCCGGTGATTGTGGCTCCGAATTTATTTCCCGCCGCCGTATATGCTTTTTCGCTTACTATGAATACTTGGGAAGAATTATTGAGGAATGGGGTATAGGGCTGCTTCAAGGTTATTTGCACCGTGGAATCATCGATTTTTTTGACTTCTTTTATCACATTGACGTATGGCGCGAGTACCGGCGATGCAATGGCTGTCTTGAAAGAGAAAACAACATCCGATGCCTTTACCGGATCTCCATTATGGAAGAAGGCGTCTTTTCGCAGGTTGAACGTATATACCAACCCATCAGGGCTTGTGGTATGACTTGAGGCGATACGGCCATGAGGTTTTGCATAGTCATCGATGTAATAAAGACTTTCGTAAATTTGCTTGAACAGCATCAAGTCCACTGTGAGAGACGTCTTGAACGGATCGAGGGTTGATACGACTCCGACGAGGGATAGGTTTACATCGGTCCTTGATGTGGATTTTTTGGATTGAGAAAAGGCGGTTGTTGGTACCGCCACTATCAATACTGCTGCGATAATGGCGAATAGTATTCTCCTTTTCATAAAAACCTCCTATTTTCGCTAGATTTCTACAAATATCCAAAATAACTGTAAGGCAGGATATACGTATTGGCCATTGCATTTCTTCTAAATAACATTGCAATTCGTACGAATACTTTTCGTCGTTTCATCAATCTTCCCATTCCAAATTCATAAGCGGGGCATGTTGTTGAGCACCGTATACGTCCCGTTCGCCCAGATCTCCGGAACCGCAGGGGCGGACTATCGTAGCTTTAATCGCCTTGGCCTGGGGGAACTTTATGATGCTCAAGACTTGGTTCTTGTCGATTTTATAAAGACGGGCGATCAGGGTTTTGTCGATAATATTCATGGAAGAGAATCTTTCGAAATCTTCAGTTCTTTTAAACAGTATATCCAAAGTGAGTTCATAGGGGCCTGAATTTTTGGACCGTATCACCGAAGCAATATCTCTGAGTTTTGTTCTCATAGTAGGCCGCCCTCTTTGAATTCATAATGCGTTCTAGGGAATATCCGCTCAGGCTCATTAGTCTCCAACAAATGATAAAGAGAGAACTTGTATACCGCGCCGACCTGAATATCAGACGGCGAGTAGGGAAAAGCCAAATTGCCAGCGGTCGCTATTCGACCTTCGTATCCATGATGAAGCAGCGTTGATCGTGTTACCGAGCAAACCGTGTTTGCATTTTCCTGGGAATCCGCGACTACATCGATAACGATCCCCAATTCATGGGATGTGATTCGATCTAAGGGCTCCAGATCACCCATCACGCCATTCAGTCCGTAAAGAATGAAATCGAGTGCGTATTTGAAATCACATCCACTAAGGTTCTGAGACACTCGGACACGTAGCTCCTTGAGAATGGAATCAATTTGAGAAATGAAGATCGGGTCTCTGTTGCCGCAGACGCAAATTGTCCTGTAGCCGATTCTTTTCGCCCCTTCCAGCTTTACCGTTTTCTTTCCGCTGGAATCGTATACGCTGCCCTTTACCCGAACTCTGCGGTCGGTTTCTTGAATAAAATCGCATGCGGACAGATCAAGAACTCCGCCAGGACCGGGGAGGAGGTAGGGATTTGATTTCTCGTAAAGGGTGTGGGCGGCGACCGATGTCGTCGTGCATTTTCGCTTCTCGTTGAGGGGTTCCACCGAGAATGAATCATCATACAAATACCCCATCATGCAATCCGACCCGCTGCCGGGGACGGCGGCGATGGCCGCGCATTCCAGCAACTTGCCGAGATGAATGGCAAGGGCCTTGTCATATCCCAGACGCACGGCAGGCGCCGCGAAAGGTGCCGGATCGTAACATCTCCCTGCTAGGATAACCTGAGCGCCTTCGTCCAAGGCTTTGATAATCGGTTCTATTCCCATTTGGGCGACAATGCAGGAGCTACCTTCGATGTCCTTGATCGTAAGGGGAGGGGCGGCACCGAGAGCCGTGATTCTGCCTCCATTGAACTCTCTCGTTATGAAAGCTTTATCAAACTCCGCTGAAATCGTCGAAAATTTGAAAGATAATTTGTATTCCTTCGCGATGTCGCATACTATATTGAACTCACGCTTGAGATGATTATCCCCTCCCGAACCTCCGGCGCTTCCTATGACGAGAGGTATTTCAAGTTCGCATGCGGCCTTCAGCATCAAGGTCAAATCCCGCTTTACCGCGGTCGCGGTGGTGAACGGTTTCCCGCTGCCTAAGTAATATGGACCGGGATCGCTGGAGCCTGCGTCGCAGGCGATTAAATCCGGTTTTTGGGCAATACCGAGCTTGAACGACTCTTCGGGGAACCCATAGCCGACTATTCCTGTGGGAGAAAGGATCCGGTATTCTCGCATATTCATCGCTCCTCGAATTTCGTAAAAAAGTCGCAATACTCTTCCTTACTATTAAAAAGGGGAACAAAATCATTTCGGATTTTCCTACACGCCGCGGCGCCGTCGTATAGCAGATCGATCACTGTCATCGCGGCCACCTTTGAAGGTTGGACATAGGCGAGATATTCATCGCAGATATCGAAATCATTGGTATGAGCCGGGCCGCAGGAGCCACCGAAATTCGGGTGGATCGCAGGAACGACAGAAGCCAGATCCCCCGCGTCGGTGGAAGATCCTCGGCTTTCCTCGACAAGATCATGGACAAAATGCGGGCCCACAAGGGCTTTAGCGTTTTCGGCGTAGAGCAGCCCTAATTCTCTATGCTGATGCAACGGCAGGTAAGCGCCTTGGTCATTAATCTCTACTTTCGCGCCGAGAGCTTCCGCGCCGGCGATTAGCGCGCGGTTGACCGATTTATTCGCTTCGACCATCATCTCCGCGGTGGAAGCCCGAACGCCAAGTTCCATACGTACATCGTCGGGAATGATATTCGGGCTATCGCCTCCCTTCGTTATTATATAATGGACTCTCATGTGGTATTTTTCGTCAAGTTTTTCTCTCAAGGCGTTTATGTTGTTGATGGCGCTCACCGCCGCGTGAAGGGCATTGACTCCTAGTTGCGGGGAAAGTGCGGCATGTGAGCTTTTTCCTATGAATCTTGCCGATTTGTGAAGTACGCCGTTATAGCTCTTGCTGTGGTCGAAGTACGGCTCTTTGGAATTGGTAATATGACTGCAAAGAACAGCGTCGATATCATCGAACACGCCAAGCCGGATAAATTCCTGCTTTCCGCCGAAAAATCGTATCTTTCCCGCTTTGGCCAGTTCTCTTCTATAGGATAGTTCTATTACTTCCTCGGCGGGAACGGCCAACAGCGTGATATCGCCATCCAGTTCTTTTATTAAATCACTACCGACCAATCCAAAGGCCGTACCGAGCATCATGGTCAGTTGGGCATGATGTCCACACGCATGGGCGGCGCCGGTGTCCTGATCCGCGCGGGGGTGGCCGGGCATGAGCAGGGAATCAAGCTCTCCCATGATACCGATGTTTGAGTTGTGCGACTTTCCTTTAGCGACCGCCCTCAGCCCCGTTATAGCTATGCTGTTTTCCACTTTTAGCCCAAGAGAAGTAAGAACACGCTCAACGTATGCGGATGTTTTAAATTCCCTGAATCCTGGTTCCGGCATTGCGTAAAGGTCCCTGCCGATGGTAATAAGTCTATCCTTACTTGCTTCGATAGCATCGGCCGCGATTTTCTTAAGGGCAGTCTTATCCATTGGTTCCCCCTCAATACAGTTTCGTATATTCGAAATCTTCCGGAATATCCAGCATCTTCATTGCCTCTACGCGTTTTTTATCTACCTCTCGATTCACTTTTTCGAAAAGTTTGTTGCCTTCACAATCTATATCGACCACGAACGGGCCAAGCTTTTCGAGGTTCAGGCACCATGTGGCTTCGATGGAGCCAAGTTCTTCGAAGAGTTTCACATCTTCCACGGAAATCGAATCTATCCATAAATTCGGGCTTACGCATTGCGGCGATACGTGCACGCATTTCTTTTTTTGCATCATCAGTCTTGTTTTTTCGCCCATGGTCGTTTTACCAACGATCATTCTCAATCGCCATTGATCCACCGATGCGGAACCCCATTTTTCAAAACGAATGCTCGATGTCGGCATATAAGAAATGACGTCCCAGCCGGAGTCGTTTTTCTTCATTATTGGCCCGGCGTGCAGAAGCACATTCCGCTCGCCGGGAGGGAAGGGGAGTCCATGGTTTTCATCGAAAACATATCTATGGAGCCTTGACCTGCAAGAGAATGCGGGGCCGCTGACATAAACGAGGTCGCCGATCTTAAGCTGGATAACATCTTCTTCGCTTAACGGGGCACGCAGTTCGTAGGTTTTCATCATGCCGTCCTTTTTATCTTGCTCCGAACCAATTTGGGCTTTGTAATACCTGGACAGTGCCATTGGCTAGTATCCTGCTGGTCGCCCGTCGGGCGACCATGCAGTTGCAGCTCATGGCTACGGCGATGCCCGCGATATGAGTGAACGCGTATTCGACGTTGACGCCAAACACGGATGTGTCGCCGCCAAACCCCATTGTACCTATCCCCAGCGAGTTGATGGCTTTGAAAATGGATTCTTCCAAGGCCGCGATCATCGGTTCCGGATGTTTCGAGCCAATGATTCGCAGACAGGATGCTTCCTTGGCGAGACTCGCGGCTATATTCATGGTCCCGCCTATGCCAATTCCTAGTATCGAGGGGGGGCATATGCCGCCGGATCTGGTTGCGTCTATGTAACTGTCGAGGATGAATTTTTTAATCCCCGCGGTACCGTCAGCGAAAGCTATCATTCTATAGCGAGTGCCGCCAAAGCATTCGCTTCCACCTCCCTTGGCTACGTACGTCAGTTCTAAGTTGCTGCCGCTGACAAATTTATATGTAAAATAAGGGATATTCTCGCCAATATTATTACCTGGATCATAACCGGTCAGGGGATGTTTCATCGTCGCTCGTAAATAGCCTTGGCCGGTTGCCTTGGCTACCGCTCTCCGAGTGGCGGCCTCCAGTTCGATAATTCCTCCTTCAATCAGGCAGTCATTGCCTATTTTATAGTAAAAAAGGGGCCAACCCGTATCGGGGCAGGCGGGATTATTTTTTCTTACCGAAAGTTCAATGCTCTTGAGGGTCTTTTCAAGTCCTAACCGAGATGTCGCCGATGCATCTTTTTCAATACCCCTATGAAAAGCCGCTCGAACGTCATCGGATATAACCGTCGCTCCGTTTTTTATCGTATCGAATATTGCCGACTCATAAAGACCGATGGGTATCACGATGATTCCTCCCTATTCGATCGAATTGTAGGGCCATGGGTTATTGCGGACCATTGTAATTCTTCTATATATTCTTGCATTTCGTCCAAATTCCTGTATCGCATTAAAAAATCATGGTAATATGCAAATATTGATTGTTTTTTGCGGAGCGTGACGTGAATACCAGGATCACCCTCGACTATTTCCCAAACGTCTCAAATTATTACCACATATATAAATTAAACCATAGCAAGGTAGCTGAGGTTCCGCATTACCACGATTTTTTCCAGGTATGTTACCTTTCAAAAGGAGCGATAAAACATAGGGGTGAAAAGGAAGAAGTAAACCTGATCAAGGGAGACTCTTTTATTATTCCCCCTAATTTTTCGCACAGCCTTGTGCCGGACAGCGATGATCCCGAATTCTACTCTCTATCATTCAAGGATAGAATTTTTTATCCGAGATTCTCAAATTCGCGGGCGTATAAATTTTTAACCGCGCTTCAACTGGATACAATGGAAAAAGACCACCTCGATATTCGTCTTAAGGTGACGCTGGACGAGCATATGCAAATGACTATAGAGAGCCTTTTGGACTGTCTGGTGAGGGAGTTCCCTTTAAGCTTGCCCAGGGATCTGGCTACTGCAGGTAGTCTCATCTCCGCTATTCTTCTCGTACTTGCCAGAGCCTATTTCTCCGAGCCGACCGCGCAACAGCAATTACAGACTATCAACATATACTACAAGGCGATTATGGCTTGCAAAGATTATATCGATCAAAACTATATGAAGGATCTGGGTCTTTCTCAGATTGCCAGACAATTCGGCGTATCCCGCTCCGTCCTATGTATGCTCTTTCCCAAAATTGTAGGTAAACCTCTGAAGCAATACATATCCGAACGGAGAATAAAGCAAGCCGTAAAACTTTCCGACGCGCAGGATTTGTCTCTCCAGGAAATAGCGGAAATCGTAGGATATGAAGATTATTCGACTTTTTTCCGCAATTTCCATAAAATTATCGGAATCTCTCCGATCCAATACCGGAACAATAGAATTGACAAGAGGCAAAGTTCGGCCATGGATCAGCATAATAATGATCCATCCATACCTGCCGACTTACTTCGCCTTTGAGTCACCGATAATTTACATATACAATTTAACTCATATTTAAATATTTGTTTATAGATTTTAATTTATTGACAACTTTCCAAATTCGTCATACTGTAGTACAAAGCGCAATTATATTACAGGGTTAGAAATAGATTATAATTTTTAATTTCGTCAACTTTGGTTGCGCAAATTTCACAAGGAGTTGTTCATGTTCAAGAAACTCTTACTCTCATTCTGCGTTCTTTGTCTTTTGACGGGAGCCGTGGCCGCGAAGGATCTTCCAGCCAAGTGGGACATCGAAACCGATGTGCTGGTGGTAGGATTCGGCGCCGCCGGTTCCGCCGCGGCCTCCGCTGCCCACGATGCCGGAGCCGATGTTCTTATCATTGAAAAGTTACCCTTCCCGGGCGGCAATACCGCGCTCTGCGGCGGAGCTGTCTACGCGGCAGGCACAGATATCCAGAAGCAACTGGGTTATAACGACACGCCGGAGCTTATGCAGGCATATCAGGCGCTCATCAAACCGGGACTCAACAGACCCGAGTTCATCAAGCTCGTCTCCGAACGTTCCAATGAGGCGCTTGAGTGGATTATCGCCAACGGCGCCAAGATCCCCGCCAAGGAAGGCGTTCCCGGAATAACCATGGGCGGATTCGAGCGCAATTTCGACCAGGTTACTCCCGCAATGCCCAGAAGTCACTGGGTCGAGGGCGGCGGCAAGGGGCTCTTCCAGGCCTTTTTCAACGCGGTTTCCAAGCGCAAGATCAAGACGAGCATGTCCACCACCGCTGAACGGCTGATCAGGGATCCTGCCTCGGACCGTATCGTGGGCGTTCAGGCGACCAAGAACAAGAAAACCATCTATATCAAGGCCAACAAGGCGGTCGTACTGACCACCGGCGGATTCAGCCAGAATATCGAGATGCTGACAGCCTACGCTCCCAGCGGCAACAACTATAAGGGAGCCAAGGGTTCTTCCGGAGTAGTCGGCGACGGGATCAAAATGGCGCAGGAAGTCGGCGCCGATCTTTGGGCTATGCACGAGACCCTGGAATCCATGGGAATCCTCGGCGCTCCCAACGCCTACTTCACTCCCTTCATGGAGTACACCCTCATCGTCAATAACAAAGGCCTGCGCTTCATCAGCGAAGGCGCCTGGACCGAGCCTATTTCCGAAGAAACCCTCAGGCAGCCCGATGGCGAAGCCTTCCTTATTTTCGACGCCACCCTCAGGGCCCGAAGCGAATTCGACACCACCCTGGGCAGCGTGGTTCCCACGAAGTTCCTCGTCGAAGCCAATAGCCTGGAAGAGCTGGCGGTCAAGTTCGGTATTCCCGGCGAAGCCTTCCTCAAGACCGTCGCCGATTACAATGGCTACTGCGAATCCGGCGTGGATCCTCTGGGCAAGACCAGGGCCGAGCTTTTCGCGCTCACCAAGGCCCCCTTCTATGGCATCAAGTCCAACCCGCTTCCTGTCATGACCACCGGCGGCCTTCTCACCGATACCGGCGCCAGGGTGCTCAACTCTTTCAAAGAGCCTATTCCCGGTCTTTATGCGGCGGGCGAAGTCACCGGCGGCAAGCTGGTAGGCTACCCCGGCTGCGGTACCGCCGTCACCGACGCCACCATTTTCGGTTTGATCGCCGGTGAAAACGCCGCCGCCGAAAAGGCATGGAAGTGAGACCAATATCGCGGAGAAAGCTACTGATTTTCTCATTACTTGTAATGGCGTTAGGCTCAATGCTGATATTCAGGGTATCGGCCCAGGAGGCCGACGCCACCAGCGCCGCGTCGGTCGGCCAGTTTTTGGCGGACAACCACGGCGAATTCGGCTGCGCCAGTTGCCATGCGGACGGCGAGGGATCCGAGGTCGAGAACGGCTCTTGTCTTGAATGCCACGGTTCCCAGGATACGTTGAAGGAAAAGACCCTGCATATGCAGATCAATCCCCACGACGCTCCCCATTTCGGCATGGATAGCTGCACCATGTGCCACCACGGACATAGCGAATTCGAAAACGTATGTCTCGGCTGCCATCTGGAGTAGAGCCGGCTAAGGCATTGAAGCGGGTAGTCGGGAAAACAGTCCTGCAGCCGCCCGGCGCGAACGCGCCGGGCGGCTTTTCTTTTGGGGTTTTCAGGGCAGAAAAGGGAAGTTTTACGGCTTGGATAGATCGCCTCGCGATATCGGTGGTATAAACATGTTGTATACTGTGTCGTGCTGAATCCTTAACTCCAAGGAGTTGTTCCGATGGATTCTAAAATCGTCATATTTTCCACGACCCCCGGCATGACCAAACGTTGTACGGAGGTTTTGACCAAACGCGATCAGCTCTATATTCCGGTCCTCGATTTGACCACCACCAGGGCCCTTGAGCGCGCCCATGGCTATATCAATGAAGGGGTTAAAGTTTTCATAAGCAGGGGAGGGACTGCCGAATACCTGCGGCAAAACCTGTCTGTCCCCATAATCGATATCGGACATACATTTCTTAGCATCTTCGTCACGGTAAAGAAACTGAAAAAGGAATTCGGCAAAATTGCCATGATCGGATATCATAACGCGTGCAAGGCGATAAAAAAATACAATGCCATCATGAACGACAACATACTGGTTTTCGAGGTGAATTCGGACCCTGAATTCATCCTCAATTTTAAAAAAGCGGTAAAAACGGGCGCCGAGGTTATTCTCGGCGGCTTCCAGATATCGAAAATATGCGAGGAATACAATCATCCCTACCGTTCGACCGAACCTGACGAATCGGAAATCGAAAAAGCGCTCAACGAAGCCTCGCATATGGTTTTAATCGAGGCGGAGCGATCGAGCCAGTATAGTTTGATCAGTACTATTCTCAACAGTACGGCGGAAGGTATTGTCGGCGTGGATAAGGAAGCCCGTGTTTTCCACATCAATGGCATCGCCGCCAAGCTCTTGAATTACCGCGCTCCCTGTTCGATAAGCGATCTTATGCCTTCGGATCGAATTCTGCAGACGATTTCCCGGGGCGCCGATTTTTTCAATGAGCTGGTGACTGTAAACGGGAATAATCTGGTATGCGCATGTCAGGCTATACGGGGAAAAGAGGGCCTGCTGGGAGCCGTGGTTTCGTTGCAGGAAGAAAACACCATTCGGAATATCGACACGCAGATTCGGAAAAAAATGCTCGGGCGAGGACATATCGCAAAAACGAGTTTCAAGGACATTGTCGGAACATCGGCATCGCTTGCCGAAGCGAAAAGAATCGCTCAACGATTCGCCAGGACAAACGGATCGGTCTTGATTTCCGGAGCGACGGGGACGGGCAAGGAGCTGTTCGCCCAGGGCATACATAACTTCAGCAATCGCCGGGGCGAACCCTTTGTGGCGATAAATTGCGCGGCATTGCCCCAGGATATTCTGGAAAGCGAGCTGTTCGGCTATGTCCGCGGAGCTTTCACCGGCGCCCGATCCGAAGGGAAGGCGGGGATTTTCGAACTTGCCCACAAAGGCAGCGTTTTTCTCGATGAGATAACAGAAATATCGCAAAACGTGCAGGCAAAGCTGCTCCGCGTTCTTCAGGAAAAGGAAGTCATGCGGATCGGGGACGATAAGGTCATTCCCGTTGATGTAAGGATCATAGCCGCAAGTAATAAGGATTTGCGGGGGGAAATCGCGGCCGGACGGTTCAGGGAAGATCTCTATTACAGGATCGGTGTTTTGGAGTTATCTCTTCCGCCGCTCACCGAGCGTGTCGATGATATTCCTCTTTTATTCGACCACTTTTTCAAGGGCGGCAAGATTTTAAGCGCGCAAGCCGAAAAGCTTGTGAAAGAGTACTCCTGGCCGGGCAATATACGAGAACTCAAAAATGTAGTCGACAGGCTCGACGCGTTGTGCGATCATTCAACGATTCTCGAAGAAGACGTGAAGAAGGCAATGCGGCTGCCGTCCAAACCGAATGTCGGCGGTATATCCACGCCCGCCTTGGAGAAGTTGCTTCCGCGCCTCGAGGAGCGATTGATCCGGGAAACGCTGGAAAAACATGCCGGCAATAGGGGCGAGGCGGCCGCCGTATTGGGAATGAGCCCGACTACCCTATGGCGCAGGATGAAAAAATATGGGTTATAAGGCTGCCGGAGGCATTTCTATTTCAAAATGAAATAATAGTGAAATATTATATACTCAAATTGAAACGCCGCCATAGAGAACCGATGGGGTTTTATAGTAAATAAATTATTATTTAATATGCTCTTATTGAGACTAGTCTACTAACCAACCCATCTGCGTCCGCAAAACCTCATCAATCTTTGTCAAATTTCGCGATATGGTTGAAATCCTCGCATCGAATCGAAGGCTCATCAAGGGGATACTTTTACAAAAGCCCCATTATTCTTCCTTTTGGGGATTTGGCATAAATACTGCTTTCAATTGGCCGGAGACAAATGGGTTATCAATTACCACAAAAACCCGATGTAAGGAAAAACGATTTATGCGAATAGGGTTTATCGGTTTTGGCGAAGCTGCCTATTGCATTTCCAGCGGCCTGAGCGACGAAGGAATCAGGGATAGTATCGCCTACGACGCGATGAAGGACAACGCGACCATGGGACGGTTGGTGAAGTCCCGGGCGGCGGAGGCTGAAGTCGCGCTCATGGAAGACGCCCGCAGCGTCGTCGAACAATGCGATCTTGTTTTCGTCGCGGTTCCGTCGAGCCATAGCTTGGATATAGCCAAAGAAGTGAAAAGCTATTTAAAAGAGGGCCAGCATTATATCGATGTCAGCGCGTCCACGCCGACAGTCAAGCGGAAAATTTGGGATACGATCAAGGATAAAAAGGTCCTGTTCACGGATGCCGCCATGCTGGGCTCCCTGCCGCAGGATAGGCATAAAGTCCCTATCACCGCCAGCGGAAACGGCGCGCGGGCGTTTCTCGACACAATGAGCCCCTATGGTATGCGAATAAGCTACCTCAACGCCGAGCCCGGCGCGGCTTCGGCGATCAAGCTGGTACGCAGCATTTACATGAAAGGGGTGGCGGCACTTATGTATGAAATGCTTCAAGCGGCCGACGCCTACGGAATTTGCGATGATATAGTCGCCTCTATCTCCGATTCCTTCGATGGCATTCCTTTCAGGGAACACTTGGACAGGTTGGTGATAGGTACGGCGATCCATGCTGGCCGTAGAGGGGCGGAGCTTAAGGGTTCTATTCAAATGCTTGAAGAGATCGATGTGAATGCGGCGATGACCATTGCCGCCAAGCATCGGCATGAATTGCTCGAAGAGTACAGGTTCAATGAGGTATACGCGCTTACAAAGCCAAGGGGATACCAAGATATCATTGAACGACTTAGACATAATGCGTGAAAGGGGTTGAACTATGGCTGTAGGCAGGAGAATTTATTTAAAGCGGAATTTGCCCGATCAGGCACTGATCGATGCTTTTAAGACGGTTCCGGCATCGAATGTGGGCGATGTTATGGGAAGATCCTGCGGCATGGATCCGCGTATACGTCTTATGAGCAAGCCTTTGGCGCAGATAGCGTGCGGGCCGGCGCTCACGGTTAAAACCTGCGCCGGGGACAATTTAATGCTGCATGCGGCGCTGAACATTGCGCGATCCGGGGATTTTATCGTGGTTGCCAACGAAGGCGGGAGCGCCCGGTCTCTTATCGGGGAAGTCATGATGGCGTATCTGCGGCATACGAAAAAGGTTGCCGGCATCATAATCGACGGCCCGATGCGCGACATCGACGAAATCGGAGAATGGGATTTCCCTGTTTACGCTACGGGCACCAATCCCGGCGGCCCATACAAGGAAGGCCCCGGCGAAATAAATGTCCCGATTTCCTGCGGAAACATTAGCGTGTTCCCCGGCGATGTAATACTTGCCGATCCTGACGGCGTAATTGTCATTCCCCGCCTCGATGCGGCCGCGGTATTGGAGGAAGCCAAAAAATTCCAGGCCGCTGACGAGCGCAAATTGGTTGAAGCCATAAATGGCACCTCGAAAAGGGAATGGGTGGAAAAGGCCTTGCTGGAAAAAGGCTATGAGATTATCGATGACACATATCGTGTATAGATTGCATTATAATTCATTATGGAGGCTTGAGATGAGAAAGAACGTATCTTGGAGAGTTCTAGGTGCGATGGTGTTGGCTTTTGGGCTTGCATTTTTCGGAACTGCGGGAGCAGCTTTTGCCGCTGATAGCTCTGCAACCGTAAAATGGCCTACTCAACCAATTAATTTGCTAGTGCCCGCTTCTACTGGAGGCGCAACAGACATAAGCATGAGGCTTCTTGCGGAATACATCACAAAAAAAACTGGTCAAGCAGTAGTCATCACAAATATGACTGGTTTGGCCGGTTATGAAAAGGTTCGGACCTCCAAACCGAATGGGTATAACTACGTCGCAGGTATTACAGGTTTGCTTATTTCGAAGGCACAGGGCGACTTAAATTTTGGATGGGATGCCTTCGATCCAGTCACGCGGCTTAATTCTGACACATCTACTGGTATCGTTGTTCACAAAAACTCGCCATATCAGACGATTGGGAAACTTCTGGATGCCGCCAAAGCGAATCCCAAAAAAATCACGGGCGGTATATCAATGACTGGTTATCCATATCTGTATATCCTGGCGCTCAAGAAAAGCCTTGGAATTGACCTATATTTTGTAGATGCGGGAAATACAGCAGAGCGAAATACTGCGCTTCTAGGCAAGCAGGTTGACTATATAGTAACCAATGCGATAGCCGCAAAAGCATTTTTAGCATCAGGTGATTTTAAATTTATCGCGACTGCTGGGAAAAAAAGAAATTATTTCCTTCCAAACACTCCAACTTTCCTTGAAAGTGGGTATAAATTCGATTTTCCTGGCCAGAGCGCCTATATTTTCGCAAGTAAAGGGACAGACCCAGCTATTATTGAGGCTTTCAACAAGCTGCTCCAAGAAATCACCGCAGACAAGGAGTATCAAGCAAGGGTTCTGGCAATGAACAGTGAACCTTCAATCGCTACTTCTGTAGCAGAAACTATAGAAGACCTCAAGGAAGCGACTGCAACATTTGAATTCTACATAGAATAATCCTTTATCTAACAGATTTATCATTCGGGATGATGAGATCTCGGGATAAGAAAAGTATGGGGTGACTCAATTAAGAGCCACCCCTAGCATATCTCAGCCGTGTTAGTCTGATATTGATACTTGCACTAAAAGTTCGATAGGAGTAACGGCCCGATAAGGAGGATCCATGATTAAAAGAGTCAATACATTCATATCGATATTCATAAAAGTTTTTAAAACCTACTGCGATGTTTTCGTTGGGACTATATCATCGATAATTGGTGTTTATTTCTTTTTTGCATCAAATTCTATCAAGATTTCTCGACAATCTATTTCCATGGTCGATAGCGCCCAATTTACACCTAAGCTTGTTTTCGGCGGAATTGTTATTTTTGGGTTTTTTACCGCTATTAAGGGAATTATCTTAGTTCGCAATAATCGAGAGTCTTATACAAAAAATGCAATCTCAAAACAGGATGTAGATGCATTTAAAAGAGGTTTTGTTGCATTGTTTAGTATCGCCATTTTCATTTTTCTCATTAAACCCTTCGGCTTTATAATTGCTGCAATTCTATATATGCTCTTCAGTATGTTTTTTCTTAGCGTACGAAAAGGTTGGAAGCCTGTATCTTATGCAATTGTATCTATCTCTGTTGCAATTTTTTCATTTTACATATTTAAAAAATACCTATTTATTCAACTTCCAGCGGGAATTCTCGAAGGAGTGTTAAAATAATGCAACTTATTCAAGGATTTATGGCACTCTTTACTCTAAAAACTTTTATAATAATGCTTGCCGCTGTAATAATCGGCATCATCTTCGGCGCTGTTCCTGGATTAAGTTCGACGATGGCCATTGCCCTTTTCCTTCCAGTCACTTTCGGACTTGAAGTCTATAATGCTTTTGCTCTACTTGTAGGCTTATATGTTGGAGGAGTGTCAGGAGGTTTGATTTCTGCGATACTTATAAATATCCCAGGAAGCGCCATGTCTGTAGCTACATGCTATGATGGCTATCCAATGGCTAAGGATGGTCACGCTCACAAAGCGCTGGGCATTGGCGTAGTATTTTCTTTTTTGGGAACGTTGTTTGGCTTGTTGATTATGATGGTGGCTGCGCCAGCGTTAGCTTCTTTCGCAGTTTCGCTCGGCCCATATGAATACTTTGGGCTCTCCTTTCTAGCACTTACTCTGATTGCCGGTATCGGCGGGAAGAACATATTTAAAGGCTTAATGTCAGGATTTCTTGGGATAGCAGTGTCCACAGTTGGCATGGCTCCAGTAGATGGTGTCGCCAGATTTACTTTCGGAAAGATTGAATTAATGAACGGTTTTTCTATGCTTCCAGCAGTAGTTGGCATGTTTGCCGTAACCGAAATCATGTTGGCGTCAGTCAACCCAATTAGCGCCGAAAAGTATAAAAAATTTAGTCCAGAAAAAATTAAGGGATTCGGATTCTCTATTAAAGAGTTATTATCCCAAACAAAAAATTTTATAATCTCCTCGTCTATCGGCACTTTTATTGGGTTTCTTCCAGGTATAGGCGGCTCAGTGGCTAATTTAGTTGCCTATTCTGCGGTTCAGAAAACATCCAAGCATCCAGAAAAGTTTGGCACAGGAATTATAGATGGTATAGTAGCATCGGAATCATCGAATAATGCTTCTATAGGAGGAGCAATGATTCCGTTGCTCGCGTTAGGAATTCCTGGCGATGGTCCTACAGCGATGATGCTTGGAGCCTTCATGATCCATGGACTTGTAGCAGGCCCTTTATTATTCAAGACTAACGGAGATCTCGTTTATCTTATTTTCGCAGCACTAATTGTATGTAGTGCTATAATGCTGATTATTGAGTTTTATGGAATTCGCATTTTCGTGAAAGCCCTCGATATCCCTCGTGAAATCTTATACCCCGCGGTATTAACGATTTGCGTTGTTGGGGCTTATGCAAACAATAGCAATATGTTCGATGTATGGGTACTGCTAGGATTTGGAATTCTTGGCTTCATTATGTCTAAAACAGGGCTGCCACGCGCAAACTTTGTTCTCGGACTGGTTTTAGGGCAATTACTTGAAACCAATTTACGCCGCGCTTTGCAATTAAGCAGAGGTTCATTTATGCCATTTATCACGCGTCCGATATCTATATTACTCCTTATTATTTCTTTATTAATAATCATAAGCGCAATCTTCACTCAGAATAAAAAATCCCCGAAAGGGTTGTTAAATCGGAAATACTAAAATGCAAACAAAAATTAGAGATATTGCTTCAAATTTAGCTGAAAAGACTCAGAATTGGCTAAGAAATCCTTGGCTATTAAGCCATCGCCCATTTAAAGTGATAGATAATGTCTATTTTATTGGAACTAATTGGGTTTCCGTTTATCTTCTTGCAACAAAGAAGGGGCTCGTACTTATCGATTGTGCAATGCAAGAAACTCTTTATCAAATCATTGACTCCATTAGATATCTAGGGTTTGATCCTCATAATATTAAAACTCTACTATTAACGCATGGACATTTCGATCATTGTGGAGCGGCGAGAGCAATCAAGGAAATGAGTGGCTGCGAAATTTGGATAGGAAAAGACGATGAATTCATGTTTACTGAAAGGAGAGATCTTATATTTTTTGAGGATCGGGTTCCGCCTTTTAAAATTGACCATTTTTTCGATTATCAAGCAAACCTTGATTTTGGCAACTTCATTATTCAGCCCATTCACTGTCCTGGACATACTCCAGGAACCACTTCTTTTTTCTTTGATGCATTAAATACATCGCAGGTTCTGAGCTGCGCTATTTATGGTGGGCTTGGCGCTAGCTTGCTAGCAAGATCAGATTTATTGAGGAATAAGTTGCCAATCTCACTTCAGAACAAATACTGTTCTAGCATTGAAAAGGTTATTGGCAGAAATGTCGATGTGGTGCTTCCTTCTCATCCGGGTCATTGTATAGATCATGACTTTTTCTCTATAGCTGCTAATGATGATGGAACCGGCCAAGAATTCATCGATCCAGATGCATGGAGAAGGATGCTTTCAAAAAAGAAGGATGAAATGCTGCAGTTGATTGAAAGCAAAAAATGAGCTACCCAATCAGTTCGAATGGGCGGCGTGCTACTTTGATAGGGCATTGCACTTAACTCACCCATATGCAATCGATGGATTTCCTAAAAACTTTCGCTTTATCTGCCGATAAATGAAATTGCCATAGAGGAGCAATTTTAAGATATGCTTAATAGTTAATGATGTTTTTAGGAAACATAGCAAGTATAAATATGTGTTTACAGCATAATCTATTGTATGCTATAAATATAGGCATTCTATACTATGTTACGCATATTGTAATTAGATTACATTATAATAGGATTTCAGATCATTGCATGGAGGTTGTTACGGCAATTCCGTGGCAAGAAAAATAGTGGCATCCACAATCTAAACGCGAAGGCGAATTAAATTGGCTGATTTGGTCATCAGAAACGGTACAGTTCTAGATCTTGCGAATAAACGTGATCTAAAGGCTGATGTAGGCATCGACAATGGAAAAATCGTTGATGTCGCGAAAGAGGGTCAATTCCGTCAAACCATCGACGCGTCCGGGTGTTTGGTATGCCCGGGCTTGATAGACTATCATCTGCACCTCTCTCCGCTCGCCGAGATAGGCGTTGACGGAGAACTCGCATGCTTCCCCTCCGGCGTCACGATCGCGGTGGATTGCGGCAGCGCGGGCGCGGCAACCTACGAGGGACATCGACCGGCTCTGCTTTCAAGCAAGCTGACTGCCAAGGCTTTTCTGCACGTGTGTTCCGCCGGCTTGGCGACGGGGCAATACCACGAAAATCCAGATCCACGTCATTGGGACCGGAAAAAAATTCATAGACTGTTCGAAAAATATCCCGACGATCTGATCGGATTGAAGGTTAGGTTGGGAAAGGAGATAGTAGGCTCATTAGGCCTTTCTCCCTTGGAGGAAGCCGTAAAGCTCGGCGATGAACTTAGCGTTCCGGTCATGGTGCACTGTTCCGATCCGCCGTCCGCGATGTCCGATTTGCTTTCCATATTAAGGCGAGGAGATACGATCACCCACGCTTTCCAGGATCAAGGAGACAGCATCCTGGATAAATGCGGGAGGATCAGCAATGCCGCTTATAAGGCAAGGGAACGAGGGGTGATTTTTGACGTCGCCAACGCCAATATCCATTTTTCTTATTCCGTAGCACGACAGGCCATATCTGAGAATTTCCTGCCTGATACCATCAGCACCGACCTTACCACGCGAAGTCTCTACAAGAGGCCTGCCGTGTTTAATTTAGCCTTTGTTTTATCGAAATATCTCAACATGGGGATGCCCCTCGAGCAAGTGATAGCGTGCGTCACGTCCAATCCGGCGCGAATCTTGGGATGCTCGGACGATATTGGGCAGCTTGGGCATGGAGCAGACGCAGATGTCGCAGTCTTTAAGCTCATCGAAAAGGATACTGATTTTGGGGATAGAAAAGGGGAGATCCTTAAAGGAAGACTTCTTCTTAAACCGATGATGACGATCAAACGCGGAGAGATTGTATACAGAGATTTGGAGTTCTAGCTTGTTATGTTCCTGACATATTCCAGCCCCTTCAGGATTACTTCGGCGCCGGCTTCGATTTCCATGGACAACGTGGCGTCCGGGGAGCGCCCCGCGATTTCGGGCAGGAGGGTTGCGAAGTTTATTGTGCCTTTGCCGGGGGCGTGGTGCTGATCGTCGGATTGGTCGTTGTCGTGGATATGGTAGTGGGATATGCGGCTTCCAAGATCGCCGACCCATTGCCCCGGCGGGGTGGGGGAGAATGTGTGGGCATGGCCTACATCGAGGCAAATCGACGCCGCAAGCCCTTCAGCCTCGGCCGCTTTCGAGAAGGCCAGGGCTGCCGCCGCGTCCGGTTCGTAGGTGTTCTCAAATACCGCGAGGACACCCATCTCTCCAAGGCGCTCCAGGTGGGGTTTCCAGAATTTCAGGGCTTCCTCCACCCAGCGTTGGGCGCGATCGGCACGGCAAAAGTACGAAGGACAGCTCAGGTGCATAATCAGGTGCTCCGGGAGTATCGCTTCGCAGAGTTCCACCGTATCGACAACGCGGCGTTCCACGACTTCGGCGATCATATGGTCGTAGGACCACCAGGGCAGGTCCAGGAAGGGGCCGTGAAGATGGAATCTCCTGTCCCTGTGGCTTGAGGCGAATTCGGTGTAGAACGCCGCCCGCTCGTTCCAGGCCTCGAGCGACTTGACGCCCTTAAGGCCGAAGCTCTGGAGTTCCAGGGCCACATCGGCGGCGGTGTTGTTCAATAGATCGAGAGCGGTTTCCGGATAGGCGCAAACGGAAAAGTCCATAGGCGATTGTAGCGCCTTCGGAGCGGCTGGTATACGGGCAGTTCAGCTGATCGCCTCGTTTTATTAATCTTCATACCGTAAAAGGGGATATTCTCTTTTCAATATATCCTTCCAGATCGGGATATCCTTCTCTGCCGCCGCAAAGCCTCGCACCCGCTCCTGGTCGCGCGCGTCGAAGAATGTGGGTTTTTTGTAGAGATTCAACCTCCATCGCGTAGCCTGCGGAAGGGTTTCTGCGATAATCATCAAATCGTCCTTGGAAATTCCGGGAGCGAGGGTGGTGCGGGCTTCCCAGGGAACATAAGAGCCGGCCAACCGTTTCAGCGATTCCTCCACCAGCCGGGGGTCGGCTTTCGGGCCGCATAGTTCGGCATACCGATGCCAAGGCGCTTTTATGTCCATCGCGACATAGTCGATAAGCCGCGTTTTTAAAAGATCGGAGAGCATCAAGGGATTGCTCCCGTTGGTATCGAGCTTTATTTTGAACCCCATTTCCCGGATCTCGGTTATAAAGATCGCCAGATCGTCCTGTTGGGTAGGTTCGCCGCCGGAAACGACGATACCTTCCACGAGCCCCCTTCGCGCGGAGAGGAAGCTAAGGATCTGATCGGTCTTTAGCGTTCCTCTCTTTTTAGGCAGCAAGGCCCGGTTATGGCAGTAAAAACAACTGTAATTGCAGCCCTGGCAGAAAACCACCGAGGCAATAGTGCCGGGGAAGTCGATCAGGGAGGTTTTTACTATTCCGGAGAGTTCCATGTCACAGGGCCTGTAGCGTGAAGGGGCGTCTCTGCCTGTGTTCTTCCCTTTTCCCCTCATGGAAATCCCGCACGGGCCGCAGATACCCCACGACCCGGGTCCATACCTCCGTTTCCTTGCCGCAAACCGGGCAGCGGGGAACTTCGCCGGTCAGATATCCGTGGTCCTCGCAGGTGGAGAAGGTCGGCGTAATGCTCAGATAGGGAAGGCGGTAGCGGGAGAACACGGTCTTGATCAATTTCTTGGCCACGCTTCTGTCCTCGATCCGCTCTCCGAGGTACAGGTGCAGCACGGTGCCGCCGGTATACAGGCTTTGAAGTTCGTCCTGCAGGTCGAGGGTCTGGAATATGTCATCGCTGAAGTCGACCGGAAGCTGGGTGGAATTCGTATAATAAGGAACGCCGATCCCGCTGGTTCTGATCGAGGGATACTGTTCCACATCGAGCTTGGCCAGACGATGGCTGGTTCCTTCGGCGGGCGTCGCTTCGAGATTGTAGTAGTGCCCTGTTTCTTTCTGGAATTCCGACACCAGCTCTCTGAGCGTGGAGAGCACCGAAACCGCGAAGGTTTTTCCCGCTTCCGTTTCGATGCCTGTTTCCAAGCCTTTCAGATTCAGACAGGCTTCGTGCATTCCGACGAGACCTATAGTGCTGAAATGATTCGCCCAGAACGCGCCTTCGCGTTGTCTGATGTCGTAGAGCCACCGGGCGGAGAAAGGATACATGCCCCGTTCGGTTTCTCGCTCGATAACCTTGCGTTTTATCTCCAGGCTTTCCATAGCCAGGCGGGCTAAGGCCGCGAGGCGTTCGAAAAAATCGTTCCGGTCGAGGGATTGGTGCGCCAACCGGGGCAGGTTCAAGGTGACGACACCGATGGAGCCGGTTAAAGGGTTCGATCCGAATAAGCCTCCGCCCCGTTTCCTCAGTTCCGATGTATCCAGCCTGAGCCTGCAGCACATTGACAGGGCATCCTCAGGAGAGAGGTCGCTGTTGATGTAATTCGAAAAATAAGGGATTCCGTATTTCGCGGTCATGGTCATTATGGAATCGAAAACCGGACCATCCCAGGCGAATTCCTTCGTGATGTTGTAAGTAGGAATGGGAAAGGTAAAGACTCTTCCCGAAGCGTCGCCTTCTATCATTACTTCGCAGAAAGCGAGGTTGAAAAGATCCATTTCCTTCTGATAGTCACCGTAGCAGGTGTCCAGGGGAAGGCCTCCGACGATCGCGTTTTTCGCCGTGAGTGTCGAGGGGACCTTCAGATCGAAGCTGAGGTTGGAGAAAGGACTTTGAAATCCCACCCGGGTAGGCACATTCAGGTTGAAAACGAACTCCTGCAGGGCCTGTTTGACCTGGGCGTAAGTAAGGGCATCGGCTCTGATGAAGGGAGCGCAGTAGGTATCTATGGACGACCAGGCCTGGGCCCCCGCCGACTCGCCCTGGGTGGAAAAGGTGGCGTTGACGATCTGCCCCAGAAAGGATCGCAGATGCTTGGCCGGTTTGGATGTTACCTTGCCCGGCACCCCTCCGAATCCCATGACGGCCAATTGATAAAGATCCCAGCCGCAGCAATAGGGGCCGAAAAAACCGAGATCGTGGATATGGAAATCGCCATTGATATGGGCTTGCCTGATCTCTTGGGGATATATCTCGTGCAGCCAGTATTGCTTGGTAAATGATTCGCGGATGTAATTGTTCATTCCGTTGATCGATTTTCTGGTGTTGGCGTTTTCCTTTATCTGCCAGTCCTTGTCGTGCAGATAATCGGTGAACATCTTCGTGGTGGCGTCGATGAGAATCCGTCCTTCCCTGGCTTTCCGGCGTTGTTCGCGGTAGAGGATGTAGGCTTTGGCGACATCGGGGTAGCCCTGACCCATCAGCGCGTATTCCACCAGGTCCTGGATTTGTTCGACCCCGACTTCGGCCTTCGCTTCGGCGCTCGTAGGGATGCCGTTTTTTTGGAAGGCTGTACGGAGAACCGAGGCGGTAATTTCTTCGGGCTTTTGAATTTCGGCGCCGACGGCTTTTGCGGCCTTTAGAATTGCGGTGGTGATCTTCCGTCCGTCGCAGTCGACCACAGTCCCATCCCGTTTACGGATCCGCTGGATCATGAGAACTCCTTTTCGTCACGGGAAGGACAAGAGCGGATCGCGCGGCAAAGCGAGACCTCGCGCCAATGCCATGCTCCGTGGCGGCGCGTGTATGAAGGCAGGTCTTCTGGCTTAGGCTTCATCGGACAAAAGCGCCTTCCCGGGGTTGTCCCCAGTGGCGTATGCCTTGTCCTCTTCCTTTACAGCGGCGGGACCGCGGAGGATTCACACCTCCTTCCCTGTTAGGCTCGGAGAGAGCACCCTCATATACACTATATAATGTATGATAGTGCTTAACGCACTCAACATATAGTATCGACATCCAATAGATTCTGTCAATCGTGTTTTTCTCTTGGTTCCTCGAAACTTGTTGAGGAAGCGACTGTCCGGAGAGTCCGGGCGAGCGCTTTCTTTTTATCGACATAAGCACATACCGCGGAAGGTTTGGCGTGAAACGATCTTGCCGCTTGCGGGAAAAGGGCTATTCCCTTGACTCTCCTTACCCGGATAACCATAGTAATACCGTGACGGTTTCCGGAACGAAGGTTCCGGAATCAAAAGGGAACCCGGTGCGAATCCGGGACTGCCCCGCAGCGGTAAAAGAGAACGACCGCCATCATACGCACTGGGCGATAGTATCCTGGGAAGCGATGGCTAGTAGGAATTATTCTTTTCGGTTCCAGTTCCGGAGAGAAGAGAAAGGCTCAAAAGTCCGAAGACCTGCCGTCTCTATCCGTGCTTGGCGCATGGATGAAATGATCCGAGGGTTTCATCCTTCGGGTCGTCCGAGGGGACCCAGTGGCAGCCTTTTCCATTCAGACGAAAAGCGAAAAAAAACCAGGCGGAGATGCGGTAAAGCGTCATACTCGGGCAAGATCGACCGACTACCTGCTCAGTGTGAGCGCCTCGATTCTTCTTCATGGTTTATTGTTTTTTCTCCCCTTGGATACGATCATTCCTCCAAAATCGATGAAAAGCCAAGCTGTATCCCTCAGGGTTTGGGTCGAAGAACGGAATGCGGACAATATGGAACCTAAGATACGGCGTATTGAAAAGGAAGCTTTGAGGGCTGAGGACAAAAGCGAAAAGAAAAAAGACGAAATGAAAGAAATAGCCGGGGAAACCGAGTCGCCTGACATGCCCGATATTCCCGCTGACTCGTACATGCCGGCGCCGGCGATCATTGAGCTCTCGGCTGAACAAAACGGTACTAAAAAGATGTTACCGATTCCGGATTTTTCAAAAAAGCTGCTCGATTTGCCCCTAGTTCAAAAAAGCGAAGTTGTGGCTGAGATCGCGCACGATGAGCCTCCCCTGTCTTTGGAAGGTGAATCCGATGCGACCGATACGCCGCCTCAAGCGTCTTCCAATGTTGATGCCCCTGCTGAGGAATCCGGGGTATCGGTTACCGGATTCTCTTCGGGTGGGCAAAAGAAGGACATGCCCCTGCCTGTCTCCGCGTTTTCGAAAAACGCCTTTCTATCCTCACTTGCGGGAATTGGGGAGCGATCGCCGGAGCTTGGCGCACAGGATAAAGAAAAAAAAGCTGATTCGGAACCTGTGAACCCGGGGCAGGAACAACAAGCGCCAGCCGATGGGGAGCATGAAATTGAGGCGCGATCGGAAGATCGGGCTGAGCAGGGGTTAATCGTTTCCGAGTCTCCAAAGGATTTTTCGGCAGGACCTGGGGATGGTTATTCATCGCCGGAGCTTAAGTCTTACCAGACGCCTTTGCCGGATTTGAAAAAGAAAATACTTGCCTTTTCGCCCATGCCGGCCCGGGATGTGGATGCGAAGGGCGGCGGCTCAATGGAAGCTGGAATACCGCTTCCAAGGCTTTCCCCGATGGAGGAAGAAATCGAACATGTTATAGAGGAAGAAAATGTGGGAATCGGTGAGGTTGTATCGGATTCGCCGTCTTCCCCAATTCCTTCTTCCACAGTGCTTTCGCGGGAAAACGCTGTGGATCGTGGGGTTTCGAAAGGCGTCGAGGGCCCCGAAAGCTCCGATACCGTAGAAAGTTTAACGAAACAGGATAATGCGGAACCTCAAACGCCGGTAACAGCCGATGGTGGCTCCGGCGATGGTGGTTCCAGCGATAGTGATTCCAGCGATGGTGGCCTGGGCGCGGAGGAGGTAGATGCGGCCGAAGAGCCGCCCTATTCTTATGTCGCGGCGGCGATTGAATACCTTCGCCGGGGTATCGAAGAGAGGAAAACCTATCCGGAGGCCGCTCGGCGACGCAAGACCGAGGGAAGGGTCCGGATACTGGTCCAGATACTGCCGAATGGGGAGCGGGCCTCAGGGAAAGTTATCAAAAGGTCGGGAAGCGCCATATTGGATAAGGCGGCCGCCGCGCTTGTCGATTCTCTCTTCCCGGTGGCGCCGGCCCCCGGCGAGAAAATAGAAGTCGTATTGGAAATAGTGTACGAGCTTCAATAAAGAGACTCCCGCAAAGAGGCTTTCGCGAAAGCCTCTTTGCGATACCGGTATCGATAAGATCTTAGGGCCTGATACCTATGTTTGAAACCATTTCTCCCGTTTTTCCCACGGCTATTTTTAGGATATTGTGCCCTGTCCCCGAAAAACGATACACTGCGTTGGCCCCATCGGGCACATAGGCGTAGCCGTCTTTTACATTGACATCGTTGGATCCGAAAGAAGCTCCTGAATATTTAACCTCCGTAGCCGCGGGCGAAGCCGCGGAAAGATCGATAGTGTAGGTTTTGGAATATCCTGTAGCGACCAGAAGAGAGTTGTCGAGAAACGCCAAACGCCCTACGGAAATTGGGGAGAGCACTTCGTGGGCGGCCGAGCCGTCCGCGGCGCCGAAGGGAATGAAATCTATGGAACCGGGGAGAGCGTGCCATTCCGCGTCATAGCCGCCGGTATTGGCTATAAAAATCCCGGGATCGTCGTCACCGTCGTTGTCGTAATCGAATTCCCCGGCTAAAAGTCCGGTGGTGCCCCCCTTGGTGGTTGTAAAGGTGGCTTCCACCGCTGTTCCGGCTTCGTTGATTTTATATACCTTTCCATTTTTATTGTCCGTTACGTACAGTCTGCCAAAGGCGCTTATCAGGTCCTGGGGGTAGAATTCGTCGAGGAAGCCGGTAATCGCGGCGCCGAATCCGGCGGAGGGGACCGCTGGATTGAAAGGATATACGGCGTCGGCGTAGACTTTATTAAAATCCGCCGAACTGACGTATCCTCTTGTATCCGAGGCGATGCAAATATACTGCGCGCTGGTTTTGACGCCGATTTTTGAAGCCGAGGGGCTGGGCGCCGCGGCGTCGAAAAAATACAAGCCCGGGTCGGTGTTATCGTAGTTTCCGACGGCGACAAATCCCTTGTCGCCGGAAAAAACGATTTCGCCCGAGGAGTTTTGGCCGATGGAAGCCAGAGGCCTCGTGGCGGCAGTGCCGTCGTCTCCTATTTCATAGATATTGCCGTTTTTTGAGTCCACGGCAAAAATATGCGCTACGGAGCCCTGTTCTTCGGACGTAAGGTTGAAATCGCAGCCGGAAAGTCCCAGGATTGTTGCCGCGATCAGCGCGAAAAGCAAAAACGCGCCTTTTTTCACCCTTTTTTTCATGACATCCTCCTTACTTTATTCACCTCGCCAGGCGAGGCGATTAATCGCTTTGTTTGCTTTCGATCGATCGGTTCATATTGGAAGAAAAGCTAAAACCCACCGTCAGGGAAAACCCTGGCATAGGGTAGCCTGGGGTGGATTCGTACTGTTCTCCTAGAAGGTTGTTTCCCTCAAGATAGAAGGTCGTGGAGGGAGAGGTATCCAAACGGAGAGAGGCGTTGGCTAAAAGCAGTGGGGGTAAATATGCCCTGTTGTCCGTGGTTCTATACCGTAAACCCTGGTAGTCCAAGTCTAAGGAAAGCGCGAAACGCCCTTTCCGATACGAGGCTCCTCCGTTCCAGCGGTGGATGGGAAGATAAGGAACCCGTCTGTCGTCCTTAAGGGACAAATTGCCGGATAAGACATAACTGTACAGGAAGGTATAGGTTCCCAGTACTGTCCAGGGGCCCAGGGCTTTTCGATATTCCAGTTCGAAACCTGGATAAAGGGCGTTCCCGAAATTGGAGGGCCGCCAAATACCGTCGCCTCCGGCTTGCCACAGAATCACGTCCTGCACATACCGAGCGTAGGCGGAGGCGTGGAGGACATCCTTTTCGCCTTCCCATCCGAAGCGAAGCTCTCCGCCTACCGAGGATTCGGGCAGCAAATTCGGATTTCCCGCGGCGCCGCCGGACGCGGGCCAGTACAAGTCGTCGAAGCTGGGCGAGCGATAGGCGTTGGAAAACGATAAGGATAGCGTTTTTCTTTCCGCAATATCTTTGATAATTCCTATTCCGCAGGATAGTCCGGAGGGGAAATCGTTAGTCCAGTCCCATCTGAGGGCCGGCGCGATACTCCAGGATCCCAGGACTATGCTAGGTTCGGCGAATATGCCGAGACTGAGGCGTTCCGGAGCCTCGTTGGCCGTGGTAAGCACAACCGAAGAAGAGAGCTTTTCATAGCGTACGGATAACCCCGTATTAAGGGTCGCGTCGTTATCCAGGAGAATCGACCACCGGGCCTCCCCTCCGGTTCTGAGGCTGTCATGGTTGTCCTTTGGGGCGGCGTTTTTTTCGCGATATTCCAAGCTTGCTATCTTCGCGTATACAACTCCGGCGAGCGAAACTGCTTCGGAGAGAAAATAATCGGTCGAATAATCAACCGAAGCCTGGGCGTCCATATCCTGCTGTCTGGCTTCCGGAAGAGGCGAATCGATGGATCCGGGTACACCTAAATCCCTGGCCTGGAACTGGGCGGCGGTGCTAAGCGTGCCGCCGCCGATAAATCCCTGCCAGGATATCCTCGCCTTTCCCTCCAGGAGATCCGCATTGGTCCTTCGTCGTTTCTCCTGGTTTAAATCTCTATAAAGAAAAGCGTTTTGATGTCGTCCCACTGTGGCGCTCAGGGCGAGGTCGCCCGGGAGCCCAACCCGAAAACTGAGGCTCTGCCCATCGGAAAGGGAAGCGATTGAGGCAGGTACGGATACGGCGTTAGCTCCCGATCCGGAAACATATGATGCAGGCAGATATCCGGTGGAACGAAAACCCGCATAAAACCCCGGGGTTTTGCTTCCTTTTTTCGTGGTAATCGCTATGACTCCACCGATAGCGTCCGCGCCGTATTGCGCGCTTACCCCTCCTCGAATCACCTCCAGGGTATCGATATCCCGCATATCGATATCCAGTCTGGACAGATCGCTTAGACCTGTGGCGGGGTCGGAAGTTCTGACCCCGTCCAGGAGTATCACGACCTGTCCCGAGCTGGAGCCCCGAAGGCTGATGGTGGATTGAGCGCCTTTGGAACCTACCGCCGAAATGGAGAGACCGGGGATGAATTCCAGCGCTTTGGCGAGGTTTTCCGCCCCAAGGGCAAGAAGAGTCTCCCCGGTAAACAGGGTTCTGCTCGCCACGGGCGCGGGCGAAAATTCCGGTACGGGAGCGGTGATCGTGATAGGCTCCAATTCGAAGGGATCGGCCGATACGGGGACAGGGCAAAGTATTGCGCAGAACAGCCACCCAAACCCGAACGCGGCAGCAAGGAATGTCTTTGGTAGCGCGGAGTGCGACAACGAATTCCTCCTTGTCGGCAAGGAGGGAGAGGAAGCGGGGAAGGATTTTGGGGAGATCCTTTGGTATGGACCATTGAATTGGGAGAACGCCGAACCGGATTATCCGGCGCGATTCTCCGAATCCTCAACGACAGAGGCATTGCTCTTCCTCAACCCTCGAAGTTTTTCCCGAACCTGACAAGGTCCGGGATAGCCTCAGGGTTGTATCCTGACTTCCGGATCATTTAACTCCGTCGACGCCTTCTCACGGCATTTGCAGGCCGCAATGGCTGAGCGCGATAAAAATCGGGCGCTCCTGTCGCAGGTATCCCCGGTTACAGTGGCGGGACCGTTGCGGATTTGCACCGCATTCCTGGTTCCCTGAAGCAAGATTATATTAAGGTTTGAAGCCGGCGTTGTCAATTTGAATCTGGGTTTTTCGCCGGGTAGTGGGCGTTGCCGTTCGTCCCCTCGACGTGAATATATGAAAATTCTTCTTGACAAATGAATAAAGCAACCCTACAGTGTGTATGTGGCAAATGATAATTCATTAGTCACATAAGTGAATCTGTTGACAAAAGGAATTTTATTACATGATGACTCCAGATAGGGAAGAATTGCTCATTCGCATTTGCAGATTATATTATGAGCAGAATGTAAGCCAGGAAATAATTGCCCGGAAGTTTCATCTCTCTCGATCTTATATTTCCAAGCTTCTGAAAGAGGCCATGCAGCTTGGCCTAATAGAGATCCGAATCAAGGATTCGATCAATCATGAAAATGAGATGGAAAAAACCTTATGCGCGAGATTCGGCCTGAAAAAGGCGATTATCGTACCCGTAGCGACGCAGCAGTTTGAAAAAAAGCTTGATATCATTGGGGTAACGGTAGGCAGGTATCTCCATAATATTATGAGCGATGAAGATATTATAGGAATATCTTGGGGGCTTACCCTGGCCGCGTGCGCAAGAAAGTTGATAAAAAAGGAATTGAACAAGGTAAAGATAGTTCAGCTGAAGGGTGGCCTGCCCCATATGGAGGAAGTGGACAGGCTTAATGAAATAACGCGGTTATTCGCGGAGGCGTATAGGGCGGAAACACATTTCCTGCCTTTGCCTCTGCTTGTTGATTCCAAGGAAATCAAGGAAGCGATAATCAAGGACAAGAATATCCAGGCTGTTTTGAAGCTGGGGATCGAATCGAATATCGTACTGTTCGCTGTGGGCGAGTTCGATGTTAATTCGGCGCTGGTGAGATCCGGTTATTTTTCGGAAAAAGATTTCGAGCGTCTCAGGGAAGAGGGTGTCGTTGGCGATGCCTGTGGTCGGCTTATTGATATCAAGGGCAATATTGTGGATAAGGTATTTGATAATAGAACAATTGGCCTTCCTCTGGAAAAGCTTAGAGATAAAGAATACTCCATACTCATCGCCGCCGAGTCAAAGAGCGTAAAGGGGGTTTATGGCGCCCTGAGCGGCCGGTACGCCAATGTTCTTATCGCCGATGAATTTACCGTGCAAGAAATACTGAAACTGGATGAGCTGGCCAATAAAAACAAGAAAAAGGATAAGTAAGGATCAACATGGAAAGGAAAAGTAAGCTCCGAAGAGCATCGGAATCGACGCTCAAGGTTAAGCACGGAAGACTTACTCCCTACATAATGCTCCTGCCGGCAATAGCGGGACTATCCCTGTTCGTTGTTTATCCTTTGATTTTCCTCGTTAGAACCAGCTTTACCGATCGCTCGATGTTGAGACGTAACCCGAAGTTTGTTGGATTTTCGAATTATGTTGAGCTATTTAATTCCCAGGAATTCATTTCGGTAATCAAAAATTCTATCTTATATACTTTGCTTTTTGTGGCATGTTCGATTGCGATAGCGTTATTGTTAGCTGTTTGGCTGAATAAAAAACAAAGACGTTATTCGTTTGCCCAAACGGCGATATTCATACCTTATATTGTCTCCTATGTGACGATTTCCCTGGTGTGGCTGTGGCTAATGGATCCGCAGTTCGGGTTTTTGAATTCCTTATTGGCCTTCTTCGGTTTCGAGCCCTATCCTTGGCTTTCCGATGTCAAGACCGTGATTCCTTCGCTGGTTCTTGTTTCGGTTTGGAAGTATGTGGGATATTACATGCTTCTCCTCATCGCGGCGTTGCAGAATATTCCGCAAAGCATCTACGATGCGGCGAAAATAGATGGAGCTTCGGACCGGGCCGTTTTTTTCCGGATCACTATCCCACTTGTAACGCCGAGTTTGTTTTTTCTGCTGGTGGTGTCCACAAGCGAAGCTCTTAGGGTATTCGATCCAATAAACATCATGACCCAGGGCGGGCCTATCAATTCATCCAGCGTGTTTGTGTATTTCATATATGAGTATGCCTTCAAGTATTTCAGAATAGGTTATGCGTCCGCAGGCGGAGTAATTCTTTTCGCCATTATCGGGGTACTCGTAGCCTTGTATTTTAACATGCTCGGGAAAAAGGTTCATTATCAATGAAAATGAACATAGGCGTAAAGCGATGGAATATCTCTGTCGAGATAATAAAACTTGTAATACTTATTATAGTCGTCGTGGTGTTTGTATTCCCTTTTTTTTGGATTCTCAGCAATTCATTAAAAACCTTTTCAGAAACGATGACCTTCCCTCCCTCGGTATTTCCGAAGAAACTTATCTTTTCAAACTATTTGGAAGCATTGAACCGAATGCCGTTTTTCAAATACCTGATGAACAGCATTACGGTAAATATCCTGATTCTTGTTAGTCAATTCATTGTTATTGTTCCGGCATCGTATGCTTTTGCGATGTATCGTTTCAGAGGGAAGGGGCTTCTTTTTACCCTGGTTTTGTTCGGTTTCATGCTTCCGCAGCAACTTACATTTGTTCCAATATATCTCTTGTTCGGAAAGATGAAACTCTTGAATACGTATATCCCTTTAGTCTTACCCTTTGCGGCAAGCTCATTCGGAATATTTCTGCTCAGGCAGTATTTCATGGGGATACCTATGGAAATAATCGAGGCGGGATATCTCGATGGCATGAATAATAGGCAGATAATGCTTTATATAATGATGCCTATGGCCAAATCCGCTTTGGCCTCGATTGCGTTAATAAGTTTTATCACGCATTGGAACGATTATTTTTGGCCTTTGGTCATGACGAATACCCAGAGAGTTCGTACGCTGCCGCTGGGGGTGGCAGCCCTGAGGGTGACCGATGGAACCACAGAATGGAATGTGCTTATGGCTGCCAATATGCTGCTCATACTTCCCATCTTAATTACCTACTTTTTCGCGCATAGACAAATAAAGGAGGCGTTGATTCATTCGGGAATCAAGTGAGGTTTTTGATCTTTCGAAATCGGTCGGCAGAGCCGATAAGGATTTTCGAAAAAATTAAGGAGGTTGCAGATGAAAAAATTCGTTGCAGCGATACTGATGTTCGGCATCATCGCCGGTATCGTATCAGCCCAGGCCGCCAAACCCGTCGCGATAGATTTTTGGTATTCCATGGGCGGCGCAAACGGGGACCTGATTCAGAGCATGGTGAAGGATTTTAACGAGAAAAATAAGGATGTGATGGTTACCGCCACGTATCAGGGCAATTATTACGATACTTCGGCTAAAATCCAAGCCGCCGTGGCTTCTGGCACCACGCCCCATGTTTCAATGGTAGTCGATATGCATAACGCCATGTTCGCCGATGCCGAGGTCCTGGAAAACATGGAACCATTCATGAAAAAAGATAAGGTTGATTTTAACGACTTTATTCCGGGCTTGCTCGACTGGTCCGTCTATAACAAAAAAATTATATCGCTTCCGTTCAACCGCAGCACACCCTTGTTTTACTATAATAAGGATCAGCTAAAGGCCGCGGGATTGAGCGAAAAAGGGCCCCAAACCTGGGAAGAGCTGGAATCTTTCGCCAGGAAGCTTACGATCAAGGGGGAACGCTGGGGTTTTTCCTGCCCGATTGATATCTGGTTCTACCTTGGTATGGTTTTCCAAAACGGTGGTCAGATTCTTTCCGCGGACGGCAAGCATAGCGGTTTCAACAACGAAATAGGCACAAAACCCATCTATTTCTGGAGAAAGATGATTGACGAAGGAATTATGAAGATGCCCCCGGGGAAGGAATACAATTCTTGGGAAGTGGCAATGCAGGATTTCCTCAATGGCAAGACCTCCATGATTATGACCAGCACTGGCTATCTTTATGGAATACTAAACAGCGCCCAGGGAAAATTTGAGGTGGGTACCGGATTCTTGCCCAAAGCAAAGCAATGGGGCACTCCCACCGGGGGCGCAAACATAGCCATGTTGGCTGGAAAACCGGCCAAGGAAACCGAGGCTGCCTGGAGATTTATCAAATACATGACAGACACTCCCCAGGTAATTTATTTTAGCCAAAAAAGCGGTTATATGCCCAGCAGGAAATCCGCGGTCGATAGCGCTTCGATGCAAGCGTTTTTTGTCCAGAAACCGCAGTTCAAAACCGCCATCGAACAACTGGCGGAGGCTAAAAACAGGCCTAATCATCCAAACTATCCAGAGCTCGACAAGATTATAATGGATGAGATTCAAAGGTCTGTAATAGACAGGAGCTATTCCCCGGAACAGGCAATGAAAGCTATCGACATGGCTATTCAAAGACTGTTCAAATAATCGGGCTACTTTCAAGGCGACTTTTCCAAAACTCGACTGACTTTTGAAAAAGCCTCGATCCGGATTTAACAAATTATTGGGGCTAGCCGGCAATAAAGCGGGCTAGCCCCTTTCATCACGGTCTTTTCGGGTTAAATCCCCTTGCCCTGCCTATCGATATACTTTCTCAGCCTGTCGGGAAAGTTGGATCCAATCGAGGCGATACGCATTGGTACTATTCTGTCCATTACCGCTTCCGTGTCCGCGTTCCAGGTGCTGGCGATAAATCCTTTTTTGTGGATTAAATCCACCTTATCTTTGCTCCAGTACTGCCAGCCCGGCCTAAGAGAGTCCGACTTGCTCGCTTTGAGAACCTGGACAGGATCGACCAGTTCTCCCATGATAAGAAGCCCCGTCGCCAATGATGGCTCGATTTCTTTTATTTTCTTCATGCTCTCATGGTGAAAGGAGATCACCATGGTTTCGGATAGTATTCTGAATTCTCTTAATAATTTTATCAATTTCTCCTCGACGCCCGGAGTCGGGAAAGGATCTCCTTTTATCTCAATGGCGAGAGGGATTTTATTCCAGGCCCAGTCAAGCAGTTCTTTTAAGGTAGGGACTTTAGTTCCTGCGAATTGGGGCCCGAATTTTACCCCGGCATCCAATGCTTTAATTTCTTTTAGCGTTTTTCCCTCTATTGGTCCTGTCCCGTCAGTGGTCCGGTCTACCTCCGAGTCGTGCATAACCACAAGCTCGCCGTCCAGGCTTACATGAATGTCCAGTTCTAGAATATCCGCGCCGCACTCAATGCCCTTCCGAAAAGATGGCATTGTGTTTTCCGGCGCGTATCCGCAAGCTCCGCGGTGCCCAACCACGAGAGTCTTTCCTTGTCTCATCGCATCGTATTCGAGCATTGGCCCCTCCTCTTGCCGAAGTCTTTTGTATTAGCGGCGCAATCTATCGATACCGCAGATATATACATCCAGGCCCATTTCTCGCATCATCGACGCCTTAATGATTAACGCGGTATCGGCTAATTCCGCTGTTGGCGCATAGGTTACTATGATGTGATTCGATAAATGACGGGCCATAAACTGATCACGGCTGACCCCATGCAGTACGGCATTCATCATAGGCCATTGGGGCGTTGTTTCTTTCCAGCGCCGATCTATTTCTTCCGGGGGAAGCCACAATGCGGTGCCTCGTCCGATGTCCACCCCCAGGCGCCCATCTTTTAGATATACACGACTCCATACGAATTCCCCGGGTTTGCTTACACCTGTGATAGTCCCTCCTCCAAGCATAAACGATGTGGGGGGTTGCCGTAAGCAAACAGCTTCGGCATAGCCCTTTTCCAGATGAGAAGCGGGGATAGCGCCGGATATCATGAATAGCCAGACAAAATCATCAAAGCCATCTTTGCGCAGCCTTTCTCCCCAGCGCACGTCGTGGAGTGTGGTAGACTCGTCCAGGCCTAGTTTTCTCCAAACCCGGGAATTTACGATCATGTCTATTGCCGCTCCTTCGTCCGCCTCGTTGAAATGGGGGAGCGCTCTGCCATGATACAAAAATCGTTCACCGTCCTTGCTTTCCACCGGCGGCCTGTCCGGATTATTCAACAGGCCCTCTGCCAGGTCCGACGCCGGCGCCATATCTTTAAGACCGGAAGAGTACTGAATGCCAATGGATTCGCAACCAAAATAATCGGCAATTCGCATTGCCGCAATATACATTTTAAGCTGCTCGATGATTTGGCGTTCCGTTAATGATGTGGCTTCATCGTCCCCCACATCAAATTTCATGCCCCGGGAAACCAGCCATGATTTTACTTTTTGCGCTTCATGATCTTCGACGGTCTTCATTTCTGCCAGGAGTGATGATTGACTGAGTCTTTCCTTGTAAATTCCGACAGCATTGAGGTACTCGTCATCGATGATCGCGTTGTACATACCCATACAACCTTCGTCGAATACCCCAATAATTGGTTTTTGCCTTAACAGGATTTTGCCCAAGAGTTTTCCTTGTTCGGCCAGATCCGGGGGTACAACGCAGTCATCGATATGCAGTGGGTATGTAATCCTATGCTCTATTTTCCCATCCCTTATCCATTCCTTCACGCCGGATACGAAAAAATCGTCGGAAAAGGTTTCGCTCCAAATTGTGGAAAAAGGAATTTTAGCCTTGACAAGGCTCGCGTTAAGATTGAGAAGCCCTACAAGCCCCGGAAATTTCCCCGACCAGTTTCCTACCGTAAGAATTGGGCCTTTATGTGTTCTCAATCCTGAAAGGATGTTCTGGCTGAATTGCCAAATCCCAACCGCGACGACGACAGGGGAATCGGAATCCAGAGAATTCATTACATCGATCCCCATTCGTTGATTCCATATGAATCCATGGCCAAGTTCTTCCGAGAACGCGTGAGCCCTGACAACGTCTATTCCTTCCGAATTGAATACTTTGGCGAGCTTTTCCTCCATGTCTTTTTGGGCGTTCCAACCGTTTCTATTGGTGACATGTTTCAGGTTGCCATTGGCTACAAGAAAAATCGTATCTTTAACTTCTTTTGGCATAGTAGTCTGAGAACTCCCACGTAATGAACATATGTGAATAATTATATAGCATATGACACTATAGGCGTACTGTATCACCGCTCCTCGGGGCTGTCAACGACACTTTATTCCCCGGCTTTGCGGATTTCCGGGAATAGGTCGCATAATTATGGAAAAAGTATTCGTCGCAGAGTAAAATGAACCTAACGGAGTCAATATGGACATTAGTAATCTCGATGCGAATTTGAAGAAAGATATCCTGCGCTTTCAGCGGGAGGAGCTTACAGGGGCCAGACTTTACGCCGCGCTTGCCAAGACGGTTAAGGATAAAAAGAACGCCCAGGTCTTGGCCGACATGGCGGCCGCCGAGGAAGGGCATTACGCGTTTTGGAGGAAGCTGTCGGGCGCGGATGTGGCGCCCGATAGGATGAAAATTTTTTTATTCGGAATAGCCGCGAAAGTTTTAGGGCTCACCTTTACCCTTAAATTGCTGGAAAAAAACGAGGAAGATGCGAGTTCGGGATATGTTAAGGTCGCCCACATAATCCCAGAGGCGGTCAAGATAGGCCAGGAGGAGGAGGCCCACGAGGAAGCGCTCATCGCGATGATCGATGAGGAGCGGCTCGCGTATGTGGGGTCAATCGTACTGGGGCTCAACGATGCGCTGGTCGAACTCACCGGTACTCTGGCCGGGCTGACATTCGCTTTGCAGCGGGGGAGCATTGTCGCGATAAGCGGTATAATCACGGGAATCGCCGCGGCGTTTTCGATGGCGGCCTCGGACTATCTGGCTTCGAAGGCGGAAGGAGACCCCCGGGCGAAAAAATCGGCGATTTACACGGGGGCCGCTTATCTTGTCACGGTGGTGCTGCTCGTCCTCCCATACCTGTTGTTGCCGCAGCGGGGCGGGTGGATCTACCTCAGCCTGGCGATAACGTTGTTGATCGCCATAGGGATAATCGCCGGATTCAACTATTATTTGGCTGTGGCGAAAGATCAAAATTTCAAGACGAAATTCGCCGAGATGGCGGTGATAAGCCTTGGGGTGGCCGCTTTTTCATTCGTCGTCGGCTTAATCGTCAGGGCGGCCTTCGGCGTGGATATATAAATGTATTGCGCGTAAGAGCCTGGCCACGACGTAGAGGCGCCTGGGGCGTGGTTCGAGAAATTGAGGAAGTCCCGCGCCTATTCCTTTTTCGGCATGATTATCCGAACAAGTCCCTCGATGATGAATCGTAGGGAATACAAGACCATGATACCCGACGAAATCGGCATGCAGGCATATATGACTTTTTTGGGAAACTCGAAAACCGCCGTGACTTCCATGGCTCGATTGTAAAGCTGTCTGGAGTACCAGAAAAACACCGCGATAAACACGAAGGTGATTAGGTCGACTATGAGTCTATAGGCGGCCTTTGCCCTTGGGTTGTGCAACAAGCGGCTGATCCAGTCACCCGCGCTGAAATGTCCTTTGAGTATCCACACCGCCGCGGAGCCGAAGAATACCATCCAGGCGAAGGAGAGTTCGACTATTTCGTCCAGCCAATGCAAGGACATTACGGGGACATAACGCACGAAGACGTTGCCGGTAATGATAATTGTGAGAATCACGAATAATGTTACGCAGAGCCATTTGAATATCGTGAGCAAAAATTGATCGATCCTATCGAGCAGCGCTTTGATTTTCATTTTGCCACCCCCATGAGGAGGTTGGGCAAGCAGGTGGAAATAGCCGGGACATAGGCGATGATTATTGTGACTATGAATATGCCGATCAAGTATGGTAAGGCTTCTTTTGATAGTTCTCCTATTTTGATTTTCGTAAAGCTCGAAACGGCGTAAAGACACATCCCGACTGGTGGGGTAAGGTTGCCGATCATGATAAGAAGGGTCATCACGACACCGAAGTTGACAAGGTCGAAACCATACTGGACGGCGATGGGAATGAATATCGGTATGGTGATGAGAAAAATGGCGTTGCCTTCCAGAAACAGTCCGAGAATTATGATAATGACGATAAACATGGCCATGACGCCGGGGCCTGAAGCGCTCATGCCGCTCAACGTGGCTATTATGTTATCGGGTATTTTTTGATAGATGATGAACCAGCCGAAGAAGTTGGCCGCCGCCATGATAAAGAGAAGGGCGACCGACTGTTTTATGGAAACCCAGAACATTTCGGGCAGATCTTTTAATTTTAGTTCCTTGTAAAGAAAGCCAAGGAAGAGGGCATAGAGACAGGCGATTACCGCAGCCTCGGTGGGTGTGAAAATGCCGGTGAATATTCCACCGAGAATTATCACGATTGAAAGCAAAGAAAGAAAGGATTCCTTTGTGGCAATCCATAGTTCTTTCGCGGTGGCCCGGGGATAGCGGGGGAAGCCCCGGGGTTTTGCCATGAGGGCGATGGCGATCATTATCGCGCCGCCCATGAGCGCGCCGGGCAGAAAGCCTGCCAGAAAGAGCCTGGGCACCGATACGGAAGTGAGGGCGCCGTAAAGTACGAAAGAGATTGAAGGAGGGATGATAGGGCCGAGGGTGGCCGATGCGGCGACGATGGCCGCGGCTACGGGTTTCTTGTAGCCGTTGTCGGTCATCGCCTTGTAGGAGACTTGACCCAAGCCAGCCGCGTCGGCTACGGCGGAACCGGAAATACCTGAAAAAAGCATTTCGGCCACCACGGACACATGCCCCAGGCCGCCGGGAATATGGCCGACAAAAGCTTTGGCGAAGCGAAATATTCTGTTTGTTACTCCGCCTGTGTTCATAAGGTTGCCCGCGAGAATGAAAAAAGGTACGGCCAGAAGGGTGAAACCTGTCGTGCCCGCATGCATTCGCTGGGGCAACAAGGCTAAAAATTGCCCTTGCCCCTGACCGACAAAAAAGCTGACGGCCGTTAGGCCTATGGCGACGACGATGGGCAAATCCAGCATGATAAATACGAGCAGGACAAGAAATACCAATACGGTGGTCATATTTACCCCCTACGCTCTATCGGTCTCGGGCGGATGAACCCTCGGGAGGCTGCGAGAAGGGGCGGAGCGCCCTTTTAGGGCGCCCCGCCCCTTGCAGGAACGACTGTTTTATTTTGATTTTGCCAATATCGCTTGAAAGGCCTTCCAGTCGGACTCGCTCACCTTGGATTTGAGGGTGTCCCACACCGAGGTGGTGGCTGCCTGGAACGGCGTGGTGTCGGGACTGTTCACCTCCATGCCATTCTTCTTCATCTCTTCGATTTGCGCCCTTTCCCCCTCCCTGATAGTCTTCTGCATGAATTGACCGGCTTTGACGGCTTCCTCTATGAGGATTTGTTTTTGATTGGCCGAAAGCTTGTTGAAGGAAGCTTTGTTCATGACCAGGTGGGTGGCAACGTAGGTGTAGTTGAGGATGGACAGGTACTTCTGGGTTTCCCACATCTTGCCCGCGTAAATAGTCGCGATGGGATTCTCCTGGCCGTCCACCACGCCTTGCTTGAGGGCCATTGGTAGCTCGGCGAAGGCAATGGTCTGTACGATGCCGCCCAAGGCCTTGACGGTTTCCTGGTTCACGAAATCCGGCGGGGTGCGGATTTTCAGGCCTTTAAAATCTTCCGGCTTGACGATGGGTCGTTTGGAGTTTGTATAGGTTCTGAAACCATACTCCCAGCGGGCGATGTACTGCAATCCGGCCTTGTCCAGGTCGGGCTTGATCCACTGAACGAAGTCCTCGCCGGCGAAGAATTTGTCCACCGCCTGATAGTCCTTGAACGCGAAGGGGCCGGTAATCAGGTTGACCTTGGGAGACCACTTTGCCAGAGCCGGCTCGGTGGGCAGAACAAAGTCTATGGCGCCGAGGATGGTCTGTTCCACCATCTCCTGTGAGCTTCCCAGCTTGCTGTTGGGGAAGATCTCGATCTTGATCGTTCCGTTGCTGCGCGCGGCCACATTTTCCGCCAGCATGACCGATGCCAGGTGCATGGCATGGGTTTCCGCCGAGTAATGGCCTAACTTGAGCTGTACAATTTTATCCTGGGCGAATGCCGACATGCCGACCGCGATCATGAGCAGAATCAGAGCTAGCTTTTTCATACTACCTCCCTTATTCTATGATTCGGTCGTGTTCCATATTATGGAATACGATTCCAAATATAGATCAGTGTAACCCTGCTCTTCCTGTATTTCAAGTGATATTTTTCAATAATTAAGCTTTTTCTACCGAATACCTTGGAAACTTGGTTGGTGGATTTTCCAATAAATAGTATCTGCATCGAAGAATGTAGAAAATCGAAGAATGCAGAAGGTTAACAACAATCTTCGATGCAGGTACTAATAGTAAGGCCGTTCGGGGATGCATCCCGAACGGCCTTTGAAAATTATGTATCAGCTGTTTAGTTGCCCTTGGCTGCCGAACTTCCCGCGATGCGGCCGGAGACGATGATCTCCATCACGGCGTTGCCGCCCAGGCGGTTGCCGGCGAAGAATCCTCCGGTGACTTCGCCGGCGGCGTAGAGACCGGGAATAACCTTGCCTTGGACATTGAGGACATGGCGGCTGGTGTCCACCACAAGACCGCCCATGGTGTGGTGGGTGGAGGGGGCGAGCCAGCGAACCTGCAGGTTCTCGATCTTGTAGGTCTCGGGCTTGTAGTTGCCCTTTTCATCCATCTCGCAGCTGCCTATGGTGCCGCGATACGCGGTCTTGTCGGGCACCGGTTTCTGGTTGGTGGCGCCGATGATATAGGCGTCGTACTCGGTGATGGTTTTGCGCAGCACTTCGGCGTCGATCTTGAGCATTGCCGCCGCCTCGGCCAGGGTGCCGATGAAGCGCCTGCCGGGTACGTTGGCAGTCGAAGTGAGGGAACTGGGCAAACCGCCGGCGCTCGACATGGTCACGGGGCTGCTCAGTTCGACGTAGAGACCGCCCTCGGCGCCGTAGTCGAAGGCGCCCTGACTGAGTACGTCCCGCTCCGCCGCTTCATCGACATAGCGCTTACCGACGTTGTCCGTTCCGGCGGGACTCACGTAAATGACATTCTCGCCCGTTCCGCCGGCCAGATTGCCGTTGTCCACCCAGCCGAGGGGCATCAGCTGGGTCCAGCCCATGCCGGTGAGGGCCGCGCCGGCCTTCTGGCCCATGACCAGACCCTCGCCCATGGCGAGATTCCGGTTGGTTGTCTTGATATCGGCGGTAAGATGTTCGGATTTCCAGTATTCGTTGGTGTCGATCACCATCTTGATGTTGGCGCCGTATCCGCCGGTGGCGAGGATCACGCCCTTGGTCGCCGTAATCTCCACCTGGGTGCCATCGTATTGCACCGCCTTGACGCCGGTGACCCGGCCACCCTTGGTAATCAGTTCCTTGGCGGTGGTGCGATACATGATCTTGTTCTTGGGATTAGCCTTGAGGAGTGTGTTCTCCGGAACCTTGAAATAGGCGCCCCATTTGCCGGGATAATTCACACCGTCCACGACACCGCCCACAACGGGGTTGATGCGCTGCCAGAGACAGCCGATGAGGGTGCGCTGGGCATTGTCGACCTTGGCGCCCTGGGCTTCGAGCCAGGGTCTGATGTCATAGGCCTTGCGGCAGATCTGGTCCACCAGGGCGAAGTCGTTGACGATCCATTTTGTCTTGTCCCTGTCCATGCGCAGGCCGCCGTAGTAGGTCTGGAAAATGAAAAGCTCAACGGTGCTGAACACCGTCAGATCGGTTTCCTTCTGACCCATGGCGAAGTGTTTATCCGCATAGGCGAGATATTCCTTTATCTGGGCTTTCAGGGCGCGAAGGGTGGGCAGGTACTCGGCGTGCACTCCTCGCTCGGGCAGGTTGTAGTCGTCCACAGTCTTGATCGCCGTTTTGTCCTTGATGGTCCCGTCGAAGGGCTTTTCGCTCCAGCCCAGGATGGTCTTGAGCGTGGCGATTCGCCCCACGTCGCTCTTGAACTTGGGCACTACGGCACCCGTCGGCTCGTAAATTCCAGTGGTGGCTTCGGGATTTTGGGGATCCCAGACCATGGACGGCTGAACCGCCTGGAAGGCGCCGCCGGATACGAGGGTGTTGCCGCCCATTTCCACAGCCTTTTCGATGACCAGAACGCTGGCTCCGTCCTGCGCGGCCTGGGCCGCCGCCGCCATGCCGGCGCCGCCGGCGCCCACGATGACCACGTCATAACTGTCCACGACCTTGGGGCCCGGGAGGAGGACGAAGGGCTTGGCTCCCTTGCGCAGCGTTGCTGTGTCGCAGCCGGCTTGCTTGGCCGCGTCCTCGACCGCGGCGAGCACGGCCCTGCTGGTAAAGGTCGCCCCGGATACGGTATCCACTCCGGTGGAAGTGAAGTCCTTGATATCTTTTATGATGATGGAATAAGCCGAATCGCCCACATGTTCGGTCTCTTTGGACTTGTCGACCCTGATGTCGGCTATGGCGTTTTCGGTGAAGCTCACCTTGAGGACCACATCGCCGTTATACCCCTTGCCCGTACCGGTATAGGTCCCGGGCTTGAAAGCGATGGGAGCGGATTCCTCCGCCTTGCCTTTAGCCTTGGCGAGCGCCTGATCTAGGGCTTCGAAAATGGCGCTGGATGTGAAGGAAGCTCCGGCGACCGCATCGACCTTGCCGTTGGCGGCGACAATCTTGGCGGGCAGTTCCTCGATAGCCCTGGAGCCGATACCCTCGGTTTCCTTGTCGCCTTTGACGTTCACCGCGGTGATTTTTTTCGCGTCCACGGTGACGCTGACATCGACAGCGCCGCCATAGCCCTGGCCTGATGCGGTATAGGTTCCGGGCACGTAGGTGCCCGCCTTGTCCGATTCGGGGGCGTTGACACATGCCGACAGCAATAGCGCGAAGGCTGCCAGCAGTACCGCAAAAAGCTTCGGTCTTTTCATATAATCGATCCTCCCTGCCTTATTTAGGCATATGTGCGTTTGAAACTTTTTTTATCGATTGAAGTGTATCGTAGTACCGCCAGTGAATTTTGACAAGATATTTCGTGCAATTTTTATTTAATATGAAGGTTTTACTATATTCATCTGAATTAATGGTACCGGGCTATGATTGTCTCGTTGTGCGAGGACAGTTGTCGCGTTAGGATTAGGGCCTATGGAGCTAGTCGGGGCATGGATGAAGGAATAAGCAGGATTTTGCTCTGCGTTGAGCGGGGTAAGGTGGATGCCGCGTCGCCGTATCCGCCGGATTTGCGGGGGCAGGACGGGGCGGAGGAGCTTACAAGGCAGGCGCTGATTGCCGGCGTCGGGCCGGACGAGATACTTGCGGCTTGCGACGAAGGCATGCGGCGCATCGGGGACAAATTTGGTGCCGGCAAGGCTTTCGTGCCCGAACTCCTCATGTCGGCCAAGGCCATGAAGGCCGCGATGGCACATTTAAAGCCTTTCTTCGCCTCAGGGCAGGTACGGACCAAAGGTGTCTTCGTAGTGGGTACCGTGGCGGGGGATTTGCACGATATCGGAAAAAACCTGGTGGCCATGGTGGCCGAGGGGGGAGGTTGGGAGATTGTCGATATCGGCATCGATGCCGGCCCCCGGAAATTTCTTGACGCTATCGCGGCCCATCCCGGCTGCGTGGTGGGGCTTTCCGCCCTGCTCACGACGACGATGGCGAATATGGAAAAAACGGTCAGCGAAATCAAGACGAAGTATCCTGCCTGCCCTGTCCTGGTGGGCGGCGCTCCCTTGAGTGCCGGGATCGCCGAGAAAATGGGCGCCGACGGTTACGGTAAGGACGCTCGCCAGGCTTTGGTGGCGCTATCCGCTTTTGCCGGGCGCCTTTCGCTCGTGTCGGGCGCGCGGCGTGAATAAGTTATGAACAATTTTTCCAAAGTCATCAGGGACGCCATGGCCCGCGGCAAGGTTTTGGTTTCCGATGGAGCCTGGGGGACCTTTTTGCATCGGCGCGGGCTCGAGCCCGGTGATTGCCCGGAAACCTGGAATCTTTCGAGACCTTCGGATGTGGCCGCCGTCGCCCGCGCTTATATCGATGCCGGTTCCGACATGATTCTCACCAATAGTTTCGGCGCTAATCCCTTCAGGCTCGCCCATTTCGGCGAGGAATCCAGGTGCTTCGAGCTTAACAGGGCCGCCGCCGAAATTTCCCGGGCCGAGGCATCTCATGGCGGAGCAGGGCGTGATGTTTTCGTCGCCGGTTCCATGGGGCCTTCGGGCCATTTTTTGGCCATGGGCGATGTATCGGAGCAAGCCTTGTACGAAGGATTCCATATTCAGGCCGAAGGCTTGCTGGCCGGAGGGGCGCAGGGCTTTTGCGTGGAAACCATGTCCGATCCGGTCGAGGCTGCGTGCGCTATCCGGGCAGCCAGGGACGTAAGCCGAATCGCGGCTGCGAAGAATAATTGGGCCCCCGCGTCCCTTCCTCCCGTATTCTGCACCTTCACTTTCGCGAAGACTTCGGGCGGGGAATACCGGACCATGATCGGCACAGGCGTGAGAGAAGCGGCTTTAGCCGCCAGGGAGGCGGGAGCCTCGGTAATCGGGACCAACTGCGGCGGCGGGTTCAGCCAAATGATTGAAATCGTACGAAAGATCCGATCCTTCGACGCCGAAACCCCGATTCTCGTGCACGCCAACGCCGGCCTTCCCAGGTACGAAGACGGCAAAACCGTCTTTCCCGAAGGGCCGGAATTGATGGCTTCCATGGTGGACGAGCTTGTCATCGCGGGGGCGAATATCGTAGGGGGCTGCTGCGGTACCGGGCCAGATCATATACGAGCGTTCGTCCGCGCTCTCCGGCATTCGAAACGCCGGGCGGGGGAATAGCTGCCGTGGAGGTCTTGCTATCGGTTGAAGAAGTCCTTCCGTCGCTCGATCGGACGATCAAGGGAATGGGATATCGGGCGAACTCGATGGAGCCATATTTCATTGTTCTTGCCCAAAAGGGACTTGAGAATGCCGGGTCGCTCATCGTTCCCCGGGGAATCTACGTCGAATATGAACTTAAAGCCGTGTCGCGCAACGAGGGATACTTCATCATAGGGGATAGAAAGTTTTATCCCGGACCAAGGATACTCGACCGGCTTGCGACAGCCCGATACATTGTCGCGTTCGCCGTCACGATAGGAGCCGAAATTGGGCTGCGGATACGAGGCCTCGCCGAACAGGGAGCTCCCGTCGAAGCCTATATGCTTGATTTTATAGCAGGACTTGCGGCGGACAACGTTGCCGAAGCAGTTCAACGGAGAGCCGAAACCGATGCCGCGACGCGAGGTCTGGGTTGTACCGAGCGATTCAGCCCAGGCTACTGCGGCTGGCCTGTCGCGGCGCAGAAAACGCTATTCTCGCTATTGCCCCCGAACCCTTGCGGTATATCGCTCAACGCGTCATCGATGATGACTCCTGAGAAATCGGTTTCCGGGGTTTTCGGCACAGGTCCAGGAATGGGCCGCAAAGCGTATGGTTGCGGCGGATGCGATAAAGAAAACTGTCCCGAGCGAAGGAGGATGACATGACTGATGCCCAGTGGGGGACCCTGCTCAAGGCCGTAAACGGTGGCATAATCGATCCGGCCCCGGCCGCTTTTATAATCGACAGCCCGTGGCTGCCCAACTGGTATGGCGTCCGGATTCTCGATTATTTCAGCAGCGACGATATCTGGTTCAAGGCCAACCTCAAGGCGATAGAGAGCTTTCCCGAAGTGATTTTCCTGCCCGGCTTCTGGTCCGAATACGGCATGTGCACGGAACCCTCGGCCTTCGGCGCCCGTTCGAGCTTTCCAGCCGACGAATTCCCGCACGCTCACCGCGTTATACGATCGATGGATGATATCGACGAGCTTCACCAACCCGATCCACGGACCGATGGGCTCTTGCCCTTCGTATTGAACCGCCTCCTGCTCGCCCGAGGTCCCATGGAAAAGCTCGGACATAGGTCGCGCATCGCGGTTTGCCGAGGACCCTTGAATATCGCCAGTTATCTGATGGGAAGCACTGAATTTCTCACCACCATGATGATGGATCCCGGCAAAGCCCATTCCCTGCTGGAAAAAATCACGACATTCCTGATCGACTGGGTGGACTTGCAGCGCTCAAGTCTTTCTTCCATAGAGGGGCTGCTGGTGCTGGACGATATTATTGGTTTTTTGGGCGAGCCGGAGTTCATGGAATTCGGTTTTCCGTATTTCAAGCGCCTGTTCACCAAGGATCTGGCTTTGCGTTTTTTGCACAACGACGCGCCCTGCGCCGTGAGCGCGCCCCATCTTGTCGATATGGGAGTGAATCTTTTCAACCCGGGTTTCGACCTGAGCCTGTCGGAACTCAAAGCCTCGGCAGGTCCGGGGCTGGCGATCCTGGGCAACCTTCCTCCCCGGGATGTGCTGGCGGCGGGCGCGCCGGAAAAGGTCCACGAGGAAACCCTGGCCATGCGGAACGCCCTTTCCGATCGCTCGGGCATCGTATTTTCCTGCGGCGGCGGCATGCCTCCGGGGGTAAGTAGCGAAAACCTGAGGGCTTTCCTTAACGCATTGAGGAACTGGTAAAGCGTTGGAGCGGAAAACTTAAAGCCCAGGCTTCGCCCGAAAGGCCCGGCATGGGCTTCGATGCGCTTACTTTTTACCCGAGGCGCTTTGCTGGCCGGTGATCTTCTTGGCCTGGCCGGGGGGAAGGATCTTCTTGGTCAATGTGCAGGATGCGATTGACAGGGTGAAGAAGATCAGGGCGAGACTGACGAACACGGATTTTTTATTGTTCATATATTCCTCCATTGCGTTACTATATATCATTTTTAGAATTTAACACAGGCAGCCGCCGTATTTTCAAAGGCCGGCGCCATTCATGGGAAAGCTCCCGCCTTAATCCCTTTATTAGGGCTTAAATTAGGCTCGAGGCTTGAATGAGTCGCAATAATGAGACTATTATCATCCAAACCGCGGGTGGGAAAGCCTTCGGGGCGTTGTAAATACTGGAGTTTATGTCATGGCCAAGTATCCGTTCGAAAGCATCGAGAAGAAATGGCAACAGCGTTGGGAAGAGGAAAAGACCTTCCGCGCCGTGGAAGACCCCTCTTTCGTCAAAGAAAAGCGCCGCTATGTCCTGGATATGTTCCCCTATCCTTCGGGAGCCGGCCTGCATGTGGGACATCCCGAGGGTTATACCGCCACCGATATCTACTGCCGTTTCCTGCGCATGAACGGATACAATGTCCTCCATCCCATGGGCTTCGACGCCTTCGGCCTGCCGGCGGAGAACTACGCCATCCAAACCGGTACCCATCCGGAAGTGACCACCATGGCCAATGTGGGCAGATTCCGCGCGCAGATCAAAGCCTTGGGCTTTTCCTACGACTGGGACAGGGAAGTTTCAACCTGTACGCCGGATTATTACAAATGGACCCAGTGGATCTTTCTCCAACTCTTCAAGCGGGGCTTGGCCTACGAGTCCGAAATGCCCATCAACTGGTGTCCCTCCTGCAAAACGGGGCTGGCCAACGAGGAAGTTAAGGACGGGGAATGCGAACGCTGCCATTCCAAGGTGACCCGCAAGCGGATTCGTCAGTGGGTGCTCAAGATCACCGCCTACGCCGACAGGCTCCTCGAAGGTTTGGACAAGGTGGATTGGCCCGAGCCTATAAAGCTCATGCAGCGCAACTGGATCGGCCGTTCCGAGGGAGCTTCGGTGCGTTTTAGTCTTCCCGGACGCAAAGATACCCTGGAAGTCTACACCACCCGGCCCGACACCCTTTTCGGCGCCACCTATATGGTCCTCTCCCCCGAGCACCCGCTGGTGCCCGCGTTGACGACCAGGGAATGCAAGGTCGCGGTGGAGGCCTATGTCCAGGAAGCGGCCCGCAAGAGCGACTTGGAGCGCACCGATCTGGCAAAGGACAAGACCGGCGTATTCACCGGCTCCTACGCCCTCAACCCCGTCACCGAAAAAGAAATCCCCATATGGATTTCCGACTATGTCCTCATATCGTACGGAACCGGCGCCATCATGGGCGTGCCTGCCCACGACGAGCGCGACTGGGACTTCGCCAAAGCCTTCGACCTGCCCATAGTGCAGGTCGTGGCCGCCCCCGGCGAAACAGGCCCCTTCGACAAAGAGCCCGAAGCCTGTACCGCCGCCGACGGCTTCGCGGTCAATTCAGGTCAGTTCGACGGTTTGGCTACCCCGGAGGCGATCAAACGAATAACCACTTGGCTGGAAGAGAGGGGTATCGGTAAGAAGGCGGTGAACTACAAACTCCGGGACTGGCTTTTCAGCCGACAGCGCTATTGGGGCGAGCCGATTCCCGTGGTTCACTGCAAAAAATGCGGCATCGTGCCTTTGGAGGAAAAAGACCTTCCTTTGCTTCTTCCCCAGGTTACGAGCTATGCCCCCACGGGCACCGGCGAATCGCCCCTGGCCAATATTCCCGAATGGGTCAATACCAGCTGTCCTAAGTGCGGCGGGCCGGCCAAGCGGGAGACCAACACCATGCCCCAATGGGCGGGATCCTGCTGGTATTATTTGCGGTTCTTGGATCCGAAAAACGACAAAGCCTTTGTCGATCCGGCCATAGAGAACTACTGGATGCCCGTGGACCTCTATGTGGGCGGGGCCGAGCACGCGGTGCTCCATCTGCTGTATTCCCGCTTTTGGCACAAGGTGCTCTACGATATCGGCGCGGTGAGCAGCGACGAACCCTTCCTCAGACTGGTGAATCAGGGAATGATCCTGGGCGAGGACAACCAGAAAATGTCCAAGAGCCGGGGCAACGTTATCAATCCCGACGATATCATCAACAACTTCGGTGCCGATTCCATGCGGGTCTACGAAATGTTCATGGGCCCCCTCGAAGTGTCCAAGCCCTGGTCCACCGCCGGGCTGGTGGGCGTCTCCCGCTTCCTGGAGCGGGCCTGGGCGACCTCGGAAAAGCCCATGGCGGATGTTGAGCCCTCGGCCGAGTTGACCAAGCTTTTGCACAAGACGATCAAGAAGGTCACCCACGACACGGACACATTGAATTTCAACACCGCGATTTCCCAAATGATGATCTTCCTCAACGAGATTTCCAGGCTGGAGCAGATACCCAGAAAACTCTGGGAACCCTTCGTCCTTCTGCTCTCCCCCTACGCGCCCCACCTGGGCGAGGAACTCTGGGAAAAGTTGTGCCTGTCGAAGTCCGGGGCGACCCAGGGCAGTGGCGGAAACGGCGAAGCCGGCCGGGGGATAGGCGCCAGAGGGCCCGCGTTCAAGGGCCCGAGTGTCTCCAAAGCACACTGGCCTGCCTACGATGAAGCCCTCACCCTGGACGAGGAAAAGGAAATCGTCGTCCAGGTGAACGGCAAGATTCGGGACAAGCTCGTGCTCCCCGCCGGAAGCGCCGAAGACGTCCTGCGCGAAAAGGCCCTCGCTTCGGCCAAGGTTCAGGAATGGACCGCCGGCAAGACAATCGCCAAGCTGATCGTTGTAAGGGATAAACTGGTCAATATCGTGGTGAAGGCCTGAGTTTTGCGAGCCGGGGCGGAGCGCTTAGAATGAGCGTCCCGCCCCGGCTCGGCGTCGAAAAGCAGAGCCACGGTCTGTCCTTTTTAAAAGCCTATACGATTCCCTGATCGCACATGGCGTCGGCTACCTTTGTGAACCCGTGGATATTGGCGCCCGCCACGTAGTTGCCCGGACTTCCATAGGCTTCGGCGGCGTTTAGGCAACTGGCGTGGATATTTTTCATGATAATCCTCAAATGCCTGTCCACATCCTCCCTGGTCCAGACCATGCGTTGGCTGTTCTGGCTCATTTCCAGCCCCGAGGTGGCGACTCCGCCCGCGTTCGCCGCCTTGCCCGGGGCGAAAAGAATTCCCGAATCCTGGAATATAGCCACACCTTCGGGGACCGTGGACATGTTGGAGCCTTCAGCCACGAGTTTTACGCCGTTCTTGACCAGGTTGGAGGCATCGATGGCGTTAATTTCATTCTGGGTCGCGCAGGGAAAGGCGCAGTCGGCCCTGTGGTCCCATATCTTGTTGTGTCCCAGGTTGGGATCGAAAGCGGTGTATACCGCCTTAGGATACTGTTTCACGTACTCGGAAATCCTGCCCCGGAATACGTTCTTCAGCTCGAGGATGAATTCCAGCTTTTCTTCGGTAATACCTTCCTCGTCGTAGATATGTCCGGAAGAGTCCGAGAGCGTGACGACCCTGGCCCCTTCCTGAACGAGTTTCTGAACCATGAACTGAGCTACGTTACCCGCTCCCGATACCAGGCAGGTCTTTCCTGCGAGACTCTGGCTCGCGGTGGCCAGCATTTCCTCGGCGAAATAGGCGCAACCGTAGCCTGTGGCTTCCGGCCTGATAAAAGAACCGCCCCATTTCACACCTTTGCCGGTCAAAACGCCGGAAAACTCGTTCTTCAAGCGCTTGTATTGACCGAACATGTAGCCGATCTCCCGGCCGCCCACGCCGATATCGCCCGCGGGCACATCGGTGAACTGGCCTATGTGGCGGCTGAGTTCTATCATGAAGCTCTGGCAGAAATTCATGACTTCCATATTGCTCTTACCATGGGGATCGAAGTCTGATCCTCCCTTGGCGCCTCCCATGGGGAGGGTCGTGAGCGAGTTCTTGAAGGTTTGCTCGAAGGCGAGAAACTTGAGAAGCCCCAGATAGACGCTGGAATGAAACCTGAGCCCGCCTTTGTAGGGACCGATTGCGCTGTTCATCTCCACCCTGTAGCCGGTATTGACCCTGACCTCACCCTTGTCATCCACCCAGGGAACGCGAAAAATGACTGTCCGCTCGGGAATGGCTATTCGCTCCAGGATCTTCATCTTTCTATAAATAGGGCGCTTTTCAAGTACGGGGGATACGGATTTTAAAACTTCATGAACCGCTTGATGAAATTCTGGCTCGCCGGGATTCTTCGCCTTAATCTCCGCAAAACAATCTTCTGCATAAGTATTCATCTCTTCCTCCTAGAGCTTGATGCGGGTTCTTTGAAAAGGGATACTTGCACAACAATGGCGGTATTGTAAAGAGCGATAGCGGAAATTTTTCGATACGAAGTATAAATATGAAAAAATATTGTATATCGTGAAAACAGTAAATAAGTTTGTTTCAATATGGACAAAACGATAGCTCAGGGTATAGTAGCGAAAGACTGCAATGAGGACGGAATGTCGTAGGGGGTATCGGAGTGTTGAAACGAAACTATGGCGTGCTGATTTTGGCCTTCGTTGCCGGTTTTCCCCTGTTCCTCGGTTCCTGCGATCTTTTTTTGACGGCCTATACGATTCAAGTTCGTCTTGGGCACCAAAATCCTGACGATCCAAATCCTGCGACTTTTACCCTTTCCGATCTTCCGCCCAAAAGCCTGGTTCATACGGGCTGGTTCCCCAGCGGGGACAGTTATTATGAATACACTGTCAAATTAAGGAAAGCTTCTGATTTTACTATAGTGGTAGAGGCCAGCGACGGGACGCTTCACACTCAAACTATTCCAATTCAGGAGGGGTACAGATACTCGATTTATTATCAAAATGCTCCGGAATACGATTATATTTTTAGTCACGGTGAATCGTATTAAACTTGTTCATTAAGCAATAAATTCCTCGTTTCTGAGCAGTAAACTATCGTAGGCCTTCTGGACGAGTACGGGAAAACGGTCGGCGGACATGCCGACTTTTTTGTCGATAACGCCGAGGATCAGGGCGTTTATGAGCACCTGGAACATGTAGATGTCGTCGAGGATGTCTCTTTCTTTTGAGATGTCTTGAATTCGCGGGAGGATCGTTTGACTTATGCTGCGGTATTCGCGGGCCAGAGTTTCGTCGCTCAGGAGTCTGGCTATGTCTGAGGAAAAAAGAAAACGATAGAGGTTGGGGCGTCGGCGCCCGAAGTGGAGCAGGTGCTCAGCCAGCGCGATATACATGCGCAAGGGTTTGTCCGTTGTCACGTATATCTCAAGTTTTTCTTTCAAGCCAGACCAGAGTTCCTCGAAGCCGCGCTTGAGGAGAAGCTTCAGGAGCGCGTCGCGATTATCCACATAATTATAAAGCGTCATTGGTGATATATGCAGTTGGGCCGTAAGCTTTCGGGCTGAAAGATGTTCCACGCCCGAGGCTTCGATTATTGTCATGGCGGCCTCGGTGATGACGGACATGTCCTCAATTTTTCTATCTCTACCCATGGGATCCCTCGTATAGCAATAATCCTCTGTAGTTGATTGGCGGTCAATGGCTTGAAAAGTATGGTACTCGTTGGGTGCCGGCTAGAGCGGATAGCTTGAATAGGGAATGGTCTACTACTGTTTTTAACGCAGAAAAAATACTAAAACCCATGCGACGGTCGAGGCGAGGGTGAGTATGGCCAGACCGGTGCCTTTTTTTAGGCGTTCCGCCGGTTGCAGGTCCTTTTTTTGCCCAGGGTGGGCGGAAGCGGGAATGGAATCGCTCTCCCATACCCGCATCATGAGAGCGTCGGCATCCAGAGCTACGGCGCCAGGCCTGATCTTTCCCTTGTATTCCAAGACTCTTTCGTAATACCCAAAGGCCGCCGCGACGATGCTTCCCAAACGGCCGGGAAGATTCAAGCCGGGCATGATCGAAGCCTTGGAAATATACATGAGTCCCTCGAAGGTGATGGCTCTCTGAAATCCTTCCAGGAGCGCTCCTTCGGTGATTTTAAGCCCCAGGAAGCTGCCCAGTATTTTCCCCGAGGGAACGAGAAGGTTGGCTACGACGATTCCAGCCGTAACCGAGAGGGTGACGAAGAGGGAAAAGCGCTTGCCTAGCCCGGCGGCGGCGAGGGCGAAAAAAACGAGCATGAGCGCCTTGGCCGGCAGGCTTTTCATGCTCAGGAAGGCGACCATGACAATGACGCCGGCCAAGGCCGTCGGACCGGGCGGAAAAAGCATCTGGGCTTTTTCGCGGCGAATCGCCCTCGCCGCCGCCGCTTTCTCCTTGGCTGTCTTCTTTGTAGCCGCGCCCTTGCCCTCTTTGCGCTCTCGATGCTCGGACAAGCGATTGAAGAATGCTTTTACGGCGCCGGGCCTTCGTTCCGCGAAAACTTCCTCTTCAACGGGCGGCAAGCCGGCGGCCAGGGCGTACCACCTGGATATTCTGGCGAAACGCTCCGAGAAAAGGCCCAAGGCTGCGCCCGTCGCGAGCCCCATGGTGAGAAAAAGCGGGGCGATGAGCCAGGCGGTTTCCCTGAATACGAGGTAGCGGGCGATAAGAATCTGGGTGGCGTTGGACACCATCGCTCCGGCTATGGATACGCCGATTTGGCTGATAAGCCCCCTCCCGGCGCGCCTGAGGCCCCACATGCTGAGGGCGGCTGCCATCGTGCCCACCAGCGAGAAAAGCGCGATGTAAGAGAAAAGAGTGCCGGAAATGATGCTCATTCCGATCACCTTGACCAGTGCCAGCGCCAGATACCACTTGAAAGGAAGAATATCGATGGCGATGAGGATGGGCAAGTTGGCTATCCCCAATCGCATGAAAGGCAACGGTTTGGGGAGCATATATTCTACGGCGGATAGGAAGAAACAAAAGGCGCCCAGAAATGCGGTAAGTCGGGCTTTATCCGAAAAGTCTTCAGAAGGACGACGCATCAAGAGCCTCGAGGGGATCATCGGCGCCTTCGATATTCACGAAAACGTTATTGGGAAGACAGGCGATCCATAGATTGGCGGCGCTGATATCGCCGGCGGCGACACAGGTTTGGTTTGGACAGGGAGATTTTTCGATATGGACGCTATTGTTTTCGATATGGACCACCGTGATGCCCAGAGGTCCCGGAACCTCGATAACGGCGGGCCTATCCAGCGGCTGGAGCCATTCGCCCTCCGCGCCGCTGATATGAACCATTAGCCTTCCCCTGCTGTTCGAATAGACGAGGCTCACCGATAGCAGAACCAGACCGAGGCCTATGGCCGCTATCACGATATCGAGCACTTTTACGCGAGGAAGTTTTTTTTTCATATAACGTCGAAAAAGAACGGGAACTGGAGCTTAATTGCAGCAACCGTCGGCGCATCCCGCTTCGCAGCCGCACTCGTCCCCGCACTCGTCCCCACAACCGCATTCGCAGCCGCCGCCGCAACCGCCCGAATGGACATGGCCGTGGTGCAGCTCTTCCTCGGAAGCATTGCGCACATCCACCACCTTCACGTCGAAATGAAGGGTCTCTCCTGCCAGCGGGTGGTTGGCGTCGATGGTAACATCGTCGCCGGATATGTCCACGACGGTGACAATCTGGGAACCTCCCTCGCCGCGGGCCTCGAACTGCATTCCCGGCGATACTTCCGCGTCGGGGCCGAATTCCTTTTTATTCACCTTGAATACAAGGCTTTCGTCCCGCTCTCCGTAAGCGTCTCCTGCGGGTATCACGCAGTTGACCTTATCGCCCGAACGCTTGCCTTCCAGTTCTTTTTCGAGACCTGGAATGATATTGGAGTTTCCATGAAGATAGACAAGGGGTTCTCCGCCGTCGGAAGAGTCTATGAGTTTTCCCGCGGCGTCGCGGAGGCTGTAGTCGATCGTGACAACCTTGTCTTTTTCAATATTCATCAATCGTTCCTTTCGGGCTTTGCTTCCCGGGTTCTTTGCGCTTGGAATCCCGCGCGCAACTGAGCTCATATTATCGTAATACTATAATCAAATACCGGCGCCGGAGGCAATCACCCCGGAGACACGATTGTGTTCTTCTTTTAATCAAGACCACGATTATGGTTGAAGCGTTTCTCGATAAAGGCTAGGATAAATTCCACCGGGAGGACCCCATGACCGCCATACAAGCCCTGGCTCTTGGCCTTATCCAAGGCATTGCAGAATTTTTGCCCATCTCGTCCAGCGGCCATCTCGCGCTGCTAAAAAACCTCCTCGGCCTGGCCGAAGTCCCGCTTCTTTTCGATGTGATTCTCCATATCGCAACGCTTTTCGCCGTAATCATCGTTCTGCGCAAACGTATCGTCGCGATACTGGCTGCTTTATGGGCCTTCCTTTTTAGCCGAAAAGGGGAACAGCCCGGTTCGGACACCGCGATTACTGATTTCGAGGCGCGAGAACGGACGCGTAATCTTGCCTATATTCCCCCCATTTTGATCGCGACGGTGGTCACGGGGCTCTTGGGCTACGGGATCCAGAAAATTTTCCCCATGGGCGATACCAAGACGGTGGCGATGAGAATGTTATTCACCGCCCTCGTCTTGGGACTTACCGCGGTAGTCAAGCCGGGTTCCCGCGGACCTGATGAGATAGGGTGGAAGCGGGCCACCTTCGTCGGCCTCGCCCAGGGTGTCGGCGTATTCTCCGGCATCAGCCGTTCCGGCATGACAATCTCCGCAGGACTTTTCGCTGGTTTGGATAGAGCCACCGCCGGGGAGTATTCTTTTCTTCTCTCCATCCCGGCTATAGGCGGGGCTTTTCTGCTCACCTTGAAGGATGCGGGCGCGATGATGGGAACGGTTTCGTATGGGAACCTTGCGCTCTCGGCTTTGGCGGCTTTCGCTTCGGGATTGCTTTCGCTCAAGCTTTTGCTAAAGATGATAAAGGGCGGGAAAATTTACTGGTTCGCGCCCTACCTTGTGGTGCTCGGGGCCATAGGCCTGCTTTTCGGCTAAACCGGGGAAGTATCGAGCCTTGACCTCCCCAATTCTTTGAATTTTCGTCTTTTTTCTGCCGATAATCGATAGTAGCCTCGCACTATGCCCTGAATAGGGGCATAGAGGCTGTCATGGAGCGTTCATGCCGAGATTCGCAACAGAAGAAGCCGCCAAAAGTGTGGAAAAGGAAAATTTGGAAAGGGCTCCCGCAAAAAACTCCCGGGAGGCAGCGCCCAGGGCGAGTGTCGTGAGAGTTCCCCGGCCGCGGAAAGGTTCCTCCGGAGTCAAGGCCAAGAATGACAACGGGGCTAAGCCATTCTTCGCCACCTTGAATGGGAGCTTGTTTCTCTTTTTTTTCGTGCTATCCGTTTATTTGATGCTTTCCCTATCCATGGCTCCATTATGGCCGCAGGGCTGGAAAGTGATCGTAGGCCCCGGGCTGTTCCTCGGAAAGGCTTTTTCCTGGGCGGCTTTTTATATTCCAGCGGCAAGCCTGCTGGCCTCGGCTCTCGCCATGGTCCCTAAATTTCTTCCCCGAAGCACCTATCTGCTTGCTTCTTCGGCGTTTCCTTTTTTGGTTGTCGCCGCCTTCGCCAGGATTACGACCGAACCCGGCGCTTTTTTCGAGAACCACCCAGTTTTCGCCGCTGTCGGGCTGTCGTCGCTCTACGCGGGCCTGGGATTTTTGCTCGCCGTCGCGCTGGCCGCGGTGATTTTCGGATATGTCAAGCTAGGAGCTTGGCTTCGCTCAACAGGCCGATTACCTGAGAAAAAACTTAAAAGCAAAAACAATCAGGGCAGAGCTGAAAAGTCGTTGATAATCGGGCTTCGAGCGAGGCTCCGACAATGGACGGAGGACAGAAGAACGAGGAAGAGTAAGGCGGAAATCCGTTTGCGCGAGGCCGAGTCCCTTTCCATGCCGGTGAGCGATATCGCGCTGCCCGAGCTTCCTCCCCTGCAGGGCTTGAGGGCGGCGCTTGAACGGGATCGCGACAGGCCGCCGGTCGCCAATTCCGCGGAGGCGAACGCTGATCCCTCCGCAATGCTAGTCGTTTCCCCGGGAACGGGCGTCGGCTCCTCGTCGGGTGCCGGCGGCCATGCCGATGCGATCGCCGGCATTTTCGGAAAGGAAATCGAATTCACCTCCGTGCCGCCCCAGACGACCAGCGGAGTTTCGGGCGCGTTGGGCGACGATGAAAGAAAAGCCCTGGTCCAACGCATTATCGAACGCAAAAAGAAAACCTATGCCGTGCCTGTGGACGGTATTCTCAACAGCTATCCCGATGGGCAGTATTGGGTTATCGACGACAAAACCAGGCGAAACGCGGAAATTCTGCGGGAAACCTTGGCGGAGTTCAATATCGAAGCCGAAGTGACGGGCATCCGCAAAGGACCCGTCATCACGATGTACGAAATCCTGCCGGCCCATGGCGTCAAAATTTCAAAAATCACCAATTTGTCGGATAATATCGCGCTCCGCTTGGCCGCTTCCACCGTGCGAATCGTGGCGCCCATCCCCGGCAAGCACGCCGTGGGCATCGAGGTACCCAACGAGAAGAGGGCGATCGTTTCGCTGAGAGAAATCATCGAGCACGAGGCCTTTAGAAATTCCAAAATGGAAATACCCTACGCGCTGGGTAAGGATATCTCCGGTGGGGTACAATTCTCCGACCTCACCCAGATGCCCCATCTGCTCATCGCCGGAGCCACCGGCTCGGGTAAATCGGTCTGCGTCAACGCGATAATCCTCTCTATACTGTACCGGCGGACCCCCGAAGAGGTGAAGCTCATCCTCATCGATCCGAAGATCGTCGAACTCAAGCTCTACAATGGGATTCCCCATCTTTTGACGCCGGTGATCACCGAGTCCAAACGGGCTTTCCAGGCGCTGCAATACTGCATTTGCGAAATGGAGCGGCGTTATTCGATTTTGGATAAGGCGGGAGTGAGGGATATAAAAACCTTCAATCGCCGAATAAAGGAACGGGGAATCGTCCAGGAAAGACTCCCCTACATAGTCGTGATCGTCGACGAATTCGCCGACCTCATGGCCACCACGGGTAAGGAACTTGAAGCCACCCTGGCTCGACTGGCCGCCATGTCCCGCGCCGTCGGCATTCATCTTGTGCTGGCGACGCAACGACCGTCCATCGACGTCATCACGGGCCTCATAAAGGCCAATATTCCGTCGCGCATCGCTTTTATGGTGGCCAGCAAATTCGACAGCCGGATCATCATCGACATGGTGGGCGCCGAGAAGCTCCTCGGCCGGGGCGACATGCTCTATTCCGGCGCCCAGGATCCCTTCCCGGTGCGCATGCAGGGCGCCTTCGTCTCCGAAGAAGAGGTGGAGCGCTGCGTCGCCCATGTCAAAACCTTGGGCGAACCCGAATATATCGATGAGGAAATCTTCTACGACGAAGAGGAGGAAAACGCCGAGCCCGGGCTCTTCGACGACGGGGAAGGGGATCCGCTCTTCGAGAAGGCCCTCGAAATCGTCATGCAACAGGGGAAGGCCAGCGCTTCCTATATCCAGCGCCGATTGAAGATAGGGTACAACCGGTCGGCGCGGCTGGTGGAACTTATGGAAGAGCGGGGCATTGTCGGCCCGGCCCAGGGTTCCAAGCCGAGGGATATCCTGCGGAATCCCGAAGTTTTCGGCGGTCATTCCGATGCCGGCCAACGGCCCCCCCGGGCCCAGGTTCCGGCCCAGGACTTAAGGGAGGCTGATGCCGAGGGTGAAAGGTCCGAACAATAAAAGCGCAGAAGACGAAAAAAGTATACGGTTAAAGGTCTTTCGCCCAGGCCTCGACAGCTTCCCAGTTTCTGATATCCAGGGGAAGGTTTTTGGGGGTTCCGAATATGAAGCGGGCGAATCCAGGGAATTCCTTATCGATTCTTCCGCCGAAGATTTCCGCCGAACGGGCGCCGAGCAGTTCGCTGAGCCGGGTTTTTTCCTTTTGGAGAGCTTTCTTCCATATCGGCCTGCCTTTTTCGAAGATGTACGAAACCATGAACAGGTCCTTGGACGCCCTGCTGGCAAGCGCCTTTTCCTTGCAGAACGCGTCGAATTCAGGCAAAGCCTTCATGCCGTTCACCGGCGAGCCGAGGATGATCCGGTCGTACCCCGAAAGTTCGCCGATCGTGCTTATCGGCAGGGCCTGGACGGTATCGCCCCGTTCTTCGAGCAGTTTTGCGATGCGCTTCGCGATCTCCTCGGTGGTCCCGGTTTTTGAGATATAAGCGACGAGATAGTTCATAGATTCCCTCCAGGGAAAAGCCGATCAATGGAACCGACATATAAAACCGATATAACTAATAGTAGAACTCGCCGATTATCGCAAGACCTTCGGGCGCGAGTCGCTCTTCCGCGGAAGAGTAAAGGATTTCGACGTCGAAATAAACCCGACCGCCGGGCTGGATATCGATTGTCCTGATGAATGTTTTCTTGTACGTTCTGTCCGTTGTCTTAACCGATATCGATATCGAACAGGAGCAGATTCCGGTTTTGCCTGTGTTCGCCACTTCGATCGTCACGGTTAAGAGTTCCTGCCCGCCGGTGTCGAGTTCGTAGAAGGAAACGACTTCGGCCTTGCCTGTGGGATACCAGGAAGAGACGTTATCTCTGCACGATGCGAGCGAGCCGCAAAGTAATATCGCACAACTTATGGCCAGCCATAATATCCTGAGTTTTTTCCGATAGAGACTCCTGAATTTCCGCATATCGATCGACGCGCTCATCGTTTATCCTCCGTTTGGAATGTGAACGTAAGCTCCGCGCGCAAAGCGGCCGGCGATGAAAGATCGCTCAAAGACTTGGATAGTCCAATCGAGAGCGAACGTTGGTTCCGATAGAGTAAGAGCGATACCGAGGCGGAGAGGGAGTATTTTCCCGCCGATTCTTCGGGAACGCCGTTTATTTCCGGCGCCGAAGAATAACGCTGATATACTCCCGCCGATAGGGCTGCGGCTCCGTTGAGCGCCTCGGTGGCAAAAAAGCCAAGACTTACCGATAAAGGAATTGTGCCGAGCCCGAACCTGTACGATTTGCCGAAACAGTGCTCCGCCCCCACGCTGAAGCCCGCCGTCATGGGGTCCATATAGCGCAGCGCCGAAACACTCCCTTCTATTCGATGGTATCCGTTGCCGGACATTAGCTTGAACTGCTTAGCTTGATACGGATTCCAAATGCCCAAAGGGTAGGAATATCCCAGCTGCGCCGAGAGCTGCCAGGCTCCGGTTCTGCCGGTCGCGGTCATCGATATTGTCGGATCGCCCAACGCGATGGCGGATTCGTTCCCCGAATATTTACGCGGCCGTGTTAAGACAATGAAAGGGATGGAACCGGAAAAACCTATTTTACCCCAAAAACGCAGGTCTATTCCCAGGGCGCTATCCAACTCCAGGGAGGGGATGCCATCGGTGGAGATCGAATAGAAAACCGATGAATACGACAGTGTGCACAGGAAATCGTTCCTGTCAGACGCCGCAGTTCGTTGATGCTCCACGGTCTGGGCGCAAAGGACGGTGGGTAGTCCGACGAGAAGACAGGTGAGCGATAAAAGCCACTTCATATAATCGCTGCCCTGCCAGGTCACCACCGGCCTGGATCGAGCTTCGAGGCGGGTAGTGTTTGCAGTAGAAACAACCGGGATTCGGCGCTATCGATCGCTTCCGCGAGCAAGGCGTTATTTTTTGCCGTTTTGGTTCCGACCGCCGCCAGCACGGCGCCGGACCATCTGTCCTGGAAATTGCTCCGTTCGACGCAAACGCAGCCCTCCGCCGGATCGGCCGTAACCAGCCAATGCTTTTTCGCCGCTAGCACCAATGCGAAATGTCCTTTGGGCTTCGAATAATGGACAATGAGCGGGGCGAAGCCCCGGGCGGCTTTGCGCAGCCCTTCGTAGTCCATTCTGTACGCTTTGCATATAAAGCCGTTTTTCTCCAGAATTTTCGCCATATCGGCGAAGGATATCCACAATTCCTTCTTATCGGTCTTGCCCGCAAGATAGTCCGCGGCCAGAAACGGCTCATTGCTCGGATAATTCCAGTATTTGTCCATTAGGCAGGCAAGTACGCTCAATCCGCAAGAATCGTCAAAGCCCTGTTCCGTGCAATAGGAAAAGCGAAGCGATTCCCTATCCGCGATCCCCGCGAGAACCATTAATAGTAAAGCGATTTTTATCACCTGGACCTCCCTGATTTGAAGCAAAGCCCCCTCATCCTCACGTGTTAGAGCCGGAGCGTTGCTTCCGTTTTTTTAAAACAAAAAGGAGGTGGGTATGAAAAAACTCGTGTATGGGCTTATACTTATGATGGGCGTTGCCTTGTGTCGCGATGGGGCGGCCGCCGCTTTGAACGACAGCCCGCCCTTCCTCGGCCTGGACGGTGTCTTTCTCACGGCGGCCGAGATGGAGGGCATCGTCGGCGGCTTGCCCCGGTGCTGCCATCATCCGCGGTACGACGCGATTGAGGATAAGTGCCTCAATAACAAGGGACAAAAATATAATGGCGGCGTAAATGATTGTGATATTTGGGTAGAAAACAATTTACGAGAAGCGGGAATCGATATAGCATCCAAGTGGGGTCCTGCGAAAACGACATCTGTAAGAGGGCATATGGAAAGGTTGAAGGGTGAATTAACCGCCACCGCTCCTCTTGGCTGGAGTATCGAGTTTATCGATAACTCTCATGTCGCCCTGGTAAGGGTAAATGAGGATGGTTCCGCCGATTTGTATCATCAAGGTTATAATGCCGTCACTCCATACTCGGAAGCATGGGAGGGATCTAGAGGGTATCATTATAGGAATTCTCGATCCGCCTATTGGGGAGACACGCCAAGGTTTTGGAAGTTTAGATAATACGCATGGGAGGTTTGTTATGAAAAGGATAGTACCCTTGGTCGTATTTTTTCTTATAGCCTCTAATTTTGTTTTTGGACAGCAAAAGTCTTTTGCAGATGGTTTTCTCGGGAAATGGACATTGCCGGATAAAGCGAATTCGATAGAAATAATAAAAGAAGGAGATAAATATATCATAATTGAATTTGTGGCGATTAAACATGAGTTATTCGTGAGCTTGGACGGCAATCGTGCGGTATTCATCGAGTCCGGGAAGGGCCCGGGGTTCGACTTGACGATGCTCGAGAGAATTGGAGACCGAATTGATAGATATTACTTGGATCAAGAGAAAATACGGTGGAAAAAATCTCAATATACATACTTCAGGAATTGATCGCTAAAGGACCTTCGATATACAACACGGCAATTAGAACCCTCTAGCTGCCGTGTTCTTCTCTTCGCCGCAATAATTTTCCCGGGAAAAACCGGAATTCGGTAAAGGAAATTTTACAGGATTCCAGCCAATTTCAAAAGCTTGTTGACTTGCGAAATTGGCTTTGCAGCTTCATCTGGTTTCATGACGATAGCATGAAGCCAGATGAAACATGCGCGCTTTATCGGCAGGTTCTTCAAAACACGTCCGATTTCCGAAAAATCCTCATTTATTTTAGACTATTCCCATGCACGCCTTTCACGGCGCGGCCCGAGGGGTCGGCCTGATTGGCCCAGGCGGCGTCCCAGCGGACGGCGGTCGGGGTGGAGCAGGCGATCGAAGGTCCGTCGGGGACCAGGTCTACGGCACTGGGGTTTTTGAAGTGTTCTTCGTAAATCGATCGGTAGAGATAAGCTTCCTTGGTCGGCGGCGTCTTGGTCGGGAAACGATAGGCAGCGTTGGCCATGGCCGAATCGGAGACTTCTTTTTCGGCGAAAGCCTTGAGGGAATCGATCCAGGAATACCCAACCCCGTCGGAAAATTGCTCCTTTTGCCGCCAGAGGATCTCGTCGGGAATCCAGCCGTCGAAGGCTTTGCGGAGAATGTATTTTTCCATCCGTCCCTCTCCGGCGCGGATCATCTTGTCCGCCGGATCGATATTCATCGCTACTTCCAGAAATTCTGGATCGAGGAAGGGAACTCGCGCCTCGAGGCCCCATGCGGCGGGCATCTTATTGGCCCTCAGACAGTCGTAGAGATGGAGCATGGAAAGTTTTCGGACAAGCTCTTCGTGGAATTCGACCCGGTTGGGAGCTTTATGGAAATAAAGATATCCTCCGAAAATTTCGTCCGAGCCTTCGCCGGATAAAATCATCTTTATCCCCATGGCTTTTATCTTTCTGGACATCAAATACATAGGGGTGCCGGCGCGGATGGTCGTAACGTCGAAGGTTTCCAGGTGGTAGATGACGTCGGAGAGCGCGTCGATCGCTTCTTGAATGGTGAAGACCAATTCGTGATGCTCGCTTCCGATATGCCGGGCCACCATCTTGGCGTAACGAGTATCGGGAGCCTCGGCGAGGCCGACCGAAAAGGAGTGTATCCGTGGCCACCACGCCCGCTCGGTCCCGTCGGTTTCGACGCGACGCTCGGCGTATTTTGCCGCTATCGCCGCGATGAGCGAGGAGTCCACGCCGCCGGAGATCAGAAGGCCGTATGGCACGTCGCACATGAGCTGGCGCTTTACCGCGGCGATAAGGGCTTCCCGGAGTTCCTCGAAATCGACCGGCTTTTCGGGAATGAAGCCGGGGGCGGCCCATCCGGGCTTATACCATTTCACCAATTTGCCCTCGCTGCCCTTATAGTAGTGGCCGGGCGGGAATACTTCTATCTTTACGCAGAGATCGTAGAGGGCCTTCATCTCCGAGGCGATATATAGGGTGCCTTCTCCATCCCTGCCCCAGTAGAGCGGGTTTATGCCGATATGATCCCGGGCGATGAAAAAATCGCCGTCCCTGGGATCGTATATGACAAAGGCGAAGATACCGTTGAGTTTATTTAAAAATTCCGGACCGTATTCGTCGTAAAGATACAGCAGCGGCTCGCAATCCGAATCGGTCTTGAAATCGTGGGGTTTTTTCAATAACTCCGCCCTGAGTTGACGGTGATTGTAAATTTCGCCGTTGACCGCGAGAACCCGGCCGGTAGTCGAGTCGATGAGCGGTTGGGCTCCGTGATTGATGTCCACAATGGAAAGACGCTCGTGACACAGGATTGCCCGATTGTCCGAATAAACGCCGCTCCAATCCGGCCCGCGATGCCTAAGGCGTTTGACGTTAGCGAGAGCTTGTTTGCGTAGCCTCGATACATCCCCCTTGATATCGGCGATAATAAAAATACCGCACATGATGTTCCTCCCGGTAATAACGGGACACTGTAAAAACCTCGATATACCCTGTCAAGCTAAAACTCTATATTTATACCGATTTTCTTGCTCCGGGGAATAAATTTTTTTCTATTTTGCTATTGACCAGATCGGTGCGGCGACTTATACTACGATTAAAAGATTGCTTAATCGTTTAAGCGATGGCGATCGGGGAGAATCGGATGAACGAAGATCTATGCAGCGAGTTCGGCATTTCCTGCAGGGAAAAGGCGCCGTCTTTACAGGCCTCCCTGTTGGATGTCGCCGGGCTTTCGGAGTTGTTCAAGGCCATGGCGGACGAAACGAGGATCAAGATCCTTCATCTTTTGGCCCAGGAAGAACTTTGCGTCTGCGATCTGGCGTATCTGCTGGAGAGCAGCCTTCCCGCGGTCTCGCACCATCTGCGGTTCCTGCGCAGCCTCAACCTCGTCCGCTGGAGGAGGGACGGCAAGCAGGTATTCTACGCCCTGGCCGACGAGCATGTTTCGCAACTGCTTACGGTCGCCCGAAGCCATTATATCGAAAAGCTCTAGCGAGGCATCATGAAAAACGAAATCTTCGTCGAGCAGCAGCATAAGGAAACTCACTATTGCGACGATAGCTCGACCTGTTCTTCCTGTTCTTCCTGCTCTTCCGGTCGAGCGCTGAACGATGAGGCGGAGCGTTCCCAGGAAGAGAGGTCGGCGGTAGCGCGGATGGCCGTATCGGGGCTTCTTCTGGTCCTCAGTATTGTTTTTACTCCTTGGTTACGTTCCTGGGCTGGTCCATGGGCGGAGTACTTTCCGCTTTCCGCGGCCTATCTTATCGTCGGATATCCTGTTCTCTTGGGCGCTTTCCGCGATATCCTCCGGGGCAAGATCTTCAATGAGCTTTTTCTCATGGCGATCGCCTCGCTGGGCGCCATGGCTATCGGCGAACCCCATGAAGCGGTGGGTGTTATGCTCTTCTATTCCCTGGGAGAGTTGCTGCAGGAAAAGGCTGTGCGAAGCTCACGACGTTCCATCGCGAAACTCATGGACCTGCGGCCCGAATTTGCCCGGGTTCTGAGGCTGAGTGCCGCGGCGGGCGGTCATGAGGAGTATCTTGTCTCCCCCGAGGATGTGGTCATTGGCGATATGGTGGAAGTACGACCTGGGGAGAGGGTGCCTTTGGACGGGACTATTATGGAAGGGAAGGGCTTTTTGGACACTTCTTCCCTGACGGGGGAATCCTTGCCCATGGAAGGGGAGCCCGGCAAGGAGCTCCGGGCGGGATATTTGAGTCAGTCGGGGCTATTCCGTTTACGGGTCAGCGCCCCCTTCGGGCAGTCCTCGGTGGCAAGAATTCTCAGTTTGGTCGAACAAGCTTCCGAGCGGAAGGCGCCGACCGAAAAATTCATCACTAAATTCGCGGCGGTCTATACTCCCTTCGTCGTTATCGCGGCGGCGTTATTGGCGATAGTGCCGCCCCTGATAATTCCGGGCGCCCTCTTTTCCCAATGGCTTCACCGCGCCTTGGTGCTTCTGGTCATCTCCTGTCCCTGCGCCTTGGTCATTTCCATTCCCCTCGGGTATTTCGGCGGAATCGGCGCGGCTTCCCGGCATAAAATCCTGGTAAAAGGCGCCGGCGCTCTGGATAGTCTCCTGAAACTGGACACCGTGGCGTTCGATAAAACCGGCACCCTCACCGAAGGTCGCTTCGAACTGAAGGAGGTGCTGCCCGCCCCCGGATTCGAAGCGGCGGAGCTTTTAGCGCTTGCGGCTTCGGTGGAGCGTTATTCCTCCCATCCTTTGGCCTTGGCGATACAAAGAGCGGCCGAACAGGATAGTTTGAAACTGGGCGCGGTTTTAAACGTTCTTCCGGCGAATCTGGAGCTGGTGGAATATAAGGAAGAAAGGGGGATGGGGGTATCGGCCTTGGTGGCTGGACGCAAGGTACGGGCCGGGAGTCTGGCTTTTTTGCGGCAAGCGGGCATAGGGGCTCTGCCCGATACATCTTCCAATTCTTCGGTGTATCTGGCCGTCGATTCGCGTTACGCGGGGTTTATCTCCGCCTTCGACAAGCTCAAGGACGGGGCGCCGGAGGCTGTGGCCGGGTTGAAAAAACTCGGCGTAAAAAAAGTGATAATGCTCTCCGGCGATAGGGAAGAGACGGCGGCTCGCATAGCCGCCGAGGCGGGGATAAACGAGTATGTGGCGGGCCTCCTGCCCGAGGATAAGCTCGCCATGGTTGAATCCCTCAAGGCGTCGATGCCCGACGGATCGAGCCTGGCATTCGTTGGCGACGGCATGAACGACGCGCCCGTCCTGGCCAGAGCGGACCTGGGGATCGCCATGGGGGGCTTGGGCTCGGACGCGGCGTTGGAAGCCTCCGATATCGTTATCATGGACGACAAGCTCTCGCGCCTGCCCGACGCGATCAGGATCGCGGCCTTCACGCGCGGGGTAGTGGTTCAGAATATCGTCTTTACCCTGGGGATAAAGGCTGGTTTCTTAGCCTTGGGTGCCCTTGGCATGGCGTCCATGTGGGAAGCGGTGATAGCGGATGTGGGGGTGGCCTTGCTCGCCGTGCTCAACGCCGCGAGGGTGTCGAGGGCGAAATATGGGGAAGCCTTGAAGGGCTGAGTGCGCCGAAAGCTTATTTTCGCCGTTCGATGATGATTTCACATAACCGGATTCCAGGCTCGGGATCGAAGAATAGCATGGACCGGCTGGAATCGGTTAAGCCGCTTTTGTTTTCCGGCGACCTCCGGCGGCAGCCCCTTGTGCGTATCGAGTATCCCTTGGGATACTGAATAGATGGAACGAATACTTCAGTAGGCGCATCGATCGAAAAATCCGCCTCGAAGCTGTACCTGAATTTTCCTGTTATTCTGTTGAAGGACATTCGGAGAGGCCTTCCGGCGGTGGCCATGGCGTAGGGGCGGACAAAACCACGCAAGGCCCGGCCGCCCAGGTCCGTTATCGACGTTCCATCTACGGGACGGTGTATTTCATCATTGCTGAAAACCGAAAGATCCTCGCCGTTCCATCCGTCGCCGTAGGCATGGGTGTTCCCCGCGCTGTAATTCCAGAGAGTGGCGTTCATGAGCGTTGCGTCAAGGGCATCGTAATACGCGGCCAGGGCTTTTTCCTGGGTACCGTAATCGCCGCTTGCGAAGGAGCGGCGCCCGTTGAGGTCGAAGGGCAGGCCGAACTCGCCCAGGAGGCTGGGGATTCCGCCCATGGCGCTCCAGGAGTGTTCGAGGATGCGTTCCATGGCCTGGCGGAAGTAGCTGCGTACCGCCTTCGGACCGATAACGACCCTGTTCTTTTCGGTGTCGAAGGCCAGGAATCCCGTCCAGCGCTTGAATGTGAGGGTGAGGGCGTCGTACCAATGGGCGGCATTGACGATGTCGGGGATTTCGCCTTTTCGGAACGAGGGCATGGCCTCGCCATGGGCAGGGCCTTCTATGAAGATGGGGAAAGAATTTCTTTCGGGTGCTTTGGCGCTGGTCGCCTGACCTATGGTCACGCCGGTTTTAGCGCTCGCCGCGGCCTCGGCGCGGATTTCCCGGGCAAAGCGCAGCAAAAACGGTTTCAGATAGTTTTCATTGAAGCCGCTCTTCGCGAAATGATCGGGTTTTTTGAGTAGCGCTTCGCCCCGGTCGATATCCCAGACGCCGACCCGTCGCCAGAGGCATAGTTCGCCATCTCTCCAGGCCCTTAGCCCTGGGCTGCCCATCACTTCACGGCGCACGACACCTAGCCCCAAGCCCTTGAGGCCAACATGATTGACTTCCACGGGGAAACCCTCGCCGGCCCGCATCGCTTCCCAGGGGCTGGGAGCCAGGCCTGGCAGGGTGTAGGGCCCGGGCGCGGCGCTGATATCCTTGATGCCGATAAAACCCTTGCCTGGTTCATTGAGGCTGTCGATACCCGCGACACTAGGATAGCCGGCGAGGCGGCGTACAACCTGCCTCATGGCGGCGATGTAGTGTTCTTGGAGATAGTCCTGGATTCTGCTGCCTTCGATATGGATACCCGGGGCCAGATCGTTCCCGGCGAAGAAGAGGCTGAACATGGTCGCGCAGGCGAGGCGGGAGTGATTCGAAAACCACTCCATGCGGGGATAGGAAGGGCCCATCTCCTGGTGAAGGAGGGCGGCGCCGGATGCCTGGAAGTTGCGCGGCTCGAATCCTAGGGCTTCGAGGGTCCAAAGGGGAGCACCGTCGCCGCCCGTCCAGCGGCTCCAGACATCCTGGTGCGGATCGATGAAGAGATTGACGCCCCAATGGGCCGCCTTTTCCGCTAAGGCTTCCAGATAGTCCAGATAGGCGTAGTCGTAGGTGTCCGGTCCTTCGTGTTCTACCGCCTCCCAGGTGACGAGGAGGCGAAGAAAGCGCTGACCCCAGGAGGAAAGTCGGGCGAAGTGCTCGTCGGCTTCTTCCAAGGGGAAGGGACGGCCGACGAAAGATAGCTTTCCGCCTTCGTAGAAGCCTTCTCGTAGGTGGCTGCGACCGTCGGGCTTTGTCGGGACCTTGTTGTCGCCCCCCAGGTTCAGCCCGCGCAGAATCAGGTGGCGTCCGAAATCGTCCGTAAAATGGTCGCCTGCTATTTTCATGTATCCCTATCCGTTGCTTTTGGGATTCGTGGAGTGATCCGCCCGGGGGCGGCCTGGAGACGGCCGGATCAGGCGGACGAAGGCATCGGGGGACGGGCACTGGAAACTGTACTCCTGAGGGCTGAAAGGATGTCGGAGAACCAGAAGATGGGCGTGGAGGCAGAGCCTGCCCAAGGGATCGCTGCGGGCTCCGTAGCGGGGGTCTCCGGCGATAGGGTGGCCCGATTCGGCGAGATGGACCCGGATCTGGTGTTTACGCCCGGTTTCGAGCCTTAACTCGATTAAAGAATAAAGCTCGCCGGCTTCGGCCAGTTGCCAGCGGGTGATGGCCCTCAGGGCGCCAGGCGCTCCCGGCCTGGTCGAATACATCGTGCCGGCGCGGTTTTCCACAAGCCAAGTATCGAAGATACCGTTTTCGCCCCCCATCTTCCCCTCTACGACGGCGATATAGCCCCGTTCCATGACCAACTCGTTCCAGTTATCCATAAGGCGCTTTTTCGCCGCCGCGTGTTTGGCGAAAACCATGACTCCCGAAGTGTCCCGGTCCAGACGGTGTACGACGGCGGCTCTGCCTTTGGGATTCGTTCGCCGGATATGGTCTGTTACGATATCGTAGAGACTTTTGATTCTCGATCCTTCGGGGGCGATGACCGGAAGTCCTTCGGGTTTTTCGACGACGACGATATCCTTGTCTTCGAAGAGAAAATCAATGGTACGGCGTCTCCCGGCCGCCGGAATGGACCGCCTGGAGTCTCGATGAGTATCTGGATCCGCTTGTCTCCGTCGCATATGGTTATTCTACATCGTGGCGCTTGGATGGACTATAGCTGGACTATGGATGAAGGGCGGTTGCCGCAAAATCGACGAACGGTTAGGATTGGGCCGAGGAGCATACAATGGTAATAGAACGTTCAAGCCTAAAGACAGAGATAAAACCACGCATGCGGGAAGGTAAGGGCGATGTGGCGCTGACGCATCTCGGCGGCGCGCGACTTCAAAAGCATCTGAGGCTCCTGTCGGAGATTGTGATCCCCCCTGGATCGAGTATCGGGCAGCATCCCCATCCGGCGGAAACAGAATACTATATAATTCTCGAAGGCACGGCCCTTGTGAATGACAACGGGGCGCCGATCGACGTGAAGCCCGGAGATATCGTGGTCACCGGCGGCGGAGCTTCCCATAGCATCGAGGCGACCGGCGCGGTTCCGCTGAAGATGATCGCGGTCATCGTAACCGACGAATAAGGGAGTAGAGGCAGATACTTCCCGCCACGACCACGTTGAGCGAATCGACGCCTTTGCTCATGGGTATGTAGATTTCCCGCGAGCAAAGACCGGTGATTTCGGCCGGTAAGCCGAACCCCTCGTTGCCGAGAATGAGGATAAGGGGAGGCGTCGAAGTTTCTTCGTCGAGCGCGTCTTTCGTCGATGCCGCGGCGGGCAGGGGCTGGGCTCTCGCCGAGAGCGTCGCGGCTACCAGGTCGAAACCCCGGACGGCCAGTGTCCGCAGCGCGGTTTGGTCGCAGGCGTAGAGGGGAAGGCTGAAGGCGTTGCCCATGGAGGCGCGCAAGGCTTTGCGGTAATAGGGATCGGCGCAGCCATCGCCGAGAAGGACGCCTCTCGCCCCCAGGCCCGCCGCGGAGCGAATAAGGGCTCCGACGTTGGATGGGTCGGTGACGTTCCAGAGGCAGAGCCAGAGGTCGGCAGTGTCGGCCTGTTCGTGCGTCGGCCATAATCCCGAGGCGTTTCTCAATTCCGGACGCCGGCCGAGGGCCAGCGCGCCGTGGTGGAACTTGAATCCCGCCAGCGCGCAAAGCTCGGCGTGGTTCATGGTTACGATGGGGAATTTTTCGCTATACGCTTCCAGCCACTGGTTTCCGCTCTCCGGGGAGCGCAGAAGGCCTAAAATTTCGATTCCGTACTCCAGGGCCTTTTCGATGACGATGCGGCCTTCGAGGGCCATGAGTCCTGTCCTGGAATAATCCTTGTCCTTGAGATCAGCAAGAAGCCGGGGATCGAATTCCATCGTGCCTTACTTCTTCTTGTCGAATTCGTCGGATTTTTTTTCGATCCACTCCCCGGTCGCCTTGGCGGCATCCTCGATCGTCTGAATAATTGCCTTTAGCAGTTTTTCCCCCGCCTTGCCCATCCTGTAAAAACCCTTGGCGGCATCGCTGTCGCATACCTTGGCTGCTTGGGAGACGGCGTTTTTGTATTCCTCGTCGCTCATCTTCTTATGAGCGTCTTTCAGAGGGCTGCCGTCCTTGGCGTAGCCGTATTTTACGGCATAGAAGGCCATCGTGATATCGACCAAGGCTTTTTCTTCATCGGCAAGCCGTCTGTCCAAAAGATGTGCGACATCGCTGTGGGGATTTCTTATCTTGAACCAGAGAAAATCGCCGAAGACGCTTGTGGCGCATAAGGCGACAAAAGAGATGAGAAAGATCGTTTTTATCGCGTTGCGCGACACAGCATGCGCCCGCTTCATTTTTCGAGGAGTTCCGCGATGAGCTCGGGCGCAAGCCTGAAGGGAGAGCCGAGCCCCTGGCAGAAATGATGCACCTTGAGGAGATGGATGGAAAGTTCGGAATACACGAGCATATCCTCGCCCTCGACGCAGGCCCCGGGCGGAAGGTCGGCGGGGCGTAGGCTCACCGCGGTCTTATGAAAGAGCCCGTCGTTCCAGGGGCAGGGCAGCATGCCTCGGGCATCGCCGGCCTGGACGAGAAGATTCCTTACCTTGATGGGTTCGCCCAATCCTTTGGATCCTTCTTCGGCCAGTTGGGCGAGTTCCCGCGCGACCTGGTCGAAATCCAGGCCCAGGCGGGCAAAGGCGGCCTCGTCTTCTGCGATGATCTCCTCGGGAGGGCGTGTATCGGTACCCAAAAAGCCCCCGGCGGTGAGGACCCCCGGAGCCATCCTGGAAAAAGCTTCTCTATCCGATGGTTTTACTTTCATGACTCACTCCCTTAGGCGAACTTGTCGAAGTAGATTTTTTCCTCGGCCATGGCGTTCTTTTTCATGACATTTATGCAGGCGTTGATCATGCCGGGAGAACCGCAGAGGTAACCCTCGAACCCCTTGGATTTGTCGATCCTCCCCTGGAGATAGCGATCCAGAACATCGGTGATGAGGCCTACCTCGCCCTGCCATCCTTCCTCCTGGGTCGGTTGTTCGGAGAGCGCGGGCACGAAATGGAAGCGGGGCCAGGAGGAGGCGAGTTTGCTCAATTCCTCTAAATAGAACATGTCCTTCTGGGTCCTGGCGCCGAAGAAGTACCATATCTCCTTTTCCGGGAAAGCGCCGGTTTCGTGCATGTGGTGGATCATGCTCTTCAACGGAGCCATGCCCGAGCCTCCGGCTACGCAGATCATGGTGGCGGGGGTGTCGTGGATATGAAATTCGCCGAAGGGGCCGACCACTTCCACCGTATCGCCCTGCTTGAGGTGTTTGTGCACCCAGGTGGTGGCGATGCCGCCGGGCACCAGGCGAACGAGAAGCTCGACATGCTTCTTATCGCTGGGACGGGAGGACATGGAGTAGGCGCGCTGGGTGCTTTCGGCGATGTCGCCGTAGGGAGGCACCACCAGTTGGACGTACTGGCCGGCCTGGAATTCGATCTCCTGGTCTTCCAGGGCGAGGTAGAGTTCCTTGATGTCGTAGGTGAGATCCTTGAGACTCTCGACCTTGGCCTTGAACTTTTTGATGGAGAAGAGCTCCTCGGGCAGCTCGATTTCTAGGTTCTGCCTGACCTTTATCTGACAGGCCAGACGGATATTTTCCGCGATTTCCTTGGGGATCATGTAGGGAAGCTCGGTGGGCAGGTGGGGGCCCACGTCGGTAAGGACCTTGCACTTGCAGGCGCCGCAGGAACCGCGACCGCCGCAGGCGGACGGAACGAATATGCCTTCCGCCGCCAGGGTGCCCAACAGGGGAGAGCCGCCCTTGACGGTGAGTTTTTTCTTGCCGCCGTTGATGCTGACTTCCATATCGCCATAGTTGTTGAGGAATTTATCCAGGATGGCGATGATGAAGGCGAGGACGGTGGAGACGCCGGCCACAGCGAGAGGTCCTGTCAATATCTGGTTCATAGGGCGCTCCCTGTCACTGTACGGCTATCATGCCGGAGAAGCCGATGAACGCCATGGCCATGAAGCCTATGGTGATGAGGGTTATGCCCGTGCCTTTGAGACCCGCGGGAACGGCGTTGTTCTTGTCCAGCTTCGTCCGTATCGCGGCCAGAAGCATGATCGCCAGCCACCAGCCGGCGCCGGACCCGAAGCCGAAGATCACGGATTGAAGGAAGTTGTAGTTGCGGATCTGGAGAAAGAGTATGACGCCCAGGACGGCGCAGTTGACCGTGATCAGGGGAAGGAAAATGCCAAGAGCCATGTAAAGGGATGGGGAAAAGCGGTCGATGATCATCTCCAGCATTTGCACCACGCCGGCTATGACAATGATGAAAATGATGAAGGAGAGGTATTCGATGGCCAAGGGACGGATGAGGAAATTGAGTACCGCCCAGCAGATGGCCGCGCAAATGCCGATGACCATGGTGACGGCGAGGCCTAAGCCCATAGAGCTTTTGAAGTCCTTGGAAATGGATATGAAGGAGCAGGTGCCCAGAAAGTTGGCGAGCAGAATGTTGCTGGTGAGTATGCTCGCCAGGAAGAGGGGAAGGATGCCTACGTTTGGTGCGTTCATGCTGACCTCCTCACTGCTTCGCCGGAGCCGGGCTCGCGGCGCCTGGGGCCTTAGGCTTGGGCGCTTTAGCGGCAGCCTCGGCCTTCGCCTTGAGAATATTTGCCGCCCAGAGCGCCAGCGCCACCAGGAAGAAGGCACTGGGCGCCATCACCATGATGGTCCAGGGGGTGAAGCCTTCGCCGAAAACCTTAAGTCCGAAGAATGTGCCGAAGCCCAAAAGCTCGCGCACGAAGGCTATGCTTATGAGCACCCAGCCATAGCCCAGGCCGTTGGCGACGCCGTCCAGGAAGGAAAGCCCGGGCTTGTTAGCCGCGGCGAAGGCCTCGGCCCTTCCCATGAGGATGCAGTTGGTGATTATAAGGCCTACGTAGGGACCGAGTTGCTTGGAAATGGCGGGCTGGTAGGCTTTGAGCAAGATGTCCACGATGATGACGTAAAAGGAGAGGACGAGAACCTGGACAATCATGCGCACCTTGCGGGGGATGAGATCTTTGAGCAGGGAAAGGGTCCAGGAACCCATGGCTGTGGCGAAGGTGACGCCCAGCACCATGACGAGGGTATTGCTGAGATTGTTGGTCACCGCCAGGGTAGAGCATATACCGAGGACCTGGACGAAGATGGGGTTGTTCGACCAGAGCCCTTCCCTGAGCACTTTGCGGGCGGGACTCATAGGCTGCCTCCGATTTCTTTCACCGCGGCGAGGGCCTTGGCGACGAGAATTTGAACAAAGTCCGAGGTGCGGCTGGCCCCGGTTACGGCATCGACCCTGGAGTTCTCAGGATCGGGATCGCCCTTGCCCGTACCCTGGGCGACGATCACCCTGCCTTCGGCGCTCACTTTTTCGCCCTTGAATTGCTCGGTAAACCAGGCCTCCCCGATGCGGCCGCCCAGGCCGGGGGTCTCCTGTTGTTCAAGGATTTCGAAGCCTAAAATGCGCTCGGCCGGGGGATCGGCGGCCAGAATGGCGGTGATGGGACCCCAGAGGCCGGGATTGGTGATTTTCACGGCCAGGTATGGGGTTCCGTCGATTTCGGCGCTGTAAGCCGACGCCGCGGAAATCGGCCGGGCGGGTAACTCTTTTACCTTGGACAGGTAAAGTTCCTCGATTTCGCTCTTGGCTGTCGAGGAATCGGCAAGTCCGAAGGCTGCCAGCACGGCGTAATGGGAGGCGTAATTCTGGTTGGCCTCGACCCGGGGCAGGGTGACCTGATTGGCCACCGAGAGCAAGAGGACAAAGGCCACGCAGACGATAAAGGTAAAGACCACCACGTAGCCCAGGGAATCTTTTTTGGGTTTCATTGCGTGTCTCCCGTCGCTTTGGCCGCTGGCTTTTTGGAATTGTCGAAGGCCATGTCGATGAGGATGGCGAAGGTGTTGCCGAAGAGAATAGCGAAGCTGGTGCCTTCGGGGAAGGCCGAGAATGTCCGGATGATCACGACGGTGGCGCCGATGAGGGCTCCGTACACGTAATGAGCCTTGGGTTTCTTGGGCGCGGAGACCGGGTCGGTGGCCATGAAGACGGTGACGAAGAGGAAGGACCCTGCCAGGAGGCTTTCCATGGGAAGGGCTTTGGGGACGCCGCCGAAGTAGAGGGCCGCGTTGAGAGCCGCGGCGGCGGCGGCCGAGGCGAGCATGATGCGCCAGCTGGCGGTTTTGGTGGCGATGAGGTAGATCGCCGCCGCGGCCACGAGAAGCACCATGCCTTCGCCCATCGCCCCGGAGCGAAGGCCGAAGAGCAAGGAGCTGAGCTCGACCTGCCGGCCGGCGCGCATGAGCCCCAGGGGCGTGGCCGACGCGACCACGTCCGCGGCAGTGGTCCCGAAGGCGCCGAAGCTCGTATACGATGCCGATAGTACCACAGCGAAGGAAATATACACGAAGGCTCTGCCGGTTATCGCGGGATTGAAGATGTTGCGGCCAAACCCTCCATAGACCCCTTTGCCCAGGCCTACCGCGAAAATTATGCCGACGCCGATAATCCACAAAGGTGTTTTGGGCGGAAAGGCGAGGGCGTAAAGAGCGCAGGTGACCAGGACCGCCTCGCTCACCTTGCCCGACTTTTTCCGCTCGAAGAGCCACTCGGTAGCGACTCCGCAGACGAAAACGACGGCCGCCACAAGCAGGAGCCTATAGCCATACATCCATAACCCGTACAAATAAAGGGGGATGAGGGAGTAGAGGACCCTTCTCATCATCGGCTGCTTGAGAAATGTGAGCACGGTGGAGTTCCTCCTGCCGAATAGAGTAGTATATAAACTCGAGTTTTGCAAAGCCGTAAAAGACTGCGACAGGAGGCATATACTGAAGCTTCACCTAAGCATCGCCCCGGGCCAAGGTCTGGAAACGCTGCGCCTGGGGCTCGTTCAAGCGAAGGGGTTGAAATGGGACTATTTTGGGCAAAATGCCGATGGGATCGGCGTGGACCGACGGACCGGAAACGCCGGACCCGGGGCGAGCAACCCCCATGCGGAGGCGCTCAAAGAAGCCAGGGCAAAGGGCGGGGCTTTAGTCTCCCCGGAGCGGAAGGCCGCCCTGCGATCCTTGCTGCGCTACGGCAGTTATAAGCCTGCGGGCAGGGCCAAGCCTTCCAGCGAGTACCTACTGCAAGCCTTGTTGGAGGAGGATTTCCCGCAGGTCAATTATTTCGTGGATTCCATAAACATCGTGAGCCTGGTTTCGGCCTACCCTATCAGCATAATCGATTTGGATAAGGCAGGGGAGGCTTTCCTGGTTCGTCGGGGTTTCGAGGGCGAACGCTATGTTTTCAATCAGGGCGGGCAAAGCATCGACCTGAAGGACCTGCTCTGCGTTTGCCGTAAAAGCGCAGAGGACTGGCTACCCACAGCCAATCCTGTGCGGGATTCCATGGCTACAAAACTCTTTCCCGGAGCTTCCCGGGCCCTGGCCTTTATCTACGCGCCCGGCGGGCCGGAGGGCCGCGATCTCGAGACAGCCTGCGAGCAATTGACGCGCTATCTCTCCAACGCCGCTGCCTCGGCCGAGTGGAGCATTCTGTAAATGAACGCGCCGGCCCGCCGGTATTGTCATCGGCCCCGGTAATCGCTACCATCTGCCCGATGGAACTACTGGATTCGAGCGACAAAAGCCTCAAGCTGGCGGGCCAGGCTATTGCGGCGGGCAAACTCGTGGTGATCCCCACCGAAACCGTCTACGGCCTCGGCGCGGACGCTTTCAACCCGGATGCCGTCGCCCGCGTATTCGAGGCGAAACGCCGTCCCAGCTTCGATCCGCTCATAGTTCATATCGCCAGGCTGGATCAGATCGATCGCCTGGTTTCGAAGTTTACGTCGAAAGCCAGGCTTTTGGCCGAAAATCTTTGGCCGGGCCCCCTCACCCTGGTATTGCCGAAGCGCTCCGAGGTCCCTGGTATTGTCACCTCCGGTTTGGATACCGTGGCGGTGCGCTTTCCCTCCCAAGTCCTGGCGCGAAAGATCATAGAGTATTCCGGTACCGTGGTGGCCGCGCCCAGCGCGAATCCTTTCGGCTATGTCTCACCCACCACGGCCCACCATGTGGCCCGAAGCTTGGGCGATAGGGTGGATTTCATCGTCGACGGCGGAGCCTGCGAAGTGGGCCTTGAGTCCAGCGTCCTGGATATGGCGGGACCGGCTCCTCGCCTCCTGCGTCCCGGTGGCATGCCCCTGGAACGTATCCAGGAACTTATCGGGGAAGTGCTGCTGCCCCAGGCCCCGGAGAAAGTCGTGACAAGCCCTGGACAGCTGCCGAGCCACTACGCTCCCCACGCGAAGCTCTACTTAATGGAAAGAAAAAAGCTCCATTCAGCGTTTGGCATGATAAAGAACCCTGATACAACGGCGTTCATTCTCTTTAACGCCGAAGCCAGGGACGAAATGACAGGCATCGAATCGTTCGGAAAGGTCGAAATCCTTTCGGATAAAGGCGATATGCGCGAGGCGGCTTCCCGGCTCTTCGCTTTGTTGAACGAATTGGATACCCAGGGTATAGAATCGATCTATGCCGAACGGGTTCCCGATCTGGGCCTGGGAAGGGCGATCAACGACAGGCTTTCCCGGGCCTCATACAAGGCGAAATTAAGGTTAGATTGACAAAGTCTCGTCCGCAGTCGAGAATGTGCCCCAATGTCCTCAGCCCGCCTCATGGCCACCGCGCTCCTCTTTTCATTCTGCATCACCATAACCTTTCTCTGCATACTGGCCTGGAGGAAACGCGCATCTTCGGGGGCTTCGGCGATCTGTCTCGCGCTGAGCGGACTTTGCGCGGCGATCTACAATTTCGGCTACGCGATGGAAATAAACGCCGTCTCCCAGGCTTCCCTTTTTTTCTGGGTTCGGTTCCAGCATATAGGAATTCAATTCATCGTACCGTTTTGGCTGCTTTTTTCCCTTTTTATCACGACTAAGAATCGAGACCTTCGGCCCTGGCTCATCGGGCTCGTTTTCTTGGTGCCGACCGCGGGCTTTTTCGCCTCCCAAACCTTGGGAGGGCTAAACCTGCTCCATCCCAACGCCCATATGGCCGCGGGGATCGCGCTATCGCCCTTTGCCTACGATCGTACCTGGCCTTTGTATACCATCACTCTGGTGCAGAGCGCCTATTTGGCGGTGAGCCTGGGGCTTTTCATCCGCGCGCTGATCCGAGGTATCCCCTTTCCGAGAAGCCAGGCGGCGATTTACGTAGTGGGCTCGATCGCCCCCTGGATATCCAGCCTCCTTTATAACTTCGGATTTTCACCCAACAACATAGACCTTTCCCCCTTCGCCCTGGGCTTGAGCATTTCCCTTTTCGTGGCGGGATTCCTCAAGATCGGCATTCTCGATATCAGCCCCCTGGCCAGGGATTTGATCTTCGAGGGAATGCAGGATGGCGTTATGGTCATGGATGTCCAGGGGCGCCTTGCCGACATGAACCGGGCGATGCGATCCGTGTTCCCCGGTATCGATATCAAAGAGCCCTTAGCCGAGGCGAGGATGTGGGATAAGGTGTCTCCGGAGTTGCTTCGTCTTTTTACCTGCCCTGATTCCGGGGAAATGGAGTATCAATCCGAACCGAAAGAGGGATCCCCCATATTCCACGTCACCGCCACTCCTTTGAAGAATAGGTCGGGCAAGGTTCTCGGCAAGCTCGTCAATTTCCACGATGTTTCCGATTTGAAGGAACTGCAGCGGAAGTTTGAGTTTTTAGCCTCCCACGATGTCCTTACCGGCTTGTATAATCGACGATATCTCAACGAGGTGCTGGCCAAGGAAATAGAAAAAGCCAATAGGGAACAGGGGGCCCTATCGCTGATCATGCTGGATTTGGATCATTTCAAACAGGTGAACGATCTCTACGGTCACGAGGCGGGCGACAAGGTCTTGGGAGCCGTAGGGGCGATTTGCGCCCATCAGGTGGGCAGGGCGGGCAGGCGTTACACCGTCGGACGTTTTGGCGGCGAGGAAATTCTGATGATCCTTCCCGGGGCCCCTCTCGTGGAAGCCTACGAAGTGGCGGAAAAAACCCGAAAATCCTTGGCGGGGCTCCGGCTTAGGCATGAGGGCTTCGATATTCGGATAACGGCAAGCTTCGGCGTGGCGGGATTAAAATCTGGCTGCGATAACCTCAAAGACCTGCTCATCGCCGCCGATCGGGCATTATATCGAGCTAAGGCATCGGGCAGAAACGCCACGGTGCTGCATTAAATATTTTATTGAGTATGGCCGCGCAGTGGAATAGTCTCGCCGGCCGATGATGGTTCGGCTGCGGGAATAACGGCGACCTGCCCCGGCGGGGTCCCGGTTGCCTTGGGCGCGAGGGGTTTCGCCTCCACCAGATAGTCAAGCATCGATAAGGCATCGATGCCATAGTGGATCTTTCCATAGGCGAGGCTGGCCTGAACTATGTTCTTGGCATATTGTCGCGGCTGGGTCAGGTGCAGGGTTTCCAGAAGAATGTCATCGGAGAGTTCCCCCGATTCCTTGTTCCAGATTGTCATTCTCCCCGGGCCGGCGTTGTAGGCGAACATGGCGCGCATGGGCTTTTTGCCGAAACGGTCGAGCATGTAGGAATAGTAGGTCATTCCAATGGTGAGGTTATCCTGCGGGTCGGTGAGGGAGTAGGAATTCATTTTTAGGCCACGGGCTGTTTCGGCGGCGGTGGCCGGCATAAGCTGGGCCAGGCCGACTGCGCCGGCGTAGGAGACAGCTTTCGGATCGAAGACACTTTCCGATCGAATAATCCCGTACGCCAAGGCCTCTGGAATGCCGGGGATAGTCGCCCCTTTCGCCACCATATCGTTCCAGGCCTTTGGGTACATCAGGCCATAGAGTTCGGGGTATCGCTGGCCCGCGCCCCGGTATATCGCGTCCCTGGCCAGGCGCAGCGCGGCGTTGTGCTGGCCTTCCGCGGAAAGCTCAAAAGCCAAGCTCGCGAGCAGGGAGCTGTCCAGGCTGCCCAGATAACGGAGCGCCACCGCCGATGCCATTTCGTCCAGTCCATAGTTGAGATAATTGCGGATGAGCGAAAGCGCGGTCTGAAACCCCGGGCCCGCGGCGGTCAGGGCTTCCGACGGATTGTATCCTGCCTGGAGAACCATCGCCGGCCGGGGGAACGCCGGACTCAGTTCTGTGTTTTGATTCTTATCGTATAAGGCGGGCATCGAAGCCAGAAAGGGAGGTTCCTGGCCGAGACGCCAGGCGGACATGGTCCTGTAATATTCCTCCGCATCCTTGTCGGCCAGGATCGATGCGTATTGCTGGCCGGCGATGGCCCGCGCTTCGTCCACGCCGGAGCCTGTGGCGGCCATGCCTTCCTCCAACAGTCTTCCGCTCAGGTACATCAACCTCGTCCGCATGGAAGCCGAGAGTCTGTCGTCCAGAAGAACAAAAAGCGAATACACGTCGCTCCAGGATTTTTCTCTCAAGAGCCTCCTGAGGAAATCATCGATAATATCGTCGAAACCGGACGCATTGCGCCATCGCCGGGAAATTTCCACCAGGGCGCCGAACTCCAGCGATCTGCCCGCGCCCAGCTCCTCGGCATCCCCCTGGGCTATCCTGCGCATGGTGATATCCAGCCAATACCACAAGGCCCCGTCGGCGTCGCCCGGGGATGGGGCGCTCTCCGTAAGACCGAGGAAGAGGATGGCCGCCTCCCGCTCCTGTTCGGCGATCTGCCAGAGCCTTGCCAGGTAGTAGGCCGCGACCCAGAGCTGTTCCCGCGCCCCCGAGGCTCTCAAGGAAAGCAGCACCGCCTCGGGTACGTCCACAGGGCTGGTGCCGGGCATCTTCGTCTCCTGGGGCGCGATGTCGAAGTAGTCGAGGAAAAAGGCGATTCCCTCGGTCCTCATCCCGGAGGACGCGAAGGCTCTTCCGGCTTCGGAAATCAAGAAACGTTTTGCGTCGGCTTGATGAAGGCGCCTGGCCGCGGCTAGGGCCTGCGCCGCCGCCTGCCCGTACTCCTTAGCCTGGAAATTGGCCCGCATGAGACAAAGCTCCCTGGTTTCAGGCTCCAGCGACCCGGCCGCCGCGGCCAGGCGTAGCAACTTCGCCCCCCAGCTGTCCAGCGTGGCGGCGTCGAGATACGCGAGGGCTGCGGGGACCCAATCCTGTTCGCCCAATCCCGCCCGGGCGGAAAACTCGTAAAAAGAAAGCTCGGCCGCCCTTGCCTTGGCGGTGGCAGGCAGGAGCCGCCTCATGGCGGCCACCGCTTCGAGCGCTTGGGGATAATCCGCCGACTCCAGGGCCCGGCTTATGAGAATTCGGTAAACTTCCCAGTCGGGCCCGAAATATTCGAGCCACTGTAAAGCCAAATTTTTGGTACCGTGGTAGCCCGTCCGAGACAGGGAGCGTTGCAGCAGGGTTTTCCCCGCTTCGATGGCGGCGGTTTTTTCTCCGAAATGAAAGGCCAGGGAATACATATGGTCCAACAGCGCCTGCTTTTCCTGGCTCGGCGCCCCACCCTGGTCGGCCTGCTCTAAGCGCTTGGCCTCGTAGTACCAGGACTCCGCGCCCATTCCTTCCCTGGCGGGGGGAAGGAAAAACTCCGTGAACAAGCCCTGTTCTGGTATCGAAGTCGGCACAGTCTCCGGTACAGCCGAGACTGTCGCCGCCGGGGCTGTTCCCGGGACAGCTTCGGGCGTCGTCGCGGGCGCTGCCTGCTCTTCGTGAAGTGATTCCTCCGGTCCGGTCGAAGGAATTTCCTGAATCGCCTGGGCGGCTAGATGGAAGGGCGGGACAACAAGAAAACCTAAGCAGAAAAGTCCCAGGATGGGTTTTCCCCAATGATAGCTGGATCGCTTTTTATGCACGGTCGCGTTATATGTCCGCATTTCGCTCTGGCCCCTGTATTCGCTTTACTTTACCGCCGCACGCGCCACTAAACTTAGCGCGTTTTGATCGTAGGGCCTGCCGTCCAAACCTCCAAAAATATCGATTTGGGTAAAACCTGCCTCGCGCAAGGCCGTCTTCATCTCGAGGGCGGAATATAGGCGCAAGACGAAGGATCTGTCCACCACCTTGTCGCCGTCCCGCAGTATCCAGCGATTACGAACCCCCTCCCAATCATCGACAACCTCGTACTCGGTCCTCACCTGCCAGCCTCCCCGCTCGAATTCCTCGGTGACGAGAAAATCCCTGGCCTCGACCTCCTTGCCCAGGGTTTCCAAAATGAACCAGCCTCCGGGGCTTAGGTTCCGGGCGCAGTTTTTCAACACAAGAAGGTCATCGCGGGGGTTTCCAAAGTATCCGAAACTGGCGAAGAGATTCAGACAGAGCTTAAAGCTCTTTGGCCGTAAAAAGTGTCGTACGTCCTGGTGAATAAACTCGGGCTGGATCGGGGCTCCCGCGGCTGTTTCCTTCGCCGCGTCCAAATAGGCCTGGGTAATGTCGACCCCCGTGACCGCGAATCCCCGCCGGGCGAATTCGCTGGTGTGCCTGCCCACTCCACAGCATATGTCGAGCACCGGCGCGCCCGGCCCGATGGGAGCGAGCTTTAGGATATTGTCAACCGAGGTTTTCACCTCCGCCCATCGGACTTCGTCGAACATCAGGGGAGCGTAGGTAATCCAAAAAGTTTCGTCTTCGAACCATTCCGACATCCCTAGAGCGCTCCATTTTCCACGACAAGTCCCATCACGTAGGAAACCAGATCCATAGCGAGTTCGCCGGAAAAATCGGCGACCATATCCCGCAGTTCCTCCCATTCGTCATGGTTTAAAGGACTTCCGTCGTAGTCTTTCAAGAAAATACCCGCCGTCGCGATCAACCAGGCCTTCGCCCGCTCCCCATCCTTCGAGAGTTTTTCCTCGAAGGCAAGCCCGATTTCATCCCGAAGAGCCAAGGGCAGAAAACCGAGGAAACGCTGGATATCGGTTTTGTACAAGAATGCCCTGGCCTGCGCCGGCGCCTTGCCGGCATCGTCCAAGGATCTTGAGAGATCGCTCAATGTCTTCTGGGATGGCTTCATCCTTCAATTATCGACAGCAAGGGGCCGGGCCTTGACCGACAAAGGCCTAAAGGCTGGCGCGTATAAAGCCGCGCATTCTCAGGGAGCGAGCGCTGTTCCGGCGCGATGCCCTTAAGGATGCCATTTTATTGCTGATCTTAGGTGCCTCCGTAATTCCGTCAAACGATTTTAAAGAATCGATCCACGTCGAGTTCAGACCAGGGCCGCGAGGATGACGAAATCATAGATAGCGTGGCCGAGGGCGAGGGCGTGGAGATTTTTCCCGCGCACTCTGAAGTAGGAGAAGAGCAGGGCGAGCAGGGTGGAGACGATCATGCCGAAAAAGCCCTGGGAGGCGTGGGAGAGACCGAAGATCAGGGCCGAAATGAGAAGGGCTGTCAGGGCGGAAAGCCCTGTCTTTTCCAGAAGCCGCGGGGCGAAGATTCTGAAAAATAGTTCCTCCGCATAACCGATCGTCAGACTTGAAAACGCCATGACAAGGTAAAGCGCGGGGCTTGCCCCAGGCATTGGCAGGCTGGCGAGGAGCGGATTGGATGCGCCGAGGACATAGGCAAGCCCCGCGATGCCGAGGGCGAGCACGCCGGCAGCCGTCGCCACTGTCAGGCCGTCCACGAAATCTTTCCCCTTGGGTAGCCTGACCGATTCGCGGGTTAGGCCTATTTTTTTCATTATAATAAAAACAATAATGATTCTTGCGCAGTTTTTGGCCGCGGCGAAGGCAAACCACGGGACGGAGAAGGCCGGTATGGGGGGCTGGGGCAGAAACAGGTCTGCCCAGACGAGGCCGTAGGCGGCGAAGAGTATTAAAAGAACCTTAAATTTTTCTGAAGGAAGAGTCTTTTTGCGTTCTGATGTTTGATCTTCGTTCGACCCGGGTGATTGTTCGTCCATCGGGTCGATTTTACCTTAAAGCGACGCCTCTGTCAGGACTATCGGATTCGAGCGCGCGAAAGGTCGGCGTTCGAAGGTTGAATCGCTGTTTCTCATTTCATGCGTTGATCTTTCGATGGATTTTTCATGGAAAGCTTTTTTCCGCGATTGTGCTGGGCGGGTGGCGTTCGGGCTCTCCAGAACGGCGCCGGTCGTTTGGGTTGCCCTGAGCGCGGCTTTTGGTTTTTATCCCGCCAGGGCGGCCCGGAGCCTGAATGTTTGCCGGATTTTCGAGTGGGCCTGTGGGGCTTCCATCTGCGCCTGCGTCTTAGGGGGCGTGTCGGTCAGCTTGCTCGGGCTGCCTGGGGGAATGCGGAACCGTGGTTGGGCTGCGAAAGGTGGCGGGCGCGGGCCGAGGCGCGGTCCCCGCTTCCGGAAACCGGAAGCGGGGACCGCGCTCGCCTTCGGCCTCGTGCTGGGAGCTTCGGCGGCCCTGGCCGAGACCGCCTACGCTCCTCCGAAGGAACTCTCCAGATTCGCCGCCAGTGCCTTCGCCGGCAGGCTGGAAAGCGACAGTCGCTTGAGCGTTTCGGGCAACACAATACTCCAGCTGAGACTCGATGGAATCGACGTCTCGACCCCCGCCTGGCGCGCGAGTCTTGAATGGCCTAAAAGCAAGGCGCAGGTCTTTCTTGTGGCCCAAGGAAAACGAAGCTTCTCAAAAGGTATGATGCTCGCCGCCACCGGCATATCCCCGGTCGACCTCGAGCAAGCCCTTTTTTACGCCCCTGCCAAAGCTTTGAATCCCGGCTCCTTTTCATCGTTTATTTTTTCTGTCCGCAGCATTGCGGTTAGGTTTTTCGCGGAGCGCCTGGAAAAGGTAACCGGCGGCGCTTTTCCCTTGGCGCAGGCGCTTTTGCTCGGCATCAGGGACGAATTGGATCCCTGGATCCCGCGGCTGTTCCGGGCGGCGGGCTGTGCCCATATCCTGGCTCTTTCGGGGCAGCATCTTTCCATACTTTGCTCGATTGCCGGCCTCTTCCTTGTCAGAGTTTTAAAGCGCCGCGATTTGGCCGCGGCGGCTGTGCCCGTCGTCGCCATCCTCTTTACCTGGATCGCCGGCGCCGGCCCCTCGCTCTTCCGGGCAGCCATAATGAGCGTGACCGCCGCCGCGGCCCGCCGCCTGGACCGGCCGCAGCAGGGCGTCAGCACCCTTGCGCTGGCGTTCTGCCTCGCCTTGGCCCTATCGCCTCCCGGCGCCCGAAGCCTTTCTTTTGTTCTTTCCTATGGGGCCATGCTGGGACTCTTTTTATTCTCGGCCCGCTGGGAAAATCTACTCTGGAGGATACCCTCCTTGGCGGCAAAGCCCCTGGCCGCCGCTCTCGCCACCCTCGGCTGTACCGCCTTTGTCAGTCTGCCCCGATTCGGCCACCTCGCCCTGGGCGGCCTCATCGCTTCCGCCTTGGCCGGTCCGCTGGTTCTGGCGTTCATGTGGCTTATTCTCGGCGCCGTTATCCTCGGGAGCTTTCTTCCCTTTTTGGATTCGATCTTCGCCGGGCTTCACGAATTTCTCCAAAAGGCCTTGCTGTTCGTCATGGAAATGGGAAGCCGCCTGCCCATCCTGGAGCCGAAAAAAGGGACGGGTACTTTCGCCCTCCTTCTCGTAATTGCCCTTTTCAACCTCTTTGTGTATGCTTATCCCTACGTCGAATACGCGCTGGGCGCGGTGCGGCAGGCCAGGAAAGGGCTCATCCCGACGCGCAGGGAACTCCATGACGATAGCCTATGACTCTCCGACTTTCATAAAACAGTTCCTCGAAGCCGAAGGGCTGGCGATGTCCAAGCGGTTCGGCCAGAATTTTCTCGTCGATCGCAACGCCCGGGAAAAACTCTATGCGGCCCTCGCGCTTCCCCCCTTGCGCGAACCAGGGACCAATGGTTTGAATCCCCCCTCGGTCTGGGAGATCGGACCAGGCATCGGTGCGTTGACCAGCCTCCTGCTCGAGCGGGGCAATCGGGTCTGTGCCTTCGAAATCGACTACGGATTTGCGCGGATACTGAACAGGCTCTTCGGGGACAACCCCCGCTTCAGCATTGTGGAAGGAGATTTTCTCAAAACCTGGCGAGCGGCTGCCCTGTCGCCGGCCGAAGCTTCCTCCGACGCCAAGACCTTTCCGCCCGCCGCGCGCTCCGATGACCCGCGCGCCACCGGAACCTTGCCGGACCTTGTTTTCGGCAACCTGCCCTATAATGCTGCGCTGGGCATTATCGCCGACCTGCTGGAAAACCTGCCCTCGCCGCCCCGCATGGTGTTTACGGTTCAAAAGGAAGCCGCCCGCCGCATCGTCGCCCTGCCCGGGAGCAAGGACTACTCGGCTTTCTCCGTGCTTTGCGCTTCGGTTTGCGAGGTAAAAATGCTCTACGACATAGGAGCTTCAGCCTTCTGGCCTCAACCCAGGGTGACGAGTTCCGTGGTGACGCTTCGGCCCAGACCGGATCCCATCGCCGCTGGGGACAGAAAGGGTTTTTCCCGTTTTGTGCGAAGCGCGTTTTCATCCCGCCGCAAAACACTTAGGAATAATCTATGCGCCCGGGATAAGGGCGCTGGTCCGAGGCTGGACAGCACCCTTGAACGGCTCGGTATCGATCCGGGAATACGGGCCGAAGCCCTCGATCCTCCAAGGCTATTCGAAGTCTACGCAGCGATCGGACCGTAGCGATCCCCGCTTGTCTCCCGGCACCCTGCTCATCTATGATCAGTCCATGCCCAGGGTACAAAAAAGTGTTATCGACGAGGATGAAATCGATACCGTATTGGAAAGCGACATTCGTTTTACCGGCACCATCGATACCCCGAAATCGCTCCTCATAAAAGGCAGGGTGTCGGGGACCCTCACCTGCGGCGACGAACTCTATCTAGCAGAAGATTCTCTGGTGGAAGCCGATATCAGGGCCGTACACCTTACAGTTCGGGGTTATTTCAAGGGAAGAGCCGTCGCCTCCGAAAGCATTCAGATTCTCGCAGGCTCCAGGGTGGACGCCGATCTCGAAGCTCCGGAAATCTACATTGAAGATCGGGAAAACTTTTTCGGCACCGCGACGGAGACGGAGCCGCCTGAGCATGAATAATCGCAACCCCGCCGGCCTAGCGGTCATTGCCGCGGTTCTTTTCCTCGCCCTTTCCCCTGTCCCGATCTCCGCCCAGACCGCCGGTGCTTATCCGCAAAGCGCCGCGTTTTTCGCGCAAAACTCGGGCGCCGGCGTTCCCGGCCAGGAACTGCTCAAGCTCCACGCGGCGGGAAAGTTCGAAGAGGTCAGAACGAAGGCGCTGGCCAGAATTCAGGATGTCAAGGACGACATCGACGCCTACGTGGGTCTGTCCTGGAGCCTCGTGGCGCTCCGGCGCTATCCCGAGGCGGAGACCTGGGCGCGGCGTGGGTATGCGCTCAAAGCCGATCCGCGGCTCGCCCAGGCAATAGGGGAGTCGTCCTATTATTTGGGCAAGAACGAAAACGCCCTGCGGATGCTCCAGGAATACATCGCCAGCTATCCCGAAGGTCTTAGAGCCGGTCTTTCGTATTATCTCTGCGGCGAACTCTATATTCGCCTGGCCAAGTATATGCACGCCGACATAGCTTTTTCCGCGGCGCTGCGGTACAACCCCTCCAATCCGGTGTGGTGGACCAGGATGGGCTGGGCCAGGGAAAGCGCCAAACGATACCTTCAAGCCCTATCGGCATATGAGCAGGCGCTCGCCCTCAACCCCAACCTGGCCGACGCGGTGGAAGGCCGAAGGCGCATTCAGGCCCGGATGCAGGGATGAGAATTCTCCGCGTAGCCTTTAAGACCTTGGGCTGCAAGCTCAACCAGCTGGAGACCGAATCCGTCGCCGAGGCTTTTGTGCAAGCGGGAGCGGCGCTCGTCCCGGCCGAGGAATCGGCGGACCTGTATGTGGTGAATACCTGTACGGTGACCAGCAAGGCTGAGCAGAAAGCCCGCCGGGTCATGCGCCAGGCCCTGACGCATGACCCGGCGGCTGTCGTCCTGGCCACAGGCTGCTACGCCCAGATGGACCCCCAGGGGCTGGCCCAGGTCGATCGGCGCATTATCGTGCTTCCCGGTGAAGAAAAAGCCTCGCTTCTCTCCCTCGCCGCCTGGCTTCAGGACAATTGGCAAGGCCACGGCCCCCTCTATGACGCGGTGAATGAATGGCGCGCCGGCGCTGCGGCGAAGGGGAAGGCAGGTCCAGGCGGCAACATCGGGGCCACGGCAGGAAGTGTCGTCGGCTCGGGCCTAAGCGTCGGCGCCAGGCCGGAACGGAGTGGAACCACAAGGCAAGGCGCCGTCGATCCCTTCGCCTACCACCCCTCGCTTTTCGCCTTTCACTCCCGCCCCTCCCTCAAAATCCAGGACGGCTGCGACAACCGCTGCTCCTATTGCAGGGTATGCCTTGCCAGGGGACCCTCGGTATCCCTTCCTTCGGCCCAGGTTTTGGAACGGGTCAGAAAGCTCGAAGACGAGGGGGTCGCCGAGGTCGTGCTGACCGGGGTGAACCTCTCTCAATACAAAGACGAATCGATCGGATTCGCCGGGCTTTTGAAGCTCCTCGCGGCCGGCACCCAGGCCATACGGTTCCGAATATCCAGCTATGAACCGGACCGGGTGGACGAGGCCTTCTTGGAGGCCTTCGCCTCTCCGAGGATCCAGCCCCACATCCACCTGGCGCTCCAATCGGGTTCCAGCAGCGTCTTGCGGCGCATGGCCCGCCCTTACGATGCCGAAAAGGCCCTTCGGGCCGTCATCGCCCTGCGAAAAGCCCGCATCGACCCCTTTATCGCCGCGGATATGATCCTCGGCTTCCCGGGCGAGAGCGATGGAGAGTTCGGGGAAACGCTTTCCTTCTGCCGGGCCGCGGACTTCGCCTGGATTCATGCCTTTCCGTTTTCCGCCCGGCCCGATACCCGGGCCTACGACATGCGCCCCAAAATCCCCGAGCGGATCGCCGGCGAACGGACAGCATTGCTCTCGGAACTCGCCGCATCGGGAAAGTCCCGATACGTCCAACGCTGGCTGGGTTCGGAACTCGATTGCGTGCTCGAAAAAGGCCGAAACGACGGTGTGCCATCGAGCCTGGAAAGCACAGGCTCCAACTACCTAAAGCTTCTCGTGCGAGGACTTCCGCCGGAGGCCCGGCCCGGCGCCTTAGTCCGCGCCCACCTTACTGCCCCCTGCGACCTGCCGGGCCTCGACGCCCTTGCCGAATATCGTTTTCTTTTGTCCGCGGAACGCCGATATAATTAACCTGAGACTTGATTTTTAGCCTATTGAGAGTAAACTATTAAGCAATAGCTTGTACCCCCAAGGAGGTATACATGAAGCACATGAAAAAGTTGGCGCTTTTCTGCTCCATTCTTCTGACCTTAGTTATGGGCTCCTGCGACGCCCTGTTTTCCAACAAATTTCAGGAACTAGGTCTCGGGCAGGTGGATTCCGCGGCCTTGGCGACCGCTAATTCCGAGACTCTCTTTGCCCAGTCCGGAATTAACAGCGGCACGATTTCCCAAAGTTTCATTGATGCGGCGCTCAAGGACGATACGACAAAAGCCGCGGTGGTCGCCGAGCTTTCCACGGCGGCCGGCGACACTGACCCCAAGGTGGCCCAAACCGCCCAGGCGCTGCTTATCGAAATCAAGCTGCAGGATACGGGGGCCAAACAGGTTGTCAACAATATGGGTGGTCTTCTCGATCTGTTTATGAGCGACGACACCTTGGATCCAAGCACGTCCGCAGGAATGAACGCCATAATCGACACCCTGGTTCCTCCTGATTTGAGCGATGGGGATCTGGCGAAAGTTTTGAACGATTTGAAAGACTTGGCGAATAACGAAGTAAAGGATTTCGGGACTAATCTTTCCACCAACGGCGGGCTGCAAAATGACAATATCGATACCGCCAGCATCGCCCAGACCGCGGTTTTAGCTACGGTCGTCGCTACGCTGACTCCGGTGGACCTCTCTGTCTCCATAGGCGAAGCCCTGGTCGCCGCCCTGAACAATACCGACGAGACGAAAAATTTCGACGACTTCGTCACCGTGCCGGTGGGCGGCCTTAATAGCCTGACGACCGATGCGGGCCTTACGGCGATCTTCAACGCCGCGGGCTTGAACGAGCTGATAACCAAGCTGAGCAGCTAGAGTCGTGAAGATCGCCGGCAGGATAGAGACAATTAGGAGGAATACATGAATAAAAAAGCGATAGTGCTTGTATTGATAGTCGCGCTGGGCGGAGCGGTCTTTGCGCAAACCCAGGTCAATAGCGTGTCTCCCAAAGACGCCAGCTCCATGGGCATGGGAGGCACTTTTAAGGTTTTCAGTACCGGATACGATACCTTCTTCGGCAATCCGGCGGGCTTCGGTTCCAAGAAAGGCGAACTTACCATCGCCGATTTGAACACCTGGGTGTATGTAAAGCCCACCCAGGAAAATATTAAGGCGGCGCAGAAGATCATCGGCGGGGATGATAGCGGGATGATCTCCACTATTGAAAAGCTCGTCGTCGAAAACGGTTTTGGAGCCGGAGCCTCCCTCGGCCTCGGATGGGCTGGCAAAGGCTTCGGCCTCGGCCTCACCATGGTCACCGATGAAATAGCCACCGGTTCGTCCCTCCTTGGGGCAAAGTTGGTAAGTCAGACTCAGGCTAACCTGACTGTCGGTCTGGCCGTTCCCTTCCAGCTCGGCCCTGTGGCTTTCAGCGTCGGCGCGGACGCCAGGGCATTCTATAAACTCAATTCCGATCCGGCTTCCGGATGGCCCTTCAACGCCATAGTGACGGATATTTTCGTCAATAACAAAGAGCCCATGGAAGCCATCGAAAACCTCGATGTCCTGGGCGGATACGGCTTCGCTCTCGATGCCGGCGCCACTATCGGCCTGGGGCCCTTCATGATCGGCGCCATGGTGAGAGACCTGGGCCTCGAAATGAACATGGAGCAGGCTAAGGTAAAGGATGTTCTCAACAGCGGCGAAATACCGATGGATGGCAGTATCGTTTACCAGTTGAAACCGATTATTACCACCGGCCTTGGTTTCAAACTCGATCTCGGCCTCATCGCCCCTTCCGTCTATGTCGAGGCTGACGATCCCTTGGCTCTGATCAACGAAGGCTTCGACTCGATATGGGGCAATCTGCATGCCGGAGCGGAACTGCGGCTGCTACGCTTCCTTGCTCTCCGCGCCGGGCTCAACCAGGGCTATCTCTCCCTGGGTGTCGGGCTGAACATCCTGTTCCTTAAAGTAGATGCCGCCGTCTTTACCGAGGAAGTCGGCGTCAACCCCGGCGATTTCGGCAGAACCGGCATCGCCCTGCAAGCGGCGATCCGCTTCTGATCCAGGTCGATTAGCTAATGTGACGCGCGGGCTGCCCGAAAAAATTTCGGGCAGCCCGTTTTCTTTCTAATCCGGGGCCGGCTTGGGACCGATACTAAAACGTGGCCCCCGGCGGGCGGGGAGGAAAGCCTTTGGTCTTTCCTCCCCGCCCGGGCGAAACAAAGTGTGGCGGGCACTCGGGCGCGATATAGTTCTTCTATCACAAGGAGACGATACCCCATGCGGCGGCTACTGGCGCTGTTACTCTTCATAACTATCCTCACAGCCTGCCTTGCCGCGCAAGATAACATTTCGAGCCTTTCGCCAAAGGACGCCCGCAGCATGGGCATGGGAGGCGGTTCAAAGGTTTTTTCCTCGGGCTATCAAAGCTTTTTCGGCAACCCCGCCGGCTACGCGGATAGCAGAAGCATCACGCTCGCGGATGTCGCCGCGTGGGGTTATGTCCGCCCCTCGCCCGCCGATTTCAGCGCCCTATCGGAAATAGCCCAGGGCGATATGACGCCCGCGGATGCTCGAGCAACCTTGGGTGACTTAATCGCCAAAAACGACCTTGGCGCGGGCGCGAGTCTCGGGTTCGGATGGACGGGAGAGGGCTTGGGACTCGGCCTGACCATGATTTCCGAAAGCTTAGCCACCGGCGACGATTACGGCACGGCTAAAGCCTCGATCAGGAACGAAGTCAGCGCCATTCTCGGTATCGCCTTCCCCGTCGCTTTGGGGCCTTTTACGCTGACCGTAGGCGCCGATGTCAGGACTTTTTACCGGCTCGACTCCACCGACGATTGGCTTTTCTCGACCCTCGCCGATGCTTTTCTCAATAAATCCGGTTTCAATGCCCAGATTTCGGAGCTCGATCTTCTGGGCGGCTCGGGCTTCGCCGTCGATGGCGGTCTCACCCTTCGAATAGGCGGGTTTTCCCTGGGGGTCCTGGTGCGGGACTACGGGCACAACCTCGCCGTGGGTGAAACGAGCATAAAAGGCATCGTCGAATCCTACTACCTCCCCTTTGACGGCGACACGGCCCTTACGCTGGCGCCCCGCTACTTTGTGGGTATGGGGTTCACATTCAACCATACTAAGTGGCTGCGATCGTCCATTTATGTTGAAACCGACGACCCCGCCGGCTATGCGCAAAAAGTCCAGGATGGGTTTTCCTCCTCTTTCGAGATGCTGTACGCTGGAATGGAGCTGAGCTTTACCCGAATTCTAGCCTTGCGGGCCGGGTTTAACAAAGGCTTGCTTTCCTTCGGAATGGGCTTGGATCTTGCCCTGATCGAGCTCGATTTCGCGATTTTCTCCGAACATCCCAATGACGAAAAGATCAGGACCGGCATCGCCCTCCAGGCCGCGATCCGCATCTAGTCCGCGATAAAAAGAGTTGAAAAAATCAACATTTTTCATTGACAGATAGGGCTTTCCGCATAGACTTCAACGAAGGTTGACTTGCTCAACGCGAAGCGGCCTTCGGACTACCTCCGTCAACCCTCGCCATCCGAAGACCTCTTCGCGCAATCATCGGAGAGATTCATAAGGAGGCGGTATGAAAAAAAGAGTGCTGGCGATCGCCGCGCTAGTTCTGTGTGCGGGAATCGCCGCGGCGCAATCCGAGGACGCCGAATTCGCGTTCTTCAAGCGAACCATCGCACCGGTAATGCGTTGGGGCGAGAACGGTATTATCACAGTTCCCAAAGCCACGACCCTCGGAAAAGCCAATTTTTTCTTGGGTATCATGGGACAGCCCGCGGGCACGCTCCAGGGGCTCGATCTTTACACAACATCGCTATCGCTCATGGCGGGCACATCGGATGATGTCGAACTCGGGTATACCCGAAGGCAGGTTGTCTGGGAAGACTTCATGCTCAGCAACCTCTCGATGGACAGCTTTCACCTGAAAGCGCGATTCCTCAATTTCGGCGACTATCTGCTGCCCCAGGCAGCCATAGGCGTCAATGCGGTTTCCTTAAGGGACAACAAATTCGAAAGCAGGAACGACATTCTATTCAACCCGTACCTGTCGGTAACCTCCACGATCCCGATATTTACTCCCAAGATCCTCTTTTCGGCCACCGCCGTCGCCGAAACCATCATGAACGAAAATGAACTGGGCACCTACATGTTCTCAGGCGGGGTTGACTTGAGCCTCTTCAACTTCCTCTACGCATTCGCCGAGCTTCAGGGCTTCAATCCAAAGGTGGACAGCAACGAGGTGCTCAATCTCGGCGCCAAGCTTAGGCTGGGCTTTGTAAGCCTGGGTGTTGCACTGTTCAACATAAGCCTAGACACGGCGGAAACTGACAACCTGATCGACCAGTACGCTTCATCGTTGGTGGATCTAAGCAATGCCAATTACATAGCTACCCTGGCATTCGATATTCGTCTGGGCAAAAAAGCCCAGACTCGCTAAAGGAGGGCCGACATGAATAAGAAAAGAACAGGCGCTCTCTTTATAGCGGTACTTTTGGTCTTGCTCTTGGGCTCCTGCGATATGATCAACGATTTTATCGCCAGCAGGACGAGAAATATCGCGCTTATCCAGATCTACAACTCCAACCACGAAAAGACGAACAAGCTCCAGCCGAACGACACATTGTACGTGGAGGTTCAGGGCTTGGCCGCCTCGAGCTATTATGAGGTGGAGGCCCGCGACCCCTCGAATAACGTCATCACTAAGATGACAGCCCAGTCCGACGAGAATGGCGTCATTGCGCCCACGCCGCTCTGGTACGATGTGGGTTTCAAGAAAGTAACCGATGGCTCAGGAAAGATTAAAGCGGTTCTCCCCACGAGCGCGGAACTCGGTCTTAAGGCTTTCAATATCCATGTGAAAGGTGTGGATACCGAAGATAAAGCACTATCGGATACTGACTTCCAACTGCCCTTCTTCGTGGTGTTCAAAACCGATCTTGCACGACCGCAGCCAATAGTCATGGCCGGCAAGAAGGTTAATATTAACTCAAATCCGGAATTTGTACTGGAGAACGCCTTCGATTCCGGGGAGGGGCTTTGGATAAAAGTCGCCAATCTGGAACCTGTGGTTGCCTCGGATGATCCGAATACCAAGAAGATGACTGTCTACATCGTTCCCTTCGACGCTGCGTATTATGAGAATGGCCACCTTATAGAATCCAATTATATTGCGAAACAGGAATTTACCATCACCGATCTTAAAAACGGGGTACAGTTCACAGCAACGTCGAAAGCTGGATTCCCGACGATAGGCGGCAAATCTTGGAATCCGATTCCCGCCGAGGCAGAAGGGAAATCCTATTCTGTCTTCTTGGACGTCGATAACAACGGTATCTATAATGTGCTGAAGGATGGAACCAATGATTTCTATCTCGACGGCATAGACGGCAATGGGGTTGCTGGATTCATTGTTAAAAAAACTGATCCCGATCCTGCTGTTGCATATGTCCCCGGGAATATTGCTTCAGGTGGCGTTACTTGGGGTCATTTCTGGTTCGAGAATTGGCCTGATCACGATTATAGAGACCAATTCTACGCTGATGGCTGGGATACCAAATACGGCTACGACTGGCAATTCGGCGGTTATGGAATAAAGGCATTATGGAATCCCTATGTGGACAAGGATTTGGATCACGATCCCAATACAAACAATACGCTCTATTATGGTCGTTATGTTTATCTTTACATTGTCAAGACAGATGAACTCGACCTAACTGGAGTAAACGATCTTAAGGCCGCTCCTAACACGCAAAGGCTCTACATGCCTGTCCAGTACGCTTGTAACAATGGGGCCAACCTGCAGACGATCTGGCGTGCCCCTATGACCGTGGGTAAATATGCGGTCGTCGTCGATATCGATATGAACGGAAAGGTATCGAAAGGCGATTTGGTGGATAACGTCACTAAAGCCGGGGCTGTCGCCGCCGACGGGAAAACCGGTTTCGAAGTGGTCAATCGTTAAACTAAGGGAAAAAAGCGTGTAGGCCGCCCGCGCGTGGCGCGGGCGGCCTTTTTGCTCCGGCGATATAACGCTTCCGAACTTCCGACCTCGCCGACGCGCTCCCCGATTGACAGTTCAGCCCAATTCTAGGTACTGTAAGTCTCCCCGGGCCGCTAGCTCAGTAGGTAGAGCAACGCCCTTTTAAGGCGTGGGTCACGTGTTCGAATCACGTGCGGCTCATAGTAAGATGTTTTAAGGTAATGACTTAAAACGGCCACCGGAAAACCGGCGTCGTTCCAAACTCAAAAGACAGATGGGACTGTCAGATAGACCCATTTGAGGAGGTGGAATGCGTCGGTTTTCTCTTTATTTACGCAATGGTGTTTATTATGCCCAATTGTACAATCCCAAGTCGGGAACGTACATGTATGGGCGTTCAACAGGAAAAGCAAACCGCGATGAAGCCGCAGGTATTGCTACCGATTGGCTTAAAAACGGGATTCCTGTACCGAAGACCAAGCAAAAACGATCAATAGAGACTCGCATGACGCTTGATGCGGTTCATACGGGTTTACAGAACCTTTCGATGTCACCTGATGATGTGCAAAAGATCGTCGATATCTTAAAAAGCAGAAACCTGCTCGATAACGCCATCGTGACTTCTGCGGCAAGTTCCCAAGGTTTAATCGAATACCTCACAGCATTCTGGGACTATGACACTTCACCCTATATTAAGGAAAAACTCCTCCACGGGCAGAAGATTGGCAGGATGAGAGCTGTGGACTCCTCAAGGGCTGTAAAGTACTGGAAGATGTACTTCGGTGACGAAAAGAGGATAGGGGAGGTCACTCGCTCCAATCTGCGTGACTTCTCCCTCTGGCTGGCTGAATACAAGATCGTTTCAAAGAAGAAGCCCTCGAAGAAAACTACAGTTAAACCCGAGCCGGGTTCCTTCTTCTCCAAGAAGCCAGAGAAAGAGAAGGTTCTATCGGCAGGCAGTATCAACAAGATTATGGTTGCCGGAACCCTACCGCTGAAATGGGCGGCATATCACAACGAGATTCCGCTAGACCCAGGGAAGGGGCTCATGAAGTTCTCTGGTACGCCACGGACGAGGGGAATCCTCACCGACAAGGAGGCCTTGAGCCTTTTCACGGTCGAATGGAAAGAGGAACGAGCTAAGATTGCCTCACTCTTGAGCATGAGTACCGGGCTCAGGGCAGGAGAAGTACTTGCCTTGAAGCTGTGCGACATCGGAAAAGATCGATTGTATATCAATCATTCCTGGTCATGGTCCGATGGCCTCAAATGTACTAAGACCGGAAAGGTGAGAGTAGTCCCGCTTCTGAAATCTCTCCGCGAGGAGCTTATCAAGCTGGGTGAATCAAATCCCCACGGGAAGGATGGTTTCATTTTCTATGGCTTGGAACCTGACAAGCCGATGGATACTCACTTTCTGCTGGATGGATTAAAAGATGCCCTCACGAAGATAGGAATCAGCGGAGAAGAGCGAGCGAAACGGAACATAGTATTCCACTCATGGCGGCACTACTTCGCGACGAAGATGAGGAGCAAGCTCGACCCTAGCTTCGTGAAGCGTGCGACGGGGCATTCCACCGATGCCATGCTTGAACACTATACCGAGCATGAGCGTGAAGAGGATATCGATACCTTGCTGAACGCCGCCGCCGACATTTTCGGGAATATCATTCCATTCGAGCGAAAAACCGCATAGCTTCCCCAGCCTGGGACGATGGCAAAGATATTTTCAAAAGTATCTTTCCATCGTCCGTTAGATTCTATAGTATTCCCTTCGTCCTTCCAGTGATCGCTAGCGGTCATACCAGCCGGGACTTTGGCGTTTGCCCAAGCTCCGGTTGAAGTGCTAAGAAGCCTATTCAAGGCTTAGGCAAAGGAAGCAATGACGATGAAAAAGCCTCACGATACCACCGTTGTGGAGAATATTCATAAGCAGATCGACAATCTGTTGGCGTGGGCTCCCGACTTCGGAGCCGTTGAAATAAAAATCTCCTTCCATGAAGGGCAGATCGCAAAAACGGAAGAAAGGAGAATGGTCACGGTGTTAAGAAATGCAGTATAAATGTACGACTCTAATATATTGGTACTAATGTCGTCAGTATAATTCTGGGAATTGTATTTCTGTTGACAATTCTCTAATTGAGCCTATAATTAGCTCAGGTAAGCTTTTAAGGGAGGTGTAATATGGAAATTAGTAAGCTTACTCAAATTGTAAACTATTTCTTGGGCAAATATGATGGAAAAGTAAACTATACAAAACTAATTAAAGAGCTGTACCTCGCGGACAAAGAATGTATTCGCCGGTTTGACTATCCAATTACCGATAACACTTATGTTTGCATGAAATTGGGACCTGTTCTTGAAGAGCTGTATAGGCTTATCCGTAGGGAATATCCAGTTGCTACTGTTCAAGCTCAATGGGATTCTCTATTCTATAAAAGTTCGTTTGATCTGCTAAAGCTAGTAGAAAACAACTTACCTCTCGATCAGCTTTCAGAGAATGAAATCACAATTCTTGATGAAATCGATAATAAATACCATGACTATACGTATGAGCAACTGGTTGATGAAGTTCATAATCCTGCTCTCTGTCCAGAGACAATCAAGACTGACTCTAGTGTAAAAATCCCGATGCGTGAAATCCTTAAAAGTGTGGGTTTCTCAGAAGAATCGGCAAAAGTATGGCAGAGAGAAAGACTGTTCCAAGATTCTCTCTCTGAGGCGTTGGCTTAGGGAGTAAAACTTGGAGATTAGGGAAGTATACCATATCTCTGATGAAAGATTTCAAAATAATGGGCATTACTATTTTATTTTCTCATATGAATCTGCCGAAGGGACTTTTCTAGCGGCAAATTGTACCCACTTACATGAAGGCATGTCAGAAGATGGGAAGTGCATTATAGACCCAAAAGAATATTTAGGAGTACCTGACAAATCTTATATTGCCTTTAAGTATACCCGGTTGCTTAATGATAAAAAAATAGAAGAATTAATTGAGGATGGCTACATAATAAAAAAACAACCCGTTGATGCAAGCGAAAAACTAATAAGAAAAATACAGCAGGGATTCCACATATCCAAAGATGTTCCTGGAGTGCTTAGACCCTATGGTTATTTTTGTAGAGGGATACTACCACCTGGTTCTAGTAAACCTAAATAAGCTTTTCCTCTCTCTGAGTGATCGTGCTATCAGTGAATCATTGCGTAAATTACACCAGTAAACGTTCCTAAAATTCCAGCGATCGATATCATCTTCCATATTTTTAATTCAATTACTGCTGTCCTTGTTCCCCATATAGCCTTCGTCAAATTCCTGTCTAAGCTGGTTAAATACTCCTCGAAGGACCCGAACCGCAGCGAGAGCGCGTTCATGCTCTCCTGCAATTCTTGAGATTTCTGGTAGAGTTTGGGCAAGCTTTTCGATAAGCTCTCCACTGGCTCGCCTTGCGCTATTAAGCTCTCTTCGATAATCGTCAGCGATTCGTCGGCTATCTGCCAGAGCGTCGAGGGTGGTTGCGAAAGCGGCTTGCTGATGCTTAAGCGTTGATCGATAGAAACCGACGGTCGCGCCTCCCCCCAGCAGGAAACCCACGAGGCAAGCAAGAGCATAACTACGGATACTACCTTTCGACACATCCCGACCCCTCATCAAGTTCAGGGCGATAGAACCGCCCCTTCACTGCATTGTCAGCCACATTCCCGCCGATATAGCCCACGGTGGCAAAGCTGATGGCGTATACGATCGGACCTCCAACTACTTCCAGAACAGCCGGGGCGACCGCGAGCGTTACTAGGTAGAGCCCTGTGAGGACAACGATACCAGTTCTCCACGACTCCGACTTCTTAACCGACTTCATGCCGCCCTCTCCTCGAAGTGAGGGCAATCCTTTCTCCCCTTCCAGCGTGAACCCGGCTCGATACCATGCTTTACCGCGATCTCAGCCATGATCTCCCAACCCGGCCAGGAGGGGGGAGCCCACCAGTAATTCTTCCCATCCACGGAGGGAGCGACATCGAGGGCGAACCCTTCCAGATGCCTACTTTTCAGTGTCCAGGTGTTCGGGGTGAGGGCTTCCTTCTCGCCTATGGCGTAGAGTCCTGCGCGGCGGTACATGGCTTTTACAAAATCAACGGCCATGATGCGGTACTCGGTCGCGGCGTACTTCGCCATGAGCCGGGAAGCATAGGCGAGCTGTACATCGATGTCCCGCAAGGTTTCAACGATGAGGAAACAGGCTACACCCAGATCCTTTAACCTGGGATCGGTATTGAGGGCATCGAGGAAGAGAACCGCCTTCAAACGAAAAGGCTCTTTTAGATCGGCAAGCGATCGGCTCATGCACATTCCCGGTCGAGCTTTTTTTCAATCTTCCCTAAGCCTTCCAGGACGTACTTCATGTCCCGCTTTATCTCGGCCAAGTCGATATTGTTCTGGTTGAACCTTTCTTCGAGGATGTTCACCCGCTTCTTTAGATCGATGATATCCTCATGTACCTGGGCGTTGACTTGTTCTTTTCTTCCGTCATTCACAGCGGCTGTCCTTTTATCGATTCTGAATCTATCGATGACGATGAGCGTCCCGAGGAGGGAAGCGACGGCAAGTATTGTCGAGAGGTTTAGGCTCATGCGGATTCCTATATGTCGTCCCTGACGTTATTCAAGCGCGGATCGGCCTTGAGCGCGTTGTAGAGAATGGGGTAGAGGGATTCCACCGTCATTGCCGAGGCGTTCGCTTCCGTCATCTTGATCGTGTAGATATCCCGGAAGATGGGGAACGGTTCGTCAGGGGCTTGAGGGGGGATCATCTCATCTCGGTTCACCATGTACCCCATCGTGATCTGGGCATCATTCGTGATGCTCATCCCGGTGGTCTGGTACACCGTATCGACGTACCGCGCCATCTCGTACTCTGGATTCCGCAATAGTTGGCCGGACTCCTTATTGAGGTAGCCTGATACGGCGATTTTAATCACACCGTATTTCGGATAGACGTTTACCTGGTTGATCCGCAGGTACACATTGTTCATCGCTACTTTCGTCGAGGTGAACGCCCCGTTTATATCCGCAAATAGTCCCATATAGTTCTCCTTTTAGATTGCCAGTATTCCGCATGTGGTATTGAGTAAAGTCCCGTGATTGAGCTGCAAGGTTGGAAAGCCGGAAGTGAAATTCCAAGCCGCGAGGTGATAGAGCAGTTTCCCTCTCGTGGTACCGGGTGAAGTGGATTCTACGTAGTAAGCCGAGTGAGTAAGCATCGCGGAATAATCAAGGTAAGTTTTACCGTCTCCACCATACGCTTCCCACCGAACGCGCCACCTTACATAGCCTGCATGGCTTGTGGAGCATGCTATCGACCGCGCGGCGGTGCCATTGACCGCTTCCCAGGACACGCTATTACTATTCGACCACCCGCCGTTATCCACAATCGCATAGTCGATATACATGTAGAGGTTGTTGTCAGTAAAAAGGGTGTCGTAGATTTGTCCTTGAGCTTTGCATTGATGCCCATTCAAATAGCGGCTTACCGTTCCCGTGAGAGTAATGCGGGAGGAGTTGTAATAGTGCCACCCGCTTACCATTGCGAAGCCGGAGTTGGTCACGAGAATTTCATCCGACATCAGCGCACAACCTTCACTACGGCTCGTCCGTTTACGCCGACACTATTCCATTGACCGCATCGGGGCTTTTCAATAAAGAGTGCCAGGACTCGTTCCCACGGCATAGCCCGTGTGAGGAGGCCATTTTTCGCCACAGTGAGCCTCGTACCCGGCGCATAGGCTTTTACAACGTGGGCGAGAACATAGCCTGCGACTGCGATTGGAGCGCCGTGTTCCACGACGCCTGCGCGAAATGAATAGGTGTCCGATACGATGCCGAGGGCGGTACGGTCATTTCTTTTTCTGGCAAGGGCGATTCCCCCATCCTTAATACAGGCTACATACCCTGGTTCTATCTTTTCCGTGGGAAGATCGAGGGCATCGGCAAAGTCATTGCCGACAGCGCCGTAACATGCGCCGAAATAGCCATATCGGTATTTGTTCGAGGACAGTCCGATATCGTAGGTATTGTTCGCCTGCGGATAGAGGTTCGTCGTATCCGCGCCTGCACCTGCGGCGGCGAGCGTCATATTTATTGACGTAAGATAATTGCCGTAGCCTGAATTGCTGTAGTTGAACGTTCTGCTTGAGTCAGAATAAATCACGATTTCGGAGGCGGTTTTCGAGATTTTCGTTATTGAAAAAGTGCCGTCCCACGGATGAACGAGCGTACTACCTGCGGCAAGAAGGGTAAGTCCAGTTGGAACCGCTGAAAATTGCGCGAAGACTGCGGCGTTGTCATAGACTGTCTTCGGAGGGGCGAACGTCTTTGCCGTTCCATCGTTGAAAGAAAACGATCCGCCATACTCATAGATATGCATTGGGCGAATTGTCTTAACGCCAGGAGGCAATGGAGGCGAATACAGCAGTGAGAGGGTAGTCGCATCCTGATTGGTTATAAGGAGGCGGTAGTTGCCGCCAGCATCCATGCCTAATAGCACTGAAGCCACTGCTTTTCCATTGAAAGTGCCTGTTGCGGCATAGGTGGTCCCGGCTGTGGGCATCGAGGAATCATTGTTTTCCAGAATCCATGCGATATAGGTGGGAGAAAAGGCAATCGTCGTTCCAACGGCGGCTTGATGGGTTCTAAACTGCTCCGAATACAGTTCTCCGAAAAAGGTTCCGTTGAAGCCTGAAATATCGCCTTTGAGTGTCAGCCCTGTGTTTGGATCAAAGGCGAAGACAATTACCCCCGCCGAATTTCGCAGGATTATCCTGCCGTCATTCAATACAATGGAGGATACAGGGCTTCCGTCGCTCACGGTTGCCAGAGAATAAAGAGCCTTTGCCGAAAGAGAATCAAAGAAGGCCTGGCTTCCTAGAAGCGCTTCGATATAGGCGATTCCATCCGGTGCTATCGCGCCGCCTTTTAAGAGACGCAAGATATCCTCTACCCCTGCCGACCTATGCCATGAGGTTATGGTTGATGTTTCCCAGGCTGTGCCAGACCATCGGTAGTAGGTACGGGAGGGCGTATCCGCATTGTTGTACATCCAATCGCCTGTATTCGGTGTGCGGTTCCCATCCGTTGTCACCACGCCACTAGTCGAGACAAGGAAGTGAGAGAATGCTGCCGTCGCCACATTAGAAAGCTGCCCTATGCCGAGATACTTGGGAGCGTAATAAGGCGTGAGCGATACCGAAGCGATGAGGACAGGCGGGTTCCAGGTTCCTGCGTCGTTGCGCGCTACTGCCTGCTTTGTGGAAATCCAGATGGAGGCAGAGGTAAGTGTTTCGTGCCAGCCGTTATCGGTTCCATTGCCCGTCGGTGTTGCTGGCTGAGTAATTGGAGGATTGTCGTGGTATGCGTACCATGCGCTCGAACCGGGCGCACCCGGGCTTCCTGGGTTCCCAGGACTTCCCGGAGCGCCCTGCCGGACCTTCCCGACATGGAAGCGCTTAACAAGATCGGCGTACCCTGTTTTCTTGGCTGTGAAATCGACATAGCCGGACTCGGCGCTCATTGAAGACACGGTATAGGTCTTCCCCGACAAGGACCCCGAAAGCCCCGAAGCCGCACAAGTGACAGACCATGCGCTTGAGTCATCGACCCCGGACAAGAGGATGCTTATTGTAGAGACTGCCCCTGCGTAGCTTGTAACTACACCGGAGGCATCAGCGGGGAGGGTACACCTATCTAGGGAAAGAGAGGCTATCGGAGAATCATTGGAATCGTATAACGTCTCTTTCCCACGCGCGACTATGCCCATCGAACGCCCTTAGTAATTCGGGTTGTTCGCGTCCACATAGACGACGCCCATACCGTCGATGTCATCCCCGGTGACAGCGCATGCGGCGGTTCCCGTCGTACTCTTCTCCCCAGCGGTCGCCCCGGTTCCCGTGTACATCCAGAGCTTTCCCCCCACGTACTGCGAGGCGGTGGGATAGCTCGTCGAGAATCCGTTGACCGCCGCCCTGATAACGACGGAAGTCGTCGTGGACCCGGAACCTACCTCAAATGACTCGATGGAGAGTCCATCGGCGCTGATGACGCGAATGACATCCCCCGCGATGGGAGCCGACGCGAGGGCGGAAATAGTGAATGCGGCGGCTGAGCCCGTTGTATGCGCGGAAATAGCCTTCGCCGCCGAGGTTTTCGCAGTATCGATGAAGCCGGATTTCTTACCGTTCTTGTCATACAGCCGCCACTGGTAGGTGTAGGCTGAGGTGTCGGCCACCTTCGTACCACCGTACCATACTTCGGGAACAAGGTTTTTCGTCCCGGTTCCGTTCTGGAAGACATTGCCGTTTGAGGCGTTTATCTTTACATCGTAGGGGTCGGATACATCGTAGACCTGGAAATAGGCGGTATAGATATTCCCATCGTTGTCCTTTGCCTGGACCATATAGAGGCCGATATCGGTGACAGCATCTTCGCGGATCACAATGGATTTAACATCTGCCCAGGTGCCGTCGGCGGGAATCGATGCGGCTCCTCCTGCCGTTGTCTTGAAGCTGTATTTGGAAGCGATGACATCGGCATGGTTTGAGTCGAGCTGATTTCCTGCGGCGAAAGGAGTCACGAACCATTTATAGGTCACATTCGTATTGTCCACGCCAGCGGATCGCATGAGGTCGGCAGTGACAGTCGCATTGTTCTTTGGGCCTGCGGCTGCGTTTTCGATGACGAGCTGGCCGTTGACCTGGATGAACACCGCATTCGATCCTGATTTCACGCAAGAGAGGGAGACGGTGGCGTTCACGTGGGTGACGAGTCCCGTGACAGGATCGGTGTAGTCGCCTTCGAAGTACACCTGGTAGATGGGGCTCGCAGGATCAATATTCGTCGCCTTGTTGATCGTCGAGACATTCGTGCCTAGGTCGGAAGCGCCGAGCGTGGTCCCCCATTTCCTATTGGCGAGGCTCCCTGCGACATTCACGCCATTGACGTAGACATAGGCGGTGAGGACATTGGCCGTCGATGCGTAGTCAGGGGCGTAGGAGGTCGAAGACTCGTCCTTGGTATAGACTTGGGTAAGGCCTTTCGATGCCGAGAGAAACGCCGTGACCGGGGCCGCGTCGTTGTGGTCGTATAAGGTAAACTGGCTCGTTGAAACAACACCCACGATGTACTCCTTACTCTAGTATTTCGAGCGTATAGGTTGCCCGGGCATAAATGCTGTCGGTTGTGATTTCCACCATCCTGTAGCCAGAGGTGTGGTTGTAATTCCACGTGCCGTCATCGAACGGGGGATTCTGGGGGATCACCGATTTTCGTGTCCATCTAAATGCGGAATCAGGCAAGGTGTCGGTGACTTCCTGCCCATTCCGAAAGACGCGCGCTGAGAGGACCGTCGATACCGATTGCCCTGGACGGAACTTGTCGCCGTTCGTGGATTGGATATCGGAGACGATGTTGGGTTTGATGTACCAAAGCCAATCCGTTTCAAGCCCTTCGCCTAGACCTCGGGCGACCGTGGCGCGGAAAATCGATCCATCGGACACCCAGAAATCATCGACGGCATACGGGCCTTGAGGGCGCTCACCATAGAAGAAATGGCTTATCGTTTCCGAAGTGGGGTAGGCGGTCCCATTCTCCTCGAATATCTTTCCCCTAACCTTCAGGCTCGATTCGCTCTCATCCCATTGGGCTCCTGCAAAGCCAGCATCATAGCGGCCAATAATGATATCCCCTTCGTGCTGTCCGTCCACGAGGACTTTTAGGACATCCTTGTACGAGGAGGTAAGAGCATCCCATCGCCGGACCCTAAGCGCGTGTTCCCCGTCAGGGAATATCTCAAGCTTCGATCGCTCTCCTTCGGCGGTCGCATAACGGCCTGCGGTCGCGTTCAATTTCTGCGCAGGATTGTAGCCGTCCTCGAAGGTCGTTGAGGCTCCGATGTAGATGGGGTCCCTTGCGACCACGCGCATGAGAAGCCCGGCATCATTGGTTTGTAAGCCTCCTATGTAGCGTGAACCTGTCACCGGATTTCTATCGTAGTACTGTCCCGGTTCAAGGACAGGGGCAACGCGCTCCACGGTGATCTTCCCCGCGATACTCAAATAGACGAAATAGCTTGCGGAAGGCTTTCGGGGAACAATCCAGAAGTCGCTTGAGAGGACCAGTTCCTTCGTCACCGTCACGAGCGAGCCGCGAATGGAAGCCACGCCGGATGAGAGGTAGGGAGTATTGTTGCGGATGGAGAGTTCAAGGCCAAAGATATAGCCAGGGGGAAGCCCTGTTACGGCTGATTCCTGCCGCTTTTGGGCTTCCAAGGCTTTTATCCTTTCGACATCCGATACCGTCCTCACAGAATCCTTAATCTCCTATACGTCTTTTCCATCTGTTTTCGATTCTTCAAGGACCTGGATGTGTACCCGGAAGACTTCTTCTCGGCTTTGCTTTTCTCATCGAGTGCGCCGTAATAAATGCCTTGCGCCCGCCTGTAGCGTTCCTCGTTCTCATCGACGCTAGTTCCACGGATGCCCGCATAAAAAGAGAGCGCGTTCCACAAAGCCCTTGTTTTATCAGCCTTTGTGTCACGTGCCGCGACTTCTGAGATCAATACTTCAGTATCGAGCGATAATACTTTTGTAGCACTAATGGGACCGGAAAGCAAGCGGTCTATGGTTCTGATTTGCGGGGCCAACGCCCGGATCGTCTCTAGGACATCGGAATCCACCATGAGTCTGCCGTTCTCTCCGCGCTCGGTGGCCGTCTCCCCGAAGAGCCGCAACACCGAATCCGTGACGGCAAGCGCCATGTCTTCGGCGGTGCCGGAGGTCTCCTTTTTCCTCCTGTCGCGGTCATCCTTGTTCACGTAATCGTAGAGGGATAATCCCGCTTTCAAAAAAGGATGCGCTGAATCGATCATTGTATTCATGAAGGCATCGAAGCTGTTGCCGAGGGTTTCCTTCAACGTGGACCCTGAACGGAAAGGGAGCTTATTGAGATCGTTCATGGGAAGCTGGGGGTACATGAAGATTATGTTGTCATCATCATCGCGTCCCACGGGGACAGCTCCTTCCTCCCGCATGTAGCCGGGCATCTTCGCCATATCGATCGACGTATCCTTGAAGCTTCGTATGAGCTTTTGCGGAAGCGCCATTGAAGGCCAATTTTCTACGGCGACGATCTGGCCCACCTGATTCGAGATATTACGACGGAGCCAGGTGTAGAAGGGGAACACCTTCTTCATTGTGTCCTTCTCGAAGGCCGTCAAATCCTCATAGTCGATGAACCATTTCTTTGACTCGTTCTTGGCGTATTCGAGCATCGTAGGGGTGATTTCGCCCCCCTTGTTCACCATCTTCTTTGCGCCAATGAGGAATGAATCCATCTTCGCAAAACTCTCGATGTGCGAGCCCACATCCCGGGACACCTTGCCGACGGTATCAAGGGCTCCCTTCTTTCCCGTACCAAGGAGATCCACGACCGCCTCTTTCGTATCCCGACCTCCGAAGGTCATGGAGATAATGCCTTTTTTACGCGCGTATTCGGTAAGCTCGCCCAACGTGTGGCTTCCATAGGTTTTCCCTAGCGCCTGGCGAACGACGGCTTCCGAAAGCCCCAACTGTTCTGCCGCCTTCTTTACTCCGTTCAAGCTTGATAGGGTTGCTATAGCCGCATCCTTCGCGGTATCGCCATCGATGGCATCAAGGCCATGCTGCTGGAAAAGCGTTACCATGTTCGAATAGAAGTTGCGAAGGTGGAATCCCGGATTCGAGGTGACGGTGGTCTTCCAGAGATGGGTGAAGCCCGAAAAGACATTTTGCAATGCCTGGATGTCCGGGTCATTCGAGGAAAACTTGATCGTCCTATCGATGATAGATGCTACGCCCTCATCGAAAAGGTATCCGTCAAAATAGGGATCATCGACGCTCTCCAAGCCCATAAGGCCAGCGTACTCATCGGAGGCCATGTTTCCCTGCATTGCGCGGCCTTCCTTCCGAGCCGCCTTTAGGCTTTCAGCTGACTCATCCGTATAGGCGATGAACCCTTCTCCCTTTGTGTGATCGAGTGAAAAGGGGTCCACATGCTGGCTCGGAACCGTGATTTCATCGACTCTCATTCCGAAAGGCTTGAAGCTTTCAATCATGTCCACGCGCTTTGAAAGCTTGTAATGCTGGATTGCGCGGCTTGCTAGAATCTCATCGAGGTTGAGATTCGTATTCGTCACATTGTCTTGGAAGAGCTGGGCAATTTGGTCATCGGGCATGTCCACGATATCGCGCAACGCGGTGGCTTGTTCTGAGATTGAGCGATACAGGCCTTTCTTCTTCGTCTTCGTGAAGGCTTGCGCTTGCGTACCTATCTTCTTTCCAGGACCCACCGGGGCGGGTTTCCCGCCTTGCGAAATGAAGGTGAGGTAGTCAGGAAGCTCCTGTATTTCATTCGAGTAGCCGAGCGCGGCCCAGACATCTTCGGATTCTTTCAAGGACTTAAAAACGCCTGATACTTCCTCATCAATGCGGGAGAGGGCTTCCAGGGATTCATCTGACACATCGATGGCCTGTCCCGTTGTCGCCTTCACCTTTTCGGCGGTCGCCCTGATGAAGGTCTTGAAATCCATGCCCGAATACTTTTCCTTCTGCCCGATGCGCTCCTTCAAGCTCTTTAGGAACACATACTCAAGCTTGTCCTCATCGGAGAATTCGGAAAGCCGCTCCTGAATGCCCTTCACCGATTTCTGGATGGAATACTCCATCGATTCGGCGGCGTCACGTTCCTTTATTTTCAGCATCGTTTCATACGGATTCGTGAAGCCTAAAAGACGGCGGGTCTTTCCGATAACGGAATTATTCATCAAGGACCACCAGGCATCCGAGTAGGTTGTCCCCTTCTTCCCCAACGCGATCTGCTTGCTCCCAAGGGAGGCTTTGAAAGCGTCCCACTGTTTCGCTGCGTTATTGAATCCTTCGTGTGTTCCTGTATTCAACTCTTTCCTAAAAAGCTTGAAAGCCGACTCTCCGGCATGATCGAGCCCGAGGAGGGGATTTTCCCATTCAGCGAGATTCACCTTTGAAAAGAGGTCCGAGTTCTCAAGGTGCGATAGGAGCCCCTTGTCCCCTGAAAAGAGATCGCGGATCGCGGGGTTCGTTATCCCAGAAAGGGCATCCTTCTCTCCGCGAAGTTTCCTACGCACCGCTTCCGATGCCGCTCTGCTTATGCTGTCAGAATTCTCCCGCAGGAAGGTTCTCTTCGCGTTTGTTTTATCGATGAGGGCTTTGCGTAGGGTTTCAGATTCGTTGCCGACGATGGTAGAAAGGCCTTTCTCAGTCCTTGCGCCCTTAATACCCTTATAGCGGGAATAGTCGCCTTTCGCGGCAAGCTCATCGACTCGCTTTCCTAAGGAATTATCATAGCTGTCAGCCCATCCTTTTATCCTTGAGTTCACGAGTTCGCCTTGCGGATTATAAGGCTTACCGTCTAAGGATTTTAGGAAGTCAACCTTCAACTCGTCCTTGGATTTTCTAAGCGCTTCTTTGTAGTATCGGGAATATTCCCGCGCGAAGGTCCCATCCTTCGCCCACTTTTGCGCATACTCGATGGCTTCCTTCGATTTTCCTGCGTCTTTGAGTTTTGCCAAATACCGTGTGTCGAATCCTTCCCTGAAGAGCTTCGTATCAACGATAGGATTAGCGGATCGAGCGATCATCTTCAATTCCGCAGCCTTTCCCGCCGCCGCCTTTGCGGCATTGGTCGCGCCGAATGTGACGTAGTTCGTGGGGTCTAGCACAATGTCTGCCAAGGTTCCCGTCGCCCAGCGAAAGGCTTTGTCGCCAAAGCTTCCAGAGCCGCCTTTCACGCCACCTGAGCCAAACATGCCCTTGTAACCCTCTTCATTCTCATCGCCCCAGAACACTTTTCGAAAGCTCTTTTCGCCTTCCGGGGTGAAGCTTCTAAAAAGGTCACCCACATACTCGGAGAACGGGATGGATTTCCCTTGAAGTGACTGCATGACGTTCTCGGTCGTGTTCGCGGTGATGTTGTTGCCGATGGAGAGAAGGTTTAGCGCCCACTCCAACGGCGTGTGGCGCTTTTCGTCCTGCTCTCGCTTCTGCCTAGACCATTCCACAAAGGCACTTGTCTTGGGCGACACGCTCCCGCCTGTTCGCTTTCTCCTGTATTCTTCGAGCGTCATTATTTATAGACCTTCCCTGATTTTGTGTACTTGAATTTCCTACCCGTGGAGTCTGTGTACCAGCCTTGAGCATCAGGTTTCCCAATTGCATCTTTGTAAATCCGTTGATGGCCTTCATCCCGGTAGAGCCGTCCATCAGTTGCTTTGAGCCATCCTTCCGAGTCTGATGTGGGCGCGGGAGGAGCAAGAGGAGCGGGAAGGCTAGGAATTCCCAAAGACTCCTGGGCGCTTGAGAGGCCTGAACCGCTTCCATTAGCAACAACACTTTTCGGAAGAGAAACAGGAGGTGTCGTTACTGTCGGAGAAACGGGCAAGGTATAGTCGCCTTGGAGCATCCTTGCGCCTGCGCTGACAATCTTCTCGATTTCCGGGAACTCTGCCTGATACGATGTAGCTGTGACACCAAGGCGTTCAGCGGCTTTAAGCCCAATTTCACGCAAATCGTCTTTGGATGGATTCTTGCCAGGGTTGCTTGTCTCCCAGAGTGTGAACATATCCATGAATGCCTGGTTCGCAGCCTTCTCAGCTGAGGGGTAAACAGAAAGTAGGCTTGAGAGCTTTGCGTTGCGCGCCTGTGCGTTGATCTCATTCACATTTCCAGAAGAATTGATCTTTGACACATCGATTGCGTTGGTTCTGTCAAGCGCGTTTTCTGATTTCTGGAATGCCTGATTCGCAATAGTCTGCGCCATCGCGGCGTCAATGCCCATTTGGGTGAGCATTTTCTGCATGGCGAGGGACTTGTCCGTATCCTTGGATTTCTCGGCCAGCTCATAGATGAGCCTGAACTTAGCGGCGTCTATCTCAGCCTTCGACATCTCGGTTTGGGCGTCGGTGGAATATTTCGCGATATCCTTGCGGTTTTCCAACTCGGCCTTGTTCTGCGATCCCTGCCACGCCTGCTGTGAAATCTGCAATGCCATCGCGGAGTCAACGCCCATCTGTGCAAGAAGCTTCTGCATGGCAAGCGACTTGTCGGTGTCTTTTGCCTTCTCGGTGTATTCGTAGATTATCCGATACTTATCCGCATCGATTCCAGCCTGGGAGAGGGCGGCTTGCGCCTCAGCAGAGTATTTCGTGATGTCCATCTGCGCTTTTCTATCGAGCGCGTTTTCGCCTGACTTCCATATCTGGTCTGAAATCTGTAGCGCCATGTTGGAGTCAATGCCCATCTGCGCTAAAAGCTTCTGCATAGCCAAAGCTTTATCGCCCTCGGTGGCTCGCGCGGAAGCATCATAAATGGTCTTCCACTGTTCTTGAGTGATCCCCGCCTTTGAGAGTTCTGCCGTAGCCGTGATATCAAGATTCTTAAGCGCGGTCTGGTGAGCCTCGGTCGCCTTCCTCTCTTCCGTTTCCCAAAGCTGGGTGGCGAGCCGTGCGGCGGTTTCAGCCGCGAATCCCTTCTCCTGAAGAAGCTCTGCCGCCTTGCGCTGTCGGTCGCCTTCGGCCATGTTCTGTGTGGCCCTGTAGACTTCCATCTGCATATCGTTCGTGAATCCAGCCGCCTGGAAGTCCGCATTGGCCTTGGCTCCGAACTTCAAGGCCCACTGTTGTTGATCTATCTGCTGCTGGTTCTCGTCCAGTGCGTTCCTATGCGCGGTGGCGGCGTTTTCGACATCGTAGCCCTGTTTAATGGCGAGCTGTTCCTTCGTATTGGCGAACTCCTGCGCGGTTCGCTGTGGCGCGAGCTTTAGGGTGTCATAGACATCGAAGCCTGCTTTCGCCAATCCTGCGGCGCTGTTCACGACGCCAAGGATGTTGCCAAAGCCATTCTGGCGCTTTTGCATCGCAAGCTCTTCTTCCGCGCGCTCATCCTCTTTTTTCTTCTGCCGAGCGCCAATTAGCATCTGCAAAGATGCGTTGTTTGAATCAAAAAGTCCCATTACTCCCTCATTTGAAAAGGCTGACGATTGCCCCAAGGACGCCAAGGCCAGCGCCTATCACTTGCCCACCGGGAATCACTGCCGCGAGGCCGCCAAGCGCTCCAAGCGTTCCCGCCGCACCTGAGGCGAAACTTCCCTTCGTCGCTTTATCTTGTTCGCTTTGGGCGCTCGCCCGGGCGCTTGCATCCCTTCGCGCCTGTATGAGCGCCCCTTCCTGCGAAGCAAGGGAGCCGAAGAGGTCTGTATTTTCATCGCCGTTTGTAAAGCTGTTTCCGAAAAGTGACATTTGCCTCCTCCTTTACGTTCTGCTTGTCACAAGGGTGTCCTGCGCCATGATGGCGTCGAGGAGGTTCTTGATCGGCGCGACATTCTGATTCGCGCGGTCAATCCACATCTGGTAGGCTTCTTTATCCTTTGCGTTCTGAGCGTTGATCTGGGCATAGATGACATCCGCAAGCCGGGTGAGGTTTTGGATTTCTTCGCTGTCGCGGGAAGCGATCTGGGTGAGCGTCGAAGCGGTAGCCTGGAAGGCGTTGTAGCGCTCAGCCCGTAATCCGTCCTCATACTCATCGATGCTTATGCGCCCCTGCTCCAAGAGCCCGTAATACTGCTCGGCCTTGTTTTGGTAGTTCTTTTCCTTTCTCGCCATGTCGGCGTTGAGGAGCCCAACATCCTGCTGGGTGCGAAGGTTTGAGATGCTTGCCCGCACTTCATCGGCAGAGGCCAAGAAGGCCATCGTGGAGCCTGTGGAAGCCCGGACGGAATTCAAGGTCCTTTGGGCGCTTGCGTTTTCCATCGCAAGGGTTTTCTCGTTCGCCCTCTGGTAGAGCGCCTTTTCCTCTGCCGAAAGTCCTTCTTGCCCCGTGATCCCCGATCCCACGCTTCCTGAGAGCGCATCCATCGTCCCTTGGTAATCGCCGCCCATGAGGGTATCAAGGCGGTTGTATCCGGCCTCGGTATCGGCTCCGGTTATGCCCCCCGTCACTTTCCCTTGCGCTTCCTGCATGGCGGCGAGGGCGCTCAAGTAGTCGTCGCTCTGCCCATTTGAAAGTGCGGCAAGCTTTGCTGTGATCCCGGCGTTTTGTTCCTCTAGGATAGTCGTGTCGCCGTAAGCCTGAATAAGCTGACCCGATGCCTTGTCATAGATGCCCGGCGCTCGACCTGATGCATCCCCAGGCAGGACGGTTTCATACCGCATTTCGCCTGAGCCGTTCAGCATCGCTTGCTTAAGTTCGGCCACAACGGCATCGACCTGGGAAGGATCGGAGAAATCGATATCCTCAAGTTTCAAGCCAGTGGGATTCGCCTTGATGATGTTTATAAGTTCATCAGTGGTCTTCTTAGGCTGTCCGTTGGGGAGGGTGGCGGGTTTCGCTTCCGCTTGGGGCGTGGCGGTAGGCTCAGTAAAACCGTCATTCGGATCTTCCCTGCGGCCTTCGCGTCTCGCCCTGGCGCGTTCAGCGGGAGTCCTTGAGTCATGGACGATATTGTTCTCGTCGAAGACGAAGGGAACATACGGATCGTAGCCGCCCGTGGGGAGAATGTTTTCGGTCGCGAGGGGATCGCGTGCGAGGACATCGAAGGGGTTCCTCTCGAAATCGATAGCGTCGTCTTCGAGGTCATCGCGCTGTCTTTTTATCATTAGAACGTACCTCCCTTCATGTCGAGCGCGAAGCCCTGAAGTCCTGCGGGTGATTGGGAAAAGGATGCGATCCTCACGGAGAGCGTGAGGCCGTCTATCTCATACGGGATGCTCACGAAGCCAGAAAAGTTCTCCTCTTTTATCCATGCGATATGGGCGCGTACGGAATCCGCGACAAACTGCACAAGGAATTCTGGCTCTTCATCCTCGTTGTACATGCCAATCGGCTTGAATCTGAAAAATCGTTTCTGGCTTCCTGGGAATCCGAAATCCATGTCTTTTGTGCGGATATCAAGGGCTATTGGGTTTCCCGCATCGGTAGTACCTGAGAAAAGCGTGTAGAGCCCGTCGTCTTTCCACGCAACGATGTTGCCCACATCACTGCGTTTTGCGAGTCCCGAGAAAGGATGATTCGTGAATTTGAACGCCGAGATGATAAAGGCTCCTGCCGTGTTGCGCCGCAAGGTCTGAGGGAGGAAGAGGTAGCCGTTATTCGCGCCAAGGGCGAAGTATCTGCCCTCCTCGTCAGCGATGGCATGAGCGCCTTGAGAAAGCTTCCCGGATAGTTCCTTCGCTATGTGATCGCTCACCACGGCGGTGGTCGCGCCGTCGTAGAGGAGGACCTTATCACCAGAGACGAACATGATCTCGCTTTCAAGCGATACGACGGAATCCGGCTGGTCGGTGCCGATATCGGCAATCCTTGTCACGGTGGGAGAGTTGAGGGAGTTTCCCGAAAAACCATAGAGGGCTCGTTCCTTGAAGACGAGCATCGAATCCTTGAAATTGATGATCCTCTGTATGCCCGTTCCCCCTTCGACGAAGATTTCAACATCGTCGCCGCGCCAGCCTGAGACTGAATCGGGAGGGGAGAAGTTGACCACGTTTCCGGCTGCAAGGCAGAGCATCGAGCGGTAGACGGCGGCATCAGTGGGATTCTCGTTGCCTGTGATCTGGCTGAAATACTGCGTATGCCGAATCTTTTCTATACTGCCAGAAAGGGAAATCCCTTCTAATAGAAAGGATACTTCGACGGCGTACTGGTCCTTGAACCGGGTGTCGAGGGTGGAAGGCGTGAAGGTGATTCCCGTTCCCTCGAATTCAAGGTCGAACTCTATCTCTATACGGTTCTCCACGGTGAGTACCCGGGGCGTCACGGTTTTCCAGCCGTCTTTTGTGGAAATCCTGAGAGTTACACCCTGGACGGGAGCTGAGACATTGCCGATTTCAATGCGGTTGAACACAAGATCGGAGGCGATATAGAAGCCTTCGCCTGAAGCAGGGCAGATCGTCCATACGCCGCTTTGGGCGGCTAGGGTGTCATCGGTGTAGACCCCGAATGAGGCGCGCCCTGCCTTCCAGTCATAGTATTCGCGAGTCCGTGTATCGAGGGCATCGAGGGAGGTTTCGGAGTACGTACCATTTAAAAACTGAACGATGGATGCCTTGGAATTGCCGCCTTGCCCCACAATCACGATGAGCCCGGAATACTCGACCATTCGAAGCGACGTTTCGGATGGGGAGATGAGGGAAAGCGGCAAGGTTTCGTAGCCTATCCCATTCTCTATACGGAGTTTCACTTCGCTTTCAGTCTTCGCGACGATGTAATCCCGCATGACCCCGGAAATGCCGGAACGCAGGAATCCGATGATTCGCTCTCCTCCAAAGCTCGTTTTTAAGGTGTAGCCCTTTCTAATAGAAAGGCCGTTTTTCCAATAGCAGTTCTCAGCCATAGAAAGGTCCGAGTCGGCCATGAAGGAGGAGGGGGTATCCGTGTGGAAGCCGCCTGAAAAATCCAGGTAGGTTTTTATGGTTCCCGGCATGTTCTCACTTTCCAAAGATTGAAGGGTTGGCGTTTGACTGATCTTGCAGGTATCGCTGGATTTCGTTGCGGTAATTGGCTAAAGCCCGTGTCGCCTCGTCATATTCAAAGTTCTCCTCTGAGAGCTTGGAGGCGGCAAGGTAAGCGAGGGCGAGGTGCGCTTTTTCTGGCAGTTCCGGGATGTCGGTCTCTTCGGTTAGTTCCAAAGGGAAGCGGTCATAGATGATCCGGCAGGGGATTCCGGGAGCTGAACACTTTCTATCAAAAAGGATTTTGCTCGCTGATAGAAAGTACAAGGTGGGAGTGCCTTCGATATCCGCGTTGGCAAGAATCTGCATCGAGCCGCGACGAAGCTCATTCCTCCCTATGAAGAGGTGATGGAGTGAAAAGAAATGCTCAGGGACCGTCACCGAATTCGCTACGATGGTGAGTTCCCCAACTTCTGTTATGCCGCCTGCATCGATGACGAATTGGCGCATGGCTTCGTTGATCCAGTCCTTTACGATCTCATCGTTCACCGAAGCGCCTGTCCTTGAAAGACGGCGCGCCTTCTCGATCATGTTCTTTAGCGTCACGCTACACATCCTTTTTGATCATGACAGGGAAGAGCATCGCCCGGTCGGCATCGATGGTATAGCCGAAGCAATTCAGGGGCCGAAAAGGCGCAACGATGCCCGCCGCCTCGCCGTTTACCTTCTGTAGCCATGCGCCGCACTTTCTATTAGAAAGGACGGGACCCACGACACCCCCGATCTGAATGGTCCTCTCTTGTCCTTCCCGCATGGCCTGGGGCGTCCAACCGACATAAAACTCGTCGATTTCCGTCTCGAAGGGGACGGCGATGAAGCCTGAAGGGGCAAAGGTTATTTGGAAAAAGGTGCATTGCGGAATGTAGCTATGCGCCTTCGCCGTCAAGAAAACGGACCCGTCCGCGCCGTAGAGCAGAGTAAACCAGGGTGATGAGCCATTGCGAACGAGTCCGGTCATTACGATTACGCCGCCTTCTCAACCCCGGTGAGGCCGTTGAACACGAAGGACGTGTGGCGGTACTTCATCACCGTGTTCCCGGAGAAGGACATCTTCTTCACGAGGTTGTTGGGATAGTTCTCAAGAGGAGCCCAATCATCCGTCTTGAAGTTGAAATCCGGGTGAATCTGGAACTCGAAGGCGTTCATGTCGAGACCGAAGAGGTAGCCAGCCGGGCAGAAGGGATCGGCAAGGATGGTCGTGCCTTCAAAGGTCACGTTGGTGAAGCCCATGTCGGCGGTTTCCTTGTCTGAGGTTCCTTCATACTTCGTGGCAAGCCAGATCTTCTCCTTGAGCGTCGCAAGAACATCCTCGGTCGTGAGGATGAACTTGGGCTTCTTGCCGCCGAAGGTGGACGCGACGATTGCCTTGTAGAGCGACTTCTTGCCCTTCGTGGCATCGTCGGTATACAGGTCGAGGACGGTCCAGTCGGTTCCTGCGTAGACTTTCGACTTCCAGTTGGGAGCGTCGGCGGGATCAATCCCCGCGTATTTCTGCCCGGAGACGAGGAAGGTGAGGGGGGAGATCATATCGAGGCAGGATTCATCGTAGGCCGCCGTCGAGTAGAGGTCCTTCGCCATCTTGTCCTCGTAGTCCTCCTGAAGCTCCACATACTTGTCCTTGAGGAGGGACACGATCTGCGCTTCGCCCACGTTCTCAACGCGCTCCTGCCAGTTGATCTGCGTGGAACCGAAGTAGTACTTCCACGAGGACTTCGCGGCAGTCCTTGAGTCGCCAACGCCATAGGTCACGGGAGCGGCGGGATCGACACCTTTTACCGCGCCATTGCCGGACATGGCCGTATAGCGGATAGGCCACTGGATATGGGTGCCGCCTTTCACCTTCACCTGGTTCCCCTTCTTCAGCTTTTTGTAGAAGGGGGAATTGTCGTAGGCGATGTTGAGAAGCGCCTTCTCGAAATACTGGCGGCTCACCGCATTCGCCTGGGAAATCTCTAGAGCCATCGGCTAGCTCTCCTTTCTTTGTTGTTAATGCAAGCCAGCAAGCGCGGCCTGCTCAGCCTCATCCATGCTCTTGTAGGAGCCGGGGGCTTTCGGGACGGGACCGTTGCCAGGAAGAACCCGGGCAGAGCCCTTGGCTTGAATCCGGTCAACGATGCGTTTTTCCACCTCAAGGGGGCTTACCGAAGCGCGGCCTTTGATGGAGTGGTAGAGAAGATCGAGAATTGCTTCCGAATCGCCTTCTGAGAGAACCTTCAAGGAATCCTCTATGGATGTCTCATCGAAATCCTCGTAGCGGGATTTAAAGGAATCGTAGAGCTTTCGCTTCGCTTCCTCCTGTTCGCGTCCCTTCTTCCAGCCTTCCATGTCGGAAAGCTTCTTCTCAAGCTCGGCGTACTTTTCATCCGCATACTGCCGTGCGCCATCCAATACGCCGCGCGTCGAGGGCCCTGATTTCACGGCCTCCTGAAGCTGGCGATAGATGTCCGGGTTGTTGCGCAAGAACTGGTTGTACTTCTCGTACTTGGAGGATTCTTCCTGCCGCTTGGAATCCCATTCGGCTCTCGCCCTCTCGTGTTCCTCCCGAAGCTTCGCGATTTCCGCAGTCTTCCGGGTGTAGTCCGAGCGCATCATGCCCATGTTCTTCCAGTCTTTTAGGAACTCATCTTTCGTCCGATAAGACTTCCTGACGCCTTTCTCGTCATCAAGGTCGAGGAATGTACCTTGCTCTACTTGTCCTGCCGGGGCAGGGGTGTTTTCAGCTTGTCCGGGGATGGGATCGCTGGGAACCGTATCGGCAACTTCGCCGGGGCTTCCACCGCCCACGCCATCGGGGCTGAAATAGGTACGAATTTCCATAAGCTCACATGCCTCCCATTCCAATCAAATCTTCGAGCGAACCGCCCGATTGCGAGGGAGCGCTGCCACCCCCCATCTTCGCCGCCACGGGATCGGTCATAAGACCTGCTCCCGCGACCGCCTTCATCTTATTTAAGGGATTCGCCTTCTGTGTTTCCCGCTGGACCATATCGGCAAGCTGGGCGACTGGTCCTTCCACATCGACACCAAGGCCTGAAAACAGCTCCCGGATCGTCATATCCGGCCTGAGCATCCCTTTCTCGGTCATGAGAAAGGCATCCTGGGGATTCATGATGGAGAGATTTTCATCCATCGCCTCACTCACATTTTTCTGCGCCGGGCCGGGCATCATCGGGTTAATAGGCACCCGCTTCCTCCTTCACTTGCTGGTCTGATAGATCGCTCAGAAGGCTCTGAACCATCGCCTTGTCCTGGGTTTCCTGCGGATTGCCGCCACCTGTGCTTTGCGCTTTCGCCATCTCTTCTTCTTTCTGCCGCTGTTCTGCCAGGCGAGCGAGAATCTTGTCAGTTCCGGGGACGCGCAGCGTTTCAAGGACAGCCTGAGCATCGACAATCTTCATTTCCGCGAGCCTGAGCATGAGGTTCGCCAAGGACTGACGATCCAAGGGGAGCGTTGAATTGGTCTGAATCTCGATGTTGAAATCGAAATAGACTTCATCAGTCTCGGCTATCGCATCGATGAGCTGTTCGTAATCCTCGATGTCCTCCTTCTCTTCCTCGGAAAGGTCGTCCTCCATGAGGCCGTCGGGGGTTTGAGGCTTCATAGCCTCCTCTATGAAGCTCTTCTGGTTTGAAATCACGCCGTACTGAACATCATCGTCCTTGCGGATGTAGAAATTCCTTGGCTCCGTGTAGAACTGCATCATGAGTTCAACAATGAGCGTCGCGAGCCGCTTGATCGATGATTCCAGGTTCCGCACTCTCTGGCGGGTCCGGGTGTAGGAGGATTCAAGAAGCATCGACATCTCGGTGGCGGTCTGTCTCTGGCGCTTTCCTGTGACGCCTTTCGTCACGTCCGTAACGCCTGACACTTCCTCGATGAGTTGGGGAAGCGTGGACATGATCTGCGTGATCACCGGGGGAAGGTCGGGAACATCGAGGGTTGCGACGACATCCTTTGCAAAGCCAGCCTTCGACATTAGAACCTGGTCGCCTTTCTGAATCGCTTCCTTCACCTGCTCGGTCGTGATGCCAGCCGATTCGTCAACGACGATGTTCCGCTTCGTGTACTTTCGGGCATGTTCGACGATCTGTTGCAATCGGACATTGAATTCGCGGTTAAGATTCTCGATCTGGTCAGGCTCCCCGATCCCCCAGAATTGATGCGGCACCTTGTAATCATGCAAGGCGACATACGGCGGCCTTCCATGCTTGAAGGGGGAAGGGCGGTCATCGAGGAGGATACAGTTGCCCCCGGTGAAGGTGAGAATCCTTCCATTGGGGTACTTCGCTTTCTTGACTTTCTTCGCCTCCATGACATCATGGCCATCGGCATCCTTCCCAGCGTACTGTTCCTCTATGGCGTCCTCGGTCGCGTTATCCCTTAGCCAGATTTCATAGACGAGAATGTAATCCCCGATAAGGTCATGCTCAGCCAGGCGGTCCTGCTTCTGGTCGTGTTCTGTAGCATACTCCTCAGGGGTTATCTGCTTTTCTGCGCTCGGATAGAGACGCTTCACGTCCTCGACAGGCATGAGCTTTCGCATCCCGCACCAGGAGGCGTTCCAGGGGTCGTCGTAGCCGGGAGCGATGACGAAATCGAAGGGATCGACAATATCGATGGCGATATCCCCTAAGCCGTTCGCGGCATCAGGATCGAAATAGACCTTAAAAAGCGCTGTACCGTGGATGAGCGAGTCGTAGACGGCATCGAGGAGCTTTTCATCCATCCTCGTCATTTCCCATACGAATTTGAGGGCATCGTTGTAGAGGTCCGCGACCCTCTGGAAGAAGTACCTGCGGGGGAGGACCGTCCAAATCGGCCTGTTGTCGGTGAGCAAAGGGGCGGTGGTCTGGATCGTGGAAAAGATGAAGTTGCAGAAAACCCTAGAGTCCTCCGGCAAGAGTTCTGCTTCATTCCACCATTTCCCGGTGAATTCCTTGATGAAGCGCTGCCACTTTTTGCGCCGTTCCTCGTGTTCAGGAGAGCCATAGGCGGCATCGACGGCATCTTTAAGTTCAGAAAAAGTCACTCAGTCTCCCTTTATGATGCCGTTCTCGGCCATGTAGTTTTCACGCTGCCGCTGACTATCGAAATCCATCCCGGTATAGGGATCATGCCCCGCCCTGAAAGCAATCTTGATCGTTGGGGACGAGAAAATCCTTCGCATTTTTTCGTCACATTTGGGGCAGGTGTGTTCAATGAGGTTTTCAGGGTCTTTGAAGATCGAGTCCATGAAACCGCATATATCGCACTTGAAGTCGTACAGAATCACCGCTGCACCCCATACGCTCCTGTTCGGAAGTCCTGCATGGCGGTGCCGTCGGTCCTACGTGACCCTGAGACATATTTAGGCGCTTTCTTTATGCGTTCCTCCATTGCGATAAGCCGTTCAAGATAGTTCTCAGGGAGGCTTGAGAATGAGGCTTGAGCTACTTGTCCACCGCTACGCAACAAATTTCGCCTCCCATGACGAACGAAGCCGTTTCTTGAACATCCCAAACAACGAATCAGGCCTATAAGCCGCCTGCCTAAGCGCATCGCCGGAACCTCCGGCTGTGAACTCTGTAATGATCTGGACCATCATCGTGAGCGCATCCACGAGATCGTCATGTTCCCCTTTGGGGAAGAATTCCATTTGGAGGAGTAAGTCGGCTAATGATTCCTGGATGAACACCCTGCCAGCTCGAACGACGCCGCCTAGCACTCGGTTGATCTTGTCTTCCTTAGACATCGATCGCGGGGCGTCGATCTGCTCTAGCTTGAACCGCAAGGGCTTCCCGGTGATCTCTTCGTATTCTCGCTTCTTGATGTCGAGGAGGTATTGAATCCCCGCCTGCAATCCCAGCTCGATGCCGACGACTTTAGGCTTGTATTGCACGATGAGCCTAATAAGCTCATCCACCATCTTGTCAGGCTTCAGGTGGATCTTCTTCGCCTCGACGACATACAAGAATCCTTCTGAGTTGACCGCGCCGATGATCACGCCCGTGTCATCCGAGTAGGTTTCAGCCGTCGCCGCAGGGTCCACCGTCATGTAGTAGCTGTACGCACCCGGAGCAAGGACCGCATAGGTCGGCTGCGGGGGAGGGAATATCTGATCATCCCTCGGCACCGGGTTGTTGTCGTATTGGCATGAATACTCGTAGGCACCCTGGCGCTGTTTGATCTTCGCGAGCATCGAGAGGGTGAAGAAGCGATAGATTGGCTTCCCTTCCTCGACAGCACGGCGAATGTAAACGCGATCCTTGTACCAGTCTTCTTTCATGACCATCCCGTAGATGTCCGAGAAGTGATAGCGAGTGCCTATCATCAGCTCGAAGCCTTCCGGGTCCTTGATGGATTGTATATAGGAATACCAGTCGCGGACTTTCTTGATCTGCTCAGGGGTGGAACAGGACTGTTCGTTGATGATGTCGTCCATGATGATGACGTCGTAATGGCGTCCTACAATGGTCGCTCCGACACCCCAGGCCTCCACCTGGTTCTCCTGGGGAATTCTGCCCCATTCACTAGACCGATAAACCGTAAGCTCATTCGCGACTGACCTTTTCCAGTTCACGAACCGTTTTCCTGGCTCTGGAATCCGGTCGGGGAACAGGCGCATGAGCATCGGTGTACAGAATAGTTGCTTGATCTCGCCTAGTTGTGACTCAACAAGACTCGATGTGCGCGAGAAGAGACCGATTCGAATGTTCGGATTCTGTAAGATGAGCTGGACGATCTTAACCTTCGTCCACGCCGACTTCATGTGACCGCGAGGTATCAGAATAAGGGTGTCGTCGTTCCTCTCCATGATCCCGGCAAGCCAGCCATGAAGTACAGGATCGAGGCGGGGACGACCCCCATCTTCAATCTTGTCCATGCCGAGAATGACGGCACCAAGGAAATACAAGTCGGTGAGCGCCTTCCATTGAAGGTACAGCTCTGCCGCTAACTCCTCCTTCCCTGTCTTTTGAAAGAACTCGCTAAACTTCCGCTTTTCAGCAGGAGTCTTTACGTACTCCATAAATCTCCGTAGTAGTCACATACTATCACAAAAGTATATACTACCTCCTTGAACATGGAGAGATTGAACCCTTTCACGTTTCGGTGATGTAGGTCTTATCTCCCTTAGCCAAAGTTCACTTTCGTGTGCAGCACTTTCCGTAGTCGTGCTGAGCGCTAGCGAAGCCCTCTGGAGACGGAGGAAAGTGATCATCTCATCTCTTTTGTATTAGTAGTGTTATACTATTGTGATTCCCTGTATATATAAGAGCGTGAAAATGAAAAGTGTGTCAATATACTTTTGAATTGTTTTGTTTCAGATTAAAACTATAAGTGTTACCTTGAGCGAAGCGAGGGATTGGCGCGCATTTTGTATTGTTATTTCTGCAAAAACCATGACAAAGGATTTATAAGGTTGAAGCAGTTGTTAGATTTCTTATATATTATGATTATCGGCAATTTGCGCCGCAAAAGACTTCACTATACCTTCTATTTCGTTCACGAATCATTCGAGAATCTTTTTTTAGTAAATGCTAATCATCTTTGAAATTTTATTCAGTTTTTGGTGAACAAGAAAACTATATTACACTCGTACTATTATTTACACTTACCTCCCCGAACATACCATTTGGGAATGCTATATCCGGGGGGATAAAGTAGTTCGACATTGCCTCAACTACAGGTCATTTCAAACACTTGACCCGGAGCAATCTTAAGCTATTCAATGTGACAATAATCGATGCACCCATGTCCGCAAGAATGGCCAACCAGAGAGTCAGCCATCCAGGGAAAACCGCAAGTACCGCTATCGTCTTGATGACCAGTGAGAAGGTGATGTTTTGGCGGATTATTGCTAAGGATTTGCGACTGAGTGTGATGGTAAATGGCAATTTGACCAAGTCGTCAGCCATCAACACGATGTCAGCGGTTTCCATAGCAGTGTCGGTACCGGAACCGCCCATGGCGATTCCGACTGTTGATAAGGCTAGTGCCGGTGCATCATTAATACCGTCACCGATCATGGCGACCTTGCCATACTTCCTCAACAGATCCTGCATGACGCTTACTTTATCCTGCGGCAAAAGCTCAGCGCGAAAATCATCGACGCCGACCTGGGTAGACATCGCTTTAGCCGTAGCGGAATTGTCCCCGGTCAGCATAATCGTATGCCTAATACCGGCATCGTGCAGAGCCTTGATAGCGACTGCGCTCGCCGGACGAACTTCGTCGGCCATGGCGATGACACCAAACTGTCTGGAATCAGTTCCCACAATCATGACAGTCTTACCTTCGGACTGAAGGCGAACGACAACTTGGTTGATTTGCGCATCCAGAGCAATGCCTAATTCAGCGAATAGCCGAGGATTGCCGATGTAAACCGTTTCGTTGTTGATAGTCCCTCTGGCGCCACGACCCGAGATCGCGGTAAAATCAGCCACGGGTTCAACTTGGTGGCCGCGGGCGGTAGCATGGTTGACGATAGCAGCTGCCAAGGGATGTTCGGACCGGGCCTCGAGGTTAGCGGACATGGCAAGTAAGTCGCTTTCGGAAAGACTGCTTTGCGGAATGACGTCAGTAACAGCGGGCTTGCCTTTCGTCAGGGTGCCGGTTTTGTCAAACGCTATGGCAACCAGAGAGCCGGCTTCTTCCAGATGAATACCTCCCTTGATCAAAACTCCGTTTTTCGCAGCGTTGGAAATGGCGCTGACGATGGCTACCGGAGTGGAGACGACCAATGCGCAGGGACAGGCGACGACTAGAAGGGCAAGGCCACGATAGATCCATGCCGCCCATTCCATGCCCAGGAAGAGTGGTGGAACAATCGATATGCCCAGTGCCAAGGCAATGACAATCGGTGTATATATCGCAGCAAATTTATCCACGAAGGCTTGGGTCGGCGCCCGTTTCGCTTGGGCTTCCTCGACCATATGGATAATCTTGGCGATGGTAGTATCAGTGACCAGTTTGGTTACACGGATTTCCAGCGATCCTTGGGTGTTCAGTGATCCAGCAAACACCTCGGCGCCAGGTGCTTTTTCCACGGGAATGGATTCACCAGTGATTGCTGCTTGGTTTATGGCTGATTCACCTAAAACGATGATGCCATCCATGGCGATCTTCTCGCCCGGCTTCACGATCATTACATCGTTGATGCGAATCTCTTCGACTGGTAGTTCCGCTTCTATAGCATCGCGGCGTATGCGCGCTGTCTTTGGAGCGATGTCCATCAATTGTCGGATCGATTTACGAGCCTTGTCCATCGTCCATTTTTCAAGCATTTCGGAGATTGCATACAGGAAAGCAACTATCGCGCCTTCTTCATACTGCCGAATGAGTACCGCACCGAAGACAGCTGCGCTCATCAGCACGCTCATATTTAAATTAAACCGGGGCAGGGCATGTGCGGCCTTCTTGAAATTGCTCCAGCCCCCCAGGCCAATAGCCAAGAGATAAACAGGAATGAAGACAAACGAAGGACCACCTAACTTTTCGACCGCGTAACCTATGACGACTGCCACACCCGCGCCTATTGCCCTCCATTTTTCCCAATCAATGTGCTGTTTAGGGACCTCGGTTTTCTTCTGTTTGGTTGCCTGACTGATGGTATAGTTCTCTTCCTTGCCCAAGTGGCGTATCGCTTCCAGATCAACCCGACCATGAATAATTAGCTTGCCAGTCATTGTGTTCAGTGAACTCTTGTCGACACCCGGTAAATCACCGACTGCTTTTTCAAACTTCTGGGCACAATCAAGGCAGGAAATGCCATCCACCTGAAGGACAGTTTCTACGGCCTGCTGTGACTGTGTCTCCAAGGTAATTGTATAGTTCTCTTCTTTCCCCAAGCGGCGTACTGCTTCGAGATCAACCTGTCCGTCAATCGTTAGCTTGCCAGTCATGGTATTCAATGAAGCCTTAACGGCACCCGGCAACGCACCAACTGCTTTCTCAAACTTCTGGGCACAATCGAGGCACGAGATGCCATCCACATGCATTACGCGTATACCAAAGGGCTCTTCGGTTTCCGTCATCATTTCTTTATCTCCTTTGTAGACGTAGGTAGTTCATAGGTTTTTGCCAGATGAAACAGGATCATTTCGTATATTTGTAAGATGCGCTTATCATTGAGACGATAATAGACGATCTTCCCATCCTTACGGTTGGCAATGAGACCGGCCTGCTTGAGGGTTTTCAATTGTTGCGAAACGGCCGGTTGGTTCATGTTAAGTATCGCGCCAAGGTCACACACGCACAATTCCGAATACGCCAAAGCGTTGATCATCTTGATTCGTGTTGGATCGCTCAGGTTTTTCAAAAGGTCGGCCATTTCCTGGATGCGTTCTTCGGGGGGCAGACTCTGTCTGGCTAATTGCACCGCTTCATTATGGATAATCAATACTCGGCAAACTTCGGCGGAGTTGTTCATAGTGGTCTCTTTCATGTATATATCATTACATGCGCATACGAGAATGTCAATAGGGAGATTTTATATGCATTTTTTTCTGCGCCCGCAGGGTCAACCTAACATTGCTTATGTTGATCCACATAAGTCTCAACGTCAATATTTGGTTTCTCTTCTATCTTCTTTCCCTTTGCCCTATCCCTAGCTTCCCGCATTACCTCTTTGATAAGCGCTCTATGGACATCCCTTTCCTGATCTGACACTTTCTTTTGATCGGTATAGGTTCCATCCATGCGGTTTAGCGTATCTACAGCCTTGATGATGTCCGAAAAGGTGGGGCCTGACTTAACAACCTCTACAAGCTCACCTTCTGCGTTGTACCGTTCAGTTTTCCTGGTCATCTTCTGGGTGATAAGCTCTATCAGGACGCTGGAACGATGTTCCTTGCCCATCCCACGTTCTTCTAGGATGCGTTCTATCTCATTCCTGATACGATCTTGGCGCATGAGCTTGTAGGATTGCTTATGAGCTGTTTCATAAGTTACATCCATAGCTGATACTGCCGATCCAAGGGCATTGCCGAAGTTAGGGGAGTCAGGATCGGTTATCTCGACAACGAATTGCGCTGCACGTTCATCAAAGTTGCCTCTACTGGCTTCCGGTGTCGCTGACACTATACTTTCTCCCTTCCATCTAGCCTTACCCACTTCCCGGTTCTTCCGTCAATAGAGACTTCGGCTTCGAGTCCTCTTGCTTTCAACCACTCATACACCGCTTCATTTATGTAGCCTGCGACTGTTCCACCCTGGTTGGCAATTATTGATTCGATAGACTTGTAGTTTACATTCGGCAACTTGATCCCAACATATATTTTACCAGCGGAAGCTTGTACTGCCATACTGTCCTCCAATAATCATATAGTAAAACGATTGACGGTATACGTCAAGACATTTTTTACCCTCAGATAAATTCAGAGGTCATTCTTACGCGCGCATGACCCTCTGCCACCCCTCCCCGGCCTTCAATATATAAGTATTGTCTATATATAGGCATAATATAGCTTTACACTTTTCTATCGTCATAGAATTGCATAGCAAACTTCATGCCACATACCACTATTTTACTAAATATAAATAATCGAATAAATTTATAAAATCTATCGAATACCGATTGACGATAAAAAATATCAATGATAGGGTAACAGTATCGACAAACGATATACCGATAGTCGATAAAGATCATTTATAAGCCGTCACGTCAAGCAGTGACAGCGCCGGATAGTCAAGCAGGATCGTACCTGTTACCGCTTCCTATATGGTAGGAAGTAAGTACCGCAATCCAATGCGGGAATAGACCCGGCGTGAGCTAGGGAAGGGAATATATCGATTGCCTATATAATTGCCCTAAAAATCAACAAAAGGGGCATATATATGGACACAATCGCAATGGAAAAGCTTATTTCTTCAATCGTCGCGGAAACCGTAAAATCAATCGTTCCGGCTATCATGGCGACTATGCAAGCAAGCAAGCCGGAAACCGTTGCGCAAGCATCGGCACGGTATGAAAGCAAGCAAGCAAGCGTCAAGAAAGCCGGAAAGCTTATAAAATCGGCGGGAAGCGATATAGAAGCCTTCAATATCGTGAAAAAGTACGTCGTCGCAAGGAAAGCCGGGAAAATAGAGAAAGGGCCTTTCTTGACGTGTTATAGGCATATCTCGGAAAGCTCAACACTTGACGACGTTATAAAATCATCGGCAACGGCAAAAATCACCTTGCACAAGGAAGCGCAGAAAGTCCTGAACTATAGGGCGTAGTGGGCTTTGCCCACCGGGACGCTGGAAGCGTCCTAGTCTCGATTTTTTCTTTCACTCAATAGGGCAATTTTACGGGCAATCGATATAGAGAAAGCACTATGTAGTCATAGGCTTTCAAATTGCATAGCTACAATTCCCATGAATTGGCATGGCTCATGCTTCGCGTAGACTGGCACGCCATCGGCAAGCCCGTAGTCTCGCACTATAGGCATGGATCTTGCTTTATAGGGATAAAAGTAGTGTTGTCACTATGCAATAGGGCAGGCCTCTTCATGCCCGAAATAGGTTAGCGTCCTTGTCATGCGCGATGAGCGTTGAGAGCTGTGTATGGGTGTATAGGCCAGTCATTCCCTGCGGTTGCTAGGGGGTAGTGGGCTTCTTGAGCCAGCGGGGCAGCCATTATTTGGCGCTATGTAGCTGGAATGGGCTAGGCGCTTAAGCGTCGGCTCACCTTATGCGAAGGCATTTTGTAGGGAAAGTCCAGTCCTGGAGGATGTACGGGATGACTGCCTAGAACCCCATACGAAGAGGGGAGTACCAAAAGCCTTAGTGGGTCGAATGGGCCAGTCGTTAGGCCACGATTCGTTCTAATGGGCCAACCTATCATCCAGATAGGCGAGGTCTGTGCTACAGCATAGGGTTGTCGCTCGGTTCAAGTCCGGGGCTGTAGCAGTGGAAATGTTCTTCTCATCAAATATCCGCGAGTATAGTCACTTAAACACTACCGAAAGTCCCGAAACCACCGAAAGTAGACTTATTCCTGTAGACAGCACTTTCGGTACTTTTGGCACTTTCGGTTGAAGCAAGTAGCATAGTGACGCAATAATTTTAGGTGTCTAGTTTTTCAAGCCTTTGTTTTTACTACTTCTAATCAGTTCTGCAATAAAAATGGAAGGATAGGCAAACCATGTCTCAATAGAGCGCGAATAGGCGCTTTCTCAATACACACTTCTAGGAGGTCTCACAAATGGTAGTCGGCATGTACTACAGGGTCGGCCTTGGCATCTTCATGATGCTGGTCGAAGGGCAACAGGTTTACGGCGTCACGCCAGGAGGTACAAGGGAATTTCTTGGGTCAATTTTGAAGCTAAAAGCTTTGAAACGAGCGTTACAAGCATGGGAGGTGGAAGGATGAGCAAGCTAAGTAAGGATGTCCTCATTTCGATGATCCAGGACGGTAAGTATCAGGAGGCTGTCGCTAGAATCGTCTCGGAGGACAGGATTCTAATGCCGGGGGATACATTAAAGCTACTTTCCCGGTATGCGAAGAAGCCTCAAGAGCATTTCGTCGTAATCAGCCTCGACGGAGCCCATAAACCGATACGGACGAAGGTAATCACCGTGGGCTTGGTCAATAAAACAATGGTTCATCCCCGGGAAGTGTACCGCCAAGCGATAAAGGATAACGCTGTCGCCGTCATTCTCGCCCACAACCACCCATCTGGCTCGACTGAGCCATCGCCAGAGGACATCGATATCACGAAGCGGTTGCAGGAGGCAGGGGAGACTATCGGTATCCAGGTATTGGATCATGTCATCATCGGCAAGTACGGCTCCTACAGCTTCGTAGAACATGGCGTCATGTCCACATTCAGGGGAAACGTATAGGGGAACTGTTTTTAAATCCCTATCTATACCGAAGTGAATAAACACAATACAAAGGAGAATAGAATGACAATCGATACCGGAGAATTGCGGGACATTCCCGAAACAGTGTTGTTGAAAGCGCATCAGTACGGTGAGCAACTTGGCGCTGAGAAGGTGTTCATCTGCCCGGAAGGCAGACGGAAAAAAGACTATGCCCTTGCATTCTGGCGGGGCGAGGCGAGAGCCCCGTTCATCTTGGGCGCTATCTACTCGGATGGTAGCGACCATCTGTACAGCTTCCATTCGTGAAGGGGAAAGCAATGAGCTATAGGATCATCCAGGATCAGGACCCTTTGGGGCGGCAGGACTGCGATAATCTCACAACAATCGTGACAGGGCATCGGAGGTATTGCCTGGGGGACGAGAATTTTTCAAATCCCGACAGGCTGACAGGATACATCGAGGACTACAGAAGCGATCTACTTTGGGCGAGCAAATGGGGCGTATTGAAGGAAATCTATATGTACGACCATTCAGGTGTAGCCGTTTCCTTGGGCGGGTATGGCAACTGGCCTGACAGGCAATGGGATTGTGGCAAGCTCGGCTTCATCTATGTACGGCCTGAAAGCATCGCAAAGCTCTTAGGCTGGAAGCGCATGAACAAGGATCGAGCGGTACTTCTTCAAGGCTACCTTGAGCAGGAGTTTTACGAATGGAAGGCCTACCTCGAAGGCGACACCTACAACGTTTTCAATGAGGAGGGCGATATCGAGGAATCTGGAACCTATGCGCACTGTGAAAAGTACGTCGCTGAAATGCGGAAGCAGGAACACTTGGAGGATGTTGCATGAGCAACATTGTCGCGTTTCCCGTCGGCCTCTTGAAGAAGGCTGAAAAGATTAGATTAGAGAGGAGTAGAGAAGAGAAGATAGAAAATAAAAAGTCAAATACAGACTCAAATAACACAAGAGCAAGAGAACCAAGACATACCATCTGGCTCTTTAGGGCCAATGAGGAGAACGAAGCATGAATTATCTCAACAGTATTCTTCTGGAAGGTGACTGCGCATCGGAGCCGAAAGTCATCACCGCCTCTAAGGGTGACAAGTGCGAGTTCAAGGTTGTCTCTAATAGGAAAGAGCCGGACGGTGAGGAGACGGTATCAACATTCGAGGTGGAGGCATCAGGAAGGTTGGGAAAGACTATAGAAAGAACCGTCAAGAAGGGCAGGGGCTTACGGATCGTGGGAAGGATCACTGAGGAACGGACTCATGATGATGCGGGCACTCCCAGCTCTCGGGTCAAGATCATAGCTGAACATGTCGAGTTCAAGCCAACAAGGATTGCTGTATGACGAAATACCAGGTCGAAGTCTACTATAAAGGCGGGGGTACGGGCATCTATCCTGTGATCGCCCCGAACGCGAGTATCGCGAAGTGGCTTGGGCGTGAGATGTCCCGCAAGTGGGAACCGAACATTCCAGTGAAGAAGGTGACGGCGAAGAAGCTCACTCTAGTGAAGCTTGAAACGCATACCGTTGACCCCGAGAAGCCCTTTGGCGATCCCTTCGATGATACCGAGGATTTGTACGCTCCTCCCCGGCTCTCCTGGGTATCCTGTAAATAGTGTGTAAGCCTTCATTTTCCTGTTGACTATACTTTAGAGATGCTACACAATACCGAAGTATTGTATACAGGAGAAGTGATGAGCAACTACAGAAGAGTATTCAATGCTGCCGGACATGAATTTCAATGGGTGAAACGAAAGACCTTGAGCCTATGCCCGGACTGCGCCTTTCACATGCCCGGTCCGTACGCGAACCTTTGCGAGGCATCGGATGAGGTTTTTGACTGTAAGGAGGAACAGTATGGTGCTTGGGAAGAGATTAACGTGGGCAAGTAAGGATAACCGTTTCTGGATGGGGCTTTCCCTGGGGCTGACCGTGGGGGGAGGGCTTTATCTGGGAACACTCGGGCTCAAGGTGCTTGGATTTTAATGAGAGGACAGAAAAAGGCCTACTGACAGGAGCGACGTCGATAGGCTTTCACTCCTTCGAGCCCGGGGAATCGCCTCGGGAATCAATAGGCAGTAGTAAGACTAACAGTGAAGCGCGGCATCGTCAAGAAATAACCGATTACGTTGAAAGAACGTACGAACGCCCGGCAGGTCAAACGGCTTGCCGGGCATTTTTATCCTCTGACAACAGAAACTTCAAGGAGATACATCATGGGACTCACAGAAAACGCAAGGATTACCCTGGATAACGTGGTTAAGTACATTGAGGGTGATGGATTGGAACAGTTTGTTGAAAAAAGCCTCTTCTACAAGTCGATGAATATTGAGGTTCCGGCGATGAAATGGTCATCACTCAACAAGATGGCTGTCTTATCCCGGACAATGAACCTCGATTGCCGGGGATTCGATCAGTGGAACAAGGCTGGCAGGAGGGTGAAGAAGGGGGCGAAATCAGCCTTCATCCTCGTTCCGGTGACGGTGAAGAAGCCGAAAGAAGAGGATACGGAAGGTGATGAGGTGTCAAAGCTGGTGGGTTTCCGGTGCTGTCCGGTTTTTGCTTCCGATCAAACAGAAGGAGAGCCACTACCTTATGAAGGGCAGGAAGGTTCAAGGTTCGAGATCGACAAGCTGCCGTTGAAAGCGGTTGCCGATCATCTGGGGGTGAAGGTATGCCCCGGCCTTACGGTCAATGCGTATGGCTTCTTCAAGCCTGAATCGAAGGAGATAGTACTAGGTTCTGATGATATAACGACATGGTTTCATGAGCTTGGACATGCCATAGACAACGAGATTGAGGGGGAAAGCGACGATTACGCCTTCAATGAGGTTGTTGCCGAGCTGACAAGCTCAACGCTTTGTAAGACAATGGGGTATCAGGGGCATTTGGAGCATACAAAGGCGTATATCAAGGAGTACAAAGGGAAAGCTCATGTGGCGTTCACCCTTGCCCATGTGGTTGATAGGGTTATTCAGATTTTTGAATATATTGCTGGGTACATGTCGATAATCTCTAATGAAGTGTAACTTGGGGAATGGGACTATTTGGGCTGCTCATTCTATTTATGGATTACTTAAGTCATTTGTTCAAATATTTCGAGAATATCAAAGATTGTAGTTGCATAAGTAGCTTGTACAGCTCAATATATGCTTTTAGGATGACGAGGAGATGCGGGTTTTGAAACATAAGATATTTAGCGAAGCGGAATATATTAATCATATTTTTGAGGAAGATTGTCTTGATATTATGGATTATCTTCCTGATCAGTCTATTGATATGGTGCTCTGTGATTTACCATATGGAACTACACAAAACAAATGGGATTCGGTAATTGATCTTGGGAAGTTATGGGAAAAATATGACAGAATAGTCAAACCGAATGGAGCTATTGTCTTAACTGCACAAGGTATTTTTACTGCGAAGTTAATAATTAGTAATGAGAAATACTTCAAATATAAATTAGTTTGGGAAAAATCTAAACCAACCAATTTTTTAAATGCAAAAAAGCAACCATTAAGAAAGCATGAGGATATATGTATCTTCTATAAAAAACAGCCTACGTATAATCCCCAAATGGCGATTGGAAAGTCATATTCGAAAGGAATAAGAAAAAATCAATTTACTGGAAGCTATGGTGATTTTGACCCTGTATTAGTTGAAAGTAAAAGCGGTTTACGGTATCCGACGGATGTTGTCTATTTTAAAACACCTGAAAGCGAGCCGGAAGCTACAGTATGGCATCCTACCCAAAAACCTGTTGAGCTTGGTAGGTATTTAATAAGGACTTATACTAATCCAGGTGATGTTGTCCTGGATAATGCATCTGGATCTGGGTCATTCTTAGTTTCTGCGCTATTAGAGCAAAGAAATTTTGTCGGTATAGAAAAAAATCAAGATTCGCGTTTATTTAAAAATGAGACAATCGATTTAATAAAAGTAACGAAAGAAAGATTAAAACTTGCTTTATTTACAAATAATGATGTTACTTTTTCAAAATATATTAAAAGAAATGGATTAATAACGGAGTTATGTTTAAATGAAGAACACAGGGCTTAATTATAATGAACGATCATGGGCAATCGATTTAATTTCTTATTTAAATAGTCTTGTAGCAGTAGACGATTCAATAAAAAGGTTTGGAGGGGAATATTCACTTATAAGTAGTGGACAAGCTCTTTTCCCTGATGTGTTACTTTTCGGAGATAGCGGTACTGGCAATATATTACAGGGTTGGGAGTTGAAAATGCCAGATACTTCTATAGATGATGTTGAGTTTATTGAAAATGCTACCGAAAAAGCTAAAAGACTAGGTTTAAATAGTTTTTTATTATGGAACGCTGTTGCTGTAAAACTATATATATTTTCTGATAATAAGTACTCACCTGATCAAAACTTTAATATACCTTTATCGCATTATATTGCTAGAAGAGACGTTCATGACAGACCTGATATTTGGCAAAAGACAGCAAGGATAATATTACGACTATTAAATGTCTATTTTAAAACAGGAAAGCTTCAAACGGTGACACCGCAGGTACTATTTTCTGATAAAGGAATAATACCAATAGTACTTTCTTGCCAAGCTGATGTAAAAAAATATCTCGAAGATTTAAGCCGAAATAATATTAGAATCGATGCAAGTATCAAGGCATGGTGGAGATGTGTACATAATGAATATCCTGGTTATGATACACCTGAAGCCCCTTTGGCTTACGTTATTATATTGAAATGGTTTAACCGGTTCGTTTTTTCTAATATTTTATACGCATATGGTAAAATATCTAATAAAAAGCCTTTATTAAATGAAAATTCAACAATTAATGATGCAATTCAACTATTTAATAAAATTAGTTCCCAAAATGATTACTGGAATATAATCGGTCCATCAGAGTTTGATGATCTTTTACCAAAAAAGGCTTGGGAGAGACTAGTTTCAATATTTAATCTTTTACAGGAATATGATTTTTCAAAAATAGATAAATCTATACTGACAGAAATTATTCAAGCGACAGTATTGCTATCAATAAAAAGAGCTGCTGGACTATTTTCGACTCCTCCAAAAGTAGCAGAGTTATTAGTAAAGCTATCATTATGGGATAAAGACGCACCTTCTATTGATCCTTTTTGTGGAACTGGCACAATTGTTAAAAAAATATTAGAAACAAAATCTGATTATAATATTGATGGAAAATCTGTAATAAAGAATACTTGGGCTTGTGATAAATTTGGATTTCCAGTTCAAGTGGCAAATCTTGCAGTTGCTACGCCTGAGGTTATTGCAGAAGCGATGCAAATATTTACGCATGATGCTTTTGATTTATTTACAGGAGAAAATATTGATTTTATTAATCCTAAGAATGGTGAGAAAGAATCTAAAGAATTACCAAAGTTTGGATCAATAATATCAAATTTGCCCTTCGTTTCCTTTGAAGACATATCAATCCTAAATCCTAAAGTACTTTCTAAAATAGATGAATTCTATATTAAAAATAATATATCTGATGGTGAAGAACTAGATGGAAGAAGCGATTTATATTGCTATATTCCATTCTTACTACTACCTCTTATAAAAGAGGAAGGTATTTTTGGAATAATAATATCAAATTCTTGGCTATCAACTAAGGCTGGCGAAAAGTTTAGAAGATTATTAAAAAAGTTTTATAAAATAGAATGTATTTTGACATCTTCCAGAGGTAGATGGTTCAGTAATACTGATGTAGTGACAAATATGATCATATTAAAAAAGAAAAAAATAGACTATATAAAAGATGAATATATAACAATATTTGCCTCAATAAAAACTGATATTAATAAAACAAATGATATAGATGATATAGTTATTGATATATATTCTAAAAATACTAATTCTTCTTTAGTTGAGATTCAAACATATACCGATGATCAATTGGAAAAAATTGAAAAACTAAAATTAGGTTTTAATGCATGTTTTGGTAATTGTGAATGGCTAGTCAATAATATAGATAAATTTACTTCAATATCGAAATATGCTTCAATTGCTAGAGGGGAACGAAGAGGTTGGGATAAATTATTTTATCCAGGAAAGAGTGAAGCAGAAAAAATTGAAAAAGAATACATAAAGCCAGTTTACAAAACTACTAAAGGAAGCGTTTATTATAACGTAGTTGCAGATTCTCCAGCATTTTGTTGTGAGAAATCTATTGATGAACTAAAGACACTAGGGCATCAAGGAGCACTACAATGGATTAAGAAATTTGAAAATGGCACTAACACTGATGGGAAACCTTTAGTTGCTGTATTAAGTAAACCTAATTTAATATGGTATGAAATGTCATCTTCAACATTAGCTACTTTCGCATTATCGATAAATCCAGATAAGAAAATAGGCTTTTATAGATTTAAAACACCTTCGTTTGTAAATCAGAGAGTAATAAGTATTTCACCAAAAGAAGATATTGATATTGAGCTTATGCATGCGATACTCAATTCTATTATTGTTACCTCGCAAATAGAATCTTTAGGTTTTGGTAGAGGATTAGGTGTTCTTGATATTAATGCAACTATAATTAAAAATGGGCTATACATACCAAAACTTGAAAGTATAAATTCGATTGATCGAAATAGAATAGTAAAGGCATTTTCAGAAATATGTAAGTACGAAATAATGGATACTATTGATACTATAGCAGATAAAAAATGGGAATCGTTTAATTTATTAGTACTCGAATCGATTCAATTACCGTCAAAAGTTTTAGAATCTATCTATAGCCACTTTAAGAGAGTATATTCAATAAGAAAGGCTGTAGAGAATGAATAAACAAATATTCTCTAGTTAGGCAGACTCTAACGCAAAATATTAGTATGGAAAATTAGGGGTTAACCAATACTCTGATTCGCACGCTACTTAGCCATATGCCTGAAATCAATTATACTCCGAATAATTGACTGGATGGATTCAAGTTCGTTCTCATCAAGTTCCTTGCACATCCCCATGATCTTATTGGTCATCAGCTCGCGCTTTGACTTCCCCGCTGGCTGATGATGTTCAACATCACCTCTAAGCATCTGCTCGATGGGATACCCTAACACGGTAGATATCATCATGGCGGTGGTGACAGCAGGGTATTGATTCCGAAAGAAGAGGTTCGCAATCACCGCAGGGGAAAGGCCGCACTCTTTAGAGAGCCAGGTTCTGGTTCTCCCTATGCGTTGTAGAGCGATATCCAGGTTCTTAAGGTACGGATTCAGCTCTTTGTCCTTCGCCATATATACCTCTTTTCACATTCAAGAATTACTTAAACATACTATACACATGTGAGATATGTGTCAATACAAAAGAGATGAAGAAAAGAATTGAAAATAGATAAAAATATGGTATCTGCATCTTCCCGTAGTATCGAAAACCCTTAATTTGCAATGAAATATGAACATATAGAAATAGTGATATATCCTATAGGATTCCTGTCAAAAGTCCCTTGCATCGTCCTCGTGTTTACTATACAAACGTGTACCGAGGAGATACATCAGTGAATAGCATGTGGCTCGCGGACGCAAAGATTGTGCGCGTGCAAGCGAATGGTAAACCCAAATACACCCTGAAAATACCCGAGGTGTTCATGAGGGCGGTTGAATCGGAGGAGGGGATAGATGTCGCTCTCTATCTCGAAAACGGAAACTTAAAGGTGGTTCCCTATGAAAAAGAATGAAGCCGTAAAGGCCGCTGAATGGCCGGGTGAGTGGATCTATCTGCCGGAAGCTTGCCGCCTAAAAGGCGTCAAGTACAACTCGATCGCCAGGCCGCGAGACGCCTGGAAGCAGCCCAATGGGGGAAAGGAGGACGGAATCCTGAATGGCCGCAGGGCATGGCGGCCCGAGACGGTGCGGGAATGGATTACTATGGATGATTCAGCCCTTGCAAAGCGATACCGCAACGCTGAAGTTGCGGCGTAACTTACTTTAGGAGGTAGAAAGGATGGGTTTTCAGAAAGCGGTAAAGTCGAAGTCGAAGCTTCGTTGTGCCTTGTTCGGTCCTTCGGGCTCGGGCAAGACCTACTCGGCGCTCTCGATTGCGAAGGGCATTGGCGGGAAGGTAGCCGTCATTGACTCGGAGCGTGGATCGGCATCGAAGTACGCCGATAAGTTCGAGTTCGATGTAGTGGACCTTGAGAAGAAGTCCATTGAGGAGTATGTGCAGTTCATAGCCGAGGCGGGGGCGGCTGGTTATAGCGTTCTAATCATCGATTCCCTCACACACGCATGGCAGGACCTTCTGGAAGAGGTTGAAAAGCTCGCCAATGCGAAATACCGGGGCAACACCTGGTCGGCATGGTCGGAAGGAACACCGAAACAGCGAGCCTTGGTGAACGCCATTCTCTCCTGTCCTTGCCACATCATGGCGACGATGAGGAGCAAGACCGAGTGGCAGACCACGCAGGATGACAGGGGCAAGTCTCGGCCCGTTCGCGTAGGGTTGGCTCCCGAACAGGGGAAGGGCATCGAGTACGAGTTCGATATGCTCTTAGAGCTTTCCACAGATCATATCGCGAACGTCATCAAAGACAGGACGGGTATGTTCCAGGACAAGCTTCTCACGAAGCCCGGCGTGGATTTCGGGAAGGAGCTTGTGGATTGGCTCAATACCGGGGTGGATGAGCGAATCATGCTACAGAAGAAACTTGAAGCGATGCCGGAAGTGATCGAGGTCAAGGCAACCCTCGCTAAGTACGCCGACAGCCTTGAGCAGAACATCAAGGACTTCGCGGAAGCGGAGGTGAAGAAGGACCACGCCCCTGAGTGGTTTTCCAGGCTGAACATGAAGATACTTAATTCTATCCCTAGTTATACTTCAGAGAATGACGACAATACCGAAGAGGTGGCATGATGGCAGATTTAAGCCTATACACCGGAATTGGGCGTCTTACCCGGGATGCAGAGGTGAAGACAGTACCCTCAGGGAAGGCGGTCACGCAGTTCACGGTGGCGTCGAATCCCTCCTGGAATAAGGAGGACCCTGCGCTATTCATGGATTGCCAGCTCTGGGGTGAGCGCGGGAATAAGCTCTCTGAATACTTAAAGCGCGGTACGAAGGTATGCGTCCACGGAACCTTGAAGCAGGACTCCTGGATGGGAACCGACGGCACGAAGAAAACACGGTTCAAGGTGGATGTCTCGGACGTGAGCCTTCTGGATTCTCGTAAGAGCGAAGCCGAAGCGCAAGCTGGCGATGGTTCCCAAGCAATGCCGCAGGGTTATCGAAGCGCCGTTGAAGCGCAGGTTGCCGCCGTTTTCGGTTCGCCCGAGGTGAGGGCGCAAAGCGGCTTCGGAGTGGCGCAAAAGCCCACCGTTCAGAAACCCCTTGGCGATGATTTCGATGACGACATTCCGTTTTGATATGCGGTGTCACATGGAAGGCGCTTTCCTAAGAGTGGGGAGCGCCTATTTCTTCTATAGAAAGGGGACGGTATGGAGCGTGAGGAAAACAAGCTCATCGGCATCAAGGATCTCGCGAAGATGACCGGGGTTTCGGTATCGACGATCAACAGGGTGAAGCGCGCCGGGAGATTGCCGCATCACAAGATAGGAAAGCGGGTCGTTCTCACGCCTGAGGACGTCGCGCAGTTCATCGCATCATGCAAGGTAGACAACAAGGAGGAAAACTAATGGCGAAGCTGTACGAGATAGCGAATGACTTTCAGGCGGTGCTGGATATGGATATAGAGAGCGCGGAGGACGCCGAGGCGATGGTGAGCCTTTTGGAGGAGGTGCAGTCCAGGTTCGAGGACAAGGCCGAGGGGGTCATGAAGATCGTAAAGATGACGGAAGGGGAAGTCTCGACCTTCAAGCAGGAAGAGGAACGGCTTTACAAAGCGAGGAAGGCGAAAGAGAAGAAAGTGGAATGGCTGAAAGAGTACCTTCGCCGGAACATGCAGATGACAGAAACGAAAGTATGTCAGGCGGGAATCTTCAAGCTTATGCGTGTCAACGCGAAACCTTCCGTCCTTATCTCCGATGAGGCGATCATTCCTGGTGACTTCATTGTGCGAAAGGAAGTAGTGAGCCCAGACAAGACAAGGATATTCGAAGTCCTGTCAGGCGGCGGTGAAGTTCCCGGCGCGGCCCTGGTGCCGAACGAATATCTCAAGGTGAGCTGACGAGAAGGGGGCTTAAGGATGGGAAGCGGAATATTCATAGCGCATTACCTCAATGATAGGACATCGCTTGAGTTCCAGGGGCCGCTTCTCGATGGCGGCCCTGAGTATTACGGCTTCATGTGGCTCCTCTTTGAAATGCTGGGGGATGCCCCGGATCATAGGCTTTCATACTCGCAACTAAAGGGGATTGCGCATCAATGCTTCTCTACCCCGGAAAAGGTGAAGGCCTTCATCGCCTCTGCGGTGGAGGCCGAGCTTTTTCAAGAGGATGACGAAGGGTTCTGGTGTGACGAGCTTAATAGAAGGTTCGGTCATTCTCTCGATGCCATGCCATTGAAGAAGCGGAAAGTACAGGGGCGAATCCTCGATTCAGTGAAGCGGGGCGGCGAGAAGGAATACCCTGCGGACTTTGAAGAGTTCTGGGCGGCGTATCCTCGGAGAGAGGGGAAAGTCAAAGCGTATGAGCAGTACATGATAAATGTGAAGAACGGCTGCTCTCCTGCCGACATGATGGCTTCGGCCAGGAATTACGCCAGAAGCAGGGAAGGGGAGGATGTGCAATACACCCTCATGCCTTCCACCTTCTTAGGACCAAGCCAGCGGTGGATTGAATATGTGAAAGGAGGGAAGCAAGCCACGACCGTGGCTGAAAAGCCAAAGGTGGTGCGTTGCCCCGTCTGCGATTCGGTTGTCCCGATCAGTACGGCCACTGCATGTTTCGAGTGCGGTTTCGCTCACTCTGACTTTGGCAATAAAGAGAAAATTGAAGCGCACAAGAAAGAATACGAAAGGCAGTTCGTTCCCGTCGATCCAGTGAATCTCATGGACATTCTCCACAAGAAGCTCTCCGAAAAATCAAAGGCAGTGATGACACATGGCTACTGAGGCGACCGCAAAGAAGAAGAAGCAAGAGACTAAGGCAACACTGAAACGCAAGCTCCGGGTCATCCTCCATAAGTATATCCGCATAAGGGATGCCTATTTAGAGGATGGCGAGTGGTGGGTGAAGTGCGTCACCTGCGGGGAGAGGATTCCATACAAGGATTCAACGGCGGGTCACTTCTTTCCGGCAGGGACCTATCCAGCGGTTCGCTTCTCCGAGTGGAACATCAACGGCCAGTGCATCAGGTGTAACAAGTATCAGCATGGAGCTTTGATCCAGTACACGATTGAGATGATAAGGCGGTACGGGATCAAGGGACTCGACCACTACTATCAGATCGCTACAGGAGGAGGGAAAGACCTATCGAGCGCGGAGCTTTTAGACCTCATCGAGTGCTACAAGGAAAGGCTGGAAAGCATACAGAAGTCGAAGCAAATCCCCGTTTAGGGGGTAAAAAAGACAGATGAAAGTGTCAGATAAAATGACAATTCCATACATTTTATCTCGTCGTATACAGAATTTCACAACGAAAACCTTGCGATATAGTGATGTTTGATGTAATATGATACTATCTGATAAGCAGTTGGAACGGGCTGGTCATTCTTTTAAGGCGTGGGTCACTGGTTCGAATCCAGTGCGGCTCAAAATGATTTATACGTGGATTGGTTTCCGGAACGATTAATTTCGACTAAAAAAGCGTCTGAGGCTGATGGCTTGCATCGACCTTAGGCGCTTTTCATTCAAGTCTTTAATGGCTATTACTTTTTTAACGGGGGAGTGCTCGCGTCCGGTTCCCAATAGCGAAGTTGTTCGGGCGACCGTTTTGGGTTGCGGCGGAAAGGACATCGATAGCCGGATTGGGTTTCCCGATCGGCACGGGTCCGATCGGGAAACAGTTGCCTTCCGCCTTTTTACGAGTGTTTTCTGCCTTTTTCCTGGAGCAGTTTTTCGTCGGCCTCGGCGAGGAGTTCGGATAATGTGACCGTGGAATCTATTTCGCGGATCGCTATGCCGAACGAGATGCCGAGTTTTTGACGCCGGTGATTTGTCGCTTTCCATGTTTCCATGGCGGATTCCAGGCGTTTTTGGGCTGCCGCCGCGCGCTCCGCTTCGTCTTCCAGCAAAACCACGAATTCGTCTCCGCCCAGTCTGGCGATGAGGTCGTACTCTCTGAAAGCGTGGGTAAGCAGCTCCTTGAACTCTTGGAGCGCTATATCGCCTTCCAGGTGCCCGTATTCATCGTTCACCATCTTGAAATTGTCCAGGTCCATCATCAAAAGGCAGAACGTGGATTTATAGCGCTTGGCCCGTTCGAACGAAGTCCGGGCCATCTCTTCCAGACCGTTTCGGTTGTAAAGGCCGGTAAGGGCGTCCCGGATGGATTTTTCGTACACCGCGCGGAACATGGTGGTGTATGGCTTATCGATTCCCTCTTGAACGATGAATACGGCCAGAAGACTGCTGGAGAATAAATAAAACAAATGCCCTATGCCATTGACAATGTCGTAGACGGTGATATAGAGGGTGAAAAGGAGTTCTGCCGCAAGACCGAAAGCGATCGCCCAGCCTATTACTTTCACGTATACAAGGTCGAAGTGTCTGCGCAGGGTTTTTAGCCGCAACAGGGTGATAATACCCATGATGATGATAAGGTGTTCGGCGATTTTCTTGAAAACGGTGAGTCCGATTCCGTCAATATAGCAAACGGGGAAGACTTTGGTGAAAATAGAAAGGATTATCCCCGCCGTTACAAGGAAGTAGACGAAGTTAAGGCGAACGTAAGATATCGTCTTGGCGCCCAGGAAGGTGGCCGCGAGGAGGCTTGCCGCTTCGAGCAGCCGCCGGGCTATCCAGAATTGGGTGGCCATGCCCGTTTCAATGCCTACGATGAGGTTCATGCCTTTATAACTTAAGGTATGAAGGAATCCCAGAGAGGCGACATAGAGATAGGCTGTGCTGATGAAGAGAAGGGCTGAATTCTTCGAAAATTTATAAGTTCTTGTCCCCACTACGAATAGAAGAATATGAATAATAATTATGATATTTTCCGTCAATATATGGAACAATAAAAAGCCTTGGAAAGCCCAGATTATGGGCAAAACCACCAATGCCAGTATAACGGCGGCGATGACGCCGAAGAATCGCTCACTTCGCTCCATGGTTTGCGTAGCATACTAAATGGAATTCCGAGTCGCAAGAGACAGCAAGCGATAGCATGGTTCTCCGAACATTATGTCTTTTCAAATATAGTAGTAAAGTTTACAATGAGTTGACAAACGGAAGCTTCCTGGAGGTGGCATGTGAAGAAAGCGAGCCTGCTGATCGGATTATCGGCCCTGTTCGTTCTAGGCTGCGCGACTCCTCCGCCGCCTGCCCCGCCGCCTGTGAGCGATATTTGGCCCAAGATTTACGAGGACGAGACCTACCTTACGGGTTTCGAGTCGACCTGGACCGAGGACGAGGCCGTGGGAGCGATCCGGAACCTTCAAAACTCTTTTGTTGAACACAACGCCAATCTGCCGATCACCGAACTCAATGTCGACGCCTTTGGCGCGAGGGCCCGCTGGTCCTGGGTGGAGGTGGGCGCTATCCAAAAGAGCGCGGGGTTTATAATTCCCTTCGATCAAGTTACCTCCGTTCTTTTGGAGAGTTATCCGGCCAGCGACAAGGCCTTTAAATGGGGAATCAATGTCTATATAAGCGGCGGTAATCCGGTGGTGCTGAGAATGCCGAACAGGGACGCGGCGGAGCGCTTCGGCAAAGCGGTTATTGTCTTGGCGAAGGCCCGCAAGTCGCCTTTGAGCATGCCGAACATGCGTTTCGGCGCGGCTGTCGGCTCCTTGACGGTGGATCAATCCAGGGCGGCGGGCGTTCTGCAATCGGCGGGAGTGATAATTTCATGGATATTCAGGGAGAGCCCGGCGGAAAAGGCCGGATTTTCCGCCCAGGATATTATTACCTCGGTGGCGGGCAAGACAATACAGAAAGGGCAGGAGTTGTTCGATCTTATCGAAGTCGCCGCGGCGGCGGGGGCTACGGAGCTGAAAATAGACGGTCTTCGCAGAACCTACCGAAGGGAGGGCGACAAATATGTGGAGGTTTTTATCCCGATTCGATTTAGTCTTCCCATTGCACAGCCGGGGGGTACGAAATGAAAACGTTCCGAACAAGACCCAGTACGTTTATGACCTTCGCGGTTACGGTGGCGCTGTTCGCGGCGGTCTGTCTTTCGGCGGGAGCGCAGGCGCAAACTCCGGCGCCTAATCAAGTGCAGGCGCCGGGCGCCGCCCCTGTCACCGATCCGGCCAGCGTCAAGCCCGCCTGGCAAATCGAAAAGGAGATCAGTTCGGCGCCGGCGACTCCGGTACCGGGTTTTAACGTGTTTTTTGTGGGTTATAATTTTCCGCAGTATTCGGGGAGTCTCGCCGATGAACTGGCGCCGTGGAAGAGCTGGCTTAATTTCAGTTTCGGCATGGATTCCTCCATGACAATCAAATCCTCGTTCTTGAACGGTGTGGGGGGAGACCTTACGCTGAACTTCAACGATGATGGGTCTCACATGTTGATGAACAGCATGGCGATCTTCGGGTATTCCTTCAATCTGAATCCCCTGCGGCTCAATCTGGGGGCCAGACTGGGCTTGTCGATTCTGGATGTGACCGGACCGGGGGCTGTCAGCTATACAGGATTGGGCTATATTCTGGGCCCCGAAGCATCGGTGTACCTGTACCTCGGCTCCAATACCTGGCTTTGGGCGCGGGGACGCTATTCCTACGCCCAATACGCGATGCTTACCGGCAGCGTGCCTTCGGGGGACGACCAGCTTTCCACGGTGAGCGTACAGGCAGGGTTGGCCTTCGATTTGTAAAAGCAGGGATAAAGGGTATACTCGAGCGGCGCGGCGCCCCGGAGAATCCCTCCGGGGCGCCGCGCCGCATTGCGCGCGATAGTCAAGCTTTATGGTTGCGCGATGTCAACGGTGCACTATCATGTTCTGGGTGTAGGGCAGAGCCTTGGTGCTCAGTTTTTTCTTTTTCTTCTCGCCCAGGACCCAGGCGCCGATCACCGAGGCGAGCAAGCTGACCCCGATTATGCCCGTGAAGACAAAGGGATTGTCGTCGAAGGGCAGGGGAACGTTCATGCCGAAAAAGCCTGACACCATCGACGGGATCATGAGCGCTATGGATATGATGGTGAGACGCCGCATAACTATGTTCAGGTTGTTGGATATTACGCTGGCGAACGCGTCCATGGTGCCGGTGAGTATGGATGAGTAAATGTTGGCCATTTCGATGGCCTGCTTGTTGTCGGTGAGCACGTCCTCCAAAAGGTCCTGCTCGTCCTCGCCGAAGCGCATCAGGGGAGATTTCTGCAGTTTTTCCAGCAGCAGCTCGTTCGATTTGAGGCTGGTGGTGAAGAAGACCAGGGACTTCTGAATGGTGAGCAGCTGGACCAACTCGTTGTTGCGCACCGATTTCTGCAGTTCCCGCTCGATTATGGCGGTTTTTTTGTTCAATTCCTTCAGCGCCCGCAGGTAGTTCAGGGCGGCTCTGCCCATGAGATGGAGCACGAAGGAACTCTTGTTGGTTATGCTCAAATCCCGGACCCGATGGCCGGTGAGATCGTCGAGCACGTCGCTGGAACGCTGGCAGATGGTGATGATCTTATCCGGGAAAATGATAATGCCCACCGGCACGGTGAAAAAAGATACTTCGAAGCTGTCGTCGAAGACCGGAAGCCTGATTATGAGGGCGGTGTACTCGTCCTCCTTTTCTATGCGGGCCTGCTCGTCGATATCCATTATGTCCGCCAGCAGTTCGCCGGCTATGCCGAATTCTTTTTCGAGTCTGGCCAAATCTTCCTTGCTTACATTGCGGGCGTCGATCCAGCAGTCTTTTTCGACCTGTTCGCACTGGCTTAAACCCCGGGTTCCCTGGGTTCTGATCAGTATCATGGCGGTTTCTCCTTAAGCGGCGCTGCCCGGAGAAACCGGATAGGGTCCTTTGTTTAGGCTAAGGGCCGGAACCGGTTATCTTCGGGAAGAGCCGAGCGAGTCAACTTGTCGAGGCAACTATGATACGGGGTGCTACTACCCCCGCCGTCACTACCGGACATGGTGCTTCCTCCCGCTGATTGATGAGCCCCCTAGGGGGACCGATTCCATAATTAAAGTAACAGAAAAACGTGGATGCTTCAAGCGGAATTTTTGTCCATAAGTCTCGATTCCAAATACTCGAATAACGGGCCCAGATCGTTGAATTTGAGCTTGGCTCTTCGATCCAGATGGGTGGGCATATCGTTGACGACGACGATATCGCCGCCGGAGTCCAGGGTGTAGTGGGGCAGGGAGGCCGCGGGATAGACCAGAAGGCTGGAACCGAGGACGAGCATGAGGTCGGCTTGGGAGGCCTCGTCCCTGGCTTTTCTCAGGGCCTCGGAGGGCAGGTTTTCACCGAAAAAAGTGATATCGGGCTTGAGCGCCCCGCCGCAGCGACCGCAGCGGGGCAGGGCGCCGGCTTTGACTAAGGCGGCCGCGTTCGCGAAGTCCATGGTGGTTCCGCAGGACTGGCAGCGATGCGCCTGGGGCGAGCCGTGGACCTCGATAACCACTTTACTGCCGGCTTTTTGGTGCAAAAGATCGATATTCTGGGTGATCACCGCCTTGAGCAAGCCCCGGCCTTCCAGGGTGGCGAGCACGCGATGGACCACCGAGGGCTTTTTTTCGTCGAGATTATAGATAAAATCCCTGGTCGCCCGGTAATAAAAGGAAGGATCCTCCCGAAACACCTCTATGTCGAATATCTTTTCGGCGTTCAGGTCCTGGTACAGGCCGTTTTTCCCCCTGAAATCCCGGATGCCCGAAAGGGTGGACACCCCCGCGCCGGTAAAGGCGATGCAGTACCGGGATTCCTGTATGAGATCGAAAAGAGCCTCGGCTTCGGGGTTCATGTTACAAGTATAGCAAAAATGGATACGGGGAAACATGGGGCGGATCGAATATGCGCGGCGGGCCTGGATAATGGGTGAATCGTAACGATGTATAGTTGTCAATTGGCATATAATTCGATATTTTTATCACTAATTGAAACAATCATCGGAGTTATTCCCCTTTCGATCGTCATGAGTTCGCGCCTGTGAATACCTGAATTTTGGCGAGGAGGTGTTTCTTGGTCAGGGTCGAGAAGGTACATAAATCGTACTCCAGCGTACAGGCTGTCGCCGATCTTTCATTCCAAGCGAAGCCGGGGGAGATCTTCGGTCTTATCGGGCCCAATGGCGCGGGCAAGTCCACAACGATCCGCATGATCATGAATATCATCGCCCCGGACTCAGGCCGCATTCTCTTCGACGGGAAGCCATTGACGGAGGCCGATAAGTCGCGCATCGGCTACCTGCCCGAGGAGCGAGGCTTATATAAAAAGGCTAAGTTAGGGGAGGTGCTGGAATACCTGGCCGTGATCAAAGGGGCGGCCAAGCCCGATGCCCGGGCTTCCATCGACGCCTGGCTGGCCCGCTTTGATCTTTTGGAATGGAAAAACCGTAAAGTATCCGAGCTTTCCAAGGGTATGGCGCAGAAAGCCCAGTTCGTCGGGGCGATAGCGCACAACCCCTCGGTGGTCTTTTTCGACGAGCCCTTTTCCGGCCTGGACCCGCTGGCCCAGGATCAGTTGCTAAAAGTCATGACGGAACTTAAAGGGAAGGGCGCCACGATACTTTTTTCGACCCATATCATGGAACATGCCGAAAAGATTTGCGAACGCATTTTGTTGATGCACAAGGGTCGGGAAGTCTTGAGCGGCACCATGGCCGAAATAAAGGCGCGCTATGGGCGAAACGCTGTACAGCTGGAGTTCGACGGGGATGCCGGTTTTATCAAACACCTGGACTTCGTAGCTTCGGTGAGCGAATATCCGCGCTGGGTAGAGGTGGAGCTCAAGGACGGCGTCGACTCCGACCTCCTCTACGCGGCCTTGGCGGGCCGCCTGAGCATCCGGCGGTTCGAAACCGTCGCTCCTTCCTTGCATAAGATTTTCATAACCCAGATCGGCGGGTTCGCGGCAGGTAGTGGCGACGGGGATGTCGGCGGAATCCCCCCGGCCGGCGACGTTTCGATAAATTCCCCCACGGTGGAGGCAAACAATGACCAAGCTTAGGCACGTCGTACGGCACGAATTCCTACTCACCGCCGCCAACAAGGCCTATGTGATTCTGACTATACTGGGACCCTTCCTCATTTTCGCAGTCACGGTGCTGCCTTCCCTGCTGACAAGGGATCCGGGGGCTTTTGCGGCGGGTAAGCCAATAGCAGTCTACCAGGCGCCCGAGACCTTGCGTGGCACGTTGAGCGCTTCCTTCGCTGCCATGGACATCGATGTAGAGCCGGTGGACGACGAAACGACGGCCAAGCAGTCGGTGCTGAACGGCGAGAGGGTGGGATTGCTGACTGTCGGGCAGGGCTGGCCGGAGACCGGCGGGGCGGTATGGTATTCCAAGAGCGGCTCGGAAGTGGCGTTGTACGGCACCGCTCAGGCGGCGCTGGAATCTTCGGCCAGGGAGATAAAAATCACGGAAAGCGGCTTGGATCCGGCCCTGGTTGCCAAGGTGCTCGCAAGTCCGTCCTTCGAGGTGGTGAAGCTTGAAGCCGGGGGCGGAGAGACGAAGGCCGGCGTGGAGTCCTACTTCAGCGTGCTCATGACAGCCATGGTTTTTGTCATGATTATCTACATGACCGTGCTCCTCTACGGGCAGATGATCGGGCGTTCGGTGGTGACCGAGAAGACATCCAAGACGGTGGAGATCATGCTTTCCAGCGTGACCAGCAGGGAGCTCATGTTCGGAAAGATTCTGGGGCTGGGGCTGGCGGGAATTCTTCAGTACGCCATATGGATCGGTATGGTGTTCGTGCTGCGGGCTGTCGTGGGGCCCGTGTTCAATATAGCCATGCCCTCGGCGCTCTCGATGGCTAACGTGGCTTGGCTGGTGGTGTTCTTCATCCTGGCCTTCTTTCTCTATTCTTCGGCCTATGCGGCCATGGGAGCCGCCAGCGAGGACGAGCAGCATCTGGGGCAGATGGCCTGGCCGCTTCTTATATTCCTCATCGTGCCCCTGGTGATGATAGGCACGCTTACCTCCAACCCCGATTCGGGTATCTCTGTGATCTTGTCAATCTTTCCCATGACGAGTCCCATCGTCATGCTGGTACGGATTCTCGTGTCCGAGCCGCCGGCCTGGCAGATCGTTGTCTGCCTCGGACTTCTCGCGGCGGCTGTGGCGGGCATGGCCTTGCTGGCGGCCAAGATATTCCGGGTGGGCATTCTCATGACCGGCAAGCGGCCGGGCCTCAAGGAGGTTATCCGCTGGGTGGGCGTGCGGGGCTGAAGGCCGGGTTAACAACTGGGGTCAGACCCCGGCCCGGCTCCAGGCTTTATCCGGCCTTTAACTTTTTCCGGTAATATCGTATCTTATAAATGAGGAACGGGCGCCGAGCGCAGTGTAAATTTTCGCGCACCCGGGCTTACAATACGTTTCGGAGACGCCCCGTGGACGTCCGGGTAATCCCCAAGCCACTGACTAAGCTCATGAGCACCCGCCTCCTCCAGCAGACAAGTTTTTGGAGCGGCCTGAAGAGCCGCCTGGGCTGGGAGGCTCTGGCTTTCGACATAGAAGCCGACAAGGCGCCCGCCGGCGATGTGCTCATCCTGGTCCGTCAGGTGGGTGGCGGCAGTACAATAGCATACTCACCCTTTGGCCCTGAAAAACTCCCTGACAGCGACAGGAGAGGCGAGTACCTCGCCGCTCTCTCCACGGAACTTAAAACTTTTTTGGGCCCCTCCTGCCTTTTCATCCGCTGGGACCTCCCCTGGATCTCCCCCTATGCGGAAGAAGAGGACAGCTACGACGAGGATGGATACTGGCGAGGTCCTCCCGAAACCAGGCTCAGGGAGCTGCGAATGAACTGGGGCGTGTCGGACGTGGGCCTGCGAAAGGCCCCGACGGACATTCTTCCCCCCGACACCATAACCCTGGACCTGGGCGGCGAAGAGGAGAGTATCCTTGGCCGTATGCGCCCCAAGACCCGGTACAATATCGGCCTATCCTCTCGGCGGGGCGTACGGGTGCGGGAGGGGAGCGAAAAAGATCTGGGCACATGGCAAAAACTGTACGATCAGACCGCACGGCGCAATGGCATTGTAGCCCACAGCCCGCGCTATTTCGAATCGCTTTTGAGCATGGGAAGATCGGACGCCGGGGCTGGGCTGCTCATAGCCGAGAAAAACGGCAAGCCGCTGGCGGCGATGTTCCTTTCCAGTTCGGCAGACAGAGCCACCTACCTCTATGGCGCCTCCTCCGGGGAGGAGCGCAATCTCATGGCTCCCTATGCGCTTCAATGGGAGGCGATCAAGAGGGCGAGAAAAAAGGGCTGCACCAGCTACGACCTTTTCGGCATAGCGCCCCGGCCCGATCCGGAGCATCCCCTGTACGGCTTGTACAGGTTCAAAAGCGGTTTCGGCGGCACGCTGATCCACAGGCAGGGAGCCTGGGATTATCCCTACGACGAGCGGGGCTACGGTATTTATCTGGCGAATGAATCGGCGGCCCAGGGATTTCATCTGTAGGCAAGGATGATATTGTCAAAAGTGCTTAGGTGGGACGCCGGGGGATATGGAACACAGGGCGCCGGGGCTAGGGTATTGAGCACAGAGCGCCGCGGCTGAAGCCCCCTGAAGTCACTCCGGATTTTTTCCCAGCAGGAAAAACTCCTCCGCGGCGATTCTCACCGCGATGCCCGCGCCGGCCTGATTCAATTCAGGCACGTCCTTGATGGCTTTAATGATAGCCTCGGAGCGGGAATTTTCGGTGACGATAAGGAGTATCTCCTTTTCCGGCACGAGGGTGATCCCGAAAAACCGAACATCCTCCTCTTTGCCGGTGCCCCTGGCGTGGAGCACTGTCCCGCCGCTGGCCCCCGCCTTGCGGGCCGCCGCCATCAAATCGTCGGCATAGCCTTTGTTTACGATAAACATTATGAGTGAGTAATCGGAAGAGTTGTTCATGTTCGGACTCCTGTCGGAGAAAGATGAGGCAGCCTTCTGCCCTTGCAGCATCGGTTTGAAGATATTCCGCACATCCAAAAGGAGGACGAATCCCGCCCGTCGCTTTCCTTGGGCTTTGAACTCCCGCAGCTTAGCCATGACAGGAGCGAACTCTTCATCCTGGACTATTGTCAGCACGATATCGTTGTCTATTTCGCCGATGGATAGAAAATCGTAAAACTGATTACCTGAGCTGCTGTGGCCGAGCATGACGGTGCCGCCCCGGGCGCCTGCCTTCTTCGTGAGCGCCACCGCTTTGTCGCCGCGCCCCCTGTCCAGAACTGTGATGATGAGCTTTCCGTCCGAGCGGTTCAATGTGGCGGGTCCGTTCATAAAATCGGCTCCTTTGTGGAAGTATTCCCGATTTTGCGTCTTTTATTCGCTTCTTTAACCTTGAAAAGTATACCCAGAATTTGGATGGTGATCAGGGGCATCATGGCGATCATGGCGATGACGCCGAAGGCGTCTTTCATGGGGTTGCCCCCGGCCATCGCCGAAGCCCCTATGGAAAAGGATAAGACGAAGGTCGAAGACATCGGCCCCGAGGCTACGCCACCGGAGTCGAAGGCTATGGCGGTGAAGAGGGCGGGGCTGAAAAAGGTCAGGAGCAGGGCGAGAGAGTAGCCGGGGATGAGAAACCACCAGATGCTTATTCCGGTCACGATCCTCAACATGGCCATGGCCACGGCTGCGGAAATGCTGATGGAAAGGGTCGCGAGAATGATGGGCTTTTTGATGTACCCGCCCGAAACTTCCTCGATCTGGCTGTTCAGAACCCAGACCGCGGGCTCGGCCAGGACTACGACGGCCCCCAGCACCAATCCGATGGGGATTAAAATACCGTTGGCCTCCAGCCCGCCAATGGCTCCTCCGACCATCGAGCCCACCGGGAGGAAGCCGCCGTTGACCCCCAGGAAGAAGAGCACGAGACCGAGATAGGTGTAGATCATTCCTTTGGCCATCCTGGCCAGCTGATGCCTGGACTGTTTGAGAAGGACAAGCTCGAAGACAATGAATATGACTACCAGGGGCGCGAGGGCTGTGGCGACATGCTTCAGCGTCTCAGGCAATAGGCGTAAAAAAACCTCCGCCACCCCCAGGGTTTCGAGGGCCGCCGCAGTCTCTTGCCCAGCCTCGACGGTACGGCCTTTTTGCACGATTCCCATGACGAGGACGGCCATGATCGGTCCTATGGAGGCCAATCCGACGACGCCGAAGCTATCTTCTTCCGATTTCTTGCTGACCCGCACCGAGGCTACGCCGACCCCGAGGGCCATGATAAAGGGGACGGTCATCGGTCCGGTGGTGGCCCCACCGGCATCGAAGGCAACCGAGAGATAGCCCTGGTCGGTGATAGCCGCCAGCCCGAAAACGATGAGGTAAAACAAAACAAGGGCCCAGCGGTAGGACAGGTTGAGCACAATACGGCCGAAACCTACGGCGGTGAAGAATCCTACACCCAGGCCGATCATGAGGATAAGCAGACTTTTAGGAATAGCGCTGTCCACGGTGGAAACCTGATCGGCGAGCACCGCCACGTCGGGCTCGGCCACCGTGACCAGAAAGCCCACGACGAAACCGGCGAGAAGCATGAGAAAGAGGTTTTTCCTGGCCACCAGGGCCGAGCCCACCGCATGCCCCATGGGCAGGATGCCCAGGTCCGTGCCGAGTAAAAATATGCTGAGGCCGAGGATTATCAATACGCCGCCTATGTAAAACCGGGCCAGCATAGCGCCGGCCAAAGGCGCTACCGTAAGGTGGAGAAGCAAGACGATGGCGAGGATTGGAGCGACGGAAATACCGCTCTCTTTCAGTTTATGCAGCAGATTCATTTGCCCGGTCCTTGCGTATGATGAAAAGCTGGGCGCGATGAACCACTTTCCCCCGCGGCCCAGGGCTCAATGCGAACTAAACCCTTTTAAAAAAATACAAGATGCACTTGTGTATGTCAACAAAAGAGAGGGTTGATTGGAACTATCCATGCGACGAGGGAACTTATGGAATCCCCTTAGCCCGCGGGTCGAAAGCCCCGGGTTTTCAAACGAAAGGAAGATATCTTTGCTGCTCACCATGGCGCCTGTCTTCCTGCCCCTCGCCGGCCTTTAGTTGGCGGTGACCGTAAAGGAAAGTATATCCTCGTATCTTCCCGCGGTATAACTGGAGATGTCCCCGAGGGTGATTGTGGATGAAAAATCCCTTGAACTCGTTCCAAAGCCGGTGGACCGATAACGGGTCGGGAATCGATAACTCGTATTGAGCGGAATTGTGGTCCCCTGCATCACCAAGGTGTAGGGTATTTGCTCGTTTGGGTACTCGGTGTGTATGAGCTTTCCCCTGTTCTTGGATTCCACGGTGAGATAAAACCGGAAATTGGTTTGAATACTCACCGTAAAATCCTTTGGGGTGAGGGCCGTTATTTCGTCGAAGGCGATTTCGAATATTTCGCTTGTACCCGACTTAAAATAAATGGCCGCGGTCGTGCTGACGACAAATCGCCATACCTGGACACTGGTCTCTATGGGCTCGGATGTGGGGCCGCTGGTGGAGAACTGCTCCTGTCGTAAACGGAAAGTAATAGGCAGCTCGTAGAAGCCCGCGTCCATCATGCTCGTTTGCCAGAAAACGGCGCAAAAATTGAATGTCCTTGTAAGGCTTGTGCCGCTGAAATTGCCCTGCAATACGTTTCCGCTGTATACGTTGTTATCGCCGATGCCCGCCACATCCCAGGTTTTCAGTATATTCGCCGAAGTACTATGGTTGGATCCGACATATACCTCGGCGTTATCGATGTGAAAATTTTGCGTAATCGACCCGTCGGTGCTATGGTAGGTCCAATCGTCATTCCTGGCGCAGTAAGTACCAATTCTATCCGCCCGGGGGAGCAGGTCCACCGTAAAATATGGATTGGTCGCCGTGGACGCTCTGCGTACCGTCACAGTCCCGTCTATCCATGTCGAATATCCGTAATTGGAATATGTGGCCGTCCCGCTGGTGATGGATACGGACATCGAAAGCTGGGCCGAAAGAGTCAGAGCCGAAAACCAGCTAAGCGCGAAAAAGAGAAACAACTTTTTTTTCATCGCATTCCCTCGACATATATATCCATAAGGTAAACTATTTTCCCGCCACGAACAATACTTTTCTTGATCATAACTCGGCTTCGGACTCCGGAGAAGCGGTTATATCGCCGAGTTCCACCAAACCGTCTTCATCCGGCCCCAGGGTGATGAGGGAGACGCCGATATTGTCGGGCCAGTGGATTTTATACTGTCCGGAGGTGAGCCCGTAGGCCTGGAAATACCCCTCTTCATCCGTAAAGGTGAAATCGAAATACGACTCATCCGTTTTTTCCACATCTCCGGCCACAAGACTGACAGGCAGGCCCTGGGCATCGATGAGTCGGCCTGTCACGTACATTCTTTTCTCAAGACCGGTCCTATATACAAACCCTGTTCGGTATCCCGTGGCCAGGGCGACATGGGGGACCGTGGCCGTAACATCCGCGTCGGCTTCGGGGAAATCCACTGAAGCGATGACCTTGCTGTAAGAACTCAAGCCTTGGGCCACCGGGTTTCCGGTGCTTATTTGCCGCGTGCCCGAGTTGATGGCGAAGGCGACCGGCATGGAACCGGTGCTTTTGTCCGGATCGAAGATGATGAATGAATCCCTCAGGGGTTTTGAAATGGCGAACGAGCCGTCGGCGAAGGACAGGGCCGTGGCCATGTTGAGATTTATCACGCCATTGGGACTGGAGAGCGTTCCTCCCCAATTCATCCTACCCGAACCGTTGAGGGAGAAAATACGTCCGTCTATTCCGGAACCGATACTGATCGAGGAAATCTCGGAAACACCCCCAATGAGGTTGTTGCCCTGGAGCGTGTACGTGAGGCCGCCCAGGACCGGAAGTTGATCGCTGTATCCGATGGAGTTGCGACCATCGTCGGATTGATTATATCTGATGCTTCTTCCCGGTTTTGCCGGATCCGAGGCCGAGAGAGAAATACCGAGGCCGAAATCGGGCGGCTTTTGCGATGAAAGCGAAAGGATGGTACTGACATTCAAGGAGAAATTCCTCAAGGTCGAAACCCCGATATTGAACGATACGGAGCCCGTATCTTCCACGGGAGAACGGAAAACCCTGTCCCAGGAGCCGGAGAAGCCGAAGGACGTTCTCTTCCACAGAGGGCCGCTGACACGCGCCGATGCCCTGATAGAAGCGTCCGGAGTGGTGACTATCGATACCGGTTGCGGGGGGCTGAACCCCCTGCTTTTATACCCGAAAGACAGGCCGAAATTAGGAACTTCCTTCCTTGCCGGCAGCGCGAAGCTATAGTTCGCGTCCACCGCGAAACTGAGCGGGACGCTTCGGCCATCCCAGGCGAATACCGTCCCCGTATCGATTGTTAGCCCCCCCAGATCGGTACCCGAAACCAGGCCGATATCGGCCATGACGGAGCGACGATCTGCCTGAAGTCCCGTTACGGTTGTAAGATAGGAAAAGAGCCCATACCGAAGATATGCGGAGGCGATGGGTTCGGTGAGTTCTGTCCTGCTTATGCCCGCGGAAAAGCCATAGTCGATCTTGCCTCCCACCAGGAGGCCGGTTTCCGTGGTGATGTATTTTTTTAATGGTCTATAAATGATGATTCCATTTTCGGGATCCCCGTCTTCGACTTCCAGCTCGATCTGATTCATGCCGAAGGCGAAGGGCAAATCGTATACGCGGTAGTTTCCCCTGTCCATTTTGACCGAGCGGGAAAGATTACCGTTGATGATGTACCGTACCGTGGAGGGTTTCTCCAACGAAAAGGCGACCGAGGGGGAGTAATTTCTATCGTATCGGCTGAAATCCTCGACATTGCGTATGGAAAATCCGTAAATCTCCGAGCGGGACATATAGCCTATGCCTTCGTTGGAGATCATTCCGGCCTTTGCCCTGCCCTCGATGGCGGGGAAATCATAAATTCCCTGCAGGCTTCCGAAACTCCAGGAGGATGCGTTGTCGGAATACGAAAAAGAAGCATTTCCTTCTATGGCGAGAGACCAGAGTTTCAATAGGCCGTCGGCGTTGACCGTAAAGGGTAAGGTCGTTCCCGTATTCGATATGGTGGCCGTGCTGCTGCCGCTCAGGTTGATCACCGCGGCGATGGCTGAGGGCTTAAGCCATACGCTCCCGCTTACCGTTTGGACGGAGGGGGTAAAGTCGACCTCCTTAAGGGCGGCGTATTCTCCCGGTGACGTGATATAGTAGCTGAGTTTTTCTATATTCCATTTGGCGTCGATATTCGCCACGGCGAGATCGGCCATTCCCACCCATTCCAAGGGCGCGAGAATGATATCGAAAATTCTCTGTTTTTGCGCCGTCGAAAGATGGGGGCCAAGGGCTTCCTCCAGCAGTTTGGTCTGCAGAAAAGGATCTTCCAGTTCTATCCTTGTCTCCACATCTCCATAGTATTTATCGTTTATGTAAAGGGATATTATAGCCTCCCCTTCGGGGACGGGATTTATGTTTTCGGTGAGCACAACTTCATCGTCGAGGGTTCTCCCCCAGACGGCGCAAGGAAGGGCGATAAGCAGGAGGAAGGCGATGTGGAGGAAAAGTCGTGTTTTCCTATTCGATCTCCGCACGGAACGTACCCTCGTAGACGCTGCCGGTTGTCGCGGCCTCCCAGGGCATGAAAAAAACACGCTCGCCTCCGGCGAGGATGTTTTGCCCGTTTATCGCGGAAGTGGTCTCTCCGGAAAACTCCCGCGCGGCAAGCCCTTGTCCTATCCTGACAACAGGATTGGCAATCATAGCATGTCTGGTGCCTTTATTCTTGAGGGTAATCATGATTCCCCGTTGATTTTCCTTTTCCACTCCCACGGCGCTTACGAGTATTACGTCGGCAAGCGCGTCCCTCGGACTTACGTATAATGCGGCGACATAGGTAAGAAGAATACTCACCGAGGAACCATCGGACTTGGCGAAATCGATGGGCAGTTGTTCGGCGACGATCCTGTATGCGGCCTCCGATTGCAAGGCGCCGGGTCCCCTGTACTGCACCTTGACCGCCTGGGAGGTCATTGGGTTCAAGACGACGCGGGAGGGAAAAATGAGAAAACTGGAGTTCGCGGGGGTGGTTGTTTCGCCTCCCTGGGCATCGATACTCCTGTTCATCGCCTTGATCGATACCGCGATTTTCCTGTCCGAGTCGTTAAAGACCGTATAGGTCATCACCGCCTCCGAGCCGCTGCTTCCGATGGTGGTGCTCATCGGCGCGAAGGAAAAAGCCCATACCTTCACGCCGGAGAAAAACAACAACGCGGCCGTGCAAAGGCCGAACAGTTTCCGGGGGGAGTACTTTTCGCGCATATGTACCCCTTTAGGCCTCAGGTGGCGGAAAGGGTCAGGTAAAGTATGACTTGATAATTGGCGGCCTCCCAGGACGAACCGGAAGGTTCGGCGGGAACGTCCACTCTTACGGAAAAGGCCTCCCCCGCCGAGCCGCCGGTGGCCTTTCTGGAAAAACTGGCTGTGGTAGCCGCGCTGGGGGTGGTGGCGAGAGTCTGGTTGACAATCTTTTCCGCGGGCACGGAGGATGCGGTGTTGAAAGAGAAAGTGTAGGGGACTGTCGAAGGATCGCCGCTGGTCACGTAGGCGCTTCCGTCCCATTGCCTGAGCTCGCTGTTGTCCGCGGATACCTTGAGCTTCCATGACTTCAGGTTGGATCTGATATATACAGTGCCGGCTGTATAGGTACCTGTGCTGAGATTCAAGGTGCCTAGTTCAAGCGTACTGGGAGCGGACACAAAATAAAGCTGTGTGCTTACATTGGCGGATACGGCGATATTCTGGGTTTGAGCGCCCGCAGCGCCTATGACAAAGGCAATGGCAAAAAGGGTAAGGACTACTTTTTTCAAGAGAGGACTCCTCGCTGTCGCGGAAAAACCGCGACGAACTTTTTTACAATACCAACGACCTGATCGTCATTAGTATCCCCATTTTTATGCGATAAAGTTAAAACATATATCAAACCGTGTCAATAGTAATTGACAGAATTACATGAAATTATTCGATAACCGCTTCGAAAGTTCCTTGATACTGGGCGCCTTCGACGACTCCCTCCCATGGGACGAAGAAGCGCCTTTCCGACAACGCGAGTAAATTTTGTCCCTCGATTTCCCGCATTACATCGCCGCTGAATTCCACTGTGGCCTGGGGCGTTTGTATTTTGAGCACGGAGGTGGATATAAGACCGTGCAGGTCGCCCGCATTGCGAACGGTCACGCTGAGTCCCGCCGCCCCTTCCTTTTTTGCACCGATCGCGTTGGAGAATTGGATTTTGGCTTGGGCGTTTTTGGGCGTTACATAAAGGGCCGCGACATAGGTGAGCAGTATGTTCACCCCCGAGCCCTGGGCCTTGGTGAAATCCACCGGCAACTGTTCGGCGATAACCCGATACGCGGCTTCGGTTTTCAGCGAGGGATTGCCTCTGTATTGGATCTTGACGTTTTGAGCGCTATTGGGTTTTAAAACCACCCTGGACGGAAAGATGAGGAATACCTTATCGGCAGGCTCGTTCTTTTCAGTGCCATCGATATCGATCACCCTGGTGGTCACCTTGATGGATACCGCCAACTGTTTGTCCGACTCGTTGGTGACCTTGTATGTCATCACCGCCCCGGGACCCGAAGGATCGATGGACACGGACATGGGAGAGAAAGAAAAGGAAAAGGCATCGAAGGCTGCCGTTGCGAATAACAAAACGGCAAGCAGGAGGAACTTATATCGTATCAGTTTTCCCCGCATCGTACTTCCTTACATTATGACAAAATCGCTTGCATATACTAACTCACCGGCATGGCGAATGTCAATAAAAGCCTATGCTACTATATATCGGCAGGTAATTGATGGCAACAAATAAAAAAGGCAGCCGATCACGACTGCCTTTTCACGGCGGGAATTATCCGTATCAGCCGGCCATGGCGGTTATCGTAACGGTCGCCTCATACACAAGATCGGTTCCATCGGACGACTTCTGCGCCACCCAGTTCGCTCCGTTAGTGGCCGCGTCCTGGTAACTTATTTCGATATCCAGTCCATCGGTGTTGCCCGGAGTCGTCCGCTTGTTAAACACGGAGGAAAACACGCCCGCGTTACCCCAGTCGCCGTAGGTCGTGCTATCCAGAACTACGTCATCGTCCGCCCAGTTGTTCCCAGTTTCGTTTCCCCGTAATTTTAAAGCGAAGGGAATGGTGTAGGTATCGGAGCCATCGGTCGCTTTAAGATTGGCGTTGTCGGTGGCCGTGACCTTAAGTTTCCAGTACCTGCTATTGGTGTTTACCGTCAATGAGCCGACGACCTTATCGGTGTCGCCGGTCTCGAGCAATTCAAGAGGGGTGGTTTCATACAGCGCATCGGTTACAACGACATCGAATACCGCGCTGATTTTAGCCTTTACCACCAAGGTGTCATCGGGATCGTGGGAGGCAAAAGCAAAACCGGTGAACGCAAGGACAAGCAAACCTAGAATCGCAAACTTTTTCATTTAGAGCCTCTTTTGCGGCTGGCGCCGCATCCAAACATTTTTAGATAAGGGGCATAGTCAACGGCTATTTACCCCTTACTATTATCTTTGCAAAAATTGTAATAAAAAAAGAAATTCATGTCAATAGCGCCAAAAGTATTTTTTCGACATACCCAAAGAAAATCACGAAATAGTCACGGTGATCGTCACTATATCGCTATAGATGTCCGACACCACAGGATCGTCGAGGTCCTCCAGCTTGGCATAGCTGACCCTGACCGGGTATTCCACCGAAGTCTTGGGAAGCAGGGTATTGTAGGTCATGGAAAACTCATTGGAAAGGTTAATTCGATCTATGCTTCCGAAACCAAGCAAATAGGGATATACATCGTGGTTGCCCGCGGTCTTGCCGATGAGCTTGCCTCCATTGCTGGAGCTGATGACGATTGTCCAGAGCGCCTTAATATTGGTATAGACGACAACCTTGCCGAGATAGGCCGACGTGGAGTTGACGAGGTCGATGGTTTCCACATCGGTCATATCGGTGGACAATGTGAATATAACAGGAACGATGCCTTGAATTTCCGTGGACACACTTTTGCTGTTCTGCGCGGACAGCGCCGCAGGGGGTAGAACTAATAAAGTGATCAATAACAGCGTTACTTTTTTCATTGCTTTCATACTTTTCATTAGTTCCATACTCTAACGAAGGACCGATTATATGGCGAAAGGAGAAGCGGGTTTAGGCCCAGCCCCCTTTCGCCATATCGCATGACGATTACAGCGTGGAAACGGTCAGGGTAATGGAATCCACGTATTCGCCGGCAGGCAGGGCGGGGGAGAAGCTGCTTGCGGCGGCATTGGTCACTTCGAGGGTGTAGACGACGGTCGCGACACCGGTGGTCACATTGGCGCTTTTATCCGCCGCGGTGGTTCCATCTCCCAGGTCACCGGAAAGTCCGGGTACGGTACTTCCCGCGGTCTTTACGGCGAAGGTGTAGGGATAGAAGACGGAAACGCCGGGAGCCTTCATGACACCTTTGTTCAGCGAAGAAACGGTGATATTCCACGCGCCGGCGATATTCGAGCTCACGGTGATGGTGCCCAGGGAGGTGGTGCCGCCGGCCAGAGGCAGGGTGGTGGGGCCTGCGGGAAGGCCTCCGGTGATGGACAGATCAGCGTTTATAACCGCTTTTATCTGCGTTGTGGTGGAATTGGCGGCGAATATAGGTGCTGAAACAAGCAAGACCAAAACCGCGATCAATGCCAACTTTTTCATAAATCCTTCCTTCTGGGCGTTTAACAGCCCTACCTTATTTGATTAAAAATAATTTTACTGATTTCGGGATGAATGTCAATAGGAGGATGGAGAAATAGTCGATATTCACGATAAATGAATGAATTAACGGTTTTTGACCCTGAAGGCGGGAAAGCTGTAATAATATACCGATCTTTTGCATGTTCTCCGGGCCGGCACCCTGTGGGTAGTGTAACTGAGCTTGTTGAAACGGGACGGGGTGAGGGGGTGAGGGTTCAGGTATTTTTTCTTTGCTCTGACGTAAGGGACCGCTCTACGGGTGTTCAATTAGGCCCAGGCGAAGCGAGGGAGGTAGTCAGGCTTTTGTTTGC